>Ga0065704_10070160_pt1 | contig 207241 bp, 92 predicted proteins | sample SwiRhicommuniRL2_FD_59091 | JGI IMG/M metagenome (GOLD analysis project Ga0065704, IMG submission 59091) | Switchgrass rhizosphere bacterial communities from Rose Lake, Michigan, USA - RL2 v2 (version 2) | ecosystem: Host-associated > Plants > Roots > Rhizosphere > Soil | place: East Lansing, MI
GGGGGGGGGAAGAAATATTTTAGGTTTCACAGCTGAAGGGTTTGTAGCAGGAAATTATAGCACGGCTTTCGCGATCTATTACAATTCATACAAGATCCTCATAGAGATATTAGAAATTCTTCGATACTCTTAGCTCATCAAATTGATCCTCACACTCTCTCACTATGTGACATATTATCTAATTCTCGGGATACTCCGATGCAATTCCGTTAATTGTAAGCACCCGGAGTGCCCAGAAAAATGTCTTTCTGTTTAATGTCTTGGTAGTTCTGTCTTTGTTTTTTTGTAGTGCAGCGCGGATATATTTGGCTGCAATTTCGTGTACTTTTGCTAATACTGATTTCTCCCCACTACTATGAAGTATTTTCGACAAAACGGAAGAATTGCCCCAGCTGCAATAGGTATTCGGAAGGGGGAGGGGGACTTATCAATCCAGTAAAATACATTTAAAAGTAATTCGGATCCGAGATTATGAAAAGTAGTCTTTTGCTATCAATAAAGAGAGGGGATCGAACTAAACAGAGGACCACACTACTAATGTTGAGCAGATAAGACCCGAGGTGTTCGAGGGGAACCTAATCTTGCTCATACTTGAGGCGTGGGAGTCTTATCTTATCCAAAAGTTGAATAATCACCAAACTCTCGTTCCAGCTCATAGTTCGAGATTCGCGTTGGCCCCGGAAAATGCATTCTCCAACCTCAACAGCCTCGTAGAAGAACCCAGATGCACCATACATTGTGCTTATATCGTCGTGCAAGACAGACGGTCTTCCATCGTAAAAATCGATTTTGTAGTGAGCAGGACTTGGATTGTCACTCTCAATAGAAATCTTTCCCTTACTACCCTCAACAACAAGAAGCCTACCATCATGAGGAGTCACCACCGAGCTGGTAATGATGGCTTGCTGTTTGTTCTTGTTGGAAATGATCGAACTACAAACAAAATCAACTTCATCGTCAGTGTTCCCAGTCAAACTATCAAGAGTCAACGAAGACACAATATCCCAATCTTTCAATGGATCCTCACATGGTGCCAAAAACATCCGAGCATAAGTAAGAGGATAAATACCGATATCCAACAAGGACCCGCCTCCCAACTTCTTGTTCACAATACGATGTTGCGGAGTGGGATTAAACTCGTTCATGTCGTATGAAAAATTCGACCATACCCGCGACACCTCACCAATAACCTGCTCCTCACCATAGATACGATGTTGCAAATCCTTCAATGCCGGCATGAACCGAGTCCACATCGCTTCCATAAAGAAGACGTTATGTTTTTTTGCAGCTTCTAGGATTTTTTCCAATTCTTGGGTGTTGATTGTCACTGGTTTTTCACACAAGATATTCTTTCCCAGAGCAATTGCCTTCATTACAAATGGAAAGTGCATTGTGTTTGGAAGTCCCACATAGAGGACATCCAAGTCAGAGGCAATTAGAGAGTCGTAATCGTGAGCTTTTGTTTCGTCGCCGCCAATCTTCTCCTTGATGAATCGTTCCGCCTTCTCCTTAGAGGATGCACCAACTCCGCCAATTACATGGCGAATTTTATGAGGTCCTTGAGGATGTTGTCTTAACACAAGCAAATCCAGAACAAACTGTGCAGAGATGTTACCAGCACCTACAATTCCCCAGCGAAGATCTTTAGACATTGATAATTGTGTTGGTTCTTTGTAAATGTAATTTTGAGGTTGCAATTGATAAATGAGAATTTTGAGGTTGCAATTTGAAATCAACGTGACGTCGTAACCTGTAAAACTAGAGTACTGTATATAATATATGAGAAGTCCAGCCTAGGGAGACTCGAGACTAGGGAATCCAGGCTAGAGAGAGTCAAGTTAGAAAGAGTCTAGACTATAAGAGAATATCAACATCAAAGAAGTCTAAGTGAATTGGAGTGGCTGCCTATATTATATATTAATTAGTCTTTTCAGCTCGAAATTTTCAATCATCATTTATCAAAAGCAGAAGAATGAAACAGTTGGCAGAGAAACGGTGGGCGAAGTAACTGTACTAAGCAAACCACTGGTCTGCATTGACTTTGCACTGTCTCTATCTTTATATATACTCTCGTCTCTCGTAGTTAAAGTTTGCAACCTGTAATATTTCCAATCAGTACTTTTCGCATACTTTTTCAATCTGTAATTATTCCCGTATTCCACAACCTGTAAACACTCGCATAACCTGTAAATTGATTAATTCGAGAAATCTTCACCAAGCGTCGAGGGATAATAGATTACCAAAGGCAAGATAACACTAATCGACTCTACACCAAATCAGAATGTCGGTAGCTAAAACTTTATTCGTGTCTGCCCTCTTAACTGTGGGAGGCTATATGTTATTCAACAATGCCGGTGAACAATTCAATGTGGGTGCATTTTTGGAACAGACTTCTCCTTACATGTGGGCCACCATGGGAATTGCCAGTTGTATCGGACTCTCCGTAGTCGGTGCAGCCTGGGGAATCTTCATCACCGGCTCTACCATCATCGGAGCTGGTGTCAAGGCTCCCAGAATCACCACCAAAAACTTGATTTCCATCATTTTCTGTGAAGTTGTCGCTATCTACGGGTTAATTATGGCCATCGTGTTTTCCTCGAAATTGGTCAGTATTCCCCAGAATGAATTATATACAAAGTCAAACTTATACACCGGCTACTCCTTGTTTTGGGCTGGGATCACCGTGGGTGTTTCCAACTTGATTTGTGGTGTCGCTGTTGGTATAACTGGATCCACTGCTGCCATATCTGATGCTGCGGACTCGGCCTTGTTTGTGAAGATCTTGGTCATTGAGATTTTCGGGTCTGTATTGGGATTGTTTGGTTTGATTGTGGGATTGTTGATGGCTACAAAGGCGAATGAGTTTTCGTGATCTTTAGACCAAGAGTGAGAACCATAGTGAGAGCCCTAGTGAGAGCAAATGAAGAGCTGACTAACGGAGTCTAAAACAATTGACCACCAAAATCTAGAATGTTTATTAACAGATGTCCCCGATGGATCAGAGACTCGAAGATCCAATAATGTGTGTTCTATAATTACACGTCATGATGAAGAAATTGTTCTACTTAAGAGAAATTTATTCTAATTGAAATAAGTTCAGCTCAATTTGGTTGGTTGAGGTCTAAGAAGATCTAAGAAACTCTAGGAAGCTCTAAAAACCTCCAAGAAGCTCTAATAAGCACCAATATGTACCAACAAGCTCTATTAACTAGGGCCCTAGCACTCAAATGATTCTTTAAATTCTGGTCTAGCACAAGGGAGACTTCGATCAACTCTCCTAATTCATCACCCCTACTACAATACTCCTCGTACAACCACAAAAGCACTTTAATTCCTTCACAGACCTCATTTTATCTTTATTGACTCATCAATTTAAGTTTGTCCCATAAAATACATAGAACTTACAATATTGAACCTAGACCGAGGTTCTTGAGACTCCGAAAAGACTCCGAAACCTCGGAGTCTGGTGGATCTTGTAGACTCGCTGGCTGTAGATCTTGGCAGCTTTGTAGTGCTAATCTCTCATTAATCTTTTTTCTTTTATTATAAGCAATTTCTACTAATACTAGACTACATCTATTTCAAATTCACCAATCGACAGATCTATATCATTAGATCAACAGTCATCATAAACAGGACCATTGATTCAAAATCCGTACGTATAGAGTCACAATTATGATCAGTTTCATTTTTCACTGATTTTACCGACGAAGTAGACTTTTCTCGCTGGTTATAGACTCATTTCTAGACTATTTCATGGGTTTACAATTATCTTTAATTATCGACTTCCATATAATCTGGATTTTTCCTCAAAATGACAATTCCTTCCAAGGAACCACTTAAACTTGTCCATTGGTCGGTGTTTTCCAACTCAGCACGTTCACCAAAGTTTAATAATACTGGAGTCGATTGCGTCACCCATCCGGTAATAGTCTTTGGCTTACCGGCTTGTCCAACTACATCAACAGCTTGACCAACTCTGACATTTACTTTGATGGGGTTGAGTTCCTCATCAACAGTGATCAACATACGTGGTTTGATGGCTGGAGTCAAGTAGTATAATAATTGGTGGGTAGTTTCGGTTGTAGAGTCACTCAAAATGAATGCTTTAGGATCCAATAAGGCAACCGATATGGTTAACAACGACGCTAAAGAGACGTTGTTCAAGATAGTTCTTTCAGTATTAAATGGTGTCAATGTTAAAGTACCTTTACCCAAATGTAAGATACCCTGGGCAATTCTAACCATGAATAACGAGTCAGGAGACTTGATATAGTACGAGGCCAATTGTCTCAACAATTGCGCCAATCTGGCATTGTTGGTACCTGCACCAACCAAACCCATGGAGTAGATGGAGTTTTGGGCGACTTCTAAGTCAGGATCGTGTGAGTGACGCGATAATGTGTCAAACACCTTCATTTGAGGGTTGGAAGCCGAAACCAAACCCATGGCTAATGGAACGGCTCTACGGATCAATGGGTTACCGTAATGCATCAAGTGAGAAAAGTGACGTAAAGACATATCTTGTCCAATTTCTTCACCCATAGCGATACACGCCAATCCCAACACGGCAATACCTTGGTACAATTCGTCCTCTGCTTCTTCTTCTTCTTCGTCGGCTTCTTGTTCTTCTTTCTTTTCCACCTTTTCGTCAGTTTCAGTAGTTTCAGTAGTTTCAGTAGCTTCAGTTGCTTCCAGATCCTTAGAATCTTCCATTTCCACATCTGCTTCTTCCTTAACTTCTCCTTCGACCTTTGCTTGGTCCTCTTCACTTTGTTCCAACTTCTTTTCTTCATCCAGTGTATCCTTAGGTTTGGCAGTACATATTTGTAACAACGACTGGATTTGTAAAACGTTACCAGTACCAGCATAGGCACATATATTGACCAAGACCTTCAATGTCTTGCTGATAGGATGTTCAATGGCATCAATGGTTTCCAAGACATCTTCAACTTGTTCGGTTTTTCCCATGTACAATAAACCTAAACCCAAGGACATGAATTTGATGAATTTATTGGTCAATTGGGTGAAATCTCTTTCCAACAAGGTTTGAAGAATAGTTGAAGTAATGTCACCATGACAGCTACCAACAAATACATGACCCAATGCCAAAGCAGCCAAACAAGAAATCTCCAACGAGATTTCCAAGTCTGAGACTAAAGGCAACAACAAGTTCAAAACTTCTTCGTTAGAAGAACCAGCAAATGCTATTCCTAAACCGTTGATAGCAGAACTTTGAACTAATTTGTTTGGATCCGTTACATAATCCTGTAACAAGGCCAAGGCAGCATCTACTTCATCATGAACACCGGAGGACACAATACCAGTACCCAACAATGCACCGGCCTTGACTTCATCTTCTGATGAGTAGGTATATTTATCCAAGTGTTGTAAACCTTCGTTGATATTCCACTGGTGAAGAGATCCCAAAGAGGCGGTGGTCGAAATCATACCAGGACCCTTTGTTTTGTAGATCCACGATTTGTTATCTTCTTCAGTCTGGACCAATTTGTCAACACCATGACCCAAGTTAATGAAGGCATTGACAAATGCAGCGGCCAAGTTCTGTTTAGCAGAATCAATTGATCCGGAGGTTCCTAAGCCGTATTTGGCATTTTCCAAATGGGACTTGTAAATATCTTCTGGGACTTTTGGATCCAACAAGTTCAATTCTTTGACAAGATAATGGTAGTATTCATGTAATTTTGTGTTGGAGATAGCTTCTTGAACTTCTTGGTTGTCACCAGGATACTTGAAACTGTTGTATTGTTGTGATAAAATGAAACCCAATTGCTTGTGCACAGAAACGTCTTCGGTAGATTTGAATACTTGTTCTATCAAGGATTCGTCATCCAACTTAATAGCCACCGTCAACGCCTGAGTTAATTGGTTGTGGTTCAAATATATTGAAAACACAGTATTTAAGAATGAACTGTCATCTGGAGGTGCCAACAATGGAACACAACTGACCATGTAAAGACACACTCTTGCATAGGTGTTTTCGTCGATATATTCTGGTAACTTGTCAATGCTTTCTATTTCCAACAACAAGTCTACTGCGTCGGCTTCGGCATTATGTTTTAAGAAGAACGGAACAATCTTTAACGACAATTGAATCAACTTTTTAATAGAATCATCCTCAGAACCCAAACTCTCTTGGTATGCTTCTCCTATCTCCAATGCCAAATGACGCATATATTCATGACCCCAATCAGTGATAGATTCTTCAAAAGCTAACAATCTGTACTTCAAGGAATCCTTCTTACCATCATCAGAATACGTCATAGCTAAAACGGACAAAACATCAGCAAGCTTGACCACTAATGGTTTTCCTTGATATTTCTCTACCCAAGTGTCATATAATTCCGCCAATGATGGATAGTGTGGTCTCAAGAACTTTAATGGTTTAGGAACTGCAGTCATGGAAGTTGTTGAATCTTTGATGAAATCTTTCAATGTCGACAAATACTTCTCGTACAAGTCCAACGACTGATCGGCTTCCTTCAATCTTTCAACCAATAATTCCAATTCATCTTTCAAGTGTTGATCTTCTTCAGATAATTCTTCTTCCTTTGGTTGTTGTTTCTTTGTGGGTTGTGTATCCGAATTTGCTGGATCTTTTACTTGATCTTTTGCAGGTGCCATGATGAGTGTTTATGCAAGAATCTGATTCAATATCTATAGTAAATTCTACGACACACGATCAATTACTTGTACGTATCTTTGTCTCAACTGTTCGTTGGATGGCAAATTTGATTTTGGCCACAATATAAAAAAGACTGCATATAAATAGTCGTGATAATACCAAATATCAAATTCAGAAATGGCTGTAAAAACGAATAATATATAGAATACCTCCATTGACTTAGATAAATGAGTTAGAGAACAATAGCAATAGCAATAGTAATTATGAGCTGGAAATAGATACTGATATAGTGACTTTTATTGTTGAAAACTACCTCTTTCCTCTTTCAATCTAGAACTTCCTAGCGTGAAAACCGCCAACTATGCAAGCAATATCTATTTATAAGACCTGCTGACAAACTAGTAGCAAACAAGTAGATGAAGCGATGAAGTGGCGAAGTCTACTATTAATTAGAGGATTTGAATTGTTCATATTTTGTTTCTAATTACCTCTACGAATGGTAGGGAGTATGGATTTGGCATCAAAATCGATGAAGGTGACAACAATCAATATTACTAACAATGACGTAGCTACAACCTCGATAAAGACATCTTTGCATATGTTAGAGAATTCTGGGGTATGTACCTTACTAGTTACATTACCCAAATCGGCCAATTTAAACGAACCTCGATGGGTTATTCAAGGCAAATAGTCTTCGTGGTGTAAGGAATGGTATATATGAGTACTCTAACTACAACAAGATAGTGGATATGTACCTGATATCGAGGCTGATAGGTGAAATAAGCAAAAGAGCGAGTCGAAACAGGTCCTTCATTATATTGATAATTTACGTGGTTTACCATTTATCAGAGTGTTAACGACTTATTATACGGTTTAATGAGTTGGCACAAAACATACCATCACACAATAATACTGGAAATCCATATTGTTCAGAGACTCAAACGTATCCGAATTGTGTCTTCTGATCCGATTGAATTTAAGATTTCAAAATGAGTTGATTTTGTGAGTTCGTATTTGTCAGTTCGTATTTTTTGCGACTTATTCTAAGACTGTTTGTTTCTTACCTAAAAAAGAATCCTCACCAAAATCTAGTGATTTCACTGGTAAGAATTGACAACAAGACACTTATAACAGTACACGCATAAACCAGACTTAGGTACATCTCCAAATATTATTACATACTGGCACATTCAAATCATAGTGTTAGGTGCTTGTACATAGAATCAGATTTCAATTTCAAACCAAACCTGGGATCAATATTGACAATCCAGAACAACTTTCTCCGGAACACTTCCCCTTGGCTCCTTTATTTCCCCAAACACATATACTATCACTTCAAGCATTAACTTCTTTTATCATGGACAGAATATTCTTCAAAACGGAGACCTTCGATCCAATAACGAATGTTCCAATCTACATATTCGATACGTCATACTTACCCTCTACAGATCAAATAGATTATGATAAATTCATCCCTACATTGATGCAGTTTGTACCCACAAAGCCATACACGCTAATTATGTTCAGCTGTGGACTAAATAAAATCAGTTGGATCTGGGGGATCAAGTTTCTCAAGACATTTTTAGCGGAAACGAATAATTTGAACAACTTGATCAAAATCATCACAGTTCATGACAGTTGGTTTGTCAAGTCAATCACTCAAATTTTGGCAAATTACAATCTCACGCTAAAGACTTTACAATTTAAGTTTAACGACGAAGATGATCCAAGTCACGTATCTTTCAAGAATTTAATAAACTGCTCAACGTTATCGGAACTAAGTAATTATGTGGACATTACCAAATTGAAGATCTCGCTAAACATCTATAAACACAACATTCAACTAGAGCCTCAACTTAATCTTTCCATGAGAATAACTCCCTTAATTCATGCATACACCAAAATCAACCGAACAACAGATGTGATATTCTACCACCATTTCTACCAGATTTTCAACATCATTGATTTGTATGCCGACAAGGTAGACTTAATATTTCACAAACCAGGCAATAAGATCAATACCGACATTTTGTTTCAGTGCATAAATCGGAACCAATTAATATGGATCAACGACTGGGATTTGTATTGTATTTCAACAGTCTTTAAGAAGGTGTTGATGGAACTACCAAGACCGTTAATTGTGTTGGATTGCATTAAGCTTCCCATCAAGGACGATTTGAAGTATACTCAGAATACTTTCAAGGATATGGTTAGACACCATAAAAATGACCAAGATCGATCAAATTACGACCATTTACTCATTCAATTATGCAATTTGTGTCACAAAATACTTCAAGCTCCTACTAAACACACATCGCTATCGTTATCCAAATGTTTGAGCCATTGCTTGAGCCATGAATTGATTTCATCACAGAGTAAGGACACCATTTTGGTAGTCAATCGATTTTTCAAGAACGTGTTGGATCATTGGGATAAAATGATGGGCATATATGCCAACTACTCCACAATCGACGAAACAATCAACGGAATGAGTCACGACGATTCATATGATATGAGTTACGACTTGACTCTCGAGGACGATGATAACTACAGAGTTGCATTCAACACTTCAAATATCTTGAAATTAAACGATTATGACGAAGCAAAGAACACAGATGAAAACATTTTAAATCTGACATTAGAGTCTATAGACAAGAGTGTGAGTACTATTGATGATAGTGCATATATAGAGACATCCTCTCTGTCTATTGGTGAAAACTCCAACTTGGCTCCTACAACCTCGGTGACCTCTAAACCTCCATCCAGAGTATCTATCCTCACTACTTCACAAACACCCTCTACATCTGAATTCTCCAACGACTCCTCAAATTCATCAAATTCATCAATTTCTCCAGTTACCTTTGCCTCGTCTTCTTCCAGTGTAACGGCCGCCAAAAAAAAATTATCCGACGTGTCCAATCTAGCCCTTCAATATCCACCTCAAAAGTATAACTTCACATCGGAGCATTCTAAAGCGCATTCTCGCACCAAGTCACTACCTCCGAATCTACCCCCCAGCACGCCTGTCAAAAAGCCCGTCATCAGAGGACGGAAAGTAGGAGAGTTGGCGAAACTTTTTGAAGAACGGACTTTGGTTTTGGAGTTATTGAAAGGTATGTAGCTATAACTCAAGTAACTGTGCGAAGCGAAGTTGCTTGTGGGGACCACGAAGAGGACTAGTCAATGCGCGTCTATGCTACTTAGTGGCTTAGACATTTTCAGGTATAGAAGCTGGGCCCCTTTATCGTCGTCGAGCTCTTTCAAATATACCGGTAGCTCGTCGATTGGTGTCTTGATGAGGTCACGTCAAGTTCATCCTCAAACTTGTCCACAATTCCTACCAGAAAAACTAGCGAACCACCTAAAAAATTGACATTGGTATATATATTGAGTGCTAGGAGCTGACTTCCAAAGTCGAGGATTCATAAACATATTTTGTCCAATAAGTCGTTTGTCAAGTTGGTCATTAGAGGAAAAACGGCAAAAAGAGAGTTGTCAGGCTATAGATCAGGCTTTAGATCAGGCTCTAGTTCGACAAATGGCCCCACCTCGAAAACAAGGGCTACACCTAACTCCACATTAAGCACTTTGAGAACTGCGTCAAATACGTCTCAAAATAAACCAAATCCCCACATACTCAATGATACTAAAGGAAAACTCCTTTTGAGGTCTCTAGAATCAGGACTACGGGTCAAACCAAGTCTTATCGTCACATCCCGTCTTTGGTCAGCTTATACCACCATTTCGTTCCATTTACCCTCCAGTGATCCCCTACAGATCTCAGTATTGTGGAGGGAAACAAAAGCCAAATTCGTAGAGAAATATGGCCCAACCCCAAGCAAGCGCTAGCCTCTAAGAACATCAAGTTGATTGATAACAACTTGTGACTTATATGTGAATTATTCTAGTTTTGAATCGTGAAAAGTGAAAATTGCTGAAAGTTGATGAAAATGGATGAAAATGACTGGAGAATCTAAGTAAAAGATCACCACCGCTGTAGCTACAAATTATAACAAGAAGTAAATCAGCACGCTACAAATCTTAACAGTAATATACATTGACTAGAACACAGATAAAAACAAAGTATGGTACAAACAAAGTAATCGTAACGAAAGACTATTCACCAACCAATCTACTATCGATGTTATCAATTGATAACTCGGAAGCGTCGTTATGGTGATGGTGGTGATGACGAGCAGCGTTTGCAACGGCAGCAATTGCAGCCGCGGCAGTACTGTCGTTATCCTGAAGACCGTGGTCTTGCAAATCTTGCCCGTATTGCTGGTAGTGTTGATCATCCAACTGGTGATGGTGAGCAGCAGCCTCAGCAGCGGCGACATTGAATTGGCGTTGGAATTCTTCTTGCTGTTGCTGGTGCTGTTGTTGCTGCTGTTGTTGGATTTCATACTGCAACACTTGAGCATCTGGAGTACCATCGTCGTCGTTTCCACCATTGAGGAAAACATTAGTAGCAGCCTGAGCAGCCTCTGCAGCAGCAGCCGCAGCAGCAGCAACACGAGCAGCATCAACATTGCGCTTAGATCCGGCAACATTTGCAATTGGTACGTTTTGAGTTCTCTTCTTATATTGGTTGATTCTGTTTTGATTATGAGATAATCCTCCAAAACGTGACAGTTGCTTCTTGAGCTTTCTCTTGTAGCCTCTGATTTCATTGTAGATATCTTCACGTTTGATCAATACGTCTGGATACTGTTCCTTAATCTTGGATTCAATGTGAGAAGGCTTAGTACCGACCTTGTACAAATCAAGGATCAACAAATTCAACTCATCTGATCTCTTACGCAACATTGGATGGTTAGAAAGAGGATCCAATTGTGGATGGTTGTGCTCATTACAGGTAGTCTTCAATGTCCACACACCAGTGGACTTTTTATGACTTGCAGTCATGGAAAATGGACACTTCAACTTCTTTGTTTTGGTGTTTGGATCAAGGAAGTAGCCATTGCCGATATCGATATGTTTAGACTCGTCAACTTCCTTCTTGGACTTCTTGTGTCTGTAGCGACCACCCAATTCACAGGTATAGTAGATAGCCTTCTTGTTGGAATGAGCAATGACAACGCCAAAGCCATTGTCACGGGCGAATTCGGAGATGAAATCGTTCAACTCGTCACGACTACGGAAGAGTTGTTCGGGGTAAGGTCTGGTGATCAAGTTGCCTTCGGCGGTGATAGTGTTTTCGTTGACGGGATAGATCTTCAGCTTGGAGTCTACAATGGGGTCAGGAATCTGAATGTTGTATTCTGATTCATCAACGTCTTGTTGGTTGTAGTGGAGGTGTCCTTCGGAGTGGTGTCCTTCACCCAACTGGCCTTGCCCCCCTAATTGAGAGTGTTGTAGATGGTGCTGAAGTTGATGTTCTTGCTGCTGGTGGTACTTCGCATTGGCGAGTTGATGTTGTGGGGATCCATGTTGCTGTATGGAAGGTTTATCTTCAACCTTTGAGTTGATTTGTTGTGATTTCTGTTCTTCTAATTTGTCGCCATCTTGTTTGACGGCTCTGAGCAATTGGTCATCAATGTTGGAGGAGTAATCGTCCTCGGCTCCAGTGGATGACATAGCGACGGGTACTGTTGTTTACTACGGTTTGTATGGTTGCAAAGATACAACAGGTCGTGTTATTTGGTAGGTCGTGTTATGGTAGTAGTGTAGAAGGGATAAAATGATTGATTTGTTTTGATTTCCCACGTCTTTCGTGGGAGAAAAATTTGTTGACTGGTACACGAAAGTTTGAATGACTACGGGAGTTCCGGGAAGTGGCGAGTTCCGGGGGTTAAAAGATCACTACAACATTTCCAGGTAAATACTAGACATTTATTCCGGGGAATTTCCGAGAAAGAGAAAGAGAGCTCTAAGACATGAATGATGACATTAATGATACTGGAATTTCCATTTTTCAATATAGACGTGGAAATTCAATTAGTTCTGTTAGTAGCAATAAAAGTAATATAGGGCTTTTTATTGAAAATTGGTTCTATGGTCTAGCGGTATGACGTCTCTTTCACTCAGAGAAGGCCTCGAGTTCGATCCTCGATGGAATCATTTTTTTCAAAATTATATTTTGATCCAAGATACCATTTATGAAGTACCTCGTTTATGAACCTTACAAGATTAGTTAGTGATATCAAATCACTAGTAAACTCAAAAACTAGAAAGAGTATTCAAAATAATAAGTGATAACTCATTATATCACTTTAATATGTATAATCTATGAAATATTCATGTGAAACTCTTCACACTGGTGTATATGCTAAACAAGGGCGATTTTCTAGTGGTACTGCCTTATCTGTGACAAAATTAGTGGATAATACAATTAGTAGTCAAAACTAGGAGAGATACAGTTGGAAAATCCTAAGTTTCGTCATTATCACCGTAATTATCATGAGCCAAAGGACCTCAATGAAAACATCGTCCAATACGTCTTCCTAATTACGTCCTAATTTACCTTCTGCCCACTTAGGCAACACAAAAGATGCAATATGCACAGCCTTACTATAATACTTGAATAATTTGTCTTCTTTTTCTTCATCAAAGCTTCTCAAAGGAATACGCAAATCCTTTTCCTCATCATTGGTAGCTACGACCAACCCCAACTGTCCACCGGTATATGAAGGCATATAACACTGAGAGTAGGCGACGTTTGCAAACACCTTCCTTGCCTTGTCGAGTAACTGTGCAAGATAATCAATGTTTAACCAGATATTCTCACTACTCTGCATGATCACTATCCCTTTTGGAGCCAATGTGTTTAAAAGCAAAGAGAAGTAGCTGACCTGGAAAAACTCTTCAGCAGGACCCTCTGGATCCGAGGAGTCTGTGATGATCACATCGAACTTTTCCGTGGATTCCTTCAAGAACTTGAATCCATCATCAATAATCAAGTTGACTTTTGGATGGTTATGATAAAGAGCCATATTTGGCAAGAACTTGGCAGAAAGTTGTATGACTTTTTCGTCGATTTCGACCATGGTTACGGAAGTGACGGTCGAGTCCTCCACATGTTTGATAAGCTCTCTGAGAACCCCACAATCTCCTCCACCAATAACAAGGACATTACGAGGGTTTGGATGTGACATAATTGGTAAATGTGTGATTAATTCTTGATATGCATACTCATCCCTTTCAGTACACTGGATAATCCCATTCAACACCAAGACATTACCATAAGTTGTGGATTTAAAGATCAAAATGTCTTGAAACTCCGAGGGTGCATAGTACAAAATCTCTGCAATTTCCAAGCCAAAAGCCTGGCCGGGAAAAGATTCAGAGGAAGTTTCGTAGAACCAGTATGACCCATTATTCAAGTGAATGGAGTCATGTTTGAACGTCTTGAGGTCTATAGTTGGAAATTCTGTCATGTCTGAAGTTGTGAATGAAGTTTTTTCACCGCGAAGAGATTTATGCGGTAGGCTCCAGACCGACTGGTAGAAGTTAGAATTAGATAGAATTAGATAGAATAAGTTAGAATAAGTTATCTTGGTTGAGATTGGTGTTACTGGTACATAAAAGTACCGCACGCTCTCTAAATATATTTATCACCCTTTTGGAGTATTATTATACTATTCGTAGTCATAATTTTGCATCCGTTTCCCGCGCTGAGGGAAGAATTAGAGAACAGTGCGATTAGAGCAATTATTCTATTGATATGAACCGACCAATGTACAAAATAAGTGAACGATTAGAAGCCTAAGAGGAATATCCAAACAATGATCTGAGATCTACGCCTTTAGACGTAGATGGTGAGAACAGAATACCATAACGTAAAAACGATTCTGCCAGCCGTTAAGAGTATTGCGACATCTTGTGTCACTTTTGTCAAGTAAAAAATCTAATAAGCCCCTACTAACAAGAATAATTATTTAAGGACCATATTGAGGACCCTCACCACGACTTTTTATATTACAGATCACTCAATTAAAGATTTTAATAACGCGCCTATATATCAGAAACCATTTCTTTCACTTTCAATCCTCTGGACTCAAATATTAATAGCTACTACCGAACCACCTTGTATAGTCGTAAAAACTTTTACAGTCGTGTACCGACCAAAACATACGCGACAGTTATCGAACATTTTGTGGAGAATTAGTGATATTTATGTGATGTGGAACCGAAAATCAATGGCCCATCCATGCGTCATAATGACACGGAAAACTCGACGGAAATTCCCCACGCAACGCATATGAGACATATTTAATAAAAACCGACTTCGGGAAAAATGCACATGATATTTTGCAGAACATTTTGAAATTCCACTTTAGACCGATTACAAGTGTAATTGGGCAACTGTGTGTTATGAGCTATATCTGTGCTGATGTTGTCAATCAATAGGTTTTGATACGATACTGGTTATGAATCGAAATGTAACAAAGGTCACTAAATTAGGCTAAATATGACTATAAAAATTGCATAGCTCGCAAGAAATGTCGCACCTCTAGTATCTGAAGTCGTCTCAGTTCTAATATATACCAGTGAATACAATATGGCGCTCTTGAAAGCTAACACAGGAAAATAGTTTTTAGTAGAATAACCATTTGGGTAATATAGAGGGGCCAAAGTTTGTGTTTTTAGTAGTGGATTTCTTTGTTTGGCGCAAGTTACCAATGAGCGTAGCGACTTGTTGATAATCTCGTCGCTTTTGGTGATAATCTCATCTCTTTTAGTGACTTCTCATCGCTTTTAGTGACTTCTCAGTACTTCTTTCACAATAATGTCTCTCCCAGCTCATTTGCCCTCTCCAGCGCACATTTGTTAATTTGAAAGTACTAGTTGTCAAATGGCGGGATATTTCTGTTCTGTATTCCTCGATATTTTCACACTCCTACGAAGTAATTATATCTGACAAAGGTGAGACTTTCCTGAGATATTTCCCCAATTATCAGTAATTTTAAGACGACATATATCTATTCTAGAAGGTCTATTTATTTGTAAGACTGAAAATATCAATTCTTCTGACTAGTACAAGAGCAAATGAGCACATTTTGCTTGCGATTACAACTATCTAACTTCGGATACCAGAGGTGCGACATTTTTTGATAACTGCTATTGTACCGAAAAAAATTACGAAATTGTACCTTCTATTAAGTCAGGATAGGCAGCTATGCATTACTGCACTGATAGCCTGAAAGCCGAGCATACTTCTACGAAGCATGCAATCTTAAGCCTCCGATCGCATGTCCGAGATCCGATCGTTTCCGAATGAAGATTTCCCTTATAGACTCTACGTGTCAAAGATATCCCGGAGCTTCTCTGGCCGAAATCGTGTCTATCTTCCAGGCGTATCTTCTAGGCGCATTTTGATTACACAAGTATCAATATAAGGTTTTTTTTCTTTTATGGTAAAATTCCATCAGAATAGAAACTAAATGTGGACGAATTATTTCTTCTTGAAATGTCCATAGTTAGTTGATGCCTAAAGAACATATCGAGTTAGATCAAATACATTTAGAGAACCTCAATCAATTTGATCAACAAACAATTAGTTCATAACACCCTCCTAACATTTTACCCCATCACTAATTCAACAAGCTTAGATCTGGAACAAAAAACTTAGAAGAGATTACAAAGAAAGAATATATACGGAATAGGCTGAAAATTAGACTTATTCCAATTAAAGTGAAGTAGGATAATTGCAAACTACGTCATAGGAAATTTCAAGAACCTACTAAAATTAGATAACCACCATTAACCAATAGATATTCAGATTAGACCAGACACAAAATTATATTAACCAATAGATATACAGACTAAATCAGATACAGAATTACCATCAACCAATAGATATTCAGACTAGATCAGACACACAATTACCATCAACCAACTACAGCATTAAAATATCTTGAAACAATCTTGAAACAATCTTAAAACAATCTTAAAACTTCACAACACAATCGTTTCATCATGTTTGTATTTCCTGCGTTTGATTCTAATTACAAGACTCGGAAGCGGACGTTTAAATGTTGCCGAATATGCCGCTCCAAGAGAATGAAATGTATTATATCCTTGACGGATTATGAAAGCGTTGGCTGTGATAACTGTCAAAAACACGGTTTCGGGTGTGATCTTATCCAGGCTGATTATAAACAAAAGTCTGGGGTTAAAGGACCCATAAAATCTGAAAAACGTGATGAGACAAGAGATACAGAGACGCCAGGTTCAAATCCACGGAGATCAAGAGATTCGTCAAGAGACTCAAGAGACCAGAGAGTGCCTCAGCGAGCGAACTCAAGAAATGGAGACGAGAATAAATTAGAACATAATCATATTACAAAAGGACAAGCACAACCAATAATTCATTCCACTACAAGAAGAAACGACCCAGATTATGCCCCAGAACTTCCTCAACTGTACAACCAAGAAGGTTACTATAATCCCCAGCTTTATCCTCAAATGCAAACTCCACACTGGCAATGGCAACCCGAACACATCAATCAAAGCTATCCAAACGTCCAGAGCCATCAGAATATACCTAGCCAACAAGTAAATCCTAACGTTGCCGTCAACAACTATTATGTTCACCCAATGACACATCCCATGAATCATCAGAACTATCTTATTCAATACCAAAATCAATATCCCACAATTATTAACGACAATCAAATCGAGTCTCAACCCCACCCTAATTATGAAATACCTCCCTATCAACAGCAACCACCTCCACAATCAATGCAATACACTCCAAACAATCTCAACCCCAACGAGTCTACACAGCGATCAAATAGAAACACACCTGAACTGAATCCGGGTCAAGTTAGAAACCATAATCCCTCCAATATACCTCTCCAACCACCGCAGCCACCACAACCACCTATTATTCTCGAACAACACATACAGAGAAATACTATTCAAAGTCAAAAACAAGATGTTGAAAGTAAAAAATTGCAACAAAACCATCTAGTAACTCACGAGACGAAGCAATTTATAGATGCCCCACTCCCAGAAAACCAGCTGAAACCAATCAGAAATGCACAAGGCAACCAAGAAGGACATACGAACCTACAAAAACCAACACCTTCTCAACAATTCAATTCACCACCACCACTGAATTACACAACAGACTCATTCTCATCACCTTTCCATCCTACGATTCATAACATGAAAATGATCACAGCGACTTACTTGAAGGAAACATTCGGTTTTTCAATTGGCTCGACAAATTCCAAGCTCAATTACTTCTTCATTCCAAATAATGTCGACATGAGGCAGGCTGTAAAGAAATACAAGACTTTCCACAACGAACCATTACAAGACAAAAGGGGTACTGATACTTCCTCAGGAAATGAACACATACTCAACCCGCATCAGTACCAGCTATTATTAAGCATCGATGCATTCACCCTTTCGTCTCCATCGTTAAACGTTCACATCAGTCAAGAAAATTTGGTTCGTCTTCTCGAAATATACTTCTTCAAGATCAATTCAATATTTCCTGTTATCCGTGAAACCGAATTCTGGGACGAGCTAGCAATGCAGAATATTCCCAGTGTTTTATTGTACTGTTTGGTTCTTGCTATTGCACGAGATTCTCTTTGTAAGCGGGTTCTTACAGATGTGTTTAATGTCGGAGATTCTGACAAACGCTACGAAGAAAAGTTGATAGAATTCATGATGAACTTGGAGATGAAAATCCGCCAGATATTCTTGGTGTTGCCGGAGTTAGGGGATGATGACATTTTAAACCGGTTGAAGTGTCTGTTGCTACTCACATTTAACTTCAACTTCAACTCGTATGCAAATGAAGAGAATGGCCACGATTTGATTACAGCCATAAACTTCAGTTTTAACTTGTTTATTCACATGAAGCTCACCCACGAAAGACTCGAAGAGCTCGGGATGCTTGAGAATTCTCAGCATTTGCAACAATTATGGTGGATTTGCTTTGTGTTTGACCGTTTGAACTCAGTTATCAATTCGCGGGCCGTGTTCATCAAGCGTGAAGACTTTGATATACCTGAACCCGAGGACCCCTATTTGCTCCAGTTTGTGAGTGTAGCTACCGAGATGGAAAAGACAATGATTGCTATCTACCACCCAAATCCTCCCAAGCTCAAGGTGGATCCTTCTGATTTCTTAAGAGGGGAGTGTTCTGCAATTTCTGAAGAGTCGTTGAGAAGAGGTAAGACATTTCCAGAGAATTACATACAAGAGAAACTGCATCTTCCACCAATGAGTGTGGAGGTGTATCGGCACCAGACCATATTCTTTATTTGTCGGTTGATTAAGCACCTTATTGTGTTGGCTATGCTTAGATACAATGAGCGCAAACAAAACCCAGATAGTATGGGAATAATGAATCCCATGACATACATTTGCATGCTCAACATTCTCAAGTTGTTCGAGGCCATTTCACTGGACAAGCACGGGCACGATTTGATGTTGTCGATCCCAATGGTCACATGCTGTTTGACATTTTACTCCACAGTTCCAATTAAGTACAAAATTAGCTTGCTATCGAAGGAATTACATGATTCTGAGCCTGAAGAGCATTTGCTCGAAAAAGTGAACTTTCTCATCAAGGGATACGCCAAACAAGTGGCCAAATTTGGTAACCTTTGGTGGTTTATGAAGACCAGCTTCGACAATACCTACAGATTACTCGAGGATATGAGAGAATCGACGTACGACGGAATGAACGGTTTGGAAGACGAGGACGACGAAGTAAACGAAGAAGCAAAGAAAGGTCCCCAGACTCAAGCGTATAAAGATGATTTCCTCAATAAAATGGAGGCTAATAGAGACAAATTGAAAATCAAGTCGTTAATCTCTAGTGACAATCCGTTACGACTGTTAATGAGTATAACGTCACCGTCCACAATTGTTGTGGATCAAAGTATCAAGAACAAACGTCCACGCAAGAGTATGTTGGCAAACGAAGTATCAAATAACCATCCTTCAACACAAATTCCAGACTACGAACAATCGCGTGATCTGGGAAACAATGATGTAAATGAAACTGAAGATCACTGAAGATTCGCTAAGGGCGATTTACAGAGATAAAGAAGACTTCAAATTGTCCGGTGATTATAAAGTGATTTCAACAAAAGTATTGTATTGACAAGGCAGGAATAGTACGTATATTCCTGGCCCTTAAAAAGTTGTTAAGATAAGATATTACAGAATTAATAGAGAATTAGTAGAGAATTTAGTAGAGTTTAGTAGAGTTTAGTAGAGGTTAGTAGAGAATTTAGTTGAGTATTTGGACTATCTTTGACAATATCCGACTCCTATATCTACATGTAAAATTAGTGAGCGAAACGAACCAGTTCGTAGTTGGTCAAGTAGACTTATTTCGCTTCGCTCGCTAACTCTCTCTCGTCTGGACAAAGTCGTGCACAAACCAATCAAAATAGGAAAGAATCGCTAGTATAAGTCCGACAATGATCTGACCTTGCACAAGGCGAGTGTGGAGTATCACGAGAATACAGCCGGATAACCATATAGAGCTTGTAAATAGTGAGACAGCCGGATCAGACCTTCTCGCATCTAAAAACAGCCCAGTGGTGAGAAATAGCGGAGAATGGTGGCCGGGAATTGTGGTTGGGAGAACGTTGGGGAATTTGACTGGGGACTGCGACTGCGACTGGGGATTGTGACCCGACTCTGACTGGGGAATCACCAGACTATAACCAGCGATTTTAACCGGACTGTGAGATCCGGTGAGGATATTTTGAGCACAACTAGTCCACCTTATCTTAGGGTGTATCTAAAGCCTAACTGCCAAACCAAATTTATTCCTCCCTAAGCTTAGAGAATAAGCCTGGAACTCTGTAAAATCACTCGCTTATTCCAGCACAAAAGTCTGTCCCGCCATAACATCCATACTGCAATACACAAGAGCTCTTCCAAAAAGAAATTCTCAAGAAAAAAAGAAACAAACTCAAATTTTGACAAAAATCTCGGGGAGGAGAGCAAATTAAAAGTGTGAGCATTCACTAAGCAACTTACAAGCAGCGGCCTCTAACTATAACAAATACTCAATACAAGCCAAACAACAACCAGTAAATACTCGTCTTGGCACAGAGGTTTAGGATAATTTCAATACTTCCCACAAATCGCCTTCATAAATATTACTTTTTATCCCGTCGATAAAGCACACTTGACGACTATGTCTTTTCATATCAAGAAGAAAAACCCCAGCACAGAGCCTGCCACCTCGGCTCACCAAGTATCCTTAGCTCCTTTCACGGAGATGGCAAGAAAAACGTTCATAAATGTGACCCTTGTCTCAATAGCAATTCGCCTCTTTCAAATGGGATTCTCATACTTGATGGCGCTTATTGCGCTGTTAAACTTGTTCAGAATGCCCAAGGATTCACAATACCCAGATTCAGAACACCATACCTCGTTTGAACGGACTTCTCCCAACAAAAACTCATTATTTCCCTCTATTAGTAATACGGTCATGGAAAACAACGCAACTGTTGAAAACGACCCACCAACCCTTGAATATGACTCCAGTTCGGGCTCCCGCCCTCAACCATGCTCTACAGGCTTGACCACCAGATTATTGCCCTTCAAAAACGACAAGGGTGAGATTGAATGGGGGTTTTCTGACGAAATCACTCCAGGCACTGAGTTGGACGTCTTCAAAATGAATGACGTTCCTCACAAACGCCTTCGTGAACTTGACGAAGAAGATGCCGCTGACAATGAAGAGGATGATGACGACGATATCAACTTGTCTCCTACAGTGTCGAATTCATCGTCCAATAACGAATCCATACTATCCGCGAATCACAAGCAATTGCACAAGAAGAAACATATCGAAGACTCTCCTCTTACCAACCATTCATCGCCATTAACACCAGGCCACCATGACAAATTGGCGCACATCACCTCTCCATCGTCGTCAGAAAACATCACCGATTTAGCTGGTGATGATTTATCTGGAGACGACAAGGTTCATCAATGTCCGCACTGTGATGCTGTTTTCAAAATCAGAGGCTACTTAACCCGTCATCTCAAGAAGCACGCTGTTAAGAAGGCATACTCATGTCCTTTCCACAAGTACAGTGTCTACATTGACGAAAATAACATCACCCACAAATGTCACCCTAACGGTGGTTTCTCCAGAAGAGATACTTACAAGACCCACTTGAAATCAAGACATTTTAAGTATCCAAAGGGAACCAAAACCAAATCTAGAGCAAGCTCTTCAGGAACTTGTTCTATGTGTGGAGAACATTTCCCCAACGCCGAGATTTGGTGTGAAATCCACGTTGAAGGTGGTGAATGTAAATACTTGCCACCTGGATTCAAGGGTAAGTCAAGGATAAAGAACAGAATAAAGAAGCAGTTGACCAAGGAGCAGTTGAAAGAATTTGAACAAAATGGATGTCCTGTACCGTTACACCATCCATACGCCATGTCAGCATTCAACAAGAACGACCTTTCCACCATTTACGCAGAGAATTCCCCTAACTCATGCTCTGCGACCCCAGCTCCTGCCTTCCAAAACTCATTGGCATACGATTACCAACAATCATCCCACTCACCTGCATCCTCCGTGACTTCTTCCATCAACGGCATCCATCCAACCAACAGAATCGTATCGAAATCTCCATTAAACATGAGTAACACTGCCAGATCACAACCCATGCAGCTTCCAGGTCCTTATTCCCAATATGCCCACGAAAATATTCACAGTGCTCCACCGCAATTTGAACAATTCGAACACTCCAACTCTTCGTACAAACATATCGAGAGAGAGGACTACGACGACGAGTTCTGCTTGGACATTGATCAGTTGAACAACTCAAGTTTCAACAACGTCAACGAAATCGCTACCATGTGAGCGATCATTATTTTATGTTTTTGTTGATTGGATTGTAATTTTGGGTGTCTTATTGGGTATTGTATTAACACATGGTGTTAGTTAACGTTTGGTTTATGTTTGTTGAACAAGGTTATTTTATTTATTAAGTGTATGACGTATTGGTATATAAAAATATCTGTTATACTGGATGTAGAGACCTAAGGAGCGTAGGGACTTAGGGAGCGTCATAGTGAGTTCTTTGTGAGTTATTCATAAAGGGCTATTCCTAAAGAGAGCTCTTCCTAGAGAGATATTCCTAGCGAGTATCGTGGCCCGGCCACTAGTAATCAAGAATACGTAAACATCTTTCTTAATATCAACGATTTGATTCCTCTTCTTATCAACTTATTAACCAAAGATATCGGCAATTTCATTCCTTTTCTTCCTTTTCTTCTTCTTTGAAGGTCCGAAGATATCATTAATATCGTTTCCTTTGGTTTTCTTTGATGTTCCAAAGATATCATCCATATTCTGGCCACCAAAGATATCCAAGGGCTGAGACACCAGACTGTTCAGAGACTCAGACTCATAATTCAGCCTCTCATTATCGGTAGATTTAGTCTTTCTCTTTCGAGACTTATCCTCGCTAAGTTTCTGGGTGTTTTTAGTAGATATAATGGGTATATTTGGTATATTTGGAATTTTTGACACTTTCGACATTTTTGACATTTTTGGTATTTTAGACTTGTTTAACATTATTTTTGATTCATTGATCGGTTTCACTTGTAAACCATTGACCAATTCTATATCCTCGGTAATTTTCAAGCTCTTCGGTATTTCAGGGAATTCAATGGCCTCCCCGATATCGTCGTCGGAGTCATGGCTCGTTCCAACAAGAATACTGCCGAGTTTTAGCTTGAGAGACTCAGAAACTCCGCCAAATCCAATTAATATTCCATGTAGTTTACTCAAGTTCCCTAGCATAGTGAAACCTAAGTTGATAAACTGGCCTAGAGCAATAATCCCGTTGAATTCGTAGTACGCTTTGGCCATGACTCGCTTGACCAAATACTTGATATTAGAGAGCAACTTCTCCTTAATTACTTCCTTGTTGCGCATATGGTCACTCCGCCAGTCCATGGCGAGTTTCAACACGATCCGGACCCGACGGTGAAGGATGTTTAGATATTTGAACCATACCTGGTTTCGATGTTGGTTCCGACTCCGATGGTAGAGGAGATGAAGTATATAATATTCATTGGTTAGCAGTTGTAGTTGTTCTTCAGTAACGACCTCCATCAAGACTCCGAATCTGTTTAGTGAAGTTAAGAAGTTAAGTGATGTTTAGTGGTGTTTAATGACAGTTATCTCTGAATCGTTAAATCTGAATATTTGAGATATTCTGAGATATTCTGATTGTTAGCTTAACAATCTCAAGCAGTTCTAGTACTTCTCAAGTAGTCACGTAGTATCGTAGCGTAAACTCTAGTGATCAATCTCTATATCTGTGCCAACTCTCACTAAGCCTCACCAAGCCTCACCAAGTCTCACTAATTCTCAGTAGCCTCACTATCTCTCTAACCTCACTTTCACGCACAACTCACTCTCAACTGATTTTTTTGCGATGAGATGCGAGAACTAATCACCACTAGTGACCATGTCTAACGAAATCATATCTAATGCTAGAGCGTTGTTAGAGTCTTCGCAGGCAGAAGAGGCGTTGGAGTTGTTGGCTCCGATTTTCGAGTCCAACCAAGAAAACGTTCGTTTTTTACAGATCTTTGGTGAGACATTGTTGGAGAACAACGACGTGGAAACCGCCTACGATGTGTTGGTAAAGGCATGCAAGTTGGACGCCAATGCTGACGCTGGAACCGAGAAATTCTTCTATTTGGGCCAAATCATCGGCGGTGACGATGGGTTGAAGTCCTTGGATATCGGATTGAACAAACTCAACAAACAATTATTGGGAGAACTGGCCAACGACGAAGTCTTGATGGAATTGGCCAAACTCTACCCTTCACCAGAACAATTGAAAAAGTACCTTGTCAAAAAGATGAACCAGGGGATATTTGCAAAGATCGAGATCTGGATGACCGATTTGTGTATGGAAGAGGTAGCAGAGAATAAGTGTAACGAGTTGATTGAATACTCATTGAGCTTGGACCCACAGAACCCAGAGGCGTTATCGTTATTATCGTCAATCCGAATCTCTCAACAAAGAACCGACGAGGCCAAGGAAGCATTGGTGAACTCATGGAAATTCTTCCAGATCAAAAAAGTACAGTTGGAAGAAGCTGCCAACAATAAAGAAGGCGAGGACTCGTTTGAAGTCGGCGTAGAATACGTAGAGTTGATCCAGCCGTTGCTTACGTTGGCCAGGTTCGCCATAGAATTGGAGCTTTACCAAGAAGCCGTGGGAATCTCGTCCAATGTCACCGATATTAACGACAACGTCTTGGAAGCATACTACTACGAGTCGTTGGCCCATTTATTCTCGGCCAAACAGTTGGTGGAAAACTCAGAATGTGAGGATTATAGAGACATTCAAATAGACACGTTAAAGACGTCTTCAAATTCAGATATCATAAACCTTTTGACCGAGGCAAAGAGTACTTTGACCCTGGCTTACAAGGTAATTAATAGTGAGAGTGCAGATGCTGATGCCGACTTAATTGAACAGATACAGAGTTTGTTGAGCGAGTTGGGCGGTCCTATAATGAGTGAGTTGATGCCACAAAGAAATATAGATGAAGAGGGATGGGAAGAGGAGATTTATAGTGAAGATGAGTAGAAGACTTCTCCCAACTTCTCGCTAGAGAAGTGGAGAAGTCAGAGAACCTCTTTCTAGAGAAGCCAGAGAACCTCTTTCTAGAGAAGTCAAAAACGAGGAGATCTCTTGCTAGAGATTGTAAGAGAATTCGTTCGAGGGAAGTTAAAGAAGAGAGTTTGATGCAAGAAAGTTGTCCCATTGAAACCAGGTAAGAGAGGTTTTCTCGAGATATGTCATCTCGGAGTTATCTGTCATCCCGGAGTTATCTTGATCTCCGAAATTCTCTGATTCCCGATGTTCCGTCAGATTATCTTTGATCTCTCACTCTCTTATCCCTTAGTTCTCTCACTCTCTAATTAGACCTCTAATTCCCATTCAAACGGATATTTCTATATTTCTTAGTTCAATAAATTTATGACAATTGGTACGACTCGAAAAGTCCATATTGAACATCTAATGTGAATGGAAACGAGTAGTCGTAGTTCAACTCGTTCGGTATGACAAAGCCTGGTATGGATGTATCTGGAATGTAGCACCATAATTGATACAATGAATCTCTGAAGATCCACGAGAAACGCAGATCCAGCCGCAATTGAGAACGTTTCGATCACTACGATTTATAGTCACAGGTCACAATTTTAAGCTACAAAAACTGAACGCAGTGAAGTAATCATCAAGAAATGTATTCTATAAGTAACTAAATCTCACCAATACAATTAAATGTCACAAATGTCACTTCTTACATCGTTGAGCTCAGTGTTCATTAAACTTTTGGATTATGTAAGCAACACTACATGTTGAATATTATCGATAATTACTCGCTAAACTTACTGGAATTTGTATATTATGTAGTGAGAACTATACCAGGTAAGTCTAGAACTTAGCTTAGTTATCAGAGGCAATTTTGGCCAATATTTCAGTAGCTGAATACCGATATCAATATACTGCATATAATTCGATAAATCAGTTAGCTTATTTGCAGCCTATTTTTGAGAGAGCTAATTGCTTTCCTCGTTGTTTTATGTTAATTAGGGAGATAATAGATTACTGGTACTTAGCAACTTTAAACGATAAACTTTGGTTAGTGTAGAATTACCAGAGAGAATACTAAACGAACTCAGTAAGCTATTGAACAGTCTACTTCATTGCGATTCGCAATTATTAAACAGTGTTAATCTTCTCCGTAAAATTAGTATAATGATCGCAGCAAAGTATTCTAAATTCTTTTAACTTGCAAGCATTAACTAAGAATACCTAAATCTCCTCTAATATTAATACTTCACTTTGCCACTATTCAATAACTCACTAAATCACACTCTGTACCCAAATACTTCGCTACACTCAGTATTCGCGACCTGCATATAAACAACTATATATTGAGATGTTTTCCCACACATCATCTCCAACTCATCAAGATGACAACGAATCATAGACCCACCCTTGAGAGCAAATCAGGGAAGGCTATAGGAATAACCAACACTATAACGCACTCCCGTGCGCTACCACAACAGACACATTTAAAGTATAGAAATGACACCGAGATAGACAGCCAAGTAGGACATCGGGCCGTTGAGGATTTGAAACGAGAACTCTTAATAAATGAAGGCAAACTCATCGATACAAAACGAGCAGGCTCGTTTACAGAGGATAGTGCTAAAAGAATACGAATCGAGGATTCTGATGATTCTGATGAAGAAGAAACTGAATTACTTATGGCAGAATTGGCACAATTAAAGAAGGAGTCAGGGTCAGGGATCCAAAATGGTAGAGAACCTGCCAGAATTACAGTTTCTGGAAGTATAGAAGCTGAAAAAGATGAAAAAACCGAAGAAAATGAAGAAATCTCTTCAGAATCGGATTCTAACGACGACTCTGACGAAGAAAATCGATTACTTCTAGAAGAACTTGCTAAAATAAAACAAGAACGTCTCGAAAAGGTTAAAAAGACACAGCAAGAAGAGAAAACCAAGAAGGCTATGAGCTCCAATCCACTCGTTTCCATATCAGATGAAACGGCTCCAGAATCTAAGAAGAGCTGGAGAAACAGTACTGCATTCAATAGGAAACCTCCACCAACAAAGGAAGACTCGGAATCGTTTACTAATGATACTTTGAAGTCCGAGATTCACCAAAAGTTTCTTTCCAAATATATTCGTTAGATAACCAGTCCAGAGCGTAGCGATGAACTGGTGGATATACTCCGAGCAGGGGGATATGCTCCGAACAGATGGCTCCGAGCTAATGGCTACGCTCCGAACTCCGAACAGATGGCTCTATCACTACTCGGGATTAACCACCTCCAACCGTCACATTGTCTATATAATCCTAGCCTTCAATCCCTTCTAAACAAATGTATATTCCTAATAATACGAGCGGAGAAATTAAACTAATAAAATTAAACTAACGGTCTCTAAGAATAATGCAAAGCATTTATAGAAACAACGGATACTTAATGTAATAAATATACGATACGCAATCTAGTTCAAATCATCGCCGTGACTCAATCTAGCATCAAGGTTAGCAATGTCTTCTTTGAGACTGGCTTCCTCGACTGTCTTGACCAATTCTTTGGTACATTTGGCAATATCAAATGAGATACCTGCCAATCTTTGTTTGAAGTTCTTGTCAGCAAAATCCTCGTCACTCTTGTCTGAGTTAGGTTTGCATAAAATATTCAAACGGTGGTTACAATCTTCTAAACTCCGTACGACCCAACTTCCATGTTCTTTCAATTGAGCATTACGGGTTTGGTTCATAGATGTGTTGGTAGCTTCAGTCATTTGCGAAATAACAACCAAGATGGCCTTCGAATTCTCACGTAAGTCTCCTCTTGTGGCATTAGGTTTCTTAATAGCAGAGAGCAATGATTGGATGGTTGAAATCACTTGTACGGTCTGGTGTTCTAAGTAAAGCAATACTTGAGTTAAAGTGTTATCAGGATCGTCAATGTCGAACAAATTCACATTAAACGTGGCTGCTGCCATTGATTTACGGTACTCTTGTCTTTGTCTAGCTTCACTTTCTTCTTCAGATTCAGACTCCGATTCAGATTCAGATTCATAATCGTCATCCTCTTGTTGTTCAGGTTCAACATTCTTGGTTTTGGTGTCGCTCTGATAATTGACCTTTTTAGATATTTGAAGTGGAGTTTGAACATTCAAAGACTCTTTGCGAATAGGGCCATTGGTATTTTCTGTTATCACTGCACTTTTGATATTTTGTTTAGGTTTGGTGTCCTGTTCAGGTTCTTTAGCAGGTTCGGAATTCTCATTACCGAAGTGTGCGTTTCTATCGTCAGCATTATCTGCTTGGATAGTAACATCAGAAGCTGACGAATAAGGAACATTGTGTTCAGACAATGATCCTGTGGTAAGCTTTTGTTTCACTGTTTCAAAAAAGTCTTTTCCAGCTTTTACTGGTGATATATTGCTTTCACTTTCATCTTCATCGTCCTTTGAAGGCGTAGTTTCAACCGTAGATGTTAATGCATTATCGGTGCTTATTTCTCTCTTATCGGAGTCTGACACACCCTCTTCTGAAATTCCTGTTTCTTCGTTGGTATGTTGATGATCCTGAGTTAATTTATCCCGAATACTTGAGAATAACCCTTTGCTTTTAGTAGAATCCAGAGATGTGACAGCGGCTGCTGTGGCTGCTATGGCTGCAGTAGCTGAAAGCACGTTACTTTTGTTTCTATCATTCAGTGCAACGGAGTTATTTTCATTGCTCACCTCTCTTGACATGGTCTGAGATGGCTCAGCTACCGCCGCAAACGGTTCGGAGAGCCTCTCGACAGGCCTGTCAATATCGTGTCTAATAACACTGTGATTTGTAAATTCAGGTTCCAGGTCTAATCCAAGTGATGTCTTTCTGCTATGAATCAGTTGGTTACTAGGAGACTTGCCTAAAATGTGTGTAGAAGGAATGTTCTTTTGCTCTGGACTTTCAAATTGTCTCACCTTGTCAAAAATGCTTCCCTTTTTAGTCTTCTCGGCACGAGTTGGAGACTGATTCTGAGGTAAAATCTCAGTAGTAGAGTTCAATCTATTTGCAAGGTTCTTGACACCTATTTTATTTGCGCTGGTAGGAGACGCGTGTTGTCCAATTGGTTTCTCAGGTGAACGCTCAAATTTTGAGGCTAATGCACTAATTCCTTTTCCTTTTGGACTTTTTTCATACAAGTTTTCTTCATTTACCTTTTTGAGTTCGACATTTCCAGACGTTTCATTAGTTGGTGCATCTTGGGTTAAAGAATCCGAAGTCGCGTTAGCGGTTGGGGTAATGGAATTTCCTATTTGAAGTTCAATTTTCTTGGGAGTTTCATCATCTACAGTTTCTAACTGCTTCAACGACAGTTTTCTTTCGGGAACGGCCTCGCTCTCGTCACCACCGAAACGCACGCGATTTATAGCTGGTTGGATTGGCTGAACTTCAACAGGCTTTGGAGTGATGGGTGTAGATACATTTCTTGATCCAAAAGGTGAAAATTTCCTTAAAAATCCCCCTGCAACCCCCTCTGGGTTAGTCTTCTTAGTTACCACAAGTTTGGGAGTCGGGTCATTTTCGGCAATATTTTTTTCTTCTGGACCAGTGGACTGAAATGGAGAGTTATTGTCTGTTTGATCAAAACTCAGCAATTCTTCTTGAGATTTAGTATGACTCTGGATTTCCCTCAACTTGTTAGCCATTCTCAACGGTCTAGCACCAAAGTCATCTTTAACATGTTGATTTGCAACTGGTACATCCATCATTGGTTGAACTGTTCTGCTATTAAGAGAACTACTGTTCAATTTGGAAAATGCAATCAAATCACACAAGGAAAAACTAACTTCACCCACTGCACGTTCGACAACTATCTTTGGTAGAATAGACGAGTAAATAGCAAAGTATCTAGTGGCAGTAATGGCATAACTAACACTTTCTCTGAGACACACAGAATGTTCGTTACTATTAATGTGTTGGTTGTCACCTTGTGAAGCAATTTCGTTTGCTAAAATAGATATTTTCGAAATCTTTTCAAATAACAAATCAGAATCAAAAGAAGTGCCGTTCAAGTAGATTAAAAATGTTTCAACCAATGCTTGAAAGTCACCAACCAATTTCATAGATATCAACCCATGTGGAGCCATGAAAGACTGCAACTCATCGTTACCAAGAATAGATTTGGAAATTTCACTTGAAAGAGTATTAGAACGAGCTTCTTCATACTTCTTTTGCCACTTTGAAATCTCTGATCTGAATTCTGCGTAGCTACTTCCTTGCTTGCTAGGAGGAGATTCCATAGTGGACAACTTTTCAAGGAATGTTTCCATATCTCTTTTAATATCTTGTTTGTAATCGACATTAGGAATCGAAGTTGTAGAGTCGGAATTTGTGATGGAATTCAAATCTCTTGACATCTTTGTGTTTCGTTGCTGGCCATTCTTTAAGGCTTGTATCTCCAATCTCAAAGCAGCATTGGAAGATTTCAATTTTTCTGCTTCGTTTTCTGCTTCTACAGATTGCAGGTGTTGTAAATCTTTCGAACTAGTCCAATCACGTTTTTGTTCACTTAATTGTTCTACTTCTTGGCTGAGAGTTTTATTTTGGGTCATTGAATATTCATAGTCATCTTGAAGTAATTTATGTTTTTCTTGCAAATCTCTCTGTTGTAGTTCAAGCGATGATACTAGTGTTTGTAATTCTGCGATTTTGTCGTCTTTCTTTGTACTTAAATCAAGAGTCTCTTTAGCTTCAGCTTCTCGAGTTTCCGCTTGTCTTGATTCTCTGGCTTTGGCTTCAGTTTCTCTGATTTCCGATTTTCTAGCTTCTGCTTCATTATAGCGGTCCTTTGCTGATTTCTTCGATTCCTCGCCATCTTCTTCGTCACTGGACCATGTGAGATTGGCCTTAGTAGGAACTACAGTTTTGGATTGGATACCGATGTTTTGTAAATCTGAAGAACCAGATTCATTTGGGTCATTTTTGAAGGATTTCTCACGAACTGGAGACCGTTGAGATTCGACTATTGATCTGGATCTGGATGAAACATTATCGGGTATATTGGAAGCGGTTTCATGATATTCAGGAGCAGATTCTCCATGTAAGTTTCTTCTTTCAATTTCGTAAGATATGTCGGAAACTAAATCCTTAAAACGAGTCTGAGGCAACGACGACAATTTCTGTCTGGCCTGGTTTCTTTTAGGATGGAATGACGATTTCGGTAACAAATAGTCTGGTTCGCCTCTGGACTCATCGATTCTTCTTCTCAATTCATCATATACGTCAGTACTTAACTCCTTAAACTGAGCAGCTGATAATTTCAACAACTTTTCCCTGGCTCTAGCAGCTCGAGACGAATTCGATTTACTTCTAGTATTTACATCATCAGATATATCAAGAAACTGTTTCAATACCTTATAATGATGAACCAAATCTCTCTCACTCATATCTAAGGACGGAATATTATGATTTGATCTATGTTATGATTTGGTCGGGCTATGTTGATGAATAAAATCCCGGGAATAGCTCAATTATGATATAAATAGTGGCTCTTCAATTTCTGGGAGGTGGCCCTGCTAGAAATACAGTTCTAAACAAAATGCTGAGGTTCAACACTGTAATTAGAAAGAAGTGATTAGCCGCTTGCCAGAAATTGTCACTAGATACGAAAAAGATTTTCTCCTTGACGCGTTTTGGTTTGGTTAGAAATTCGTGTAGGGAACAAAGTAGCTTTAGAAATTACAAACAGTGGAACAAAATGAATAATCCCACATTATCTGAGTAGTTATGAATGATATGTTTACAGACGCGAGGTCGAGGATATTGTAATTAGGTACGGTTTACGGTTTCTCCATGATAGTCTCGGGAAATGTGGCAATAGACAGCTAGCGTTGAGAAATATAGGCTAATCTACGATTGGTTAGAATAAATATGTGAAGTTAAAGAGTGGATTATTTGATGAATTCTGAGATGAATTGACCAGTCCTTATTATTGACCCTCCCTCAATAACATTCCCACAAGCAACTTCGCTTCGCTCAGTTACTTGTTGTATTGCTTTTACGCGGTGGTGACATAAGTGATATTTAACACGTACACAATATTATCAGGACGATCTGGAGGAGAAAAGACTGAGCATAGCAGAGCCATTTTATGATAAAATAGTACACTACGTTAGTATTAGATTTACTGTAATAATTAAGTGTTACTAGATTACTTCTCTTATAGTTCTCTCATTATTTAGCTGTAAATAATCGAACTCAAAGGTTCTTAGAGGGCTTTATATATTATCGTTATATGCAGTATATTGACATCAGTGGATTTAGCTAGAGGAATATTGTGGATAGTTATTGTGGATAGTTACTGTTTAAAATTGCAAGGAATTCGTAGATAATAAAGCGAAGGCTATTTCAGGTTATTCCAGATGTTAAGTTATTCGGTAGTGCAATTTTGATCAATATTCAAGTAGTTGAATCTATTGGTGTTATTATACTGCATATAGTATTTATATATAAATCCGTCAGAGATTTTTGCAGCTTTTTAAATAGAGAACAATGAGCGAAGTGTTGCTACAAGCTTTTACCGTCACTAAGTCGCTACGCTCCTTAGTGCCTACTTTACTTGCTAAGAAGAACAACTAAGAATAGAAGAACCTATTCAACAAACTGAGTACCAGTAAATATGTAATCTCCCCGAGAACTGTTCTCTTCGCTCACAGTATTTCATTATCTCTGATAAACAAACACCTAAAGTGTCAGCAATATCAATCGCCGGTAAATACGAGTCCTCGATTCTTCTCATAGTTGAGAATATATTCCTCCCGGTTTCTAGTCGTACTTGTAATATTTCATTATTTTTGGTTCCGTTGAATTAGAAGAGTTTAGATATGGAATAGTGAATAGGAAGAGGGATTATGGACGCAAATTCTGAGTATCTGTATATCTAGGGAGAAAGCAAGGTATCTTAAGAGAATATAGAGGAAGCAAGTGGGAATCTAATTTAGGGCATTTGGAGAGAATTTAGCGATATTTAGCTGACTGTATTCAGACTCTAGAACGTAAATATGAATTTTGTAGAACCAGTGTAAATCATGGGTTAGTGCCTATAAAATTTGAATTTGTTCCAATTGGTATAAATAAAGAAAAGGTTACTATAAATATAATTCACCGATCACCGATTCAAGTCCAAATTCAATTGAACGTGATCACACTCAAGCTATGAAGAATAATTCATACAAGCTCTATATACGGATTATTCTAGAATTATTCCTTTTGTTAGTTCTTAATTTTAGGATTAATAGTCTTGTGAATTTTAAGTTCAGGAATATTTGATAATTCAATGATCAGACATATTTGATTGTATAGATTGTGAGTTATTCATTCTTTGGATTCGTCGTCTATTAGACTCTATTGGTTACTAGCATATTTATTAGCTAACTATAACTACTATTGATTAATCGCTAGTGGTCTTGGGTATATGCTGTGCAGTTACTCAAAACTATGCATTCTATGATCAACTCATAGACGACTATCTATGTACATTTGTAACAATCCATTGATTGAATATGAAAGACCTCATTAATGGTTCGGCAAGTTTAGATATCCTTAGATATTTACCGGAAGGATGATATCAACACCAAACACCAGCCATTCATCAGTTGCCCTGATGGATAACTAGAACAGTTTTCCCCAACGAATAACTAGAGCACTCTTTTCTGATGGAGAACTATAACAGTCATGGGGTAGCCAGAGACAAATCATACCACAAAATACTATGGGAAGTTAATTACCACTGGATCTGTTGATTGGGACATTTCTCAATTAGATGATCTTTCTACCACACTGATTGTGATATCTTCAATCGATGGCGTAGATTCCAATAACTTTTCTCTTATAAACTCTTCAGCTACTACCTTTCCATGGGAAAAAGTGACGGCTCCAATTAATGCATACATCATTTGGGCACTAACTTTCATTTCCCCACTGGTTTCGAAACCCAACGAATGGTTATACGATTTCCAAAACATTATGGAGTTCAATTTGGTGGCCCTGGCAAATATTCCAAGTGCCATACGTCCAGTCATTTCCTTGGCCATTGGAGATCCCAATACGTCCAAGTTTTTCCCGTTAACTGCCAATTCGTTAGTGGATGGCTGTTCCACAACAAATTTGGCGAGGAACAAATTCAAAATCTTGGATCCCATCGTACTCAATTTCTCATTATATGGTTTTATACCGTTTCCAAATGATTTATGTGTCAATACCTGTAACGCCAAATCATCCGATATGGCGTATTTGTCCTGTAAAAAGCCCTTGACGTATTTCAAGTTTTCCTCTGACTTTCCATATATGTTTCCGGTGTGCGTTACCATGACTTCTTGTGGATCTCTCTTGAGACCATGGACTCTTGGTCCTTTATGTAAATAAATTGTTCTTATACCCTGGAAACTCATTCCTGACCTGTGGAAGAGGCCACTCGAGCTGACTAGTTGTCGTATACTCATTCTAATGTGGTGAAGTCTCGAGTTGATCACTTAGAACTGAAAAAATTTGATAATTTTTCAGTCTTGAGGAACGTAGTGCAGGTAATGGCTGATGTAATGATTGGAGTTTTGTTATGTAATCAGATGATCGGTACCGCCAGGTATTTGGTATATCTAGCCAAAGACTCAATTGAAGCTGGCTGGGGTTAGAGTTGGTGTATATAGGACGTAGATAGTTCACTAAGTTAGGATAATGATTTGAAACAATAATATTAAAACATTATTTTGTAGTTCTAGGACTAGTGCTAACAAAGTCTAACATCGTAAGGTTTCGGACTACAGATTTATATATATAAAGCTTCCAAGTACCAAATATGACTCTATGGTTGGCTACTACACTCCCATAGCCCACGCTTCTCTAAATACCGGTTATATAGGCATATTTGCAGCAAGTAACTATTCTAGCGAGAGTATCAGATTCCAGCGCAGGGCCAGAAAAAAATTATTAAAACCGAGAGATGGCGATGACATCCAAATCATTACCTAACACCACCAACACACAGTATGGATATATTTAGGATCCTCTCGAGAGGGGCATCACTCAAGAAGAGCAAGAATATCACCACCGACTATGCAACGCCCTCTAAAAAGCAAAACGACACTGAAAAACACAGGGAGGAATCGCTCCAACATCAAGTAGACAAGGAACTTGATTTCTTCCATACCAAATCACACAAGAAACAAGACGTCACGTTGAAAGAAGAAATAGAGCAAGACGATGAAGAAGAGCCTCCTTTGACCATTTCCAACGAAGAAGACGCCATTAAGTTACGTAAGGTAAATAAGTCAAAAGTTACTGGTGAAGACATTCCTTTACCCATCGGATCGTTCAAAGATTTGGTGAGTCGGTATCAGTTGGACAAGAAAGTGCTTTCCAACTTGATTGAAGCAGACTTTATTGAACCTACGCCTATTCAATGTGAATCGATTCCAATCACCTTAAACCACCGAGACTTGATCGCGTGTGCACCAACAGGTTCTGGTAAAACTTTAGCGTTTTTGATCCCGCTTTTACAAAGAATATTGCAAACTACACCTTCTCAAAAGAACTACGGGATCAGAGGACTCGTGATATCTCCAACCAACGAATTGGCGGTCCAAATCTTCCAGGAATTGGAAGTACTCGCCAGAGGTAAAAAACTCAACGTCGCCATTTTATCCAAACAATTGGCAGGAAAATTGAACAACAAGATCGTCCATGCTAGTAAATACGATATCATAGTATCCACGCCTTTGAGATTGATCGATATTGTCAAGAACGAAAACATTGATTTATCCAGAGTCGAACAGTTGGTCATTGATGAAGCAGATAAGTTATTTGACCAGGGATTCGTGGATCAAACTGATGATATTTTGTCTCATTGTACCAACCCTAAGTTGAGAAAGTCCATGTTCTCCGCTACCATTCCATCGGGGGTTGAAGCCATGGCTCACTCTATCATGAAAGATCCTATCAGAGTCATTATTGGACATAAAGAAGCGGCCAGTAACACTATCGAGCAGAAATTGGTCTTTACCGGGAACGAACAAGGTAAATTATTGGCCATTAGACAAATGATACTAGAAGGCGAATTCAAACCACCCATCATCATATTTTTACAGTCCATCACCAGAGCAAAAGCATTATTCCATGAATTATTATACGATAAATTGAACGTCGACGTGATCCATGCTGAGAGAACCCCTAAACAAAGAGAGGAGGTTATCAAGAGATTCAAGAGCGGTGACGTTTGGGTCTTGATCACTACAGAAGTGATCTCCAGAGGTGTGGATTTCAAGGGGGTCAATATGGTTATCAATTACGATGTGCCCCAGAGTGCCCAAGCATATGTGCATAGAATTGGTAGAACCGGTAGAGGAGGAAAGGCTGGTAAAGCTGTTACTTTCTTCACAAAAGAAGACGACCAAGCAGTCAAGCCAATTTTAAATGTCATGAAACAGTCTGGTTGTGAGAGCGGTTATAGTAACTGGATGGAAGATATGAGTAAATTATCAAAGAATGAAAAGAATAATATCAAACATCGTGAAATCAAGAGAAAGAAGATCAGTACAGTTCCAAAGATTGTCAAGCAACAGAGAAGAAAGAGAGAAGATATGATTGAAGGTTCGAAGAGAAGAAAGCTTGAGGAAGCGAATGAATAAATGAACAAATGAACATTCAGATTTATGAGTTAACGATCGGTTCTATCTGTGAACACTCAGATCTATGAGTGTACGATCAGAAAATACTATAGACCTCTACTCATAACTCAAATAACTCAACGCTTTCCATTAAAACGACCCCAACTTTGAAAAAGATCACATTTAAAGAAGACTCAGAGAAGAGATAAGAATTATAAGACAAAAACTAATATAGTATAACCTCATAATAGACAGTTAGTAGCTTAGTACATCTATCTTAGTATATCTATCTTAGTATATCTAACTTAGTACATCTATCTTAGTACATCTATCTTAGTACATCTATCTTAGTACATCTATCTTAGTACATCTATCTTAGTACATCTATCTTAGTATATCTATCTTAGTATATCTAACTTAGTACATCTATCTTAGTATATCTATCTTAGTACATCTATCTTAGTACATCTAACTTAGTACAGCTATCTTAGTATATCTATCTTAGTACATCTATCTTAGTACATCAATCGCTTCAACGTATGAATGTATATTTTAAGAGTAAACTATCTCTAACACGATTAATAATTTATATCCACGAAGTGACTATGTAGATGGTGGATGTGAAGAATAACAAGTTATTCAGATGTCTTAAGGAGTCCCTAAGACGTATTGGTTCAGTGTGTGTGTAAATGTGGGCTTGTAGGATGGTCATATGTAACAGCATACTACGAGTAACTGTATGAATAATAGTATGATTGACAGTATGAGTAATAGTAAGGACTTTTCATGATGTTAAGTGATCCGAGGTCTCCCTTATATCTCCCTTTTCCATACTTGTTCTTGTCCATTCTTCAATGTATTCTCACAGTATGGACTTGTCCATACTGATCCTTCTACTTATTTAATGATGAGCTCCAACCGATGGATATCCAAAGACGTTTCTTCTACCAATAATTTCACCAAGAGAAAAGAAAGCTAATAATTGAGTACCGTAAACAGCAGCCTTGACACCACATTCTTTGGATGGCTTGAATTGTGCTGCCTTGACCAAGAATTGCTTTTGTTGTTCAGAAGACTTGACGAATTTCAAGGAGTTTTGGTATACTTGTTGGAATTGTTGAGTGGATGGTGGTGCTAATCCTTCGCTTTTGTAGATGGCTTTTCCGAGTTCGGCTCCAACTTTGCTCCAGTAAACGGCGCAGTTGGCAACTTCAGTGGATTTGGTGACAACACCGTTGACAACGGAGGTAGCTTTGTTGATAATTGCTGACATTTTGACCTACTTATATATATATCTGGTTATAGACAATTTCTTGAATTTTTCACCTGTTGAAAAATTGAATTTTGATTCTCAACCAATGAAATGGGTTTTTTGTAGACTACCTAATGGGGAAATATGTGGAAACAAAAAATAAGCAAGAATGTTCTATGAGTCTGAGACCAAGTCTGTAGATCTGATATTTAGATTAAACCATTATTAACAATTAATAATATATAACAGTATATTCAATTAATAGTTTGCTAGATGAAATACCCCACTTTAAGCAGGATTAATATATAGATATAGATTATAAATATATAAATTATGAAGCTAAGATATAAATAAGTTATGTAGAAATCGAACCTACATTTTGGATGTGTAAGATCCATGATACTACCAGTTATCCAATATCCGTTAACTCGTCAGGATTTGGACCTATATAATTATAGAATGGCTACAAATTATTTTGAAAAGACATTGGATCTAGTATATAATCTACTAGGATATTCCCAGAGGGGGATATTATCCTGTTCCTAGACTCGTAACTTCCTTTAAGCGAAGCATAAGTAATATATATTTAATACTTACTTTAGAAGAGCAATGTTCTACCTTTAAACTACTAGATATGTAATAAATACCTATTAAAATACTTATTTATACTTCTTATAGGTGAATTATAACATATATTAGATTAGACAATTTATACCCCGTCATATTAAAATATGGTGGATTCGTATCCTATACATATATGTTCTACACGTATATGTTCTAGAGACACTTGGTAGTTCAACAGCCATCTAATTTTGATTGTCTCCAAACATTACAAATTCTGGGGAAGAGCATTTTCTCATTCTAATCATTATCACTTTATATTAACAATTATTATTCATCTACAACTGGACTCCAAACCGATCTGGCATTAAAACAGGAGCAGCCAAACTCCAACCGTACAAGAGGAAACAGACCCAAGAACTCACGATCTTGACCCAACTGGAGAAGTATGTTCTGCCAACAGGTACAAAGTCTCCCAAATCATCTTGTTTGACATTTATAGTCAACAATGTGGCAACATATTGAGTTGCTAAGAAGAAAATAATATGGAACAAAGCATAATTATACTTAACTTTGGTTCTTTCTTCGTCATTTCCAGCGTCAGCACCTTCTTCTTCATCATCGTATAAATCGAGTTGACGTAAAGCACTTTCTGGTAAGGCACCTTGGTCCACAGCCTGTTTGATGGCTTGATATCTCATCTCATTACGTGGAGACGGTTGGCTGTTGATTATAGCATCAGAAGGTTCGGAGCTGAATGCCGTGTTGGCAGCAGCTCTGGTGGTAGTATATGCCACAGCTATAAAGGTGAAGAAAGCTCCTAACACAACACTGACAGTTCTGGTTCCTTTTGATCTAACCAATGGGTTACAGAATTTATCATCTGGTTCTGACGAAACTGCACTTAAAACCAAATAAGTACAGTAAAACACAACCATTGAAGATTGGGCCAAACCAGCGTGAGGATTGTACTCCTGGATAGTTTGGTTCACAGACATTATCGAGATGATAATTCCAAATATCAAATTCACAGTGATGGCAGTTTTGTTCATATTACAATCATGACTAGCAAAAAACCAATACATCACAACCGTCAATGCTATACTACTGATATACATCAGCAAAGTGCCCCCCACTAACAATTTCTTCCAGAATCCAGCATCGCCTTCGCCCGTAAGTTCTTCCATTTCAATCTTTTCCAAACACTTTTCAGCCCATGCATGTGCAAAGTCAACCAACAAGATCAATCCGATTCCAAGAAATATCGTGGAAAATACTATGGCAATATTATTCCCATAAAAAATGAAGAAGTTATCAGGAATAACCAAAAAGTTTATAGTTATTAAACTGATCCAGGCAAATATCTTAATTTTCCAACATCCATTTTGAATAACTGCCCTTGGATTTGCTGTGGATGTGACGTTTACTAACAACCCTGCCAAAATAAGGTGCAAGACCCCCAAGGCGAAGTTGATTCTGTAGACTGACGTAAAACTTATACACTCACTTCCGTCAGGTCCACACTTGTTGTTTATAAATCCGAAAGTAGCTTTCTCTAGCTTGTGTACGATAAATGGTGATAATGCTATCCATGAAATCAATGAGTTCACCAATAATAATATGGCGTAGGTGATTCTAGTCATGATTGAAGATTGAAACGTTCCTCCGATTGAAGAACATAAAGCAGAACACGCTGCAGCTCCACAGCATGATGCTAATGAGGAAAGTGGAATGAGCGGTAATGATATTGCAGCTCCCATTAGTTTAGTTCTAGTGTTATCAGGTCTGGTTGATGGAATTACGGGTCTTTATCTTTTCTCGTGATAATAAATCATGATTATATTTGTGCGTGTATCTACCATTAATATCCTATTAGGTTACAAAGAAGATATGGAGTAATTATAGAGTATTCTCTTATAGGACCAAATCATCAAAGAATGGATACCTGAACGATCAGATTATGCTTATTTCCTAACTGACCGTAAGTTTTTGAGTTGGTTGACTTTCAGACCTTGGGTCAATTTAGAGAGTATAAGGACTCACAGTCAGAACTCAAAACTCAGAAGTTAACAAGATGAGACCGATAGGTACACAAGAGTACCTTAAATACGGAGTACTTATATTGCAATTTATTTGATTATTAATGATGTTTGTATAAACTTTATTAGCTGTTGCTTTTTTAGCACGGATTGGATGTTTTTGGGGTCAAATTGGTAGATTTCGAAATGGTGACGAATTTTATCAATTATAAGTTTTTACGACTTCTTCCACGAAAAAGAGACATCTAAACTCATTTTAAGATGGAGAACATGAATCCTAATAGCCATTATATGCCCCAGAGGTGTTAGACTTGGTATTGCTTTCCTGACGGTATTGAAATTTTTGGGTGCAAAAAATGTTCAGTCGTCATAGAGCATCTAGAAGAACCAGATTAGACTACAGTTATGATTTATGGTAGAGTAGCTCCATTATCTATCTCGAAATAAACTGCAACGTTCAAAGTTTCAAAGTTGTCCCATTAATATCTGGAGGGTGTTTTAATCTTCTCCAGAACTCTCAGGAACACTACGAAGAAACTGGATCGACGCCAATTATCTAATGTCTCCCTAGACTTTGCTAAGAAATTGTTAGTTATCCTTACACCTCTATGAGTAGTTTCTCTACGAGTAATTTCACTATCACTGATCTTCCCATTTCTTATTATTCTTATTATTCTTATTATTCTTGACTAAGCTATATATCATTAATTTCTCGATTTCTTTCTACTCTTCACAAATCTTACTATTCTTCACTAATCTCTCCATTTCTTATTATTCTTCACTAATCTCTCTATTTCTAATCTCTCTTACTAATTTGTCTATCACTAATCTCTTTCTCACTAACCTCTTTATTACCAATCTCTATCTCACTAATTTCTTTATTATTCACTATCTCTCCATTTCTCATTATTCTTCATCTATTTTTTAACTCATCGTCGCACTAAATTCAAATACGATTCAACACTAGTTACTCCAGACAATGTCATTCAGAAAACGTAGTGAGATTATCGGGACTCCATCTGTTCCGGGCAGGGGACCGGCTCCTGTTTCAAGACCAATAAATTTATCTGGAAGAGCACCTCCCGCCGTTAGAAGCATACCAAATAGAGGCTCACCCTCGCAAACCACCGAGCAAGATGATTTAAACAAGATCTTGAAGAATCCGGCAGTAAGACCATCACTAATCACTTCACAGCCCACTGTTTCTACAGGTGGGTCTGACTTGGACAAATTATTATTGCATCAGGGTCTCCCCACCGGAAACTCATTACTTATTCAAGAGTCAGGCACCACCGACTTTTCGGCAGTATTATTGAGATCGTTTGCCTCACAAGGGGTTATTCAAAATAGAGTTGTTAAAGATCAATTGAACTGCCACGTGATAGCTGTGGGGGTTTCGCTGCAATGGGCCAACGATCTTCCAGGGCTATACAAAGGTTCAACCAAAGAACAGAAAAAAGCAAAGATAATGGCCCACGAATCGAAAGTTAGTGTGTCCAACTTGACGAATAGTGGAGCCAGTGCAGCCAGAAATGAAGACTTGAAAATCGCCTGGAGATACGGCTTAAACAAGAAAAACCAGGCTCAAGAAAACGAGTCTGGATCTTACGAACACTATAATAATCAGTTTGACATAACGCAAAAGCTCGTTCCTGGACCTAGTTCACAAGATATTTCATTTGTACCAGTATCAACAAACTTTGCCCAAATTATACAGCAGATCTCGATGATTATAGAGAGACAATTGAAGCAAAGTCCGTCGAAAATCATTCGTATCACATTGCCAGGCCTTCTCAATCCTTCAATTTATAGTCCGATATGTTCTATGCCGTCATTTATCACTCCATTTATTCACAGTTTGAGGTCCATATTGCGGAAGTATGATAATAACGTTGTTTTGTTGGCATCTATCCCCTTGGATTTGTACCCTCGTGACTCAAGCGTCACCTGTACACTCGAGAGTCTTTTTGACTCTGTCATCCATTTACAACCATTCAACCAGGAAATGATGCAATTGATAGAAAAAGCATATAAAAACGAACCCGCAAAGATCCAACAAGGATTGATAAATATCATCAAACTTCCTGTGTTATCAGAAAGAGGATTGATGATGATTCACGATGGAGAATATGCGTTCAAAAATGGAAGAAAGAAGTTTGAAATCGAAGAATGGGGTATTCCTGTAGAGGATGATTCTAAGGATGATGAACACAACCATGAAGGAGCCCAGACTACAAAGAATATTGAATTTTAGAGAATATGAAGTAGAATAAAGATCATTTAATGAGAATTTTCTATTCTAATAGTGAACTTTCAATTTTAATGGAGAATAATCAAATTACTGAAGAACTTTCTATTACAGGGAAGAACTTTCTACTCTAGTGAGAACTTTCTCTTCTACTGAACTTTCTATTCTAATGAGAACTTTCTACTGGAAAATTGTCCGATCATAATATCGATTCAAACGTATCGTTTCATATATTCATAGCTTTCAATTACTAGGACGACGGTCGATAAGTGTAATGTCCTAATGAATATACACATCTAACATTTCTACCACATGCAACCCGTCTTTACATTCTGCTCTGCTTTACATGTTGTTTATGATTCTCATTCTAGCTTGGTCGTCTTATCGATTGGATCAACTCTTTGATCAATTCATGAAGAGATTCTAATTTCTCTGGCACCTTCTCCGAATCTTTTGATTGTAGATGGGTTATTATTTGTTTCTGGGTATTCTCAATTACGTCTAGTCTTTGATCGATATTACTGACAAAGTGGAGAAGTCTGCTAATGAGTTGTGGATCGTTTAGTGGTGGAATTTCGTGATTATTCTGGGGAATCTCGTTAGTCTCTATTCCCGGAGGTGCCATTTCATGGTTATTCTGAGAAATCTCGTTGGTTTCTATTCCTGGAGGTGGCATTTCATGCTCACCGTCATACTGAACGTCACTGTTGAAAGTTACAGTCTTTTTCTTTCGCCGTTCGCCGTCTTCCTCGTCGGGCTCCCCGGTTCCATCGTCCTTTCGACGTTTTCGAGAAACTTCTTGTTCAATTTGAGAGATATTTTGTCTTCGTACAGGCGATCCGCTTCTTCTAATCGGTGAAAACCCTCCCAAATTACGTGTTATTCTCGTCCCTGTTGAAATTGGCCCTGCGTCGTCTCTCGTCAATTTTGTATTTAGACTATTGATTCCTCCAAAAATTGGCTTACCATCCAGCATTGCTATAGGAATTCTTTTTTGTGGGGAGTACTTCTCCTTTAGCTTGGCCACGTCAGGATATTTAGCCATAGAGTGATGACAAGTACGGTAAACTTTAGTCTAGGCTAAAAACTCAGCTTGAGTTACCGAGTTCAAGTTTTATTTTCTAAGTATAAAAAAAGATAATTGCCACTGATTATTAAGTTGGAACTTAATTATTATAATGGTATAGTATGGAGTAGAGATTGGTAGGTTTATAATACTACTAAATAAATATAGAATATATTATATTTCCTTTCGTAATAACATTTACATGATCTCTCGCTAAATTAATTTCGCGCGCGTTTTTCTGGGGAGATTCTCTATTTTAGAGGGAATGTTACTGAGAAATAATACCTCCTCATAAATGTTAGCGTAAATAATCTCATTCATCAATACTATTCATCTTTAATCCCAATCAACTCTATAGAAATGGCAGATACGTTAAGTTCACCAAGTATAGGAACTTCTGCCACAACTGGTGGGTCCACCACTACCAAAATTCTCCCAAACCAACAACGAATCCATTTCATATCATTAATCTCCAGAAACGATAAACCTCTATACATACAAGCATTTGATGAGGAACCAAATGCAGATGGAACCACCGAAGTAAAAAGCGAAGCTGCCAACCGGTTTCTAAAGTACAACTTCCTCTCACATATGGCGTTGGATATCTTTTCGTCGCCAACGTCGCTAAGTTTGAGAGAACAGCAGCAGGATACTGAGGGAGTGTTGTTATTATTCATACAAGACGAAGTCACGGTATATGGATACGAGACAAATAACGAACTCAAGATCATCGTTGGGATGGGGATAAATTCAGAAATCGCTGGTCCGTCAACTGTATCCAGAAATTCCAGTTCATTGACCAGAACCCCCAGCACCACAAGCAAATCATCTAAAAACACCTTAAAAGATCTTGTTTTACAAATACACAAATGTTATTTAAGAACAATCTTCAATCCATTCAACAATTTGAAAATGGATAATGATGGCGACGATAATGAGTCGATCTTGGCCTCTACTACATTTGATAAAAACATGCATAGAATAGTATCCAATTGGAATTAGTAATAAACGACTTAGGAGAAGAATAGGTAGAGAAATAGGTAGAGAAATAGACTAGAAAAGAATAGACTAGAGAAAATAGGCTAGAGAAAATAGACTTAATATTCTAGGCTAGTGGAATAAAAACTAGAGAAATAAGTCTTCTCAAAAGAAAACTTGATAATTAGTGCAATCTCGAGTATCTGATAGTTTTGATATCTTCTGATGGGTTTTGATATCTCTATGAGTCTTCTAATGCAAAAAATCCTAAATGGGTGTAGCCAACACTGTGAAATTATTGATGTAGAACCAGCTCAGAATATACTCATGAAATGGAGACTATTTACAAACATGATTTCTCACAATATCGGCCATTAGGGTCTCATAGTAGCTTCTACAGACTTCCCTCAGTCATATTTCAACCTAAAACTTGAACTTCTTCATCAAAAGACAATTTCGGATACTTCATTTGGTAGATTTCCCATATCTTATATCTAGTAGAACATCATATATCATATAGATAACAGAAGCTGGTCCATTTATTGTTATATTGTCCCACTCCACTTCATATAGTATACCATAGTTTGATACATATCCATATAGTGTTGTATTATTTACCCTACTTCAGTATTATAAGTTGGTCCATATAGTGTTATATTATTACTTCATTATCAATAATATAACATAAGTTGTTCCACCTTTTCTATTTTTACCCTACTTCAATATCACATTGGCACCTCTCAACTCAAGATAGTCCTGGTCTACTCCAGCAGGCATGTTTTTGATGATTTCTTGATAAATCTCGACGTTGTGGAAGCGTAAACTATTTGCTGGGTTTTTATATCTTCCCTCGAGACCCGTAATATCGCAATAGTGTTTCTGGGGCTTCAAGCTGGGAGGAGACGTTATTGATGCGTATGTTGGAGTGTCGAACTTGACGTTTTCCTTGGCCAATACGTATTTCTGTTCATCTCCAATCACTTGTCGCGTAGGCTTGTATCGCCTTAATGGTACTACTCTGTTTGGATTTTGCTTGAATGAGTGTGGCTTCAGAGCTACGTCTGATAATGCCTGTAAGTATGCCTGTTGTTTTTCTGGTGTTTGTGACATGTGGTGGTTGTTGATATGGGTAGAAGGTAGATTTGGTAGACTAAGTAAATTTGTACTCGCTTGAAATTGTTGCGGCACTGGTGTGTCAACCACCCTCGGAATACTTAATATAGTACCGGAAACTTAATATAGGAAACTGAATATAGAACATGAATAGATTATATAATCTATACAACAAGCGTAGTTGGTTGCTTAGTCAGTTGATAGTCTAAATTCTTAGTTATAGTAGTTTATAGTTAGCTTAAGTCAGAACTAACAATTATAATTAGAATAATTTGTGCATCATTGATCAATTAAGAGGTATTGACTATTCAATTCATCCAGATCCAACGATGATATATATATATCATATACATGAATTATCATTCTAGCTAGCTCTAGTTACAATTTATATGCCGCACATGACTCTAAATGGGTCACTAATCGGGTCACTGGTCGGGCCCTGGGCTTGCTCTATACAGTAGCACTAGTAATTCAATTATATTCATAGAGTACGCTATAAACCTCCACCAAATACTAAATCAATATATCCCCCACTAAACACCGAATCCCCCTCCAATACTATCCTCAGCACATATAAAATTGATAAAACCCACACCTTATCTCATACACATTTGGGGGATAGTCCGGGGTAGACAAATATGAAGGATTTTTTCTAGTTTTTCCCGATTGGTTTTCGAGTCTGGGACGGAAATTGTCGAATAAGAAGTGTTTGATTTCCAATCTAAACTACATAATAGACAAGGACTTTATCAAGATATACAGCATAGAAAACGTCTTTCCTCTGAGTTTATGAATCTATCCATTAGCCTGTTTTTTTGGAGTGTTTTTTACCAATCTAGTTGCGTTCAAGTTTGCATTTTCCCCGTCATAATAATACAAGGCCATGAAACCATATAGGCTTGGTCAGAAAACAATTCTACGTGTTAGTCTACGTGCTAATCGCTTTCATACGTGTTCTGTTTTGAGAACTGTGGCCACACCTCTTGAAGAATACAATACAAAAGTCAAGTCCGGGGTATTGAGGGATGATCCATATCAACGAAAGATTATAACCAACTTGTCAATTCTTCACGAGAAATTGCAAGATTACACGCCACCAACGGTGAAAACACCCGAAATACATCAGTTAGAGCCCAAGGTGGGCCTATCTAAAATGTTTAGTTCGTTTTTGGGAGGAAAGGCCAAGTCAGAAATTGATGTCCTGAATTTCAACACAAAAGAATCGGAAATAAAAGGAATCTACCTTTACGGAGACGTAGGGTGTGGCAAGACTATGTTGATGGATTTGTTTTATGCCACGACTCCCACACATTTACCCAAAAAACGGATCCATTTTCATCAATTTATGCAACAGATTCATAAACGTTCACATCAGCTAAAGAACGATCATAAACATGTGGATTTTGATATCATCCCCCTCTTGGCCGCTGAAATTGCTCAGAATTCGACCATTTTATGTTTCGACGAGTTCCAAGTCACTGACGTGGCAGATGCCATGTTGTTGCGGAGATTATTGATGTTGCTCTTGAGTCCTCAGTATGGAGTCATATTGTTTGCAACTTCCAACAGAGCACCGGATGATTTGTACTTGAATGGTATTCAGAGAGTATCGTTCATTCCATGTATTCAACAGATCAAACGTCAGACTCGTGTGATATACTTGAACTCTCCCACGGATTATAGAAAGATTCCTAAGCCCATGAGTTCTGTATACTACCATCCCAAGCCGGGGGTAAAGTATGACTCCAAGACTAATATTGCCAATAGCAAGAAACATGTTGAACAATGGTTTGATTATTTCAACGCAGCTAACGATTCCAAAGAGATCAAGACTGATGTTTCCATCTCAGTATGGGGACGTGACTTAAAGATTCCACGATGTTCGCCGCCATATGTTGCCCAGTTTACTTTCGAGGAGATATGCGGTAATCGACTCGCTGCTGGTGACTACTTGACTCTAGCAACCACCTTCCAGTCATTCATCATTACCGACATCCCATACTTAAGTATTGAGGTTCGAGACTCGGTCAGAAGATTCATTATATTTTTGGACGCTGTCTACGATGCCCACGGACGTATTGCAGTCACATCCGCCGCATCCTTTGCAGATTTATTCGTGGAACCCGAAGATCTCCAAAAGGGAAACTACCAACTTTACAGAAGGCAACAAGACTCTGGAAATCTTGAAACATTCGAGGACGATGATTTGGTGAAAACACATGGGTTCGACAAGAGCGTTGCAAAGAAAGCTTCGATGTTTGCAAACGATGAAGAAAAGTTTGCGTTTGCCAGAGCTTTGTCCAGATTATCGCAAATGAGTACTACTGACTGGATAGAAAATGTTAGACCTACGTATTAGATGACATTAGACTATTTATTAACTATTTATTATGAATAAAATTAAATACTGAGCGTAGCGAAGTATTTATATTAAGTTAATTAAATAAAACATCTTCAAATAGTGTACTGAGCGAAGTATTCAATGTTAGTGGATGTAGTGAATATAAATTAATAGTATTGACTTATAGTGAGCATTTCTGAGCAAAGTATTTAATAGAAATAAAAGAAACTCAGCTCAGTATTTGTGAACTAAATTAGATAATAGAAGACGTTCAAAAAGTGATGCTTATAGTGAATATCGGTGAGATTTAATGAATATAAGTGAGGTTAATTTAGTGCATTCCTGAATACTGAATACTTTGCTTCGCTTATCATTCAATTAGCGAGGAAATTATACATTTACAAAGAAGAACAACTAATGATAGCAAAATACAGACTATTAAATAAGTTACCGAGTACCAGTAACATATTCTCTCAGTTTCAAAAAGTTGCAAATAATCAAACTATTAAGGTTTTAGAGGAATTTCTATATATGTATTATATGCAGTACATTAACATCAGTAGATTTAGCTAGAGGAATATATACCAAAATTGCCTCCATCACCTAAATTAACATATAAACTAGCCTGGTGTAGTCCCCACTGTGTCATATACCAATTCCAAGTAATTTGACTCAATAATACCCAGTAGTTACCCACAATATGCAACCTGTATTATTGATTACATAATCTTTTACAAAAAGATTTATGAATACTTCGCTGCCCTTGTGGAGCTTTTGATATTTACAAATTAGAGTTTATACTTCGCTGCACTTAGTATATGGACATTTAGTGACCTATTTAATGCTTTACTGGGTTCAGTATTGAATATTAGTAAACAATCCTAGACGGTGTTAAATAATCAACAATCTAACTTTATCGTCTTATAGGCTACTAAGCCTCTACATCTCTAAAGTGGACTACGACTGAGTTTTAAATAGTTTACTAAGCCTTCAACTCTGCATACTCCAGATATAATAATCCATGATATAAATAATACTCGAGAGTTGTCATAATATTCTATCCACGATTTTCAGAACCATGACTGGTGACTGGTGGAACCCTGAATAATTGTGGTAGGCCCTGGTGTGAATATTTTAATACGCCCTGGTGAAATATTTATATTTATAGTACGCCCTGGTTAGAATCCTATACTTGGTTACTATATAAAATATTCTATCAGTCTACAGATCAATATTTGTCAGTATCATTCCCTCTGTTGTCCCTTGTCCGCTTCATCCAGTAAATCTAGATCTTTTGTTTTATCTAATCTCTCGCATACAATTGAGACCCCGGTCCTAACTATATCTCACCCGGCTAGTATGGATCAAAGATGATTATAATTCGTTATCTTCCACTAACTCGCTTATTTCCAAGAGTTTGTGGTAATAATAAATTGCTTGTGTTGATCCCGTCCCATCACCCGTAACCGATGACCCCTTCATGGAATCCATCGCAATTAATCTTTGGGTTTAAGTATTGCGGTATGGATTAGTTCCGAAAATGATTGGAACCCTTCCATTTAGAGCCAGAAAAATATATATTTGTAGTATATGCAGGATACTATGACTATATATAGTACATTTTATGTCTATATGCACACCGTGTATATCCGAATTGAAACGATTTTTGACAACTTCAAACATTTGTTGCTTAAACCAGGCTCATAGGGATTTTCGACAAGGGTTGTTCTCCATATATACTTTAGTTAAACATCCGATCTGATCCCGGCTGTTCCAATATTACTTAAGCGCCATCCTTTATATCCTTGTTTACTGTGTGTTTTTCCAGCCATCGGAACCGCCCACATTTTGTTCAGATATCTATGGATAAGCAACTCAGATTAATAAAGCAAAGTATCAACAAATCTAGTCAAACTAGTTGCAAGAACTACTACTAAAATATTAGCTAACCCCTGCAAATCCTCACACTAGAATATCAACTCAGAGTGTTTATTTTGAATTGTTGTATCTTATCAGCACCATAAAATCAAGAAAAGAAAGAATACTTTAAATTTAAGAAGAGCACTTTAAATATAAGAAGAGCACTTCAACTATAAGAAATATTACTACAACAAAAAGAAAGACCACTACAACAATAAGAAAGATCACTTCAACTATATCTACCAACTAAGAATACAAACATATTACACACTCGCTTATTTTCATATTGCTTACACTCGCTATGAATTATTCAAATAACCCATCTTTAACATCTTTGAACGATAATAATTATTATGATATCTCGATATCTAATTCCAAGAATCAGGGCCAGAAGTCGAATGTTAGTATCCACAACCTTCATTCTTCGAGTTCGTTAAATTCTGTGCCGTCTTCAAAGAAGAAGTTTGCAAATGCTCCTAAAAGAATCAGTTCTTTGTCGTCCTTGGCTACTTTGAATGAGCTCCACGATTTTCCAAAACTGACTAAACGTCCCGGTGACTATTATATCCAGAAATTGGCTAAAAGCTCATTAATCTTGTCAAACCCAAGTCCAAAACCAAAACAAGCACCTCCTATCGCTCGTTCAAAGTCTCGTGAATCTATTGTCTCTTTTCATACTTCATATTCAGATGATATATCACTGATTGCGTCGTCTCAGTTTGATTCTCAGTCACAGAATATAACTCATAATCCGGTTGATTCAAGGCTAAGCTCGCTCACCAGTACTACTGTTGTGAACAGCTCGTCTCTGGACTCTCAGAGTTATCGAAAGGAGATCAACGGAATTGCTGAGGACACTGACGACCGTAGCTTTGAAGAAAACTCAAATGACGATTCATACTTTCAAGTCAACGAGACTTTGCGTAACATGGCAAACTCTTCTTCAACATTAGACTTAAAGCAATCTTCGCCTCGTCTGTTCCGCAAAAACTCGGCTCCTTCTGCATCTAGCGACTATATTGAGTCTGCTATCAACCTATCATATTCCCCACCAAATAGACCACAACTTCGAACCTCTTCAACTTCCAATATCCCTACAAGCTCCATACCTCAACGTACGACTTCGCAAACCCCACAAGCCAAATTTGCATCACTGAAGTCTTTCTCAACACCTACTTTAAACTGTTCAAAGACGAGATATATTAGTTCTAAAGAAACAAAAGAAAGGCAACAGTTACGTAAGAAAATGTATGAGGAAAACTACAATGACGACGAGATACTATCCAACGACCTCGATCACCTTGTGTTCAATGTTCCTGTGATCAAAAACCATTCTGAATTGTACATGATGAACAGCCAAAGTACTCCTGGTTCATCTAATAGCTCCAAATCAAGCCTCAACAGGAAAAACTCCATACTCCATAGCGATTTGATCGCAGATAATGATAACAACAAGTACAACATCCATCCAACGAACTCCAACCTGACATCTAATTCAGGAAAACCATTTCCATTACCTGGAAGGTTGGGTTCTCACGTTGATTTATCAAATGTTCAAGATTCTAGAAAACTTAATGAAGATAGAATTGATGAAGAAGATGATGAAATCGCCAATTCCACAAATGATGACAGCGAGGTCACTCAGAACATTACCAATTTATACAACCAAAGGTCAGCGTCGATTTCCAAGTTGATTAAAATTTCGAGAGAACAAAACATGATGTACAAATTACCCAATTTCATAAAGTCCCAATCATCGATGGAAGATTTGCATTTGATATCTCCGGAGAAGTTGAATCTTATTGATCAAACAAGGCCAATAAATTTACCACCAAAAACCACCATAGATAAATCAAAGCATAAGAAAGAGTTCCAAAAGGTGCTATCAATATATGAGATCAACACCAAGAATTTGAACGATGCCAGGAAGAAATCAAACCAATTCCATATGCAGAACCAACAGTTGTGGATCAAGGTGGTGCTCTCGATGATAGACGAGCCTGACCAAAAACTGTTCAACAAGAGTTTCGGCAATCAGAAACACACTATACGGAAATTGGCGTGGGATTCAAATATTCCAGCAACGTTTAGATTTCCATTTTTCATGAAGATTTTATCGTCCAATTGTAATAGTCACGATTCGGTGAATACCATTAACAATTCATTCTCGCTTTTCGATCAAAAGTATGAAAACCTATCTGAAACTATTAGGTCAAACAAGGATGTTGAGTTTGATAAAACTATCGAGGCAGTGATGAAAAGACCCTTGTTTGACGCTATACTAAAGGAGGTTAATAACGACTTTTGTCCCGACGAATTCGCCAGCAATTTCAAATACTTGTTGTATATTAAATCGTTATCAGAATTTGGCTTGCACAAACATGACGAAATCTTTTTGATTCCTATTTTATTGATTTTATTCCAAAACAACCAAACCCTTCAAGAAATCTATTGCATGTTGGAATTGATCAACCAACAAATATTTGACAGGGAGTTCCTTGCTCATTTCAACAAGGTTTTATCCAAATGGAACAATTTGAAGGCAAGTTATTCCGAGTCCAACCATCTTTATAAGTTCTTGAGCAAGTTCAAAAGCTTGAGTGAGTTTGATAATATGACTTCAAATACCTTTTTTGAAATCTTGATTCAATTCAATGACAAGTTGCCGTTGAGTTTATCTGCACCATCTACGCCAATCATGGGACAATCGAATCAATTCAACTTTGTGCCTAGCCCAAATTCGAGCAACTTGAGTTTTGTTTCAAACATGACGGAAAATATCCCAGAAGATATCACTCCAAGAACAAGCAACAGCAATAATAGTGAAGATTATATTAACGATATCAATTCCTCGGCTGCTCAGCTAGTTATAATGTTATTGCAGTTGTTAATTGTTTATTCGAACTCCATCAAATCTAAATCCAAAAATCATTTGAAAGTCCTCCAATCGTTCTTGATGGCAACGTTTAAATACTACCATATAAATTGGAACGATTATTCTGATTTGATAAAGAACAACAAGTCGATCAGGTTGAATAATTCGGCTGATCAGGTCATGAACTTGTCTAACTTTGTTGAAAGATGGAAAGATAACTTCAAGAATATTTGACACTAAGGAGATAATCACTAAGGAGATAATCACCAAGGAGATAATCAATAAGGAGATAGTCACTAAGGAGCGTAGCGACTTAGTGACTATCCCTCTGATTCTAAAGAGCTTCTGTATGGTCTTAGATAGTCTGACCTCACTTACCAACACGATTCTTTATTCTGTCTTCATAGGGCAACATTCCTGTTGCTGAATCTACTGAAGTTGATGTACTACATATAGAGAGAACGACGAGCGAAGCGATTCGTTCTCTCAGGCTTCTGTTTATTAGGGGATAGCTTACCGATTACCAATTGGATGGTCTGCATTACTAGTATTAATAATTCACAAATACTCCATTAAATCTAACTATTATTGAATGCTGGGCATAGCGAATCATTCAACAATACACAACCTTTCCATTAAATCTCACTTGTATTCAGTAGTATTCACTAATAGTACTTCCAACTCATTAAATCTCTTGATTATGTAAGCAGCGCTCTATGTTGAATATAGTGAGTAATTAGCGCTTAATATCACTGGAAATTTGAATATGATATAGTGAGGATTTTATAAGCCTGGTCGGTTGTTAACTTAGTTGATAGAGGCAATTCTGGTCAATATTCCTGTTGCTGAATCTACCGATGTTCGTGTCCTGCATATAGTATATATATATATAAAATTTGCAGCTATAAATACTGAGAGAACTATGAGCAGGTATCTCATTATTATGGAGATGATTAGAATAGAAATTCTCTATTAGTAAAGAAAGATCTCCACTAGAATTCGATTGTTCGAGACTTTTGTCCCTATGCATATTAGGAGTATTGAATATCGTTCTTTCACATATCACTACATAATCACACACCATTTGACTGATAGAAATAACGTTGGAGAGCCTGGATACCCAAATAAATGCCATCAATAAAATACTTCTAGTAGTATTGATTGAAAACTAGTTATGATTAGCAGTATGGATCAAAATTAGTTATATCTAGCAGTATGGATCAAAATTGGTTATATCTAACAGTATGGATCGAAATTAGTTATATCTAGCAGTATGAATCGAAAACTGGATCGCTTCGCTCACTAGTAGTGGTCTCTAGTAGGATTGATCAAAAACTCGATCGCTTCGCTCACTCGATTTATCACATATCCATATCTAGATCTATTTGATCAGGATTGGTCTCACTTGTTTCTATAACTTCACTAGACTTTACAAATCCCATAGGATTCAAAGACTCTTTGAATGCTTTATTGTCCTCAAATTCCTTAGTGATATCTCGCTTGAATCGGAGCATATCTTTGAATGAAGATTCGTTTCCCATTTCGATTTCAAAGTTTTCCCATTTTGTCCAAACTGGAGTTATGATTGCCAGAGAAGGGTTGGTCAATCGACATACGAATTTGAATAGAGTCCGTACTCTTACCAATTCTTGTTGATTGGCTTCAAAGTCAATAAACTGTGTTGTAAGATGTATAACTTGAGGGAATGTCAACAAATCGTCGTCCAAGGCTGTTTCGTATGTCTCACGTAATAATTCTCTATCCACCTTTTCGATTTGAGTTGTCAAAATCAAGTACAAGTCAAATTTATCCTTGATTATTTGGTCCTTTTCTTGTTTATCAAGAGGTTCTTGGAGAGACATAGACAATTTCTTGATCCCTTGCTTCAACACCTTGATCGAGTTCATCACAAATCCTTTGTCTTGTTCATATTTGGAGTATAGAAGAATTACCGATTTGCTCATACTTGCAGGACAAGGTGATTCACCAAACAAACATTGCTCAAACAAGTCGCGAGCCCTTTCTATATCAACATCACGAGAAAGGATCTTGGTTAGGTAAACATTCCAGATCTCAAACTTGATTTTGGCATCGTTGAACTGCTTTAATCCCATCTCGTACGCAGTAAATGATTGTTCAAAATAGTTCCAACTCTGGAGTAAACTTGCGTAGTTGATGATCACAGTTGGTGTTGCGATTTTCAATTCAACCATCTTCATATATGCCTTAGTAACCTTTTCTATGTCGTCCTTTTGATCCTCGGATTCGATGAAGGATTCTAGAAGATCAAGGTAATAAGACCAGAGTTTGGCTGATCTATATATACGTTTATGAATGTCCAGATCGTTCTGAGGTTCCTTCCGCTTGAAAAGTACTTGCTCGATAATCTCTACTGCCTTTGTATCTGCATCATCTGAATTGCTGGTCAATGCAGTTTCACTCCATTGGATATACAATTCCGCCAACTCGTCTGTATGTTTGAATTGCGATGTCACTGACTTTCTGAAAATAGCGTCTGCAGTCTTGAAATCGTTTCTGGACGCATACACATTGGCATAGTTGATCCATATCCTTGATAATTTATTGTCTGGATTGTTGGACAATGAATGTGCCATGAACGGGTTGACTTTTGTAATTGCCAGCACGTAAGTTTGAAGAACTTGGTCCAAATTATCTTTATATATTTCGACTCGTTTTATCCATTCATCGATATTGTTTATATCTTGTCTTAACATCATATCATTCTGAAGTATTTCCCTGTTGTTTAAGAGATTTTCGAAATAATTCATTCTAAATTCAAATTCGGTGAATTTAGAATATTTCGTTGATCCATTTGATTTTGATTCTGATGATGAAAGTTCTGACGGTGAAAGTTCTGATAATTTTCCTTCTTCTTTTTCTTCTCCTTCTTCTTCTTCTCCTTCTTCTTCTTCTAATTCTTTGGACAATCTCATTACTTCTTCCTCTTCAAATTCCACATATGCATCGTAAATGGTGACAAAATCCAAAACGCTCACACAAACCTTGATTCCCTGATCAAAATAATATCTAGTCTTTATGTAATCCGTTCTTTCTTTGAAGTAGGTGGTCAATTTTAAGTAAAATGTTCCAATCTGATCAGGAAATTTGACGAGTCCTTTCTGGACCAAAAGTTCAAAATAATGATCAAGAGAGTCCGATTTAGTTGGGAATTCAAGAATCATATCAAAGTAATCGATCCAGATCTGTAGCGTGGGCTTTGGTAGTTCCAAGTATTGGTTTGGATCTTCTAGGATCTTTTCAAAGAGAATGGATGCTTGTTTAAAATCTTCAAATTCTATAAATTTTTCAATAAAATCTTGAATATTCATGGAATCTTTGGATAGCCCTTTTAGACTAGTGTAATCGATGTACTGGAGATACTTTTTATAAATGGAAACTGCAGTGGGTCCGCCTATCTCATCCGCAAATTGTAAGTAGAGTGGCCATAACAATCCATGGTCTTTGAGGTTGTATAAAGCTAAGTTAAACTTGCGTCTAATCAACGTGACTTCACTCGCCATCTTCTCTGTTAAAAAGCTTAAGTACTTGTGCCATATAGTCCAGCTTGAACCTAGAAGCTGTAATGCTTGATCGAATATATGTTGTATGATTGTAATCTCTCGTTTATGATGATAATAGTTAAGCAGTTGACTTGCTTCAATAAGAAGATTTAGGTAGATCTCCCATAGTTCCTCTGACTTGGGCAATTGCGTTACTGCACGTTGGAGGATGAAGACCTTACTATACAAGTCATCGCCACTCTTGGAGGAGTAGTAATTGATCCAGTTGTTTAAACCATTTGGATTTCTGATAATATCTTCTTCTTGAGAAATGTCCGACTCTTTTATTAGCGAGTTTAGTTTGGGGAACTCCATTAATTATGTTGTTAAAGTATTAGAGTTTGAACTTCATTTATGTGATGGGCGTGTGAAACTCAAGTTTTGCAACATAATTGGTAGTAGTAGAACAGGGCTAGAATAGGGTTAGAACAGGGCCAGAACAGCTACTATGACTACTACAGATAATTTAACTAGCTGTAGTGGTATAGTCGTATATAACATCTAGAAAACTGGTGCTAAATTGCATTGAAATGCAATCCGGATAGAGAAACCTTCATTTTCTTAATGATCTTCTAAATCCTAGAAATCTTCCCTCTAAGTAAAGTTACTCTCTCTAGACAATTATTTCTTTGATCTGACATCATTAGTAGTAATGAGTTATAAGTTTAGTGGCTTCACTTCGCTCATAGTTGGTTCAGTATTTAAAGCTGCAAATAAGCTAACTAATATTAATTTATTATATGCAGTACAATAACATCATTTGATTCAGCTACTGGAATTTTGACCAAAGTTGCCTCTATCAACTAAGAGATGGTATACATTAGTCTGGTATATCCCCCACTGTGTCTCATACAAATTCCTAGTAGTATTAAGTAGTAATATTAACTAGTAGTTATTAACAATATTAGACCTGAAGTGTAGATTACATAATCTTTAACAAAAATTTCATTGAATGCTTCGCTACGTCAGTTTTTAAAATTATCACTAGCAGGTAACTCGCTATGATGAGACTAGATTGGTTATAGATCGTGGAACCTCACCAAGCTTACGAAGCCTCCCTAAGATCACCATAACAAGCAACTACGCTTAACGCAGTTACTAACAGTGTGTCTGAATCAATTCTAATTGACGTGTCTCTACCGTTTTCCACCATTCTCAGTTATGAAATATATTAGAAGGGAGGACGAAGATAAGACAACGACACATCCATCCTATCAATTGAACCCGAGGCAGCAAATAATTGCCCTAAACTATGTCAGGATCAGGTAATAGAGAACAAGTGTTCCCAACTCGTATGACGTTGGGACTTATGAAGGGGAAATTGAAGGGAGCACAACAAGGACACTCACTTTTGAAGAGAAAGTCCGAGGCTTTAACCAAAAGGTTTAGAGATATTACTCAGAGAATCGATGATTCCAAGAGAAAAATGGGGCGTGTCATGCAAACCGCAGCGTTTTCGTTGGCTGAAGTCCAGTATGCAACAGGTGACAATATTGCCTACCAGGTGCAAGAGTCTGTGAACAAGGCGAGGTTTCAAGTCAGAGCCAAGCAAGAAAACGTATCTGGTGTGTATTTGCCAACGTTTGAGAGTCATATCAACGAAGAAATCAACGATTTCAAGTTGACTGGATTGGGAAGAGGTGGACAACAGGTCCAAAAGGCAAAGGCTGTCTACACCAAGGCTGTAGAGACCTTGGTTGAATTAGCATCTTTACAAACGGCATTTATCATTTTAGATGAAGTTATCAAGGTAACCAACAGAAGAGTTAATGCCATTGAACATGTGATTATTCCAAAGACTGAGAATACCATATCGTATATTAATTCGGAATTGGATGAGTTGGACAGAGAAGAGTTTTATAGGTTGAAGAAGGTTCAGGAAAAGAAGCAGGAGGCTGCTGCTCAGGCCGAGATTGAAGAAAAGGAGAAACATGAAGCTGCTGCTGCTGCCGCCGCTGCTGATGTCGCTGATGCTGCTGACTCTGCGGAATCTGATGATACTAAAAAACTCAACACTTCCGAGCAACCTGAAGAGGCCGACGTAGAAAAGGCAGTTGAAAGTTTGGACATCAAATCCGACGATGAAAACATTCTTCAAGAAACCGAAGATGACGTTATCTTTTAATTCATTTCTCATTCATAAAAGACGTTTTTTTAATATACACTAGTTCTATATTACGAGGCCTGCTAGCGAGCTAATATTAAGTATAGATGCAGTATCCTGCATCGCGACTCTGGAATTACCACCACTACCACAACCACCACAAATATACGTCAATGAATCTGTTATCTCGTATCGATTGTCACTTTAGACAATAATTCGCTACACTAAATGTATAACCCTTTTAACCAGGATCCTAATGAGGAAGTCTCCGAGAATCGAGAATCGAGAATCCTGATTAGGAAGTCGCCGATATTGAATAGGAAGTCTCCGACAGTTCAAGCACGTCTCGGGTGGGGTAGTGATACGAAACCACACAGAGACGTGGCTGCAAGAGCTGGCAGATCCTGGTTGGGAAAGGTACAATTTAGGAAAGGTGGGTGGGTGAATTGTGTTTATCGACGGATCGTAGTACCATAATGCGTAGGGAGAAATCCTTTACAAACGATTTAAGTGAAGAACGGAGTATTGAGAGTATTAAATAGTCACGGCTTGGTACGATGAGCTGCAAGAAAGCTTCAGTTGTATTATTAGTACGGCAAAATCCTCCGAAATCGAAATACTCCGAAATCGACATACTCCGAAATCCCCCTCTATTCTCCAAAATATTCCTCTATTCTCCAAAATATTCCATATATTACTTGTCTATTAATATATAACATAAAATTTCAAAATTATAGATATACTTTCCAATGTTCATGTAGTTAATGAAATTATTCACGAAGTCTTGCTTCGTTGACTTTTAGTTGGCTCGTTTAGGCATAGCTTTGTTAGATCTAGCACATTATCTGATCTCGAAATCTTTTCTGATCTATGGAGCAGTGTATCCACCATCGACTAACAAATCAGTACCGGTGGTATAGGTAGAGGCATTGGAAGCGAAATATAAGTAAGCCCCCACCAATTCTTGGGTAATACCTTCTCTTCCAACTGGGATCAACTTCCACCAGTGAGCCTTTGTTTCTTCGTCAGCGAACTCCGAAATGTCGGTAGCAATATATCCTGGGGAAATGGTATTGACTCTGGCAAATGATGCCCACTCCACAGCAAGCGATTTACCCAAATGGAGACACGCTGCCTTTGCAGCGTTGTATGGGGCTTGCAATTGAGGAACGTTCACAATATGTCCAGACATCGATGCAGTGATGATGAACGATCCCTTACCCTTCTTCTTAAAGATTTGGCCCACAGTATGGGCACAGTAGTAGACCCCACTCAAGTCCAAATCTATGACCTTTTTCCACGAATCATGGCCCTTCACCTCGATACAGGCACCTTCCGTCCATGGAACCCCGGCGTTGGCCACAAATATGTCGATGGTTCCGAAATCCTTTTCGATTTGGCCAATGACTCTTTCCACATCGTCAGCATCTCCTATATTGGCCTTGTATGCTTTGGCGCGTACACCGTAGGTGTCCGACAAATATTTGGCCTTATCGTCAGCAGGGTTGGAGTTGTACCAAATGGCAACGTCAGCACCTGCTTGGGCGTATGCTTCAGCAACGGCATAACCGATTCCTCCTGAGGATCCAGTAACAGATGCAACTTGTCCTTTAAGAGAGAACAAATCCATCACGTTGGATGAAAGTTTGGGGGCTTTGGTAGGCAACGATCCCACTGCTGTGTTTATAACTGATTGGATTCCTGACATTTGTTTAAGTTGTTTGGTAAAGTGTTGATGAATAGTTTACTTTTAAAGTGTTGTAATAGTTTCTTATTTAAAGTATTGTAGTAGTCTACTTTTTTATAGTATATTGTAATAGTTGTCAGCTCCGGGGGATTTTGGCTGCCTTAAATATTTCTCTGTGGGAAACACTGTTAGAATCTTGAATATTGTGACGTAATTCTCAGTATCAACACCTTTCTTGTCAGGATTTGCCAAATCTCCTATGAAGCCCGGGTGACCTTGAGAAAACAAACGGTAGACGGTTTAGTTGGGGATACTAACTGCGCAGTAGAGGTAGAGAAGCGTAGAGGAGCGAGGTGGTAAGTATTTAGGCATCTTGCTGTTTAAGTCTATTTAGGCATCTTGCTGTTTAAGTCCATACTACCATCACTACTACGGCGCTGGCGCCTGCTGAAGGCATCGTTGGCGCGGAGAATTCTACGATTGCTAAATTGCTATGGTCTCGAAATAAATAAACTTGATTGATGATGCTGTATATAGACATATTCGGATAATATCCGGAAAAACTCGTGCTTGATGAGTATGGTTCGAAGTGCACAAGTAGTGACGTCGAGGCGCAGATGAGTAACGAGTTTATGCGGATGATGTAATGAAATTGAAGAAAATCTAGAAGAAACTCGATCTAGAAGTTGAATCATAAGACACAGGGAACTCAGCGTAAGGGAGCTGATATAGATCATATGGAACTGATACTGATAACATGGAACTGATACAGATGGAACTGATACAGATCACACACAAGCAACTTCGCTTCGCTCAGTTACTTGACGTTACTTGGCTTCTTTCATTAATGATTAATAGACACGGACGGCTGGTGGAACTGGCTTACAGTCATTTTCATCCAACGTGGTCTTGATAACATCTCTGTAGTCCAAAGTGACTTCTTCACCGAAGTTGGTTTGGTACGACAAAGTATGCTTTCTCCATTCCACATCGTCACGGGATTGGTAATCGTCTCTGGCATGGGCACCTCTGGATTCCTTTCTGGCAGCAGCGGATTTGGCGGTTTGGGTAGCACAGGTTAATAAGTTTTGTAATTCCAAAGTTTCGACCAAATCGGAATTCCAGATCATGGAACGGTCAGTAGTCTTGACGTTAGCGAACGACTTGTCGACTTCAGTGATATGTTCCACACATTGATCCAAAGTGTCTTGAGTTCTGAACACAGCACAACCCTTTTGCATAGTCTTTTGCATCTCGTCTCTAATCTCAGAAGTAGTCCTAGATCCGGTGGCATTTCTCAATTTGTCCAAGTTGGCAATGGATTCATAACCAATGTCCTTGGATACAGGCTTGAGAGGAGTACCAGGAGTCAAGGAGTCTCTGATGGTGTGACTGACAGCTCTACCGAAGACAACCAAATCCAAAAGAGAGTTGGCACCTAATCTGTTGGCACCATGGACAGATGCACAGGCAGCTTCACCACAGGCTAACAACCCTGGAACAACTTCATCCTTACCGTCAGAACCCTTTCTGACAACCTCACCGTTCCATTTGGTTGGGATACCACCCATATTGTAGTGAACAGTAGGTAAGATAGGAATTGGTTCCTTGGTGACATCGACACCAGCGAAAATATGAGCAGTTTCAGAAATACCTGGTAATCTTTCCTTCAAGACAGATGAAGGAATGTGACTCAATTGTAAGTACATGTGGTCCTTCAATGGACCGACACCTCTACCTTCGTTAATTTCCATAGTAATGGCTCTGGAAACAACATCTCTGGAGGCCAAATCCTTGGCAGAAGGAGCGTAACGTTCCATAAATCTTTCACCTTCAGAGTTGACCAAGAAACCACCTTCACCTCTGGCACCCTCGGTAATCAAACAACCAGATCCGTAAATTCCCGAAGGATGGAATTGAACGAATTCCATATCTTCCAATGGCAAACCGGCTCTGGAAGCCATGGCGTAACCATCACCAGTACAGGTGTGAGCGGAAGTACACGAGAAGTAAGCTCTTCCGTACCCACCGGTAGCAATCACGGTCTTATGGGCTCTAAATCTGTGTAAAGTTCCGTCTTCTTGGTTGTAAGCAACAACACCTACACATGCACCGTCTTCCATCAACAAATCCATGGCGAAGAATTCAATGAAGAAATGAGTATCGTGTCTCAACGATTGACCGTACAAAGAGTGCAATAACGCGTGTCCGGTTCTGTCGGCAACAGCACACGTTCTGTAAGCTTGACCCCCTTTACCGTATTCCTTGGATTGGCCACCAAAGGCTCTTTGGTAAATTCTTCCTTCTTCGTTTCTGGAGAATGGAACACCGTAGTTTTCCAATTCGTAGATGGATTGTGCTGCTTCTTTAGTCATGTAATGAATAGCATCCTGGTCACCTAACCAATCGGAACCTTTGACGGTATCATACATGTGCCAGTGCCAGTCATCTTTATGCATATTCCCTAAGGCTGCGTTGATACCACCTTGGGCAGCAACGGTGTGGGATCTGGTTGGGAAAAGTTTGGAAATACAAGCAGTCTTGAAACCGGCTTCAGCAAGACCAAAAGCGGCACGGAGACCAGCACCACCTGCTCCGATAACCAAACAGTCGTATTCGTGGTCAACAACTTGGTAGTTTTGGTTCATGTATTTGCCGGCATTGAAATCAGTACCTTTGATATTTGAACCAATGGTCTGCTTAACCACGGATGTGGTTGAAAAATGGCGAGCAATAGAATTAGCTCTGGAAGAGCTTAATATCTTACTACGTAACGAAAGCATGATAGTCAGAATTGCAACTATCGAGTATACGTAAACTTGAAGTGGTTGTAAGTTTTTGTTTTGTAGAGAAAATGATTGGTGAAAATTTGTTAGGAAGTCGTGCGAGGGTAAAAAGATTTTACGGGGAAATATGGAACCTACAAATATGAAAATAAGCGGTATTTTCGGGGTACAATATTGGTGTTTCAAATCTACAGGGTGATTGAGAGGGTTAAGTGATGAGAATAGGGAGGTGGTGAGAGGAATTCCTCGTAGGTCCTTGTTATAAGTCAATTTCGTATTCGAATCTTAGTCCAATAACCCCGGAGATTGTGCCGGGATTATCATGTTTTGTAATGTGCGGGATTTTACTGGTTGATGGAAATAACCTGTAAATACCTATAAATTGTTTTACAGATTACGGAGGTCTTCCAACTAGATCAAGGATCTGTAACATATATAATGGACCATTAGATGTTAACTAGTTAGGCCATGGAGTGGTCCCCATCTCGAGGGCTAGAAACTTGAAAATCTCGCGTTCAAAAAATTACCGACACCTGAGGCCAGTTATGCTCTAAGAAGTTAGGGCCAGGCGAAATCGTGAGTAACTTAAAAGTCGAAAATGGATCCGAATCTGCGGTGAACGAGTGGTGAACGACTTCAGCAACATGGAATTAGCTGAGATGGATCAGATAATGTAGATGTAATCCCTGGTGATGTCAAATATCTGTAGGTTAATCATCTACAACTAAATTGATCTAATTAAGAAAATTCAAACATCAATACCGCAACCAAGTTCCATATTATTTAGTATCCATCATAGTTAGGACAGTTCTTGTAGTACGACATAAATAAGTCATCTTTAATATTTACATAACTGGAGGATAGCTTAGAAGTCCAAACAACCTACTTAATAGGTGTATGTCATAAATATTGAAAATATTTACTAAATTCTATTGAAATTAAGACAATATATGTAAATAGCTACAATTATCTAACTCTAAAGGTGATATGATTCAGTTTTTTTATTCAAATATTCATTCAATACAGCAAAATCCGCTTCTCATTAGGAATCACTCTTTCATCTAAAGCTCTCCTTATTATCTTCGACTCTTCCTATTATCAGTGTGTAGTTTTCGCAGCCACTAAGATCTATTTCCTAGATTTTGCAGTCAAAGCGAAGATTTAAAAGTAGTTTACCAGCTGAAGTTATATTCTTGCTAATAAGATGTAGTGACATCATTGTGCAATAATATACTCCTAAATGAAGTAATTTTAGGGATCTACCTATAGTTAGATATGTATATACGCAATCACGTGCTATTTAATCATGTGACCAATATACGAATCCATATCTATATAGAAATATCATGTTTCCAAAAAAAGATATCACGTTTCCTAGTCTATACTCTTCACGATATCATTGTAGAATATCCATTTAAACAAGCGCTTATAACCCCCAGTCTTCAAATATAGATCTCCAGCTATATTCCAGAAGGATACCAGTCACGTGACGATAAAATATCAATACTAAGATAACCAAAGGCACTCCTACGCCTAAGAAGACTTAGACTCGCAGCTTCACTACGCTCAATCGACCTCGCTTCGCTCAATTAAATTTATCATCTATTATATATATATTAAATATGCTTCAACAGTCCAATGGACACCATAATTATTCTCGCTGATGGCTGCAATTAAACAGAACAGTAACCCCCGTCAACCTTGATATCAGTACCAGTAGTATAAGTAGATGCTTCGGAGGCCAAGTACAAGTATGCACCACATAATTCTCTTGGTAAACCTTGTCTTCCTTTTGGAATCAACGAGTACCATGCGTTCTTCATATCTTCAGGGACAAAGTCAGACAATTCGGTGGCAATGTAACCTGGGGAAACGGTGTTGACTCTGGCAAATGGAGCCCATTCGATGGCAAGAGACTTACCCAAATGCAAAACACCGGCCTTGGCGACATTGTAGGCAGCTTGCAATTGTGGAACGTTGACGATGTGTGCGGACATAGAGGCAGTCATAACAAGAGAACCTTTACCTTGGTTTCTGAAGATCTTTCCGATAGCCTTAGCACAATAGTAGACACCGTTCAAGTCGACGTTCAAGACGTTATCCCAGTCGTTGTCGTTGTCTTGGTCTATCAAAGCACCCGAAGTCCAGGCGATTCCGGCGTTGGCAACGAAAATGTCAATGACGGAGAATTCGGCCTCGATTTCGGCAATAACAGAGTACACCGAAGAAGACTTTCTAACGTCACAGTGGTAGTATGAGATATGTGATTTAGGGAAACGTTCCTTCAATTGAGAAATAACGAGATCGTTATCAGCATAATCGATAATGGCCAACTTAGAAAGACCGGCTTGCAAGTAACACTCGGAGATGGCATAACCAATACCTCTGGCACCCCCGGTAACAACAGCACTCTTATCGGACAACATGAACATGTCCAAGATGTTGGAAGGCAATTGTGGGAATTCAGCTGGCAAGGATCCAATGTCCTTGTTACAGATGGATACAGGAATTTGTGAGTCGACAGTCATTGTATATGTGAGAAAATTGATGAGTGGGTGGGTGGGTAGATGTGAATACTAACATAACTTTCTACGTACAGATTCCATGCCTTATTTATACTTGAAGACGAGTCCCCACAAAACAAATCATCTCAAACTAAGTTGCAAAAAAAGAAATGAAAAAGAAAAAACACAGTTTTTCCGAGACCGCAAATCGGTAGCTTAGTCTGTTCTCCCGAGCTCTGAACGATTCTGGTTAGGAAAGTGTAGTAAATATGGTCAATATAGTAAATTTAGTGAGCTTAGTGGATATAGTAATATAGTAACTTTAGTAAAAGTTCAAGAATTAATCAAAGTCTCTATTATAGTTATATATACGAAAATGATAATACTAAGCTTGTAATACGGATAGAGTTTCTCTAACTTCACGAGTCTCGCGACCTTTAGAATCTTCTCAAATTTACGCTTCTCCCGCTCTTATTCACCCAATTAGTCGGGTATCATCCCTCACTCAGTCCCTCACTCAGTCCCTCAGTCCGTCCTCAGTTTGTCTTTCCCTTATTTTTTGGTCCCCCATATTCTTGTCGCGCTCGGTCAACTTTTTCGGACTGTTTCTCCGAAAATTGTTAGCGAGTACAAGGTTTTGCCGATACTAACTAGGATGGTCCAAGCATGTGGGGGTATAATGGTCATCTACTAATCGATCCACCGGAGTCGCCTTAGTGGTGTTGTTTTTGATATCCGATATCCGGGGTAACAGTGTGAGTGTGTGATGTGTTACTACCGCGGTGCCGATCTTCTAGAATTTGTATTTGTGGTGATAGAGTGAATGTGAAAGTAGTAGTGTGATAGTAATAGATATGCCTGGTAGAGTGTAGAATTGCAACTAATCTGTTTATCTTTCTGTAGATGAATTCAATGCCTCCTCGTAATCCTCCGGTACCTTTTGCCAGTTATATTTAACTTTCGTTTCTTTAGACGTCAAACTGCCATTTAAGGCTCATAGACATTATGGGCTCAAACTGGTGAGATTTGATAAAGGGGAAAAAGATGTTAAATTATTGATGTTGATCCAGTTAAAGTTAAAGTGGGATCAGCGAGGCAATGGCGCGATAGTTGAAATGACTACACGAGGCTAATGAGATGACCAGTAAACTGTCCTGGTCTAGAAGTGTGATACTGATATATTTCTGATACTTCAAAAGTTATCAATGGAAGGTATTACTGAAAGAAATTACTCAAAGTTGGATATTATCTTTCATGGCCACAATAATGTTATGCGTAAGTATTCTCGGATGGATAAGTGTGGAGGAAGGATTTAAGTAATTACTTTTAAAAGATATATAAATATATAAATATATAAATATATAAATATATAAATATTGTATCTTCATAGCTTTCGAAATCGGGCGTGTGGTCTAGTGGTATGATTCTCGCTTTGGGTGATTGTTTCGACAGTACAAATCTGCGAGAGGCCCTGGGTTCAATTCCCAGTATGCCCCAATTTCTTTTTTTGCTCTTCTTATCCAAAATTGTACAAGCTTCATTGATATTGGCATAGTAATCTGCTATATCGACTCTATTCATTATAAACCCCGTTTAACCCTTTCACTTCCACAGAAAGCTCTCAAGATTAAATCGCGCTATATGCAGTCTGAGAATTTATCACCAACAAAAGTTGAGATTCGTGGAAGCAACCCTTTCTAACAACACAAACAGTATGGAACAAGAAGACCTTACCGCATCTCATTGGGACGATGTGTTGTCCCCCACAACAGGGTCTATGTTCGGAAACCTAAGCCACTCGGTTATTGCTCCTCCACTTCAGAACGAGTTCAATGCGTTGGCGCTTGATGATTCTGATTCACAAGTGGAGGACGAAGAAGAAGTCGAACACCAAACTGAAGAACAAAATGAAGACGAGACCATGGATACTGGAGATATACAAGTAGACACTACAAGACAAGCAGAGTTGGATCAATTAAATGAATTGAAACGTGAAGAACTCCAAGAACATAAACACCAGATCTTATCTGAATTAACGAAAAACGATGAAGATGATCAGATTTTGGGAGTATCGTCGTCAATAATTGTTTCTCCCAAGAAGGCAAACCCCTCAGATTCACTCTTCAATGTCAAAGATAGTCCTATTAAAGTCGAGCCCCTGGCTCCTCGATCTACACAGCCAAACACGTCGTCACCTAAACGGAACTTGAAAAACTGCCATCACTACAGAAACAACCCACGCCCACGAAAATTCACATCTAAAGCTATTGTGAAACAGCTTGACTCGACTTCTTCCTCCTTCAATCCATTGGGACCTTTGGGCAGAGATTCTGAAGACTCTGCGTCCGTTGCGTCGATCAAGTCCAACAACAATAAGGCAGAGCAACTACTTCAGGAAGTCGAGGCGCCCCTTTATGAGATCTCATCACAGTCTCGTGAAGAAGCTTTGAAAGAGCTCTCTCAGGCCGCTCCCAGAAGAGATGATATTCCATCCAATACCCCAACGAGTGTGGACTCACCAAAACACCTGGATCACAACATTCTTGATATTTCCGTAGGTGACCCTATGAAGGTAGGTGATATCACGTCGGCACACATTGTCTATTCAATCAGAACCAAAAATAAGAATCCAGATGCACTTAACTTTCCACATTCTCCCGATGGAGTTACAGTGTCTAGGCGATACAAAGACTTCAGATGGATCTACCACCAACTCCAGAATAACCACCCGGGCCATATAATTCCTCCACCACCAACAAAACAGACATATATTGGTCGCTTCAACGAAAACTTTATCGAAAATAGACGTTTGTCGTTGGAAAAAATGTTAAGCAAGATAAGTCACTTGCCAGTATTGTGTAATGACGCAGACTTTCTCATGTTCTTGACTAGTGAAAATTTTGGTAATGAGTCGAAGGAGCGGGAAAGATTAAGTGGATCTGGAGCGTCTTTGCAAAGTAACGAGTTCTTGGACAATGACAACGACAACGACAGCATGGCGGGAAGCGTGAGCAGTAATGCCTCAGCACCACTTCTCTCTGGATCCAGTGGAGCTGGGTTTATGAGCACATTATTCTCAATATCCAACAAGGTGAACGAGCCGGACGAATACTTTGTCGAAAAGAAACAATATATAGATGAGTTGGAGTTCAATCTCAAAAACTTCTACAAAGCGATCGAACTTATCGGTACACAGAGAATAGATATGATTGGAATTTTGGACGAGATTTCGTTGACATTGGACGAGTTGGCGGCGATCGAGATTCTGAAGCTTACGAGCGAACTCTTGGGAGCTTTCAGCGAAGTCCAGATGAAATTGAAAGAAAACTTGGACCGTATCAACTTACAGGACCAACTAACGCTAGGATTCACAATCGAGGAATATTTGCGGATCATTGGATCCATCAAATTCGTGTTTGAGACCCGGTACAAGGTGTACCAACAATATTACACATATAACCAAGAACTAAAAAAGAAACAATCACAACTTGACAAGCTCAACAAGAAATACAACGCCCAGGTAGACAAGATCAATCTGCTCACGTTTGAAGTCGATAAGTTGAAGCAAAAGACTGCTGTTTTCGAAAAGAAGTTCAATTCCATCAGTGACACTATTAAGCAAGAAATCACCAACTTTGAATTCGAAAAAATCGAGAATTTTAGAAACAGTGTGGAGATATTTATCGAGAGTTCTATTGAGTCCCAGAAAGAAGCAATTGAGTTGTATGAAACTTTCTACGAACGTCAAAACCTCGCATAGATGAGAGCCACTGACTTGTTTTATCATGTGATAGATCTAGAGAGACTTGCAAAGGTTTAATCTTTGAATATGCTTACATAACATCCTTTCTTCCGTTCATTCTTAGCTTATCTATTAATTGAAATCTGCAATGTGTAGTGAATATGAGTCAAGCGATGACTCTAAAATAGTAGCCTCCGCACGACCGAAGAACTGTACTTTAAATATGGGGAGACGTTAATCTTGTTTGATACCATTCTAAAAATTTCCACTAGGCTAAATCTCTTATCTTGAATTCCCATTCCGACTTAGTTTAACATCTGATCCTGCTCCATGTCTATATATTTGCAATAAGATGATGAACACCCATGTTAACATCAATCCCGCGCGGATCTCGATAGTTTCGATTCCCAGAGACAAGTACTGGATTTTCACGAGCTCAGTCCTCCAACTTTTGTACAAAGAGTCTTCTAGTGGAAATAATTCCCTAGAGTATTCCGAGGGTGATCTGGACGAGGAGGATTTCGATCCTCTGCTTGAGAGTTCAAGCAGAATACACAAGCGGAACTCTGTTTCTTCGGCGAACTCGTCAAAACGAAGCTCTACTGCCTCCACACATTTCGATTCTACAAACCCTCTCGAAAACTCCTTTAAACAAAGTTCCACTTCTTCCAACCCCGACTCCATAAAACCTCCCGACAACTCCTCAAAAATCCAAGATGAAACTTGGGGAACTGTACGAGACCGGGAATTGTCCCCTGAAATATCCACCGACTCCGACGTCGAAGAAAACTATTTCTTTCATATAGCCTTCACCCCCACGGAGTGTACGATCATGTGTTCAACGTCGTTAAGTTATATGTTTGAACAACCTCTCCAGATCTGTCGCGAGTTGGGATATTCTGACGTCAAATTGCTCGACGATACCTTCCTCAGCCTACAAGTTGATGGAGACGGATGTTTTGATAACAGCAGGAGAATCTTGGAACTCACCAAACCACTTTCTGACAATTCAATCCCTTTGTTCTTTCTCCTGAGCCATTTCAACGATATTGTCCTTATTCCGTACCATTTGAAAGAAAAAGTGTTTACGATTCTAACTAACAAGAACTTCGAGTTTCCTGACTCTGTTGAGGGAGACGACGAAACAAACTTTAACGTCCAGCTAGCACAAGAAGTTGACTTCCGAATGTTGGAAGATAAAACGTTTTCTCTCTTTCAAGAGGCCCGAATCAAGCCTGCCATCCATAGCGATATGAAACTCTTGTTGACGGGGGCTCGCTCTGGCGAGGTCAACAGTACGATAATGAAAACCGCCAAAATCTTAACGTCTGCATCCACTATCCCAGCGTACTTTGCCATTACACGGACATCGATCAACGAGGTATCATTAATCCTTCCAAAATCCTCTAAAAAGAGACGTCTCATGGGTTTTGACGTCAAAAATATCATAGGCTCCACCCAGGACGTGATAATCCCCATTTCCATCGATTTCCATAAACTTCCTTTGGACTGTACTGGGCTAGTTGCCGGTGTGGCTTCTAAATTGCTCAATGGAATCAAGCAGCTTAGTTCTGAAGAGAATCTGTTTGAGATGAATTATTTTTCCATGGCACGGTCGGGGATTATCATGATTCCCCAGGAGAATGTGGAAATAGTAGGAAAAGTGCTCGATGATATTAATTATACATTTGACAATGAATTGACGATATCTCCATAAAAAGAGATTAAATTGATATAAATCTGGCTAGAGATCAAAAAATGTTATGAATCTGGCTAGAGATCAAAATACGTCATAAATCTGGCTAAAGATCAAAATACGTCATAAATCTGGCTAAAGATAAAATACGACATAAATTTGTCTAAAAAATTCAAAAATACGACACCGAGAATACCTCCAAAACGAGATGGAGATACACAGCAAATCCTTCTGAGATTCCTCTTCTGAGACACTGACATTTCTGCATACTTTATAGAACTCCTTCATTTCTTGTCTATACTTAATTTACGATCAATGTTATTAATGGTTAGTTGTTTGATTTATGCATATGCACGTGACTATAGACATACTAGGAGATTAGCGAGACCGAGACTGACAGACTGGAAGTCTAGACTCTGAGATCTGACTCTAGACTTAGACTCCTCAGACTAAATATCAGACTCAGATCCAGACTAATTCTCTTACTACTTCTCTGGCTAATTCTCTACACCTTCTTTCCCTTCTTCTTCGATTTCACGTTAGTGCTCCATCCATCCTCATCAACAGTTTGGACTTTGTTGGCAGAAGAAATGATTGCAGAGGTCCATGCGACATCGTCAGTAGAATTGATTTGTTGGTCGACCTTTTGTCTTCTCTTTAAGAACTCCTGGGCGAATCTTCTTCCGTCCATGGTGGCAGAGGAACTGTAAATAGTTTCCGCAATCAATTGTGGAGAATCAGGGCTGGATGCAGGGAGAGTGATGAAAATGTCCAATAAATCATCCTTGGATACAGTCGGGTATAAGTTGGTCATGGAAGATCTGGCCCAGATCAAAAAGTCTTCCCTCAAAGCGGTGTAGTTCACAGATGGTGCAGTTGGTCTTGCGGCTGAGACTGAACGTAACAATTGGGGGTTGGCTCTGGAGGCAGAGGCTGAGTTGGTGATGGAGTGGGCCACTGGTTTCTTAAGGGCAGGCTTCTTAGCAGCAACAGTGGTCCAAGCATCGTCCTTTGGAACGGAGTTGGCCAACGTATTTGCAAACGACGAACCGTAAGAGGCAGGAATTGGACCGGCTGCGAAAGGAGTTGCGGTTGATGCAGTAGCAGCAATGGCAGCAGATTTGGCGGCCTTTGCCTTAGCAGAAGCAGCCTCGGCTTCTTCCTTTTGGATTTCTGCTAATGACTTTTGGGCAACGGCTGGTTTGTTATTGGTAGCCCAGCCTGAGGTTGCTGGAAGTGCTGGTTTTTCCTCTGGCTCGTCGGCAATTGCCCAGGACTTGGCTGCTGCCTGTTCGCTTCTCAATTGGCTTTGTAATTGCTTTTGCTTTTCCAACTTTTCAGCTTCCAATGCTTGGATCTCTTTGAGAGTCAAACTAGGTTTCTGAGTAGTGTTGTTTTGCGTGGTTTGTGCTGACGCCCATGGTGCTAATGTTTGTTGGACTGGTACAGCCTTTGGTGCGGTGACAGGAGCAGATTCTTGTTCAGTTTGAAGAGTTTCGGCTTCCTTAGCCTGTTCAGCTGCATGTTGAGCTGCTTGTTTTGCTGGTTGAGCCTGTGGCTGTTTCTGAACTGATTGAAGCAATTCGGCAGATACTTGAGATTCTCTAGATACTTGAGATTCTCTAGATACTTGCGATTCTGGCTCAGCAATTTTGGCCTTTTCTTGCGAATTGACCTTAAATACTTCACTATTTTCGCCCAAAATATCAGTAACGACCGAGGAATGAATATCATCCAAAACATTGTCGTGGTTTGCGGATGTAGTATTGCTGGAGTATGGGGTACTCAAGTCTTTATCATTAGTTGGAATGAATGGAGAGCTAACTCTTGATTGCGATTGGACTCCAGAGATCCATGGAGACATAGGCGCTGGCTGTGGGATATGCGATGCCATTACAGGATTGACGGATGATGGAGTGCCTGGGTTGCTGTTGCCAATCAACCCCGAAGCAGCATCCAAATTGCCCCAGCCACTGTTGTTTCTGGACAACGTTGGTTGAGGGTGTTGTTGCTGGATTTGGTGCTGTAATAAAGAGGGCATGGTGTTGATATGATTATGGAGCGGACTGTTGAAGCCGAGGTTCTGGTGAATCGGATCAATGTTGAACTGGTTACCAGAATTGACTGTGTTTTGGAAACCTGTGGCCAGTGGAGATGGAGAAAATGGATCTGGATTGATAAAATCGTTTCCAAACAAGTTGGACTGCGAGTTGAGAGACGGATTCATACGCATGTTGGCTGCCCCCAAGTGTCCCGGACCATTGGACAAAAACTGGTGGAATTGGCCCTGTTGTTGTTGCTGTTGTAGGGGCAATTGCTGCAAATGAGATTGCCCAAACGGAGGAATGAAATGTTGCGGAGGTTGTTCCTGAGGAACCTGGATAGACAAGTCAGGAAGTGGGACTTTGAATGGCTGGATATAGTTCTGAACGCTTTCACACAACTCTTTGAGCGGTTTGAACGAGAATTCCTCTTTTCTTCTAATTCTCAATTCAAGGTCCAAATATCCACCAGTTAACCATTCCTGCATCATGTCACCATTAAATGGACCCTGTTCGGTGCCTAACGGATCAATGTAGTACCATTCGATCCTATCCGACGAAAGAAGCGGAATCGTCGAATCTTGGAACGATACTGGATGCGAAAGTCCTGGAGGAGGCCCTCCCGAGGATGCAGAATGCGCCGCCGATAACGGTACGTTACCATTTTGATTATTCAATTGGTCGCTGTTAAGATCATTGCTCAGACTCAACTCGTCGCCCACCTGAACATTCTTCAACGTCAACTGATCCACGGATTCTGACAAATTATGCATACTGGTATTTATACTGCTATCGTAACTCTGTCCATTTCCCAAGGATGTAGACGAAGCGTCCAGCTGTAAATCTAAATGGTAGATCTGGTTAGGTCTGCTTAATTTATAGTTTTCGTTCTGATTGACAGGCAACTCTTTCACCGGATTCAAAATCTGTTCTTTATTATCATACCAAACCTGAAATACTTCGTTCATTGTATAACATTTTCCTCCTTTGTTTGGAGGAATGGTTGAGTTGATAGGCGATTCTGACTCGACGCCGGGGCTAATACCGTTGGTCGATGCACCATTAGTGGTGCCGCCGGTGGCGTTGCCGCCATTATCGCTAGATTGAGATTTACGGGTCCTTGGAAACATTGTGCTAATTTCTGGTTGTTGTTGATAAACTTTTGTAGAGAAGAGTTGTAGGTATGAATCGAAAATTTTTCATGAGTTTTTCGCGAGAGGACGCGGAGGAGGAGGAGAGCTGGAGGAGAGCTGGAGACCAAAATGGAGGACGAACTAGGATGATGAATGCTGGTGACAATCTGCTACAAAGTACGGATATGCTATGTATCGTTTATAGTAAGAATAGGGCTTGATAATGCAATTTTTGCGGCGTCAAAATGTTGATATTTGATAAAAATGGTTGCGACTCAGGTATGGATTGGGTACTGATCTGAACCATATAATGATCTACAATTCTGGTTAACGTGTTTATAACTTGTTTATAACGTATTTTATATTGTAGTGGGTATTCACTTATCTATAATAGATCTCATGTAGAAATTGATAGATATGATAGGAAAGTGAAAGATAATTTATGAAGTAGCAGCGGCGAGAAGTTAAGGTATAGAGAAACAAACAGTGGAAAAGACAAGAAGTTGTGATAATTATGTAGTGGCAGTAATAACCACCAAGTAGTGGAGGTGATAATCGCCAAAAACCATCGAATAGTGGAAGAAGAACCACCAAATAGTAGCAGTATTAACCATTGTATATATATAAACCATAGTAACAGCAATAACCGAAGTGACAGTACTAGCCACGTTGCAGCACCGACCACTACTCTCTAGAGTTATTCATTATTGAACACTATTCGTCATCTCTAACTCATTTCATATAAATCCCTCCGTCTCCGTCCCTGTCTCTAACTATCTCATATCTCACATATTCATTCTCTTTTCCATTTCTGAATGGAAATCCTTCACCTGATTGCCTCCTTCAAATCCTCCGTGGTATATATCCTCCCAATCTACCGAGGTGTCTTTGTTCATCAAAATATCTCTGTGCATACTATCTGAACCTCCCAACACACTAGGCTTGTAATCAGTAGCTTCTACTATTTCCAATTCCATGGTTCTCTTGATTGGTTCTCCGGATCCAAACACTCTTCTGTATGTTTCTAACTTTGTCTCATGTTGTGTTTGTTCCCAGCCGGATATTCTAGCTTCCAATGGATGACGGTTATTTATTTTGGACGCCAAATTAATTGGACCTTCTTGGTTTTTTAAGATATCTTGCAAACCAGGAGCGTGCGCTGCCGGCTCACCATATTGGGTGGAGCTTATTGATGATAATTGGTTATTTTCTGGGACGAGCCTTAAGGACTGAAATGTTAGTAATGATGAATATTTGAGACAATTAAAAAGGTCGAACTGCTCCAGGGGGGTGCTCCAGAGAGTACTCCAGGGAGTGCTATAGACCCAATTCTAATGATCTATCAACTACATACCATTGTTGTATATGTTAGGGTCGTTGTCAGGAGTGGCAAATCGGCATTTTATTGAGTGGACTGGTGGAGTTTGTAAATGGGCAACGTACACGACTTTCGAGATATGGAGAGCTAATACTGAGCGTAGCGAAGTATTTGTTCAGTATTCAGTGTTCAGTGTTCAGTGTTCAGTGTTCAGTATTCAGTGTTCAATGTTCAGTATTCAGTGTTCAGTGTTCAGTTTTAAGAACGATTCACTAAATCTTCTCTAATATTTACTACGATTTACTAAATCTACTGAGGTTAGTGAAGTTTTGTTCATTATTTAGTTTTCAGTATTCAGTATGCAAAGTATTAAGATATATGACAGACTTGACGGATTAGAGATATAAATCTCCACTAGCACAAATACTGAGTGTAGCGATGTAGATACTTCACCACGCTCATTATTTGTTCAGTGTCAGTATTCAGTAGGATTCACCAGATGTCTACGAATAATAAATACTTCGCTTTGCTCAGTATTTTAGAATTGATTCACCAAATCTCCACTATCACAAATACTTCGCTGCGCTCAGTATTTGCTCAGTATTTGCTCAGCATTTGCTCAGTATTTGCTCAGAATTTATGAATTTTCTTTCAATCCCCTTGGAACGAATTCCCACTCCTCTGGAGTCAAAACTCCATTAAAACACAACGTACCAAATACCATGATAGCAAAACCAACAAACTGCAAGAAATTGAAAGCTTCCCATCCCATGAAAATGGCCAAGAGCCATACAATCAAAGTTCTACATGTATCGACGGTGGATCTTGAAGTAGCCGAGATTAAATGGGTGATTGTAACACCAAAATAATTGAACGAAGATATCGAGATCATGATACACACAGATGACAACATGACCTTTTTGTTATGGAACACTTGAGAGAACGATTCAACAACATTGAAAGGAGAACGTTCGAATTGAGAGGGTGGTTGGATAGCACCAATGACAAAATTGAGAATTATCATTGCACCAACGATAATCACCAAACCATAGAACCCTTCGGAATATACGATTTTCATAGGGATAATATCTTGGCTACTTAAAACGTGTTCTTCAATTACAAATTGAAACGATTGCAAAAGCGTTGCAAATACAATAAGACAGATTCCAAATACAAGCAACGCCGATTCCGTAGCTGCATTCGCAGAAGGAGACGATACGACTTCCGCATCAACCTTGGTACCGATCATCCCACTCATCCCCACGATAGCCACACCCAAACTCACAAAAAATAACGAGATCCATTCCAATTTAGTGATTCTTCTCTTCAAGAATATCACCGACAAAAATGCAACAAATAACACCACCGATCCTCTCATCATCTGGTAGACAGACACAGGGGTATAAATTAAACCGACATTCAACAACGTAGTAGCACACAAGTCACAAAACGCCACTATGGCCAACTTGCTTGGAAAGTGGAAGAGTCGTTCTGTAGTCTTGGGCCCATCTTCAATAGGAGTGTAGTCCAGTCTAGAAAACCTGGGTCTGTAGATGAAATAGTATGCAACAATCACAAAGAATTCACCAATAAACATCTGCATGGTTTGAATAGCTGGTTGGTTGAAGTACTGATGTTGGGAAACATCGGGGTCACTACAATTATGAACACATTGATTATCTTGGAATTTGGTGAATAACGAGTTGGCAGCACCTGTTATTAACGTCCCGAGAACGATAATTGGTACTTTACTCATCATGGCGGTAAGTTGTTGTCAGATGTGTAGATAACTGAGATAAAGAGTTAGATTATGTGGCAAACGGTATCACTCTGTTGAGAATATAGATGGAGACTTGTAGTTTCGGAAATTCTAGCCAGGTTATAGTTGCTAGGTATATTACGGAAATGCAGGGGTTGTGGTACTTTTAAATGTTTTGTTTCAAGATTGGTTTAAGATTTGTTTCAACACTTTTGATCATGGATCCCACTCCCTCGTGAGGCTAAATTGGGAGTATCATTGGTGTGCATATAATAAAGAGTGTATATAAAATTGACGTAAATAATGTCGCAAATAAAGTTGTCGAAAATAAAGTTGTCGCAAATAGTCTGACATAAATATCTTGAGGTGGTTATTATTCTGGTATTTGAAGCAGGATAAACCTAGTAAGTTGTATAACTAATGAGATTTAGTGTCCAGGGCCATGTGTCTCAATTAAGCCGGAAAGTAATCAGAGTTTAGTATAAGAAAAGTGGTAACTTCTGCTTACTCTCTTAGCTTCTCAGGTGTTATAATGGATGATATAGTAAATAAGTTGTAATATACGATAGTAGAGTTGGTGGATGATAAGATGGTATTGCCAGCAAACTTGACGATATCAACAAAGAGTTGGCAAATCATACATTATAGATCAAGGGCCAGTATAATAGGACATAGCTCATAGAGCATGGACCATGGTTCAGTACTTCTATCAAATTCCTAGGGTTGGTGAAATTAATTATATAGTTCCGGAACTTGCCTTTTTATATTGAAGTGTGAGTGTAACATAGCTACTCTAAAGTGAATACCAACGGATAGCGAGAATAGAAAAGTGACAATTGTTCTAATAATGGCTGCAAATTTTTAATTCTCCAACTGAAATAGTTCAGATTGAATCTTTGCACTACTGTTTTAGTTGGCTGAGATTAGCTAGTGAAGCTAGAACCAAATTATCAGGAAGATTAAATCATAGTAATTATAGGTGAGCTATATAAAATGAGAGTTTCACGGCACTTCAATCTTGTTCTCTTTTTGTCACTCACTACTACTCGAACCGGCGAATATGTGCCATCATTTGCTAATATATGTTGATATTAATGGTCTAAAACATCACGAGAGCTCATTGTGGAAGAAAACAAAACTGGGGCAAGAATAAGTCCACACGTTTACCCAGGACTCGCCATATTTTCGAACTGCCATCTCTCGTAGCTCACTATTCATCGCATAGATTAACCGAAGCATCTCATATCGTAGAATATCATACATTTGACAGCTTACTAGCCATTTATGATTTATCGCTCTCACAGCAGCTCATATTTGTACTTATTGATATCCGGAGATTCTTATCATTAACTATGTGAGATTTGATTCATATTTGAGTGGTTTCTTTACATGGGTAATGTTGAGAGAGCCCAATCTCACAATTTAAATAACGGATTTTCTAATATGTACAGATTTTCTTATAATATACATTCCGCTTGCTCACAATTACATCTATTAGCATCAATAATAGAAGTATGGGGTAAATTGCTTAGATCGATAAATGAACAACATCTCGGAGTTATCTCCACATTCGCGCGCCAAAATCTGAGCCGCATGATGGGCATCTCTGATGAGGGAGTCTTTACACCTATATGCTCAGTTTGTGTACATTATTGTTAGTACATAGTAGAATATAATATAATTAAGAGATAGCTATAAATGTCAGGATTCTTATGATACCATTTATTACTACTCAATTTGTGTTGAATATAAAATACACCTGTTTAATATCATAATTTTCTGGTTTTTAATTTTAATCTAGTATAATTCATTGTATATATCCGTTTTGGACGCAAAAAAGTCTCATGTATTAGCTATATATGGTGTTAATATATATAAGTTGTTATAATGAGACTATATCTTAATCTAACTATTCTATGGCTAGATGAAGTTGTCGACATTTGCAATTTTGAAATATGCAAGTCTGACTAAGCACACCATACATAACCAAATAATTATTACCTAATCGCACTATTACCCGTCCATCAAAGAATTCTCCATCGAAGAAAATTTTTCTGCAATCTACTTTTAAAATATATTCATCTTCAGTGCAAACTTTAAGACTTGATTCTTATATTATTCAATCTTAAATTCTCTATATACAATGTCATTTGCTCCAAGAGGTAGAGGCGGTGACCGTGGTGGTCGTGGTGGTTTTGGTGGCCGTGGTGGTGGCCGTGGTGGATTCGGTGGTTCTGACCGTGGTGGACGTGGTGGATTCGGTGGTGGAGACCGTGGTGGACGTGGTGGATTCGGTGGCCGTGGTGGACGTGGTGGATTCGGTGACCGTGGTGGACGTGGTGGTGCCAGAGGTGGCCGTGGTGGATTTGGTGACCGTGGCGGACGTGGTGGTGCCAGAGGTGGCCGTGGTGGTGCTAGAGGTGGTGCCAGAGGTGGTGCCAAGGTTGTCATTGAACCACACAGACACGCCGGTGTCTTCATTGCCAGAGGTAAGGAAGATTTATTGGTCACCAGAAACATCGCTCCAGGTGAATCTGTCTACGGTGAAAAGAGAGTCACTGTTGAAGAACCAGCCAAGGAAGAAGGTGGTGCTCCAACCAAGATCGAATACCGTGTCTGGAATCCTTTCAGATCCAAGTTGGCTGCCGGTATCATGGGTGGTATTGACGAATTAGGTATTTCTCCAGGTAAGAAGGTTTTGTACTTGGGTGCCGCTTCCGGTACCTCTGTTTCCCACGTCTCTGACGTTGTTGGACCAGAAGGTGTTGTCTACGCTGTTGAGTTCGCTCACAGACCAGGTAGAGAATTGATCGGTATGGCCAAGAAGAGACCTAACGTCATTCCTATCATTGACGATGCCCGTCATCCTCAAAAGTACCGTATGTTGGTTGGTATGGTTGATGCCGTCTTTGCCGATGTCGCCCAACCTGATCAAGCCCGTATTATTGGGTTGAACTCTCATGTTTTCTTGAAGGATCAAGGTACCGTTGTTATCTCCATCAAGGCCAACTGTATTGACTCTACCGTCGATGCCGAAACTGTTTTCGCCAGAGAAGTCCAAAAGTTGAGAGAAGAAAGAATCAAGCCTTTAGAACAATTAACCTTGGAACCTTATGAAAGAGACCATTGTATCGTTGTTGGTCGTTACATCAGAAGTGGATTAAAGAAGTAATTGGATTACTCCAGTTCATTTTTTCACACGTTGACGTTTGTCGACTAAGTATGCATAGATCATCGATCCTAACAATTCCTTTTGTATAATATAATAAAACAACTGTCTAGATAAATGTCAGTAATGACTAATAGTAATTTCAGATAGCTATATCTTGAGAAAATCAATGGTTTAGGATCTCGAACTTGGGAGTTAATGTATGTAATTTATCTCCATATAAGCTCTTTAAATGCATAGTTACAATAGGAAATCAAGAAACATCATTACCGCAAATATTCTGACATCCATACCGCAATCTTGAGGCAAAATTTAGAGACCTCAACTCAAGATTGCAGCGCACTATTGCTTACCACACAATTACAAAGCAACCACACTTCTTCTTGCCACTGAGCCGCCAAATTCCACTGATATGGAGACACAAGATCCGCACAATTCAGCGACTCTGTCCAACAAGCTTGGAAGGAGTACCACTATGAGTGGAGAGCCGCTAAGGGGAGACAGACCCCAAACAGTTGACGACAGTATTGTTGAAATAAGCGACGATGACGTTAGTTATTCGAATGCAGAGGATATCCAACTCCCAAATCTCCAACAACCAAATCCCACACCCGCCAGAATACGACAGGCTGTACTGCGCCAGGAGCAAAGTACCCCCAGCGAAGTAATAGAAGTAGAATCAGAAGATGACGATATTTTAATCACAGGATCAAATCCCAACCCTCCCCCCTTACGAAGACAACTCAACTCTGGAGGAAATAATTCCAGAAATGAATTCACAAACTCTCCAGAGACTCAAAATGATGATGATATACAAATAGTAAACGAACGACCCATAGCAAGACAACCTCCTAACGCCCCCATCAGTTCTGCCATGCGCCTCATGTATGGACGTATAATGAGAAATGCCGAAAACTTTGTTCGTTATTACAATAATGACCAGCAGGGCCAACGACGGCCGACCAGGTTCCAGAGCAGAGAACAAGTACTAGACAGATTGAGATTTGATTCTGGCCTCCACAGTATCCAGTTCAATCCTTATGCCGATTCTGACGCCGTTGACGGCTCGATTTTGGCCAGAATTGAACAGCAGACGGATGAAGCAGTGGATACTCGTCTCAAGAGCGAAAGCTTATACAACAAGAAGCAGTTTCAGGAGAAGAAAGAAATCTCTGCAAAGGAGATTCAAGGCTATGTTAATAATATCACACCTGAATCGCAAATATGTTGTGAGTTATGTGGAATAACCTTGGGCCAGGGTATACCGTCAGATTTCCGGCCGGATCCGAGGTATAACCTTCGTCTTGAGAAGTATGCAAAGCAGTATCGAGTCCAGGCTCCATGGTTTTGTATTTCTTTGTGTTCTGAGATTGATATCGACCTCTCCAAACGTGTGTTTGTAGCAAAATGTGGCCATACTTATTGTGGAAGATGTGTTAAGAATATAGGGAACAGACCAAAACGAACAAAGGCAACTCCTTCTGGATTAACCATAGCCAACCCTGCGTTATATGCACCGCCAAAATGTCCAGGACAAGGTGCTGATTGTCACAAGCGATTCACGGCTCGGAGTTTTGCAGAATTATATTATTGAGTATTAGATTCAGTTCCGACAGAATTATATTGAGTTAGTTTGCTCGGTTATGACATATTTATAATGATTATTAGGTTTACTCGGATATGACACAATTACACAGTTATCGGATCATATTGACACAATTATCGGATCATATTGGCACAATTATGAGATCATATTAACCCAATTATGGGAGTATTACGGATTATGGATATTTATACAGCCACGGTTATTATTTTTATGGGTATCTGAAGAATCTAGACCAAATTACTATGGTTGCAATTCAAGGCTACATTAATTTTTTCATCAGGTTTATATAGATTGGGGAATAAATGGAACATTGTTATGGTTTATGAGAATTGAAAACCGATGTCGTCCAAGAAACATAAAAAATTGTTAATAAAACGACTACGGAAGTAAAGAAGTGAATATCAAAAGCTGGCACGTGCATGGACAGAAAGTAATATGAAGGACAATTATCTATCGATTCTTAAGATGTATCGTTCTCAAGATCTCTCGATTCAGATCTAATCGATTCTGGCTTCAGATAACGTTAATGGTTTGATGTTATTTGAGAAAACTGACGATCCAGACTTGAATCTATTGATCTTCTTCAACTTTTCACGCACAACCATGACAGGAACTGACGACTTTGTAACCAAATAGTTGGAGAGCGAGCCCAACAAGACTCCCTTGAGTGCACTCTGGCCCTTGGATCCCACTACAACCAACGTAGGCTGCAAGTTATCAATAAGTTCCAAAATCAAATGTCTTGGAATAGGGTGATGGATGATTTCAATTACGATATGGATCTGGAGCTTGGTCAACTTCAACAAATTCAACACTTGTTGTTTGGCCTTGTTCAACATGTTCAATCTGTAGGTTTCTCTGGTGTTCTCGTTGGCCGTATTACCCTTCAAGTGGTGATTATTGTCAGTTTCTTCAATTACATACACAATGAAAAGCACCGAACCGTCCACCAAGACGGTACCCAAGCACCACTCAAGAGCAAAGATCGATTCGGGCGAAAAGTCCATACAAACCAAGAACATCTTGGGTTTGATATTTGGATTGATCAACTGGAAAAAGTTTCCTCTTGTGATGGTTTGGATAATTCTGGATTGAGATTTGTTGGAGTCGACGTCTCCTTCCTTTATAGTTTCGTTCAATCTGAACGCAAACTCGGAGTCCAACTTGTCTTCCACTTCCGAGGTATACGGCACCAAGAAATCCTTGTTATCAGCCTCCGAGTCTTCGGGTTTGAAATCTTCTCCCGTAGGTGGAGGTGACACTGGAGAAATAACGGAATGAAGGCCATCCCCAGAGTTGCTACTGTTTTCCTGGTGGATGATTTTTCTTCTGTATGCTTGGTAGTTTTCCAACTTTTGTTTTCTAGCAAGAACATCTTGGTCCGATCTGTTCAAATCAAGAGAGTCCAGGCCCGTAAGCTTGTGCTTATCCAAGGTAAGTTTTTCCAAAGCTTCTTTATCGATCAGAGTGCCAATATTCTTAGCATTGGCAAATGCACGTTCATTGGCAGTCAATTCTTCCAATTTCTTGATCGTCAACTGGTCGCTTAAGTTTGAGTTTTCCAATATCGTGGAAATCTCGTTGATTTTCTCATCATGACACGCATAGTTGGGCAAGATATTTCCTGTGTCATCGTATTGGAATTTTTCATTAGTATCATCGTCGCTGATATGTTCTTCGTCACTAACTTCGTTATCCCACAACGATCCGTCGTCATTTTCATTTGTTGCGTCTGGATTGTTGATTCTTTCCAGGGGATCGTGGTTGGTAATTGACCACTTCAAGTCTTTGTTGAACTCGTCATTTGAAGTTGAAGATGATCTAGAATTGTTTCCTGACTTGGATGGCGATGCTGATCTTCCACGAGACATGGATTTCTGGATTATCGAAAGCTTCTCTGCTTCTAATCTTGATTGGCGACTCATAATAGATCAATTAGGAGAGTATAGTGATAGATAGTAGTCAGTAATTTAGTGATACTTAGTGATAGATAGTGGTTCGTCAGTAATTTAGTGATATTTAGTGATATCTTCTAGTTTTTCAGTAATTAGTGATATCTTCTAGTTCGTCAGTAATTTAATGATATCTAGCAGTTCACAATACTAGCACTTCTCTGTTCTATGAATAGCTGTCTAAGTTTATCTAAATTGACAGCGAGGGGCTATTGGGCAACGACTGAGTGTTTTTGCGTGGTTTCAATTGTGACAACTAAAGAAAGTCTCTAGAATTCAAATATCACGCTTAGAGGGACGATTCGTTCTTTTTACAAGCGTTAGCGATCCTTGTTGGTGTTCGTCGATAAGTTCTTTCTGAAAATGAATGATAGAAATCCAAGAAATTTCGACTTTACTTTGTGTAATGGAATGTTAGAATTAGTCACGTGCCTTCTAGAAGGGTGAGAGTTACGAAGTTATACTGACGAAGTATGAATAGATATGAACAGTTTGAGATATATGTTGATATGTTGATATGTTGATATGTAGGGATATTCGTTGCTTATTATTTTATAGAATTCTGGAGATAATTTAGGAGATAATTTGGGAGAAGATTCTTGTTGGTCTGGAACCAAAGTCACCAACTAAACATCCACGCCGCTAAAGCTAATCTAATTGTTGAGACTATTTCCTATCTAAATCTAGAACATACGCTGGTGACTATTTTGGGGATCCCTTATCGTTTTCTATGCATTAGGAAGGACTCATAAGCAGTCTCAACATATGTTAATTGGTGCAAAATGAGATATTATGGTTGACGCACGACCCAATATCAATTTAGGACATGGACGTCCAACTCTTCAGTACCTATCTATTGTAGTTTTAATACAAAAACTTAGATACAAAATTAACCTGGTAAGGTTTAGGGGTATGCAATTCAATGCTTCTTTGCTAGTTTGTTGAGTTCCAGACATTATAGCTACAGATAGTTAAGTTCCTAGTTAGTAGTTGATTATATTGTGATTTCGATGACTTTTTGTTCCAGCAAAATACTTTATAAGTTAATAATTTTACGTATAAATTAGTGCCCATTACTTCACTTAAGTGTTTACTAATATCACTTTATCTTTAGTGTTCATTACTTTCATTGTCATTTTCATTTTCATCTTCATCTTCATCTTCATCCTCTTCTTTGAATTCTACAAGTAAGTTTGCTCCTGATTTGAGTTCTGGAACCTCAGTGATTACGGTTTCAGAGTTGGCGATTATACTCTTAGGAAACGGTTGAATAAGCTCATGTTTGCAAGGATAACGAAGATAATAGTTTTCAGGAGTAACATCATGCGTAAGTTTGATATTTTCAGGAAGCTCTATATCATCTAGGAGATCCTTGATGTCTTCGTTTTCATGTTGATGGGAAAGTAGTTTTAGTTCAACATATAGATACAAGTCGTTTGCAGTGATAGAGGATGAAAACTTTTCAACTATTCTAGAACCATGCGGTAACTTAATCGCAAGGCGAATATCAGAACCTAAGAGTGAGTTTGAATAATCCAGTTCGAGAAGAGTGAAGAGAAAGTATTTCTTTAGTTGTTCAGAATGTTTCTGGGACTTTTTGATCTGATCGCGAAGAAGTGATTCTTGGTATGCATCGTCCTGCTGTTGTTTGATAGCACGGGCAAATTCTATTTCCTGCTGGTCCAACTTCCAAGTTATGAGCTGCGGATTAAACTGGTTCAAGAGTTTGTTGAGCAAGTGCAATACTTTGCGAGAAACAATCGATGCAGATTCTTCAGTTATGGAAAGATTAGACTTGTATAAAATAGACATTGAGTTGAGCGTTTGTTGAGGGTTGGGGGATACATTCCCAACTAGCATTATGTATGGTAACTTTTTGACGTTGTAGGTCTGTGCAACCTCAAACGATTCAGGATCAGTTTGAACATTATTCATGTATATAAGGGTATCTTTATAGGTCCCTGTAGAGTTATTGAAGAGTTTGGAGAATGAAGGATGCGTGAAAAGTTGTTGGACGAATGCTCTTGATGACGATGAATTGTTTACTAGTACAACAAGTAACCAAACGTATTCCTTTTTGGTTCTTGAATGGATATCATTGAAATTGGAGTCGTAGATATTATAGGGTAAAGTAGTGTCCTTTTCGGAGAGATCCTTCTCGAGGGGATCCTTCTCGAGGGGATCCTTCTCGAGGGGATCCTTTTCAGTAACATCTTCTTCATCAGTGTTAGTCAATTTGGAAACCCATGGAATGATTGAGGCTGGATTGTACATATCATATTCAAATTTCAGAGGAAACATATTTGTGGAAACAGCCTTAGACCCGTAAAGGTTATATCCTAGCAAATACTTGATTGCAGAGAAGATAAACTGGAAGATTCTATTTGGGATTATGAGGAGAAGTATCCAGAAAGTTCTTGCAGGAGATGATGAAACAGGCGAGGATGAAACAGGCGATTCTGTCAATGGTTCAGAGTCAGGAGATTCTGACTCTTCTTTCTTTTCCAGAAGCGACAGATGGATCCCCAATTCCAACTGCCAATGGTTGGATGTTTTTGGCGCTTTAGGTAATTTGGGTATGAAGTTATCTAAGAACATTTGTTGATGGAGGTTTGCAAATTGACGCGAATCATTTATGGTTGATGGAGCACGCGATATATCATTGGAAGCGAGTGCTGTTGTGGGAGGAGTTGGCGGAGGTTCGTGGAGAGATTCAAATTTAGAATCAAAGTAGACTGAGATTGCATTATTTAAGTCATTGTTATGAAACGACAAAAGCTGCAATACCTTGTCATCATCCTCATCACCAGATATTCCGGCAATCAGCTTGAAATGTTGTAGATTTGAATCTTCCGACATGATATTTAGAGGAGAGTGTTGATTATGAAATACGCCTCCGAACGGAAATAACCCAATGTAGATTATGTAACGGTTAAATCAAGATTACGTAATATAACAATGGATTATGTAAGATTGTGAAAATGGTTATGTAATATACATACTAAGGTACCAATATAATATGATCCTTAGGATACTTACAGTCATAAGATAAGATACAGAATTTAGGTTACTATGGTTATATTCCACAATTCTATTAGTCCTCCACAACTTTTGAAGTCTTTGGTATTATATATAATTATTCCGGAAGATAAAGTTATATTAGCTCTGTGAGATCCTAAATCTCCGAGAGATTGGCTAAAATTTAGTGGATTATACATAGATATAGATAAGTTAAGCCACTAGATATAGATAATTTACCGCTACTATCCATAATTTACCCTACTATCCATAATTTACCCCTACTTTCCATAATTCACGCTTCTATACCAAAAACGTTCCTGAATTCTGTGATTATTTCTCGACCCTTACCACTGAGCCCCACCACGCGCCAATGCAACCTCACCTGAGAGGTTAAAGAGAACAGATCGCGAAATATAGTCATAAAATAGCCGTACACAAACGGATGATGAGAGAGGCGTAATCTCTACCTAATGACGAGAGGTTTTTATAGAAAACTTGTTCTAATTAGACAGTCTCGGTAAAACAGTTCTAGAATCTATTTCAATTGAGAATCATCGGACTCGCATTCCCATTCTCACCAGTGACAACGCGTTTGAAGTATAGAGACCACTAGATTCGTCAAGTCAACTATTTGTCAAGTTATCTACTTATCTACTTATCTACTTATCTACTTGTCTAATTATCCTCTTGTCTAGTTGTCTAGTTGTCTACTTATCTACCTATCTCTCTACTTGTGTCTCTTCTTTTCTCTCCCTCAACCCGGCATTTGCCCGAAATCCGGAAAAATACCGAGGAAAGGAGCGTTGAAAATGAAAAATCAAATGGTTCGAGCCATGGCGTATTTGTGGCCATGGGTCGCTGGAGGTCGCCTTATGTAGTTACTAAGTCACGTCTCCAGTGGGGCAGTATTCAGAACCAATCAGGAACCCTCGTTACCATTTCAGACACTCGCATTGTTGCGAAAATTTGACCATTGCTAATATTGTTCTTTTCATTATAGATAGTGTTTATAGCAAGTCATCGAGTCTTCAGTAAATTTTGAAGATTTAGATGTATTAGAGAAAAATTAAACAATTACTGAACTCCGTAGTGTACTCATATATAGATCCATCACATATAACTCTGCTTCGCCACTTCATCTCTAAATCCCCGTATTTAAACCATCCTTCGTAATCGTCCTTGGCCGAAATCTGAAAATTCAGAACCAATTCTCAGAACCATTTAATTCTCTGCTACTGATTTTTTTTGGCTTTCTACACTTTTTATTCATCTATTTCGACTCGTGTTACTGAAGTTTCCGAAGCTCCCGACTCTGTTCATCACTATTGTCTTTGACTTCGTTGCTGCCGCTACTGACTAAGTTGCTGCCGTATTTTTGCTATTCTTTTAGCATATTTATTCAAACACTGGAATTGTTGTGATTTTACTTAACTTACTTCACTGACCACAAACAATGTCGAGATTTCTTAAATCAACTATTGGTAAGATCTCTCTTACATCCGCCTCGTTGGTTGGTGGGACTATAATCTATTTGGATTTTGTTCGTCCTCCTGTCGTTGCAGATTTATCAAACTCTTATAAACCATTATCCAAAAGTGTCGCCAAACCGCCTCCTTCTAGAGCTGAGTTGGTGGAAAACTTGAACAAGACGAAGAATTTCGATGTCTTGATTATTGGAGGTGGTGCTACCGGTACTGGTACAGCTGTTGATGCCGCAACCAGAGGGTTGAACGTGTGTATGTTGGAGAAAACCGATTTCGCTGCTGGAACCTCGTCCAAATCTACCAAAATGGCTCACGGTGGGGTTCGTTACTTGGAAAAGGCTATTTTCCAATTGTCCAAGGCCCAATTAGATTTGGTTATTGAAGCTTTGAACGAGAGAGGTAATATGCTTAGAACCGCTCCTCATTTATGTTCCATCTTGCCTATCATGATTCCAGTCTACAAATGGTGGCAAGTACCTTATTTCTTCATGGGTTGCAAAATGTACGATTGGTTTGCAGGCCATCAAAACTTGAGATCCTCGACCATTTTCTCCAGAGAAATGACTGCTGCTATGGCTCCAATGATGGATGATTCTAACTTGAAGGCTACATGTGTTTATCATGACGGTACGTTTAATGATGCCAGAATGAATGCTACTTTGGCTCTTACTGCTGTTGAAAATGGTGCTACCGTATTAAACTACTTTAATGTAGAACAATTGTTGAAGAATCCACAAGGAAAGTTGACTGGTGTTAAAGCTAAGGATTTGGAGTCCGGAGAAATCTACACTATTAATGCTACCTCTGTCGTTAATGCTACTGGTCCTTTTGCTGATAAAATCTTGGAAATGGACAATGATCCTGAAGGATTACCTCCAAAGACTCCTCAACCTCCAAGAATGGTGGTTCCATCTTCTGGTGTCCATATTGTGCTTCCTGAATACTATTGTCCAAGAGATATGGGATTGCTTGATCCTTCTACTTCTGATGGCCGTGTCATGTTCTTCTTACCATGGCAAGGTAAAGTTCTTGCTGGAACTACCGATACTCCTCTTAAATCTGTCCCTGAAAACCCTATTCCTTCTGAAGAAGAAATCCAGGATATTTTGAAAGAATTACAAAAGTATATTGTTTTCCCAGTCCAGAGAGATGATGTTCTTTCTGCCTGGTCAGGAATCCGTCCTTTAGTGAGAGATCCTTCTAAGATGCCAAAAGGAAAGGATGCCGACCCTAACTCTACCCAGGGTTTGGTTCGTTCCCATTTGATCACAAAGTCTCCTTCTAACCTTGTCACCATTTCGGGTGGTAAATGGACTACCTACAGAGAAATGGCCGAGGAAACCGTCGACACCTTAGTAAATTCTTTTGATTTTGATGGTAAGAAGCTTTTACCGTGTCAAACCAACAAGATAATGTTGATTGGTGGTGACGACTACTCAAAGAACTATTCCGCCAGATTGATCCACGAATACAGAATTCCATTAAAATTGGCCAAACACTTGTCGCACAATTACGGTTCCAGATCATCGTTAATCTTGGACTTATACCAACAATCTGACTACAACAAGTTGCCAATCACATTGGCTGCCAGCAAATCATTCAGTCCCTCTGACACAACGGCCTCTGTTGAAAACCAGTTGAGTTACCAATCCTTCGATGAACCATTCACTATTGCTGAATTGAAATACTCGTTGAAATACGAATATATCAGAACTCCTATTGATTTCTTAGCCAGAAGAACCAGATTGGCTTTCTTGAATGCTAGAGAAGCTTTAAGTGCCGTAGATGGTGTCGTGGAAATCATGTCCAAGGAATTGAAATGGACCCCTGCCACCAGTGAAAAGATGAGAGCTGATGCTCAGGATTATATTGGAAAGATGGGTATTTCCGCTAAGAGATTTGATGTTGAAGATTTTGTTGTTCAATAATTAGAGAGAAGAGGAGGCTGTTAGGGTCATATTAGAGACATTAGTGGGAGAATCCACTGCTAGGGTCATTTAAAATGAGTTAATTTAGTGAGAGAATCCACTGATAGGGTCTAATATGACTCCATAGAGGGACATTTAATATGACACCATTCTACTGGTATTGTCCACTTTATCAAATGACTCCATCTAATTTGTCCAATTGTCTCTAATTTTCTTCTTTCTTGCCATAATGATCAAATAAGTCGAAAGAACTGTTTTATAATATTTATTCCCCCGTTATACACCTAGAAATGCAAGGAGCCGTTGGTGGAGTGCTTCTTCAGATTTATCTTACCCTACTTTTTGTTTCCAAATATTCTAAATAGACATATATTCTTTAAAGAGTTGTTTCCGGAGCGTTAGTATCCTGAGAACCAACATTTTGTAGAGTTCCTAGTAATTGTGGGTAGAAATAGGTGAGAATGTAGAAATACTGAGCGTAGCGAAGAATTTGTGATTAAACGAGTTTAAAAGGTTGATATTGTATCCTGAGCAAATACTGAGTCACTAGGGAGAATTGGAGAGTATTAGAGAGTGAATTAGAGAATATTGGATTGAATGAGGTGCAAATTAGTGAGAATTAAGATTTTAAGCGAGGTTTAGTGAGAGTTTGTGAGAATTTGCGATGATTAGCGAGACATTTAGTGAAATTAGTGAGAATTACCGAGAGTTAGTGAGATCTTGAGTGAGGACTAGCGAGAATTCGGTACAATTAGTGATATTTAGCGAGACCTAGGGGAGCTACAAAACTTGTGTACTGCACATAACACTTCGCTTCGCGTGTTATCCTGCACATACTCAACCATAATAACCAGGCGAGTCGCTGAATTTCTATAGAGGTTGCTGGCAATATCACCACCACTATTAATTAGAACCTTATTTCCCTACCGCTCCCTGTATATACGAAAGTAATGGCACACACACATTCACACGCGAGCCATGCTTCAAATTCGCATCTAGATGGCCAGGCCCAGCCGTTCAGAACTCCTGATCCTGAAGAACGGGATAATCACAACCACGAAGATTTGGAAATACCGAAGGCCTTTTCGTTTGGCGGCAGTGTCTCAAGTATCCAGGGAGATTCCAGGACTTTTGATGGTGTTGTTGAACCATTTAGTGAGACCAACCCCTTAGGAATCAACGCTCCATATTCTTCATCTAACCCATATCCGTCATCTCACACACATTCATCAACTCATAATCCATACCCGGTGGAGAAATCCAACATTCCATACCCGTCGGTGCCTAGCAATTCCAACATTCCTTATCCTACGCCGTCTGAGAAAATAGAGAAGACAAATCAGTTCCGAGTAGATCTGGGGCCGTTGCTCTCCAAACTTGTCGGTACGCTTCCCGTACTCATTACATTTCCCAGTATTCTACTTTCCAGTAGTCTAGCATTCATTCCTACTACTTCGGTATCCTCGTTGAACTACGTATCTACATTGGTGAGCGTTCTGGTATTTCTAGCGTGTGTTTTCTTGTTGTTGGTGAGGTTTATTCTGAGATTCATTCTGAGGTTCGTCAAGAATTCAAAATCTCAAGTATCCGATACTTCTACGAAAAGCTCGTTGGTGGTGACGCTGTACTTGATTGGAGCTGTCTCGGTGGTGTATTTTTCATCGCATGTTATTTCCATCAATAGACTCTCGGTTCTTCTTCTAGGCTTATATTTGAACCAGTTCAATCCATACTCGTTGATTTCTGTGGTTTTGGATATCTATAATGCTCCAGATCTCCAGGGCGTGGTGACAACATTGGCGATGTATATATTGGTTGTGGTTGCATTCAAAATCTTGTTCAAAAGGTTTGTGCTCTCGTCGATCGCTACAACTATTGCAAGCTTGGATTATTTTGTGCTTTTCTCGGGTTTGATTGCTTCAGGGTTTGCTTTGTTGGTTTCTGGTAACTTATCCGATTCTATCAGTATCAGTATCATTGGAGTAAACGTGGCTGCATCGTTGGTATTTATTGTGTCTCTCCACGATAGTGATTTGAAGGCGTCTCCACTTATTCCATGTCTTCTTTCTATCCTTTCCACCACATTGGAATATGTGCTAGCTTCAAAAAGCGTGAGTTTCTCAACCATCGTAGACTTGGTGTCTCCACTACTTATCAAGGTCGACAGATCATATGACATTCCTGTTGAAGAATCGCTGGAGACCTTCGTTTCCACGTCGATTCTTAAGGAGTTGCTTCGCCATTCAGATACTCGTGCTATCTTCAACTTTTTGTTGTTGAATACTACGTTTATGTTCGTTCAATTATTATATTCATTCAGATCCAAGTCATTGGGTTTACTTTCCGACTCGTTGCATATGGCTCTAGATTGTACTTCGTTGGCATTAGGATTGTTGGCTGGTATATTATCTAAAAATGAGATTAATGCTAACGGTAAGTTTCCATTCGGGTTGAAGAACTTTGAGATCTTGGCCGGGTTCACTAACGGTACCCTTCTTGTGGGAATCAGTGGTAGTATTGTTTTTGAAGCAATTGGTAGATTATGGAATCCTATAGTCTTGCAAAAAACGAATGAGCTTATAATCGTTTCTATTTTGGGGTTGTTGGTTAATTTGGTGGGGATATTTGCTTTCAATCATGGTCATGACCATGGCCATGGACATGGACATTCTCATGGACACTCTCATACCCAGAGCCATTCACATACCGAGAGCCATTCACATACCGAGAGCCATTCCCATGCTGATTCCCATTCCGACTCCAATTCCCATTCAAATTCCCATTCCGACTCACATTCTCCTTCCAACGAAGAATGTAACGAGGGCATGAATGATAATATGAAGGGGATATTTCTCCATATATTGGCAGACACTTTAGGGTCTGTTGGAGTGGTGATCTCCACGATTCTCACGAAAATCTTCAATTGGGACGGTTTCGATCCTATAGCATCCATCATCATTGCCGTGCTCATTTTCTTTTCTGCGATACCGTTAATTAAATCGACTGGCTCGACTCTTTTGTTGAAATTGACCAATGACAAGGAAAACAAAATCAGATCGGTATTGAACAACATCACCCAGATCAGAGGAATCAAATCCTTCACCACGCCCAGATTCTGGCCTAACTCTTCCAACACAATCAATGGATACATTCATATTCAGGTGTATCGTGGAGAAAATATTCCCAATATCAAGAAACAATGTGAAAAGTTGTTTGTGGAAGAACATATTGATGCCATGATCCAAATGGAAAACGATTATGATAACTGCTGGTGTAGGTCCGATAGTGATATCATCGCCACTTAGAACTATGAGCGAAGCGAATAGTTCTTTGAGTATTTAAAGCTGCAAATTATCTAACTTAAGGTTCTTGGAGGGTTCTCTCTATATATTATTTATATGCAGGACAATTTCGTCAGTAGATTCAACTAATGTTTAACCAAAATTGTCGGTAGTAACTAAGTTATCACCAAGAGAATTGTTTTTCATTAGCTAGAGCAGCTAACTTTTGTATGAACTATCATTTCAATAATGACCAGGTAGGTATCGATACTGAGAGAGCTATGAGCGTAGCTGCATATAATCTAATTATGAAGGTTATATGCAGTATATTGGCATCAGTAGATTCAAGTAGAGGAATTGACCAAAATTGCCTCTAGTAACTAAGTTAAGATCTATACCAACCTGATATGACATTCTCTATATCGTATATGAACTGCCAGTAGTATTGATTAGTAGTTAACCACATACTCTAAATGGAGTGTTGATTATATAATCTCATTTAATACTGAGCGCAGCGAATATTACTGAGATAAAGCGAGGTTTACTGAGGTTGGTTTAGTGAATATTACTAAATATTTACTGAGATTTAGTGGAGGTTTGGTGGGATCTAGTGAATTTTAATCAATATTTGTGAATAGTAGTGAACATTACTGAGATTTACTAAGGTTTACTCAATATTACTTCCCTATTCAATACTTCGCTGCGCTCAGTATTTATAGGTATGCGCACGCCCCTACATCAAAACTGAAAAAACACCATTACCTCATCACATTATACAACACCTCCACCAACACCAATATGTCCAGAGTCGGAGTTTTAGCGTTAGGTCCCGCTGGAGTGGGAAAGTCCACTTTCTGCAACTCCATAATATCGCATATGCAATCTATAGGACGTACAGCACACATCGTTAACTTGGACCCAGCAGCAGAGGCCAAAGAATACGAATTCACCATCGATATAAGAGACTTGATTTCTTTACAAGATGTTATGGAGGAGATGGATTTGGGTCCTAACGGTGGCCTCATCTACTGTTTCGAGTTTTTGTTGAATAATTTGGACTGGTTAGACGAACAGATCGGTGACTTCAACGATGAGTACTTGATTTTCGATTGTCCCGGCCAGATCGAATTATACACGCATGTTCCGGTATTACCAGCCATCGTCAAACACTTACAGTCATCGTTGAACTTCAATTTGTGTGCCACCTACTTGTTGGAAGCTCCGTTCATTATCGATAACTCGAAGTTCTTCTCTGGAGCCTTGAGTGCCATGTCTGCGATGATCTTGTTGGAATTGCCACATATCAATATCTTATCCAAGGTTGATTTGATTAAGGATGACTACAGCAAGAAACAGCTCAAGAAATTCTTGAACCCGGATCCTTTATTGTTGAGCAAGCAAAATGACGATTTTAACCCCAAATTTTCCAAATTGAACAAGTTAATTGCCAACTTGGTTGATGATTTTGGTATGGTACAGTTTTTACCTTTGGATTGTAAGAAAGAAAGTACTTCAGTGGCTACTATTTTGAGTTATATCGATGACGTCACCCAGTGGAGTGAGAGTCAAGAACCAAAAGAACCACACGACGAGGACGAAGGCGAGGAAGCTGATCCTGATTATGAATAAATGACTAAGCTAACAGAGTATTGATTAAAATAATGGTTCATCAGGAGGATGAATTTTTGTGAATTTTTCTGAGAATCTTTCATACCTGCTCTCCAAATCACCGCCGTTTCCTAATATTGATGACTATTCACATTAATAGAACTTGTACAATAAAATAGAGACTCTGTTAAGGAATCATTCGTAGTATGGTTGTATATCTTCAATATCTACTATTGTAGCTGTAAATAATGTAAGTGTATTATTATATAAATTGATTATCTGCTATGATATCGGTTGCAAGATGTCTGAGTGGCTATCAATTGCTTAATTTCTTGAAAGAACAAAAAACACATGCAGTGGAATAACAGCCTGAAAAATAATCCGGAAGTCTTTATACCCTCGGTGCTCAAGTGCATTATATAATTAGTGAGAGTCGAGAACTAACACTATGTTTACAGGTTTTAAATAATATTTTCTTCCAAATATTTCTTAATGCAAGTTTCACGCAACAAATATTAGACATTAACAAAAAATAACGCACCTATCGGGGCTTAAATATTGTATCCCCTCAGTAAAATTTGACACCAACGAAATTTAGACAACTCAAACGAATTCCGTTGAAACTACAGATCTCGCTCTATACCGGTCAAAACTTACAGCAACCCAATTTCGTATGTGTTAGTTCTCATCAACAAAGAAAGCAAGGCTATCTAATTTAATCTGCAATTTCAGGTTGCTGAAATATCACCAAGTAGCCTTATTTTAAGTCTCAACCACAAATCTGGGCATGTGGGGGCAACTCGCTTAATAAATCTGTAAATCAAGGGAAAGTCACTTTTCGGTCCTTATCGAACAATAAGATACCACTTTTCGTAAATATTTTTCACAACTTTGACGTCATATCGTACCAAATTTCATATGGCTGGAACAAAATTAGTTTAATAGAGTATAAACTGGGTGACGTGGTGCGTATTGGTTTGGACCACCAAAATCCCTTTATTCGAGCCTTGTTTCTTTGACTTGGTACCTGCGTTGATCTATATTTTATTTTCAGGTTTTTGAGTTCGGGGAGTTTCCGAAAATTCGTATATTTGAAAGAACCAGAAGACCAGGTGGAGTAATCTCAAATTACTTTACCACAGTAGTGCATTCTCACATGCAGAGCATTTCCACTTGTATGTGCATATCTCTTCAATTTGTGTAGCTGTAGAATTTCTGTTGCCGTATATCAAACAATATTCAAATGATGAAATAGGTATGTCTGAGCAGGAATAGAAGAAATATACCCATTGAATTATCTTTAATAAATACAATAGCGTTATTAATATCAGGAGTTACATTAACATATGCTCAAGTTCTTTCATTAATGGTGATAGAAATAATACCAAGAAACTTCGATTATTCATGGATTTCTGGTATTTTCAAAGGTCTCAGCACTTTATCAGCTGCAAAATGTGAAATGCGAAATGTGAAATGTTACTGATAATTTCAACTGGGTCTTTAACATAAATTTAATTCAAGATACCATAGCCAGTCTTTCCCCAACATTGGCGTATGACCGTTCCTTGGTATTTTTAATTATTTTGAAACTATGTTCTCCTATCACGGAAAATGTCATTTAATCCACCAACAAGAGTACAGAAATCACCTATTTTACTATATAAGACCTAATAATAGTGGTATATCTTTTGAATGTAGATTTGCTACATATCAGCAATTTATATCAGCATTTAGTGTTATTTAGTGTTGCTATATTATTCTTTGGCGTATAGGTTCGTAAACCTGTTGCACAACTTTGCAGCCAATCCAAAATATTGGAGCAATTCACTGGAATCTTAAAAAGCAGTATAAATCTACTCCAACTATACATATCGACATGATTCTTACACATCTACTCCAACAATAGATATCTGCATGATTTTACGAAGTGTATTGGCCTCCGGCCCTTCGATATTCTAATTCAAACGCACTCCAGGCGCAAATTGGTGTCAATTGTATCCCTAGCTAACAATTTTCTATCTTTTCACTGTACAAATATATGACACAAAAAACTCAAGATGTCCTATTCATTCTCCGTATACTTATAATTCTCTCTATATTTCTCGTTTGTCATATATTAATCTCTTCTTCGTATAAGATTAGCTCTCTGGCCCTCCGTATGGTCGTGCTTTTACCAAAACAAAAACCACTGAAAAAATCTATAAACGATGAACCATACAACAAATACTAACATCAAAAATAGAGAATAAAAGTTGAAATGGTTCAAATCAACGAAGTTAAGGATACTCAGTCTAGAGAGAGTAGAACAGCAGCTCACACCCATATTAAAGGATTGGGTTTAGATGAGCATGGAGTTGCCAAACGCGTTGAGGGAGGATTCGTAGGACAGGCAGACGCCAGAGAAGCTTGTGGAATTATAGTAGACATGATCAAGTTAAAGAAAATGTCGGGCAAAGCCATTTTATTAGCCGGTGCTCCAGGTACTGGTAAGACCGCCCTTGCATTGGCTATTTCTCAAGAATTAGGACCAAAAGTACCCTTTTGTCCAATTGTTGGATCTGAGTTATTCTCAGCAGAAGTTAAAAAGACCTCTGCATTGATGGAAAACTTCAGAAGAGCAATTGGTTTGAGAATAAAAGAAACAAAAGAAGTCTATGAAGGTGAAGTTATTGAATTAACTCCTGAAGAAGCCGAAAATCCTTTAGGAGGATACGGCAAAACAATAAGTCATGTTATTGTCGGTTTGAAGACAGCAAAGGGGACAAAGAACTTAAGATTGGATCCTAGTATCTATGAAAGTATTCAAAAGGAAAGAGTCACAGTTGGTGATGTGATTTATATCGAAAGTAATACCGGATCGGTTAAGAGAGTTGGAAGATCCGATGCCTACGCTACTGAGTTCGATTTGGAAGCAGAAGAATACGTTCCATTACCTAAAGGTGAAGTCCATAAGAAAAAAGAAATTGTTCAGGACGTTACCTTACACGATTTGGATGTTGCCAATGCCAGACCACAAGGTGGGCAAGATGTCTTATCAATGATGGGACAATTATTGAAGCCTCGTAAAACTGAAATAACAGACAAATTGAGATCCGAGGTCAACAAGGTCGTTTCCAAATATATTGACCAGGGAGTAGCCGAATTAATTCCGGGTGTTTTGTTTATTGATGAAGTCAATATGTTGGATGTGGAAATTTTCACCTACTTAAATAGAGCTTTGGAAAGCGCCATTGCCCCTATAGTTGTTTTGGCATCTAACAGAGGTTTAACTACTATAAGAGGATCTGATGATGATTTCAAAGCTCCTCATGGTTGTCCTCCAGATTTGATCGACAGATTGTTGATTGTCAGAACTTTACCATATAATCAAGATGAGATTAAAATCATCATTTCCAAGAGAGCTGCCTTGGAAGGTTTATCCATAGAAGAAGCGGCCTTACAGAAGTTGTCTGTTCATGGTGCCACCGTATCCTTACGTTATGCCCTTCAATTATTGACCCCTGCAGGCGTTTTGAGTACCACCGCCGATAAGTCGGAAATTACTTTGGAGGAAATTGAAGAATGTGAATTATTATTCTTGGATTCTCGTCGTTCCATAAAAGTTTTAGAAGGAAACAATCGTTTTCTTTAAATTATAGAAAAGTCCGAATTGTACTCTACGATTTCTATCTTTTTCCGTGTATTTTTAAATGTCAGCAAATAAATGATAACTTTTATTCCATATTCTAACTATAAAGTTGTAGTTTCTAGAGTTGCCCTAATACATTACATTCTTCCAAGAAATCAGAAGCTGATAAGATATCTGTACTTCCGTAAATAACTTTCCTGCGTGGCTTATTAGGTTCACTTGACCATTCTTGTAAATTTTGATACTCCAAGTAATTTCCACCACCAACAACAAACACTAAAGATTCTTGATATGATTGTCTTCTAGGAGGCTTTGAATGTCCACCTCTTGATTTTGGATCCAAGAACAAGTAGTCATCAGTCAATTGGATGGAGTTGGTAGAAGCATTATTTGGATCCATAATAGCCTCAACGACGTTAGTGATTGGTAATTGTTTCTTCTCTGGAATAAAGTTTTTAATTCTGGAAGCAATGGAACTTAACCCTTCAGATATCTTTCCTTCGGTCAATCCATATAACTTGGACGATAAACCACTAAGCAAAGCCGATGTATTGTTGTTCCCTGCAATATTCGAAGACAAATTTTGTGAACTCAGGGTATCATTTAATGACGAAATATTTGTGAGTTTCGTAAGTTCCTTAAATTTCAAAATATAGTTGAAAGAGTTCAAGTTAACTTGAGGATACTTCTCGATAAATATCTTCTTGACCTTGTTGAGGTAATCATGAGGTAAGTTCACTAGTAAATTCAAGATCAAGAAGGTTCTCAATTTATCAATGGAGGTGTCCCTTTCTGTATCGCTTTGTAAAAGCTCGAGAAACTCGTGCTGAATTTTTTGATCATTTGAGTTTTGTTCAATCTCAAAAAACTTATCTAAGTTCTTAGCTTGCAACTCATTGATCAAAGAGGCCAAAATATCCATATGCATATCTAACGTTGATTTTCTTGCGGTCAATTCTGGTAATGCATCAACAGCTTGTTGAATATGAGCAGTGTCATTTGCTGCATTTGGATCGATATCATTAAATGAACTTATGCCTGTTTTATTGGTCAAGTCCTGGGCATCCTTCTTGTATAAATTCAATTCGATGTCTGCATTTTCTACAACATCTGGGAATGGTAATTGGGAGTATTTACTCCAGAAGAAATCTTTTGGATCAACATCATAACTCTTTGTGGTGGGTGCTTCTGATTCTTTGGTGTACTTTTGGATCCTGATGGTATTCCTTTGCAATTTGAACACATCACTAACCATACACTGATATATCCATGAATGGGAGAACATAGATGCCAAATCAATATTACGATCCAACAAAATCAATACGGGTCTTTGTTGAATCGATTGGTTTCCTAAATTTCTTGAATTGCTCAAGTAATCTCTTAATTTGATATCCAATTGAGTAGCCACAAATTCAGCAGGTCCTCCTTGCTGCGCTCTAATAAGAGGTATGTTATTCAAGGTTATAATCATGGATAATAACCCATCAGCGATTTTTTCAACGAGCTGATGAATCAAATCTTCGTTAGTTCCTGGTTTGTTGAACTCGGTAAATATTCTAGGTATATCCAAGGAGAATAAATTTGGTTCAGTTACAATAAAGTCCAAGTATTGATCGAAGACTTGCTTAATTTTCTGGGATTTGCCAGAAACTGATACCTTTTTAGCAAACTCTTCAAGCAATTCTCTATTGATTGAAGATGTGAAATTAATATAGAAGCTTTCATATTTGTCAGTATTCAAATCATCAATAATGTACAAGATATTTTCAATTGTCGGTTCCACGAAATATACGACAGGAACGTCAGATAAAGTAGACCTTTTAGAATCAATCAATGAATGTACCGTGACACCACATCTTAATAAGTCATTCACTCTTAGTACTGATGACAAAACTGCCCGAGATTTCTTATCTAACACCAATACCTTCCAAATGATTTCTTCATTTTTATTAGCAAGGGTTAAATCGGGAGACCCATCCTTGTTGAGATGGAGCATTCGCTCCAAAGTGGATATCTGTCTGTCTCTCAAACTCAATTCATCTAGCGACATGTTGAAGTGAGGATTGAGTTAGATTGTAGGTTGGTGGAGGTAAGTAGATTTACTGCTACCATACTGACGTGTTTTGATTTTCGGTAAAGTGTTGACTTCCCGATCGGGAATTTAGTGAGATATTTGGAATTATGAGTTAGTGTGATTTTCCAAAGTCCAAGAGACTAGCAATGGCCACTTGTCATGCTACAACATGAACCTCATGATTTGATTAAAGTCATGGGAGACTATGGATTGAAAAATAGAACTATTAACTAGTCTCACCATCGGGTACTCTATTTGGTCTCTACGAATAGAGAAATCTATACGTCATGGTTCTCGGTTTTCTTGGAGTCGTCAGAGTCAGATTATATTGCTCTTTTCCTTATCTATGTAGTTCCAGCACTAAGGTGTTATTTAGAATGAGCTTGGTGGTAATGACTAATATCGCAATATCGCCTAGAAGAAGCAAATAAACAGTTTTGGTCAGTAGATCGAAACTAGATCTTGAACACAACAAACTAGACCCTACCAGCTAACTGAGGCAAATATCAGCATAAATAACACTGAACAAACACAACCTTAGTCGTTTTAAGCTTTCATCAACTGTGTTCTTTCATGCTTCATTCTTTATAGATGGTTATTGTACCTTATTTCAATTGGACATGGTTCAAAACTATTAGATAACTCTGAATTGATCGAAGAGCGGCTTATTCGCTGCATATGCACAAAATGATTTTACGATTCAAAAGACATATATTAGTAAAGACCTCTTATTTGCTCAAAATGTAGTGTTCCAATAGTTGAATGTGTGGTTGCTCTAAGTCAAAATATCAATGTTCAGAAAATATGGGTGCAAAAAAATATATACTCAAGAAATTTTATACTCGACAATACCTCGTAAAATCTTTATTTTTCCATATATTTCATGGTGAATAGTATCGTCTTCTTCTTTAGCGTCTTTGTTCTTGTTCTTATATTCGGTTCCTGGTTTTGGCCAGACACAGTTTAGGCGTAAACGGCTGCACTCAGTGCATTTTGGCCGATTTTCACTGCATCTCTTCTTGCGTTGGCGACAAGTAAGACACCCCATCCGTGATCTTTTAGTAACAGACTTGGAAACGTAGGAGCCGTTCATTCCAGAAATTGCCATTCTGCTATTTACAGGAGACGAAGATGTCGAGGAACTGTATTTGCTGTTAGGTGGAGAAATAGATGTCCTTCGTTGGGGACGAGGTAGGGAATGCGAACTTGAAGGTCTACGCTGAAATTGGGCATTAAACGATGACAAATCTTGAATGGAGTAGTATTGTGATCTAGGAGGTTGTATTTGGTTCAAATGAGCTGCATGTGAAGTACTCAAGGGTGTAGGTTGGTTATTAGTCGTGGGATCCAACTGTTTGGGATTATGGTAAATTTCCCATTGAACTGGAACACTTTGTTCAAGCAATGTGTGGTAGTTCAGATTTTGAAAATAACCATGCTGTGATTGGGTTGAGGTTTGGTTAGGAATTCCTGAGTTTGAGGAATACATCTGTTGTTGGTATGTTTGCAGTGAAATGCTGTTTTCTGGCTGATTTGCAGGATACCCAGCCCCTGCAAACTGATGATAATGTTGTTGCTGTTCTAAATATGGACTGCTACTTGAAGCTGACTCTGAAACAGAAGGATAATTAAGCAAAAATGAAGCCTGGTTGCCTTGTGGTGGTTTTTGGGGATGCATTGGAGAGTTTTGGTAAGAGTTTGTGAAGTTTGCAGAATACTGAGATCCCGGTATTGAATTGTGATTTGGAATAGAGGGTGATAGACTATTCCAAGGATGCTTAGTACTAGGATGACTCTCCAGTGTTGTATCTAAGTTTTCTAGATCGTTAAAGGAATTATTGGTCCGTTCTTTTTCTTGTATATCATTGGAAGACACATGAGAGAAAGTCCTGGAATTTAGATCCAGAGAGAGGCTGGCATTGGAAGGAATTGCTGTTTCCCCCGAGGCGTCGGGCTCAGTCTCCCTCCATGAAACACTTGTCCAATGATTCATGTTGACGACTGGAGCTGAAGCAAAATTTAAAGTAAGCACTGTGATATGATTTTGAAGTTACAATTGAAGGAATTCAAAAAATATCCAAAATGTGACAGAAGCTCCCTTTGGTATTATTTGATGGACAAAGACCTTGCGGATATGTAATTTCAAATGGCTCTTTAGCAATCTTCACGAAAGGTAGTATTTTCTCTAACGGGAAATACAGAATGAAACAGATATCGGTCTTTTTGTGGGTTCAGCTTCTCTTTAATTGGAATCCCACCGACTCTTCTTGTAGTACTGAAGAATGGAATAGAAGCTGGTGTTCTGTAATAGCATTCAAAAGTAGTCGTCCCTCGAAATCTACTTAGGATATTATGAATATAATATAATTTTGAGATCTTATCTATACTCTGCACTTGCTAATTTAAAAACTCAATATTAGTTGGAACTTATTTGATATAAATTCTCTAGTAGTATCTAGTAGTAAATGAGCCAACAGAATCAAAAATATGTGACCGTTTAGATGCTAAATTTGAAAATATCAAGGAATAAGTAGGTTTAAATGGATGATGATGATGATTATTATATCAATAGCTAAAGATTGAAAGTATTTTTTAACAAAAAAAAAAAAAATTAAAGTCGGAACTATTTTTCGAATTTGTTTTAATTCATGTAATGTGTGCCCCTTGTACTATTGTTTGCTAGGCGCATGGGACTCCGAGTACGTGAAATTCGTAGATTGCGGACAGATACGGGGGACACTTCCGGAGACTTCAGAAAAAGTCAAATGCTTGTTATGATAAGCAGGTGTTCGTGTAAGGTATTTAGGGATAGTCGGTAATCTTGGGTGGGAGTCGTCTATGGCTTTCCATAGTTTTGAAGTCCTATTTTTTGTTTTTGTTACTCACATCAGCTTAAGAAACCTATTCAGAAAATTTAAGGTATTTTGTGTATACCTTGCCACTTCTCAACACATATAAACCGTAAAAGTTCCAAGGGACATTTTTCAAATTTCTTTCCAGGCCCTTCGATGATTGTATTTTTTGGCTTGTGTTTTCGCTAGTTCAAAATATATTGCATTGCATTACATGATGCGTCTGCGTTGTGTCCTAAAAGGGGAATCGGGCGTGGACTGCCTAAAGTGTATTTTAGCAAGGTAATTGCCCCCTCCTCAAACCATTGAGAGAAGAATCGAACGTATCACAAAACAGGATTATTTCCCTACTTGAGAATTCTCAACAACAATAGCTTCAGTTCATTTTGCTTTACAGGCGTACGAAAAGTAATTGGTAGTGGCCACAATATGGCCACACAATTGTCTCTAGAGAAATTAAAATCGGTAGAAAGAAGTCTTTAAGACTTAGAACGTCTCAAGCTCAATGATGTCCCGTACTAAAATAGAAATGTACTACATTTGCTTGGACATGGCGATAAAGTGAATACTTCTCACCTGGTTGAGTTTACAACATTTGTGACTATTGTTGGTACTAATAGTTTGATCCAAGTGTTTTTATAAGTCGCCAGCCTTGGTCGCTTCAAGCGACCCGGCAAACAGAGGCACTGGAAACACTGAGAACAATAAAAATTATTTTTTGAGTGCAGCCTGATAAAGTTGAAATACTCCATACAAAATTTTGATTCTGCAAACCTACTCTTCCTTCACTTACCGATTTCAAATCGCTTGTCAGAGAAAATCTAAAATGGGCTTATCTCCGTCTGGACATATGGTGTAGTTTAGTTGAGACACCTCGGTAGAATTTCGTGGTTGCATAACTATCAGAAGCACGTATTGGAAAATCACGCCATACGAAGGATGATAGATCTTTTTGGCTTATGATCTAACTAGTAACTCGGGGAAGCTAAACAAAGAAGCTGCCCTGTTGAACATAGAGCCCTTTGTAGATCATATCGAGCTCCAACTCCATTCGAAAGGGGGCTATTTTGAGTGCTGAGTAAATATTCCAGATGTGTCAATTTGTGGATAGCATGATACTTTAAGCTCTGGATGAACAATTTTAAAATTGCGGCTCAAGGTGAAGATTAAACGTTTTGTTATTATTATGTAGATCTACCCCTATTCCCCTCATCTTTATAGGACTCTAAACTGACCCACTAGTAGTAACTTCGTTTTCTGCGGAGTAATATGGGTAGAAGTAACTGCTTATCGCCGAATGCGCGTAACGTGGCTTTTGTGGGTTATTCTAATAACCATCACTATTCCGAAACATCTTTGGCGTCCATCACGTGCATCATTTCATGTAGTAGGTTGTTCCTGGAGACACGAAGTTGCCAAGTAGCCGTTCTCTTTTTAGTAAGTTTGAAGTTCTAAGAATAATATACAATAGCTGTGCATTAGTTGATATTTAGGTATTCCAGTACTGTGTTAAAACTCCTCTCAATATCTAAATCCGATCACTCTGAATCTTAGGCGAAAGCCCTGCGCTATTTCTAGAGATTTACAGAAGTAGCCGCCTGTCAATCAAGTTAAAAATTGATTCTCGATATGTGGCTTTACTAATATTTGCCAATACCGCGTGTTCGTATTAATTAACAACCGTGAATATTGCGTCCATATCGTATCCACCCCTTGATTAAGAAGTATCAAATTTCCATCATTAAAAGTAGTCAATCTCGCCTCCATTTGGGTTAATGTAAGTAAATCATTGATTATTAAACGAATAAACAAGAGGTGAAAGAACCAGAGGTGGTGGAAGAAATAAAGGTGGAAGTCACAGACTTGACAGCCTCTGAGTTGCTAGCGTATCAAGAAAATTGGTATCGCATTCCAGCTGTTCGTCAATAATACAATCTATACATCAAACTGCATCGATATTTCGAGTTTACTCGATATTTCAATTTATTAGATTCCACTTCCGCTAGCTAATATGTCTACCAAAAGGTTTGGAATATTTTTCGATTCCGTAATCGCTCTTCACTAAATGATAACAAATCAGGGTTGAAGGGACTACTCTAATCAAGGGCTGAAGGAAAACTCAAGATAAGGAACATTCAGCAGGAAATATTTTCAATAAAAATGGTTCCTCAGATTGGTTTAAAAATATTATTTAATAATTTGATACATTTGCAAAACTTAATAATATTGGAAAGCAGACGATTTACATATTTCCAAGTATAGAAATAATATAATATATATTTTATATTATAATATGACTCAAAGAGATTTAAATATAGAATTTTTATTAGTGAAATATTTAAATATATTTTTGAGCTTTCTTATATTCTGCTGTTAATCCATCTATGGAAATAGGGATGTCATAATATAATTAAACACAATATACTTTGAATGATTCTACGTAGGCTCTATAATCTTCTTTATACTCAACCATTTATTTCACGGCTATTGCTGGCTTGAGTTGCTGGGGTTGAAGTATCATTTCGTTAGATGAAAATCCCCATATCTGAAGATAAACTTTTTTCAACCCTCGCTAACTCTTGCTAGACCACACCAACTCTCACTAACCCCACTAACCCCTGCTAACTCTCTCCAACACTTCACATCCTAAAGATTCACACCCTTCTTTTCAGGGGCTCGGGTTTGTCCGAAGTGGATCCTTAAGAGGGTGGTAATATGATTTAAGTTATGTTAAATATCACCTATTTGATATGTAAATGTTATAGTTCATAAGACAACAACTGGGTTCTTTCCTATGACATCTATTGATAAATTTATATATTTTAATAAAGAGTATTAACTCATAATCACTTCCTTTATAACTCTTTACCTTGTTTAACTCTCTCAGTTTCATGGTCTACAACTTTTGCTTTCAAACTTCCATTTTTAATGCCACCTAAGATGTTGCTTCAGTTTTTAAATGTCTCTTAAAAGAGGGTGGGACAGAATTTAAGTTAGGTTAGATATGGCCTATAAATTACCTAGTATTGCGTATTTAAGTTTATGTGTAAAATACTTTTCAATTAATTATACTTATTATATAAATAATCTTCCACCGCACTACTAAAGTGGGGATAAATTATATTATAACTTTAAGTTTATTATAACTTTAAGTTTTTCTATTATAACTTTTATATATTTTTTCGTCAATCGGTGGTATTTAGATCATGCATAATTAGGATAAAAATATATGGTAAATATAGTTTAAACTTGTAACGTCTATTCCTTCGAATTCTTTACATAAATTATATAATCTGTATCTAAATCCACCAAAATAGATACATTGAGTAGTATATCTCAACCAACTTGCTAGGCACACCAACTAAGACTCAGATGCGAATTTACTTAAGTGGAGATCACCAAGTCTGCAATAGTGGTCACAGCTACAACCAGTAGGTTGAAGAATCTCTGATTCTAAGATAGGTTGGCGTAAATGATTGCCAGTAATTATCAAGAGAAATCTGAATTTGTTTCTTAGTTCAATAGCCTCTAATTAAAGAACTCGGGACTGGAAGAGCTTGATTCAAGACCTCTATTTTCATTAACAAAAACAGTCCAACAAATATTTCCATCTCATTCTCTGGATCTACAAACTGCTGGTAAAATAATCCACTATAGTTCATACTGGTTTGCGAATATACTAATGTACAGTTGGATATTTGATACTGTTGGATTTGATATCTCTATTCTATATATAAATGGTAACATATTAAATCTGCAACCAAGCGATATTTGCAATTCTGATTACATCATAGGTGGAGCTCCCATTTGTGGGCCACCTGGTCCACCACCTGGTCCTTCTTTCAATGATGAGCGACCGGCCTTCAACAATTCGTCACACAACAATAAGTTTGAAGAAATACCAGTGGCTGCGGATATAGCGTTTCTGAATACTCTATAAGAGTCCCAAATACCTTCGATACTTGGATCCATAGGTTCACCTGAAGTTAAGTCAACTCCAACTACATGACCCTCAGCAACTTCATCTTGACAGTTCGAAATAGTATCCAAAACATCCAAACCTGCATTGGCTGACAAGGTTTTTGGAATCACCAATAAAGATTCAGCAAATGCTTTTATACCAGACTTGTTTCTACCTTTGAAGAACGTCTTGGATTCTTGTGAATTTAATAAATGATGGTTACAACTCAACCAAAATGCTCCTCCACCAGGCAATATAGCTTGATCCTTTAACACGTTGGATACGGATCTCAAACCGTCTCTGATTGCGTCTTTTGTTTGTTGCAATACGTGGTTGTTTGAACCCTTGATTAAAATAGTGGCAGACTTTGGATCCTTGTTTTCAGTGACATATGTAAACTTGTCTTCACCAATGGCGTTTTCGTAAACCAATCCAGAGTAACCCAAGATCTCAGGGGACAAATCGTCAACGGAGTTCTGAGCTTCTCCACCACAAACCAACTGCAATCTCTCCATATTTCTTCTCTTGGCTCTTCTCAATGCTAAAATACCATTCTTGGCCAATACATCCAAGGACATAGGATCAATACCCTTTTGATTTATGATAACAAATCCCTTATTGGAATTCAATTCACATACCTCGTTCTTTAAATCGATGATTTTCTTCAATTTGTCGTCAACAAATTTTCTTTCCGAAGCGACCAATTTTTCACGTTGTTCAGCGTTGGAATAAAAGAAACCAGAGTTGACTTCGGTTTTTTCGTATTCAAGAGATACATTCAAGATTAACACGTGGGCGTTTTCAATTCTCTTTGGCATATCAGGATGTCTTGCACCATGGTCCAATACTAAACCTTTAATTAATTCTGTTTCTTTGGCATTTCCATGTTGCATGGTCATAATCTCAATCATATGTAAATCCAAGTTTCTTTCGTCGGCCTTCTTGACGTTCAAGACGGCATCTGTAACAATTGGGGTCAAAACTTCAGTCAATTCACTGTTGACTTTGGTGGATAACGAAGTTCTTGCTATTTGTAATAAAAATTCACGATCAAATGATTCTGGCGATTGTTTGAATTGGTCCAAATAGTTCAAAGACGCTTCTCTGGCTATTTCAAATCCATCTACTATAACTCTTGGGTGGACACCTTCACTAATAAATCTTTCGGCTTGTTTTAATAATTCCCCAACCAATAAGATCACTGTGGTAGTTCCATCTCCAGTAATTTCATCTTGTGCAGTGGCTGCTCTAGCAATCATTACTGCGGTTGGATGTTGGATTTGCATTTCGGTCAACAACACTTTCCCATCCTTGGTAAGTTTCAAACTTCCCGATCCATCAACTAATAACTTCAATGTTCCTTTAGGTCCCAAGTTTGATGCCAACACCAGTTGTAATCCTTGTGCTGCTGATATATTAACTTGTAAAGCTTGAGAGCGTCTTAAAGACTCCGCTTTCGGGTTAAGCAATTGAATCGATGACGACATATTATATTTGACGTTATGTGTTGGTCGTCTTATTACTGTTGCCTTCAACAATTTCTGTATTGATTCAGATTTTTTCACCGCGCTGTGAGGTTACCCGGATTTAAAGATGTTAAAAACTATGAAAGATATGATAGATATCCCTTCAATTAGAGTAGTCGAGGTAGAGTGGTAGAGTGTGTATATGGCTTACGGTAAGTGTTGCATGAGGTAATATGAAAATCCTGAGTTTTTTGACACCATTGTTGAAATATGTCTCATATTATGGTTATGGTTCTCTATTAGATTTTTTTAGATATGGGCTTATTATTACATACAATGATTACTCCTCCGCAATATTCAAATCTTCTGGTTGTTCTCTTTATAATCATTTCTCTGTAATTTTATCAAAAAATACTAGTCCCAAAGGACCTTTTTAAAAGAATTAAAAAAATCAATGGACGAGTCCGGAGTCGAACCGGAGACCTTTCGCATGCTAAGCGAACGCGCTACCAACTACGCCACACGCCCTTGAATAAAGTGGTCCCTAGCAGGATCGAACTGCTGATCTCGGCGTTATTAGCACCGCGCCTTAACCAACTGGGCCAAGGGACCTCTTATTGAAGTAATGAAAATGCCGAATTTATATACCAATTTTTAATAACAAATCCATACCGCAATGAAATATTACTTTAATAAGAAACTTTATAAATCCCTTCTAAAACCTTTCTATAAACTTATTTAAACTATCACCAAGCTATGGCTCATAGAAAATATAGTGATAATTGTCTATTTAGTAGCATCTAAGTAATTTAAAAACTCATTTCCAACAATTTATGATATCAAGACAATTTATAACAATTTGCAAAATATTTGTAAAAATAAGCATATTATAAAAGAGAGAGAACAAAAACGATATCCAATCAAATCTTGATAAATTCACTCATTATAATTGAACCCACCCACCTGCAACAATAGTAGTAAATCTTTGTTAAATACTCATATAAAGCATTGAGAAATTCACGATTTATTTCTAGAGAGTGTTCTCTAATATCTATTCACTAATATTCTTTAATATTCACTAATATCCTCCAATACTCTCTAATATTCACTAATACTTTCTAACATCAACCTTCTAGCAAATCTCTAGAACAAATTGAGGCTAAACTGACCTTTTTTGGCCTACTATTTCCTGTATCTATAATTACCTCCAGTAGCTGCAAAATCTTGTCAAGATTCGCATCAAAAAATCTGGAGCGATATAAAAATAATCTGACGCTTCTCATTACTATGACACCCACGTACCAAACGTCGTTGTTTCTTCCAGCAAGAGCGTTTCTTTCTCAATATCATGACGAGAGAGAATCGGTGATCCGGATATGTCGCGACATCACGTCGTATTCCAAGAAGTTGATCTTTACGTTCCATCGCGTGGTAAATTCAAATGTAAATCAACACATCTATGAACAGACCATGGAAAATATCAAAATCATATCGTCCAGACTCTCTATGATTCAAAAAGATTATAGTGGCAGCGTCAATTTCGCTAAGTACAAGTCTTCCATATCGAATGCTACCGAGGAGATGATAGAAGCAATGACATTTATGTATTTCATAATGAACGGCAAATTGTTGACATATAGACGATTTATAAGAGTCGTCGAGACGTTAGTCGAAGGAGCATTAAAAGAAGACGATAAAATCATGGAAAATGGTTTAAATATGTTGATAGTTAAAGAAGGGAGAATGGAGGAATGTGATGAGTTTAGTAATGGTAACTTTACCAATTCTAATAGTGAGAAAATTGCTGATTCTAATGATAAGAACTACCACAGTAATTCTAAAGGTGATGTAATTGATACTAGTTCTACTAAAGATGTTATCATTCATACTAATTCTACTAATTCTACTAACAATATTCATATCACTTTCATCTACGAAGGTGACTATTTCATGGGACTCTTTGACTTGACAGGTGAGATTATGAGATACACGATTTCCAACCTAATGGACGGCGAACGAACTCAACTATTGGAAATGTTGGAGTTTATGGAAGTACTATACAAAGAGATCAAGACATTGTTCTATATGTATCCCGATTTGAATATTTATCAAGGAATATTCAATACCGATTTCAATGGTAAAGGATGTATGAGTATACGGAAGAAGCTTGAGGTATTCAAAAGCTCTTTGGACAAGGTGGAACAGACCGTATGTGAAGTATTGATCAGAGGAGAAGAAATGGGACCTATTGAAGATATAATGTGTGAGATATAATGAGGAAAAGGACCAGAAAGGACCAGAAAGGACCAGAAAGGACCAGAAAGGACCAGAAAGGACCAGAAAAGACCAGAAAAGACCAGAAAGGACAAGTTTAACATGTCCGAATTTAATTTGGTGAAGAAATGTTATTAATTACAAGATACAAAGAAGAAATATATAAAGAAGAAACTGGATCTATTGACATAATGAAGAAATGTTGACACATTGAGACCTATTGATAATGTCTGAATTATAATGAACCTAGCACATAAAATACACATCTTGATGTATAAATCTTAAGTCACCATGATGAAAAGATAATCTAGAAAAAAGGAATGGATCCGCTAAAAACCAAGATATCTCAAGCTTAATATATTTATAGAATATAATGCTAGAAATACTCTCATCACAGAGTGCATCAACTTGCTGAATAATCCTCGTCAACATCCCACAAGCATCTTCGCTTCGCTCAGTTGCTTGCTATTAGATTCTTGGAACTGGTCCACCAGGAGAATTCTCATTTCTGGCAGTCAAGACCTCACATCCATCTTCAGTAACCAACAACATTTGTTCAAACTGTGCTGAATATTTACCATCTTGAGTCACAGCAGTCCAGTTATCAGGCCATGTCACATCCTTATAAGTTCCAAGACACAACATTGGTTCAATAGTGAAAACCATTCCTGGTTTAGCAATACCAATAGCCTTATTCTTAGCATAATGAGGGATGTTTGGTTGACAATGGAATAATTCTCCAATACCATGGCCACAATAAGTTCTTACAACAGAACAACTATTCTTGGAAGCAAATTCTTCAATGATGTTACCCAAATCTCTAAACACCAAACCTGGTTTTACAGCCTTAATAGCCAAATCCAACGCTTCTCTGGTGGTTTCAACCAATCTAACAGTATCTGGATCACATTTGGCCTTGTCCCCTACGTAATAAGTCTCATTAAGATCAGAGTGGAAGCCCAAGTAGTAGACTGTTACATCCAAGTTGACAATATCACCATCCTTCAACTTCGTCTTGTCAGGAATACCATGACAAATCACTTCGTTGACTGAAGTACACAAGGATTTTGGAAAGTTGTAATAGTTCAAAGGTGAAGGATACGCATTTCTCTTAATACATTCCTTATGCAAAATGGCATCAATCTCATCGGTAGTGATACCCGGCTTGATATGGCTGGCGGCGATATCCAACACTTCTCTCGAAATCTTGGCCACTTTTCTAATCTTTTCTATGTCTTTTGCAGAGTATTGAGTGATTTTTCCAATTCTATCATTCTTGATTTCACTGATAGGTCTTCCCAGGTCGGAGTAGTCGGGTAATTTGATGTGTTTAGGAACACTACGTCTAGCCGACAAAGGATAGCTGGGCCTCAAGTTTCCAGTATAATTGAATGAAGTAAATGGGTTATATTCTTCGGCTCCATTTTCTGGTTTATGTATGGATTTGTGAGCAGACCACGAGGATCTGAAACAAGTTTGGTTGCAGAATACGCTGGCAACTTCATCCTTTAAACAGATGGGACATTTCAACGCTGACTCGGTCTCTTTTCCACAAGAGGGGGATGCACAAATACTTGTCATGGTGGTATATAATTTAAATATGTGTTGTGTGATGTTTGAGAAATTTTTATAAATCATCGTGAAAGATCAATGCTGCAATAGTAAGTCCCTAAGCGCAGCGAATTAATGACGTAGTGACGATCTTTTGTTTGGTGACTAGGAATACGAATCTTTACAGAGATCGTTAGTAACTCGTAACGCATCTTAATGACTAGGAGTCACTGATATATAGAAGGGATCGTGAGTCAGATTAATGGCTAGAAATAAAGAATCCTTACCAATCTGATGAATCATCTGAGGGATATCCAACTTCGAGAGATCGCCATTATCCGAGAGATCGTCATCTTTGCAAGATATATATCGTCAGTAAGTCATCAGTATCATCAGTATGTCGCTACGTTTATTAGTGACTACGTTTCTTAGAGATTACGCTCCTTAGAGGTGATTGGTGTATGTATTACAGGGTGGATAACTAAAAAGTGTGGAATCGCGTAAAATGTCTGGAGATCCACCTCCTTTTATAGGAAACCTATAACACTAGAGATCATGGTTCTATGAACAGGAACTAACAGACGTGATCGTCCAAGAGATCTTCACCAAATCGCGACACCTCCTAATGACTACGAATCTTCACTAATCTTCACTAATCTTCACGAGATATTGCCATGGTCGGAGAGATTGCAATCGTCGCAAGGTATAGATCGTCACTAAGTCGCTACGCTCCTTAGTGACTGGCGACTATTCTATCACTTTCCCAAATTCTCCGGGCCAAAACTCAATGGCAACAAATCGTGCAAATACACTTTCATATACCGTTCACCGTCTCCTCCAAACATGAAAATTGGCACATTTGGTGCAAACTCACGAATAGACTGTCTGCAAATTCCACAGGGAGTAATTGGCTCCTTAGAATCAGACGAAATAGCAATTGCTTTAAACTCCCGTTGTTTATCAAGCTATAGGTTAGTAGATATTGGAAAATAGACAGAATAATGAAATGTAGAATAAGAAAATACTCACAATAGCCATGGAGAGTGTATTTCTCTCAGCACAGATACAGGCCCCTGACGAGGCATTTTCAACATTGGCTCCAGAGTAGAATTTGCCAGAAGATGAGATCAAAGTACACCCCACACTAAATGTTAGTAAGAATGGTAAGATGCAGATAATCAAATGGAATCGTACCGAAACTGGGAATATGGTGAGTAGGATAAATTACGAGCTATTTGTTAGAACTGTTAGGAATAGGAGGGTGAGAATAGTACACAGAGAATAGTGAAAAGAGAATAGTATACAGATAATAGTGAACAGAGAATAGAGAACAGAGAATAGAGAACAGAGAATAGAGAACAGAGAATCCCAAACAGGTTCATAAACAGGGTCGTGAACTCTCTGAAGAACTCTGTCGTGAATCTGTCGTGAACTCTCTCGTGAACACTTTCATGAATCTGTAAGACTCTTCACTATGTCTCTAACTTTATCTCTCACCTTGTCTCTTCACTTCTATCTTTACTTCTCTTAAATGTGCAAATCGGACAGACATACCTTCCAAACATTGTTCTTTTAATTGTAAAAATTCTTTTTCTTCCAACTCTTTATGGTCGTTATGAATTGGGACTGAACTCATCATATAGCAATATAGGAGGAGTATCCAGAGTTCTGAACGGGCGTTATTCAGGTGGAGATTTAGATCTGGTACGGCAGATTATTGACGTTAATCGCACGTGATATATATCACAGACTCTTACCACATGACCTTTTTCACATGACCTTTCGCGACACAAATCGCGACATTTTGAACTACCAACTCAGTGGCAACAAAAGAACTCTAAGCTAAGATTCTCCACCACTATAATAAGGAACCACAATTCCAATACCAACAATGTCCACATTAGAAGAATTGGAAAATGCTCCACAAGACGATTTGATAGATCAAGAAATCTTCGAATCTTCCACAGCAGACATCTTAAATAGAACAAAGTTGTTGGACAATGATATCAAAGTAATGAGATCCGAGTCTCAAAGATTAACTCACGAGAAAACAGTAATGTTAGAAAGAATCAAGGACAACCAAGAAAAAATCAATAATAATAAGCAGTTACCATACTTGGTTGGAAATGTGGTGGAATTGTTAGATCTTGATGCCGAAAAGGAGGCATCCGAACAGGGAGCCAACGTTGATTTGGATGCCACAAGATCAGGAAAATCCGCCGTTATAAAGACATCAACCAGACAGACCATTTTCTTACCTTTGATAGGTTTGGTGGATCCTACCAAGTTGAAGCCAAATGATTTAATTGGGGTTAATAAAGATTCATACTTGATTTTGGACACTTTACCATCCGAATACGATTCAAGAGTAAAGGCCATGGAGGTTGATGAAAAACCTACAGAAGACTACTCGGATATTGGTGGTTTAGATAAACAAATCGAAGAGTTGATAGAGGCTGTAGTTCTTCCAATGAAACAAGCAGAAAAGTTTGAAACTTTGGGAATCAAGCCTCCGAAGGGTGCATTGATGTACGGGCCACCTGGTACCGGGAAAACATTATTGGCCAGAGCTTGTGCTGCCCAATCTGGAGCCACCTTCTTGAAATTGGCCGCTCCGCAATTAGTTCAAATGTTCATTGGTGATGGGGCAAAGTTGGTACGTGATGCCTTTGCATTAGCTAAAGAAAAAGCGCCTACGATTATTTTCATTGATGAATTGGATGCTATTGGAACCAAGAGATTCGATTCTGACAAAAGTGGAGATAGAGAAGTACAGAGAACCATGTTGGAATTGTTGAATCAGTTGGATGGGTTTGGATCCGATGATAGAGTTAAAGTCCTTGCTGCTACAAATAGAGTGGATACTTTGGATCCTGCTTTGTTAAGATCTGGTAGGTTGGACAGAAAAATCGAATTCCCATTACCTTCTGAAGAAGCCAGAGAATCTGTCTTGAAGATCCATGCCAGAAAATTGAATTGTGACAACGCCTCTGTCAACTGGAGAGAATTAGCCAGATCCACAGACGAGTTCAACGGTGCTCAATTGAAAGCAGTTACGGTAGAAGCAGGAATGATTGCGTTAAGAAATGGGAAATCCATCATAAAACATGAAGATTTCGTTGAAGCTATAGGCGAAGTCCAAGCAAGAAAGTCTAAATCGGTTAACTTCTACGCATAATTTATACTATATTAGTAATCATACATGTAGTAACTGAGTGAGGTTAATAAGTAGAAGGGAGGCTAAGAATATATCGAGCGAGGATGGCAAGTAGCTTAGCGAGGCTAACATGAATTTGAGCGAACATTTATCTGATCTTACAAGTAACTGAGCGAAGCAAAGTATTTGTGATTAGAAGAGTTTAAATAGTGACTATTTCGAGAAATTTCGAGATAATAGTGATTTAGCGAGATTTACTGAGAAAACTAGCCATTGGCTATGAAGAATAACTACGGATGGCATTTTAGTGAGCAAATAAGTTACTGGGTCCCAGTAGTTTATTATCTCCGTAATGAACAGATACCCGAGAGAACTATGAGTGAAGCGAATAGTTCTTTCAATATTTAAAGCTGCAAATAAGTTAACAGATATCAATTCACTATATGCAGTACACGAACATCGGTAGATTCAACAACGGGAATATTGACCGAAATTGCCTCTACTAACGAAGTTAAGATACATAATAACTTAGAGGAGTCCCCGCTACACCATACACAAATTTCAAGCAATATTAAGCAATAATTACCCACAGTATTTAAGATGGATTGTAGATTATGTAATCACTAAAATTTGAATATTGAGTACAGTGAAGTACTTTTAATATAGTGAAATATAAGTAATATTATTGAGTATAGAGAATATTAGCGAGATATAATGGATTGGTTGTGTATTGTTCAATACTTAGCTACCCTCAGTATTCGATATTAGTGAATATTAATTAATATCAGTAACATTTAATGTAATAGTGAATTCTTGAATACATCGCTACGCTCAACCTTCACCAGCTATTGCTAGAAGACGCGTTATCTGATCTACAAGTAACCTCGCTTTGCTGAGTTACTACCTACAAGAACTCCTCTCTGATCTCTCAAGTACCTCGCTTCGCTCAGTTACTTTCTCTTTATTCTAATATACATTTCATCCTATACAGCCTTTTGAGACTTCTTCAATTCATCTCTCAACTTCTGGGAAAACTCATCTTGATTATCATCATCATCCCAGTCCTCTTCCCATAAATTGGATGGGTTGAAATGTGGGTTGGGTTCGTTGGACCATTTTCCATCTTCAGGGAAATCTTCGAATTCATCATCTTCTTCCAAAGTTTTTATCACCTTTTGTTCCTCTTCAGTAGTACTGGCACCCGAAGTCTTTACTGGTTCCGATGTAGCCATTTTGATTGTGGTTAGTTGTCTGGAGTTGTCTGGATCTGGAGTTGTCAGATTGCCACTGGATGTTGAAAGTCTCAATTTAACTATGGAACTTTTTTACCTCCCCACGACTTGCGGTGTGGATGTTTGTCATTGTATACCATCGCCTAAATTTTTTCGGTGTATGAAATGGTCAAGTAAGCGAGATCATCACGAGATCATCACCGCTGGATCATAGGACAATGAAAGAGGTTGTTGTTGATATTGCTCCTAAGTGCATCAAAGGGCTAGATTTCGGAGCGTTATCGGCCAAAGATATTATAGCCCAGTCCGAAGTCGAGGTTCAGACTAGAGATCTATATGATTTAGAAAAAGGCAGATCGGCCAAGGTTAATGGTGCTTTAGACACCAGAATGGGGATTTCTTCCAACTCCAGTGAGTGTGCAACGTGTCAGGGTAACTTGGCTTCGTGTCATGGACATTTTGGCCATATTCGTTTGGCGCTTCCTGTTTTCCATGTGGGATACTTTAAAGCCATCATCCTGGTATTGCAATGTATCTGTAAAAGCTGTTCAGCAGTGCTATTGGACGAGTCTACCAAGAGATCATTTTTGAACGATTTAAGACGTCCAAATATCGATAATTTGAGAAGAATGAAAATATTGAAGAAGATTCAAGAACAATGTAAGAAGCAAAGGAGATGTTTGAAATGTAACCATGTCAATGGGGTGGTCAAGAAGGCTGCCAGTGGAGCTGGTCCTGCTGCATTAAAAATTGTTCACGATACTTTTAGATGGATCGGAAAGAAACCGACCCCAGAAAAAGAGCTTTGGGATCAAGAATTTGACCAAGTATTCTCGAGAAACCCAGAATTGGAAAAGTTCGGCAAGAGAGTTCAGGACGATTTGAATCCTTTAAAGACCTTGAACTTATTCAAACAAATCACTCCGTCAGATTGTGAATTGTTCGGTATCGATTCCGCCAGAGGTGGTAGACCTGAAATGTATATTTGGAGATATCTTCCAGCACCACCTGTTTGCATTAGACCATCTGTAATGATGGATGCCCAGTCGAACGAAGATGATTTGACTGTAAAATTGACTGAAATTGTATGGACGTCGTCCTTGATCAAGGCTGGGATCGAAAAAGGTATATCGATCAACAACTTGATGGAACAATGGGACTACTTACAATTATCAGTGGCCATGTATATTAACTCCGACTCTGCCAATCCGGCTTTATTACCTTCGGCAGGTGGAGGAGGATCCAAGTCGTCCAAACCAATAAGAGGGTTTTGTCAAAGATTAAAGGGTAAACAAGGTCGTTTCAGAGGTAACTTATCTGGTAAGAGAGTCGATTTCTCCGGCAGAACTGTAATTTCTCCTGATCCAAACTTGAAGATTGACGAAGTTGCTGTCCCAGACAGAGTGGCCAAAGTATTGACATATCCCGAGAAATGTACTCGTTATAACCGTAGAAAATTGCAAAAGTTGATTTTGAATGGTCCAGAAATGCATCCTGGTGCAAACTATCTTCTGATAGAAAACGAGCTCAATAAAAGAAACTTGAGATTCGGAGATCGTGTCAAACTTGCAAAGAACTTACAAATCGGTGATGTTGTTGAAAGACATATCGAGGACGGTGATGTTGTATTGTTCAACAGACAACCGTCGTTGCATAGATTATCTATTTTGGCCCATTATGCCAAAATTAGACCCTGGAGAACATTCCGTCTTAACGAGTGTGTATGTACTCCATATAATGCTGATTTTGATGGTGACGAGATGAATTTACATGTGCCACAAACAGAAGAAGCCAGAGCTGAAGCAATCAATTTGATGGGTGTCAAGAACAACTTGTTGACGCCAAAATCCGGTGAACCAATTATTGCTGCCACCCAAGATTTCATTACCGGTTCATACTTGATCTCACACAAGGATTCTTTCTATGATAGAGGAACATTTATCCAATTACTATGCATGATGTCAGACGCTGACATTCAATTTGACATTCCTCCACCAGCAATCTTCAAGCCAGTCATGTTATGGACTGGTAAACAAGTGTTTTCCTTATTGATCAAACCAAACAAGAAATCCAAGGTGGTCATTAACTTGGATGCCAAAAACAAAACATACCTTGCCCCAGAAAAGGGCATGCCAAACGAAATGTCACCCAACGACGGTTTCGTCATTATAAGAGGATCCAATATCTTGAGTGGTTTGATGGATAAATCGACCTTAGGTGACGGTAAGAAACATTCTGTGTTCTACACGATTTTGAGAGATTATGGTCCCAACGAAGCAGCTAATGCTATGAACAGAATGGCCAAATTATGTGCAAGATATTTGGGTAACCGAGGATTTTCCATTGGTATTAATGATGTAACCCCAGGTGTCGAATTGAAAAAGAAGAAGGAGTTGATGGTTGAACAGGCCTACTTGAAGTGTGACGAATTGATTGATTTATATAATAGCGGGAAGTTGGAAACGCAACCTGGTTGTAACGAAGAACAGACTTTGGAAGCAAAGATCGGTGGGTTATTGTCCAAGGTTAGAGAAGAAGTCGGAGAAGTCTGTATCAAGGAATTGGATCCGTTGAACGCTCCATTGATTATGGCTACATGTGGATCCAAGGGGTCGACATTGAATGTCTCGCAAATGGTGGCAGTTGTAGGTCAACAAATTATTTCCGGTAATCGTGTTCCTGATGGTTTCCAAGATAGATCTTTGCCGCATTTTGCAAAGAACTCCAAGACTCCTCAATCGAAGGGTTTCGTGAGAAACTCTTTCTACAGTGGTTTGACTCCACCAGAATTCTTGTTTCACGCCATTTCCGGTAGAGAAGGGTTGGTTGATACTGCCGTCAAAACTGCAGAAACTGGTTATATGTCGAGAAGATTAATGAAATCATTGGAAGATTTATCTTCTCAGTATGATAACACAGTGAGAAACTCGTCCAACGGTATTGTACAATTCACTTATGGTGGAGATGGTTTGGATCCTTATGATATGGAAGGTGATGCTGTACCAGTCAACTTTATCCGTCAATGGGATCACTCTTTCAATATTACTTTCGACATAAAGGAAAAGGGATTGTTGCCATACCAGATTATAGAATTGGTAGACTCCATTTTACAACCGTTGGAGGACGCATTACTCAGATACGACAACTTGGGTAACCTTTTAGCCAAAGAAGAATATCACAAGATCGAATATATTGATCAAAACGACGCAGAGAGAGGCTACTACCAGTCCCTCCGTGATTTCACCACAAAGAAAGCAGAACAGTTGGCTTTGATCAGAGAACACAGAGGCTTGAAGCCATACTTCACCAGAGGACACGAAGATGACATATTTACAGAAGACGACGAAGCAGCAGTCAACGCAGCCAACCAGCTTCTTAAAATGTCGTCGAAATCCATTGAAAAGTTCTTGGAACAATGTCTTTACAAATATTCCAGAGCTAAGGTTGAGCCTGGTACTGCCGTGGGTGCAATTGGTGCCCAATCTATTGGTGAACCAGGTACTCAAATGACGTTGAAGACTTTCCATTTTGCAGGTGTGGCTTCTATGAATATCACATTGGGTGTACCACGTATCAAGGAAATTATCAATGCCTCCAAGACCATTTCTACACCAATTATCAACTCCGTTTTGGTCAACGACGACGACGAAATCGCTGCTCGTGTGGTCAAGGGTAGAATCGAAAAGACTTTGTTGGAAGATATTGCATTCTACATCGAAGATGTCTACAAGAATAACATGGCATACTTATCGATCAAAGTGGACTTATTGACCATTGAAAAGTTACAGTTGGAACTCACAGTCGAAAGCATTGCCCGGGCCATCTGTAACGCTCCTAAGTTGAAGATTTTGGCCGGTGATGTCTCTGTTAGTGGAAAAGATAGAATAAATGTGTTGGTAACACATCGTGAGACCAAGACTGAAAGTTTGAAGAGTACCACCGATACCACCAATGCATTATTCTTCAGAATGCAACAACTTAAGAGAGCCTTGCCAACCATTTGCATCAAGGGTTTAAACAACATCTTCCGTGCTGTGATCAATATCCGTGACGATGGAAAGAAGGAATTGTTGGTTGAAGGATATGGTTTGAAGGACGTGATGAGTACTGACGGGGTGATTGGAACCAAAACCACCACCAACCATGTGCTAGAAGTGTTTGAAGTGTTGGGTATCGAGGCTGCCAGAGGGTCCATTATCAAGGAAATCGACTATACCATGAGTAATCACGGTATGAGTGTGGATCCTCGTCATATCCAGCTTTTGGGTGACGTTATGACCTACAAGGGTGAGGTCTTGGGGATCACCAGATTTGGTTTGAGTAAAATGAGAGACTCGGTGTTGCAATTGGCTTCGTTTGAAAAGACTACTGACCATTTGTTCGACGCTGCATTCTTTATGAAGAACGACAAGATCGAAGGTGTTTCGGAATGTATCATTTTGGGCCAGACTATGAGTATTGGTACCGGTGCGTTTAAGTTGGTCAAGTCTTCGAATTATGATAAAAAGGTATTGCAAAAGAAACCAGTATTGTTTGAAGGATTATGCCAGGTTTCGGCTGCTGCTTAGTTAGCATCTAATGTATAATATGTATATTTAGGGGGCTTCGAGTAAGCTTAGCGGTCTCGAGTGAGTGTAGCGAGCGAGAGAAGAAGATCTTAGAGTTTCAGTGAGAGTGAAGGATCTTTACTACCCACTCTTCTCTCTTAATATCTTCTTCCAGTGGTGTTTACGAGAGGATTTCTTGTAGCGGCCCCGAGTGAGCGTATCGAGCACGAGAAATTTTTTAAAGAGTTCCAGTGAGCATGAACGAACTTATATAACCACCTCTTCTCTCTTTATGTATTAAAACGGGTCTTAACTAACCACCTCTTTATACAATTTTGCAACTTGGTACATACACGACTCTATTGATATCTAAATCAAAATTCACTCACAAAATAAACTCCACACAAATAAATAGACTCCACAAAATCACCCACTCATCTCACCCATGTCGACACGAGATTCAACATTTTCTTACGTACACATAGTAGATCCGAACCAGGTGCTATATATGGAGAGATGGCGAGACGATCCTATACCGTTTGACGACATTGATACACAAACACTCATAGAGGCGACAACCAGTTTGTTCCCCCAACTATTGCTAGAAGAAGAGGAAGACGGCGCCATACCCATAAACTCAACCACGCTTGGAGCCAAGGTATATAAGAACCGAAAGTTGCTCAAAGATAAAGTATGGAGCGATTTGGGGATATTTGAAAAGTTTCTCAACGAAACCAGCTCGTTAAACAAGCAGGTGGACCAAACCATATTGAAGCCTGTACACTCAAAACACGAACAGGGAACGTACCAGTTTCTTGAAGAGTCCCATGATCTTGAAATTGGCGACTTTTTGTCCAATGGCTACTCAGCCAACGATAATTTGCACAACATCCTCTCGCCAGGTAACGACAGCATGATGGCGTATCACGGAGATATCTCGTTAAATTCCACTTCAGATATGTTGGGACCAAGCAACAATACATTTTCCAACTATAGATCCAACTCGATGACAAATCCGACAGGCCAAGGATCCATCCAGACCCCCAGACACGCGAGAACGCGCCAATTCTCAAATGATAAAAACTTCCAAACCCCGATTACGAGAATAATGAGATAAGTAAATACTGAGAATACTGAGCGTAGCGAAGTATTTGCGGCTTTTGTATTGAGTATCCAGTATTGAGTGTTCAGAGCGATTTATTAAATCTCCACCAATATTTACTACGATCCAAACTTACTAAGGGTAGCGAAGTATTTGCTCAGTAATGAGTATTGAGTATTGAATATTTGCTCAGTATGTTGCATTTGCTCAGTATTCAGACTCATTGTTTGCTCAGATTCAGTATTCAGAACTATTCATCAAAAAGATGGAATAATATCTCTTTCTGAATTACTCTACCAATGTTAGAATTGAATTCGTGTTCTCAATGTAATTTCACTTATGTCTAGATCGTGATTACGTCAAAATTATGTCTAGATCATATCTTAAAACATACTTGATAGCTAAATTGATGGTTGTTAGTCTAACTTGAAAATCTAGCCTAGAGGGCTAGTGATCTAGTTTGGTGATTATTAGTCTTATTTGAAGATTAATAGCCTACATTTATGGCCACTGATTTAACTTGGTGGTTCCTACTCTAATTTGAAGAATATTAGCCCAATTTGATGGTTATAGTCTTACTTGATAACCTAATTTAGTGGGTACTGGTCTATTTTAATGATTATCAGTCTAATTTGGTGAGAATTAGCCTAACTTGATGGTTATTGATCTAATTCAATAATCTAATTTAATTGTTGCTAGCCTAATTTAATGATCATTAGTCCAAGTTGATGGCTACCAGTCAAATTTGATGGTTATTAGTCCAATTTGATGAGTATTAGACTAATCTGATGGCTATTGGTCTAAATGGGTGAGTATGGGTCTAACTTGATAATCTAATCTGGTGGTTATTAGTCTAATTTAATGAATATTGGCCCAATTTAACATCTCACTAACCTACTTTAACCTCTCCATAGTTGGCTACTCATATATCTACAGCAATGGCCCATATTTCTACTAACCTCCCGTGCTTCACATAAAATTCACTAATTTTTCAATATTCTCTTGGTCCGTTTATTATTGTCACTAATTATACATGGTAGAAATGAATAATGATTCTCTAGAGTAGAACGATTTTTGCAGTTTCAATCTCACTCTTCAATTCCATTAATTTGAGGTTTCTTCTCGTTGATCTTTCAAACCTCCTTCTGATTCGTACAGCTGCTAATACAAACTGAGCCAACGTTTTCAAGGTCAATTTCTGTCCCTTTCTCTGGTTCATATAGTCAGGATAAATTCCACACTGAGCCAACTTGTTGATATCGTCTTTGATTAGTAGATTGGAGTTTTTGATGGCATTAATGGCAAACATATACATAAGTTGGAAGTCGTTGGCCCTCAAGTTGACATCGTGTAATCTTGCTTTGTAGTATGTTAGTTGGTTGTCGTATAAAGCGAGTTTCTTCAGGCTAATATTGGTTCCATTTACCAACAGACTTAATGAGTCTATCTTCTTTTGTAGGTATAAGTTATTTGATTTTGCTTTGATAAGTTCCGTATCGTCGATATTGAGTTTTGCAATCTTTTCATCGATATTGAGTCTTCCTATCCTTTCATTAAGTATTTGGTTATTTGTGAGTTCGTTGATTTTATTGGCCAATTTTCTACAATGGCTGGTTACTTTGAGAAGATCCAGAGTCAACTCTTTTGATTTCTTTAAAAGAGCCTTGTTTTCACGGTTGGTGGAGTTTTCGTTCTTTTCAAGTAGAGAAGTGGTTTCAAGTAATTTGATGTTTTCTGCTTCAACGTCTCTTAATCTCTGTTCGATCAATTCTTTGTTTGTATTAGAGTCTGCCAACAGTTTTGTGAGCTCGCTACTTAATCTTGTAGCATCTTGGAGTTGTGTTTCTAATAATGTTTGAATTGCAGAAGGACCAGAACTTCTGGTTCTTTCTGTGTTGGAAAGTTCTTTTTGAAATTGGTACTGAGTTTCCAACAATTTGACTTGGTCTCGTTGTTGATTGATTTCAAGTTCGTATTGTTTATGGAGGTTTTCGATTTCAAACTCTAATTTCCGTATTTTGATCTCGTCGTCTGAAGTTATTCTTAACAATCTGGAATATTCATCAGCTTGGAAATCTTGGGTATATATCTTTTCCTTGTTTCGCAATTCATTTTGTAAGGTATTCAACGTGGACTCTAATTTGCTGATATGTATATCCTTAGAGTCAGAGTCGTATCTAAAATTAGAGTACCGTTGCTCCAATTCTTCAGATTTGGAATGGTATTTGGTAACCAAGTTCTTCAATTCGTTATTGGCAAAGAGGAGGTCTTGGATCTCATTTATAAGATGATCTATATGATCCACTTGTAACAAGTCTTGTATTTTTTTAATCAAAGTAGTCATTGTAGATACTTTGTTGTACAATTCTCTTTGTTCAGCTTCTAATCTTTCATTTGAAGCTTGTAATCGAGCGTTGTTCTCATTGGCGAAATCATATTGGTTGTGGTTATCTGTATTTAATTGACGTTGAAATTCACGATTCTCCGATCTTAAATCTTGAATAATTCTCTCACTTTGAGAGACCTCCATTTGTAAACTTTGCAATTCCAAATTGATATTATTCAACTTGTTAGAAAGAATATCGTTCTCATGATCACGATTCTTGATTTCATTTTGAAGACGATTTATCTCACTAGAATTGGAATTGCTAACACCGCTCAATTCATCTTTCATCAGGTCAATTGTTGCCTTTAAATCTTTAACTTCCTCATTTAAAAACTTATTCTTCGTTTGTAAAGATCTATTTTGCGATTCGTGGGCATAATTGACCGAAGAACCCAATCCCTTTTCCTTAATTTCTTGATCTTTGTTTCGTATAACATCTTCCAACATTTCAATTTCCTTCCGAAACTTTTTGGTTTCATAGAAATGGTTATCCAAAGATCGGCTCACTTCCATTTCCTTCTCATGAAGTTGGTTTGTGACAGACTCTAGTTGTGATTCTCTTTCGGCAGAATTCTTCATTACGAGTTCAGATTCATACTGAAGATTTTTCAATTGGGTCTTTAATGCTTTGATTTCCTTTCTTGCATTGAATAATTCAGTTTCAGAAGAGCTCGCCTGTTCAAATTCGTCTTTTTTGGTTTCGTATTTCTTCTTCCAGTAGTTAACCTCATTTGCGTATTCATTGAGTTGCTTGTCTTTTTCCTTAAGCTCTCCTCTGATTCCACTCACAGTATCATTGGAGAGTTTTGTGTCTTGGAGTTGAGAGTTGAGGTTTTTCAAGGACGATTCCAAGCGATTCACGATATTTTGTGATTGTTCGAGATCGGATTTCAAGTGGTCGTTGTCAGATTCAAGATTTTGAATCTTATGTTGAAGTTGTTCATTGGAATTCTGTTGTGCTTCAAGTTTTTGAATCTTATGTTGAAGTTGTTCATTGGAATTTTGTTGTGCTCTAAGAGTTTCCCTCAAATCCTGATTGCTGGAATTAAGAGTATCGACGTTATCAGCAGCTCTTGACGAAATATGACGCTTGGATTCAGATTCATCCAATTGTGCTTTCAATACCTCAATTTGGTGCTGGAAATGATGTAATTCTTGGTTCTTTTCATCAAGAGACGTTCTGAATTCCGATTTCAACTGTGAAAGTTTAGAATCTTGCATTGTAAAATTCTCCTTGTTTGACAGATGGTCGTTATTGATTTCTTGAAGGCGCTGGATTTCTTGCTTCAATCGATCAGTTTCTGTTTGTAATGTGATGTTTTCAGCCAATAACTTGCGTTGTTCTTCGGGGGTTCCACTCAAAAGTCTTTGCATTGCAACTATGTTCAACTTCAATTTGTAGTTTTCACCATCTAAGTGACGTATCAATTCTTCTTGTTCTTTGATGGAGGAAAATCCATTGTTGATGAAATTTTTATTCTGAGAAGAGAGTCCATTGTTGAAGTTTCGATTCTGAGAAGGGAATTCATTGTTGATGGAGTTTTTATTTCTATTCTGATTTCTACCTGGAACTGCTGTGACTGGCTCTTGATTATGACGAGGTTCCCTAGCTTCAATCTGGTCAACAGTATAATCAAAAGTACTCTCATCGATCGAGTGAGTTGTTAAATCAGGATCTTGAGCAATAGGTCTGAATATAGACCTGTTTGTATATGTATCCAAAGGATCATTGTTGTGGTTCACAGAGTCTCCACTTATTGTTCTAGATCGTTTTCCAATAGGCGTAAATTCGTGCCTATTTGTCCCTCCTCCTTTTTGAGGGGTGTTTATGAGTTTCTTACCAGATAACATCTCCAACGGGTTCTGTTCGTGTCCTGTTATGTGTCCTGTGGTGTCTCCAGCTTTTTCTAAAGTTGTGTTTACTTTTTACAATCAAGTAAACAAAAAATAACGCGCCCAAATGATGGGTTTGAAAAGTACACGACCCAGTATGATTTTATATGTAATTAATATATGTAGTATAGATCTATTGAAACAAGGAGGTGATTTTTGAGCTATTGGAGAGGGCTAGTTAGAATCTGGGTCCTGGAAATGGAGAGTGGTATGGTGTTTTTGGGTACATTCTGTTAGTGGAAGTCAGTAAGTAGACAACAGACAGTAGAAGTCAGCAAGCAGAAGCATCTAAGCACAAGTCTCTAAGGAACTTCGCTTCCTCAGTTTCTTGCTCAGCACTGACTCATCCTCATTAACATCTCTCACAAGTAACTTCGCTTCGCTCAGATACTTGTTTCGCTCAGTTACTTGTTTCTACACCGGAATCGCTCTCTTAAAGTCCTCCAACGCCTCCAACGATTTTCCTGAAACAATAGCATCCTTGGCCAATTTAACACCCTCAACCCAAGTCCTTGCTGAGCCAGACACAACCGCCAATGCAGCTGTATTCATGAGTATGTAATCCACAATAGGGTGGTTAATATCACCGATTTGGAATTCCTCTTCATCTTGACGTAAAATATGTAATAATAAATCAGCATTTTTTTGAGGAGTACCCGATTTCACCAACTTTAAGTCATGTTCTGGCAAATCAAAGTCGGCAGGACTGATCCGTCCCTTTGTAATGTTTCCATTTTCATCAATGGTCCAGGTTTTAGTATATCCAATAGGCGATATTTCGTCTAAACCGATTTCCCCAAAGACAACCATTGTCCTCTTATGAGTCTTGCTTTCCTTAGCCAAGATGGACGCAGCAAGAGCATATGCTTCACCTAACTTTTCACTATATACCCCCAAAATTCTAGACTTTATAGGGATTGGATTGATCAAAGGACCCAAAATATTGAAAATAGTAGGTACTCCCAACTGGGCTCTAACATTAGCCACTTTACCCATTCCAGGATGAAATGCTGGAGCAAATAAGTAACAAAAGTTCGATTTCTTCACAATCTCCGGCGTAGTTCCATGGTCCACATTCATCAAATCGACACCCAAACATTTCAACAAGTCCCCTGAACCAGAAGAAGACGTGGACGCTTTTCCACCATGTTTGCACACAGGCAATCCCATGCCAGCTGCGACAATCGCCGACGAAGTTGATACATTAAACGTATCCTGGCCATCTCCACCAGTCCCCACAATATCAATATATCCCTCTTCATCGACAAGTTCCGGAGGAATCACATTGGAGAATTCCAACACCGCCGTAACCGCAGCCGCTATATAGCTAGATTCTTGGTCCAAACCCTTCATTCTCAACGCCGTTAAAAAGGCAGCGGTCTGAATATCGGACGGAATCCCCCGAAAAATACACCTCAACGCCACGGCAAGATCCCCAGGGGTTAGGTTGGGTGGATCCATAAACAATGACTTGATATAAGGAGTCAAAATATTCTTACTGGTCATACTGGGTGAATAATGTGTGGTAATGAATTTTGGACTAATTGATTTTCGATTTTTAGTGTCGCATTTTAGAATTAGTCACTGGTGTCGTGGATTAAGAGTCAGAGTGCAAGTAACTGACGAGTAACTGGGCGAATCGAAGTTGCTTGTGGGAGATAGTAAGCTTAGTGGCTTCTAGTTAGTGGCTTCTAGTTAGTGGCTTCTACTTAATGGCTACTACTTAATTTGCAAGTAATTGAGCAAATCGAAGTTGCTTGCGAGAGAGGTTGACGAGGATGAGTCAGTGCGTTCCGACTCTACTTAGTGACTATTTAGTGACTTGCCCACTATTACCCTTATACTTTACAAAATTCATCATTACATACTTTATAAAATTATAGCTAACCATACACATATATTAGAGGGAGTAAATATAACTATTTGAGTAGATAGTCGAGTAAATACAAATAGTCGAGGAAATGGTCTTCGTTAAACTGAATAATAGTATTGAAATATGAATAACTACTTAAAAAGGTCATTTTAATATACTTTGGGAAGAAGTAGCCTTTCGGGAAATTGATAAACTGATGACTTTTCATGGTAAACATATAATTTTCCATAGTAATCTGATAACTTCTCAGTATACTGATTTCTTTTCATGGTATACTGACAACTCTCGTTAAAATGATTAAACTGATAACTTTCCATAACAACCAGACAACTTTTCGCTAAGCTGAAAACTTTTCATTGTATTCTGAATACTTTTCATGGTAAAATTATAAATTTCCATAGAGAACTGATCTTTTCATCGGTATTCTGAATGTTTCATGGTATTATAATAACCTTCCATCATAATCTGATAACTTTTCATTATCATGCATTACTCTTCATCACTCTCTTCCCCTTGCTCAACATCTACTTCAAAAGATATTTCTTTATCTGCATCAAGATATGAATCACACATGCACCAAATCGATAACTGATGGTGGCCAGCATTGGGGACAGTGAAATCAAGTTTCACTTCTTGCGTTTCCTTGCTAATTGTCGTCTTTTTGATGGCATATAACTGCTTGGTACTAGAGTCTCCAATAACCACCCACCAGCCTTCTTGCTTTGGGAATGGATAATATTGCGAAACAATGTCCAAATCGTCCATTTCTTCATCTCTTTCCAATTTAATGATTATACTCTTGGGTTCGTTGGAAGTAATGGGTTCTGAAAGATTCATCTCATAACTAATATCAATGTTGGGGTACTTGTTGACAAACTCAGCAACACGGTTCAATTTGTCACCGTCCAATTGTAAGATTTCATCTCTTACGTCGTCTTCTAAGGACATTATGTCGTAAACAGTCTCAACATTGTGCTTCTGACACCTTGCTAAGATCGCATCGTTGAAGTAGGGAACTTGCTTCAAAACGCTATCTCTATTCCATACACCTTGGACAATCATTTGCGACAAATCCATGGAATGTACTGCATTCAAATAGCCTTCACTGGATAACGTATCGATACAAGAATATACCAAGTTCAATACCTTTTGTAAAACAACCTTTTGATCCAAAGCTAAGTCCACAGGGAGGGAGATTCTCGAAAAGTGTGCTTGTAACAAAATAAATGCCTTAAAGTGAGGAGATTCGAAGTCTGGCGAGGCCACTTTGACGGGAACCTTGTTATAAATTTTAGCGAGTAAATCTTCCTCACCATTTCTAATCGGTAAGGTTTCAAACTCCGATGCCGAGGTCACTGCTTCCAATATTCCCTTAAGCTTGGTTTTGTTATCCAAGTTTGCAAAGTTTTTCATCGTAATGTATGAAGCATTGTAGTGAGATGCAATCATAGTTCCGTTCAAAGGAACAATAGATTCATCTTCGTCATCGTCTTCTTCTGTCTCTAAAAGTTTAGAATCTTCCAAATCCTTCAAAGTGGTTTCGATTAATTCTGACAAGTACTCCGAAATTCCAAGGTGAGAAGTATCCTGAACGTCATAGAAACTAGGATTATGTTGCAATCTTCTATAGAAATAAGTGAATGTAATCCAGTCAATACAATCCTGCTTGGACTTGAAGCTCCTGGTACTAATTTCATCGATGAAATGGTCGTGGATCGTTTGGAGCAAATAACTTTCAATTGGTAATGCCTCGTTCAAAAACTTATTGTAGAAGGGTAATTTGGAAGGATTGGTCAAAATTAATGCCTTTGCTTCATTATGCAAATCATCTTTGCAACATCCAGCCATCTCCAATACGTCATTAATTGTGTAGTCCACATAACGATGTTCTCTTCCATCATATTCCTGTGTACCTAAAATAACGACATTTCGTGCACTAGGAGCATATGAGCAAGTATCCTTGGTAGCAACCAATATACTTATGATGCTATTAGCGAATAATTTCTCAACAATTATTCTATCGGCATTATTCATTCCGTCATAGTAACATCCAACTCCACTAGCGAGGAATTCACGCAAATAAATATCTTGAACTCGTTTCAAATATGGTTCGATTTCTTCCACATCTACTTTCAATAACCCCCAGCCGTCTCGTTCAGAAGTTTGAATAAAACTGGACGCAACTTCTATCGTCTGTTTTCTTGTAGATACAAACACCAATGAATGTCCCTCTCCAGTGTTTGATCTCAAAAACTCGTAACACAGTTTGGTCAACGAAAGAATGAACGAATTGTAGTTGTTGATACTTGATGACTGCAATCTTATTTCTTTGATCTTGTTAAACCTGTTTGTAGGATCAAAGTTGAAGATGTTCTGTTTCGAGCATCCAATCCATTCTCCAAGATCTTTGCCGTTTGCCAACGGAGAAGATAATGCAACGATACGTAATCCAGTTTCTAGCTGGGCAGAAATAAACCTCATCCTAGCAATGATACCTTCATAGTTTGGACCAATTGTTCCATTTCCAATCATCTGAATATCATCTGCAACTACCAAGTCAATTGCCTGAACTGCTTTCCGTTGTCTCCAACGTTTCGATAAGATATAAAATTGATCAGGAGTGGCCAAGATTAAGTGACTTGAATTAAGAAGCCCAGTATCAACAGCTACATCTCCAGTTAATTTGTTGACTATTTTGCCAGAGGGAAGCAATTTTGTATAGTTTTTTTTCCATATTCTGGTCAATTTATCAAGTTTTTGTTGACTGGCGTTGATGTACACGATTCTACCCTTGTTTTGCTTCCAATGGTTCAAAAACGCTAATTCTGCACACACAGTCTTTCCTCCACCTTTCGCAAGCCCAATGAAAACATTATCATTAGTATTGTACAAGATGGGAAACACTTGAGACTGGAACTTGTTAAAGTAAGTAAAATCAAAAGATTCCATAAACTCTGAATGATTCAATACACTTGTAGGAACATTTTGTGCGTCCAAAAGCTCAGAATAAGCGGGAAATTTCTTTGGTAACTTCAATTTTGACAACTTAAGGGGAATCCTCCATTCACTGTGCAACCATTTTTCACTAATAAGGGTGATGAAATAATTGGGCTGCAAGGGCTCCAAAATTGGAACCGTGAACTCTACCAAGTGATCCTTCCCAATATGGCTTTTGAAAATGGTTAAATTGTCGGAGAATAAAATCTTCTCTCCATCACAATCTTCAACAAGAACGATAAACAGTTCGGAATTTCCATGTATTGCAGTATTCCAGGTCCATTGAGGAATCACCTCGACCTGAACTCTAAGCAAACTTGGAGTAATTGGTTGTGAGTAGTAACTTAAAGAAAGTTTAGGAAATTGTTGTAACAATTCATAAGCCCGTTGACTAGTTCCTTTGAAATTAAGAGCCTCTGCTAATTCTGCAGCACTCAAGTTAAAGTAACTAATCCACGGCAAATGCGAGCTTTCGGTTGCTTTGATAATTTCTTTAGGCACTGAAGGTCCAAATTGTCTGAATGGTGAACTTGTTAACCACATCCGTTTTTCCACCATTTTGCACAAATTCAATGCAATTTTGGACAACGACGCCCAACCTTTCTTCAGAGTTATTTCAAATATAGCCCTTAAAAGTCTACCAGCTGATTGGGTAACATAAATCATATCAGCCATCAATGCAAAACCCTCAAGTTTCAACTTGGATATATAAGTTTGTAGAAGCACATTAACTTTGGCAAGTGGGTCATGAGGGTTTTCTTTTACTGGGAAAGGACATTTCTCAAGCAATTTGGTGACTTCCATTTTTTCTTCTTGTCTAACTGGTACGAATTTAAACTCTCCAGACGAAGCAAAGATTTTCAATATGTCGATTTCAGACTGCCATGGCTTCAATTGAGTGTTGTACATGTTGATTGTCTCGTAGTTGATGTAATAATGGGACGAGACCTTACCTAACTCGGTAGATTTAATTTCACCTGATTCGGGATTGTAATGTACCAACTTATTATTGTGCAAAATGGACAAAGCTGAGTGGATTAAATCGGTTCTTTTCCAGAAAAGTGATTTGTCGTCGGCATAGTCTGGTCCAACATGGTAGACGGCAGGAGATTGCAACATTCTAATGTACAAATATGTATAACCTAGCCATGAAACTGCATCGTCTCTTGTCTTCACAGAACCTAGAACAATTTCTGCATTAAGGGTGTCAGGTAATTTGCTAATCAATTGCGATTCAATTGGTAGCTGTTGATTCAAAATCGCCAAATAATACTGTATCTCGTCTTGCGAAGTGATAATTACACCTTCACCACTTTTATCATATCTCGGTCTTCCTGCTCTTCCAAGCATTTGTAAGATATCCTGAGGCGACAATTGAACCCATGTACCTCTTTCAGGAGAGTAAGTTTCAGTACCTTTAATGATTACTGTATGTGCGGGTAAATTTACACCCCAAGCCAAAGTTGCTGTGGAAACAAGGACTTGTAAATGGCCCTGGGCAAACAAATCCTCCACCACGCTTCTTTCCTCCTTGTTAAGACCAGCATGATGAATTCCAAACCCAGAAGGAACGATTTCCTTCAAACTTCTATCATTCATATTCTCTGCTTCCAGCTTCAAGATCTCCACTGTTCCTGAATCTGACTTCAAAACCAAGTTTTGTTTGTCTTGCTCAATCAATTTCTCTTTCAACCATTTGGCAGTCTTGAAGGTATCCTTTCTAGAGTGAACAAATATAATTAATTGATGCCTATTCTCCACACACTCGAGCAATTTTTCATAACAAGCTTCGTTCATAGCATTCAACTTTTTAATTGCTTTCTTTTCTTTAATTCCAATAAACTGTTGTTCTAAAGGACATGGTCTGTATGAAGAGTCAAAGTAAAATAAACCTTTGTCGAACTCTACTCTCAAGAATTTTGCAACATCTCTATAATTTGGTAATGTTGCAGAGAGTCCTACTAACCGGATTGGTTCTCCAGTAGTTTCGACTTGTCTGATACTACGACTGATTATGCTTTCCAATACAGGGCCTCTTTCATCATGTAATAAATGGATTTCATCAATAATGATAAGTCTTGTGAGAAGCGTATACGACACATCAGAGCCTTTTCTAGTTATGACATCCCATTTTTCGGGGGTGGTGACCAAGACCTGTGTTTCTGCAATTTGTTGTTTGGTCAAACTGGAGTCACCGGTCAATTCGTTGACGACAATTCCAAAGTTTGCAGTAAGCCTTCTTTGAAATTCTCTCATTTGCTCTTGAACCAAAGCTTTTAATGGAGCAATGTAGATAACTTTGAAGTTCTTCAAGTCAATCTTTCCTGTCTCCTTGTTTCTATAATTGTCAATTGTTCTCAAAACTGCCAACATAGCAACGTTAGTCTTACCAGCACCTGTGGGAGCACACAATAATATATTATTGTCAGAATTGAAAGCTTGGGGGTAAACTTGGGATTGAATTCGGTTCAATGATGAAGTTTCTGAACTTGGAAACACCTGTCTTGCCCATTCTGGTAATTCTGATATTGGAACGAGTCTTTCATCTTCACCTTGAGGAGCAGGAGATGGGGCAGGGACACTTATGATATCGTAAGACTTTTTGCTTTGTTGAAACGACCCTTGTGGAAGTTTAATTTTTGAATTAGTCATTAAATGAGATCCTTGATCAAAACTCAAAGCATCTAGATCAACAATCTTTGGTTGTCTACTTGCAGTAGGTTTGATCTTTTTCTCAGGGTTATTTACATCTTCCACCGATAGTTTCCTCTTTTTTGAATTGATGTTTTGAGTTGTCTCAGTATTGGATATTTCTGCACGAAGGATACTTAGATCGAGTCCATCCATATCATTATATATCTTGGATTTGGCTTCCTCATCTTCTGCTTGTAATAATTTAATCTTGAATACAATTCTCCACCTATTTTGAAGAATAGATTTAGTTAAATCAAAGTGTTCGTAGTTAAATAGTTCCATAAGCTCATTTTCCAATTCACGGTCAGAGATTTCGTAATTGGAGATGATGCTGAACACTTCGTTGTTCATGTTCTGTATAGAAGAAGGGTCTTCATTGTCTAGATATTTCTTGATTTCTCGCTGTAAGTAGAATTGATCGATTTTATGGAGAGGAACCTGAGATTCAGATTCAGATTCTATTGGAATGGAGTCCAGAGATTTGATAACAACCTCCGATTCTGCAGCATCTTCCTCCACTTGTTCAATTTGTCCATCTTGAGTATCACTAAGTTCATCTTGATCACTTTCTTCATCTCCATCATTTTCTTCATCATCAGAATTGTCAAATAAAACTGCCACTTCTTGGTCATTATCACTTTCTGCTTCAATTTCAGTATTTGAAACTTCGAAATCCGTAATTCTATTCGATAAATGCACCAATTCGTTCAATTCGATATCAGACACAGGCAACCCCAAAATATCACTGATTTCTGTACGCTTTTCCACGATACTCGAGTCCTTGACTTTCAAAATCTCCAAGATCACATCTGCTGCTGAGAGAATGACTTCGTGACTCGTGTCGGGCAAATAAGTACGCACTTGGGTCATTATTAAGTCAAAAATGTGGGCAGATTCTTCATTGGTTGGACGGTAATTAATCGATTCGTAAGACGTGGAATATGACTGATTTTTGAATGTTTGACTACTAGAACTCGTTGACTTCTTCTTGGTAGGTTTAGCTGATTGTTGTACTGATTGTTTTTCTGAAACTACACGGGAACCCATTTCTTTGACAGATATTTGGCCGGCCAAGGATGTTGGTAGAGTGTTTTCATGATCGTTTCTTGGTCTCCGTTCAGATCGTATGACCTTATTGGACATTTCATCATAGCCGTATTGTTTGTTGAAGTCCGATCCAGACATCTTCGGCTAGTTAGAGATGTTGTTGTGGAGGATTTTGGAGGGTTTTTGGTTATAAATTTCGTTCCAACCTCAACTCATCACAGGTGCTTATATGCACACCAAAATCGTGATAGTTAGAAGTGATCAAGAACTGATTTAGAAATGATTACGAAGAGATCTAGAAATGATTAAGAAGCGATTAAGAAGTGATTAAGAAATTGAGAAGTGCTATCAACTTTGAGTCAAGAGATTGACTATTTCAAGAAGATTCTCACCAGATTATCCCACCATTGAGACCCAGAGGCCAAATACAGACGGATAATTTTAATTTCAAGTATTAACCGGTTATGGAATATATGAGCCTATATAGTAATAGTAGTACTTATATGAACCTATATAGTTTATTACGTACTTATACTTAGAATTGGACGGTTAATGTGTATTATGATGTTGTTCTAGGATTAGTAGACCTTGTTTAAGAAGGTCTTGTTCTTGAAATCCCAAGAGTCATCGGAGATTCTTCCTCTCAAGACAGGAATTTCTGAGCCTGGGACGTAGACATCTTCGAATAAGATGTCCATCTTGGCTTCTGGTGGAGAGTCAGCTTCAGCTGCGGCAACCTGTTCGTCGACGTATTTTCTGGCAGCTTTATCGTAATCCTTGACTTCTTCCTCGGTAGCGATATTTAAGTCGAGTAAGGAAGCCTTCAAACCGGCAATTGGATCATTTCTGGATCTCATGTGTTGGACTTCTTCTCTGGTTCTGTAAGTGGTACCTGGATCAGACATGGAGTGACCACCGTATCTGTAAGTTTCGTATTCCAAGACTAATGGACCGTTACCTTGGGCAGCCCAGTCCTTAGCAAACTTGGAGGCTTGGTAAGAGGCAAGAACATCCATACCATTGACCTTTAAACCAGGAATGTATTGACCTCTCTTGTAGTATTCAGTGATGGCAGAAGATCTGGCAGCAGAAGTACCCATACCGTACTTGTTGTTTTCACAAGCAAAGATACATGGCAAGTTCCATAACTTGGCCATGTTGTAGGATTCGAATACTTGACCTTGGTTGGATGCACCATCACCATATAAGGCGAAACAGGCAGCCTTTTGTCCCCTATATTTATGGGAGAAAGCTAAACCAGCACCCAATGGAACTTGGGCACCCACAATTCCGTTACCCCCGTAGAAACCTGGAGCAAACATATGCATGGAACCACCTTTACCGTAAGAGATACCGTTTCTCTTACCCATCAATTCACCCAACACTTCCTTGACAGAAGCACCTCTCAAGTAGGCGAAACCGTGACATCTGTAAGAAGTAATGACGGTGTCTTCTTTTGTAATGGCGTGTTCAATACCAACAGCAATGGCTTCTTGACCAACTGATAAATGACAGAAACCTCTAATCTTCTTAGCTTTGTAAAGAGCATCAGCAGCCATTTCCATTCTTCTAACGATAATCATGTCCTTGTACATTTGCAACAAGGTTTCCTTTTCAGTATCGAAACTCAATTCTGGGACTTCCAAGTTGTAACCTTCAAAGGAATCGGAAGGTAAGTTAATGGTAACTAAGTCGGACGAACTGGCCATAGTTCTTCTAGCGACAGCCGAAACTGAAGCTAATTGACGTGCAGTAGTAGTACGAAGCATCTTAGTTAGTTCAGTAATACAAAGACGAATTGACTAAAGAAGTGTCAGATATAATCTAAGAAGTATCGGGACATCGTTAAAAACAACGGGAAGGAGAAATCCGCTGCGACAGGTGTGCGCGACACAATCGCGGAGGTTTACCGCCGATAGACAAATACTGAGCGTAGCGAAGTATTTGTGATTAAATGAGCGTAGTCACTAAGGAGCGTAGCGACTTAGTGACAACCACAGTTTCTAGCGACTTAATGATGATCACAGTTTCTAGCGAGTACTATATGAGAGAACTATGAGCGAAGCGATTAGTTTCGTCCTTATTCAAAGCTGCAAATAAGCTAACTGATATCAAAAACACTATATGCAGTACACGAACATCAGTAGGTTTAGCTACTGAAATATTGACCAAAACTGTCTCGAATAACGAATTTACCATCTAAAATTACCTGGTATTGCTCACACTATATCGTCTACAAATTTACAGTAGATTTGAATAGTAATTACCCACAATATTCAACATGGAGTGTGGATTACGTAATCATAGAGAACTAGAATACTGAGCGCAGAGTAGAATTTAATACTAGTGAAAATGAGTGAGATCAGTGAGATTACTGAGATGTAGTGAGATGTAGTGAAGTCCCTAGCCCTCAGTATTTAAGTATAACACTATGAGTGAAGCGATTATTTCAGTCGGTATTTAAAGCTGCAAATTAGTTAGTATCTATAACCTATATGCAGTACATTTACATCGATAGATTTTGCTAATGAAATATCGACCAAAATTGCCGATACTCACTAAGTAAAGAGCTGGCCAATGTTATATAGCCTCCAATATATTGCATACGGATTCCCAGGACTATTGAGCATTAACTACCCACAATATTCTACATGGAGAGTTGATTTCATAATCTTAAGATTTTTGAATTAGGATCGTAAAATACAGATTTAATGATATTTAGTGAATCTTTAGAGAATAGTGAATCTCTAGAGAATAGTGAATCTCAGTGAACATTAGTGATATTTAATGATTACTGCAAGATTTAATGGGATACTGAATTCCTGAATACTCCGGTTGGCTCAGGATTATATTAGTGAGGAAATTATCCATTTACTAAGAATAACTAATAATAATGCGGACTTTTCTCAAAAATTCCGAACTCCAGTTATAATTTAATTTTTCAATTATTCAATTATTGCCCCCCAAATTCAAATATCTGAGGAAACAATTAACGAAGCAAATAATTTGAGTCACTGAGGAGCGTAGCGACTTAGTGAAGATCACAGCTTCTTGCTCTTAGCGAAACGAATAGTTCTCTACCTAAGAATCTTATAACACTATATACAGGACACGAACTTCGGTAGATTCAGCTAGAGGAATAATGACCAAAATTGCCTTTACTAACTAAATTAACATCTAGACTTACCTGGTATAGCCTCAATATATCATACACCAATTACCAGTAATATAGACGTAAAATTACCCACCATATTCAACATGGAAATGTTATTACATAATCTTTTTCAAAAATTCACCCTCACACGATTTTGTATAGGAAAGCTGAGCGCAGAGAAGTACTTAAAATTAGGGAAGATTTAATGATATTGTAGTGAATATTTGTGGAATATCAGTGATACTTGGTCAATCTAATCGATTCTAAGTGATATTAGTGAGATTTGGTGGCTTATTGAATACTTCACTTATCAATCTCTCGGTATTTGTGTGTTCTTGGTGTATTTTTGTAGACATACACTATATGCAGTACACCAACATCAATTGATTCAGCTAGTGAAATATTGACCAAAATTGCCTCAAATAACGAACAAAACATCCAAAATAGCCTGATATAGCCCCCACTATATTGCATATGAATTACAATAATATTAACTAGTAAACCACACAATATTATACATGAAGTGTGGATTACATAATCGCACATAATTATACGGAGCGCAGCGAAGAACATAAAACTAACGAGGGAGATTAGGAAGATTCGGAGATTTGGTGATTAAAGAGATTAAAATGATTAGTGAGATCAGTGAGATGTGGTTAGTTGAATTAGTGAGATAAATGAGATTAATGAAGTTAGTGGATTAGGTCGCAGCCCTCACTATTAAGAGTTTAAATACTTTATTGCGCTCAGTATTTCATTCAACTTATCGCTCCGCTCATAGTTTCATAAACCCCCAACCCAACTCCGCGGCCACTCTAACCCTTTGGTTAAAGTGCAGATATTATTTATTTTGTGTGTCATTTTAGTCTCTAGTGAAACATTTAGATTTCCAAATTAAGATATTTTTCACACATTTGTTCACACATTTGTTTTTGCACCCAAATGTTACTTCGATACGAATAATATTGATAGTCGAGGCTGCCAAGATCATAGATGTATCAGACATGATTTATGGTGCATTAGTTATATAAGGTACATGGATTCTCTGCACGAATTCCAGATTCCTTATCTAATGGTGTCACCAAAAAAATCACCAATGAAATGGAAAAAGCTTCTTAAATGGTCCAAACAAGAGTCTCCAGCATCGATATTTATACAGGGATTCCCGCAATTGAGTCCTGAATGTCTGCCTCCAAACTTTCCAAACCAAAACCCGTGGCAGAGATATAGTTCAGACGTAGATACTCCTCCTAGTGAAAACGACAGTGTGTTTAGTGGATCATTTATGCATTATTCTCCATTTACGTCGTTTACTGATGGAGAAGGCATAAGTCCGAAGAAGCAGCGGATTTCGACATCTCGCTCTTCTGCGAAGGGTCCCAAGGTTAGAGCCTTTATGTTCACCCAGGCAAACCAAAACTTGCCAAAACCTAGAAGGGATGCGAGATGTTTCATATGTGAAGAGCTCTTGTGTAATAAGCTCGCAAAGGAAGTAGTGGTAGCTTTGGAATGTGGAGACTTCATTCATAGTGAATGTCTTGAGTTGTCGCTTGATTATAATGTGGAAGCAGCTGCAAATTCAATTCTGCCATTTACTCCAAGAGATATTCTTCTTGAAGGCATTCTACCACAATGTGAAGGTGACAATTGTGTGAATAAACAGTGCAAGGCCACTCCAATTCAACAAGAGATCACCAATTCGTTAATTTCTCGAGCATTAGTAAAGGCAGTGCCACACAAAGCACCACGTAAAGAACCTCATAAAACACCAGTGTTGAATTTTAAGACTAGCACCAACTCTTCCGAGACTAGAGAACTTTTACCGTCTCCATTTCCAAAACGAGAGATCCCTTTTTCGATGTATGATAGGTCCCTTCCACCAACGCCTTTGGATAGAGAAGTTAGAGAGAGTAGAGAAATTAGACAACCTAGAGAGACGAGAGAGTCTGGAGAATACCGAGAACCTAAAGACCTTCGAGAACATCAAGAATATCGAGAAACTGCTAGAGAACATCAAGAAATTACTAGAGATTATCGAGACCATAGAGAACCTCCTCGTACTCCATTGGATAGAATACTTCCTTCTACACCATTAGAACCACCAAATCCATTCGATCGAGAACTCTCATCACCATCCCCCGAAACACCATTAATTAGAAGATTCTCATCAACACCGATAGAAACAGTTCCATTGAGAAGAGGGCTGTCTTCAAACATCTCTAAAGGATTAGATAATCAAAAACTGACGAGTCTACGGTCTTCAAAACTCCTTTCACCAATTGCTCGAAAGCTACAATATTGCTCCCAACAGGATTCCCGAATAAACTCCATGGCGACTGTCTGCTCATCACAGTGGTACCCCACGACTCCTTCCCCCAACCCGAGTATATCTACCATGAACACATTCACTGTCAAAATGGAGAATCACAAAAACGTACCGATAGATACTCTTAAAAACCATTTTATTAAAGTTATGTTTGAAAAGTGCAAATGTTTTGGTTTCACAACTTTATCAAAACTCGGATCTCTTAGGCTTGTTGACGAGCTTTTGATAAGTTTCAATGGGTATGAATATTTTCCTACTGTTGTATTTTTCTTCGACAACTATTTGGTTGCCTCCTTTGAAGATGACGAACCAACACTCGTATCACTTAGAAACACCAAAATTACAACATCTTCCTCGTCCGTTCTAAAGTTCTTTCATCATGATGATACCTCAGACAACCAGCTAGAAGTATGGCTAGATTCAAAGGTAGAGACCGTCATTGAAAAGTGGGTAGTTGCAACCTTGGACCATGGATTCGAGTTTCCTGTTGAATTAATCACCTCTACAATATTGATTCCTTCACTTATTAAAGAATCACAGAATCATCACACTTCAGTTCTATTAGATATTGTTCATGAACAACTGCCAATATCACTCCAGGGGCCAGATATTTTCGATAACGCTAATGCCTCAACTTTCAAATTGTCACCGGTATCAAATGAAAAGACTCCAGGACTGGATATGAAAAACACTCCAGTGAATATGAATATAGCGCCCCAACCAGAAGAAGCCATAGGTTCAGAACCAGACTCAGACTCGGACTCAGACTCGGACTCAGACTCAGATTCAGAGCTCATTTTAGACAACTTAGCCAACAATAAGTTGCTTCTCTCCAACAAGATCGATGGCATGTTTGCAATTGCCAGTCATACACCTACCCAGGAAAGATGCAATTCAAATAGCAACATCTCCATAAAATCTAATGCCGAAAAATCCATCACCACAGATTGGAGTGATTTGATATCTCGCGTTGATCGTGCTTTATCATGCTCTTAATTCGTATAGTTGTATGTTTTCAATTGAATTCTTAAGTTCCAGAAAATCTATCAATCTCAGCTAGCAACTTGTAGGTCCAGTTTTCTCGCTCTTGTCTAGACGTTGCTTTAAAAACTATACTTTTACCTGTAAAACCCAACTTCTGGATCATTTTCGCCAATCCCGGATTTTCCTCCGTACTTCCCTTCAAATTTCTGCCACTTTTGTTATCAGCAAAATATTTACTTGAAGCTCTTTCCTTTCCTTTAATATTTCGCTTCTTCCCTAACCAAAGGGTGAAACAACAAACCAGTTCATCGTCATTTGATTTCCATCCGTTTGGATATAATCGTGGAAGTGAGTGTCTGGTGGGAAATTGAGGATCACTGTCCAAGGGTCGTTCAAGTAAATCTAGCGAAGTAGCATTCCCCGAGTAGATATAACAATCGGCAATCGGTATGGTTAAATAATGCTCAAATACAGGAGTCTTCTTGCAAGTCCCTTTCTTGACTGATCTCTTGAAAATAGTAAATAAAACCAAATATCCAGGACACAAGACAACATAGAATTTGTGAAAGTTCGAATGTTTTCTACTTTTTTGGTATAGAAACCCACTCATCAAAACACACTCCGACATGGCGATAGAGTCAATGTTATGAATTTTAGGATCTGCAATGGATCTTTTGATTTCAAGAGATTCTGCCTCCTGTACAATATTTGAATCGACGTATTCGTTGATATTAAGCCTTTTCAAATTTTCGTTACGAACAAGTATTTGCAGTCTTAATTCCTCTCGCTTCCTTAAGAACCAATAATCCTTGAGCTCGGTGATTCTGCCGATCCATTCGCCCCTCAAATTACGATTCGGTGCCTGTAGCTTCATGACAGCACCATTGATCATTTCAATTTCAAATGCAGAATCAACGATAGACTCGTCGTCAACCAATTCAGGATCTGCGTACCAAAGCAAACTTAGCAATAGTCTTTGCATTTTGGTAACTTTACTAAGGGGAACACACCTGACTTCCTTGATACGCGTCATATCAATCAATGCTTGAGCCTTGATTATTTGTTGAGACCTTCTTTCCAATTCTGTCAATGCTGCTAAGTCTCGTAACTCGAAATCTTTGTCCTTCAACCACGTTATATGATGATTCTCATCGATAGGATACGGTGAATGCTCATATATGCCTTCAGTCGATATAAGTTCTTCCTCAACACCTTGTGAAATCGGAGGCTCCGCACGGTAGTACTTTGTGAAGAATAAAAGGTTCTTGCAAGAGTAGAAGTACAGCACTTTATGAAATGATCTCCATAAAGAACGCTCATGGCCATTTGTATTAGATAGCCTTGAAAGGAACCCTTCAATGGAAGTGGGCTCCTTTATAGTCCGTTTCCCACTGATAGGTGTCTGGTTGGACATGTAGCACATATCTCTGAATTCCAACTTAAATGAATCCTTTAGAAGTTGATTCTGAATATAGAACAACTCGCTATTGTTTACTACCCACTCTATTCTGTCGTAGAGTCGAAAGCAGAACCATGGTCGAGAAGTGTTCTCCAACCATTTCTCATAGCCAGGAACTTTATTAACTTCAAGCTCATCTATAATCCTGAGTTTCAAGTATTCCAAAACAGTGCTATGATTCACCCGATACCCCAAGTCCTTTTCGGTTGCCAATATATTCGCCTTCTTAATAAATGATTCTTTAATTACACGAGTTGGCACCTTTAAATGAAATGTAGTGGATAACTCTGGTATATCAATATGAAATGTTTCATCTAGGGCATGTCCCAATGTTTGCCTAATAAAATACAACCATCTATAGGCTGTGTTTTGGCTTTGATATTTGAGAATATATATCAACACCCCATTTTCTTTAGGAACGATAACAGAAATGGATTTGTCACTATGACTGTAAAATTGGGCATTGACTTTCTTGGACAACGGAAAGCTGATAGCGGGAGTTCGTTTAGTATTATCACTCATGCGCATTAGTTCATAAAATTGGAGCGTAAGAAGTTCGTTGGCATTATCAGTCCTTCGCAAAACAGCATAGTATGGTTTCCACCGTTCTCGTATTCTTGAATCGACGGGTTCGTTTTCACTAAAACTTCTTACATTCTTTGCTGAGGTAACTTCCTTGGTAAGCAAGAGAATTTTATCGGCTCGAAGAACTTCTCCAGGTTTATATCTTTTGAGAATTTCAAGGTATACCTTATGACGAAGATCATTCTTTCGACTTCTTAAACCTTTTCTTGGTACGGAGGGAATTGAATTAAGCCGCTTTCTGAATCTCTTATGCTTTCGCTGATCGTCAACCACAGAGCCGACATCGTCAACAGGTTGTGGTAAAGCTAATTTCATTTTAGATCTACCTGTAGATGCAACATTGAATTTGACACCTGGTGCTCCACCAGGTGGTAGTGTTAAATGCTTTATTTTCTCTTGAACAAATGAAATTGGCAGATGTGGAGCCTCGTCCTGAGACGACAGATGTGGAGCCTCTTGAGAAGACGGTATTGAAATTGGATCTGTCTTAATATCTTCATCTGGAACATCTAGAAAGGAAAGATTCTCATGTTTAACACTATTTGTTTTCAAAAACAGGTCAAATATACCATGCTCTCTTTTATCATTTAACTTCGGTGAATTTCTGCTATTTTCTGGGGTACTTTGTTTATCCGTAGAGTCACCGGTACCCGAATGAGTCCGATCCCAATGTATTAGTGGAATTTTTGTTGTTGTGACATCAAATCCTGATAAAGTACTTGATTCACCAGTCACATGGAGAGGTTCAAGTGATTTTAAGGAATTGTTTTCAATATCAAAGTTGAAACGGCTCACGAGGCCAGACGCAGAGTCCGAGTCCGAGCCCGAGTCGGAACTATCCTCAGAATCCTCTAGATCATTGATCACCTCCAAGAGAGATTTTCCCTTTCTCGAAGCTTTGTTTAGAAATATATTAAATGCACCTTCTTCAACCTCTTTGGAAGATTCGATTTCCATCCCCAGACCTCGTATACTTTTATGTATTGTTGCTGCAGCAGTTCTAAAATTCTTCTTCACCAATGCTTTCGAATGATGCGTAGCAAGCGAGATAAACCCCGGCCCAGTATGGTCCTTCCATATCGCAGGTAACTTTCCAATTAGAATACATTTTGAGAGGTCCGATAAAAAGTCTGCTGTAAAATAGGTCAATCTAAACGCTGTGAAAGAAGATTTGGGCAATTTTATAATAGTTTCCGCACCATTATCCTTGCTAGCCATATTTACAAGATCGATCTTAGTACATTCCTCTTGACAGAAACTCGTTGGGATGACTGTGATGATTCAAATCTGGCAACATTAATTTGGCAATATAAATTTGGCTACATAAATTTTACAACCGCGCCCACAAAAACAACCGCGCCAAAAGCCCGAGGGCACGGAGTTGCTGAGCTCCGAGAACACAGCTAGAGAGAAACAAAGAGGGTTCTCGATATCAGTGGAGGTGGGCGCATTATTTCAGAGTCCTTGAAGATCACATCGCGTCATCAATCGTTTATTTTAACCAACAATACCTATGCAAAGAGATAAAACTTCACGAATATATAGCTAAACATATGTTTATACGATATCCTCATCATTGATACCAATTGAAATTCCTTCCGGATTCATATTTTCTGGAGGCGATACACTTGGAACTGCTTCCAAAGCAATGTACCCCAAACCAATGATGAAAATGATGGTTCCAGCAATGATTCTGAAGATACTAGCACCATTGATCAATACACCGATTAAGGTATAGACTATCAGTTAGTAAGCTGTGTGAATAATGAAAGACATCACAACGTAGTCATAATAAATTAGTAGTTAATGATAAACTGGTCAGATATAATGATCGAAGGCTAATGACTATGTTTCTTATCTTATCAACAAGTTGCAAATATACTTACAAACCCCACGACCGATGAAGGAAAATAAAAAGGAACCGTATGCATAGGCTTCAGCTGGAACATTGAATTCTAAAAGTTAGTAGAGAAGAGAGGGAGAAGAAGTAATATACGTACCGAGAAACCCAATAACAATTCCAAATACAACAAGGTACAACCCAATCACAAACTAGATGTTAGTACTGTATGAATATATGGGGAGATCCTTTAGATCGTCTAGATCTACTCCTCAATATCTCAATATCTCAATATCTCAATATCTCTGGATGATCAATCACCGCTAGATCTCAATACCTCAAAATACCCCATAATATAACCTCGTTGTGGACTATCCATCCACGAAATCAACTAAACCCCTGATTAAATATACCTACGGAATGACTATATGTTAGTAAGTTCAACTAGAATCAACAATGTTATTTTACTTACAATCCACTAAATAATTGGGATAATCCTGACAATACCTAAATGTGTTAGTACAACCAAACAACCATGAATTCCAATATCTTGATGACATACAGACAAGCCTGCTACTGCAAGGTTGGCAATTTTAAAGACTCCATTAAGGTCCAGACCATTAACACCGTCTAAGTTCATAATAGTATAAAAGAATGTTGTGTTTATCCCTCCGTTTGCGATTTTGAACTTAAATGTATCCTGACGTATTTTCGATCCGCGCCGCTTTGGAACAACTCCACAAGATTTAGTGAGGTTCTTCTCGGTATTCAAGTTGGATTTGAGATATTTAGAATAGTACGTCACTATTTAGAATAATAGACACTCATAAGACTAATAAGTCACTCTTTAAACATTAAGTGTCTACAGGATTCTCTGTTCTCTATCTACTTAAGCCCACTGAGTTGTGGCCGCAAACTATCACAATAAGCGGCTTTAGCTCAGTTGGGAGAGCGTCAGACTGAAGAGATTCGGTCACAGTTAATCTGAAGGTCGTGTGTTCGATCCACACAAGCCGCATTTTTTTTGAATCCTCTCTGGTCTTACTTAGATTTTTATATTAGAAAAGAGCATTCCAAGAGCATTTCAAAAGCATTACAAGAGAATATCATCCGCCTCCATCATTATCAAACACCTATCTCTCTCACAAGTTCCGATTCATCTTGTCCTGTATTCCTCTTATAATTTTCTCTAATCACGTGACAAACGGTATGGATATCACGAACAAAAATTACCATCAAAACAAACCTACCTCTACCGGAACACCCTTGAACCGCTATCAACCTGGTTATGGAAGACTTGGAAGATCTCGTCAAGAGGAGAGACAACAAGCTAGCGGAGTTACATCGCTTGGCTTTTGACCCTCTTTTGGAATACAAAGACTCCCAAAACACTTCTCATTTTGTATCCACAAATCCTATTGATGCTCAGTTTGACCTAAACAGCTTAGGTGGATCAGAAGCCATAGAACAGCTAATAAAGAAATCGCTAGTGTCATCACTTTACCACCCTCAAGCAAGCACTCAGCTCAAGAGAAAAGCTGAAATCAACATATCGGAGGACTGGAGGAGAAAGAGAGTAAAAATTCAACCTAGAATAACTCCTACCCTGTCAAATCACAAGCAAAGGAAGCGACCCACATCCGTAAAGTCTATTAGAACTCAAAACGAAGTTTCCGAAGAAGAAATTCACTCTTTTTTAACAAGAGATATCAGTGATTTAGAGATATTGGCAGTCCCAGAACATTATCCGACCAAGCCACACAATGTTTCTTCGTTAGCTGAGCTCTACTATTTGACCCAGACTCTTCCGTTGATCAAATTATTACCTGGAAGTCACAAAGCACTTATGACAGATAATTTTGAATTGGCATTACTAGAAGGAAAGATCGCTGTTTTGTATTCAAGAATAGAGGAATTAAAACGTCAGGGAAAATGGTCACTTAGACAGCCACAGAGATTTTATGATCCTTTCACGTGGGTCAAAAAGAACAAGAAGCGTACTTATCATTGGGACAGTTTAATAGAAGAAGGAAAATGGATGGCTGCAGACTTTAAAGAATCACTGAAATTCAAGAAGTCTTGTTGCGTAGTAATAGCACAAGCCATTAAGGATTTCTGGACTTATGGAAAGATTGTATGTGTTAGAACAAGACCAATAATTCCTTTAACCGACGAAGTTATAAAGAGAATAGTTGAAAACATTCCAGAAGAGATACCAAATAATGAAGAATTAAATGTTGAAGTGAAAATGGAAACTGAAGAGTCCCCAGTACAGCTTGAATCGCATGAACCAGAGAAATTGTTGGATGCAACTACTGAAATTGCAGAAATCGCAGACGAACCTTCAATAGATGTGAACAAACTTCTATCAAAACCTTCTGATACAGATGATATAATGCCCACAGTGACACCATATACCGAGGAAGAGTTAAACAAACTAAATTCTATAGACAAGAAGAATCCATTCAAATTGCATGTTGATATTAATGACCTTAAGAAGATTGACCAATCGATTATCAAGAATTTACCCAAGTTTACACCTTTTGATGACGACTTGAGTGTTAGTCAGGTTCCAGCTTTACGTCCTACAGAATCCCCAATGATACCAGTTTCACGATTATTGCACCCCTTTGAAGATGATGATGATTGGTACAAGATTGTTCTCAAAGACACCAGTCATAAGACCAAGTCAATCAAGAGCAACGGCCCCCCAGAATTCCAGAAAGGGCTCTTTGGATTCCAATCACATCGCCGTTTCAACTCTCTTAAACCTCCCAAGCCACCGTTAATCAAAAATATTGAGTACAGATCGCCTACGATTTGGTTGCCTCAAGATGATAAGTATTTGATTCATTATGTTGCAGAGTTCTGCTTCAACTGGGAGTTAATCTCTGAACATTTACTGTGCTCAGCATCAAGTTTAAAGAAGTATGAATCCAATATAGAACGAAGAACGCCATGGCAATGTTTTGAACGGTACATTCAACTCAATGAGAAGTTTCAATTTTCAGATATGAAAGGTGTATATTCGTACCATGCTCAACAATGGCTCGAGCAGGCGCATAAAGCTCAGCTGACCACGAAGAGGAGAATCTCACCTCTTGGAGTAGGCTCAGAATCGATTCAAAGGGGACATAGGAGATTAAGGTGGGCATCCATGTTCGATGCTATGAGAAAATGCATGAAGAAAAGAGAAATTGCGGCAGCAAAAATCACTCAAAAGAGACCCACCGAGATATCGAACTCAACTTCGGCGAATTCAACGCTGGGAATCCAGAGCGGCCAGGATATTCAAAATAGTCTGGCTGGATCTGTGGGACTGGCTGGTCTGATCGGACTGGCTGGCCTGACTGGGTTGGCAAACGCGACAAATGGCTCTACCATTCCTGCTGGAGGACCAGTCAAGAGGAATGCCGATAGAGTTCCAACTCCTGCTGAGCTTTCCAAATTGAAGTTTGAAAGAGACAAATCGATTCAAGAAGCATACATAAACCAACAAGCCACACGCTCAAGAATGATGACGGCTGTTGCTCAACAACAAAAGCAGCAACAAGTACCCCCTGGAGCTCGTGCCCAACAGCTGGGAACCCCTTCACATACCTCAAATAGCGTTGGTCCACAACAACGAGTCCTGGCTGGAAACTCTGTTGGCAATCCTATTGGTTCGAACAAACCATCGCCTGTGACAGGAAATCTTTCGATGAATTCTCAATCTCCTAATTCAACAACCAATATCCAAGGACAACCAAATAAGCCTTTACCAGCAAATGCCGTCAAACGTCCAACCACACCCAACGGAACTCCTTATACTCCAGAACAAATTCAACATTTATTACAGCTCCAAAAGCAAAGAAGAATTATTCAACAACAAAACCAAGGAAAGGATCAAGTTATTAATAATGGAATGAACATGAACTCAAACAGCGGGAAACAAATAGGAGCACAATTACAGAACAAAGGTGGCTCAAACCAGTCAAGTCCACAGCTTGCACAACAAATTGGCCAGGTACAACCATCTAGTTCTGGACAAGCTAACGCAAAACCCCGAATCCACTTTGCTCCAGCACAAGTATCGGCGATCATTAATTCTATTCAAACCAAGAATCCTGGTTTTAGCAAAGAACAAGTCACAAAGTTGGCAGCCCAATATTTAGCGAACCTCCAACAACAACAGCAGAGCAGATTCAACCAACAACAGCAACAGCTTCAGCAGCAAAATCTGACTGGCCAACAAAACTTACAACAAGGAAGCAGTAATCAATTCCGGAATGGACCAGTTCTGCAAAACCCTCTCCAGAAACAAGCACTGATTGCCACATTAACCCCACAAGAGAGAAATCAATTACAAATGCTAAAGGCTGCAAAACCTGCCCAACAACAACAACTCCAACAACAGTTACACCAGCAACAGCTTCAACAGCTCTCCCCCCAACTTCAACAACAACAGCTCCAACAGCTTCAACAAAGAGCAAATGGATCCCCCTTAGGCGGAAACCTCGATACGAATAATATGTCCAAGTTGGAATATGAGCAGAGGAAAAAGGCATTAATGCAGAAACAACAGCAGCAAAGAATGGGCCTTCCAAATGCTAATTCGGGGCCCTCTTCACCTTCTACATCTGCCACATCTCCCTCTCAGAACTAGGACCCATTGTAATGACTTTATTTCTCTCTTATATGCCTGTTAGACTATGTAATAATTAAGAATATTAAGTTTGCATCCATTTGTATCCATTTGCATCCATTTGCATCCATTTTGCACCTTACTATTCTTCTTCCTAATTTGCACTTTACTCGCACTCAAATTTACAGATTAGAATTTTACCTAGTCCGCGTCTAAATTGCAACAAACTACTAAGAACTAGAATCACTCCATAGTTGTAGACAACTAGACTTCTCCCAACGTGCCAATGGAAAATCGAAATCCATTAGATTTAAGGGGAGCATTAGCGGTCAATCCTTTTCTTCAACTAATTCCAAAAGAAGATATCGCTCCATTTATAGCGCCCAAATCAATCGTTGCATTAGCAGATGATCCCACAATAATATTACTGCCAGAGCACACATATGCCCAGAACGTGCGAGATTCTATTAACAGAGACCCTGGCAGCTATAACCAGTTAATAAGTTATATAACAGAAGATTTCAGGGAGTTTAACGATGAAGATTTGGACAATTTAACTTTTAAGAAACCTAGAACGTCAGGTCATCAGGAGAAGTTGGGAAGGGAACTATCACTTCCACCATTGGAAAGCAAAATATTCGAATCCACTTCTGGAGTGAAAGAATTGCCGTTTTCAAAGATTCAGATCAGTACCGACCCTTCTGAATTTGATGGCTCCAGATTGTCGGTACGAAAGAAATACAATATTGAAGACCAGGAAGCAACGGCAATCCACAACCACAAATACAAGACCAAGTTTTTCAATGAATGCAATGTTATGGGAATGGACTTTTCTAATAGAGGATCATTTTCGAACCAAGAAGTTGCATTCAAACGTCCTCTAGAATCTTCTAAATCTGACATTTTGGAAAGTAAAAGAACCAAGAAACTGACTTATGTTACAAACAAAAACGTACTGGATAGATTTATTACGGAGTTTGAATCTATAATGGATAATATAAGGTCTACTAAAGAAGAAATAGTTGAGGCAACAGGTTATTGGGTTTTACTGAACGATAAGAAGGTTTTATCTACAGGATGCTTGATTACTTTACATGATCACATAATGAAGTTAGTGACTAACCCTACCATAGAAAATGTCCCTATATCACTGTTAACAATAGTACAAGAAGAATGCTTTTCTATTTTGAAGGATGCCAATCTAGTGAACTGGAATGAAATAGAGCAGAAGCTCGGCGAGAGTCTAGATTCCAACATAAACATCACAGAAACCATAATAACCCTTCAAGGGAGCTATCGACTCTTGATCGCAGCAAAGATTATGTTGTTAATACTCAATGGTCCTATTACTGATAAGAGATTATTCCAAGAAAAGTTTCTAGAAGCAGTAATAGACCTCGTTTATTCAATAGTACAAGATACAATAATAGCTGCATCATTGAAGCAAATCGAGAGTCCAGTCTTGGTTTCCAATTTTCGACCAATATTTTCAGTACTTGTTCCAGAAATGGGGGTCCTTTTGAAAATGGTTTCTACCCATATTTCAAAATATACCGTGGACGATCATTTATTGACAAAATTGGAATATTTATCAATATTGATCATTTTTGCTGACAACAATAGAAAAGATAGGTCGTCATATGTTGGAGTCAACAACTTCGAGAACCTCAGGAATAACGCATGTCTGGTTCTAGTGAGTATATTTAAAACACTGGCTGACCAACGGAGTTTTATTCTAAACGAAATATTATCAAGCTTCGATAAACTTCCTCCCCAGAAAGCGACAGCTAGACAACTAAAACTCTCGGGAGGTGGAAGTATTCAATTGGTTACTTCCTTGTTGGTACAACTTGTAGAGAGCTTTGATCCAGAAACAGTTTTGACAGGCACTATACCCGATTTGGGTAGATTTGAACTGGACCAAAAAGCAAAAAATTCTGCATTGAAGTGGTGCAAATCAACAATTAACGAAAGTACCAAAACCTTGCAGAAATCTATTGAGGAATCTAACGAAATTGCAACATTTTTGATTTCCATTGTGTCTAAGAATCCAGATCACCATCATAAACATTCATTTGAACTATTACTTGAGGACCTACTCAATATAATTAACCTACCAGAGTGGGCAGCAAGTGAACTAATAGTCACTGCCATAAGCAAGGCAATGTTGATTACAATCCAAAACCAGTCTTGCTCATCATTAGTTGAAACATATTTCTTGGAGATGTTGGGCTTGGTTGGACAAAAAATCCTCCATTTACTGAATATCAAGAAATCTAGTTTTAATGTGAGTTCAACTAGCACTCAAGACGATGTTTCCTTCTTGAAAACTTCGTTTGAGGACGTCCTCCAATATATGAAAAGCATATCCAATAGAAACAAAAACCTCTCATCATCATTGAGGTTTTTGTCTCTTGAATACATATGTTTTCTTGAACCACTATTTGTTCAAGAGAACCCTATAACAGGAATTGGACTCTCCGAAGACGGAACCCCCACCTTCAATCCGGCCATACCAGCTATTGATATTTGCAAGAATGTTGCAGTTTGTATTCTGGATGGCATTGTCCAATTTCAACATAATACAAGTCACAATACTGACCATACTTCCATCACTACACACACAGGGATTTTATTATTCGAGGGTCTCTCTTCTTTATATGATGCAATAGTGAATCTAGTTGTGAAGTCTTTGGAAAGCACCAAAATTAAGACAAAGACAAAAGCAATCAAAATACTATCTGCATTAATAGAGATCGATTCTGACTTGTTAATCTCATCCAGAGTTCAAGATTCAATTTCAAATAGATTGCTAGATGGTTCACCTTTGGTTCGAGATGCCGTGATTGACTTGATTAGTAAATACTTGAATTCCAAGCCTGAAGTAATAACTGGATTTTATACACCTATTTGTGAGTGTATGGGTGACGAAAGTGTCCAGGTCCGTAAAAGGGTACTAAAATTGGCACGGGAAATGTATTTGAATATCGACTCGCCAAAAGCGAAAGCGGTCATTTCCGGATATATGTTACAAAGGTTGGAAGATGAAGATGACGTAGTACAAGAACTAGCTACAAATCAGCTAGCTGAATTATGGTTTCCTTCAAAATTGGTTAAACCAACTGACACAACCCTTTCAAGAGCTCAAATACTCATGGATGTAGTGAGCTGTGGAAGCAAAACTTCACATCAGTTTGACTCTTTTATCAAGACTTTCATTATTAAGTATTCTAATTCTGTTGAAGCGTTGAAGAATTTGGTAAGTGCTGTCTTGGATTTTGCAATAGATTTTGCGGAGTCGAAGAAAGAAGTTGAAAGAGCAATGAAGCTAGTATCTACATTGGTTAAATGTGAAAGCAGGTTACTTTCCCAGGACCAATTAGTAATACTACAGCCATACTTGGTAGACGAGGGAAACTATGGTACTGCTCAATCTTTCTATTGTCTTGAGATACTCAATGCAGTGCTTCCAAATATAAAGTCTTTAAGACCAGACTACCTTGAGTTTGTGCAAGCGCACTTGTTGAAACAACTCACTAAATATAATATCAAAGAGTTAAATGAAGCTATGCCATGTGTATGGAGACTCGGGGAGATGAAAGCAAATACGATAAAGATTGCCAATGCGTCAGTTTCTTGTCTTAAACTCATACGGCCTTTTCTTGATGAAATGAAAAATGGCAAAAACATTCCTAACGAGCCAAAGTTGCAAAAATTGTTGAATTTACTTGGAAGCTTTGGTAAATTTTGTAAACTTGAGAAGCACCGTGACGTATTTTTGAAGTCAACCTTAGGTATGAAGGAAAAAGAATCAGTGATCAGTGTAATGATCAAATATTTGTTGTATTTTTGTGACAATAACACGTCCATTAGAGTCAGAAGTGTTGCCATTCGCAATTTGATTAGTATCTGTTCCACACATCCTAAACTCTTCATGTCGGAGCCAATCTTGAAGGTATTGGATAGAGAATTTGCTTCCGACAATTTGCCCATAATTCATAATATGATAAGTGGTATAATGGAGTTTTTACAGTCTGAGGATAAGAATTCCCAGATGAAAGATACAGTGTCCAAAAAGTCTACTGATACGAAATTGGATGTCGCTGTATTTCATGGAAACTCACATTCATATGTTAATGATGGAATCTGTGCTGGATTAGTTCACAGATATATTGGTAGAATTGCTGAATTGTGCCTTATTGACTCGGGAGTTTTCACTTATGTTCCAGTTCAATTTCTTCAACTTGTGGTGAAGTTGGGATTTGCAAACCCAAAAATGTGCATTCTGACTATAATTGCACTTGAATCAAGCACCAACTATTCCATCCAAAATATTGCAAGAGAACTACACGAAGAATTATATGAAAAACACGAATCCCTAACTAATTCAAGCTATATTGAAGGTGTCAAGTTGGCTGTTGAATACAGGAAAAATTGCGGATGCACTCTTGATAAAGAAACTGAGTTTCTTGATGATATCTATTCAATTATCAGGAATAACTACTCTTCAAGAATGAGGTTTGTGCATTCACTTTCGAAAATAATAACGATCCAACCTGAGAATGGGAAGTTCGACGAGTCACAAAGGAACATGATAGAGTTTACTTCAGTGAATCTAACTAATGTGAAATTCAGCAGCCTAGAGGAAATACTTATAATAGTACTTGATATAGAAAAGTTCCTTGCAAGGACTGCAATAGACTTTTTGGAGTTGATTGATTCGTTTGACGATATTTCGTCCAACAAGGACTTTGTCCATTATTGCATGACATCTCAGATGTTTAGTGGAATTATCGCACTACGGGATTATCTAGTTAGAAAATACTCGTTGACAAGAGACAGAATTGAATCATTTCGTCCCAGGAAAGTTGATTTAGAGTTGAAACAAGCACCCAAATCACATTGTGACATTCCCTTCACGTTTGTGAAATTGTATGGAAATATCGACCAAGATCCAGGTTACTACACAAATACAATCACAGCTTTCAGGATAGCGATGCAAGAATTCGATTAATAATACAATTGGGACGATTTGCTTAATATACAAGAATTTCCTCGATACAGGGTTTCCTTAACCTGTGGGCAGTTTATCTCTCTCGTGAAGTACGTATATGTCGAGAAGGCAATTGAAACTCATCTGCAAAAGCATCAATATCTTCAACACAAGTCCCAAACACATAGAGACCATCCTGACTAGATTGGAGATCCATATCTGACCTGTCAAGTATATCATCAAGGGCCACTGAGTTTTTCCTTTTTAGAGACTTTGGAACAAGAACAACAGGTTCTTTTTTAACCACCACTTTACTAATGCGTGGCTTGTTTGGATGAGGATGTGGTTTTTGACGGACAAGATCCGATTTTACGATTTTTGGAGGAAGTAATGGATCAATAATCAAGGAATAACCATTGTTCAATCGCAATTTGATCAACGGACCCAACTTCCTTCGCCTCTCCTTCTCCCTCCTTGCGCGTAGCACAACTATAGACGCCGTATAGTCGTCGTCACCATCAGAATACTCTTGAAACGTATCCCATTCCTTGATATCATGCGTAAGCTGGTCGTACCGTTTCTTCCAGTTCTCATGCTTTCTAATTAGTCGTTCTATTTCATTTTTGGCTAATCCATTCTTTTGTTCCAACTCTGCAAGATTCTTTAGATCATTTATATGAACCACGGTTGGAAGATGTCGTACCCAATCATACTGGTTGAGCAATTGGAGTTGTGTGTTTAGATTATCCACGTCACTCATCACGCGTAACCGGTCTTCGTTGGCCATAACTTTTTCGTCTCGTTTCATCTTTTTATGGAAGAGTTGGTAAACCTCATCTGGAAGAACATCGATGGATTTTCCTGGTCTATTTTTACGAGAAACGTCTGCTTTTCCATGATTTGTGATTAGATTAGTGGTTTTGGAAATGGTTCCGTCTTCAGGAAGCTCAACGTCGGGATAATATCTGTACAAACCTTCAAACGATGTTTCTTTAGATATGATTATGGGTTGGTTTATTAATAACTGGTTTACCGTATCGAAATTGAAAAGAACTTGTTTGTTGACGGAATTGATTTCGTCTCTTGATCTGAGTTTTCGTTCATTGTCTTTTTTGTTGCCTATGACCTCCCCCTTGTTCCTTCTCGTCATCTTATCAGAGGAGTATGGGTGAAGACGCGACAAGAGGAATAGACGCGAAATAGTGCAGACTTGTGCGACATGTCCGACATAGTGTAGACTTGTGCGACATCGCCTAACATATCTACGACATAGCTTAGACTTACTACGACATTACATAGATCAACGCGACATATCGTTACAGCCAATCTACGTCACTAACACTTTCTTCTTACCGCCAATGATATATAGAGGTAGAGAGAAACAAAAGTATGAGTTGCCACAAAGTTCATCGCATACCAGTGACAAAATGGATGGCAGTGTCGTTGCCATCAGAGTCATACGGTGGAAAATGATTGTGGTATCATTCATAACTTGGTTCATGTTGATCCATTACTTTGAACGGACTAATACTCGAAGCGTGATCAATAGTTGTCACTGGGGCTCCTGGGAGACATGGGAGAAAGATGCCCAGCCCCACCGTGTTGCATTGGTAGCAGATCCTCAGATTGTTGACGACCATTCTTACGCAGGACGTCCCAGACTCTTGGACTATCTTCTCAAGAAAGTTACCGACAATTATCTCTACAGAAACCACAAATATGTCCAGAGCTACCTTGATCCCGATACTGTGATATTTTTGGGGGATCTTTTTGATGGAGGACGGGAATGGGAAAACAAAATGTGGTACGAAGAATATTTACGATTCAACAGGATCTTTCCCAAGAAGATCAACAGAAGAACCATCAATTCGATTCCTGGAAATCATGATATTGGCTTTGAAAGTATTTCGCCAGACGTCGTCAACCGGTTCCGTACGTTTTTCGGCGAACCCAACGATTATATTGTGATCGGCAACCATTCGATCGTCATGTTGGACACGATCTCGTTATCGCACCCCAACCCCGAGATCCACACTGCGCCAACCGCGTTTCTAGAAACAATTAACGACAAACTCAACCCCCAACTTCCACGGATCTTGTTACTGCATGTTCCATTATATAGATTCACAGAGACACAGGCTTGCGGACCACTCCGAGAAAAATCAGGGCCGTTTCCTGTCCAGAAAGGAAAACAATACCAAACAGTCATAGAATACGAGATTTCTCAAAGAATATTAAGAACCATACATCCTGAAATCGCATTTGCTGGTGACGACCATGACTACTGTGATATTAACCAACCATACATCTACAACGGCAAGAATAAAATCACCAGAGAAATCGCCGTCAAGTCCGCAGCCATGAGTAGCGGGATCAAGAGACCTGCCATCCAATTACTTTCGTTGAACAATCCATATGATCCAAGAAAGACAGACTCCACCCTAACCTACCAAACAGAAATGTGCTACATGCCAGACCCGTACTTTCCGTTCAAGATATATTTGGGTGTATTTCTAGTATCGTTGACACTTACAAGTTTAATGTTTTTGTATCCAAGAAAATTGGAGGAATATGTTAGAAAATGTGAACTGTTTTTGAGACAAAATTCACCGGTGACGAGGTTACCATGGAACTTTCATAACATTCAAAGAGATCCAACTGGATTTTGGATACATATGGGTATCCAAGTTACAATCCCGTTCTTTATTCTTTACTTATATTACATTACCATATGAAAAATGCAAATACTGAGCGTAGTGAAGTATTTGTAAATTAGAAGGAAGAGTTTTGAATAGTGAATCTTGAAGGATAGACGTACTGAATCCAGACACTCAATACAAGAGTTTGATATACTCATCGTTCGACTACTTGAATCTAAAGAGTCTTTCAAATACGCTGGTATTGAAATCAGCTCTTTTGATTACGTACTGTCTTATAGCATATGGTTTCAAGTTGGACAATTGTCCCTCTGTGATCAAGGAACTGATCAATTCCGCTTGGACAGTAAATAGATTACTAATTTCTTTTAGCAATTGGAAATTTTCAGACAATTCATTAATTTGCCATTCATCAATAACAGATTGATATCGAAGCACATCTTTTGTAAGTACAATACCACCAGTAGAACTGACCGTGAACTTCTTGTAGTGTTCCAACAACTGGTTGAGGAAATCCATCCCAATTTTGATGAGAACATTATTCAAGTTTGCGTTGTTTAGTGTTGAACTGAGTTTAGTATGCAAGGATGCAAGGAATTCTGAGATAAGTTCACAGGGCTCGGTATCGTCTTCAATGGTATCACAATTGAAGTCTCTTTTCTTCTGTTTGGTCAAGATAAATGCGATTCTGTTTGAGATCATTTCCAACGTTTCTCTGATGATAATATTCAATGAAACTTCACACCTGGTGACAAAATTGTTTGTCAAATTGATCATTCTATTTTTTATGTTGGGAGAATTCACGGCACACGGTACGATGATTTTCTTAATGCATGATGATATGAGATAGAGAATTTCACTCACAAGGCTGAAGGAATCCAAAAAACTGAAATCAATATTTTGAACCGAATTAACTTTCGAACTTTGGGTCTCTTGTTTGAGTAGATCATATGCCACTTCTAAGCCTCCCCCAATGTAGAGTTTACCGAAATCGAACAAGATGATCTCCAAGACTTCTAATGAGTTTTCTGGAGCTTTATTTGGAGCCAATTCTAATAACCTTGATATAGATTCAATGGCCGACTTTAATATAGTTTCAACCTTTGTGATGTTTAAAGTTGAATATTCTTCTGCTTCTTGGTCTTGCTTCTCTAAATCAATAGGATTTATAACTGTCTTGTCGGAAAGCTTGGTCTTGACAAACGTTTTGAATTGATTATACCGCTTTTTCTCGGAGAAATGGAAACTGAACCTGTCGTTATGTTCTGCTGGAGCCTTTTGGTTATATTCAATGTTGTCTAAGTTTTCAATCTTGATGGAAAGATAGTTATTGGATATGGCTTGGTCATTATAGGTGTTGAATTTGTGGACAATATCATAAATGATATCTTCAAGGTTTTTCTTTTCCCGAAGAAAGTAAACATCTTCAGAGATGTATTCGATGAAGAGATCGTAGTAAGATTGATCTAAAATTGCACCCAATTCGTTCTCTTTGTCAAACTCATTGGTAGTCAAGAATTCCTTGACGTCCTTGGTGAAATCTCCAATCATGATATATAAAGAGTGCAAGACTCTGACGTGTGCCAAAGAACTCACCGATAATGAATATTGTAATAACGAACTTGTTTTATTTTGAATCATTTGTGCAAACACTCTTTGAAAGAAGATTTTCAATACTGGAATAGGATCTTGGAATACTTGTTGAACAATCCTAGCCTGTCCTTTTATGGCAACCCTCAATCTGTCCAATAAGTTTTCAGTTGCATCGTCTTTCACGGTTTCTTGATAGTTTGGATCTGACAAGTTAATCCAAACCGCTTCGTTGTCTAATATGGAAACATCTTCAGTCTCAGCCTCTGGATTCTCGGGATCGAATAAAAAGTCATTTTTACTTATAAACGTTTGTACCACGTTTGCGCCTCCATTAAACTCAAAGAGAATTTCAGCAATTTCCTTCATCATTTCAAACTCATCTTCGTCCGAGGCCACCTCGAACTTGTTCAATAAGTTTCTTTCCATAGTTTCACTATACTTTTCAATGGTGTTGAGACATTTCGTCGTTTTGGGTAAATCTGGAGATTCGATTTTTTTAGCCAAAGTGATTAAATTACTCACCGTTTTGGCACACTTGACTCTATCGTCAAATCTCTTGCTTAATCTCAACGTTTCCAATGGTTGATAACTGTCTTTGGTATAAAACCCATGGTAAGATCTAATCAAAAAAATGGTTTCCAAGGACCGATCTCGAGAGTTGGTGATCTTGTTTAACGAATTTCCCAACGGATTGATTTTTGTAGACACCTCAGAGATCCTCAGATCTAACAAATCAAACTTTTGCGTTGTTTGAACTATTTTGGATGATAGTTCCAATACGTTTTCACTATGCTTCAATTCATAACTTTCCACTTGTTTTTCACTCAATTCTCGTTGGTTATTGGACTCAATCATAAGTTGCTTCAATTCTCTCAATGTTGATTCGAATGTTCTGATGTATGGTTTGGGATCCAAGTATTCAAGTTTATTTGTTTCCACTCCTTTTAAGAAATGATCTTTACTCAACTCTTCGATAAAATCATTGACCGATAATCCTTCAAGGTAATTGTCCAAGTTCAACAACTTTCGTATATCCTCGTCTAAATCATAGATTGAGAAACTCATGATTTCTGTAGGATGAAGACCACTGTTTAATCTTGATAATTATGAGTTGTGCCGCCAAATCTCGAACTGTTTTGATTTAGAAAAGTTGGTAAGGACACGTCAATTCGATTCATATATTCTTATCGTATAGATCATTTATATCGGAGCTTTTGCGTATTCTTTTAGTATTGTATTGAATATTGAATAGTAAGGGAAACAAAGTGTTTAATATTGGAGAGATTTAGTGAATGAATGTGAATACTAATGAGATTTAAAGAATATCTATTGTTAAATACTCGCTACATTTAGTCAGAAATCAACATTTACAGAGAATAATAGAGAATTGCAATGCGGACTTTAATAACTTGCTGAGTACAGTAGAAAGAATTGTGAGCGAAGGGAATAGCTTTATTAGTCTTAAAAAGCTGCAAATAATATAACTTAAAGGTTCATAGAGGGTTTTCTATATAATTTATATGCAGGATATTTACGTCAGTAGATTCAGCAAGTTGAATATTGTTCAAAATTGCCCCTACTAACTAAGTCAAGGTCTAGAATAACCTGAAATAGCCTACGTCATAACTAAACGAATTACCAGTATTTTTAACTACTAGTTTCCCACGATATTCGATATGGAGTGTAGATTACATAATCTGGAGCTTTTTGAATACCGAGCTCAACGAGTATCAATCTAGTGCGATTTAGGATATAAATGAATACCAATGAGACTTAGTGAATCGTTCTGAATATTTGAGGAGATTACTGAATATTAATGCAAATTAGTGGAAATTTAGTGTACCTAAGTTAATATGAGTTACTTATACTGAATATTCTTGAGATTTAAGGGAGTAAGCATGGATTCTTGAATATCGCTTAGAATGTATTTAGGGAAAGAATACCATTTAGTGAAAAGAATACCTCGTAACAGCAATGTAGTGGACTATTCACAAATTACTGAGTACGTGTAATTATCAGTCTCAATAATCGGTTCCAGAGATCAAGTTAAGTGAAGTGGTCAGTTCTTTCAGTATTTAAGGCTGCAAATAAGCAAACTGATATTAATTTGTTATATGCAGTATAATAACGTAAGTAGATTTAGATAGTGAAATGTAGACCAAAATTGCTTCTACTTACTAAGTAAATATATAGAGCAGTCTGACATAGGCCCCACTGTATCATATACCACATTCCTGTAATATTAACAAGTAGTTACCCTCAATATTCAACTAGGATTCTAGATTACGTAATCATTCAAGTTTGAATATTGAGCTCAGCAAAGAGATATTGTGAATGGAAAGTAATATTAGTGGAGATTAAAGAGACTTAGTGACCTCTAGAAAACATCTATTGCTTCGCTGCGCTCAGTATTTATTAGTGAGATATAATGACTTCCAGAAGATATCACTTGTTAAATACACCCCTGTGCTCAGTATTTATCTGAGCTCAGTATCTACATGAATATTAGCAAGCTATGTTAATTAACTATATTTATCTCTCGATATCTAATACTAAATAACTTAGTTAGCCTTGAAGGTGATGTGACACTTACCACAGTATTGTCTGTCCTTCATGGAGGCCATGAAGACACCAGCACCACAGGTAGGTTGAGGACATTCTCTTCTCAATCTTTCGACCTTTCCGTCGTTGTCAACCTTGTAGTAGGTCAAGACAGCCAACTTGTTCTTTCTGTGCTTGTGCTTGATCTTCTTTGGGGTAGTGTAGACCTTCTTTTTTCTCTTCTTACCACCACCTCTCAATCTTAAGACCAAGTGCAAGGTAGATTCCTTTTGGATGTTGTAGTCAGATAAAGTTCTGCCATCTTCCAATTGCTTACCGGCAAAGATTAATCTTTGTTGGTCAGGTGGAATTCCTTCCTTGTCTTGGATCTTGGACTTGACATTGTCAATAGTGTCAGAAGATTCAACCTCTAAGGTAATAGTCTTACCAGTTAAGGTCTTGACGAAAATTTGCATTTTGGTTTGTCTGCAACTGATGCTTCTTTCGTACCAATACTGAAGAACTAAACTTTAAGAAGAATAAATATGGAAAAAATTATTGCCCGTGAGAGGTTGGTGAGATGGAACGAAAATTTGAAAATATTTCACGAAAAAAAAACAGTCCCAGAAAAATTTCGATAGGGCACGTGAGATTTCGTTTCGTATAGGGTATATGCCCTCGTGAATCCACCCCCTCCTATATTATCCCCCCTATAATATCTCCCTCTTATATTATTCTTCCAGCATTCGTAATCTATACTACATTAGGAAGTCGACGTTTATGTCTTTTTTGCAACACAGCAACACATATGACCACGAGTCGTATTGTTCCAGTAAGAAACTCGACGGTCAGTAAGTTCATAAGGGGATTGAAGAGTCATACACACCCACAACAGACCAATCTTAAGAAATCTACCTCTTGTATAGCTTGTAAGAATCCAGCCCACATTTTTGTATCCTAGAGAGATATTTTCACGCCATTTATTACTCAGGAACGTCACCATATTCACTAATCAATTCTTCGTCAGAATACTAGATGCTAGGAGACTTGGTGTTGAAGAACCGCAGGAAACTATACAGCAATCCATTATTTGTTCCTATAGCCCTCGGCGGTCCGCAACGTCGACCGTTTGATAGAGGTTTATCCGATTCAACTGACTCCATAACAATACACACAAAGAAGAGCAAAAGTATTTGGAAAAGGATATTTCTGATATGTATAGGAGAATAACTATGACAAACTCAGCTTAATGGTATCCATATAACTATACAAGTTGATTCTTCGCCTGTCACGTATAGTTAATTTTAGGGGGTATTTATATTGGACACTCTAATCAATTCTACTACCAAATATCCTCCGGAACTATCCGTAGAACAACTACAGTTCTGAAGTCTAGCTAGGAGCAATGATCAAATGATTGAAGTCATTTCTGAGGCCTACCTAGACACAATTGATCGATGCATTTCATTATATTCTTCATTGTTAATATGGAAGAATTCTAAAACAAGATAAGAGAACAAGGTGAGATATATTTATATTACATCTAAATTGGATAGTTCTTAACACTAAGTGCCTCTATATACACTTACTGAATTAAGAGCTAGTAGCAGTCTCCAGGATACTACTAGATTAACAACAATTGTGATTTTATGCAAAACCGAATAGTAAAGATATACCCCAATCGGTACCATGATCATCTTGTTTGACTTCTATTCAAATTTCTGCACCTCGTTCTCCTCAACACACTTTCTCGCTATATATCCAAATCATCATCTTCGTCTAATACATGCTGCTTAGACCGGATGGATCCAAAATTGATGGTTTTTCTATTGATCACCTTTATTAAGAACAAATGTTGTTCCAACGCTTCAATTGTAAAGGTATTCTTATCGTTACCCAACTTTTCGAAGCCCACCAATCTATCCAATTCCTTACCCTTTTTATAAATCACCACAAATGGAAGGACTTTGACATTCAACCTGGTGGCTAAAAATGGTGCATTTACGGCTAGGATCTTGACCACTTTCAATTGAAGGTGCTTCTCAGCAATGTGACACAATCTTTGATTCATAATATTACATTTTTCAAAGTTTGGTTGATAGAAATGGACAATCACAATGTCGTTGTTTGTGACGATCTCCATGACGGATTTTTCATCGTGGACATCAATGATGTTTCCAAGCTCGTCATCGTTTGCATCGGCGACATTGTCATCTATTCTGTGTAATTCTTTAGTTAGCTCTTGAATTCTTGCATCTCTATATTTTGAAAGCATTCCGTCTTGATCCTCTTCTAACAAGTCCAAGAGATCATCGTCACTTTCTGATATATATTCGTCATCGTCCACCTGGTTATTCTTATTGGATACCTTTTGTAACTTAGACTCCTGGTACTTTTCTACCAATGTCGCTTGTTGTTGATCCATATCCAGTAAAGATCACGACAAGTGTAGACGAGTTGTTTTTATTATTATTTTTTTCGGCTCACATTTTTATATGGCGTTCAACACTTGAAGAATAGATGTGAGCACCTGGACGTTTTTATCCACCATTTCTTTGTATGAATAAGTCATAGGACTCTTTTGTTTGGTTCCGGTATCCGCTATCGAATTTTCGGATCGTTTTTGCTCAGAATCGGATAACATCACTGACTCTTTAATCTCAACATCCAGTCCAAGCAATTCGATAGATTTCACCAAGTTATTGTTGATTTGTTTCGTGGTTGCTAATATCAACTCTAATTCTTGTAGAATTTCATTTTGTTGTTCAGTTGTGTCAGACATTGTTAATTCCTGATCACTTCTTGACCTCACGAGATATAATTGATTATAATAAATATAATAACGCTTCACTATACTGAATTTTATTGAATTCTCTCTAAATTTTATTAGTTTCTCTCTAAATTTAATAGTCTCTCTCTAAATCTACTAGTCTCTTTTAGTATTCACTAACTTTCACCAACTATTTGATAACGTGTCCGATCGACTCCCTTTAATGTTGTTGTGTCGCATATTTTGGTTAAAGAAATTCACGTGACTGAACCTTTCAAAAAGTCCCTCACTAAAGTTAAGGCTACCAATAATGAAATTGAAATAAGAGTTGAAAATATCCTACTACACTAGAATTGTTATTCGTACCATTTGTACTAATGTAAAGTTTCATTTATTCAATGAAATATGCTATATATGCTAAAAGTTAATCATATTGATAACTGTAATGCTAATGTTTAATGTTCTATTCTTCAGCCTTCCTTTTGGAAGTGAAATTTTTAGGACCGTTATGCTTACACATCTTGTGCAACTCCTTCTCTGCCAACAACTCTCGTTTGAAATTCTTTCTATCCAACTCACGGTCCTTAATAATTTCCGTCAACAATTTCTTTAACTCGTTGTTTTCTTGAATCAATTCGATTTTGATCTTTTCGTTTTCATTGAACTTGGTCAAGAGATAGTTGAATTCTTTGCACAACTTCAAGTATGTGACCTTTAATGTCGTGAATAATGATGTTAGTTTCGAAGTATTGATCATGGATTGTTTGATGGACACAACTGTGGCTGCGTTGACGGTGGTTGAGGGCATGGACACGAGCTGGGTTGGAGATGTTACGAGGTGGGTTGAGGATGCTGGGAGCTGTGTTTGAGATGTTGGCACCAATAGGTCACATTCTGGAACAGGCTCGTCTTTTATGGTTTTCTTGTTTGTTTGCAACGATTTGCTGAACTCATACTCATTGGAGGTTACACTGGAGTTAGTCAAACTGTTTGGAGAGTCAAATGGCGATCCTTCATTAGAGGCGGAACAATCTGGCGATATAGACGTAATTCGTTGCGATTCTTTAGCAGGAGCAATCAAATACTCCATGCCCTCGCTGTTTTCGTTATATTCATTAAACGACAATAGCGCCTGGTTGATTTCGTCCTCCAACTGGTCTTGAGGGGCACTTTCCTTCTGAGGCACATTTTCGGTTTCGGAGAATTCATAAAAAAGGGTATCTAGAGCATCTTGCGAGTCGTCACCGTACTTGGGACTATCACCAATGTGACTAGTCTTTATCTTCTTATATGGTGGTAGGCATATGTCATGGATGGAATTGGTGTGGGATGAAATCATCGGTAGTTATGAGGTTTTGCTTCTATCTTTTTGAAAGAGCAAGAGATATTATGTATTATGGAGCAGAGGTTAAGTTCAATTCGCGTGTAGTTCCAAAGTTAGTCCATCTATACCGTTGCCAGGCTCGATACGTGTTGGAGATCACCGTGTATTGAGACGCCAAATTTTTTTGAGATGGGCCATCGCGGTTGTATGCAGGAGGATAATACCAATATTTGCAACCACTTGAATATTCAGTATCCTTTGCGCCACTAACTACAAGACAGATATAAGTGAACTAACAAGTTAATGTAAAGTATAAAAGAACCGAATTTCTAAGTACAAAATTCTCGGTCAGATCATATTCTATATACAGATTGATAGAAGTGAAAAATGGATGGAATGCAGTTGGATCTATGAAATAAATATGACGTTAAATGTCGACGATAATGCAAAACAGGATAAAACAGACGAGTTCTGCAAGTTGGTCATAAAATGATGTAACCGATGAAAATAAAAGGATAGTTGATGATGATAAATTGATGACGATAAGAAATGATGATAATTGACGAAAATAAATTGGTGCTGGCAAATTGACGATAATAAATTGATGATGACAATTGATAATGTCTCCACTAATAAATCACCTACTAACAAGTCAACACTTAGCTGCGCTCAGTACTAATATGACTTTAATTGAATTTGTTTCACATCCTGCTAGCAGTGTGTGATTCATTGATTCATACGTTTGATATGTGTCTGAGAAGTCAAGCCGTAATTCGATATGTTACCAATAGTAGCATCTAGGTTGGATATCTAAGTTTCACGAGAGTCTCTGAAAACTTTACTCAACTTTCCAACCTCGTTCAAGACGCTACTAGTGGTGTCACCAATGGTATGACTGACTTCAGACACAAAAACTCCACTCTCTTCCCATTTCTCAGTGAGAACCAGTAACACAGATTCAAATGCAAGCTTTCCGGTCTTTGCGTTCTGGCCAAATCTATCAACCGACCATTCTTCAAGTTTATCGCAGATTCTTGAGATCGATCCAAACGCAGTGATTTCTGCAGTTTGATTAAATGTAGTACGAGAGTTGGGCAATTCCACATCGGGCTTATATGTGACAGTTTCATTCACCAATAACAAATGGTTCATGGTCAAGTTCATCGACTTCATCACCAAAGTCTTATTGATCAAATCCACCTCGCTGATTTCTCGAACATAACTATTTTCGTGGGCTCCAACAATGTATGATAGCCAGCTTGGAATTGATTGCTTACAAGCAATAAGTCTTTCAGTTCTTAAGATCTTGCGCTCCACATCAATAGATCTATTCAACACATCAACCGATATCACATGTGCGGATATTTTATTTGGATACTTCTGCCAGTTGGCAGCAGTGACTTGTTCCCAAGAGTATTCGAAATGATGGTTACTTTCAAAAAGCTTCATTGTGTTGGTGAGTCTTTTGAGGGGGGATAATTGGGGATCCTTGATTTATATACTAATGTAATTTTCAGTTGCCTTTGAATTTTCGTGAGTCTAAAGAAAAAGCAATTTCCAACGGTAATAACGTGTGTGCAGGATTCGGTGGAGTCGGAGGAATGGGTGCAAAAAGAATATATCGTGACCATATACTTAATGAGGAAGTAGGAGTCTCTATGAGTACCGGCATATGAGAATAGGGACAAAAATTGCTAGAAAGATCGATCAAAGTCTTCTATATTTGGGTCCCATTGAATTGCTAAGTAAATTTCTGACTACGAAGTGAAGTAATGACACATATTGCTACAATGGAAGCAATTTAGTCAAGAGGGTGAGTACATTCATTAAAATTCATTCAAAGTGACTGAAATCTATAAAAGTTACTTAAGTATTAACCCCAAGAGGTGAATTGGTCCCATTTTCAACTCAACATCGTTTTTTATGAAAACTTTGATGAATATTGTTCATACATAATATAATCAACTGAGAAATACATAGCAAACACATAATTATTCAAATTAAATACACTTGTATAATCAAAATACATCAAATAGTGTTTAAAACTGAATTCTATTAGGTCGAGGTTGTCTCTCTAGCTTTCAGGCATTTTGTACAGAATTCTAAATATATACAGTTTATTTTGGTAATGCCAGGTATTATTTACTTATGGTTTTTAGTTGAAAGTGACTTTTTCAGAGGTGCAAGTGAGATTATGGGTCTGCTATCGTCACTTTCTGACCCATCTGAATCTGAATCTGAATCTGAGTCGGATGACGACGTATCAGAAGAGGACAGTTCAGAAGAGGACAGATTTGATGAATCGTCTGAACTGAATTCGGTTCTTCCTTTAAAAGGAGACGACTGAGGAGAACGCAGCACCGAAGACCCATTCTTTACCTCTATGGTGGTTTGAGGTTGTTTCAAGCTAGCCAATGTGTTCAATTGAAATCTTCTAGCTATTGGTGCCACTTTCTCGCTGGATTGATTTGTTTTGGTTGCTGATATTGGTATAGGATTGCTTACCTGTTTGAGGATAGGCATAGGTCCCAACTTCTTAGGTGTGATTACTGTGGCCTTCGCCTGTGGTTTTAACGACTGTTGAGGTTTCTTTTGTTCATTAGCGACTTTTTTGATATTGGAAACTCCTGCTGGAACTTTTCTTGGGCCAGCTTTAGAGTCATTTTTTGGCCCAGTTTTAGTGTCATTTTTTGGGCCAGTCTTAGAGTCAATTTCCGATTCACTTTCTGATTCACTTTCTGATTCACTTTCAGAGTCACTTGATTCGCTCGAAGAATCACTTGATCCGCTTTCAGACTCACTGTCTGCATTGATTTTCGAATCTCCAGATTTAATAATAGTTTTACTAGGAATATTATCCGAAACTTTCTGATGAACATCGGTGTGTTGCACTTTAGTGTTTCCAGCTGATTCTAAACGTTTCGGAACAAGTTTTTTGTCAGCTAGAATTGTTGTTTTTTCTTCTCCCAGTTTCTTGATTTCAACGTTGTTACTTGAAAGTTTCTGTAAAGTTTTCGAATTCCTCTCAGAACTGTTTTCTGATACTTTAGATTTCGCAGGGACACCCTTGCCTTCAACAAATTTTGGTTTCTTCTCGACTTCAGGAATTGGGGCACTCTCAGACTCACTTTCCGACTCACTCAGTGAACCACTGTCTGAATCACTTTCTGAACTTTCTGAGTCACTTTCTGACTCACTGTCTGACACACGCTCTGGTATTTCTGACTTCCCAAGGTCCATTTTCTGCTTTTTATTTGAAGATGGTATAAGTCTATCTTGATCTTCTAAAGAAGTGGTTTTATTCTCCGGTTTTGGAGGTTCGCTTGTGATTTCGAGAGTCTTGGGTTGCACAACGACGATATCAATATCGTCCTTTTCATTTGGTGTGGGTTGTACCAAATCATTAGTTTGACTTGGTAAGTTTGCGGTGGATTTTTGACCACTAGACTTATCAAGAGATCCAGTATTAGAATTTGCATCCTTATTCAGCGTGAGATCTATTTCCATAGAATCTTCCAAATTAACCTTTGTGGCATGCGTCTTTCCTGGCATTTTACTGGTCAAATGTTTTTCACTTTCACTTTCTGAACTTTCAGAAATAGAGCTATCTGAATCAGAGCTGAAATCCATACTTCCGCGAAACATTGGTTTCTTGCGGGTCAATTTTGTCACAATATTTGTGGATTTCTTTGATTTTGGTGCAGATATAGGAGCAATCAAATTCAACGAAGTTAAATGTGGTTGCAAATTCTTAGAAGGACTTGAATGTTCAAGGATCTTCTCGCTAGTTTTACTAGCCAAATCAATTTCAGCACTTGATGCAGAACTGGCTTTTGGAATAGTATCAGAAGTTGACTCACTAGTCTGCTTCTCAATTTTACCATTCTGCTCTTGAGATAGTAATAATGTAGAGTTCAAATTATTCTCTGAAACTTCCTTTTGTAGGGAAATTGGTTCAGACTCAACATTATTCAATTTGGTAGGTTTGTTTGAGTTATTCACCTTTATCATACTGTTTCGTTCTGGATCAAAAGAATTGTCAGACGCATCAGAATCTTCGGAAAATATTGATACATCCCTCGAGTCTACAAAGTTCAATTTATTCTGCTTTAAAACCTCCAAGATCTTTGATTTCTTTATCGTTGGGATTGGTTCTTCTGGAATCTTTCTCTTTTTAGAGGTTTTTTTGAGTGCTTTTGCTTTGTCGAAATCATGCTCATTCGATTTGTTAGAAGCTAAATGCTGGGAACTATCTTCATGAGTATTCTCGTCAATTTCAAGTTGATTTGGACTACCGTATTCTGGAATGGCTTTTTCCAATAAATTTTGGGTATCAATTCCTCTCTTCATATCACTAAGCTCTTCATTTGATTTGGCTGATGATTCATCCGCAATCTTCATCAATGTGTCACTAGTAGATATTAACTCTTTTTCCATCTCCATTACGGCATCCAAGGCATAAATATGTGCATCATTCTGTAAGTGAAATGGTCGACTTTTGAGAGTCTGGCTTTCTTTTTCAGCATTTTCTTTTGGTTTTCTATCTTGCAATAGATCACTCATAAACTCATTAAAATTATTTAAAGCTGATTTTTGATGGATCATTAAGTAAGGATACACTGAATTAACCAAGGTTTGCAAGACATCGTTGAGATCATGGCTAGAATCACTTGGTCTCAGCCAATTTTTGAATTGTAATACTTTGCTCAATATTGAGTAAACGTCTTTTCCGGAGTAATTGTAGTTGAAGATGCCATTTTGTGAAATCCTTTGTCCATCTAGGTCCTCATTTGCATGGTATTTTTCATTAATAATCACAAATATATTTCCCATCTGTTGAATTCCTACGTTATAGGAAATCGATTCTTCACTGGCATTATCCACGAAACCAGATTTTCTGATGTTCAACAAATTGAAGTAGTTGTAAGTTGGGTGATGCAATAATTTTGAGATGCAGTTATTGTAGGTCGATATTAATCTATGACATGATGTGTTGACATTCTCACAGCAGGATACTCTCTCTATTTCTTGGGATAAATTGGATTTTAGCCAATGGTTCAAACCGAAATCATCAGGAAACTTCAAGTAAGGATTTTTTTGTTGGAAATGTTTATCGAACTTGGCATTGATATATATTAACTTGATATTAGACAAGTGATGATCATCGACGATTATATTATTATGCATTATTAAGGCGATTCTTCGATTTCGTTGTTTCAATTGAAAATTAACTCGGACCAAGTAAAGTTCAAGCTGGACTGAGTTAAGCAATCCGGTAGGAAAATAGTTGAAACACTCGTTCTCAACATTGCTAATAATCAAAGGGTCTAAAAAATGTGATCCCAACAAGTTTCCAGCCAAGGTAATGGTGAATATATTGGAGTCACAGGCCAAATTGACTTCGCTGAAATAGTAGGTGTCAGTCAATGAAAATTTCTCTATAGAATGTATTCTATCAAGCTCTTCGTCAACTGAGTTGGTTACATGACCTTGATATCTGCTATATGTATCGATTTTATGCGTCAAAAGTGTTGTCAAATCATCATTGTTAATTCCGGTATCAAGAATGTCGTTAATTTCATGAGATAGTTGTAATAAATCAATGGTAGAAACTTGGGGGTTCTTGATAAAAGCTTGAAGAGAATGATCTGCTATAGAATTACCTATGAGATCATTGATGAAAGTCTTTCTGAGATCCAATTCGTGTTTGGAGCACCATTCGAATGAGTCTTTTGATATGACGTTATACTCCGTTTGAAATCTAGAAATTGTATTTTCTATTATATATTTGGCATCAACTATGGAGTGGTAATTGTGATAGTCTAAGCATATTATATAATACTTAGTAATGTCCATTGTAGGAACGTACAACCAGGTGATTGTGATGGTTGAAGCGTTGTAAATTTTCTTGGAATTGATGTTGGGTCGTGTTCTACCCGTTTTAGTGATGGTTGCACAATGAGATTTAGACGGTTTTAGTATGACGTTTGATACTAACAGTGATCGGCTCAAGAGTCTTTGGTTTGTTTGATCTTTCCTAGACTGGTTGCTGAACTTTAAATAATTCTTTCTGTAGAACCAAACTCGGTCCTATTTCAAAATTATATTGGCTATAGTCTCGTATTACTTGTATTTGATATAGTCTTGATTTGCAGTCGCTTTCTCTTTGGTTCGATCGATATGTATTACTGTACCCATCAAGGTTGCAATCTATATATATTAGCTTTATATGTCTCTAGTTGAGATTGTTTGTTGTTCAATTCTACAAAATCATCGAATGCATCTTAACATCTTTGTTGGATAATGCCAACTTCTTCTTTATGAGACTCTTTGGATTATATCAAACTACTTTATGAAAGCATTCATTGTAAATTATTGAGCTCCTTGTTAGAAAATTTAATATTGAAATTCTTGTAAATTGAACCGGTTGGTAAGTAGCTTCTTATTTACCTATCTCTTATTGACATAAAAACTACATATCAGTTCTTTGGATGGTTTCCAGAATAACTGAAATGCATGTAACTGAATAAAATGACAGAACAAACGTTGAGAGTCATGTTTCTGTCAAAAACTCTCTCATAAGTTGCCATACTTATCATTGTGATAGCAATTTCACAACCGGTTTAGTACTGGGGTCAACTTTAACAATATAAGTTCTTTTTATGTATATTCTTTAGACCTTGGGAGGTAATAAACAACTTCCAGCAATTTGTATACAAGAGATTCTAAACCAAGTCAGTAGACAAGTTTATTTATCAATCATTTTGATTTCGCTATTCCACCCTAGAATTGTTAATTGAACAATCGTGGATCTCGATTTTTGTATTGACTGTGGATTTCGGGATTTCAAAACAAGTCCATATTCTAGGGCATAAATTCTTGTTCTACAGGCCATTCCAAATCAATTCTTCTCCGTACCACTTCAAATTAAATGTATAGCAACAATTGCAACTTTCAATTTCTCCAATTTCATCAACTCATTTATTCACAATAAGCACTAATCTCCTACGGGAAAATTGATAGTATTCCGGACGACACTGGTTTGTAACTCACCCCAGTTGTATTTCTATATTCTATATGCACTCTGTCCTAAGCTACGCCATAGTTTTGACAGTTACTAAGACTCTGAACAAAGGTCTTAGTAATCATAGAAACTTTCGCTTTATATGCATTACCTCCATAGCGTAATCGTTTCAAATTAATAATTCATTATATAATATTATATACAGGTGGCTGCGAAATGAACAATTTGAAACCTCATACAGCCATAGTTGGTGAGCAGCAAAGTATGGCGGTAAAAGAAGCCACCATCAAAATCAAATATAAATGGAGAAGCAAATCCTGATAGCAGAACATTCTTTTTACTCTAAGATATTCTCTCTAAGTTTATTCACCCTCTTATTACACTATTCACATGTCAGTTTCAATTGCTATTATCGGTCTTTCTGGAGTCTTAGGTCAGCCTACACTTGAGGCTGCCCAGACCATATTTGCAGATCAAATCAAGTTCCCTATCAAGGCTTTAACTACTAGTGCCGGAAAAGTATCTACCGACAAGGTCGAGTACATTGTTGCCAACTATGATGAGCCAGAAAAAGTTGCTGAATCCATCAAGAATGTCGATGTGGTTATAGATTTAGTAGCCTTCAATCCCGCGGCCACAAGTGGTGTCGACAAGGTGATTTCTATTGTGAAGCCCAAGTTATATATTCCTTCACAATTTGGAATTGAGATCGAGAAAGCTGATCAGCTTTTCCCTGGATTTTTGAAAGCTAAAACCGATCGTTCTATAGCTGCTAGAGCCCAAGGCATTAAAACTGTTGATATCATTACCAATTTTTTTGCTAAACCAGGCTCGTTCCTCTATGAATTCGTTGGCCATGCAGGAATTGATCCTACCTCAAAAACTATCACTGTTAGAGGAAGTCTTGACAACACTTTTGACTACTCCACCATTGCTGATATCGGAAGATCGGTAGTTTCTGTAGCTCTCCAAGATCCCGCAACGCTTCCTGATACCGTCAGAATTCACAGTGGTACCCTCTCTTTCAAGGATGTCAAAGAAAGGTGGGAAAAGGATCATAACGCTACCTTGAACGTCTCAAAGACCTATACTAAAGAGGAAGCTCTCGAAGAAGCACAGGCTAAATGGGCAAAAGGATTTGACTTTGCTGATTTCTTCTATTACTTACACAATATTGCAGCTCAAGGTGTTGACAAGGGTGCCTCTTTTAGTAAGTCTGAGAACGAGTTGGTCAATCCCGGTGAGAGTTTATGGAAATGGGAAAACTATTAGGAGATGAAGATTATTAGATACTATGGTATCAATGAGTTGACTATGCAACTTTAATAAGTAGAGGAAAGATGTAAGTATCATAACATGAAAAGTTACATTATCTCAAGCATATTCTACAAACTGTCCCCAATTGGCTCTATTACCAATATTAAGATCAAATAAACGTTAAATTAGTATAGCACAATTATAGTAAATGAATATACTCTTTTCAATGAAGAGATCTTTCCAGTATTAAATTTGGAGATTTGGAACCAAATTTGAAAAATATCCAAAATAAAGTAAAAGCTTTGTTATGTCAGTAAGCCCAATGGTATTCTCTTCAAAGTTCACCGATAAATCATATTTCGTGGCCAGTGTAATTTCCTCAATGGCTGCAAATTATTGTATGCTCTATTTTGAATTTTCGCAACCATAACCACAAACGAAAACTTTAACAGAATAAACTAACTAAAGCTTCCACTACTCTTACAATACTTTACAAAAGTAGCTAGCAAATTGCAAAGAAATCACCACGGAACCGCGTTAATGACCATATTTTCAACTTCGGGCCCAAGCATTGGCTTGTTTCGTTCACCCATTAGATCCACAAACGCATTCTTTCCGTCGGAAATTTTAAGGAATGCTTCATTGAATACTTCAGCGGAAAACAGCAACTTTAAGAGCATAACTGATACAAGTGATACTCTTAGCTCGTTTGCTCTTCCAAATTCTGAACTGTCTTTGATATTGAATTCACTTTTTACCGACGAAACTACTCCCTCGCTTCCTGAATACTCATACAGAGAAGAATACAAGGCGGACGAAGAAAGTGTTAATATGGTTACCAACGTGTTGGAAATTTATGATAAGTTCAAGTCAGTAAATGATGAGAAAGTTACAATTCCAAACTGTTCAATGGATACATCCATCATAAATGATTTTGATTTTGATATTGCAAGTCTTGACTTTGATTATGGCAGTTTTGATTTTGATTTTGCACCTAAAAGAAAGGACGAGTCTACTGATAATGAAAATAAAGAGAGGCCTATCAAGCCTTTGGATTTAGCTGATGATGGTATAATGAATTTGAGTCCATTTGAATCAAACGTGTCTGATAATAGAGGAACCTTGCACAGATTTAAGAAATTAATTACCAAATTTCAATCAAAAACAATGTTTGGAACTACAATACAAATAACTCCTCTAGAAGAAGATGCATTCTCTCGTCAGATCCCGTTAAAGGATAAATTGAATCCACGTTTACGGATGTTTTCCAAACGTGAAGAGTCGGAAGCACCATCTGGGTCAATCAAATTCAAGAATCAAGTCGATATGATTGTTTTTAATAGAAATTCCATCGGCTTAAGTGACAATGAATATATTTCCAGATACTATACCACACCTGTTGGACAAGAAAGCAATTGGAGAAGCAGAAGATTTTCAATTCGTAATTTCAAAAGAAACAACTACCAAAGAAGGTCCTCGATTTCGTTGTCCCGCAAAGTCAGCAGAAGTATTTCCAATTTTCAAGCTAAGACTATATTGAAAAGTAAGAATAATCTCAATTATGAAACGGAAAACTTCAACAGCATCAAAGATGATTTGCTAAACTGTGCTGCATTTCTTGAAAATTTTGAAAAATATGAGTTGGAGAAGTTTCAAAACGAATCTAAAATTCGTACCTTGAGACATAACCAGTTGAGAAACTATTATGAACAAGAAATCAGAGATGGAGTCTTTAATTGAATAAAAGAATGGAAATTTTAATTTAGACACTAAACCTAAATGTAGCCCATTTGCTAGTAATTGCAAGATTCTAACATATACAATTTATGGAGATCAAAAGTAGTTGCAAAATGGTTCAAGAGAAGCTTCTATATACAAGTTTATGGAACCTCACTCTGTGATTTCTATGTAGCCAAGTTTATAAGCTAAGAAATGAATCCTATGAATCTGGACAGCATAACAACAAGTCAACAAACGATCTACTAATTCGTCGTCCAATTTGTATGTACTCTTCCTGCTCTTTACACTTTCATCTAGATACTCTATGAATTGATCACCATTAAGCGCGAAAAGTTTGTGATTTGCAACAATGAAACAAGACTACAAGAGTCATCCAGTTAAAGTTAATTCAATAAACTTGGATAGTCAGTAAACTTCTATCGAGGATTGTTTGGACCAAAAATAATCCAAGAGACTACCTTGAAAAAACAGGTAAAGAGAAGAAGTCTCAAAGGTCCTGACTGGCTGTAACACTAGTATTTCTTGTTGATAGTATATCCTCTTAACCACTCTACTACAATTATATAGACCCTACTCGCGATTCTACTTGTATAGTCTTTTACTCATGTACTATATCATGTATATGCCAGAATATGAGCGCTGATGACCCCACAAAAAATCATGTCAAATTTGAATGCAAAATTGACTAGTAGTGTTTCAATGTTTCAATTTATATAGTCACATAAAGAAATTTTTATGTAGTGACATAATATTAAAATTTTGAACGTGTAACATATATAGATCCTTTAATAATTGAGATCGTGTAACTAAAAAGAAACCTCTAAGAATTTTCATCATCATAAGATTGAAATAATCTGGATATTATATCTAGAATATGAAACCTGATTACATTAGTTATCAGTATAGACAGTCCACAACACAATGGGAAATTATCATCGTCTAGTAAATCTCAGTTGGTGAATAGAAATCTTGGAACTATGTTTACGAAGAATATGAGGCTTGGATCCATAAAAATGCAGTGAAACACTAAAGTTCAACATTTAAGTGGTATGCAGTCCTGACGATAATTGGGCAAACTATGAGTTATTTAGGTAAACTACTGGTATAATACTATATAGATTAAACCTCGCAGTATCAACCATACTAGTTCTAAAATTTGAACTCGAACGACTAGATAGTTATAAGCTTCTAGAGCCACGGTCTTTGCGATAAGATAGAAGCTTCAACTATTTAATTATTGTTTTTAAATACCTTTAAATAAATCAAATTCATGAACAATTTAAGTCTTCGTAACAATGCTTAAAAAATAGTATTCTATGTTCTTCTTTGGTGACCCTTCGGTACTTGAATTTCATGCAACTCTGGTGAAATAAAATTGCGTTTTCTCATTTGGTCAAATGAGCCACTCACCGACGAGTGAGGTGGCCAATCCTGAAAGAGAGAGCGCTCTCAATTACAGGTTAGCAGAAGCGGTCAAAGAATGAATTGAATTTGTGAGTCTATGGTTCTTCTATGGTTCTTAAACTCCATAGATTGTAGTCGTTAAATTTATTTATGTACAAACTACTCTATTCTCCGATTCCGTTCTCGGGGAAATATATACTGAAATGGTTTAAAATTTACTGGAGATAAGAAGAAATTATCATTTGAATATTATTGAATATAACCAAATTTGTGCCTCTACATGTAGTTTATAGGCACCAGAGACCAGGTCACCCGAAATCCAGGTTCTCAGTGTACAAGCATAACGGAAACGTACTCAAAATTGACACTGAGAATCAAAGGCAAGTTAGAACTCCAACAACTCGGAATTCCTTCCCACACTTTTTGATACGGTCTATGCAACTTCGTAAACGATACAACACAATTGTTATAAAGTAATCCTGGATAACCTTACCTGCTCGTGATATTGTTCCGGTAGCGTCAAGCGAGTTTCAGGACGATTACCCATCCATGTATAGGAGGAATGACCACAACTGTCTGTCCAGTAATCCATTTCCCTCCTGCATACAAATTCTTAGCCGAAAAGTTATTTGATTGATAGGTGTACAAAATTTTACTTTAGCAACAACAAAGCCAATCTCTAAACCTCAAGTGTCTACGAGTTAATTATATACCAAGTATACACCTATAAGAGTAATAATAGTGGCAAATTAATTATACCTCCTAAAATTAATTTGAAAGTGTTTCAACAAGTAAATATACAAATAGCGGTAGTATTGCGTTCTCATTTTGGTACTGGTGACTGGTGTGGACTTACAACTGAAGTGTGAGATTGAACTGAGAACTGTGCTCATCAGGTGTGACTTTAATACGAGCAGTTATACAAAATGGCAGACACAACGCCGTCCAAGGACGGCAAAATAAATGGAAAAGATAGTGAGGATAGTAAACCAAATGATAATAAACTATCACCTCCCAACGATAACCGAAACGTATTGTCCAATGCAAACTCAAGCTCGGGTCTTTTTAAAGTCCCCAAAAACATTCTTGTGTCTGATAGTAAAGAATTAAATTCACGCTTATCTAATGCATCTACCAATATACCTGCTAGTATAAATACAGGAGATACTCAACAACGATCGGCAGCGCCTATAAATGCTCCACTGAGTATAAACAACAGCTCCGTCACCTCACCTATTTCTAATCCCATCTCATTAATGGCCTCACCATCCGCAACCCCAGGAATTGGCCCCCCACCTTCACTGCAAAACAAAAATATAATATCAAGTTTAAATAAATCACTCAAGGCAAAACAAAAAATCATCAACTCTCGTGAACCTCATCCAAAGAATTCCACGTTGATTACTGAAATGATGAACACTTCTCCACAATCAACAGTGTTTCCCAACAATATATCTAACCAAACGGAGTCGGAAGAAAATCCTGTAAGTAGCACCCCCCATCCTAATACTCCAATAAATCCAGGCAATCAACAGTCACAAACAACTTCAACTACACATCCACCTCCAAACTTGGCCAATCCTGTAATTGTTGGTTTGAGCCATCCACAACCATCGAACCCATTGAATAATCTCAGCAATGCTACTAACACACAAACAACATCTAATACAACCACTCCAAATACGACGATCGGAAGTGTTGCAGATTTGGGATCCACTTCAAACTTGACTAATCAAACTTCTCTCAAGGGCAAACACAAAAAGATTGCCAAACAAAGTTCAACGAGAACAGACTTTTTTGCTGCTAAGTTGGCCAGTGCTGTGGACGATATTGAGAGTAGTGACAGTGATGAAACGTTTGTTTATGAAAACAATAACGCCAATGAGTATGAAACAATAAGCAATGCCAATAACGTGATAACGACTGACACTAGTAGTATACAAGGAAGTGTTGCAGGTGGGGCGAGTAATGCCCCTGCATTGAATTCACCACCAGTTGCTGACCAGAATCTAGAGTTCCCCTTGCCTCCATCTTTTCCTTCATCTAACTTTAATCATGTGGCAGAATCGGTTCATTCAGTACATTCAAATTCCAGGGGACCTAAGAATAATGTAGGAAACAATTCAACCCCTTCAAGCAACAGACCACCTTCGATCTCAAATTCATACAACAGCAATGTCTACTTAGAATCTATAACGAACAACCCAAACAATTTGGGAAAAGACAAAAAGTTATCTCACCAACGCTCAAGCTCATCATATTCCACTCCCCTTGATGAATTGAATAAGACTATTCAAAATTCCGAAAGATCTTCTGTTCAACACTCACCTCTCAGTCAATTCGGTGATGTTCAGGGGACTGCCAATAGTAATCCTCATTCTAACCATCACAGCTTAGGGTTATTGGATCCAACCAATAGAAGCTTCCATCACGGAACAAGCTCACAAAGAGCACACAGTGTCAATGATTATAACGACGAACACTACTCATATGACGAAGTCGATGATGACGACGAAAACTTGGACGATGACGTGTCAATTGAAGGGGATTACTATGCATCGAGACCAACAGGCTCAACAAATGCAGCCGCTACCAACAGATTAACAAGCAGCAGCGAAAATAATTCTGGAAATGCTGCAAACGGCTCGACCCAAAATGCAATTGACAATTCCAATCAACATCCACATCCTTTTGCATCAAATAATTCCGTTACCAGCAAAAATACCTCGAAGAAAAATTACAAGTCGTCAACGTCGTCATCGAAATTGAGATCTACCACCTCAAAATTGTTTGACAAGAAAGGATCTCAACCAAGAAGGTATAGCATCATTCCCGACGATATTGATATAGAAGATTTTGACGATGAATTGATTTACTACGATAATAACATACGGTTTCCTTACAACACAAACAATAACAATTTGAACGAATATTCGCCGTTAATTAGCCAAGGTCACAGGCTTCCACATTATAGGTCATTGAATTTGAACTTTCCCGGTACAAAAAGGCCTTCTACTTTGAAAAATAAGCGCTATATGTCAACCGGCCAAGCAGTGCTCCCTGATAATGGACATACAGACAACCCTGCATTACCTCCCAACAAAGATGACATGTTTTCGTATCAATATCAAGACCCTCAAGAGTACTACTATGATTTCGATGAGTATGATGAAGAGGAACAGGTAGGAAACAATCATAACGAACACAATCAACGTCCAAGAAACTCTTCAAGAAAAATTAATAATGGTGGAGGTCGCTATACACATCCACATCTCTCACCGAGTGCCAATCACTTCTTTCTTCCCAGAAAACAATCCAGCGAATTTAAGCACTACCGAGCCAATTGCATCAAGTCTTTTATCTATACTTTGGTAAGTATTGTTTGTATACTTGGGGTGGGATTCATGATGGGGTTTGTGTTGGCTACCACGAAGGAATTACGGCATGTTTCCATTACTTCTATCGAAAGTCCAGTTGTGAGTCAAGACGAATTAATTTTCAATATTGTGGTGAGAGCTTTCAACCCTGGTTGGTTTGCTGTTAACATCGACGAAGTCGAATTAGACATTTTCGCCAAGAGTGGATACTTATCAGATTCAATTGATTTGACCCTCGATAGCGCAATCGAAAACGTTCTAATTGGTACGGTGACCACCTTAGAGTCCCCCTTGAGTTTTAGTGGAGGGTTTTTCACGCGAGAAGCTGTCAGCCAAACGGGAGAAATCAAATTATTGAGCCCTGGAAGAAATCTTACTAACACTGATGATGACCTTGGAAATGTTGATGGAGACAATGACCCAGATAATTCCAAAAAATGGCAAGTCATAGCCAAGCATCCTTTTGACTTGAGAGTAAGAGGAGTCTTGAAGTACAATTTACCAATGAGCTCCAATCCCCGTTCTGTTGTTGTTGATAAAGTTCAATATATCGACCCTAGCGCTCAATAGTACAAGTTATTTGATAGTTTCTTTGATGATGTCGTTTTTGGATTTTGCAACTTATCTTTTGTCTAATTAATAGCTAGAATATTTTGAGTTATAGAATGTATTTAATGGGTTTCTAGGATACATTATCTCAGGAAAGAATAGTAGGATTTAGAGATAATCAAGTCTTGATTTGAGAATGTCATGGTCTACTCAAAGAATGAAACGTTCCGACAACTCATAGAACGAAATCTCTCTTCAACTCATGATTTCATGAGGCTATTGTAGAGTTTGTGGGAATCTGGAGTGACACGAGGTTCCAATCTAACTTTGAATAGTTTTGGATCAAAGGCCGTGGCACTTGGTGACATATTACTCACAAATGGATCCAATCCCATCAACGTATCACTGGTTGGTGGTCTTACTTTGAAATAAAGTATCATTCTACAAGTGAGAGTATACAATTGCTTGAATGCCAAATACTTTCCAGAACACATTCGGGAGCCAGCACCAAATGCAAAGTGGTTTATTTCCAATAAATTCTTGTTGAGCCACCGTTGAGGAAGAAATTGGTGAGGACTCTCAAACACTTTAGGATCGTGGTTCGCTGCGTATGCGTTCATGAACATCAACGTACCTTTAGGAATCGATACCTTTCCAAATGAGATGGGTTTAGTGGTGGATCTGGGCAAGGCCATGGGAGAAGAAGTGAAATACCGGAGTGTTTCTTGAACCAAAGCAATGACATAATCGCACTCCATCAATAGGGCACTCTTATTCCATGCTAGAAAAAGATCATTATTATAGAGTTCTAACAAGCTTTGAAAGGCATGTTCTTGAATCGTCTCTCCATAGGGTTGCGATAAGTGACCCATCAAATGGTTGAAGTTTAATGGTGTGTTGTCTAGACCTGCACTAACCATAGTCAAACAGAGACTTTGGATCTCGGCGTTGTTGAGCCCATTTCGACAATGCGAAGCTGATAAAAGTTTTGCAACCATTGAATTTGCAGCAATGGCGTCGTTTGCCTTTAATTTCTTTCTAAGTATGGAAAGCAACAAATCCATGTAAAGTTCTCTTCTTTCTCTAAGGGAGTCTGCCTTTCTATTAATACCAGGAATATACCTCAATATCCGTAAGTAATCCTGGAGATTTGAGGTGGGGGATCGGAGTTTGATGATTTCACTTTCTACTTCAATAATCTCTCGGGCCAACACGGAATCGCCATGATAACAATCAATACTGATACCGTACGTGATGAAGATAGACGAACGTAACGCAAAAAACTGTCCATGTTCCATAATATCGATATCGGCCAATGGAGATCGAGAATATCGAAACATACTGGAAGATGGAAGTCCCGATATCTCGGGGTTTGTCTTGATGATATTCTTCATCATATACTTTGATTGCTTGTCGATAATACTATAGCTAGCTTCAACTGCTGCCTTGTTCAAATGCGCTGAAATGGCCCTTTTCTTCTTATTGTATGATAATCCGGTTGGTGTAGAGCCAATGGTAAATCCTTGAGTGGCAGAAATGATATCATGGAATGTATACAGAACCGGGCGGGAGTTGTTAGCATAAGAATGCTTAATCCACAAGCAATAAACATCCTGGTATGAGTTGACAACCACGGCATTGGTTATACCCATACGGATCTGAAATACCTGTGCGTTATATTGTAACGCCCATTTCATAAACACTCTGGAGGGATTATTAAGTATTTGAAACAAATTACCAACAACAGGATATTCTGGAATCTTTACAATCCCTAAGATTTCCGTATCCTTATGTTTAGGATATAAGAGAATCCATACAACCAAAGCAATTAGCACACCATTCAATATCTTGACAAGATGATAATTCTCATAAACCACAATCACGAATTGCTGGAGACTAAAATCCATTAACAGCAAAAATAGAGGGTATTGATAATAGCGAGAGATAGATGATAGCGAGGAAATGAGAAATAGCGGTGACTAATCCTAAATAAGAGAAGTGATGATAGCTAGAGAGAAGTTGAGGAGGATAAGAATATAAAGTATTAAATTAATGGGTGCAAAAATACTTGCGCGGTTGAAATAAGTGGAGATTATGAGATGAGTGAATCATGAGTATTTGGAATTATCAGAGATTATATTTACCATCTATTTGAGCAAGTTCTTAGTAGTACAATGATTTATATGAAATGCAGTTTAAGCACATATAAAACGATCATATTTATTCATGGATTTATAATTTAAATCATTGACAAGATCGCTTTTTAATTTGTTCATTGGTAGTAATATTTATAGTATTATTGGATTCTTTATTAGTTCATTTATAGCTAGTACTAGGTGGAGGTATTCGATAAGCAGACTCATTTCAAATTGGCTATATATTGAGATATCTCGATATATGGAGATAATTTGTTGAGTCACCCTTTTTAGATATTGACTATTTGAAGATTTTCTTACTACGAACATAAAGAAATTGTAATGCGATGGTATTGATATTGAAGTTTGTTAAGTGTACTAAAATTCAGCAACTAGAATGAGGCTGACGTATCGACTGGATGATGCAGCTTCATTGAGTAAAAATACGCTTTGATTCTCTGGGGAGAGCGACTTGTGGTAGTAAATCTTCAAGTGAATCGCTAGAAGACGAGCGAAGTAATCAAGTAAAATACACTAAGTCGGTGTTCTAGTGGATCGATTGAACTCGAGAAATAGACATTACGACACGAAGTAGTGTAGCAACTAGTGGATCGCAAGAATTCGTGAAATCATCTCCAAGTCGCTACGCTCCTTAGTGACTAGTGGATCGCTAGAAGCCGAGGGAAGTAACCAAATATAAGTCACTAAGTCGCTATGCTCCATACTGACTCTTAGTGGACTAAACCATTGCTTCCTTATCCTTTCCCAACACTTCACCCTTGTAATCTTGACGCATTTGTTCTTGTGCAGCTTCTTCAGCCTCTTCACGAATCAACTCATCGATATCGTAATCGTAGTTGTTTGGATTTGAATCCACATCCAAACGTTCCTTCGTTCTCCGTCTTAAATTATTACTTGAATCCAACTTGATTTTGACGGGAATATCTTGAGAAGCAATTCTGTCTCTCAATGACGAGGCCTGGGATTTTATGGAGGTGCTCTTTGCACTTCTAGCCGCAGCCACATCTGGTGGAACGTAACCAAAGTCTTGGTCTGCATCATCTTGATGGGTCTGGATCTTCTTCTTCTTCTTTTCCACCTCCAACGTAGTCAATCCAGCTGCGTAGGGCAAATATAACACACCAGCGACAAGTATCACTGCAACAGCCAATATTAAAAAGAACATTATAGTGTGGTAGAGATCAATATGATGATGATGTGGTTAGTTACTTTCAACGAATTATAGACACTATGATGCAAGTGTGGATACGTGATTTGGCGGTGGTTTCGGATGTGCCCTGTACCTTTAAGAATGATTCAAAAAGTTTTTTCAGAGCGACCAATGATCACTTGAATAAGTGTAACTAGTAAATCAGTATGTGGAGACAAATAGTCAAGACTGGATTAAGAACGGGAGGCGGTATACGGTTGTTTGGTCGTGCCGGAAACTCTAAGCTCATTACTGGGTTTGGTGGAGTTCGTGGATATAACAGAGCTAGTCTTGTCACCAAAAGATCATATTCATTATCGACTGAAGGTGAGTCGATAGGAGATAAAATCGATCAAATAACCCTCCAACAGTATAACAAAGTTGCCAATGAGTATTTAGAGACTCTAGCTGACGAATTGGAGATTTTGTCTGAAGATTTTCCCCAGATAGATTGTGAACTCTCTCAAGGTGTAATGACATTGGCAGTTCCTCCTAATGGTACATATGTGATAAACAAACAACCACCAAACAAACAAATATGGTTGAGCAGTCCTTTAAGCGGTCCCAAGAGATACGATTTGATTGGAGGAAAGTGGATAACTTTAAGAGATAATTCTTCACTCACCGATCTTATGGAACAAGAGGTTTCTGAAGCATTAGAGACTGAGTTTAAGTTTGAGGGTATTGAAAATTAGGAACCATTCATACGAGCATGTAAATAGCGGTTTAATATATATTGGATAGCTCAGGCAATAGAGAGTATTCCTTGGAGTTCAAACTAGTAGCTCTATAGGATATCTGATAAAAGGTGCTAATTCGGATGTATGTCGATGCCATCACTCTTTCAACACTTAAAAGTGATTCTTGAGTTGATCCAACATACTTTTGCAAATCCTTAGTAAGATAAAAGATAAGGGATCCATAATTGAAGCTACTGTTGTCCTGGCCGTAAGGTAGAGATCACCAAAAAGATGGTGATTTGTCACAAAAGTTGGTTCAAACAGTATTCATTCAAGTAGCAAGATATTCAGTAAGTCGCTAATGTTCACTAAACCTCGACTATTATTCGTTAATCTCCACTTGTATTAAATACATTAATCTCCTCTAGTATTTACTTTGCTACACTCAGCAGTGACTCTCTTTTTTGCACCCAACGGCGAATAAACATCAAGATTTAATTAGAGGTTGACTATTATACCATATCCGCTTTATTATCTAATCGTGTCCCTAATCGTGTCCTAAAATCCCAAAGCAATAGTTCAAGAAAATAGTATAAGGGCTAGGAATACATTACTAAGGTTCTGAAGAGTCAAGAATAACTTCATTTTTGTTCACTATAAAGATATTTCTTAGAAATTTGGAGGAACTAACCAGATACTAGAAGGGACGTGAACACCCAACTGTCTATTATATATAGGCTACTACGTGTCCATCATGGTTACTTGCATCCACCCCCTGAAGCCTCTGAATACTGTTAAGCGTAATTTGTGCGAACCCGTCATTCTTACTTTCTTTAATGGCACTTTTCAGGAGGAAGGATAAGAAACCTTCACATCCTGTCCCTGAAGGGTGGAAAACATTATGGGATAAGAAACTAGGAAAATATCAGTATATCAATTTGAAAACAAAAAAGACTCCATGGGAAATGCCTTAAGATGGAGTGGATCTAGGTGCCCCTCCTCCATATTCACCCACAGAAGATGCAAGAAATCCTGGTTATACTTTCAATTCCAATACTGGCTATACCAGTAACAGTGGAGGACCCAATATAAATGCTGAAGGAATAGATCGAATAGTTGATGCGGTGTTTTCTCTGGGGATAATTCCCAATAAGTAAGTATATCAAGGGACAGCTACTTATATATACTAACATCCAGTTTCCATCCAAAAGGTACTAGAGGACCAACGGTAGTAGTTTACAGCTCTATCCATACTACAAACCAGTCTACATATTCAGGACAAGATTTCTCCAGGTTAGAGGAACTCTCTGAAGAAGATGGTAAGAATGAAAATAAAGAGGGAATGAAGACCGGAAAGAATGAAAAGGAGTGACAGTCAGGAGAGTTTGAAGCAGACAGTGTAAATCATGATAATTTCTGCAAAGGGTGTACCTTGTCCCATCATGAGGGTGTTCTTATTTTATTTCCAAATCTCTATATTCACAACATTAGAGATGATTCACTCTTGAAATATTATCATCATTACATAGTTAATGACTTTAAAACCGAAAAGATACACGTTATCTTTTCTATACTTTCTATACTCTCTAGAATATCTGAGCTTTCTAACATTTCATATACGCTAAATATTTGTAGATTTAACTCCTTACAGGCGATGAATAAACTGAAGAGGTGGACTTTTGTTATAAATTTAATATTATAGATGGTCTAAGAACTTCTTTGCCCAACTCTCATACAACAAGCTAGTACTTGTATCATAAAGTATATTTACATAGTAGTTCGTCAGGGTTTCTGGTTCCATATCTTCGCGCTAGAAATTCTCATTTGATAAATATCTACCTAGACCCTACAGCTGACATAAAATTACAGATACCCACACTTCACACCCACAACTCACATATCCACCATAGACGTTGTTCCAGTTAGCTTCTATATATTGTCCTTATACACAGATGTTAACATATAACGATGATACCTAGTCTACGATTGAAAGGACCACGATTAAGAAGCAGATTGGTGTCTTTTGTAACAGAAACATACGTCGAATCCAGTCAGCAAACAATACAGAAGTTGAATGTGACTATAAGACTTCCATCACACACTCTTAAAGAAGTCGAGGAGGATAGCTATTATAAAAAAAGGCGACAAGAATCTGATGAAGAGTATGAAAATGGGCCACAAAAATCTGAACCTATAGATACAGGCCCAGGAGCCACGTTCTATGCAAATCGAGAGGAAACAGACGAACTAGAAGAAGAGGAGGAGGATGCTATAATAAAAACGTCACATCATGTCCCAAAAATACGAACAAAGCTGGAGGAAGAAATTAGTGAATTACCTTCTTCAGAAGATGAACTCTCATCACTAGATGCCGAGTTGAACAAAGCGCTAACGAGCTCTACAACTACCACCGTATCACCTTCAGTAGTCAAGCATGAACGCGTGTCACCCAAAAAACCACTGCATACACGGTCCCAAGAAGGGTACAGACCGTTACCCATTAATATCAAACCCATAGTCGAACAAGAATTGAGTGAGTTCAATGACGAAGACTTCGGCACGGTTGACAAGATCGTCTTTTCGCTCAAAGATCCACTAGGCGGAAGCAAAATCAAGCTCCCTGTAAAGTCTTGTCACTGTATACATTTCGAATGCTTTGATTATGAGAATTTCTGTCTATTTAACAAGATTCCGTCAGGAGTTCAAACTCTTATGAAAAAGGAACTAGCAAAAAAGTCATTCAAGAAACTAACAAAGGATAAGCAAAGCATAGGAAGACAAAGCATCGGAAAACAAAGCATAGCAAAACAATCCATGATGGCTCGAAACAAAATCACTGTTATAAACCAAGTCCATATCGAAAATAACTCGTCATACACACTGAAATTCATCAAACCACAAGTCCCTACATACAAATGTCCATTATGTGATATCAAATTTCCATTAAACGACTTACTAATAAGCGACTCGTTCAACTACTTTGTAAAAAGCACACCAAAAGAAACTGAACGGGTAGAACTAGTCGAAATGAACAGATATAGAATCGTGGACGACACCATACGGCACAAGTCAAGTGCCGCGGTATCAAACGAAGACATTATAGTTCTTTCAGATATAGAAGATGACGAACCTCTTCCTCCTCCTCCTACACATAATCTGACACCTAATCCTCTACAAACCGACATAATCAATAACGACAACCTTGACGACCAATATGACCCCACCCAGTTGGATAGCACGGACAATTTGCTCAACGATGGATTGGACGATTATTTCATCCAGCTACCAAGCATATCCCGCCCTAATGATTATCGAGGCAAAGGTAGTTGGGATGATCCTGTTACATTAGATTAAATCAGTCATAAAAAAATCAAATCAAAGTTATTGTAAATCTAGATTAATTGCATTTCTCGATGTATTTCATATTCTTTTATATTCATATTCATATTCTGTTATATAATTCACTAATTGGCAGGGGCTACGCCAATGTTCTTAATATACTCATCAAGGGTCCAATGTTCATATTTAACTCCCAAACCACTAGCGATCTTGGCACCTAATTCTTTGTCAAGCAAACCCCAATAGTGTGGAACCTTTTCTTTAATAGCAGGAATGGCTATGGTGGATGCATGGCCGACAACAGCCTCAACAAGCTCTTCCTTTTGCTCATCATTGTAGACCTTTTGGTACAACTCTCTTGGTTGTTCAACATCAAGTTCACTAAATCCGGAGATATAATCGTAGGATTTCAACCAGATAGCTTCTTCGTGAGCTCTCTTTGCATTTTCCTTCTGTAAGATAGTAAACTTATCAAGGCTTTGTTGAGGAACTACACCGACAAACTTCTTTTCTTCGACTGGAGGTAAGCCATTGACATATTTTTCAGGTTCGTTGGCTACTGAGTTCAATGGTAATTGAGTGCTCAAGTAGTCAGGTCTGAATTCTTGGTTGTCTACGGCAAAGGCACCGTCTCTCTGGAAGTTTCCAGCACGGAATGGACATCCCGAACCTTTTTCAAACGTTCTTGGTTTGTTGACAGGCAATTGTTGGTAGTTAGGACCCAATCTGTGACGATGGGTGTCTGAGTACGAAAACAATCTCGATTGCAAGACTGGATCGTTGGAAGGCTCGATACCAGGAACCAAATGGGCAGGCGAGAACGCAAGCTGTTCAATCTCAGCAAAATAGTTGACTGGATTCTTGTTCAAGACAATCTTACCAAACTTCCTCAAAGGAAACTCTTTGTGGGGCCAGATCTTGGTTAAATCATTGATGGAGTAGCGGAATTTTTCCGCTTGGTCTGGAGTCATCGTCTGGACATAACAGGTATAACTTGGATGTTCACCGCTACTAATTCTTCCATACAAGTCCTTGATATTATGGTCTGGAGATTCTCCGGCAACCTTAGCACCTTCTTCGTTGGAATACGTTTCAAACCCACCGTCAGCGATAACATGGACTTGAACATAAGTCAATTCGTCCTTAGCATTGTAGAACTTGAAGGTATGGCCCGAGTATGCATTCATACGTGCCCAACTGCTTGGGATACCTCTTCTTCCGAACAAATACGTCACTTGATGCAAACTTTCTGGGTTAAGAGTGAAGTAATCCCAGGTCCTCGTGGAATCGGTATTCTGATTAAGATGTGTAGAAGGATCTCTCTTTTGAGTATGGATGAACTTGGAGAACTTGTTTGGGTCTCTGATGAAAAAAACCGGAGTATTGTTGTACACCCAGTCCATGTTACCGACATCAGTCTTCAACTTGAACGAGAACCCTCTTGGATCTCTCAATGTGTCTGGAGTACCGCTTTCTCCACCGACTGTAGAGAATCTCACCGAAACGGGACACTGATATCCGACAGTTTGGTATGGTCTGGCATAGGTGATGTCAGACAATGAGTCTGTCAATTCGAAGTATCCATGAGCACCACCTCCTTTAGCGTGTACAACTCTTTCAGGAATCCTCTCTCTGTCAAAGTGAGAAAGATCATCCAACAAGTTGAAATCTTGTAATAAGAGAGGTCCCCCAGGACCTGCGGTTTGTGCACCCAATGGATGTTTAGCATAAGGAACCCCGTTAGACGTGGAGTACACTGCTGGGTCAACAGTATTAGGTTTAATGTGTTCAGAAATCATATTAGTTTTAATTTACGACAAATAGTGAACTAAGTGGATTTTGCCTTAAATATAACCTGTCAGAGAGCAGAAGGTCCAGACCCTGTCTCACTAATCACGAGAGCAATTTACTAATCCAATAGCAAGGGCTAGATTTCAAAGACGTTGGGTGCGAAAAGCAACTATACGGTCATTAAATTGCTTTAGTAGTGCGAATTGCTATTAGAGGAGAGGGGGGGTTATATTGCTGACACCGTGCTTGATAATGTGGGAGCCCCTATCCTGTAGTCGAATACACGACAGGCCTTGGAGGGTTGTCCTCCCTAAGCTTATAGTTAAGATATTATATGAGAACGTGCATAAATCCTATCTTTACGATGTGATTATTAATTGACACCAAAATTTGACACCTAGAATTGACACCTAAAAATCTTCACCTAACTCCGTGGCTCGCGTCCAACTCCGTGGCTCGCATCGGAATTCGTGCGGCTAGTTCACTAAATCGCTAGGTGCTTCGACTACGCTAATTAGACTAGTAGTATTTCTCGGGTATTAGGGAGCTAATGTATTACTATTCTTAGTCATTCTCAGTAGTCTATTGAATAGTCTGCATTGCTAATATTACTGGTACTCAGTACTATTTCTCTCACTAAATAAATACTGAACGCAGGGAAGTACTTAACATTAGATGTATACTGTAAGTCACTAATATCCGCTAATATTCACTAATCTCTACTAATATTCACAATTCAAAACGAATATTCCATTAAATCTCCCTAACTACATTCACTAATCTCCACTAATATTACCTTCGATTCTAACTACTTTAGATTCTCTCCTGCGTTTAGTATTTATAGCTCAAGATAATTACTATTAAAATTACGGAGAAATCGCATGTAAGACAATTGGTACTATATCAGGTTAGTCAAGATGTGAATTTAGTCAGAAGAGGCTATTTAGTACAATATTTCACTAGCTGAATCTACCCATATTGTTGTATTGCATATAATCCATATAGTGTTATGAATGAGATAATAAAGTAGAGACGCCGGTAATTTAAAAAGATAAACTTCAGTCGGTATAGACATACCTCAGAGAACAATTGCTCATAGTTCTCTTTGGCTACTAGAATCTGAGATCGTCTCTAAGTCGCTATCCTCCTCAGTAACTAGTAGAGGTCGTGTACTAGGTTGAAATCTTCTTCAAATTACACAAAATATCATTATGAAAACACAAACTTCTCAAACTTCCCTCATAGTTAACTTTCTCATACTAATTATGCTAGGAATTATAAGAGTCAGGGGCTACAATATAGGACTCTTCAGGGGTCTACATAGTAGTAGCGTAAGCTTGAAGCCATTTGAAAGCGCTGCCAAAAAAACCGGTGCCCAGTTCAATATCAACAGCATGTTTAAAGACGATGTTCAACCCAAGAAAGGAAACACATCTAAGCCGGCTGCTAACAGGTTTGCCAGCATGTTCGATAAGAAGAACAGCAAGGACAACATAAAAGCGTCAAATAAACATAGACCCGCCAACCACAGACACTCGACTACCAAGGGCCACGATCTTAGGCCCAAGCCCACCAAGAGAGTAGTCAAGTTTGAATTCAACTCTGGGTCAGAACAAGCACAAAATGCATTGAAATCGTTGATTTCCAAAGTCCGTCTGGGAAATACCGGATATAACGTGACTTACGTCGATCCAGCTACCAACAAATTGGGACAAAAGCTGTTGGTAGATATTTGCAATGGGCTTGATCTCAAGGTTCAAGGGTTTCAGCTTATTCCCGCTACACAAGAGGGAAGTCTTCCCATAATCAAAGTCGTCAAGATCGACGAAATGATGAAAATATACTCTGACGAGTTGGCATCATTGAAGGAACAAGAACTCCTACAACGAGGCAGTAAGGTTGCCCAGAAGGTTGTAAATCAGCGATTAAAGGCAGAAAAGAAAAAGTCGGCAGCAAAGTTATTAAATATATTCTGGAAGATCAGTGTGGGCGATTTAAAGAACCAAAAACGGGCGGAGATCCAACGCCGTTTGGCCAAAGGTGAAAAGTTCGTCATATATCTCAAAAGTAAGTACTGGAGAAACAGGGAAGTTACAGAAGAGGAAGACGAAGACGCAGAAGACGGCGAAGAACCTTCCATGCATACCTCCGACAACATCCGGTTCTCAAAACAATACAGAGACGAAGATGCGTTGGAAATGGAGTTGAAGAGACGTGAAATGATATTCGAAGCTCTCACCTCCATTATAGACGAATTACCATGTACATATAAAACAGAGGGAAAGCTTGAGACCAAATTTGCTTTCAACATCATACCAAAAGAAGAGGCTATCATTGCGCCTGAGATCACTGACGACGAAGTGTCGGCCAAGGAGGCAAGAAAACAAAAGAAAGCGTCGAAACAAAAGGAGTTGGAGAAGTCCAAACAATCAAACATCAAAAAGGAAGACGATTTGGACTCGTTATACCTGTTCAAACTAGACGAATGATCTAGACATCTACGAAGATGAAGAATACTAGTCAAGTAGGGCTAGAAAACTAGAAGACTAGAAGACTAGAAGAATAATCAACTTCTGTATTCTATTCTAGGCATACACCGCCTAGACAATCATGGGACCTGTAAATAAGGATAATTCTGTATATATTCAATACTAAAAATTTCTAGTATCCACATATTCATACAATACTCCCATATCTTCCGCTTTCATTAATGTTGGAACGAGATTTCAAAGACTCGTTCAGTTCTCCGTTATTTTTCAATCTATTTTGTCTTAATTTGCTGACTTTGTAGCCAAAAACATGTCCGTCGATCATTTCATCAACTATTGGATAATTTAAAAGACGTTTGATTTCAGTTTGGTCAAGATTATAACTGTTGATCACGGATGTTGCCTTTTTATAGAACATTTCGTCTTCGTCAAACAATTCTTTGTCGTAGTCGATTGTAGAAAGTAAAGGATCATTCATCAACGTATCGCAAATGGACTTTTTGGAATTCGAATTCTCCATAGTCGTCGCTGAAACAACTGGAGAGGGCGGTGGAGAGGCCAATAACTTAGGAGACGACGAGTATAATCCGCGTGTTGACGTTCCAGTTGATTTGAGTGAAGGCGAATATTCAGAACCCTGTGCCTGCAAGGAAGGAGATATATTCATGGAAACTGCTTGGGTCTCGGCAGTCGTCCTGGTATTGCTGGGATGTATTGTTGGAGGAGATTGGCTGGGAAGCCAATGTTTATGCTTACCGTCGAAATGGTATCTAAGCCCCTGGTTGATTCTTCCCATTCTGCCGTTCGACTCCGGATGTGCAATCAATGCTCCCACGGAATCAAACTGTTTGTAATCTTTGTAGTAGTCGCCATAAAATGTCAACTGGAAATCATGGAGCAAGTCGCGGATTCCGATCATATCCTTAAATGCAAACTTGAATCGTAACCGTCCATTAGGAAGCTGTGATATGGTGAATGGTTTATATGAGAATGAGAACCAATGGCCAATTCCAAACGCTATCAATTCCACACAGAGCAACGCATTCTGGATACATATTCCAATACTACCATTTTCTGCAGCCTCTGAGCCACCAGGTAATATTTGGAACGCATTCAAAATCGCCAACAACACACCTTGCCAGTACGATGCAAAAATGATCAACTTTACACATAAAAACTTGCCCACCGGCTTAAACGGTTTCAAATCATCAAACAAGATCTTCCAAAACATAGCAAGACAATATAACGACAATGTCACGCTAAAATTATACATCACTGTAAGCCACAAATACACTGATTTGATACTCATATCGTTCACATTATACCATCCCACCAATTCGGCCACTATAATCGATATACATATTATGGGTTTCAACCACACATACTGTAAAATACCCCGTTTGATCCCCAAAAACGTATATGGATCAGAGATATCCATCGGACGCATGATATAGCCCATAAATCCAGGATGGCTGACCGGTCGCCTTCCACTAGTCATGATGATTATATTCCGTTCTCCACCCAACATATGCGTTAAAAGCGAAAAGAAGGTATAGATAACAAATGCTTCATAGACTTCTCTTATAGGTTCCAAGATAAACTTATTAAACACCGAAGTTTGGTTTACCAACATAGAATAACACGATAATGCAAATAACGGAACAATCCATTGGATCCGGATCATCAACCTCTGCTCCATAGGTTTTCTATAGTTCTTCAAGTGGCCTAGTATGTTTCCGAGGATAATCAATGTCGCTATAATACTTGAAAATAAGCATATTTTGTTGACCCACGGACTTAGATGAACGGGTTCAACAAGTTTTGTATTTATATGAACCACGCCAAACATTATATAATGAGTCGGAGTTCCTAGGATCTAGGCTGTCAAGAATAGTTACTGACACAAGCCGTCGCTAGAAGAAGGAGAATTACGTCGTCGCTAGAGAATTATGCCGTCGCTAGAAGTTCTGGTAAGATGACGAAATGTTAGCCGGTTGTCATTTTCTTTGTGAGATTGTTTTGGTCGCGCAATCTAAATAAATCTGAAAAGTCTAGAGTTTCCAGAATTTGAGATTAAGGAGTCTAATAAGTCTAATTAACATAGATCAATGAGTCTAGATGTTACTTAGACTCATTAATCTCATAAAGAAATAAATGTATTTACATAAATCATAAGCTAAGCAATTCCCAAAATAAATGTACTTATAGAATCAGAAATTAAGCAATTCCCGCGTCCTTGAGTTTCTTCAACTTTTCCTTCTCTTGATTGAGTTTTTGGAGTTCTTCTTCGGTTATCAAGTGATGGATGTGGTTGTCAGGTTTCTCAACATACATCTTGCCTTTTTCGTCGGTCTTCGTCTTACATTTTTCGATGGATAAGTAGAATTCGTCCTTGACGATGTCTGGCATCAAAAACCGTTTCTTGGGGTCAATAATTAACATGCTGCGCAACAACTCTCTTGAATCCTTTGGTAAAAGTCGTAAAAGTCTATCAGGACCTCTTGGGGGTTTCTTTGGGTCTTCGGGCGTGGAATCTTTTGATTCTTCAGGAATTCCTATAAATGACCGATACGAAGGTTCGGAAATCTTGGGGATTTTCCACGGAAACCGTTTCAATATCATACAACAATAGATAGTAGCAATGGACCAAACATCCGCCGCTCTAGGGTCATAGCCGAAATTGGAGGGTTCAAACACTTCTGGAGCCAAGTAAGGGTCCGAGCCAACGATACCTCTTGCTCTCACTAGTTTGTATTTTTCATCGATGATCTCGTCAACAGTAGCATTAAGCGGTGCAGAAGCATTGATTTCCTTGCGGAATTGTACAGCAGAGCCAAAGTCAATCAACTTCAAGATTCCATGGTCGTTCACCACACAATTGTCCAACTTCAAATCACGATGGGCCAATCCATTCTCATGAAGAAACGACACTCCGTCGACTATTTGTTTGAAGTAGCAAAATATCTCGTTGGTGTCCATGAGTCCAGACATCACCAAATTGAAAAAGTCAAATGGACAATATTCCATCACAATGTAGTACACTGGGTCTTGGAGTAGTTTGCTGGCCTTGTTCTTGGTGATGGTATGATGGTTGAGATTGGTTGGTTTATCAGTAGGGTAGTCTTTTATCAATTCCATGGTATGAATCAAATTATCATGAGACAAGTATTCTCCAATCTTGAATTCGTTCTTGACTCTAACTTTGTAGTCAGATTCGTTTTCGCTAGGCAACTTGGCTCTGAATTTCTTGACGGCAAATATTTGACTACTATCATCGTGCGAGGTCACAAGGTTTACAGATCCACTGGCTCCAGTTCCCAAGAGTCTGCCGACTCCTCCGTACTTCTTGAATAACTCAGAAGATGAATTGGAAGGAAGGATATCTGGCTTTCCGGCACTTTGCTTCGATGAATATATCGAGGAGGCGTCGGACTTGTGTGAAGAATGTGAGTCTGTGTGTTTCAACTTCTTAAGAAACCTTCTTAAGGATAAATGATGGTGGTGGTGGCTTTCAGACTTGGATTTGTCTTTTTTCGAAAGTTTCGTAGAGTCTTTATGTTCCTGTGGCAGTAATATAGGCAGACCCTTGGAACTAGGAGTAGGCGGTAAAGAGTCGTTAATACTGTGTAAATCAAAATGTGCTCGATTATGTTCCGCGTGGCCGTCGGAAGAGCCAATAGATGCATGGGCAGTGGACGAACCGTCAGAATCAGGAATCGCCTCAGTAAGCATTGTGTCTGTATGCATATGTGGAGACGGAGCACTATGTCTATGAACGGCCTCTTGACCATGCGAAAACAAAGAAAACGTCGAAGGGGAATGATTGAAAGGAGAATGGTTGGAAGGAGAGTGGTTAGAATTATTCTTCTTTCTCAAAAACGAACCAATAGAACTTGGACTCGTCTGGGGAGACAACGAATTACGAGAATTCTTCTTCTTTAAAAAGAATCTATGAGATGAAGCTTGCGTAGATTCTCCACTTTTTTGCATGTCTTCATGGTCTTCTGACAGTCCATTTTTACTGTGAAGGGAAGCTGACGACGAAAATAATCCCATTATGACTGCGGCGTCTAATCTCCTCTAAACTGGTGATGTCAAAGTCGAACTGAAATTGAAACTATTTGTATAATTGCCCCCTTGGAGAAACGATTGATTTGTTGAGATATTTTTGATGAGATTTTCGATTTTTTGGTCACCTACTAAATGTGTAATTCGTATTTTCGACTAAGTTACCGGGAGAATGAGCTCAGATGTTCACGAATGACTGGAACTCTTCGGATTAGTTAGATTAATGTATGTTATGATACCTGTGGTAAAGAAAGTCGTTACTATTTTTTGTAGTTTTTTTCAATGACAGTTGCACCACAATGTGAGTGAAAAATAGCGGAATATCGATTGATGAGTGTGGACAGCCTAGAACTAGCGACGGGCTTACTCCGGTTTCCGTCCGGCTGTGTGAATATCTCCCTAGCCTTGCGTGTGTCTTGTGCCGCGCTGATCGGAGCCTGTCAAGGGTTCTCCCGCACAGGCGGACTTAGTGGAAATCTCGGTTATGAAATATAACGAGTTTCCGGCAGGAAACGAGTTGAGAAGACGGGAATATTGAGGAATATTACACATGGCGGTAGAGGCTTGGTATAGGCCAGGGTCGTATTATTAGAATCGTATCAGATGTGTTGCACCGTCCTTTGGAACCTTTAGAACTGGATTTTGGTGACTTGAGTGCTTTTCTAATAGCCGAAATGACCCGTGTTCGGCATTAAAATCGTGGGGCGCAAGTATGAGGAACGACTATTTTATAATGATCGAGGCTTACAAATCAATATACGAAGTTTCAGGAATAGGAAATAAAAATTACTAAGTAACGGAGATAGTGTTAATTCAATTTGACTTAATGTTATTATTGATGAAAGCTGGGAGCTACTATATAGAAAAGTCGATGTCATCCGGGTAATTTAAATATAAGAGTGAGTCTAGTTAAAGAGAGTCTTAAAAAGAGTCTGTCTCCAGAAGGGTTACGAAAAGTAATTTTCAGTAGAGTCAAGTAGTGATATAGTCTAGTTACCAGTAGATACAATTGTAGTTGCTAGTGATCTAGCAACAAAGTACTTGTTCTATTCATCTAGTCATCATTAACAAAGTATTCTTTCTAGTTACCTCTCCTGTTCTTTTTCTTGCCGTTGGCTTGTTTTCTCAAGAAAGGTTGGTCTTCGCCTTGATCTTCAGCACTATTACTATTACTACCACCGCTTACTAAGGAGTCCTTGGAATAATTGTTCATGTTGAAAAGATCACTTCGTGATTTAAGCGGCTTCTTTCTCTTTGATGACGTAGACGGCGTAGCGGACGAACGTCTGCTCTGATCTTCCAAGTCATCAATAGCGATATCGTTGCTTTCATCGTCACTAACATGTTCAATAATGGTTTTGTGGACCCCTTGTACATTGATTACAGATTCAATGATTCCTCCTGTTCTGTACGATCTTGTTTCTTGGAATTCAGGCTGGCCAATATCCATATGGTCCGAATATGGAACATCCCTGGAACCCACATGGAACTCGTTACCATTGCTGACCTTCCCATCCTCATGACAAATATGGTTTGGGTCTAATTGTTGTTCAGTGCGTTCGGCAATTTCTTCGTTAGACATTGATGTACGACGTTGGGCTTCACGAAGGGCACCTTCCTCGGAAATGTGGATAGCTCCATATTTAGCGCCTGCGGGCGTCTCCCTATTAGGTGGTGGTAGCACTGAGTTGATTGTGTCGGTATTAGGTCTCTTGATGGTAACGAACGTCTTGTTTGTTTCCAATGGATTCAAAGCAAGATTTTTGGGTTTCCACATCTTTGCGGAATCAATAGTGGCTCCTAACAATGGCGACGAGGTTACTTTGCGCTCTTCTAAAGCAGGATGGAGACCTTCACCCTTCTTTGGTTGTGGTTGTTCGTCATGGTCACCTAAAGGACTGCTAATTCGGTCAATTCTGAACGCATCACGTCCTTGCGTGCTATCAACAGAGTTACGTTTAGAAGTGTTCGATTGGTACAAGTTGTGCAAGTAAACGGTCAAATTTTTCTTGGACAAAGGTCCTGGTTGAGCACGCTTGATATTCTTGTTTATGTCGATGTATACATCTGATTCGTCGACGATTTCTTCTCCAATCAATTCTTCAATGACATCTTCTAAAGTTAAAACACCAATTGCGCCTGATGGTTCACCTGGATACTCACTGACGACAATCATGTGCGATTTTCCTTCCTGGAAGTAGTTCAAAATGTTAAGACAAGACGTTTCCAAGCCTGTTTCGGGTAAAGTGGCCAAAGGAAACGATGCAACAGGAAGAGCATCTTCAGGATCATAACTGATCAAAACTCTGACTAAAAGCATACCAATAAAGTTCATTGGTTCGTTAGGCAAATGAATAGGAATTCTAGAAAATCCAGCGTTGAAGATTTCTTCAACAGTACGTTCATCCAAGATAGTATCAGCACTCATGGTATAGACGCGATTCATTGGAGTCATGATAGAGCTGACAGCCTTTTCCTTCAAATCCAAGACGGCACTAATAATAGTGACTTCATCTTGGTTCAATCTCTCGACACCCATAGTTTTATGCAAAGTAACCAAAGTCTTCAACCCAGATTTCTTGTAAACGGTACCATGGTCTTCACCTAAAATATGATCCAAAATTAAGGCACATGGGTACGCAATAGGATACATAATATACATCAAAACCAATACAAATGGTGCAAACAAAGCACCGACCTGTAAACCATATCTGACACAAATGGACTGGGGAATAATCTCACCAAAAACCACAATGGAAGCAGTAGATGCAACGACGGCCGGCCAACCACCTCCCAAACAACGATCTAAAACAATTGGTAACGTTTCGTTGGTAATTACATTGCATAATAAAAGAGTGACCAATACCCAATGTTTACCATGACCAATTAAACGCAAGACCTTACGGGCATAAACTTTTTCGTTAGGTTCACCACTACTGGCCATAACTTTAAGGTAGACCTCGTCCTGGCCCATCAACCCTAAAGTCAACCCGGCGAAAACCCCACCAGCAAGCACAAGAAAGGCAGAAATGACCAAATTCATGTAGAATTCTTCAGGAGTCATTTTCTCAACCTTCTTGGTGGCAGCAGCGACTGCTGCTGCTGCTGCTGCATGTTGACTGGCGTCCCTGGTGTCAAAGACTGGTAATGCTTGAACTAATTTGACAACATGAGTAAAAAGAAGAACTAATTTAGAAAGAGCACTTCCGCTAGTTAATGAAACAGCATGGTTATTTCGAAAAGACAGTTTTTTAGACATATAGTTTCAAGCTCTGAGTAGTAGTTAGTAAAATGGAGCTTGATTCGGGTCTAGACCTGCTAAGAAGATTTGAAAAATAGTTGCCTGAGTCAGTCAAATTTTCTCGTAGTTTCAATCGTTGTACTTACAGTATTAAACTTGAGTTCAATATTATGTTAGTAGAATTTGTAGCTTCAAAGATGCTAAAAAATAGATTAATTGAAGATTAATAGAGATGGAGACTTAATAAATGTTTTGGAGGCATTTGGCAAATGCGTGCGCCACCCGAATTTTATCACGAATTTATGAGGATTTTACAGTTTACAAGTATAATTGCCACTATAAAAATTGCAGTTTAAAGAAAACATGGGGCCAAGTCCCTGGGTAATTTCCAAGATAAACGATCGCCAGGTCGGCTCGGAATGACCTCGTTCTACTACCGTGATTTCGGTTCATGTTGGTGGCGGTACCTCAAAGTTGAACAATCTTCGTTCATCAAAAATTACCCGTAATTCCATTCACATGAATAAAATGTAAAAAACGTTTCATAGATAATAAATTCCCTGAATTAAAGACCATCGGATGTATACCCGAGACCGAATATAGATTCGGGTACGCGTACGCAGGATGCTTCATTTTCTATGTATCCCATCGCTATATTGTACTTATAAATTGAGTCTTCTCTTAACAACTATTAACGAACATGTTTTGACTATACAAATTGATATGGCCCAAGCTTTTTAAATGATATATGTCGTCTTTTCGAGCCAATACCTATATGTATGTTCGAATTATGTTCTACCGTGTCTTATTCTATGTCGTAAATCTTATTTGTCGTTTTTAAGTGTCGCGGAATATTTCCTAATTAAATGTCGCACCCCTTACTTCCGGCAGTAATGGAAAATGCCAAGACTTCAGTACATTGTTGGAGAGACATTATGCATAGGGAAGTTTCGAACGAAAATACGAAGATATAGATATTCAATGGTTTGAAGAACATGTAGCTTTTTACATCGTAGGCACATTATTAAATAGATAAAACTGGGATTCAATCTAACAAATCCAAAACTTCAGAACGAATTCATCACTCTTTGGATATAGGAAAGTCATGCTATAGTCCTACTCTTATATGTCGTTCTACAACTCGTGAAACATCAGATCCGTGCGACTGGTTAATTCTCTTTATTGAATTGTGAGATGCATATCGGATGGATCGGTTGTCAACATGGTTGCATGAAACTGTGGTTTGAAGCATCCATATTATTTACTCTGTTGTATCATGTTTGGAAATCCACCAGGATCGAAACTCTTCCCATGAATTTTAGAATCTTTTGAAACTTAATGTTTCGAAGATACTCATCCAATTATTCACTTATATTAACCTGATTCTCACTAATGTGACTCTCAGACCAATGTATAATATATTCTTAAAACTGTAGTATCTACTGGGCTTGTTTAGAGATTATATCTGTTATATTGGAGTCTCTTAGGTTCCAATGAATGAAAAGCAGTAGTCCCATACTTGATCAATGTTTTTAATCCACTACCTCTCACCAACTCCACTGAATTCACTTCTCTTTTTGAAGCTTCCTTGGAGGCTCCTATCAAATAGGCTGCAAAATTTATGATCGATTGCAGTTTAATATCGCCAATATGAAGAAGTAACAAACATATCATTCAACCAAAACTCTCCATGTCTCGCCAGATGTAATTTTAGTAGCTCTAGTACTCCCCTCATTGGACTTCATATGGCCCCTTTCGTGCGATTCTTCTTCGAGATTTGAATTACGAGCAAATGTTGTTACCCCAGACATTTCCAATAAACGACCTGCGTATCATAACTTCTAAACTATTTTGAGGAACAATGAATCTCTAAATGATATACGTCCCGTTTGAGCCATTTTTTGAAATTTATAAAATGGCCGAATTCGAAGTTTTTGAATAATTCGGTGATATATGGAAAAATATTATTAGATAGTTGATTCGATAATTTAAGTATATACCTCAAATTTAATTGTAATAAATTGATATCTACAAATTGATGGACTTCTGATATTTTAGAAAATGAAGAATGTTCTTTTCGTAGTATAGAACTCAATCATTCTCTAATTCTTCTTTTTGCCAAAAAATCAATACATATTTACTAAAAAACTTTCACATTAGAAATATAAAAAGGGTTGTACTATAGAATTCCTACATATCTTGAGTTCTTGTCCATTCAAAAGTTCTCTAAGGTTGCCATACATATTGAATGAAAAAGTAGTCATTCGTTTTATTTCACCTATATTGATAGATCGTTGAAGCCTGCTCAAGCCCTCTCAGCTTATTTAGTAATCCAGAGTCATCAAAAATACCTCGGATTCCAAATTTGACAGCACATTTAGCCGTTAGAATATCCACTCGGTATTGGCTACTAACCGTAAACGATGATTTGTGAAAGGCTCAAATATTTTCGCTCTCTACGTAACGAAAGCAAAAAGTTGGATGGCACGATGCATAGGGTACTTCAATTTAACACGAAGAGCGCATGGGAGACATGATGTTGGGCAGTGTCACGTCATTTTCAGCTATTTAAGGAGTTATCAGGGGGCTCTTGGATGAGGCTGTGCGTCAAACTCCAAGTCGCGAGGCTCGGGTTCTAAATATATCTCGTGAATTATGCGCCTCTCAAAAAGTCCGAGTGCGGCCCTTTGTAATTGAAACTCTCCAGAAGTTATTGGTATAATTCTACAACCTATAAATCTGATTCGCCTTGGCGACTTCTGTACGTCATATCTGTAGATCGTTCGTAGCCTCTGGATCTATCCCAGCATTATTGATTTTAATCACCTGTCAAAGTTTACATCTCCGATAAGAAAGTCTGAGAAAGTAATAAAGATGTGGTATTTCATAGAAGTCTATAAATATATAAATGAGGTCTTATACAGTCACGTGGATTTGAAGGATCATATGCGTAAGCATTTGTAATACTCCCTGTCTACTTAGTTAAAATGTCGTATTCATTCCAGCTGTGCCTCAGACCTAAATACATATTTTGGGAATCTTGGTTATAAAAAATCACTCAAGTCCACAACGATTGACACTTTTCAAGATGAGCCATAACTAACATGACTTTACTGCACAAGATCAACACTAATTTGACATTCCTTTATAAAATCGGACTTTTCATATCACATACTATAATAGAATTAGCTGTGAACGTCACTCAAAAGAAGAAAATCTGTAAACTAGGAAAGTTGATAAAAACGAAGTGGACTCTTATTGCTCTAGCATGTCTACTTAATGTTATAGTAATTGTGGTTTTCTATGTTTTACCACCAATACCTAATCCAAGTACGACAACGAATTTATTTTGTTTAATAGGCGAAATCCTTGTTGTCATGACTCTTATCGCAGAGTTGTATTACATGGATGTCATAGTTAAAGGGAAATGGATACTCACTGTCTTCAAGATATGGAGACAATTTGTGTGGTTGTCATTATTAGGAGTTGTTGTTGCAAAACTAGTATGCACAGTCTCAGGAGGGGCGAGGGATCCATTATCTTTAGGAAGGTTTATTGCCGCAGTATCAGACTTTTCCTACTCTACAAGAATAGGATTATTGGTCTTACAATCGATATCCATCTTTTGTGATTTTATTGTAATTTCATCATGCTGGGCATTTAAGGATAAATTCGCAACATCCTTCTTTTGCTTAGCCCTGGGGGTTGGATTCATCTTGGGAATCGTGAAAATTTATTACTGTGTCAAAAATATTCCCGTTGTACATAATGTACTTAATTTGCTTTTCTTTTTCATACTTGTTGAAGCCTTGTTGATAGCTGGTACATTTTTGGTTTTCAGCGTGGTTATTGTTTCAGCAAACCAAAACCGTCTTTCAAAGGTTATGAAAAAACTCATAAGTATTGTCAACATTTTCTATTCAGTGTTGATTGTACTAGAGTTAATAAAGCTCGTCTTAAGTATTTATTGGTTAGAAAAACACTCGGATTCTAATTTTGAAGGACTGGCAATATTGGGCAGTATATCGGTTGTTGTTGAAGTGGCGGTGTTATTTGGTGCAAAATTAGTCTGTATTTCTCCAACTCCAGATTTATTGGTTGAGAAATTAGATATGAAGGAACTCAAACCAAACCAAAAAGAAGCATTTGCAAGGTTGATCAACTCAAACTCCAGGGCCAATCCTGGCATTAGTGGAAATGAAATTTTGTCTTTGATGGAAGCATACTGCTCAACAAGTTTACCCGAAGTTGAATTCATCGCTTTGAGAGTTTACAAACCTGTAGAAAAGGAAGACAGTGTGTCCGATGTATCCTACGAAAGAATACAATCCTGGAAGAATTTAGACGAAGAATCCAATATTTTTGGTAACGAGATTGATGTTGATGTTCCAGAAGAAGTCTTGAAGTTGATTAAACCAATGTCAAAAAATCAAAGGAAAAGACTAGCCAAGAAAGCTAACGCAGTCAAGAAAGGAAAAGAGTCTGTTACTTTTCCATTGAATGAAATTAAAACTGAAATTGATTTTGAGGAGGAAAAGCGATTTTATGCAAAACTCATGTCTACTGAAGCTATTATACTTGTCACCAAAATCATTGACTATGATTTGACTGCGTCAGTTGATAGTAAGTTCCTAAATGTTTTAGGAAAAATGTTTGGAAAGCGTTCAGCTTCTAAATTTCTTTGCATCAATTTTGGTTTGCTTGGGTTTCACTGGCCATTCAGAAGATCTACATTTTATTGTAGCTCTACAAAGCATCCGGTTGCACGTAGTGCAGCAGTTATGAGAGCAGTTACAAGCTGGAATAAATCACTTCCAAGTAAAGAAAGAATGAGTGTTTTGTTAGACCCAACTTATGGTGGTGATAATAGTTCAAAAGCAATACCATATGGAGGTTGGATAAGTACAATGCTACCATCATCAAATATTATTGATTTAAGGCCACACAAGAATAAAGAAGCTTCTGAATACTTCAAAGCTGTCAAATACAGAACTCAATCTGAAACATTTTTAAGTGCTGGTGGTGAAATTATTGAGGATTGTGATTTTTCAACTGAGCTGTGTGATTCTGCTATAAGTTTATGGCAAAACATTGCCACTTCTCATGAAGAAAATGGTTACTCTTCTTATCTTGCGAATCCTGACAGTAATTTTATTGAAGTGATTGGAACGACTGCAAATGAAAACAACAAACGGTCGTTATTATTTTTACAAGTTGATGGAGTATTGATTGCGTCCTGTATCTTGTTTAGGTTGGGTGATACTATAACATCCGATATTCAGGGGTTGGATCACGAAAATGGTAGAAAGTATAAAGCATATTTTGTTATGATGGAAGCTGTCATAAAAATTGCTATTTCTGAAGGTAAAAATTTCGTTGACTTTGGTCCAACTACTGACAAACCAAAGCGTGACATAGGGTGCCAAAGTGTACCTTTAGTTGGTGGACTCTCTACGTCCTCTCCAATGCTATCTCCTTTTGTGCGGCTTGCAGCCAAAAAGGTGAAGGTTTAACATATACATACACATTGCATACAAATCACATATACATTCACTAAATACACATATACTATAATCTACAACACATACAGTTCACATTCAATTAACACATACATTCACTAAAACTAAACATAGCAACACTAAATCATATAACTCTCCAAAAAAAGACCATTTCGGTTGCGGCCATATCTAGCAGAAAGCACCGTTTCCCGTCCGATCAACTGT
>Ga0065704_10000193_pt1 | contig 203271 bp, 167 predicted proteins | sample SwiRhicommuniRL2_FD_59091 | JGI IMG/M metagenome (GOLD analysis project Ga0065704, IMG submission 59091) | Switchgrass rhizosphere bacterial communities from Rose Lake, Michigan, USA - RL2 v2 (version 2) | ecosystem: Host-associated > Plants > Roots > Rhizosphere > Soil | place: East Lansing, MI
GATCTCACAAAATGAAGAACGTAAAGCGCAGGCGATAAGGGATATTCAGGCAAACCAGAGAGCGATAGCAGATATTGATGCGAGGCTAAGAGGAGGGATAGATAATGTAAGTTCGGGAAATTCTACAGCGGACAACAGGACGATCATAAATCTTAAAAACCAATTGAAATCTGCGAACAGTGCCTATATTGATGGTAATTTTAAAGCAGCAGATAAAAACAGAATAGATTCTTTGACCAGGTTGATAGACCGCGTAAGTTCAAAGATATCTGATGAGAATGTGACCAATCCGCAGGCTTCAAGACAAGGACTGATTGAAAGGAAATTAGCACTTGAAACGACTGTTAGCCAGGCCAAAGGAAGCTTAAGGTCTATTGACAATGAGCTGTCTGTTTTGAAGGCCAAATACAATACCATGGTTCCTTTTGATGCAGGGATTCAGAATTATGAACGTGATGCGGAATTGGCTACCAAAGATTACATGAACTCTTTGGATACCTATAACCAAAACAGGACTGGGCAGAATGTTGCCTTGAAACTGCAGCTGGCACAGTTAGGATTGCCGGGTTTACCCCTTGCCTCTAAAGGCATTATATATATTGCACTTTCTTACATAGTGACTTTGTTCCTGTGCTTTACCTGGATCTTAATTATGTTCCTTTTGGACCGTAGTATATTGGATTCAAAACAACTTGCGCAGGCAACACAGTCAGCAGTTTTAGGTTCGGTTCCATACCTGTCATATTCAGATATTAACATCAGGGAGTTATGGAAGAGCAAAGAGAATGATCCTGAGTTTTTATCTTTTAAAAACCTTTTACGGTCATTACGTTTTGAGATTTCTGACGCCTTGAAAAAGAACAATGCCAAAATATTGGGGATTACAAGTCTTGACAGCAATGAGGGCAAATCCTTTCTGTCGGGCAGTTTGGCCTATGGTTTTGCGATGATGGGAGAAAAAGTGCTGCTAATTGGCGGGGAGACAAAAAAGGTGATGTCGGATTCAAAAGCGTTGGCTATAAACCAGGATTTTGAGACCTTTTTAGTGAAACGTGAAATTCAGACAGAAGACCTGATTACAATTTTGAATAAGAATGATGCGAATTCATCTTTACTGGAGAGCCAGAGTACCACAAGTTTAAGAAAAGGCTTTCAGGTTTTAAAAGACGAGTTTGATGTGATCATTATAGATGTAGACGGGCTTAAGGACATTAACAAAGCGAAAGAGTGGTTGCTTTTTACAGAGCTGAACTTAGCTGTTTTTGAATCTGGCAGATCTATATCTGATCCTCAAAAAGAGCTGTTGACATATATTAAGGGGCAACCTGGATTTATTGGTTGGGTTCTTAACAAAGTGAAATAATAACAACCTATGTACCAGTTTTTATCCTCATTATCACAAACATGGCGTACAATTATTTTGTCGGTTTTAGGGATATTGGTTGCTTTTGGAGTTAGTTTGATAACATATATTAATCCAATGGGCGCGGTGCTTTTGATTTTAGCGGCGTTGTTTGTTGTTTTTATGATCTTTCTTTTTAAAGAACCTTATATAGGTCTATACGCCTTAACGGCTTATTGCTTTCTATTTGGGATCTTATCACGTGAGGTTGGTGGTATAGCCTATGGTATAGGAATAGAGGCTCTTTTGTTGCTGATTTGGGTAATTGTGATTATTCAGCACAAGCGATATGACTGGACGCGCTTAAATAATCCGCTTACCAAACTAATGCTGATGTGGTTTATCATTAGTGTAGTTGAAATTATAAACCCTGAAGGAGCCAGTGTGATAGGGTGGTTGCAGGAGATAAGAAGTACTGCGCTGTTTCCTATGCTGATCATCCCCCTGGTATTTCTGTTGATTGACTCTGAGAAGAAACTAAACTGGGTGTTGATATTGTTAATTGCTTTGTCGTTACTGGCAACTTTGAACGGTATGAAGCAACAGCATATAGGTGTTTCATCTGGTGAGCAAAAATTTTTAGATGAAGTTGGAGCAGTTACCCACTTATTATGGGGAAGATTAAGGGTCTTTTCTTTTTATGGTGATTCGGGACAGTTTGGTGTTTCCCAGGCTTCGTTTGTAATGATTGCTATTGTGCTTGCAATAGCTCCGTTCAAATCATGGAAAAGGGTACTTGCCCTGATTGCTGCCGGATTATCTTTTTACGGAATGCTGATTTCGGGAACCAGAGGTGCATTTTTTGCTTTGGCAGTAGGTGCATTATGTGTTTTCTTTCTGACCAAAAATTTGAAAGTAATCATTCTTGGGGTAGTTGTAGCTGTGTTGTTTTTTGGGTTTTTAAAGTTCACCACCATTGGTAATGGTAATTATGGTTTGTATAGATTGCGAAGCGCATTGAACTTTAAAGAAGCCTCATTAAATGTTAGGTTTAACAACCAAAAGGTTCTTAGTGAGCGTTTGCAGAACAAACCTTTTGGTGGAGGACTAGGCGTAATTGGTACCTGGGGTAAACTTTATAATAAGGATAAGTTTCTTTCAACAATTGAACCGGATAGCTACTGGGTTAAGGTCTGGGCCATGTATGGTGTTGTTGGGTTAACAATATGGTTTTCTATGATGATGTATATTCTGGGTAAATGTAGTGGAATAATCTGGAAGATCAGGAATGTGGGACTGAGGTATAAGTGTATTGCAATGCTTTCGGCTACAGCGGGTATTTTTTTATGCAGCTATGGTAATGAAGTGATTAATTCGATGCCATCGGCTATTGTAGCTGCTTTATCTTTTGCACTTATTTTTCAGAGTGTGAATTTTGATGAAAGGGAGCCCTTGCCATCAAATAATAATAGTGAACCAAGTAAGGATACTGAAGGAAGTAATGATAATGATCTTAAAATAATTTACAGCTAATGCCATTTGAAATCTTTGTTATTCCTGGTGTAATATGTTTTGCGATTGCCTTTTTTTTAGAAATTAAGAACAAGGGCTAATTTTCATGTCCTAATGCAATAGAATTTAATATTTATGTCGATAGTCAATAAAATAAAATCAAATCCAAGGCTAAAAAAGCTGTTGCATAAGATGTTGATACCTGAAAATGATCATAAGCCACGACTTTGGGTTAGGCTTTTTGTGAATCCTTTTATACATAAAAAAGGAGCAGGGAGCATTATCAGGCGTCGAAATAGAATGGATGTTTTTCCATTTAATGAATTCAGTTTAGGTGAGAAATCTATAATCGAGGATTTTGTAACCATCAATAATGGAGTAGGTAATGTGTTAATAGGGAATAATACGATTATTGGAATTGGCAGTGTGGTAATTGGTCCGGTTGAGATAGGGAATAATGTGATGTTGGCACAGAATATAGTTGTTTCGGGACTGAACCATGGTTATGAGGATATTGACCTTCCGCCAAGTAAGCAGAAGGAGATCAGGAAGAAAATTACGATTTGTGATGATGTTTGGATTGGGGCAAACAGTGTGATTACTGCTGGCGTAAAAATAGGGAAACACGTTGTTATTGGGGCAGGCAGTATAGTAACTAAGGATATTCCAGATTATTGTGTAGCAGTAGGTAACCCGGCAAGAATAATAAAAAAGTATTCTGAAGATACTAAATCTTGGATGTCTGTTTAGTTTTTCTAAACAGGAGCAAGTAATTAATTAAAGATGATCAATAGAAATGTAATTATTATTGGACAGCAACCCTGGGATACTGAAATTGGCAGTAATTGCAAAAATATTGCACTCGAACTTTCAAAAAATAATACTGTATTATATGTGAATTCCCCGCTTGATAGAATTACCCGTTATAAAGATCATGACAATTTAAAAGTTAAAAAACGTTTGCGGGTAATTGAGGGAAAAGAGAAAGGATTAATAAAAATTAAGGATAACCTTTGGAATCTGTATCCGGATTGCATGGTTGAATCAATAAACTGGATTGCAAATCCATCCATATTTAATTATTTGAACAAGAGAAACAATAAAAAGTTCTCTAATTCGATAAAAAGGGCTTTAGAGGAATTGGGTTTTAAAGATTTTCTGTTGTTTAATGACAATGAATTATTAAAAGGCTTTTATTTAAAAGATCTATTACATCCTTCACTAAGTATTTATTATTCCCGGGATTATATTCTGGCTGTTGACTACTGGAAAAAACATGGGAAAAGACTTGAACCTTTAATTATTGCTCAAAATGATTTGTGTTTGGCAAATTCTCTGTACCTGACTGACTATTGCAAAAGCTATAATGAGAATTCTTATTATGTTGGCCAGGGTTGTGATATTGAGATGTTCAAGAATGCGGATGTAAGTGATAAACCTAAGGAGTTCGCAAATATTAGTACCCCGGTTGTTGGTTATGTTGGCGCTTTAAATAGCATACGATTAGATATATCGCTATTATACCATATTGCAAATGAAAGGAAGGATTTGACTTTTGTTTTGGTAGGGCCAGAAGATGATGATTTTGCGTTTAGTAATTTACATGATCTGGAAAACGTGATTTTTACAGGAATAAAGAAACCGGAAGAGCTTCCCTTGTATATGAGCTTTTTTGATGTATGTATTAATCCTCAATTAGTGAATATGGTAACAATTGGTAATTATCCGAGAAAGGTGGATGAATATTTGGCAATGGGTAAGCCAATAGTTGCAACACAAACAAGAGCAATGGAAATTTTCTCTTCGTACGTATATTTAGCAGAGAATAAAGAAAGTTTTGCGCTGCTTATACAAAGAGCTATCGACGAAAATACTGAAGAGTTGCAGGTGGCGAGAAGAGCTTTTGCCTCAAGTCATAGTTGGGAAAATTGTGCCAATGAAATCTATAAAGCTATTTTTAAATCTTTAAAAACAAAAGAATCTTAATGGATATAATTTATACTCTCTTTATTGTTATTCAAGTTCTAATTGGGATACATTTATTTACCCCCTTAATTTTGTGTTTTTTTAAGTTTTTTAATAAGCAAAGCATAACTAATAAGTTAACCGGAACCGATTTTGATTATGCTGTTATTGTTACCGCATACCAGCAGACCACTTTAATTCCAATGGTGGTAGATTCTATTTTGAAGGCGAATTATACCAATTACATTATTTATGTTGTGGCAGATAACTGTGATGTTAGTCATTTGAATTTTACAGACAATAAGGTTGTTGTTTTGAAACCGGAAGAAGTATTGGCCAGTAATACCAAATCCCATTTTTATGCAATAGACAGGTTTCAAAGAGATCATGAAATAATAACCATAATTGATAGTGACAACTTAGTTCATCCCGAATATTTTATTGAATTGAACAAGTTCTTTTCAGCGGGTTATACCTCAGTTCAAGGGGTAAGGGCAGCTAAAAATTTAAATACCCCATATGCGTGCCTTGATGAGGCAGGAGATATATTTTACAGGCTGATTGATCGAAAACTTTTATTTGAAGCTGGATCATCTGCAGCGCTTTCTGGATCTGGGATGGCTTTTACGACAACTGTTTACAGAGATTGCCTGGAACATACGCTAATTACCGGTGCAGGTTTTGATAAAATATTGCAATATGAAATTTTAAATAGGGGTTACAAAATAGCATTTGCTGAGAAGGCGATTGTGTATGACGAAAAAACAAGTAAAACCGGTCAGTTGGTAAATCAGCGATCAAGATGGCTGAATACCTGGTTTAAGTATTTTTTTCTCGGCCTGAATCTATTTGGTAAATCTATTGTGAATTTTAATCTGAATCAGGGGTTGTTTAGCCTTATGCTGCTTAGACCGCCACTATTTATATTGCTCATTCTCTCAGCTACTTTTTTTGTGCTGGACTTGTTTTTTATCCCGCTATTCTCAATTTATTGGATACTTGGAGCAATCGTATTTATTGTTTCTGTGTTTTCGGCGCTGAAATATTTCAAGGCGGATAAAAGAATCTATAGTTCTTTAAAAAACGTGCACAAATTTATGTATTATCAGGTTTTAGCACTTTTGAAAGTTCGAAAAGCCAATAAAATTTCGGTAGCTACAGAACACTATTATAAAGAAGAGATAAAGAAATAGACTATAAAGTAAAGAATCGATAGATGAAAAAGAAGTTGCGTATTGGAATAGAAGTTCAACGTATTTTCAGAGCGAAAAAACACGGGATGGAGGTTGTTGCATTAGAACTGATAAATGAAATCCAGAAGTTAGATAAGTACAATGAATATATTCTATATGCAAGAAACGATGTAGATAATACCTGCGTTAAAGAGCAGGACAATTTTAAAATCAGGACGCTTTCTTCAAGTTCGTACCCAACATGGGAGCAATTTGCTTTACCAAATGCTGTAAAGAAAGACAACCTGGATTTTCTTCATTCAACATGCAATACTTCTGCGCTTAGCCTTTCGGTTCCATTAATGCTTACTTTACACGATATTATTTATCTTGAGAAAACGGACTTTAAGGGGACTTCATACCAAAATTTTGGTAATCTGTACAGAAGGTTTATAGTACCTAAAATTGTTGATAAGAGTAAGTTGATCATCACCGTTTCGAATTTTGAGAAGGAGGTGATTCTGAACAAACTGAAATTGCCGGAGGATAAGGTTAAAGTGATCTATAATGCTGTGAATCCTAAATTTAATGCGGCCTATTCTAAAGAAAAGCTCCTTGCTTTTAGAAATGCTAATCGGTTACCAGAAGAATTTATCCTCTTTTTAGGGAATACTGCCCCTAAAAAAAACACTTTAAATGTAATTAAGGCATATACTGAATACCGTTCTGCTATAAGCGAGGGCTTACCTCTGGTTATTTTAGATTACGATAAGAAATTAGTTGAAGATACCCTGAAGGAATTGGGTAAAGAACAATTTATTGAGCACTTTATTTTTCCGGGATACATTCCGTCTGACGAGATGCCTCTGCTTTATAATTGCTCCAGCCTATTTTTATATCCGTCTTTGCGTGAAAGTTTTGGACTGCCTATTTTAGAAGCTATGGCTTGCGGGGTACCGGTTATTACTTCAAATACTTCGTCTATGCCAGAGGTGGCTTCGAATGCAGCATTGTTCGTAAACCCTTTTGATCATAATGAGATAAAAGACGCAATGATTCGTTTTTTTGCCGATAGTGCTTTACGGTCGGAAATGAGGGAATTGGGATTGAAAAGAGCTGCGAGCTTTACATGGAAATCTGCAGCGGAGCAATTGCTCTCTATTTATAATTCATTTATCCTTTAGCTTGTAATAAAAGAATGCTATGAATCGGAGACAGGTCATATATAGGATATTAGGAATTTCAGCAATTGCTGTAAGTGGAGCCGGTTTTTGGAAGTATTGGAATATTTATAAGAAACCGGATCTTTTATATCTAACGAGTAAAAAATCGCTTATAGCAGAAATAGCTGAGACTATTATACCAGCTACGGATACCCCAGGGGCTAAAATGGCAAAGGTTGAAGATTTTATTATTAAGATGGTAAGAGATTGTACAGCAACAAAATCCCAAAATAACTTTATAAAAGGACTAGCTGATTTAGAAACGTATACCGAAGAGAATTACAATAAGACGTATGTAGCATGTAATGTGAAAGAACGGGAAGCTGTACTAACTCATTTTGAGAATTTAGAAGAATCACATTACCTGATTCGTAAACTAAAACAGAAAATATTGGGAGACAATTTCTTTCATATGTTTAAGTCTTACACGGTGACTGGCTATTGTACTTCGGAGCTGGGCGCTACCAAAGGATTATCATATGACTATTTACCCTCAACTTTTGAGGCATGTATTACAATTGGGGATAAACAAAAATCTTGGGCAACAAAATAATTTATAAATGGTAAACACTTTTGAAAAGTCTGTTTCTTATGATGCCATAGTAATCGGATCAGGAATTACCGGTGGGTGGGCAGCTAAGGAATTGTGTGAGAAGGGTCTTAAAACACTCATGCTGGAACGAGGAAGAGATGTACGTCATATTAAAGATTATCCAACTGCCAATTTGAATCCATGGGATTTTGAATATAGATTAAATAATACAAATAAGGAGTCAACAGAGAATCCGATACGAAGCGGAACATCTGACGAAAGTGACCGGATGTTTTATGTGAGTGATAAGGAGCATCCTTATATTCAGCATAAACCATTTAATTGGATAAGAGGTTATCAGGTTGGCGGTAAATCTCTAATCTGGGGAAGACAATGTTATCGGTTAAGTGATCTTGACTTTGAAGCAAATATTAAAGATGGTATTTCTATCGATTGGCCAATAAGATATAAAGATGTTTCTGGGTGGTATGACTATGTGGAAAGGTTTATTGGTGTTAGTGGTAGGCATGAAAACCTTCCGTATTTACCTGATGGTTGCTATCAGCCTCCGATGGAGCTTAATTGTATAGAAAAACATCTTGCTGCATCTATAAAAAAGAATGAGGAGCATAGGTTGCTAACTATTGCCCGTGTTGCAAATTTAACAAGGGGACTGACTGATAGAGGACCTTGCCAGAATAGAAATTTATGCACCAGGGGATGCCCATATGGCGGATATTTTAGCAGTAATAGTGCTACAATACCAGCAGCAGCTGCAACAGGAAATTTGACAATCAGGCCTTTTTCAGTTGTTAAGGAAATTATTTATGATGAAAAACTTCAAAAGGCCACAGGGGTAAGGATAATAGATTTGAACACACTTGAGGAGTTTGAATTTAATGCGAGGATTATTTTTGTTAATGCTTCGACAATTAATACCACTTCGATTCTATTAAATTCTAAATCATCGAGATTTCCAAATGGAATTGGTAATGATAGTGAGCAATTGGGGCATAACTTGATGGATCATCACTCTTCTTCAGGTGCCTCGGGAACACATGAGGGCTTTAAAGATGAATATTACAAGGGGAGGAGACCCTGTGGTTTTCTTATCCCAAGATTTAGGAATATAGGAAAGGGAGAAAAAGTGGACTTTTTAAGAGGATACAATTTTCAGGGAAGAGGCGAAAGAGAGGGGTGGCAGGAGAAAAAAAACAATTTAAAGGGTTTTGGAGCCACATTTAAAGATCAATTAACTAAGCCAGGCTCATGGTCTGTATGGATGGGGGGATGGGGTGAATGCCTTCCGTATTTTGACAACAAAATAGCGCTTTCGGAGAATAAGAAAGATAAATGGGGATTGCCATTGATTGAGATAGATTTCTCATTTAGAGAAAATGAGCATCTGATGATGAAAGACATTCAGAATACAGGAGCGATTATGCTTGAAAAGGCTGGATTTAAAGATGTTAATACTTTCTCTTATAACACACCAGGTGGGGCAACAGTGCATGAAATGGGAACTGCCAGAATGGGTAATGATCCTAAAACATCTGTATTAAATAAACATAACCAAATACATGCTGTAAGAAATGTGTTTGTTACAGATGGAAGTTGTATGACTTCATCTGCATGCCAAAATCCTTCATTGACTTATATGGCGTTAACTGCCCGTGCATGTGATTATGCTGTTAGTGAAATGAAAAAGGGGAATATTTAAATTTTAGCTTACTAAAGTAGATCAATACAATGAAATCGAAGATTGCCTTCTTATTAAGTTTAGCTAAAAGTAAACATATCTTATCTCTGACCAGCAACGGCATAAACGCTGTAATTGGGGTTGTTACCCTGTCTATTCTTTTTAGACATTTAACAAGGGAAGATATGGGTAATTGGGGTTTCTTTTTAACGATTTTGTTATTAGTGGATACCTTTAGGTCTGGCTTTTTATCTACCGCTTTTGTAAAGTTCTTTTCGGGATCAACTGAGGACAGGAAAAAGGAAATAATAGGTTCAACGTGGTTTATCGCGATTATGATAACGCTGTTTTTTGCGATACTGAATGTTCCTGCTTATTTTGCTTCGGGTTATATCGCGGATCCTAGCTTTAAGCTTTTTCTCCAATTCTTTAGTATTAATTACATCTTATCACTACCATTTTTTGTTTCAAATTGCATTTTGCAGGGAAAACAAAGATATGACCGCTTATTATTTTTAAACTTTGCCAATCAAGGTTGCTTCTTGTTGTTGATTCTTCTGAATTTAAAAGGAATTACTATACATACGGTTTTGTATTGCTATTTGTCTGCAAATTTTGTGTCGAGCTCAATAGCTTTGTTTTTTAGATGGACCGATATAAGCATGTTGAAATATAAAACCAGATCCGCTATATCCGAAATCTATAATTTTGGGAAATACAGCGTGGGAACAAACCTGAGTGCAAATCTGTTAGGTTCTGTTGACTCGTTTATCATCAAATTTTTTCTTGGTCCATCGGTTCTGGCGGTATATAATGCAGGAACTAAATTGGTGCAGATTATTGAGATTCCTTTAAGAAGCTTTGTTTATACAGCTATGCCAACCTTATCAGCTTGCTTTAATTCAAATGAAAAGGCGAAGGTTATTCTTGTGATGAAAAAGTACATTGGAATGATAACGGTAGCACTGATGTCGGTTAGTGTGTTGGTCATCATTTTTGCAGATGTAGCCATATTGATATTTAGTGGGCCTAAGTATGTTGCAACCGAGGCACCAAATATATTGAGGATATTTATGGTTATCGCATTTCTTTATCCGGCTGAACGCTTTTTTGCTGTTACATTAGATGTAATTCATATGCCTAAGGTTAATTTACTGAAGATTATACTTATGCTGTTTGTAACAGTTTTAACCGATTGGCTTGCAATAGTGATTACAGGAAATGTTTATGTAGTTGCTGCAGCTTCTGTTTTTTCTACACTTACAGGACTTATAGTAGGTTATTTTGCCTTAAATTATTATTATCAAAAATTTACTTTCTTTGATATGTTTATAAACGGGTATAGAGAGATAGTTTTATTGTTAAAAAGATATTACTCAAAGTTTTTTGGTAAGAAATATCAACTTAAATAAGAAAATCTTTTATTCTACTGCCCCAATTGAAGGATTGCTTGTTGATCTGGCTTTACCGTAATAGTCTACGCTTATTAGTTTGATTAAAGAAGGATCGAAATTTTGCAGCGAAATTGCTCCTCCTGAACTTTTGGTTGCTGAATTGGAAGCTAAACTGAATTTTACGTTATCTGTTATTCCGGCATCCGCATAGGTTTTGAAATATTTGTTGGAATAAGAGGAAGGTTTTGTGTTACCCAGCTGGTTCCAAATTGGGTTTGTGTTATATTGGCCAACCAAAGGGAATTGATATCCGAGGTTATTAAAAACTTCGCATTTTCCACCTTCCTGTGTATACAAGTCTAAAATCTGAGCAGGGAAGGTACCTGATTTTGGCAGTAAATTTCCACATGTATTATTAAAGACTTTCGCATTTACATATGTTGTTTTTCCCGGCATAATGTTTCTTTTGAACGTTTGGAGTTCAAAGGCACTATACTCTCTTGAATTGGCAACAATATTATTAAAAATTAAAACCTCTTTAGGACTATCTCCTAAGCTAAAGCACCACGCTCTTATTGCATTTCCCTGGTGATCTTTTACGTAATTATTATAAAATTTACCATTACCAATCAGATAGAAAATTCCGTTATGATTGCTGCTCTCCTGATTGATGTCTTTTATAACATTATGGTGAATATTATAGGAATCTACGCTCTCTAATACCACCGCACTTCCTACTTTTGTGGAGTTTTTAAATGTAACATAAGCAATTTCAATATCCTTTATCAGCCCCTTTATGATATTGTCTTGAGCAGATCCTCTAAACCTGATTAAGGTACCTGTGTTGTCGCAATCAATGTTCAGGAATTTTAAATTTTTGCTATAAGAATTTTCTGACCCATTGTAGATGTTTTGCGGGGTATATTGAATACAACCATAGGTCACAAGATTTTGAAATGATACATTTTGTATTGTGAAGTTGTTGATGTTATCTGTTAATTGGAATGGGGCTCCATCTACAGTTCTGTCTTTAAAGAGAAATCCTCTTGAAATTCCGGGGGTTCCATTTCCACTTATAGTAACGTTGTTTAAATTGGAGAGTTTTATTTGTTTGTTTCCAATTAGTTGAACAAGTCCGTCGTTTTGAACTATTACAGGTTTATTAGTACCATTGATATTACTTATTTGTATACCATTATATGAACCACCTTTTATTTTTATTATAGTATTTGATGTTATTCCCAGTGTTTTTCCATCGATAGATAGATTACCTGAGCCGGTTCCTAAATTTAAGACAGTTGCATTTTCGGGGGCAGCAACCGTATCCTTTGGTGGAGGGACAGGTTTTTCGGTTTCGGGGAGTGGAACTTCCTCTACAGGAATTGTACTTTTTTTACAGGCTAATAAAATGATAATTGTAAATAAGAATAGGTAACTCCTTGTTTTCACTGTCATAATTTACATGTAAAATAATTTTTAATTACTGTTGATTTTCGTTCTAAACAAATAACATTTACCATTGCGACACTGTCTAATTATAAATCCCTATCCTATAATAAGTGGCGTAATATTTGTAATGGGGAATGTTTTTCTCAATAAAAATAGTTTTTTTTATTGAGAAAGAAAGTTTTTTTATTTTTTTTCTACGCTTAAAAGCATTTAGCGCTTGATTTGATAGTTTGGAGCAGTAATAATATGTGTTTTGCGTGGAAAATTTTCCCCAATTTTTATTATTTCTTTCTCCTAAATTCAACTTTCCTTGAACTTATATCATTAATTAAACGCGGCAATGAATTATTGTCGGGTCTAATTTAAGTTGTTAATTGTGAAAGCTTTATCTATTAGAAAGAGTTGCGGTATTACTTAGTTTAGGTTATCTTTAATGGATATTAAAAACAATCGTAGAAAACAGACTTGTTTTGGATAGCTTATTGTTTTGAATTTTATTGTATCTTATCGATCTACCAGTTATTAATAGATATAAAAGCGTATTTTAATGAATTTTGTTTTTGTCAGTTTGCAGCGAATAAATACAGATCGGGAGTCAACTTCCACAAGCTTAGCTAAAGAATTGGCAAAAAAGCACAGAGTATTATTCGTAAATCCTCCTATTGATAGAAAAACATTACTGTCAAAGGACAACGACCGTTATGTAAAAGAGCATATTAAGCTTATAAAAAATGGAGGCACCGGAACAAGGAGTTTAACTGATAATCTATACGTATTAAATACGAATAGCTTGTTAGAGTCAATTAATTGGATCCCCTCAACAAAAGTATTTTCTCTTTTCAATTATGTAAATAACAGGCGGTTTGCCAGGGACATTAAACAAGCATTGTCGGCGCTAAACTTTGACTCCTTTATTCTTATCAATGATAAAGATATATTCAGGAGCTTTTACTTAAAGGAATTATTGAAGCCAGACCTATATATATATCTTGATAGGGATTATACGCTTGGTGTTGATTATTGGAAAAGACATGGTGAGGCTCTAGAACCTAAATTGATAAAAAAGTCGGATCTTGTGATTTGTAACTCCAATGACTTCGTTAGAAGCGCCAAAAAATATAACCCAAATAGTTTTTACATTGGAAACGGCGTAGATCTTGAGCTTTTTAATAATGATATATTGCATGATATCCCGGCGCGGCTAAAAAATCTGGATAAACCAATAATAGGTTATGTTGGGGCGCTAAGCTCTTTAAGACTTGATCTGGATTTAATCATCAATATAGCAACTGCAAAACCAGAATATAACTTCGTTTTAATTGGTGAAGAGGACAAGGAATTTAGTAAGAGTATTTTACATGAAATGAAAAATGTTCATTTTTTTGGTAAAATAGATAAGAAAAATATTCCTTCTTATGTGCAATATTTTTCCGTTTGTATAAATCCACAGTTACTTAATGAAATTACTATTGGTAACTTTCCTTTAAAAATAGTAGAATATCTTGCGATGGGGAAACCTGTAGTTGCAAAGTCGACTAATACAATGAAAGAAGTATTTTCAGAACATACTTATCTTGCTAATGATGCGCCAGAGTTCGCAGATCTAATAACTAAGGCCTTGTCTGAAGATAATTCTGCCTTGCATTCAGAAAGGATTTCTTTTGCAAAGGGCTTTAGTTGGGATAAGGTTGTTTCATTATTAAATGAATCAATAAGATCTTGTACTACCAATAATCCAACGCTGATCTAAATGTTAGCATAAATATTGATTTACTATATTTTAATCAGCACCCTAAACTACTACGCTCATAGATGAACCGAGACAAACAGTATAATAAATGGCTAGAAACGTCCCATCTGACGCAAGATTTAAAGTCGCATTCTATTTCAGGTGGTTTTAATACTGTTGCCGGCCAGGTATTGTCTTTTGGAATAAATATGCTGTCTACCATTATCCTAGCCAGATTATTGGTGCCGGGTGATTATGGTCTGGTAGCTATGGTAACTACAATAACTGGGTTTATCACTGTATTTAAAGACTTAGGTTTATCCTCGGCAGTTATTCAAACAAAGGAACTAAAAGATGACCAGGTGAACTCCATCTTTTGGATAAGCATCGGTGTTAGTTTTGTTATAGCACTAATTGTGTCGCTTTTAGCACCACTTTTAGTTGCCTTTTATAAGGAAGAGCGACTTCTGAATATGACTCTTGTGTTTGCCGCAAGTATATTTATTACAGGATTTTCTCTTCAGCATAATGCGTTAATGAAGAGGCAGATGAAGTTTAAAACTTTGTCGAGAATTCAGATTTTAAGCACTGTAGGTAGTTTACTTACTGGTATGTTTTTAGCTTGGAAAGGATTTGGTTACTGGTCAATTGTAGCTATCTCAGTCTCCAGCCCAATATATTCAACTATATCACTCTGGTTTTTATGCGATTGGCGGCCTCGACTTGGTTTTAATTCAAAGGGGATAAAAACATTGGTATCTTTTGGCGCTGGTTTAACAGGATTTGATCTGGTAAATTATTTTTCCAGAAACATGGATAATGTTTTAATCGGAAAGTTCTCGGGGCCAAGTGCATTGGGAATGTACTCAAAAGCCTATCAGTTGTTGCTTTTGCCGATTACTCAATTACGGGATCCACTAAATGCTGTTGCGCTGCCGGCTTTAAGTAACCTTCAAAACGATAAGTGGAAATACAATCATTTTTTTTGCAGGTACCTGTTTACATTAGCATTTTTCTCTATGCCTATTGTGATTTATTTTGCAATTTTTTCGCACGAAATTATCTTTATTGTTTTAGGAGATAAATGGATCGCAGCATCTTCTATATTTAAATTGCTAGCTATATCTGCATTTATCCAGCCTGTTGCGAGTACTCAGGGATTACTATTGATAACTACCGGGAAAGCAAAAAAATACTTTTACTTAGGTATTATTAACTCTACTTTAGTTGTAGCCGGATTCTGTATTGGAATAAATTGGGGCACCACAGGTATTGCCATATCGTATGCAATTGTAACTTACGCGTTGTTTATTCCCTTGCTGCTTTATAGTTTAAAGGATTCGCATCTTTCAATTTTACAATTTCTAGAGGAAATTTGCCTGCCTGCGGTGTTTGCGCTAATTAGTGGTGCAGGTATGTTTTTTGTAAGAGCAAACCTAGCGGGGACCAATTCGTTTCTGATTTGTATAATTGGTTTTCTTGCAGGAGCCATTATTTATATAGGACTATGGTTTCTGACAAAGTTTACGAGAAATAAAATGAATAGGATTCTTGAGATTGGTCAGTTCCTAATTAATAAGAATAAATTAAAAGCTTAAATAATCTAAAAAATGAACTACAGATCAATTGAAGATTTAAATCATGCAATTACTACTAATCTTTCTAAAGTACCTTTGGAGATAGATTTAATTGTGGGGGTTCCCAGAAGTGGATTGCTTGCGGCTAATTTGCTGGCCCTGCATTTAAATCTTCCCTTTACTGACGTAGAAGGATATGTTAATGGAAGAATCCTTCAATCAGGGGAGCGATTAAAATCGTATATCAAGCCTTTTAGTGAATATAAAAATGTACTTATTGTTGAGGATAGTATTTGGTCTGGCAGCTCCATAATTAACGTTAAAAATAAGCTTAAAGGACTTTATCCGGAAAAGAAAGTGCTATATACAGCTGTATATGCTGTAGAAGAGACCAAAGATAATATTGACTTTTACTTTGAAATATGCCCAGGACCAAGAATTTTTGAATGGAATATGATGCATCATGATCTACTTGAAAATTGTTGTTTTGACATCGACGGCGTATTGTGCATAGATCCAACAGAAGAAGAAAATGATGATGGACCTAAGTATGAACATTTTTTAGAAAATGTAGAACCATTTTTTAGACCAAGTAAAACCATAGGTTATTTAGTTACCAATAGGTTAGAAAAGTACAGAGCGTTAACAGAGGCTTGGTTAGCGAAGCACAACGTAAAATACAATCATCTGATTATGTTAGATCTTCCTGATAAGGCAGCAAGATTAAAGGCTAATAATCATGGCGGTTTTAAAGCATCTGTATATGTGAAATATGATTGCTATTTATTTATTGAAAGCTCAATTTGGCAAGCAAAACAGATAGCTGACCTTTCAGGTAAGCCTGTTTATTGTACCGATGAAAGAAAAATGGTTTTCCCGAATAGTATGGGGAAATCTAAATTTTTATTAAGAAAAGTAATTAAAAAGCTAATTAGAAGGTAAAAATTAAGGCCGTATGGTTTTGCGTTTATGGCCCTGCCGAAATGATTATATTGTTAATGAATTTTATATTAAAAAGATGAAAAAAACAAACCAAATTATTAATAGCATTTTAATAACATTTATCGTTTTTTTTACTTGCTGTACCCCCGATAGGAAGGAGTATGTAGAAGTTGGCCCGCTTAGGGATAAGCATATCAAGATTAAGGATATGTTTGGTATTAATGGCTTTGAATGGGATTTTTATGATCTGCAATATAATTTTGATACCACAAAATATAATCTGATAACCAATTTTAATGGATTTAGACATTTTTTGGATTGGGAAAGGATTGAACCTGAAAAAGATGTTTTTAGATTTAACCATAAGCCCGAGGGCGGATGGAGTTATGATGAAATTTATCAAAAGTGTTTTAAAGATAGTATGTTGGTGGTAGTAGATTTACAGGTTACACCCAGCTGGCTAATAAATACGTACCCTGAACACAGGCGTCAGCGAGATTTGATGCCAATAAAATTCGGAGACAAAAGAGATGCACCATTATCATACATAGAAATTGGAAAGGCCGGCTTTCAGTTTGCCGCCAGATACGGACAAAATAAGAAAATCAATAAAAACCTGATAAAAGTTCCTAAGGAATCTCATGAACCAATTATAGGTTTAGGCTATATAAAATACATAGAAAGTAGTAACGAGCCTGATAAATGGTGGAAAGGTAAAGATTGTGAACAAAGTCCTGAAGAATATGCAGCTCAGCTTTCAGCATTTTACGATGGCCACAAAGGCAAATTAGGAAAAGGTGTAGGAGTTAAAACAGCCGATTCTACTATGAATGTTGTTATGGGAGGGTTAGCAAAACCAAATGTAGAGTTTGTAGAGCGGATGGTTGAGTGGTGTAAAAAGAATAGGGGATATAAAAAGAATGGTGAGGTTGATTTATGTTTTGATGTTATAAATTATCATATGTATTCTAATGATTATACAGGATGGTTTGCAAGGTTCAAAAGTAAAAAGAGAGGAGTTGCTCCTGAAACTAATGAAATGACTAAAATTGCGAAAAGTTTCACTGATTTATCGTCAAAACTAGGAAACATGCCAGTATGGTCTACTGAAACCGGATATGACATAAGTGAAAAAAGTGTTCAAAGAGCTATTCCGATAGGATCAAAGTCTAATCTTATTACCCAGGCAGATTGGTTGCTCCGTTTAGGTTTATTGTATGCCAGATTAGGAATTGATAAGGTGTTTTATTACCAATTATATGATAACAATGATCCAGGGACCGATCCCGGAACTTCATTTGGATATTCAGGACTTGTAGAAAAAAGTAAAAAAAGGAGGCCTGCTGCAGATTATATTCATCAGGTTACTAACCTAATGGGCGACTACTATTATTTCAATTCTATTAATGAGGATCCAGTAGTTGATATTTACCAGAATGGGCAAAAAAGAATGTATGTTTTGGTTGTTCCTGATGAAATAGATAGAAAGGAGAAATATTTGTTAGATTTAAATCGGGCAAAAAAAGCTTTAATACATCAGTTGAATCCTGGTTCTGATAAGATGATAACCAAGGAGGTAGCGACTAAAAATGGGCTGTTGGAAGTGGAAGTAACAGAGACCCCAATTTTTATAGAGGCAAAATGAGTCGAATTACCATAATTACTGTAAATTTTAATCAAATTAGGGTAACTGAGGATTTTTTAAGATCTGTGTTGCTCAATGCCCCGAACGAAGACATTGAGCTTATATTGGTTGATAATGGGAGTAGTAATGACAATGAAGCTTATTTTAAAAACATATATCCTGACGTAGTATATATAAGGTCGGATAAAAACCTGGGATTTGCCGGTGGCAACAATTTAGGAATACGAGCTGCTAAAGGCGAGTATATTTTACTGCTAAATAATGATACGGAAATAACTGAAAATATGATTCCGGTTCTTTTAAATGAAATGGAGCTGCGTCCGGATATTGGGTTGATTTCGCCATTAATCTTGTATTATGAGGACCCGAAAATTATTCAATACGCGGGTTTTACGGAAATGAATTATTTAACAGGCAGAAACAGGGGGATAGGGAATAAGGAGGTTGATTGCGGGCAATACAATTTGGATAGCAGAGAAACCGGTTATTGCCATGGGGCAGCAATGATGTGCAGGAAAAAGGATCTTGAGCTTGCAGGTTTAATGTCTGAAGATTTTTTTCTTTACTATGAAGAACTAGATTGGTGTGATAAGTTTAAGAAAATAGGTAAAAAAATATGGTTCACCGGCAAATCGACAATTTACCATAAGGAATCGATGAGTGTAGGTAAGGAAAGTAAAATTAAGACATACTTTATGACTAGAAATAGGATGCTATATATTAGAAGAAATACATCTTTATTAAATACAATTATCTTTAGCATCTATTACATTTGTTTTGCATGTCCAAAGCAGATTATATCTTATATCTTCAAAAAAAGATTGAATCTAGTTAAGTGGGTTTTTAAGGGTGTGTTTTGGAATCTTACGAATTCAAAAAGCAGTAGTAAATTAGGATTTAAAATTTAAGGGAAATGATAATAGCTTTTTGGGTTTCTCTTTTTGTTATTCTTTACACCTTTATTGGGTATGGGTTTGTTTTATTTTTACTTATAAAAATAAAGAGACTATTCTATACCCCAGCTTCATTTGATGCTAATCTGGAGTTTCCCAGCGTAACCATACTTGTAGCTGCTTATAACGAAGAAGATATTGTTGATGCTAAAGTGGAAAATACTTTAAGATTGGATTACCCACAGGAAAAAAAGCAGATTATTTTTGTAACCGATGGCTCCACGGATAGTACTACGGAAAAACTTAACAGATTTAATGATGTATTGGTATTACATGAAGATTCGAGAGCGGGAAAGATGGCTGCTATTAAAAGAGCAATGCCATTTGTTGAGGGCGAAATATTGATTTTTACGGATGCAAATACATTTCTAAATGATGAAGCGATTAAGGAATTGGTTAAGCATTATAGGAATCATAAAGTTGGTGCAGTAGCAGGAGAAAAACGAATTTTTGTGGATCAGACTGCTGATGCAAGCTCTGCGGGTGAAGGCTTTTATTGGAAGTATGAATCGTTGTTGAAAAAATGGGATTATGAATTGTATTCAAATGTAGGAGCTGCAGGAGAATTATTCAGCATAAGAACCAGGCTTTACGAAAATGTTGAATCAGATACTATCATTGACGACCATATGATTGCGATGAGGATAGCTGAAAAAAGGTATATCATAGCCTATGAGCCAAAAGCTTATGCTATGGAAACGGCCTCTGCTAATACCGCGGAGGAGTTAAAACGAAAAATAAGGATTGCGGCAGGTGGCATACAGTCTATCTTCCGTTTAAAAAAAGCTGCAAATCCCTTTAATAATCCGGTATTTACATTTCAATACATCAGTCATCGTGTGTTGAGGTGGACTATAACTCCATTTTTACTAATTGCTCTGTTTGTTGTAAATGGTCTTATCGTGTATCATTATGATTCTTTGTTCTATAAAACGATATTTATTTTACAGATTTTATTTTATACTTTAAGTATACTCGGATACATTTTTGAGAGTAAAAATATACGCATAAAGGCGCTTTTTGTACCTTATTATTTTTGTTTGATGAATTATGCCGTAATAGCTGGAATAATCAGGTATTTTAAAAAGAGCCAAAGTGCCGCCTGGGAGAAATCAAAAAGAAAATAGATCTGATCTTATTGGTAATCCCAGTAATTTAGTGTGGCCTCAGGTTCTTCAAACGCAATACAGCCTGCATATTCTTTATCTGGCATAAAACTTTGGAGGTAGTATTTAACTTGTTTTCTGGTAATTGAACTGTTCAAACTGTTAAGCTCATTCATATTGTCTATTAAACCCTCTCCGGAAGCTTTGAGTACAGCCTCTTTTCTTGTCCATATGGAATAGAAGTTGGCGCTTGTATTTTGATTGCTTATTAGTTGTAGTTCCTCTGGGCTAAAACTAGAAGTGGTAATATCGTGATAATTGAAATGATGGTCTATATGTTCAATATCAATTCCTATTTTAAATGGGCTTACACCAATGAGAATGTAGCTTTTACTATGGGTTACATTAAATTCAATACCACTAACTGCTGGTTTCTTGTTCTCGGATTTATAGATAGATATTTTTGCTGGTGATACTAAAAGAAAATATGATAAAATATTTCTCAAGGCATATTTAGAAACGATGTATCTTTTTCGGTCACTTTCTTTGAAGAAACGAAAGGCCTTTTCAAGTTCTGTGTATGAGAGATTAGACTCATACACATTGCTGATTTGATTGAAATATTCGTTTACATTTATTCGAAATATATTAATTGCGCTCTTATCGAATGCAACGTCCTTTTTTGCAGCGGTCCACTTTACATCGTTATTAATATTTAATAGCTCCATAATTTTAAACCTTAGTGTTAATTACTCTTTGCAGAACTTTTGCTAGCTTTTGATCGTTGGGTGAAGCTAAAAATGTTTTGTGATCGCCTGGAACAGAGTGGATATCTATACCTTTTTTGCCATACTTCCGCCAGCCTAAGTATACACGGTCGTCTAGAAAATAAATTCTTTTTTCTACTCTAAACAGATCTATTTTAAGATCTACAGGCTGTAGTTGATATTTTTTGTAAGCCATTTCGTAGCTTTCATAAACCTCTCTTTTATATGTGAAAACTTCTTTATCTATCTCCTTGTTTTTTAAGAAAATAGGTTTTAGTTTTCTTTTAGATATTCGCAATTGGTAGGATAGAGTCTGCATAGGATTATCCAAGAATAATTTAGCTATAAAAGGACCCTTTTTTAACTGACGAACTATTTTCTCTTTGACCTTTTCTATACCGGTTGCAGATGACCCGGCATAAGTGTCAAATATTCCAAGCATTTTTATCTCTTTACCCTTTTCAAGTAATTGTTTGGCCATCTCGTAGGCTATTTTTCCTCCCATAGAATACCCGGCAATTAAATATGGCCCTTCCGGATTTGATTCTAGAATCTCAGCATTATATTTAGCGGCAATTTCTTCAATTGTGTCAGGAATTTCTCTATCACCGTTTAAGCCCAGACCTTGAAGTGCGTAAACCGGCTGATCTTCATCCATAAATCCAGAGATAGATTTGAATACGAAAACATTTAAGCCTCCACCATGAACAAGATATATTGGAGGTTTATTTCCGCTTGTTTTTAATGGAACCAGAGAGTCCCAATTTAATTTATCTTCGGGGGTTAAGAGCTTAGCAAGTGTTTCAATTGTTGGGTTTTCAAATAAGCTGGATAAGGGTAGACGGAGACCTGTTTTCTTTTCTATTGCGCCCATTACTTTAACCGCAATTAAAGAGTGGCCTCCTAACTCAAAGAAATCGTCAGTAATTCCTATTTTGTTAATCCCCAGATTGGAAATCCATATTTCTGTAAGTAGATTTTGCTCAGCGGTTCCAGGGGCAACATAACCATTTTCTGTGATCGGGTTCATTGCCGCTTTTGGAAGTGATTTTCTATCTAATTTTCCATTCGCAGTTAAGGGGATTTTATCTATCTGAATTAAAATCCTTGGAACCATAAACTCCGGAAGCGTCAATTTTAAATGATTTATTATCGCATCCTTATTAAAAATAGAATCAACTACAACATAGGCTACCAGTCTTTTTTCTTGATTAGTGTCTTCATCTACAATTATGGCACATTGCTGTATGTCTTTACATTTAAGCAATGCATTTTGTATCTCACCAAGTTCTATTCTGTTGCCTCTGATTTTAACCTGATCATCTATACGGCCTAAGAATTCGATATCTCCATTAGCTAACCATCGTACTAAATCGCCAGTTTTATAAAACCGGGTTTCTATTCCTTCAGCATAGCGATCTGTGAACATTTTACTAGTCAATTCAGGGTTGTTTAAATAACCCCTTGCTACTCCGAAGCCTCCAATATACAGTTCTCCCGGAACGCCAATTGCGCAATAATTTGAATCTTTATTGAGGACATGAAGGATGGTATTTCCAAAAGGTTTACCAATGGGAGCTGATGCAGGATAATCTGCATTTTTATCTACTACATGTATTAGCTTACCTATTGTAGTTTCAGTAGGTCCGTAATGATTTACAACCACGCATTCACTATTGGTCCTTCGAATTTCTTTAATATACTCGCCAGGCAATGATTCTCCTCCGAACATTAGTAGTTTAGAAGGCAAAAGTAAGTTTCCCTGATGCCTCAAAAACCTCCAGTGCGAAGGAACGATCTTTAAACAATCGATGTTATAATTATTAAAATATTGATGTATGTACTCAGGATTGTTGAACCTGTCTTTAGCAAATAAGTGTAATTCTCCACCTGATATTAAGGAATTGAAGAGAATCGTATTGCCTAGATCTGTTGCTATTGTAGACCCAAGTGCAAAACTTTTACAGTCTTTTAGTGTATTTAATTTTGAATTTAATCCTTCAAAATAATCCATTATTGATCCATGCTCAATCATAACTCCTTTCGGGTTTCCGGTTGAGCCAGAGGTGTAAATAACATAGATCAGATTTTCAGGAAATATTTTGATGGTAGGGTTGGATTTGCTAGTATGCCAGATCTGGCTTTCACTATCGTCCAGGCAAATAAGTTCTCGATTGCCTGCTTCCTTAATTCGTTTTATCGTTTCAGTGTCGCATATCAACATGCTTGCTGTCGATTCAGAAATCATATAGCTAATTCTTTGCTCCGGGAATTCAGGATCAATTGGAATATAAGCTGCCCCAGCCTTTAGAATTCCGATTATTCCAATTATTGTCTCTAGAGATGGTTTTATGCAAATTGCCACGAGTGTTTCTGTTTTGACTCCTTTGCTGATTAAATGGTTTGCCAGTTGATTAGACTTTTCGTTTAACTGATTGTAAGTTAATTTTTTACCCTCATAGACTACAGCATTACTATCTGGGCTGTCAAGAACTCTTTGATTAAATAGGTCTAGAATTGTTCTGTCGGCAATTAGAGTCTGATTTATTGTGGTGGGAAACGGATTCTTGTTTATTAATGAGTCTTTGATTAGTACTTCAGGATTATCTGTTACGGTTTTTAATAAAGACTCAAATTCCGACATCATACTGTCGATGGTATCGGATCTGAATAGATTTGTATTGTACGCCCATTCAAATGTCATTGCGTTTTTAGAGCCGGTAACATTTAACGAAATTTCGAAGGTTTGGGCTACTCTTGCGTTGGAAAAAAGTCTATGAGTTAAACCATCAAATGATACTTTTTCATCCATACCCATGTCTATGTTAAAAACAATAGGAACCAGTGGTATGTGAGCTTTATCCCTCTTAATGGGTAACTTTTTGAGCAATTCACTAAAAGTTAGTCTTTGGAAATCGTAAGCGTCATACACTTCGCCCTTTCTTCTTTTTAAATAATCTAAGAAAGACGATTTCGGATCAACTTTGCTGTCAAGTGGCAGTAAATTTACACAATGGCCAACCAGTCCAAAATTCCCTGTTGCAGCCTGTCCGGATGATGGAAGACCAATAACAATATCTTGTTGCCCTGTTCGGTGATGTAACAAGATTTCAAATACACTTAGAAGAGTAATAACTACACTGCTACCTGCTTTTGCTGATAACGACTTTATTGGATTCAATAGATCATTTTTCAGAATGTAATCATTTCGTTGACCAGTATAAGTCCGAACTGAAGGCCGTGTGTAATCTATTGGTAAATTAAGTGTAGGAACATTATTCTTATACTTATTGATCCAGAAATTCTGGGTTTCAATATATTCACTGCTATTTGTAAAGTTAATCTGTTGTAAGGTATAATCACTGATTTGTTCTGCAGGTTCTAATTGAGGAAAAGTGTCATGTACATAGGAATTATACATTTTACTTAAGTCTTCCAGAATAATTCCAATTGACCAGCCATCGCCAATAATGTGGTGTATTATAAGCGTAAAGTAATGAACATTTTCTTCAATCTTGTGTAGGTATATTCTAAATAATGGACCTTCATAAAGATCAAAAGGAGTAGCCATTTCCTTTTGGACAAACTCATGAAAATTGTTCAATCTTCTATCTAAGTCAATACCGGTTAAATCATCCGTAATTATTGAAAACGAGAGTTCTTTATATATTATTAAGTTTTCTCCATTTTTACTGACAGTAGATCTTAATGCTTCGTGTCTGGCAATTAAGCTATCGATGGCTTTTTTAAATGCCTCCTGATAAAAAACACCTCTTAACTCAAGAGAAACAGACTCATTATAGGCCAGACTAGCTTCATCACCACCTAAAATACAGGATAGCCATAGTTCTCTTTGCGGTTCATTAGTAATTGTTACTTTTTCAATCTCATTTTCACCGAAAGGATTAAAATCTACAGCAACATATTCAAAATCTTTATTCATTAGTAACGGCGTTAGAAACGTATCTGTAAATACTGATCTTTATTCTGTTCATCTTTAATGAACCATGCCGGATTTCCTTCAACATCCTTTCCCAGTCTGGCACCTCTTACAGGAGGATTATCGGAATTGATCACGATTTTATCTGTGCTGAATTTTGAATATTTTTTTGAATTGGTCTCAGTAACAGCTCTGTTCAAAAAGAAACCGGCATTAATCATTTCATCCATACTCTCTATAAAGCAATTAATCAATTGTTCAATATCAGCATGCGAGGTTGCTTCTGTTACGAAACATGGGAAACCATCAAGTATATGAATGCCCTTTTGCCTCATTAAGGTAAACATCAATTCGCTATAAGGAATTTCCTCGTGGAATTTAACCTTCCATAAGGATCCGTAATTGGCAATAAAGAAAGGCAGCTGTCTTTTTTCTATTTCCTTATTAAGTGTTTTAGCAATATAGTTTCCTTTTTCATTTAGCTCTTGTTGTAATTTTGGTCCCTTTTCTTTCATGTATATTAAAGATGCTTTTGCGGAAGCCAAAGCTAAAGGGTGACGAACAAATGTTCCTGCAAAGTAAGTTACACCTACTTCTGGATATGAACCATCTCCATAATTCCAGGTGCCTCCATCAAGCGCATCCATAAATTCTTTTTTTCCGGCAATCACCCCAATAGGAATACCTGCGCCAACAACCTTGCCGTAAGACGCAAGGTCTGCACGGACATTAAACAAGGCCTGTGCACCGCCAGGATGCATCCTGAAACCCGTGATTACCTCATCAAATATTAAAGCTGATCCGCTGGCAGAGGTGATTTTTCTTACTTCTTTAACAAAATCTATTGGTACAAACTCGGGACGTCTGCTTTGTATCGGCTCAATAAGGACTGCAGCGATCTCATCTGCTCTCTCTTTAATTATAGCCAAAGCTTCTTCTGTTCCGTAATCGAGCACAAGTATATTTTTAACTGCATCGGGCATTATGCCGGCCGCTGCCGGAAATGATTTTAATTTCTTGGTTCCCCTAACCAATACCTCGTCAATAATACCATGATATGATCCTGTAAAGGCGACAATCAACGATCTGCCTGTAACGGTTCTGGCAATTCTAATACAGCCGAGTACTGCTTCAGATCCAGTGCTGCAAAGCGCTGATCTATCAAATCCGGTAAATTCACATACTAATTTACTCACTTCGGCTGCAAGCTCGTGCTGTGGGCCCACCTCATATCCGCTTTCAATTTGATCGTGCATTGCTTTTTTGATAACATCTGGTTGGTAACCAAGTAAGTTGGAACCAAACCCATTCAATACATCAATGTATTCATTGCCGTCCAGATCCCACATTTTACTACCACTCGATTTATTTATTACAATAGGGTATATGAGCTCTTTTGTTAAGGGTTTAAAGCCAGAAACAACCCTTGGGTCGGCCATGTAATTCCGGCTTTCCTCTGCATATTTTTTGCTTTTAAATGTTCTCTGATTATAACTTTCGATTAAGTTTTTGAGAAAGCTCAACTGATTTATATTGAGTTCTGTTGATTGCCGATCTATTTTGGGCGTAGCTCCAAACGGTTTTTGAATTTCAGATTTTTCTTGAAGGGTCAGTTCAGATTCTTCTTGTTGTTTAGGCTTTGGTGATTCTATTGCAGTAGGGGGCGCTATAGAATTATTCCCATTCATTAGCAAAACCTGTTTAGATAAGATTTCTAACTGCTGAGCGATAAGTCCCAGTGCGGAATTGTTGTAGTCGTTAGCGTTTCCAAATGAAACAGGTGCAACAACCTGATGATTACTTCCATTAAGAACTGGCGTATTGTTTTGTATTGGAGCAGGGGTTTCCTGAACGGTGTTTTTATCTATGTAATCAGTCAACGATTCAATAGTTGGATATTCTTCATTTAATTTCCTAAATGTAACAGGCAAATTAAACTCTCTTTTCAAAGAGATTGCGATTTGAGTAAGTAATAAAGAATCTAATCCTATTTCAACGAAGTTTTGATTGGCGGCAACATTTTGCATTTCAATTCCAGATGCATCTTCTAATACTTGTCTGATTTTTATTGCCAGGTTATTTTTTTTCATTGCAAGAGTGTTGTTGTTGTTTGGTTTATAGTTGTTGTCCTCGGGTATTACTTTGTTAATTGCAATTGCATCTACCCAGTGCTTCTTTCTATCAAACTGATAGGTTGGAAGATCTAATAACAATCTTTGCTGACCGTTATAAAAATTATCCCAATTTGGTTGCAGGCCACAATTCCAAAGCTGACCTAATGTGTTTAATAGAATGCAATAATCGTTCTCATTATTTGCCAGGCTCTGCATAGCCCTTACAGAAGTTGATTTTAGTGCAGCAATTTGCCTTACAAGGGTTGTAGTTACCGATCCTGGACCCACCTCCAGAAAAATTGGAGAATTGTAAGTAAGTATTGTATCAATAGCTGTAGAAAATTGTACCGTGTTTCTTAAGTGGCTTGCCCAATATTGTGGATTTATTGCCTCTTCATCGGTTAGCAGTGAGCCGGTAACTGTTGATATAATTGGAGTTTTAGGGGCAGATAGAGCGATTCCAGAAACTACTTTTTGAAAATCATCAACTATTGGATCCATCATAGATGAATGGAAGGCATGGCTGGTAAAGAGTAGTTTGTTAGGGATCTCTTTAGTATCAAGTAGTTTGCTGAATTCCAATATTTGATTTTCCGGACCTGCTATTACGCAAAGTTTCGGGCTGTTTACTGCTGCGATAGATAGTCCTTCGCTTAAGAAGCTGGCTATTTGATCTGACTCGCTTCTTACGGATAACATAGATCCTGGAGGAAGTGCATTAACCATTGCCCCCCTAACTGCAATTAGTTTTAACCCATCCTCTAATGAAAAGACTCCCGAAAGGTGTGCTGCAACATACTCGCCAATGCTGTGCCCGCAAAGTAGCGTAGGCGTGATACCCCAATTCATCCACAGCCTGGCAAGTGCGTATTCAATTACAAAAAGTGCTGGTTGTGTGTATCTGGTTTGTTTTAATAGTTGCTCTGCTTCTTCATTAGATGAATTGGTAAATATGATCTCTCTAATGTCACGATCTATATATTGCTTAAGAATTTCGGCACAGCAATCTATAGCTTCTCTAACTACTGGCTCGTCCTTATATAGATCAGCAGCCATATTTAGGTATTGCGCACCTTGGCCTGGAAATGTAAATACAATTTCTTCAGGCACTTCGCGAAGATTATTTGTGGTACCTGTTTTAGGTAGTTCCAAATTGAGTTGGCTGACAATAGATTCAATGTTGTTTACAACTGCAAATCTTCTATAAGAGAAGTCGTTCCTTGTTTTTTGAAGAGTATAAGCAATGTCCGCAAGATTAGTATTCTTATTCTTTTTTACATAATTAGATATTGAGGATGCGTATTGTTCCCTGCTGTTCTCTGATTTGGCCGACCAGGTAATTAAGTCGTACGGCCTGCCGGTTGATGACTCTGATTCCAGATTTTCATATTCTTCAACAATCACATGTACATTTGTACCTCCAACACCAAATGAACTTACGCCTGCAATTCTTTTAGTTTCAGATGTCCAATCACTCAGGCTATTGTTAACATAAAAAGGGCTGTTTAGAAAGTCGATGTTCTTATTTCCCTGTTTGTATCCCAAAGAAGCGGGTATTTTCTTGCGATGTAGAGATAGGCAAGCTTTAATTAAGCCCGTAACTCCGGCGGCCTGCGTAAGGTGACCGAAATTGCTCTTAATTGATCCTATAGCACAAAACTGAGTTTTACTCTGATGACCAAAAGCTTTAACCAATCCATCAAATTCAATTGGGTCGCCAATTGGGGTTCCGGTGCCATGTGTTTCAATATAGCTGATTTCTGAAGCATCAATATCTGCATCTGTTATTGCCTCTTTAATTGCATTTGCCTGGCCTTCAGTGTTGGGAGCTGTAAAACTTCCTTTTTCTGCACCATCGTTGTTTAATCCAATACCCTTAATAACTCCATAAATAACATCACCATCACGTTTGGCGTCTGTTAATCTTTTGAGGAGAACAACACCGGCACCGTCACTAAATACAGTTCCTGTGGCATCATTGTCAAAAGGACGGCAATGGCCATCAGCACTCAACATACTACCTTCCTGATAAATGTGTCCGCTGTTAATAGGAGAGGTGATGCTGGAGGCCCCAGCGATAGCTGCATCACAATAACCGGAACGCAGGCTTTTTACCGCTTCTGCCACCGCAAGTAACGAGGTTGAACAGGCAGAGTTTACACTAACAGCCTGTCCCTTTAGGTTTAAATGATAAGCCGTTCTCGAAGCAATATAATCTTTTTCGTTTACTGTAAGTACTTGCAGGCTTCCAACGTTTTCTATTAAATCGGGATATTGTAATAAATTGTTTACATAATAAGTATTACTTCCACTACCTGCATAAATGGCGACTTTTTTAGAATAAACAGGAAATAAATGCCCCGTTTTTTCCAATACTTCCCAAGCTATCTCTAAGAATATTCTTTGCTGCGGATCCATCAAATCTGCCAGTTTCCGATTAATTCCAAAAAAGGCAGGATCAAATTTTTCCGCATCTTTAATTATCCCTCTCGCTTTAACATATGCCTTATCATTTTTTAGGCGATCGGGAATGCTGATGTCTAGTTCTTCATTACTGAAAAATTTGGTGGTTTCTTTACCTTCGATAAGTAGATCCCATAAGTCGTCAATAGTTTCGGCCCCTGGAAATCTACCTGCCATTCCTATTATAGCTATATCATGAGAGGTATCTTTATGCTTACTTTCTTTAACGAAGGTAGTCAGTTCAGGGGCCTTGTTTTCAAGAAAATCGGCCATCCCTGCGGCAGTAGGATATTGGTATAATCTGGTGATAGGTAAATGACAATTGAATTGGTACTTTAACTCTGCTACTGTTTTTTGAGCAAGAAGCGAATTGCCCCCNAGCTCAAAAAAATTATCGTCAATTCCGATTTTATNATATTGNAATATATCGATGAATAGACCAATAATGTCTTTCTCAAGCTTTGTTTTTGGGCTTTTATAAAGNGTGTTTAGTTCAGGCCTTTTAAGATCTGGTTTTGGTANTGCTTTCCTGTCTACTTTTCCACTNGTAGTTTTAGGAAGCTCTTCGAGCCAAACAAAGCCGGATGGGNTCATATAATCCGGCAGGAGGTTACTTATATGGTNTCTAACCTTATTGCTGTCTCCTGTGGCCTTATTTCCTGTCAAATAGGCTATCAGCGCTTTTCTGCCGGGGTAGTCTTCTCTCAATATCACCACGGCCTGGTTAACGCTTTCTTCTTTCATCAGGGCAACTTCAATTTCACCTAGTTCAACCCTGTTGCCTCTGATCTTAATTTGCCCATCTTTCCGGCCCTTAAACTCTATTTCTCCATTGTCTAAAAGCCTACCGAGATCTCCCGTTCTATAGACTTTAATTTGTCCAAGTGTTGAGTGGTTAAGTTCAATGAATTTCTCATTTGTTAGGTCTTGCTGATGAAAATATCCATTTGACAGGCAGGGACCTGAAATGCATATTTCACCAATTTCTCCATTTTCAAGAAAGGTTAATTTTTCATCAATAAAATAAATAGATGACTGTGCTATTGTTTCCCCAATTGTGGGTATTGATGCCCAATTATTGGGGTTACCTTTAAGTTTTAATTCGGTTACCCATATGGTTGTTTCGGTTGGGCCGTACACATTTACCAAACATGAATTGGAAATAGAAGAAAAGAATTCTTTTATATTAGGGGTGATTTTAAGTAGTTCGCCACCAGTTATTAACTCCTTTAAATTAGCTGGAAATCGCTGTTCTTTGACAGCAGCTTCTGTTAAATATTGAAGCGTAACATAAGGTAAAAAGGCTTTATTTATCTTGTTTGCGATAATAAAATCTAAAAGTTTTGTGCCATCAAGTCTATAATCGTCATTAATAAGGTAAAGAGTAGCGCCTGTTGTTAACGGCACAAAGATTTCTTGAAATGAAGCGTCAAAACTGAGATGGCAAAACTGTAACGCATTGATGCCTTTGCCATTAAGCGCATGATCATTTTGCCATTGTAAAAAATTAATCAAGCTTTTATGACTGATACATACTCCCTTTGGTTTTCCGGTAGAGCCTGATGTATAAAGAATGCATCCATTTTCAGATTGTTGGAAATTGTCATTGTTAACCGTATCAAGGTATGATTTATCTGAAGTTATAGGATAAAGCCCAAGGTCAGTAAAGACATTGAATTCGTTTAACAACGAGATACATGTACTTACTCCAGAATCTTCTTTAATCTGTAATAACCTGTTTTCTGGGTAGCTAGAATCTAATGGCAAATAGGTTTTTCCTGCTTTTAGGATTGCTAATAATCCAACAATCATTTCTATAGAGCGGGTTGCACTTAATCCTATAATTTCCTGATCAAAAGCTTGATTTAAAATAACGTTTGCTAAATTCTCAGCTCTGTTATTTAATTCACGGTAGGTAATGGACTTTTCGCCAAAAACCACGGCAATAATCTCTGGAAAATCCAGAGCTGCAATATTAAATAACTGATGAACCGTTAACTTGTTTTGGGTAATTAATATTTGGTCTGTAAACATTTGAGAGGGATTGAATAAATTAACCTGACATATGCTTACTTGCAAAAGTTATTCCTTTTTATTAACTTTCATTTCATTTGGGTTCATTGTATGTTTTAATGGGGAGATTATTGAAGAAGAATCAGAACTAAATTATTCGGTTCAGCTTGCTTAGCTCTTTCTCTGATACGCGGATATCAGATGCCCATGAGACCCCTTTCGTTGGGGTACAGACCTGCATCATACCTGTAATACACCTATGTAACCCCTGTGTAACACCTGGTGTTGCCTAACCTGAACCGAACCATTTCCAACCCGGACACAAGGTGAGATGACAATGAAATAATGTCGCAAAAAAAAGACCCTTATTGAAACAATAAGAATCCTTTTGGAGATTTTAGCTTTAAAGGCTAAATTATTTTTTCTCTGGCGGAGTGGATACAATTTCTCCCCACTCGTTAACATAGGCCATCATGCTTTCAAGATCACCACCAGAGGAATTCTGTTGACGTTCAAGTTTACGCTGCTCTTTATCTTCTTTTTTCTTTTGTCTGTTTTTTTCTAGTTGCTTCTTCATGAAGGTAGCCTGAGATTTAGCCATAAATTCAATGTATTAGTTAAAAAATAACTCTCCTCTGGTTTTACCTGTTTGCCAAACATGTAAACTTATTGTTGTTTACTGTTAATATGGCTTAATATAATTAATTCTCGGGCGACAACGGACCAGTAGCCAGGAGGAATTGAAACCCAATCAAAAGGTTTGATTGGCAAGTAAATATTAAGAGAATAGTATAATGATATCCCGTTTGTGCAAATATACTAAATTTCTGGTTAAGAATCAATATTTGAAACAACTAGATGCTTAACGGGAAGTTAAACCATAACTATATTTTTTATAAACCAACCCTAATGGCATAGGTTACTTTAACGCGTGCCTTTAATTCCTTAGTAGTAGCCGTTCTTAATTTAGCTGAAAGATTATAGGTGAATGAAGAGGAGGTAAGGAAGGTTCTGACATCTGAACTTCCGGATGTTATTGGAATGCTAAGTTTAGTGGCTCGAGTATTTGGAGGGTTTACTGTAGCAATTGATTGGTCTGCTTGTCCGGATGCCTGCAGTTTGACAATTATGTTTTCTATGTTTTGAATGTTATTTAAACTATCTGCATCCAAAAGTTCTAAGTTGAATTCTTTGATGCGTATGTTTTTTACATTACCTAATCCGAATTTTGATGATTCTTTATTGATCAAAGAATCGAGATTAAAGTTTTTCACATTGAGGTTTCCAAGGATTGTTCCGGATTCGGTACTTGTGATCTTTGGTATCGTAAAAGATATGCCCTCGGCAGGGGTAATGAAAAGATCACGTTCGATGGATTCTTTAATGTTATTGCAAGATAGAAGTACCGTTGCAATTATTAGAGCGGATGCCAGCAAAGTATTAATTTTAGTTCTCATATACTTTAATTTGATTTTTCATCTTCACAAAGGTTCACATTATTCTCCATACCACCAATTAATTGTTTGGAGAGCGGCGAGTCTCAAAAGCTATTTTTTTGCTAAACTTCTCATATATTTGGCGATTTTTAACCACAGAATATTATATTGTGTGGTTATTTAAGTATCTGTAAAACAGAGTTATTACGTGTATTTTGTTTAAGTTTTTGGTTATTTAAGCAGATGTTTGAGGTGGTTTGAGGGTGGTAAAATGCAGAATAATATTCTGTTTGTTTATCAATTTATCTGTAATACAGTTAGTTATGTTGGCTTTGGTGTACTAGTACTGCTGTCTATTGTACGCAGCCGAAAAATCACTTCTCATACTCTTAAATCGTTCAACTATAGTGGCAATAAAGGCTTCATCCAAGATTTGAAAGATCTCGTTTGCCCCTCCTCCACTGAGGTCGAGTTCTGACAATTTATAACTTTGTTCGAGGGTTCCCTGCTCGAATTTGATGATGTATTTTTGGTTCATGTTAAATAAGGTGATCTTGCATTCTGGATGTGGAAGTTCTGCTATTACTCTCATGCTTTCTGTAATTTATTAAGTAAGAAATTTGATTTTGTATTGGAAGAAAAAGTCGCCTTTCATTTTATCGGGCGACTTTTTATGATGGTTATTTTACGAGTCTGTAGATTAAAGTTTAACGCCCATTTCTTTTATAAGAAAATCGGCTTTGTCAATTTTTGAAGCAACCCATAGTACATAACGGATGTCTACGCCAATTGATCTGCTGTAGCTATCGTTCCATGCATAATCGTTTATTGTTGCTCCGAATGCACGGTCAAAATTTACGCCTACCAGCTCGCCATAGGCATTCATGATAGGAGAGCCTGAGTTTCCGCCAGTAGTGTCCATGTTGTAAAGAAAGGAAACTGGGACGTCGTTAAGGTCTTTCTTTGCATATGGACCAAAATCTTTGGCGTTCCAAAGTGTTTTGATTTGCTCTGGGTAAGCAAATTCAGGATTCCCTGTAGCACCTTTTTCAAGTATTCCTTTTATTGTGGTATATGGCCTCATGTATGAGGCATCGGCCGGCCAATAGCCTTTAACATAGCCGTAGGTTAACCTGAGAGTGCTGTTCGCATCAGGAATGAAGTCTTTGTTTAAGAACTTCTCTTTGATGTTTACATAGTCGCCCATAAGCTTATTTAATAGTCCATCTCTGCGGTCTTTTTCAGGTTTTAACTCATTGATTTGTTTTGCGATATCATCTTCAAAGAGAAGTAGTCCATCATTATATGTAGAAATAGATTTTGGAGATTGAAGTAATACGTTTAAAACATAATTGACTTCTTTTAGCTTGCTTACTTCAAAAAGACTTTCTACATATTGATCAATAACATCATTGCTATTTGCACCTTTACTAGTGATTTTGTTAACGGCAGTTACCTTTTGGATTGGGCTGAACCGAGAAGCGTCTTCAAGCATTCTTTTGAATATCTTTCTATCTGCGTCTATGTCATATGATTCGTAGGTGCTTGATAATGTTTGCTTAAGTTTTTGGATGTTTTGATCAAAAAACTCTTGCTTTTGAGCTGCGGGCTGAGCTTTAAGAGCGTTTTTGAACGCGTTTATGTTTTTAGCAACCGTTAAAAGGTTTGTTGAAGTATAAATCTGTGTAAGCCAAAGATCACGCTGGGCATCAGTATTGATAAGTTTATACAGATTGTCTATGTCGGACATCAGGTTTCCGTATTTTGCTTTAGCATTAACATTGTTGTTGATGAACTGGATAAGGGCTTCTTCTTCCTTTTTCTTTTTTGAAATTAGATCTATCCCTTTTAGTCCCTGTAGTTTGCCTCTATAGTTCTTTAAAACATTAGCGTTTCTTTTTATGCGTGTTGCCAGTTTAATTTCAGTAGTCTTGTCCTTTTTGCCAATAGTTTCCATTGTTGAATTTTGGAAATCATATAGGTTGGATACATAAGGGAGTAGAAATTTTTCCTGATACTCTATAAATGCAGCCGGACGATGGCGGAATGTTTTTCCAGGATATCCTAAGATGAAAACAAAATCCTCCTCGTTAGTGCCTTTGGGGTTTACTTTTAAGAATTTTTTAGGTGTGTAAGGTACATTGTCTTTAGAGAATTTGGCGGGAGAGCCATCAGGTGCTACGTAAGCACGCATAAAAGAGAAATCTCCGGTATGACGAGGCCATACCCAATTGTCCGTTTCGCCTCCAAATTCGCCGATTTGTCTGTTAGGTACATATACAAGTCTGACATCCTGAATGGTTTTGTAGCGGAATAGTACATAGGTTTTTCCGATAAACATTTCGGATACCTCTGCTTTAATACTTGGGTCTTTCTTTTCTGCTTCGATAACGATGTTTTTCATTACATCATCGATTATTTTTAATCGGGAGGCAGGATCTTCTATCTGTGCTACAGCTCCTAAAACGCGATCAGATACATCTTCATAACTGTCAGTTATGCGGCATGTTAGTCCTTTTGCTTCAATTTCCTGTTCATGTGTTTTGGCAACAAATCCGTTTGTCAGGTAATCATGTTCTGCGGTGCTGGCGAGTTGTACCGCACTGAAGGCGCAGTGGTGGTTGGTGATGATTAAGCCTTCATTTGAAACGAAAGATCCAGTGCAGCCACCAACATTTACAAGTGCATCAACCAGGCTGGTGCCTTTTGGGTTATATATGTTGTTTTGGTCAATTTTTAAACCAGCCTTTTTTAAGTCAAGTTTATGGATTTCACTTAATGGGAACATTCCTTCTTCCCATGGCTTATAACCCGATTGGATTATTCCGAGCGTAAGGAGTGAAGTGATAATTAAGGTTTTCTTATTCATCTTTATGATTAATATGATAGTTAAAATCGCAAATTTAGGGATTTTAATTATGCTTTTACCCATAGATGGCAGTATTGACTGCGTGGTTTTGTATTTTTGCAATTCATTTACATAGAATAAAATGGCAGAGGATTTACACATAATAACCGATATAAGTAAGGAGGAGCAATACCGCTCTTTGATTCCGCAAATCAAGGCTTTGATAAGTGGAGAAGACGATCAGATTGCTAACCTGGCTAATATTTCGGCAGCTTTAAAAGAACAGTTTAAGTGGTTTTGGGTTGGTTTTTATCTGGTAAAAGGTGACGAGTTGGTGCTTGGGCCTTTTCAGGGCCCTGTAGCTTGTACCAGAATAAAAAAAGGTAAAGGTGTTTGTGGTGCTTCATGGGAACAGGCAGAGACTTTGGTAGTGCCGGATGTGGATGCGTTTCCTGGTCATATTGCTTGTGCTTCTGCGTCAAGATCAGAAATTGTTTTGCCCGTTTTTAGCAATAATGAAATTATAGGAGTGTTAGATGTAGATAGTGAATATCTTTCTCATTTTGATGATATTGATGCTAAGTATCTAAAGGAAATAGTTAATTTAATAGATGCCTAAATTAGCCTATTCTTTTTATCAAAATACCGACGTAAATGATCTTGCTGTACAGTTGCTTGGTAAGATGTTGTTTACCCGAATTGATGGCGAATTGACTGCTGGAGTTATAGTTGAAACAGAAGCTTATAAAGGAATAGATGATAAAGCGTCTCATGCGTATGGAGGACGCTTTACAAACCGCACTCAGGTTATTTATGAAGAGGGTGGCTTGTCCTATGTTTATCTCTGTTATGGCATTCATCATCTTTTTAATGTTGTTACCGCACCAAAAGGGACGCCACATGCTGTTTTAATTAGAGGGATTGAACCTGTAAAGGGAATAGATATAATGCTTAGGAGGAGGAATATGGTAATATTAAAGCCTAATATTACTGCAGGTCCGGGAGCACTTTCAAAAGCGATGGGGATAGATAAAGGCTTAAATGCAAAAGATCTATTGGGAGATGAGATATGGATTGAAGATAAAGGAATTGTTTTTCCTGGTGATCAGATCGTTTCATCAGCAAGAGTTGGTGTTGATTATGCCGAAGATCATGCTTTGCTTCCCTGGAGATATTACATCAGAGGGAATAAATTTGTGAGCAAACCCAACAAATAAAACTGATTTTTATAGTAGGTAAAACCATTATTGTTGATAACAAATGATGCAGGTGATTTATTTATCTGCCTTTTTTATTGATATTTGAATCGATGAATTTTGAGAACAATTTGGCCTTTGCTCAAAGCCTAGATCAGGCAGATCCGCTTAGTAGTTTTAGGCATGATTTCTTATTTCCGCAACAAAATGGAAAACCATTTATTTATCTGTGTGGTAATTCTTTAGGATTGCAACCTAAAGCTGTACGTAAGGTAGTTGATGAGCAGTTAAACAACTGGCATAATCTGGCTGTAGAGGGTTGGTTTGAAGGTGATAATCCGTGGATGTTCTATCATAAAGAGCTAAAAAAACTGATGGCACCATTGGTTGGAGCAAGCGCTAAAGAGGTTTGTCCGATGAATACCTTAACGGTTAATTTGCACTTATTGATGGTAAGTTTTTATAAACCCGTTAAAGGTAGATTCAAGATCATCATGGAGGCAGGTGCCTTTACGTCAGACCAATATGCAGTTGAAAGCCAGGTTCGATTTCACGGGTATGATCCTAAAGAAGCGATTATTGAGGTAGCCCCAAGAGTAGGTGAATATACATTAAGAACAGAAGATATTTTAACACAGATTAACGAACATGGCGATGAAGTAGCATTAGTTTTATTTGGAGGGGTAAATTACTTTACCGGGCAATGGTTCGATATGGAAGCCATAACCAAGGCAGGGCATGCTAAAGGGGCTATTGTAGGCTTTGATCTGGCACATGCTGCAGGTAATGTTCCATTAAAATTACACGATTGGGATATCGACTTTGCCTGTTGGTGTTCTTATAAATATCAGAACTCAGGACCAGGTGGAATAAGTGGCATTTTTGTTCATGAAAAGCATTTTACAGATACCACACTGAATCGCTTTGCAGGATGGTGGGGATATCAGGAAGCGCAGCGATTTAAAATGGAAAAGGGCTTTTTGCCAGAAGCAAGTGCAGATGGGTGGCAGGTGAGCTGCACTCAGGTAATGCCTATGGCATTGTATTTTGCCTCATTGCAAATTTTCGAAAAAGCAGGGTTTATTGAGCCATTAAGAGTTAAAAGTAAAACTTTAACTTCTTATTTGTTTTATATTATAGATCAGGTTAATATGGTATTGGGGTTTGAGCAATTTGAAATTATAACCCCTCTAAGTGAAAACGATCGTGGCGCTCAGGTATCTATTATTGCAAAACAGAATGGAAAAGAGATTTTTGAGAAATTAACAGCAAATAATGTTCTGGGCGATTGGAGGGAACCTAATGTAATCAGACTGAGTCCGGTTCCTTTATATAATTCATTTGAAGATGTATTTCGTACGGGCGAACTTTTACTTCAGATTGCTAAAGGTATTATTTAGTACTATTTAAGAGATTTAATATGATAAACTATAATCCAAAAGACTGGTTCACTTTTATCTTTCATGTCCATAAGGCGGATACAATTCGGAAATTGTGGCCACTAATGATTAGCGTAGCCATTTTTTCGGCTATAATCGCCTTTTTAGAACTTAACTATCTGAAACTAGCAGAAACTACCTATGTTAAAAATATAGGAATGATGCACAACCTGCTGGGTTTTGTAATCTCTATGTTATTGGTATTTAGAACCAATACTTCTTACGACAGGTGGTGGGAAGGTAGGAGGCTTCTGGGCGCACTAACCAATGTGAGTCGTAATTTTGCAATAAAGATTAAGTCGTTAAAACTAAAAGAAGAACATGTAGAGTTTTTTGAATATGGAATTCCGAAGTATGCCTTTGCTTTAAAAGAGCATTTGAGGGAAAAACAGTATTTCGGAAAAAACAGTTTCCTTATTGAGGTTGATGGTGGGAAGCACATTCCTAATCAGGTAGCGGCCAGTATTTCATCTAAAGTTTTTGAGTTGCAGGCAGCAGGAACTATCAGTCAGGAGCAGTTAATTATACTTAATGCAGATGTTCAGCAGTTTACTGATATATGTGGTGGCTGTGAGCGAATTAAGAATACACCTATTCCGTATTCTTATAGTGCTTTCATTAAGAAATTCATTTTCATATATGTAATTACTTTGCCATTTGGATGGGTGTTTAGCTTAGGTTACTTTGTGGTTCCTATTGTGCCATTTATACTGTATGTACTGGCCAGTTTGGAGCTCATTGCAGAAGAGATTGAGAACCCTTTTGGATCTGATGCAAATGATTTGCCTGTTGACGAGATTTGTAATAACATTGAAAAGCATGTAGAGCAAATATTGCGATAAGATGGTTAAAATTGCCTGGCATCCTTTATTTGCACATCCTTTACCAGAGGGGCATCGTTTCCCAATGCTTAAGTATGAGTTGATCCCCGAGCAGTTATTACACCAGGGATTTATAACTAGTAAGAACCTTTTTGCTCCTGATAAAGTAAGTGAAGAGGTGATTTTGCTGACGCATAAGGAAGAGTATTGGGAGAAGCTAAGGGATTTGACGCTTCCTGCAAAGGAACAGCGAAGGATTGGGTTTCCTTTAACAGCACAGTTGGTAGAGCGCGAGGTGAGAATTGCCCAGGGAACGATAGATGGTGCCATTTATGCAAAGCAGTTTGGTACAGCTTTTAATGTTGCAGGTGGTACACATCATGCCGGGAGCAATTGGGGCGAGGGGTTTTGTTTGTTGAACGACCAGGCTATCGCGGCCAATTATTTGCTGAATAATGGCTTAGCTAATCGGATCTTAATTGTAGATTTAGATGTTCACCAGGGAAATGGTACAGCAGAGATCTTTTATGGTGAGCCGCGTGTATTTACATTTTCTATGCATGGCGACAAAAATTTCCCATTTAGAAAAGAGCAATCTGATTTAGATATAGCATTGGAGGATGGAATTGAAGACGAATTGTATTTAAGTAAATTAAAATCACATTTGCCCGCGCTGCTAAAACATAAACCTGATTTTGTATTTTACTTATCAGGAGTAGATGTACTTAGAAGCGATAAGTTAGGTAAGCTGGCTTTATCAAAAGCGGCTTGTATGGAAAGAGACAGGATGGTATTGCAGTTTTGTAAAGACAATAATTTACCCGTTCAGGTGAGTATGGGCGGAGGGTATTCGCCAGATATAAAAGATATAGTGGATGCACATTGCAACACATTTAAAGTTGGTATAGATATTTTTGAATAATTATGAAGATTGTTATTGCAGAAAAGCCTTCAGTGGCTCGTGAGTTGGCTAAAGTCTTCGGCGCTACTACAAAAAAAGACGGCTATATAGAGGGTAAGGGATATTCTTTTACCTGGGCATTTGGGCATTTGCTTCAATTGGCTCCTCCTCAAGAGTATGGTTTTATTGGATGGAGGAGGCAACATTTACCAATGCTGCCTAAAAAATTTAAGCTTGGTATTAGAAAAATAAAAACCAAGGATGGGTTGGTGGAAGATCCGGGCGTTAGGAAACAGCTGGACATCATTAAGAAATTGTTTGATGAAGCTACCGAGATTATTGTGGCAACGGATGCCGGGCGGGAAGGTGAGCTTATTTTCCGTTATATCTACTATTTTTTGAAATGTAAAAAACCCTTCAAAAGGCTGTGGATCTCGTCGCAAACTGACGAAGCGATTAAGGAAGGTTTTAGAAATCTAAAGCCGGGAACAGATTATGATACACTTTTTAATTCGGCACATTGCAGATCTGAATCAGATTGGCTGGTAGGAATGAATGCAACCCAGGCACTTAGTATATCGGCAGGAGCGCGGTCGGTGCTCTCATTGGGAAGGGTTCAAACACCTACTTTAGCAATGATCTGCTCCCGCTTTCTGGAAATTAAGCATTTTGTGCCGCAACTATATTATCAGCTTGCCATACAGTTAGACAAGGATGGTCAGCTGTTTAAAGCAATTTCCGTAAATAACTTTGATAAGAAGGAGGAAGCAGAAGAATTGTTCGCAAAAATTGAGGACGTTGCATCTGGTTTTCCAAATGGGGGTAAGATCTTAACTGTAGAAGCAAAACCAAGAAAAGAACCACCTCCCTTATTACATGATTTAAGTAGCTTACAGCAAGAAGCCAACAAACGCAAAGGGTTTACAGCAGATCAGACGCTGAACTTGTTGCAGGGCTTATATGAAAGTAAATTGGTTACTTATCCCCGTACAGGGAGCAGGTATATCGGTGATGATGTTTTTGCTGGTGTTCCTAACCTGATAGATAAGCTGAAGGTGCATAAGGATTTTGGGAAACAGGCCGATTTTCTACAAACGGTACCTTTGAATAAGAGAAGTGTAAATGCAAAGAAGGTAACGGATCACCATGCTATTTTGCCTACAGGAGAATCTCCTTATCAATTGAGTGGCGATAAACAGGCCATTTATGATATGGTAGTTGGCCGGATGCTTGAAGCGTTCCACCAGGAATGCGTAAAAGAAATTACAAAGATAACAATTGAAGCCGGATCAGTTTTTATGGCAAATGGAACAGTAATTCGTTCTGCTGGCTGGAGATCGGTATTTAATGAATCGGATGACGAAAAGAAGGATGAAGAAAATCCATCATTACCGAAAGTAAAGGCAGGCGAAGAGCTTCCCATTGTAAATAAGGCTTTACTTGAGAAGCAAACAAAGCCTAAACCGCTGTATAATGAAGCGTCCTTATTAAAAGCCCTTGAAACCTCAGGAAAAGATATAGAGGATGAAGAATTGAGGTATGCAATGAAAGACAGCGGATTGGGAACTCCCGCTACCAGGGCTGCTATTATTGAAACCTTGATTAACCGTGAATATATTGTCAGGGAAAAAAGAAACCTTGTTCCTACAACTAAAGGCTTAGCGGTTTATGATGTGGTAAAAGATCAGAAAATTGCACAAGCAGAATTAACCGGACAGTGGGAAAAGAGATTGGAGGAAATCCGCTCAGGCGCGTCGGTAGCTGATTTTAAAGCTGAAATTACTGATTATACCAGGACTATTACGAACGAGTTGTTACAATCGGGAATGGGACTGGCAGAAAAGTTCGCAAAAGACGAGAAGCAGGAAGAGAAAGTAAGTTAAGAGATCAGAATTTTTTGTAAGTATATTCGCTTATATTAACCATATGAAAAGAAGATTATGTATTCCATACTGATTTTTATTGCTGTGTTTGTGCTGTTTACAGTTTGGGTGCTTAACTTTCCTATTTTCGGGCGAGTACCTGAAGGTGCTCGCTTAGCGCGTATAAAAAAATTACCTAATTATAGGGATGGTGCACTTGAAAACTTGTCGCCAACCCCTATGAAACCTGATAACGTAAGTTATTGGGATATGATAAAAGGAATGTTACGGGGCAATGTAAATGGGGCTCCTAAAAGTCCGGTACCTACCATTAAACCCGACTTTACACAAGATGCTTCCGAGACTAAAATAACCTGGTTTGGGCATTCTTCTTATCTGGTACAAACAGATGGCCAAAATATATTGGTTGACCCCGTGTTAAGCGAAAGGCCATCTCCATTTTCATTTATCGGGACCAAAAGGTTTTTAGGGACAGATTTTTTAAAGGCCGAAGAGTTTCCTGAACTGGATATTGTGTTAATTACTCATGATCATTATGATCATCTGGATTATGAAGCCATTTTAAAATTAAAGGATAAAACAAATCGCTTCATAGTTTCATTAGGTGTAGGATCACATTTGGAGAAGTGGGGAGTGCCTGCTTCAAGGATTACTGAAATGTCATGGGGAGAGGAAATTGTTTTTAATACGCTGAAATTTACTGCGCTTCCTGCCCGTCATTTTACTGGAAGGAAGTTTAAAAGAAATCAGACGGTATGGTCTGCATTTGTTTTACAAACATCAAAAGATAAATTGTATTTAGGGGGCGATTCGGGATATGATACACATTTTAAAGATGCCGGCGAGCAATATGGACCCTTTGATATTGCAATATTGGAATGCGGGCAGTACAATACCTACTGGCCTTTAATACATATGTTCCCTGAGCAAACTGTTAAGGCTGCAATAGATTTGGGTGCAAAGATTCTGCTGCCTGTTCACTGGGGGAAATTTAAATTAGCTATGCACGACTGGAATGATCCGATTATTAGGGTTGTTAATAAGGCAAACGAAGAAAGTTTGAAAATTGCTACTCCATTAATGGGTGAATCTGTAATTTTAAATAAGAATTATCCTTCTAGCAAATGGTGGTTGGCCGATAACTTATAATCTTAAACAATATTGATAAATAGATGTTGTTTATCTGATAGTCATCTATAACTTAAAACAATGAAAACTGATTTTGTAGAAATTTTTCAAACCATTAGGGCATCGCTGCAGCCTTATGCTACTGTGGGTTTTAGTAATAGAGTAAACAGTGAAACTTCCTTTGACCTTTGGAGTGACAAGAATGTAGTGATTGAAGGAAAGCAAAGAAATGAAGTTTTCTTTGCAAGCGTAATTATACAAAAGGGACATGTGGGTTTTTATTATATGCCGGTATACACAGAGCCTGATATGAAAAAGATTTTTGGTCCTGATCTGCTTAAGTTGTTAAATGGTAAATCATGTTTCCATATCAACAAACTGGATGACGCATTGATGTTGCAAATAGAGGAAGCTCTGGCGGCTGGGTTTAAACTTTATAAAGAAAAGGGTTGGGTATAAAACCAGTTTGGCAACAAGATGTAATTACCAGTTTTGGGAATATTGGTATTACCACACATGATATTGAATCGTTAGAATACAAACTGCTAACCATTGGAGCAGGGGAGGTTGTAATTAACCTTATTCCACTTATAAATGCTTATCGCCCTGAAGATCTGATATTGTTGCAAGAGCAATATCAATTGAAAAATATTTCTGTAGTGCATTTATGGGAAGATATATGGGAAACTAGAAAAGCACAGGTAATAGGACGAATCTCTTCTATTCTTGGTCTGAATAAACGTATTCATGCGCGCAAAACTAAGATTATTCAAATTACACAAAAACAGGCCGATGATTTCTTAAATAATAATCATCTGCAGGCATCGGCCAAATCTAATTACAAATTCGGGCTAAGTTTAGATGATCAGATTATTGCAGTTGCTTGTTTTAGTAACCTCAGGTATATGAAAGGACTTAGTCCAGGCTACAGATCTGCTGAGCTAATCAGGTTTGCCAGTTTATCTGGTTATACGGTTATCGGAGGTTTTACCAAGTTATTACAACATTTTATTAAGACCTATAAGCCAGATGACATAATGAGTTATGCGGATAAGGATTGGTCGTTAGGGAAAGCTTACGAGCAATCGGGTTTTAAACTCGCTGATGTTACACCGCCTTTGGAGATTTGGCTGAAGAAAGATACTTTGGTTAGGTACTTTCCTCATAGGTTACCGGCTGAGTTTATCCAAGAGGAGTATTTAGAGATTTATAATACTGGTAATTTAAAATATATTTTATACTTATAATGCATCAAAATCCTTTGTTGATCATTTTGGGGCCAACTGCATCTGGTAAAACCAAGCTCGCTGTGAAATTGGCCGAAGCGCTAAATGGCGAGATAATCAGTGCAGATAGCAGGCAAATCTTTAGGGGTATGGATATTGGTACTGGCAAAGATCTTAGTGAGTATGCTGTGAATGGAAAAATTATTCCATATCATTTGATCGATATTAAACAAGCAGGAGAAAGATATAACGTAAACGAATTTAAAGAGGACTTCTTTGCTATTTTTCAGAAATTAACTGACCAAAATGTACTTCCTATACTTTGTGGTGGTACAGGGATGTATGTTCACAGTATTCTTCAAAATCATGAATACACCGCTATACCAGTAAATAGTGAACTGAGGGACACCTTAAAAGAACTGAACAATGAGTTATTAAGGAACAAGTTGTCTGCTTATCCATCCGAATTTACAAAACAGGCAGATCAATCATCCCATAAAAGAATGATCAGGGCAATTGAGATTGCAGAATACCTGATACATAACGATTTGCAATCAATTGAAAGACCTGGAATTGATCCACTGGTGATTGGTTTGACATCGGATGTTGAGTTGCGGAGACAGAAAGTGATCAATCGTCTTGAGCTTAGGTTTAATGAAGGTATGATAGATGAAGTGAAAGGGTTAATTGCTGAAGGAGTTACTAAAGAAGATCTTGTTTTTTATGGCCTGGAGTATAAATTTATTGCAGCTTATCTTTTCGATGAGCTTAGCTATTCGGAATTAAAAGAAAGACTTGCTATAGCGATTTGCCAATTTGCAAAACGCCAAATGACCTTTTTTAGGAAGATGGAGAAGGATGGTGTTAAAATAAACTGGTTTAATACAGAGTTAAATCCGGATGAGTTACTTGATGGTGTTCTAAGTATTTATAAATTGAAATATAAGGATCGTAGTTAAGCTATGTGATATAATTGTTAGTGTTATTTAAAAGTTGTTATTCGTATAATAATATATTTCTTTTCAATGTATGGCATGCAATTTGTAAATGATCAGGTGTATAGCAAAAAAACTATGCATTAAATTTAAATAAACGATCAAATGAAAAATTCTACAAAATTCTTTGCGACTGCAGTAGCTGCAGTGGCGTTATTTTTTACCACTAATGCCAGTGCTCAAAAACTAGGTATTGGAGTGAACCTGGGTGTTCCAACGAACGATGGTTATAGTTTTGCTTTAGGGGCTGATGCCAGACTTCAGTTTGACGTATCGAAACAAATATCTATTCCTGTAACTACAGGTTATACTCATTTTCTTGGAAAAGAAGTGGCAGGAGTTGATGTGCCTGATTTTGGTTATATTCCACTAAAAGCTGGTGTGAAAATATTCTTTGATGAAACAGGTTCAGGTCTTTACGGTTTAGGTGAACTGGGAGCTGCTTTCGGAGTTACCAATGGTTCAGGAACTTCGTTTCTTTATTCACCTGCATTAGGTTATTCATGGAGCAACGGTTTGGATTTGGGAGTGAAATATGAAGGACTTTCAAAAGGAGGAGGAAATTTAGGACAAGTAGCTTTACGTGTAGCTTACGGGTTCAAGTTATAATGCTGAAATTGAATATTTTATTTAAAGCCTCTGAATTTTTCAGGGGCTTTTTTAGTTATTTAAATATAAAATAGGTATTTTAACCAAAAAACAATGCAATGGAGCTATTTTAGGCCTGTACAAGCATGATTTTGCTATTTTAGAGCTACAATAGATTCATAGATTCATAAAAATATAGATAAAGTATGAAAAAATATCTTGCGGCCGGAGTGCTTTTAATGGCTCTGTCTTGTACAAATACAGATAAAAAAAATACGCAAGCCTCAACAGATAGTATATCTGAAAGTAAGGTAGCTACTACTGCTGTTGTTGAATTAACCGATAGTAAAGTTCAAAATATTTATGATGGTTATATCTATTTAAAAGATGCTTTAGTAGAATCAAAGTTTGAAGATGCCCAAAAAGCTGCAACACAATTAAAGACCAGCCTTACTAATTTTCCAGGTTGTGAGAATACGGCTATAATTGCAGAAAAAATAGCTTCGGCCAAAGACATAGCCTCGCAAAGAAAAGAATTTACTTATTTGAGCTCAGATGTAATTGCGATGTTTAAACACGCAGATTTGAAAAAAGGCTCTATTTATGTTCAACATTGCCCTATGGCCAATAAAGGAGAGGGCGGGGATTGGCTGGCTTCCGAAAAACAGATTCAGAACCCTTATTATGGAGATGAAATGATGGATTGCGGCGCAGTTTTGGAAGAGATCAAACCCAGTAAGTAGTTGTTAATCTTACTTGATTTTGACCCACATTTAATAATTATTTAACAGCTTTGTTATAGTTGATTTAATGCTAATAGAAAAGGATTAGTTAGTTTTGTTTATTATAAATTTAAGATATATATATGTCAGATATTGCAGAAATTAAGATTGATGGGAAGATATACGAATTCCCAGTTATAACAGGTTCCGAAGGAGAGAAGGCCATAGATATTTCCAAACTTAGAGACTTAACAGGTCATATTACTTTAGATTTTGGCTATAAAAACACTGGGTCAACAAAAAGTGCCATCACTTTTCTTGATGGTGAAAAGGGAGTTCTAAAATATCGTGGTTATCCAATTGAAGAATTAGCGGAAAAGTCAACATTTCTTGAGGTAGCATATTTACTTATATATGGAGATTTACCTAAACAAAACGAACTGAACGATTTTCAGGCTCAAATTAGCAGACATACGCTAATTCATGAAGATATGAAGAAGTTCCTTGATGGATACCCTTCAAAATCTCATCCAATGGCGCAATTATCTTCATTGGTTTGTTCATTATCAACATTTTATCCTGAATCGTTAAATGCAAATTCATCAGCAGAAACGATGGATTTAACAATGATTAAGTTGTTGGCTAAATTTCCTACAATTGTATCTTTCATTTATAAAAAATCATTAGGTCACCCACTTATTTATCCTAAAAATAAGTTCGATTACGTTAGTAATTTCTTAAACATGATCTTTGGGCAACGCACCGAAGAAATAGAAATAGACCCTGTAGTAGTCAGTGCAATGAACACATTGCTTATTCTTCATGCTGATCATGAGCAAAATTGTTCTGCATCAACTGTAAGAATGGTAGGTTCTTCTGATTGTAATTTATATGCTTCGGTATCTGCAGGTATTGATGCCCTATGGGGGCCATTACATGGTGGAGCTAACCAAGCTGTAATTGAGATGCTGGAGCGTATTAAAGAAGATGGTGGAGATACCGAAAAATGGATCAACAAAGCAAAAGATAAGAATGATCCTTTCCGTATGATGGGTTTTGGACATAGGGTTTACAAAAACTTTGATCCAAGAGCTAAAATCATTAAAAAGGCATGTGACGATATTTTAGAGAAATTAGGTATTGATGATCCTGTTTTAGAAATTGCTAAGAAACTAGAAGAAGCAGCATTAAGTGATCCGTACTTCGTTGAGCGTAAGCTTTATCCTAATGTTGATTTCTATTCAGGTATAATTTACAGAGCACTTGGTTTCCCAACGGATATGTTTACAGTTCTTTTTGCTTTGGGCCGTTTACCAGGATGGATTGCTCAGTGGAAAGAAATGCACGAAAATAAAGAGCCTATTGGCCGTCCACGTCAAATATATGTAGGTCATACAAATAGAGAATTTGTTGCTATAGAAAAAAGAAAATAGATTAAACATATATCTTAAATAAAAAAGCCTTAGCTGTTCAGCTAAGGCTTTTTTATTTATACAAAGTAATATATGAATCGCTCAATTACCCATTCAGAAATGAAAGCTGCCATCATATACAAGAAGCAGAGTGTTATCATTTTCTTAATGGTCACCTTTCTGGAACGCTGGTAGAATACAGTTAAAGCTTTATAGAGATACCAGATAATCCCAATAATTACTGCCCACTTGATGAGATCACTTATTGAGGATCCCGTACCGAATAAATCCCTCCTCAAAGGAACTGTAACTATTTGGGTAATAAAAAAAGCAGTTGTTCCGTGTATAGTAAATATAAGGTGATCTAGATAATAGATGTGGTTTCTTCTGAAATTCCACATAATAAATAAAGCTAGTAAAGGCATCAATAGGAAGTATTGTTTTGGCCTGTAATGTTCAAGTTCTTCTTTTACGGACCAATTACCTGATGCCGATTTTTGGTTTATAGCAATTTCACGTTTCTTAAAAATTCTATCGATCCATGAATCACGATCTGCTTCATTTAGCTTTTGCTGTCTTAGCAAGTATGAACTATAAGTACTGTCTTGTTTAATAATGTGTGATTTCTCATAAGACTCTAACACATCGTCGTATTCATTGGTCTTTAAACTATCTACTATATGTTTAAGTTCAGTAATTTTCTTTTCCTGATCTGAGAAACTAAGTGATTTAAATTCGGCTAAGTCGAGCTTTCTTTGCACATATGTTGCCGATTTTCCAATAAAAGAATCATCCTCAAAATCTCCATCCTCCAGGGTTTTTTTTAGTGCTTCTGTTTTTGATTTTGCTGAATCCTTACTTGCAGAAGAATGAAACTCTACTGCTTCGGCTTTGTGTTCCAATTTATTTGGAACTACAATGAAATAAACAATAGAAACAAAGATATACATACTAACCGGATTGATATATCTGGCCCTTTTACCAGCTAAATAATCCAGTGTAACTTCTCCCGGTTTTGTAAGTAAGGGTGATAAAGTTTGAAAAAACTTATTGTCGAAGTGGAAATAATGAGCTATACTGTGACTTATGAACTGCCAGAAATTTTCTTTAAGCTCCAGGTTAGCCTGTCCACAATTACTGCAATAATGTTTTTCTACATTCTGCCCGCAATTCAGGCAATTATGTTCTTTTCTATATTTACCAGTCGACATAAATCTATTAAAAACGGTTACTAAAAAATCCTAAAACAATTGACTTAGTGGCTCATTGCTTTTATAGCTGATTCCTCTGCACGGTTATGTTTATACTTGAAAATAAAAGGAAAAATAACAGCAAGTACTAAGGCATATGATGCAAAAGTAATCCAGATTCCCTGCCAATCCTTACTATGGTCGGCATAAGTAAAAAACTTATCAATAATTAACCCGCTTGTGAAACTTCCAAAAAGTGCTCCAAAACCGTTTACCATCATCATGAATAAACCCTGTGCGCTGCCTCTTATTGAGGCATCAATTTGAGTTTCCATAAATAAGGAACCCGAGATATTGAAAAAGTCGAAAGCCATACCGTAAACAATACAAGATAGGATGATCATCCATAAACCTCCTGCCGGATCGGCAAAAGCGAAAAGACCAAATCTTAGCACCCATGCAAGCATACTTAGCAACATCACATACTTAATTCCAAATTTCCTTAAGAAGAAAGGTATTGCAAGAATAAATAGTGTTTCAGATATCTGGGAAATGGACATTATAATTGCAGGGTATTTAACAGCAAGTAGGTTTTCGTACTCCGGGATATTTTTAAAGTCGTGCAAATAGGTATCGCCGTAGGCATTTGTAAGCTGTAGAGCTGCTCCTAAAAACATAGAGAAAAAGAAAAATACCGCAAATTTCTTTTGCTTAAATAATGTAAATGCCCTTAAACCCAGCGCATCAACAAATGACTTCGAATCAATTCTGTTCGCAAGGGGAGGGCATTTAGGTAATGTAAAGGCATAAATACCTAAAGCCAGTGAAACAGCCGAAGCAATATAAAATTGATTAGAGGATGCCTCGTTTCCTGAAAGACTTACAACCCATAAAGCGGCAATAAATCCAATAGTTCCCCAAATCCTGATAGGTGGATAATCTTTTACAACATCTTTCTGAGCACTTTTTAATGCTGAATAAGCTACTGTAATAGACAAAGATAGCGTTGGCATGTAAAAGAACATGTTTACTAATATAACCCAGAAAAAGGTAGTGGGATTGTCTACAAGAGGCAAAGAGAAAAGGCTAACTGCTCCAAGGATGTGTAAAATTCCGTATAGTTTCTCTGCATTAATAAAACGATCGGAAATGATACCCATAAGAGCGGGCATAAAAATAGCCGAAATACCCATGGTAGAGAAGATTGCTCCAAACTCTGAGCCAGACCATCTTTTATTTTGAAACCAATAAACTCCGATAGTAATGAGCCAGGAACCCCATATAAAGAATTGTAAAAAATTCATTAGAGTTAAGCGAAACTTAACATTCATAAATAATAGTTTAGTTGGTTTTTTAAAGTAATGGCTGAATATAGAACTATTTTAAAATTGTTAAGCTGAATTTCTTTTATTTATTTCATCACGAATTCTGGCAGCCTTCTCATAAGCTTCTTCAGTAATCGCATCCTGAAGTTTTTGCTGGAGTTCTTCCATACTCAAAGCTTTGTAGTTAGTGCCTGGAATTGAAGTGCTGATATCTTCTGAGCCCTGTTCTTTTGGAATGCTATCTATATTTTCAAGAAATAGGAAATCATTTCCCTCAATTACAATTCCTGCTGAAGATAAAATGAATTCATAGGTATAGATAGCGGCATTAAAACGAACAGCCAAAGCTATCGCGTCTGAAGTCCGGGCATCTATTTCATGAGTGGTTTCACCATCGGTACAGATCAATTTTGCAAAAAAGACACCTTCTACCAAGTTATAAATCAAAACTTCCTGTATTTCAATGTTATAAGTTTGGGCAAATGTTTTGAACAGGTCATGAGTTAATGGCCTGCTTGGCGTCATTTTTTCAATTTCTATGGCAATAGCCTGTGCCTCAAAGGCGCCAATAATTATAGGCAAACGTCTTCTTCCGTTTACTTCGCCAAGAACCAGGGCATATGCTCCTGATTGGGTTTGGCTATAGGATAAACCAACAATATCGAGTTTTACTTTTTTCATATTAAATAATATCCGGCAAATGCAGATTGCCCTTGCCGGATATTTAATTAACCTTTATGTGCTTTTAATGCTTCTATTAATTTTGGGACAACTTCAAATGCGTCGCCAACAATTCCGTAGTCGGCTACTTTAAAGAAAGGTGCCTCAGGGTCTTTGTTAATTACAACAATAACTTTAGATGAACTAACACCGGCCAAATGCTGTATTGCACCTGAAATACCTATTGCAATATATAAGTTCGGACTGATGGCGATACCTGTCTGACCAACGTGTTCAGAGTGAGGTCTCCAGTCAGCATCAGAAACCGGTTTAGAACAAGCAGTTGCTGCACCAAGAAGATCAGCTAGTTCTTCAATCATACCCCAGTTTTCAGGACCTTTTAACCCTCTTCCCGCCGATACAACAAGTTCTGCATCAGGTAAGGAAACCTTATTGGTTGCTCTTACTATTTCTTTAACGATAGCAGTAAGATCAGTTGCTTTAACTTCCGGATTAAATGCCTCAACGGCTGCATCAACTGCTGATTCTTTAACGCCAAACGCATTTGGATTTAAAGCTATAATTTTAACCGCTGAAGTTAATTCTGTAATTGCAAAAGCTTTACCTGAGAAAGCAGTCTTTTTTACAAGAAACTTACCACCGTCTAATTGAGGTAGTTCTACAGCCCCATCTACTAATCCGGCTTTAAGTTTAACAGCCACACGAGGAGCCAGGCCTTTTCCTGAGAAAGAGTTTGACAACACAACTACGTCTGCATTTTCTTTTTTTGCTGCTTCAGCAATAATTGAGGCATATGCCTGATTTACGAAATTCTTGAGCTGATCATTAGAAACATTTAAAACTTTAGAAGCTCCGTATTTACCTAATGCTTTAAGTTCACTTTCATCAACATTACCAATAGATATAGCGGTTAAACCGCCACCTTGTTTATCTGCAATGGCTTTTGCATAAGATACTGCCTCGAAAACAGATTTCTTAAATTTGCCATCTACTTGTTCTACATATACTAAAACTGACATACGATCTTTATTAAATAATTTTTAAACTCTGAAATAGAACTTCAGTTAGATAACTTTAGCCTCCTGATGTAATAAGTCGATTAATTTAGCGGTCTCTTCAGCAGGAACCAGCTTAACTGCACCACGTGGAGGAGGGGTTTCAAATTGCTGCACTTTAGCAACCTGCTCAATTTCTTTAGCTTCAACAACTACAAGAGGTTTAGTTCTAGCAGACATAATTCCTCTCATGTTAGGTATTTTAGGTTCTGCAGTTCCTTCTGCACAACTTGCAATAAACCTGCCAGTTACAGAAACAACTTCTTTACCACCTTCAATTTCGCGGTCAATTGTTGCAGTTGTTCCATCGTAATCTAATTTTTTAATGATAGAGATAGACGGGATGTCAAGGAATTCGCCAATCATTGCAGCAACCTGAGACCCATTATAGTCTATAGATTCGCGACCGCAAAGGATCATATCAAATTCAGTAGTTTTAGCGTATTCTGCTATCTGATAAGCTGTAAAATAAGCGTCTCTCGGAGTAGCGTTAATTCTGACTGCGTCATCAGCGCCAATAGCAAGTGCTTTTCTTATGGTCGGTTCTGTCTGGCTTTCTCCAACATTTATTACGGTTACCGTTCCTTTACCACCCTCACAAAGTTCAATAGCTCTTGATAAGGCAATCTCATCATAAGGGTTAACAATAAATTGTACACCTGCGGTATTGAATTGTGTATTATCGTTAGTAAAAGTTATTTTTGTTGTTGTGTCGGGCACATTACTGATACAAACTAATATTTTCATATGTATAAATTTGTTTTAAAGGTAATGAAGCTGTTTTAGCTTAAATTGTCTTTTTGCAAATCTAATTAAAAAAGCAGGGATTAAAAATGCAAAGTACCCGATTAACCAAACTATTAAACTTTTTAGAGAGCGAACCTAATGATCCTTTCGTTTTGTATGCCCTTGCAACAGAATATAATTCAGCAAATGACTTTGAAAAAGCATTTGAATACTATCTGAAACTAGTTGCTGAGCATCCTGATTATGTTGGGACTTATTATCATCTTGGAAAGTTGTATGAAAAAACGGGGAAAACTGAAGAGGGAATAAAAATATATCAAAAAGGTATGCTTGCAGCCAAAAATAAAAGGGATATGCATGCTTTTTCTGAGTTACAAGGCGCGTATAATTCTGCAGCAGGTTTAGATTATGAAGATGATTAATTACTAACAGATTGAGCAGTAAGAAGCAACTTTTGTTTATCAGAAATGTGATGCTGTTCACGTTTACTGCTTTTGGGGGTGCGCAAGCGCATCTGGCTTTATTGCTTAAGTATTTTGTAAAGGATGCCAAATACATCACAGAAGAAGAATTGCTGGAGCTGAATGCCTTGGCGCAGGTATTGCCAGGACCCGCATCAACTCAAACGCTTGTTGGCATTGCATATAAAGTAGGAGGGTTAAAACTTTCTTTAATAACATTTTTAATCTGGATTTTTCCCTCTGCTGCTGTTATGACTTTTGCAGCCATTAGCTATGCAAAGGTTGATCACAAAGAAAAGTTTGTAGAGATATTGGAATATATACAACCGATAGCTTTGGGTATTGTTGCTTTTGGGGCATATAATCTTTCAAGAAGGGTGCTGGTTTCGCAGTTGTCTGTATTTCTGGCTATTTCAGCTATAATTTCTACCCTTGTATTGAGGAATGCCTATGTATTTCCTATTGCAATTTTAATAGGAGGTATGATTTCATCTGCTTTAGATGCTCCAAAAGAGGAAAGTGAGATTCGAGTAAAGCTATTCTCAAATATAAATCCCAAAAAACTGATCTATTTTGTAGGGGTATTATTATTTCTGGCCTTATTAGGGGCCATTATTAACCGTACTTCGCCTTTTAGCTTGCCTATCAGGTTGTTCGAGAACTTTTACCGCAATGGTATCTTTATTTTTGGTGGTGGACAAGTGCTGGTCCCACTTATGTTTACTGAATTTGTGCAAATGAAGCATTACCTTCATTCTTCAGGGTTTCTATCTGGCTTTGCATTGCAACAAGCCTTACCGGGTCCTACATTCTCATTTACAAGCTATGTTGGCGCACTAAGTATGAGAAACTTTGGTTATGGAGTAACTGGCCAGATAACGGGAGGGATAGTAGCCGTTTTAGGTATCAATTTGCCTGGATTGATTTTGGTGTTATTTATTGTTCCCTTTTGGGAAGATCTTAAAAAGATAGCACGTATTAAATATTCGTTATCCGGGATAAATGCTGTAAGCGTGGGTTTTATTATTGCTGCATTTATTCTCCTTGTAAAGCCAATTGGTATGGACTTTACAGCAATAACGGTTTTAATAGTAACATTTCTTATTCTGAATTTCACTAAAATAAGCCCGCCTTTTATTGTTTTGGGTGGTATATTGTTAGGCTACTTTTTATAGCTCCATTGGCTGATTAGAACGGAGCATCTTCATCATGCATGTCATCCATGCGCGATGGTTTAATGATTACATTTCCGGTGGGTCTGTCAAAATCTTGCGAAGGATGCATACCTGCACCAGGACTGTCCATAGAGAATGAAGTAGGTGCAGAGAAGCTTTCTTCCAAATCCGCAAATTTCACATACTTACCAATAAAGCGTAGCGGTACAATTCCGGTTTCACCGTTACGGTGTTTTGCAATAATTACCTCACCAATACCAGCTTGGGAGCGTCCCTGCTCATCTTCGGTAATACCATAATATTCTGGTCTGTATAAGAATAGTACCATATCCGCATCCTGCTCGATAGATCCAGATTCACGTAAATCCGATAGCATTGGTCGTTTTCCGTTAACACCAGGTCTGCTCTCTACGGCACGACTTAACTGCGATAGTGCAAGTACAGGTACATTTAGTTCTTTGGCAACAGATTTAAGCGCTCTTGATATACTACCAATTTCCTGCTCCCTGTTACCACCGCCGCTTTGTCCTTCTCCCTTACCATGCATCAACTGCAAATAATCGATGATGATTAATTGCAGGTCATATTGAGATTTAAGCCTTCTGCATTTTGCTCTGAATTCAAAGATGTTAAGGGCAGGGGTATCGTCTATTAATAGTGGAGCCTCTGTTAAGGTTCCTATTTTACTATGTAGCTGTTGCCATTCCCATTCTGCCAGATTTCCTTTTCTGATTTTTTCCTGCTCAATCTCGGTTTCTCCTGAAATCAAACGATTTACCAATTGAACAGACGACATCTCTAATGAGAACACTACAACGGGTCTTTTAAATTCTACAGCTGCATTACGTGCACAGGTTAGAACGAATGCTGTTTTACCCATCGCCGGACGAGCTGCAATGATTACTAAATCTGAAGGTTGCCATCCACCTGTAATACGATCAAGATCAGTAAAGCCGGATGGAACACCTGTTAACCCATCGCTTTTACCACGAAGCGCTTCTAAGGTGGCTAAAGATTGTTTTACAATCTCATCCATCTTTTGTGTATCTCTTCTTAAATTGTTCTGAGCAATATCAAATAAGTTCTTTTCTGCATGATCCAGCAAATCGAATATATCTGTGGTGTCCTCGTACGCATTCTGAATAATCTCTGAAGAGATCCTGATCAATTCCCGCTGAATATATTTTTGGGAAATGATACGGGCATGGAATTCTATGTTCGCTGCTGAAGCTACTCTATTTGTCAGGTTAGTGATATAATAAGCGCCCCCAATCATTTCTAATTGTCCGAGCGTTCTCAATTCAGAGGTAACGGTTAAAATATCTACTGGTTTGGATTTCTGAAAAAGCCCCTGAATTGCTTCAAAGATTTTTTTATGCCCTTCATGATAAAATACTTCGGGTTTTAGAATGTCAATTACGGTAGATAGGGCATCTTTTTCGAGCATTAATGCACCAAGGACAGCTTCTTCAAGGTCAATTGCCTGAGGCGGGATCTTTCCCATCGTGGTCATAGAATTACTTAATCTATTTTTCCGCGCTGTAAAGTTTGCCTTGTCTTGTCCTTGTGTTCCGTTATCGCTGCTCATGAATACAAAAATAGACAAAAATTAGGTCTCTTCTTAAAATCTTTATGAACATTCCCACAACTTAAATTCATTCGTCTTAACATGACTTTCGTGAATTCGAACAATTTCCTAACAGCAAGATGTTGATAAGCAAAACACTCGCACTTAAAAATTAGGTTAAATTAATCGCAATTTTTGAGCTATTTTTGCGCTTCAATTTAAAGGAAATGGAAAACTCAAGAAGGTCTGCCAGACCTAAAGAAAATAATGAGTTCGTATTTGGTATACGTGCAGTAATAGAGGCTATTAAGGCTGGTAAAGATATAGAGAGTATTTACATACAACGTAGTTTAACTGGCGAAATTATCTTGGAGTTAAAACAGCTGTTAAAGGAGGTTGATGCGCCGGTGCATAATGTTCCGGTAGAGAAATTGAACCGGATGACCCAAAAGAATCATCAGGGAGTAATTGCTGTAATTTCATCCATTACCTTTCAAAAAATTGAAGATATCATCCCATTAGTTTACGAAAAGGGAGAAACACCTTTAGTTTTGATTCTTGATGGAATTACGGATGTAAGAAATATGGGTGCAATAGCCAGAACTGCTGCCTGTGCAGGAGTACATGCTATAATTGTGCCTACTAAAAATTCTGCACAGATCAACGCTGATGCCATTAAGACTTCGGCAGGAGCTTTGTTTAGTATACCGGTATGCAGACATCCAAATCTTCAAAAAACGGCATTGTTTTTACAGGAATGCGGTTTACAGATTGTTGCTTGTACTGAAAAGACCAATGATTTAATATACGCTCCGGATTATACAGCCCCAACAGCCATCGTTATGGGAGCAGAGGATGAAGGTATTTCGAACGAAATTATGAGAATGGCCAACCACCTGGCTAAAATCCCAATGCTTGGCGAAATCAGTTCATTAAACGTATCTGTTTCTGCAGGTATTATCCTGTACGAAGCGATAAGACAACGTTCGTAATAGTTGGAATGATAAGTTTAACTTATCATTCCTCAAATAAATATCCGCTATAGGCAAGTCCTTTAGCTACACTAATAAAATTATCTCCCGAATGCACTGGTGTATTTGGGAATTTTGTTTTAAAGAGGTCCTTGATTGCAGCAACCATAGATGTACCTCCAGTAAGGAAAAGGCTATCGATATCATTTACAGCGATCTGATGATTTAATAGAAAATCATCTAAGTAAGCACTTATCTTTTTAACATCTTTTTGAATAATGCCATTATACTGATCAATGGATACTTCATCGTTAATTTCAATATCCATTTTTGAATACTGAAACTGCGAAACAGGAAGTGACGATAATTCCACTTTTGTTTTTTCAACTGATTGAAAAAGAGAATATCCTAGATTATTGTCGGTAAGTGTAATCAGATTTTTGAATTTTCTATCCTGCTTAGAGTAATGATAATAGTTTTGAAGATCATTTTTAATCTTAATTCCATTAAAAAAGTTCATTTGTTCCCAGGAGCATATATTCGCAAATAAAGAAACCGGGACTGTAAGCATTTTTCCTGGTGCAGCTTCGTATAGCGTGTGTTTTCCAAAATGAGGTGTTCCTTTGTCCCACATAAATGCAGAATCAAAGCTGTCGCCCCCAATATAAATACCCCCAGTTGCAATTATATCCTTTCTTCTATCTTTACTACCAACCTTCGCCGGGTCAAGCTCCAGATAGGTAAAATCAGTTGTTCCACCACCTAAATCCGCTACAAGTACTTTTTCCTTTTTAGATATTGTCTTTTCATATGCAAAAGCAGCACCTATGGGTTCAAACTGGAATCTTACTTCTTCAAAACCGGCGTTTTCTGCTGCTTTGTTAAGTCTTTTTTGTGCAAGTGCATCTTTTGTGGTATTGTCATCGTCAAAAAAGACAGGGCGACCGATAATGGCCTTTTTACAATCATAACCAATAACCTCATCGGCTTTGTCCTTTAATTCCTTTAATATCAGGGTAACAAGGTCTGAGGCGTTAAATTTTTTGTTATGAATTCTGGTTTCTATAAAACTGCTTCTTGGAAGAATACGTTTTATAGATTTCATGAATCTCCCTTTCATTCCATCCTTTATGTATTGAGCTATAGCCTGGTCGCCCACCACATATTTTAAGGGCTCTGTAGTACTTTGCTCGCTTTGGAAATAGAGTATTGAAGGAACAATAATTGTTTTTATGATTTCCTTTTTCTCTTCATCAAAAATTGATAGGGCTGAATTGGTTGTGCCGAAATCAATTCCATATAAAAATTTAGACATTGCAACAGTAAAATTGGACGTAAATAAAACGACACATCCGGATTAAGGTCTGGCCCGATCCGGATGTGTTAAAAGATAATTAAATGGGGTTAAATATATTTTGTGCCGAATTTCGATTTTACATCAGCAACAATTTGTTTTATGCTTTGTTCAGATGATCTAGGGCAAATTAATAGTGTATTGTTTGATTCTACAACGATGTAATCATGTAAATCCTGCAAAATCACCAATTTGTTCTTTGGTACATTTACCATGCAGTTCGATGAGTTAAACATCATTACCTTTTCTGAAGGAATTACCGCATTGCCAACATAATCATGCTCAGCAATATCATAGATAGAGGCCCAGGTTCCAAGATCCGACCAGCCAAAATCAGCAGGTAATACATAAACATTATCTGCCTTTTCCATAATCCCGAAGTCAATAGAAATATTAGTACACTGTAAATATGCATTTCCAATAAATTCGACTTCGCTAGCTGTATTATATAAATCATTTCCCTGATGAAATATCTCGTACATATCAGGTAAATGCTTAGAGAAAGCATTGTTAATTGATTTTGCAGACCATATAAAAATCCCGGCATTCCATAAGAAGTCGCCGCTTTGTACAAAAGATTTGGCCAAATCTAAATTAGGCTTTTCAGTAAAGATTTTTACTTTGTGGATTTGCTCATCAGTTTTTAATGAACTCTCGGTGTATTGTATATAACCATAGCCTGTATCAGGTCTGCTGGGTTTTATGCCTAAAGTGATCAGACAATCATTTTCAGATGCCGCTTTTAAGGATTGCTCAATTGCCGCGATAAAAGCATCCTGATTGGTAATGGTATGGTCAGAAGGTGCTACTACGATAGTTGCATCTGGGTTAATCTGAGCAATTTTCATCGATCCATAAGAAACACAAGGAGCTGTATTTCTCATTATAGGTTCTGCCAGAATTTGATTCTCATTCAAATCAGGTAGCTGCTCTTTTATGATATGAGTATATATCTCATTAGTTACTACAAATATATTTTCTGGAGGACAAATCTTTAAAAAACGATCGTAAGTACTCTGTATAAGTGTTTTTCCAACACCAAAAAAATCAATAAACTGTTTAGGATATTCTGTTCTGCTCACTGGCCAAAAACGGCTTCCAACGCCGCCAGCCATTATTAAGGCGTAATTATTATTATTCATATCTGATATTACAGTCTCTTTAAATTATACCTTCCTGTAAAAGGTCGTGAAAATGTATCATGCCAAAATAGGTTCCATTGTCGGTAACCAGTAGTTGCGTAATGTTGTTTTCTTTTATCATATCCAAAGCAGTCATTGCTAAAACCTCTTTGTCTACTTTTTTTGGATTGGGGTTCATTAAGTCGCTCGCTTTAATATCGGCTAAATTAGAATGTTTTTCCAGCATTCTACGAATATCTCCATCAGTAATTATCCCCAAAATAACATTGCTTTCAATAACAACAACAGCACCCAAACGGTTTTGACTAATTTCGATTATGACATCTTTAACTGATGCCGAAGGATGAATAGTGGGTTTCTCGTTCTTCAGGGCAATATCTCCGGCTTTTAAATAAAGTTTTTTACCTAGTGCTCCACCTGGATGGAAGCGGGCAAAATCGCCTTCATTAAAATTGCGTGCGTTTAACAAAGCAATAGCCAAAGCATCGCCCATAGCTAGCTGGGCAGTGGTACTGGTAGTAGGGGCCAGGTTATGCGGGCATGCTTCTTTTTCAACAAAGGTGTTCAATATAAAATCGGCCTGCAAAGCCAAATCAGAATTTAACTGACCAACCATACCAATCATAATGTTGCCGGCTTGTTTAAGTAATGGTGTCAACACCTTTATTTCAGGAGTATTTCCACTCTTGGAAATACAGATTACAATGTCGTTTTTTTGGATCATTCCGAGGTCTCCATGCACAGCATCTGCTGCATGCATAAATATGGCCGGAGTACCAGTTGAATTAAAAGTTGCTACAATCTTTTGCGCAATAATGGCGCTTTTTCCAATTCCGGTTACAATTACACGACCCTCACTTTCAATAATTAGGTCAATAATCTTAACAAAATCGTCATTTATGTTTTCAATTAAGCCTAAAATAGCCTGAGCTTCTAACTGTAAAGTGCTAACAGCGTCGTCGATAATAGATTTTTTACTTTTCAAACAGAATTATTTAGTATATTGATGCTTTGAATTTGTGCAAAATTATGTTATTTTGAAGTAAAAATAGCACTGAATATTTTATACACGAAATGGATGTGAAAAAGTCGTTGTTTGACAACTTACAAACCTTTTTTGGTTTTGATAATTTTAAAGGTGATCAGGAGTCTATCATCACCAATATTCTTGAAAAAAGAAATACGTTTGTTATAATGCCTACAGGTGGGGGGAAGTCCATTTGCTACCAGTTGCCAGCTTTGATGGAAGAAGGAACTGCTATAGTGATATCGCCATTAATTGCACTGATGAAAAATCAGGTAGATCAACTAAGGGCATTTGGAGGAAGTGATAGTATAGCGCACTTTTTAAATTCTTCTTTAAATAAAACCGAAATTACTCAAGTTAAAAGTGATTTATTAAGCGGACAAACAAAATTGTTATATGTTGCTCCCGAATCACTTTCTAAGCAAGACAATATAGATTTCTTAAAATTGATTAAGATTTCTTTTGTGGCGGTTGATGAAGCCCACTGTATTTCCGAGTGGGGCCATGATTTTAGACCTGAATACAGGAAAATCAGGCAAGTGATACAAGGTCTGGGCGAAGATATTCCAATTATAGCCTTAACTGCAACTGCAACACCTAAGGTTCAGCAGGATATCATCAAGAATCTTCAAATGTCTGATGCGACCTTGTTTAAATCATCATTTAACAGGCCCAACTTATTTTATGAGATCAGGCCCAAGAGGGATGTCATTAAAGAAATCATCAGGTACATAAAATACAATACCGGTAAATCGGGGATTATTTATTGCCTTAGCCGTAAAAAGGTTGAAGAGGTTGCAGAAACCCTAAATCTGAACGGCATTAAAGCCCTACCATATCATGCAGGCTTAGAACCAAAGGTTAGAGCCGATACTCAGGATAGATTCCTTATGGAGGATGTAGAGGTTATTGTAGCCACTATCGCCTTTGGTATGGGAATCGATAAACCGGATGTGCGTTTTGTAATTCACCATGATATCCCTAAAAGTATGGAAGGTTATTACCAGGAGACTGGGAGGGCCGGACGCGATGGAGGAGAGGGAATTTGTATTGCTTTCTACGCTCAAAAGGATGTAGACAAGCTGGCCAAGTTTATGAAAGATAAACCGGTATCTGAACGCGAAATAGGTACTCAGATATTAAAGGAGGTTATTGATTATGCTGAATCCGGCGTATGCCGAAGAAAGCAGATCCTTCATTACTTTGGAGAGAACTTTAATGAGACCGGTTGTAATTGCATGTGTGATAACTGTAAGAAACCGAAAAAACTATTCGAAGCAGAAGAATCTTTGATGGTTCTGTTAAAGCTGATTAAAAAAATAGGAGAGAAGTTTGATGATGCCCACATCCTAAGCGTTATTTTAGGTAATGAAACTGCTCAGACAATTGCTTATGAACACAGTAAGCTTCCTGAATTTGGTTTAGGAGTTGTTGAGGGAGAGAATCATTGGAAATCACTTATCAGGCAAGCGGTATTAAATAATTTCTTATCTAAAGACATAGACAATTACGGTTTACTTGGGTTAACCAACGGCGGATTAAGCTTTATTGAAAATCCATATGCACTTAAGTTTGTCCTAAATGAGCCAATTGAAAGTGCAGCTGATGATGACGAAGATGATGTTAAGCATGGCAGCGGAGCGGTAGATGCTCAGTTACTGCAGTTGCTGAAAGATCTGAGAAAGAAAATAGCTAAACAAAAGAATGTACCTCCTTTTGTAGTGTTTCAAGATCCGTCTCTTGAAGAGATGTGCACACATTACCCAATTTCGATGGACGAGCTAAAGCAAATCTCGGGAGTTGGTCATGGAAAAGCGCTTAAATTTGGAGGATCTTTTCTTGAGCTTATCAAAAAATATGTAGAGGATAATGATATCGAGCGTCCTATTGATCTGATTATTAAAACACAGGCCAATAAATCACAGCTTAAAGTATCGATTATTCAGAATATAGACAGAAAAATTGGCCTTGAAGATATTGCAAAATCGAAGGGTATCACATACGATGATATTCTAAAAGAAGTAGAAGCAATTGTAAACTCTGGCACCAAGCTAAATCTTAGCTACTTTGTAGATGAAGTGATAGATGAAGACCGCCAGGATGAAGTATTTGATTATTTCCAATCAGCAGAAAATGATTCAATTGATGAAGCATTAAGAGAACTTGGAGAATCAGATTATTCTCGTGAAGAAATACAGCTGATGCGTATTAAATTCATGTCAGAACTAGGTAACTAACAATAAAAAACAACAATGATCAATTTCCCTTTAGATAATTTCAAAAATCAGGAATCAGGTAATTTCTTTTTAATGGCAGGGCCTTGTGCCATAGAAGGCGAAGAAATAGCCATGCGTATAGCCGAAAAGATAGTTGCAATAACGGATAAACTACAAATACCATATATTTTTAAGGGTTCATACCGCAAAGCTAACCGCTCTAAAGGTGATTCTTTTACTGGAATTGGTGATGAAAAAGCACTTAAAATATTAGAGAAAGTAAGTAAAACCTTTGGTGTACCAACGGTAACGGATATTCATGAAAGTGATGAGGCAGCTATGGCTGCTGCTTACGTTGATGTGTTGCAGATTCCAGCTTTTTTATGCAGACAAACCGACTTGTTAATCGCAGCTGCCAAAACAAATAAGGTTGTAAACGTTAAAAAAGGACAGTTTCTATCCGCCGGATCAATGAAATTTGCTGTAGAAAAAATAGTAGAGGCGGGAAATAATAAAGTGATCCTTACAGATAGAGGCAATACTTTTGGCTACCAGGACCTTATTGTAGATTACCGTGGTTTGCCCGAAATGCAATCTTTTGGAGTACCTGTTGTTATGGACTGTACGCATTCATTACAGCAGCCAAATCAAAGCAGTGGTGTAACCGGAGGTAAACCGGCATTAATAGAAACAATTGCTAAAGCTGCAATTGCGGTGGGAGCTGATGGTTTGTTTATTGAAACACATCCTGATCCGGCAAATGCAAAATCAGATGGTGCTAATATGCTGCATCTCGATTTGCTCGAAGACCTTTTGGTTAAACTAATTAGAGTAAGAAAAGCGATTATTTAATCGCTTTTTTCTGTTAAAGCTTACTGATAACAAAAGAAGTCCTCCTGTTCAGCTTTCTATTTTCTTCAGTGCTATTGGATGTAATAGGTTTCGATTCACCGTACCCTTTGTAAGTTAAGCGCTCAGCCGCTATTTTATGTTCTAAAAGGTAATCATAAACCGCTTTGGCACGCTGCATAGAGAGTTTTTCGTTGTCCTTTACATTTCCAACATCATCAGTATGTCCCTGTATTTCAATGCTAATATTGGCATTGTTATTTAAAAGATCTACAAGTGTAGTTAATTCGGTAACTGATGCGGGTAGCAAACTATACTGGTTGGTGTTAAAGAATATGTTTTTCAATATTACATTGGTACCTACCTTTAGTTTTTCCAGCAAAATCTTCAGCAGAAAGGGTTTGTTAGTATAGGAACTATTCAATTCATAGTTTTCAGAATAAAACAAATAACCATCGGAGCTAGCGTTAAAGGCATAGTTTCCTCCAATTGGCATTACGGCAAGGAAATCTCCGGTTTCTTTAGAAGTATAATCGTTATATTCAGTTTTTCCATTTTTTAGGTTCACTACCTGAACCTTTGCTTCTACAAATGCACCTGTTTCTTTATCCTTTACAATGCCTTTTACATAAGTAATGGGGAGTGGTTTTTTATTTTCTGGCATTTTGAACTGGTAAATATCCATGTCGCCAAATCCTCTTTTTAAATTTGAAGAAAACAAACCTTCTGTGCCATCAGGAGTTACTATTAAGCCGGTTTCTTCATTAAATGTATTAATAGGATAACCTAGGTTTTCTGGTTTGCCCCAATGCCCGGCATCGTCTAATCTGCTTAAAAAAACGTCCTTATTTCCTAATCCGGGCCAGCCGTCAGACGAAAAATAAAGCGTTTTTCCGTCTGGATGTATAAATGGAGTATGCTCATCATATGGCGTGTTTATTTCGGGTCCAAGATTCTGAGGGACGCCCCAATACCCATCGCTTTTTAGTGTGCTTTTCCATATATCATAGCCACCTAAACCACCTGGTCGGTTGCTTACAAAATACAAAGTGGTGCCATCAGGACTAATTGCAGGTTGCGAATCCCAAAAAGGCGAGTTTAAAGGGGCACCGAGATTAAAAGGTTCGCCCCAGTTATTCCCTTCTTTATGACTAACATAAATGTCGCATCTGCCTAAGCCATCAGGTCTGTTGCATCCAGTAAAAAACAAATAAAGCCCGTCAGGCGAGATGGATTGAGCGCCCTCATTAAATTTTGAAGTGTTAATTTTATCACTCAGTGGAGTAGGGGTTGTCCATTCTTTATTAATTTTGGAAGAAATAAAGAAGTCTTCGTTTCCATCTATGTTTCTGCTAAAAATTAGTTTTTCTCCATCTGCAGTAATGGAAGGAAAGTAGTCTCTATAGCTTGAATTTATCTCTTTCCCAAGGTTAACCGGCTCGTATTTCTGTGGGGATTTTATTGCTAAAACGGCAAACTCACAATCTTTAAGGTATTTATTGGCTTTATTAATGAAATCTTTATCGTTGCCTTTGTAGTTTTTAATAAAGAGTTCAATGTGTTTTAAAGCATTCAAATAGTTGCCTGTATTTAACTCCGATTCAGCTAAACCATAATACAAACGGGGATCAGCTTTATCGGCTCCAAGATTTAAAGCATTCAGATATGCTGTTTTAGCTGCATCAAAGTTCTTTGTTCTGCGATTGATATCGCCAAGTTGTATAAAGGCAAACTGAAAAGACGGATCTTCTTTTACAGTTTCTAATAAAGCAGAAACTGCAAGGTCATAATTATCTTGCTTTAAATAATTCTGAGCTTTATCAAAATTGGTCTGCGCCTTCTTTATATTGGTAGTTTGGGCACCAGCATGTACAACAACAAAGAGTAAGAAGAACAGGAGTAACGTTTTCTTCATTGACGCTTATATTAACGATAATATTAAATATAGCGAAATAGATAGAAAACCTATGGAATATTTAAAAATTTATGTGTCTGTAAAGAAATTTCCCATTTCGGATTAGCCATTACATAATCAATAATCAATGGGGTAATCTCCTTTGATCTTGACCACTCAGGCTGTAGGTAAAGTTTACAGTTTTCGGAAACTGTTTCAGCATATTTCTCTGCCCATTCAAAATCACTTTTATTGAACACAATAACCTTTAATTCGTTTGCAAAAGGTGTAATATCGGGCCTTGGGGCTTTAAACTTCTTTGGCGACAAGCAAATCCAATCCCATTCTCCAGAAAGCGGGTAAGCACCGGAGGTTTCAATAAAGGTTAATATTTTTCGCTCACGAAGCTTTTGAGTAAGGTAATCGAGGTTATATATCAAAGGCTCACCACCGGTAATTACAACAGCTTTACCCGGAAAAGTATCGGCTTTAGCAACAATATCATCAGATAACGTAAGCGGATGTAGTTCAGCATCCCAGCTTTCCTTTACATCACACCAGTGACAACCAACATCACAACCGCCTAAACGAATAAAATAAGCTGCTTTACCTGTATTAAATCCTTCTCCCTGTATAGTGTAAAACTCTTCCATCAATGGAAGTAGCGTGCCGTCTGCTGGTATTTGATGTGCCATATATAAGGTTGCAAAGTTAAATAAATATCCGGGGGAAATTAGATTATATGTATATTGAGCGAATATAAATGACCTATCTGTGAAGAAGTTGTTTGAAATTTAATTAGAGTTCAATTTTGAAGTGGCATAAAATAGAGACAGAAATACCGGAGGAGGAATTTGTAAAGCAGATCAATGTTGATGGTAAAAAGCTCTGTCTGGTAAAGCATCAACAAAAACTTTTTGTAGTACAAAACACCTGCCCACATGCCGGCGGTATTTTAAGTGGCGGATGGTGTAAAAACGGGCATCTCATTTGTCCTACTCATCGTTGGGAGTACAACCTTGAAAACGGAAGAGGAGCAGAGGGACAGGGCGATTATATAGATATTTACCCGCTAGAAACAAGATCTGACGGGGTTTATGTAGGCTTTAAAGAAAGCTGGATTAAAAAACTTTTTGGAAAATAGGAGTAGGATCGTCATCTCGAACATAGTGAGAGATCTCTTGAATTGGCCTAACCAAGAGATCTCTCACTATGTTCGAGATGACGATTACAGAAGACTAGAGCATAGAAATTTACTTAGCGGTAAATTTCTTTTTTAGCTGATGCAAGTGTGTTCTTTAATAAACCAACAATGGTCATTAATCCAACACCACCCGGAACAGGCGTTATCCATGAAGCTTTCGGTGCAACATTTTCAAAATCTACATCTCCATAAAGTTTGTATCCCGATTTGGTAGTAGTAGAAGTTTCTCTGTTCATACCCACATCAATAACGATAGCACCAGGCTTAACCATGTCAGCGGTAATGAAGTTCTTTTTGCCAATAGCAGCAATAATGATATCACCCTGCAAACACATTTCTTTTAAGTTAGCAGTTCTGCTATGGGTAAGGCTCACTGTACAGTTACCAGGATTTGCATTGCGGGCCATAAGAATACTCATTGGGCTACCAACAATGTTACTTCTACCAACAACTACGCAATGTTTACCAACCGTATCTATTTGATAAGATTGCAACATCAGCATAATACCGTAAGGAGTAGCAGGAATAAAGCAAGGTAAATTACGCATCATGCGTCCTAAATTGATTGGATGAAAACCATCTACATCCTTACGATGATCGATAGCCTCAGTTACCTTTTCAGGATCAATATGTTTAGGAAGTGGAAGTTGAACAATTAAACCGTCAACACCGGCGTCCTCGTTAATTTCTTTAACTTTTTGCAACAGTTCTTCCTCGGTAACGGTAGCATCATATCTGATCAGTGAAGACTGGAAGCCAACTTTTTCGCAGTTTTTCATTTTGCTGGCAACATAAGTCTCACTTCCGCCATCATTACCAACAAGTATGGCTACCAGGTGAGGCTTTCTGCCACTCTCTGATAAAAAATCTGCAGCTTCAACTGCTATTTCCTGTTTTATTTTCTCTGATACAAATTTTCCGTCAAGTAATTTCATCCTGGTGTTTAGTTTCTAGTATTTAGTAGGTAGTATTTAGTACTTAGACTAGTTGTTTATTCAAGCTGAATCCAGTCTAAGTACTAAATACTACCTACTAAATACTAATTTAAAAGTTAATCTAATTTCAATACCGCCATAAATGCAGTTTGTGGAATTTCCACATTTCCTACCTGACGCATACGTTTCTTACCTTGTTTCTGTTTTTCCAATAACTTACGTTTACGGGAAATATCACCGCCATAACATTTAGCGGTAACGTCTTTACGTAAAGCGCTAAGCGTTTCACGGGCAATCACTTTTGCACCAATAGACGCCTGTATCTTAATCTCGAATTGTTGACGAGGGATTAATTCTCTCAGTTTCTCACAAATTTTCTTTCCAAAATCGTAAGCATTGCTACGGTGAATCAACGAAGACAAAGCATCAACAGGCTCATCATTTAGCAGCATGTCTAGTCTTACCAGGTCCGACTTGCGGTAACCAACTTGATGGTAGTCAAACGAAGCATAACCTTTAGAAATTGTTTTCAGTTTATCATAAAAGTCAAAAACGATCTCTCCCATAGGCATTTCAAAAACAAGCTCCACACGATCTGATGTCAGGTAAGATTGATTTACAATAATCCCTCTTTTCTGAATACAAAGTGACATTACCGGACCCACAAATTCGGCCTTGGTAATAATATTTGCTTTGATATAAGGTTCTTCTACAGAATCCAATTTACTTGGATCTGGTAAATCAGAAGGATTGTTTACGGTAACTTCTTCGCCCTTAGTAGTGTGCGCGATATATGATACGTTGGGTACGGTTGTTATAACCGTCATGTCAAATTCACGCTCTAAACGTTCCTGGATAATTTCCATGTGCAGCATTCCTAAGAAACCGCAACGGAAACCGAAGCCTAAAGCCGCAGAACTTTCAGGTTCAAACACAATAGAAGCATCGTTAAGCTGCAACTTGTGCATTGCCTCACGCAATTCTTCAAACTCATCGGTATCAACCGGATAAATTCCGGCGAAAACCATTGGCTTAACCTCTTCAAAACCTTGAATTGATTCTAACGATGGTCTGTCAACAGTGGTTATCGTATCACCAACTTTTACTTCACGGGCTTCTTTGATCCCCGAAATAATATAACCTACATCACCGGTCTTAACAACACTGCGTGGCGACATATCCAGTTTCAGGATACCAACTTCGTCTGCTAAGTATTGTTTGCCTGTGTTTATGAATTTTACCTTATCACCTTTTTTAATCTGGCCGTTTACTACTTTATAGTAAGCGATAATTCCCCTGAAAGGATTAAATACAGAGTCGAAAATCAATGCCTGTAAAGGCGCGTCAGGATCACCAACCGGAGCAGGAACACGGTCTACAATGGCCTGAATAATATCAGGAATTCCCAAGCCCGTTTTGCCTGATGCAGGGATAATCTCTTCACGTTTACAGCCAATCAGGTCAATAATCTGATCTTTTACTTCCTCAGGCATTGCCCCAGGTAAATCCATTTTATTTAAGATCGGGATAATTTCAAGATCGTGCTCTAAAGCCAAATATAAGTTCGAAATGGTTTGTGCCTGAATCCCCTGAGATGCATCAACAATAAGTAAGGCGCCTTCGCAAGCTGCGATAGAACGTGAAACTTCGTAAGAAAAATCTACGTGTCCGGGAGTATCAATCAGGTTAAAATTGTATTCAATTTCACCAACCTTATAATTCATTTGTATGGCATGACTTTTAATAGTTATGCCTCGCTCACGTTCAAGGTCCATGTTATCCAATAACTGGGCCTGCGATTCGCGTTGAGTAATCGTCTCAGTGTATTCTAATAAACGGTCAGCCAAGGTGCTTTTCCCGTGGTCAATATGTGCAATTATGCAAAAATTACGTATATGCTTCATCAGTGGCGCAAAGATAAGATTTTGAGCGGATTATTATGCAGGTTTGTTGGCAAGCCCGATTAAATTTTTTACAGTCTCACTATCAGTAAGATCGTAACTAAATTCATCAGCTATGCTTCCCATACTCAATCTTGGGTTTCTGAACTGCATTTTGCTCTTTACGGCATGCCTTGCAGAGGCATGAAACTCTTTGGCGCCTGTTAATTTAATGATATCAGTAATATTACTTATAGAAACACCGGCACCCGGCATAATGATGATCCTTCCCTGAGCCTGTTTAATTAGCTTTGCAATTACACCTGCTCCTTTAAGCGCAGAAGATTCTCCTCCCGAAGTAAGAATTCGCTCACAGCCAAGTTCAATAATATCCTCTAAAGCCTTTTCCAGGTCATTAGTCATGTCAAAGGCTCTGTGAAACGTTACGGGCATAGGTTTAGCTGCAGCAATAAGCGCTGCGCATCTTTCTTTGTCTACACTGCCATCAGCTTTTAAGATACCTATAACTACTCCATCACAATTTAACGATTTGCAGATTTTTATATCCTCTTTCATTAGATCAAACTCCAAATCAGAGTATAGAAAATCACCTCCGCGTGGCCGTATAATAGGGTATACCTTTATAGAAAGCATTTTTTTCGCCAAAGCGATCGTTGCATAACTTGGTGTTGTGCCGCCTTCAGGTAAATTATCGCATAGCTCAACTCTTATTGCACCACCTTCCTGAGCTGCAAGAGCAGATCTTACAGAATTGGCGCAAACCTCCATATTTACCATGATACTTAATATTAATAATAACTTTTTCCGGGAATTAAAAGGTCATCTTTCTGTTCAGTGCAAACGGCGTAACTAAAGCCTTTCTGAATAGCATAAGCGCCATATTCTCCTTTTTTATTGATGGCAAGAAAGCCCACCTGTATCACCTTTGCAATTTCAGGTTTCTTTTTAATGATTCTCATTACAGCCTCTTTGCAGGCGTCTTCGGGCGAATAGCCCTGGCGCATTAGTTCTACTACCAGAAAGCTTCCAACGTTACGGATCACTTCTTCGCCAACACCGGTAGAGGTAGCACCACCAACTTCATTATCCACATATAAGCCAGCGCCAATTATTGGGCTGTCGCCTACACGGCCATGTAGTTTATAAGCCATTCCGCTGGTTGTACATGCACCGGAAATATTTCCTTTTGCATCAATGGCCAGCATGCCAATAGTGTCGTGATTGTATTGATTGCCTGGCAATTTAGTAGGAGCAGCTTTTTGATAGAGCTTGTTCTCAATATTCATTACCGGGGCATATTTTGCGGTTTTAAGCCATTCTTTCCAGGCCTTTTCACTTTCTTTGGTAAGTAAATTTTCCTTTTTAAAACCGTTTTCTAAAGCAAACTGAAGTGCACCATCGCCAACAAGCATTACATGTGGTGTTTTTTCCATTACCAATCTGGCAACAGAAATTGGGTGCATAATATGTTCCAGGCCTGCTACAGAACCACAATTACCCTGTTCGTCCATAATACAGGCATCAAGTGTAACGTGCCCGTCTCTGTCTGGCAAGCCACCATAGCCTACAGATTGGTTCTTTGGGTCAGCTTCTGGCACGTGAACACCTTGTTCAACTGCATCTAGCGCTCTGCCGCCCGAAGACAGTACTTTCCATGCTGCCTGATTAGCAGCAATTCCAAAATCCCAGGTAGAGATTACGATAGGTTTAACATCAATTGAGGTTGATTTAGCCGGAATTATTTCGGCTATACTACTTTTATTAACAGCAAGAAGCGAAGCCGATATTGCAGTTGTTTTTATGAATTTTCTACGATTAAACATTTTAGGTTTAAAGTAACTAAATAATTTTAAAATTATCAGCATCTCTTAGAAAAGGAAAACTATGGCGGGTTTTAACCAAGTCATCGTAACCTATGCTAAAGGTGTATAGATCTTCATCTTCAGGTTTGTAATAAACAGTTTTTCCCATTGGGTCAATACATTGAGAATGACCACTGTGATAAACTTCTTTTCCATCATGACCAACCCTGTTTGCAGCAATCACATAACTTTGATTTTCGATGGCACGGGCAGGTATAAGTGCATTCCAATGGCTCGATCTTTTATCAGGCCAGCTTGCAATTAATAATAGTATATCATATTCTGCGTTCTGATTGCGCAGCCATACAGGGAAACGAAGGTCGTAGCAGATGGCTAAACGTATTTTCCAGCCTTTTAAGTCTACAATCACTTTGTCGTGGCCAGGCGTGTAAGTTTTATCTTCATCACCTAAACCGAAGAGGTGACGTTTATCATAATGGCTGAAACTACCATCCGGCAACATCCATATTAAGCGGTTAAAATATTTATCGTTTTCTTTTATAATTAAACTTCCGGTAACAACGCAATCGTATTTATCGGCTGTCTGGGCCATCCACTGCATTGTTTTTCCGTTCATTTCTTCGGCAAGTGAAGCAGCATTCATGCTAAAACCTGTGTTGAACATCTCTGGAAGTATGATCAGATCTGTTTTCTCTTTTATCCCCATTGATAATCTAAGGGCAAGGTTCTGTAAGTTTTTATCTATGTTTTCCCAAAACAGATAGGCCTGATAAATTGTAATTTTGAGATTGCTAATATTCAGGTTATTTGGTTGATCCATTATTCTAATTTAAAGGGATGTAAATTATAACTTCATTAGTCCTTCAACGGCTTTTTCTAATGTTTCGTGCTTTTTAGCAAAACAAAAGCGTAATACTTTATGATCTGTTTTTCTAATGTAGAAGGCCGAAACAGGTATGCTCGCTACTCCATTTTCCCTGACAAGCTTTTGGGCCATATCCATATCTTTCTCGTCATTCAAGTGAGCATAGCTAACACATTGAAAATAAGAACCATGACAAGGTAATAATTTAAATTTAGTTTCGCCAAGTAATGAACGGAAGAAATCCCGCTTTTCCTGGAAAAATTCGGGTAATCCGTTATATGTTTCAGGGTCTTTAAGGTAATTAGCTACACCTACCTGCATTGGCGTGTTTACACTAAAAACGTTGAACTGGTGTACTTTACGAAATTCCTTCATTAAGTTGGCAGGAGCAAGGCAGTAGCCGAGTTTCCATCCTGTTGTGTGTAGTAATTTGCCAAATGATGCTGCAATAAAACTTCTGTCTCTTAATTCGGGATATAAAGCCAGGCTATGATGTTTTATACCATCAAATATGATATGCTCATACACCTCATCACTAAGAATAAGTATATCTGTATTCTTAGTGAGTTTAATAAGCGCTTTGATGTCCTTTTCCGTTAAAATACTGCCAGTAGGGTTATGGGGACTATTTAAAATGATCATTTTGGTATTCACAGTAAATAGTTTCTTTACCATTTCCCAGTCGATCTCATAATCCGGTGGCACCATTTCGTAAGGCTTTACCAGTCCGCCCAATAATTTAATTGCAGGGGCATAGGAGTCGTAAGCCGGCTCAAAAATAATTACTTCGTCACCAGCAGTAATGCACGAAGATAGTGCCGTAAAAATAGCCTGTGTTCCACCTGCGGTAACCGTAACTTCAGTATCCGGGTTATAATCAGCATCATAAAGCGTATTTTCCTTTTCTGCAATAAGTTCCCTAAGCGATTGTAATCCGGGCATAGGAGCATACTGATTAAAGCCCTTCTTCATTGCATCAGCTACAAAATCTACCAGTTTAGGATCACAGTCATAATCTGGAAATCCTTGTGATAGGTTTATCGCATTATGTTCTTCAGCAAGTTTAGACATCACCGTAAAAATAGTGGTGCCAACTGTGGGTAATTTGGAGTGTATTGATATCATGTTTAAGCGAAAATAGAAATAATATTTATCCTGTTATATCAGAATTATTTAATAATTTCAACCTGCTATGACTTTTAAAACAAAAGAGAGCAGGTTACTGCTTATTTTAGGGAGCTTCTTTGTCGCGAACGCCATACTCTCGGAGTTTATTGGTGTAAAGATATTTACAGTTGAAGGTACGCTTGGTATCGAAAAGTTCAATATTAATTTACTGGGAGTACCCAATCTTTCCTATAATATGTCGGCCGGTGTGTTAACCTGGCCCATTATATTTATCATGACTGATATTATAAATGAGTATTTTGGAGTGCGACAAGTTCGTTATTTATCTATTCTAACGGCCATTTTAATAGCATATGCCTTTATTGTTGTAGGTGGAGCTATGCAGTTAAAGCCTTCCGATTTTTGGGTTACACAAACCATTAATGGCGAATCACTAAATATGAACAATGCGTTTGCCGGTATATTTGGGCAGGGTATGTGGATCATTGTGGGCTCTATTGTTGCTTTCCTTGTAGGCCAGATTGCTGATGTGCTTATTTTTCATAAAATTAAGAAAGTTACCGGCGACAAGGCCTTATGGTTACGTGCCACCGGTTCAACATTAGTTTCGCAATGCATTGATAGTTTTGTGGTTATCTTTATTGCTTTTTATCTTAACCCCCAATACCACTGGAGCTGGCAAATGGTTGCCGCAATAGGCCTGGTAAATTACACCTATAAGTTCGTGGTAGCCATTTTAATGACTCCCATATTGTACGTTGTTCATGGGATTATAGACAGATACCTTGGAAAAGACCTATCTCATCGGATGATAACAATGGCAGGCAGGAGGTAAGTGGGTTACATCCTGTTTACCGATAGTATTTTGAATTCCTGTAAACCATCTGGCATTTCCCAGGTAATAATGTCGTTTGTTCTATAGCCAAATAGTGCAATTCCGATGGGAGCGAAAACAGATACCTTTTGAACCTTAATGTTTGCTTCTTCGGGCATTACAAGTTTAAAGGTAAATTCTTTACCGGTTTTGGTATTCGCTATACGGGCTTCAGATTTTAAACACACCACATCAGAAGGAAGTTCCTCTTCCGAATATATGGTGGCTTCTTTTAATTCGTTGCTTAATTTTTCTTTGTTATAAGCGCTCATATTTGATTTTTCCAGATGTTCCTTTAATAATTTAAAGTCGCTTTTTGATAATGACAATGATTTAGTTTCCATGATCGTGAATATGTTGTGAATTAATATTTATTATATTTTTTAAAAAAATTGAATACGCGATTCAGGCTTTTGCTGAAAAGGCATTAAAATTGAAATGAAGAATGAGAAAAAGCAGATTTTTATCAGGTGCTTTTAACCCCCGCATCGAAAAAAGAAAATCGAAATGATACGGGGCTTAATTAATAAAGTCCTTGCTGGTGGTTTGAAAACTAAAACCGAAAGGATAGTTTTCTCTAAAAAACCTTTTGAAAAGCGCATACGCATGTAGCTGATGCCTGTTGTAGGCGCCAATAATAGCTTTTTGTATGTTCTTTTGGTAATTCATTGCTTGCTAATGTCGCCACCTTTTTCCTCATTTCAAAAGAAAATCGGTTTTTACAATAAAAAATGATCTGGAGTTTACTTACCGAAAGCCCTGGCGTAATGATGAAAGTGCGCTACGTCGAGGAATAGGTTGCTAGGGCCTTGGTAGGGCCTTACTAGGGCATTACTAGGGCGTTGACTGGACTTAAGGCCCTAGTAATGCTCTGGTGATGCCCTAGCAATGGATACGTAATTAGCTTTTTATTCTTCTGTCAAAAACAAAAGGTTCCGATTTTAATAATTTTATCGATTTAAAATCCGGATGGTTGGGATTTATCAGGTAATTGTATTCTGCTATAATGATAGAAGAGGGGACTTTTAAAATGGCAGATTTGCCCTCGTTGATCCAGTCTTCCCCAATTTTTTGAGTTAATGGTATGTTGTGGTATTCAATCCAATTACCTGGTAATTTTTTAATATCTACAGGGACGATTCTTATGTCATCGGGGATTTCTATAGTCATTACCTGAAAAGATTGGTTTAATCCTATTTGATTTCTGTGGACAACATTTTCCAGGCAAGCCAGTGAGCGCGAGCCTGCGCTGTATATTACTTCTACATCGTTAGGATTCCAGCGTGCGGCTCTGCCCGAAGCAAACAACTTGGTGGCATATTTAGCTAATGCTATACGAAATACATGCATAATTAAGCTAAATCACCATATTCAATCCTTATCAGTTCTTCTTCAATTAGGGTAATACCGGTAATGGTATCCATAAGATCGAAAGGGGTTTGGTTGCCAAGACCATATGAAGGAGTGTTTAGCCACTGATGAAAAAGTTTTGCAGATCCAAAAATTTCGATGCCTTTATCAAAAAGAGAAAAAGATTTTAAAAGCTTTTCACTTAAAGCGGCATCTAGCTTTGATGAATTCGAAACGTAATTTTGTATAGTTTTTACATTTGTTTTAAAAGTATCCTGAAATTCTTCTTTGGTGAAACCCGAAAGATTAAGAAAATCAATGGCGGCTTTTGCTGATAACCCATTTTTAGAATTGGTAAGAACACTTATTGGGTTGCCATATAACGATTGGTAAGACGCAATAACTGCGCTTTCTGAAACAACAGATACTTTTGACTTTGTTTTGTATGGTTTTGGAGTGTTTGCCATAATGCTTTTATCTAGTGCAAAACAAATATAGGAATTTTTTCCTTAATTATTGGAATTTTTTCTCGTTTGTTTTTGTTGATAATCATCATGACCATTTAATACCCTCTTTACGGAGTTGAGCATGTCATCCAAATCAAAGGGTTTGCTGATAAATCCATTGGCGCAGGCTTCTTCTAAAACCGCTCTTTCGGCAGCATGTGCCGACATAATTATAATTGCAATATGGCTCGTTTTTTTATCGGTTTTTAAGTTTCTGCAAATATTTATACCATTACCATCGGGCAATTTTACGTCTAAAAGTATCAATTCAGGATGTTGGACAGCTACTTTTTCATAAAAATCTTTTGCAGTCCCAGAAGTCACAACCTCATAACCGGCTTCTACCAATACGTATTCAACTATAAAACGGATATCTTCGTCATCCTCAACAACATGTATAAGTTCAGCCATGGCATAATCATTTGTTTAGTTCGCTTTAGAAAATAACCTGTGAACTTATAAAAGGTTTTAAAAAAAAAGAGTTCGGGTACAAAAAGTGCAATAGAAGTGAAGTTATGCGCGTTTATTTCCAAAATAATATATATTTGGCTTATAAATTAAAAAATCAAAACATGGAAAAATTTTCAAAAGTTAAAGAATTGTTAGCTTCTGTTGAGGCTGATGCTGAGAAATTTTACAATTCTGGCAACAATGCAGCTGGAACAAGAGTACGTAAAGCTATGCAAGATTTAAAAGTTCTTGCTCAAGAAATTCGTGCTGAAGTTACAGAGAAAAAAAACGCTAAATAAGTATTAATTTATTTAAATATCAGTAGCGGTTTTTGCCGCTACTGAATATTTTATCTATTATATGCCATATACACCCAGTTCCAGCCGATATACTCAAATGCAATACCGCCGCTGCGGTAACAGTGGGTTAAAACTTCCAGCAATTTCATTAGGCCTATGGCATAATTTTGGTCATGTAGATCAATTGGAAAATTGCAGTAACATATTAAAACTCGCTTTTGATAGTGGTATTACTCACTTCGATCTTGCTAATAACTACGGTCCGCCTCCAGGTTCAGCCGAAGAGAATTTTGGTAAGCTATTAAAGAGAGATTTTGCCGGTTACAGAGATGAAATGATCATTTCAAGTAAAGCTGGTTATACTATGTGGGATGGACCTTATGGCGATTGGGGCTCTAAAAAGTACCTGGTGTCAAGTTTAGATCAGAGTTTAAAAAGAATGGAGCTAGATTATGTTGATATTTTTTATCACCATCGTCCGGATCCCGAGACTCCGCTTGAAGAAACTATGACAGCATTAGATCTGATCGTTCGTCAGGGTAAGGCATTATACGTAGGTATATCTAATTATAAGCCGGAAGAGGCCGCGCGTGCCATCCAAATTTTAAAAGAACTGGGTACCCCATGCATTATCCATCAGCCAAAATACTCTATGTATGAGCGTTGGATAGAGGACGGTTTATTAGACCTTTTAGGTAATGAGGGTGTTGGCTGTATCCCATTTTCTCCATTGGCCCAAGGGATGCTTACCGATAAGTATCTAAAGGGTATTCCTGAGGATTCGAGAGCAGCAAAGTCTCACGGATTTTTACAACGCGATCAAATTACTGACGAAAAATTAGCTCAGCTTAATAAACTGAATGCAATAGCTCAGGAAAGAGGACAAAAATTGGCTCATATGGCGCTGTCGTGGATTTTACGCGACGAAAGAATTACTTCTGTATTGGTAGGCGCAAGTAAACCTGAGCAGCTTGCTGATTCATTAAAGTGCCTTGAGAATACCAATTTTACTAAAGATGAATTAAACAGGATCGATCTTATTTTATCTAATTCTTAAGAATTAATGGATTCACCACAGACCCTGCCGGTTTTAAATGCCGAAGAACTTCGTGTTTTAGGTGTATTAATGGAGAAATCCAAGACTACGCCTGAGTATTATCCAATGACCATCAATGCAATTACGGCTGCTTGTAATCAAAAAACTTCGCGTAAGCCGGTTGTACAATACGATGAGCAGACGGTAATATTGGCTCTTGATACTTTAAAAAGAAAGAGTTTAATTTCAACTGCAACAGGTGGTTCCAGCAGGAGCGTTAAGTACAAACATAATTTTGCTATTGTTTTCCCTGTAACGCCTCAGGAAGTAGCTATTATTTGTTTGTTAATGCTAAGAGGTGCACAAACACCTGGTGAATTAAATACGAATTCGGGCAGATTATATGAGTTTGAATCGCTGGACGATGTGCAGGCTGTACTTGAAAGACTCTCAGATCCGGAAATGCCTTATGTTTTGCAGTTACCTAAGCGTGCCGGGCAAAAGGAAATGCGTTATGTGCATTTGTTGAGCGGAACCCCCGATCTAACACAAGATGATTCGATAGACGATAATTACAGCAGACCTGCAAGTGATTTGGAACAGCGGCTGGCAAAAGTAGAAGAGGAGCTTGCAATAATGAAAGCTGACTTTGATAAACTTATGAAAGAATTGATGGGGTAAATTTTACCTCAATACTACTTCTTTGCAAGAGTTTTGGCAGAATCCGTTCTAGTAGTGTCTGTAGCTATAACTGCAGTGCTATCTGTTTTTGCTTCAGCAACCTGAGGCTCTGGTGCCCTTAGTTGCATTTTTTGTGTATCACCGCAGGCACTTAGCAGCAATAAAAGACCAAAGAGAGGTAGAATACTTTTCATAAGTTTTGACTAAATAGTTAATTTAGTCAAAAGTATATACTAATTTTCAAAAGTAATTACTTTTGAAAGTATTTGACATATCTATGGCTAAATGTCGTTTGTCTTTTTCGGATGTATAACGCCAATCCTTAAAGCTTTTAGTCCGCTTAACCCTTGTAGGTCCTCTAAATCAAGTTCTTCCAGGTCTTGATCCAGCACTCCAGTTTCCTGTAAATAAGTAATAAAAGGAAGATAATCATCAATATCTCTCTTATTAAAATAGATCAACGCTATCATATCAGGCTGTGTTAAACGCTCACTGCTACCTCTGATGTGAACTTTGTCGATTCGTTTTTTTATCATCTGATACCTGATATTGTATGCGCCTTCTACATCAAATTTTCGCTCATCAGCTCTAAAACTAATGTCGATTGTATGGTTATGGACAAATAACAACTGAGTAGTATAAAGCTTGGTTGGCATAGCTGGCAATAAAGCATGAGTCATTCTAACTACATTAGCCATAGATGAAAGTTGCCATAGCCTAAGATTTTTGAGGTGAAAATGATTAAAGATTTTATCCGGAGAGATGGACTGACCAATGTAAATATCGTATTCAACACCATCAGTTCTGAATTTCTCGAAGTAGCAAGGATACGATTGCTGTAATTTCTCTTTTTCGGCTTCAAAAAAATTGTTAATTGCAGTATTTATCATTTGCATGGAAACTTCCAAGGCATATCTGTTTTTGTGAACATCACCATCCGCAGCTCCGGTAACGAGTAAATAATCATCAATTATTTTTTTGAGTTTAGGTTCCTGCTGAGATAAATGGAATAAATAGTCACTAGATTCTTCTTTCAAAAAACTGTTTAGATTGTTCTCGTCCTGAGTGTTTAGGGTTTCTTGTAAAAGCAACTGCTGCCATTTTCTTGAATTGAAAATCATCTCTTCCATTAAAGAGGAGTAGTGATGATCTTTTAGCTGATCAAGCACTTTATAAAGTAGGCTTAAATGGTGACTCAAATCAGCTTTACTGGCCGTATTTCTTTCAATTGTAGAGTTTCTGATGTCAATAGCTCCGTAAAACGGATATACATCTTTAAAACTGATGTCTTCATTTCTAATTGGCAAATGCTTATTTTTATCATGCATATGATGCCATGCTACCTCGTTAAATTTCCATTGAACTGAAGGTTGTATAGAGGTAAATTTCTCTTTTATAACATTTTCCAGCTCCAGGTTAAATTCATCGATATAGATCTGTAATAACTGAGATATGGGGGCAATTGCAGGCTCCAGCAGTGCAAGTATTTTCTCGTCAAAAGTTTCACCTTCCCAGGTATGTACCGCTAAAACACCAACAATTACATGGTCGTAAAAAACGGGAGTGAGGGCAAGAGACTTAACTCCCAGTTTCACAAAATGATGAAGCCAATGAAACACAACGGGATCTTCGGCCAAAATATCAGGAGAAAAGAATGAGTTCGGGTTGGCAGTATAACCCTCGGCATATTGCTGAAATGTTTCGGGGTCTAAATTATCTTCACCCCATACAGAAAATAATATTCCCGTGCCCCCCTTTACATTGCCATAAACCGGTTTGTTGTTAACCCTTACAAAAGGAAATAGGTCGAACTCGATTTTGTTATTTTGTACTATTGTTTTTAAAGATTGGATAACACCACTATATGTGGCCGCCTGATCGCCAGGGGTACGGTTAAGCCGAATGTTTTTTATGTTTTCTACAGCTTGGATAGCGGTTACATCAGATACAGTGATTACAGAGATACCTCTAAAACGGAAAAGATCAAGTGGCAATATTTTTTCCAATATTTCATAACTTGAACCTTCTCCTATATATTGTTGAAGTTCTCTGAAATTGAGTGGTGGTAATTCACCTTTCGGCGTAACTTCTATAAAATCTGTATTAAGATTTACATGAAAATAACCTAAAAGCCCTGTGTCAGTTTTGATACCTGCATGGTACTGATGTGTTTTTACAGGTACATGAAAATTGTAAAGTTCCTTTAAAATAAACGAATAAACCAACTGCAGGCGCTCTTTATGGTAGTCGGCAGGGGTTTTAGAAACCACATACGAATCCTGGTCATTTTTCTTATTTTCCAGCAACTCGTACATAAGGTCTGTACCATAAAATGTTATAGGCTGTAATGGGAAGCAAAGTCCCCAGGCCAATTTATCCTCAGTTGCAAGTGCTGGGGTAAGGCACGCGTACATGTTTTCGAGCAAGCTTTCATAATCATGTATGCTTTCAAGTGGGATTTCCGCTTCTTCAATATTATATTTTTTAAACTCTTTAAGAGCTGATCTATATAATGCACCTTTAACAGTTTTCTCGCCTTTTACTCTTCCTCTCAGGTACTTAATAAAGGGACTGAAAGAGATTGCCGAATCAACTTCAAGTGAATGTGCTTTATTTCCAGAAACGTCTAGGATAACTTTTTTCATTTCGGATATTTTACTTCATTAGGATGAAGGTACTGACTTTAGATGTCTTAAAAGTCAATATGTAACATTCTGATTCAAATTTATTTAAAAATATTCATTTTCAGCAGAAGATATTTAAGTAAACAGGCTTTATTTGATTAGATTTAATTAAGGTTTTAACTATTAAAAATCATTACTCATTATGAAAAACACTTCAGGAAATTTCTTTGAAAAGGCATCTACAAAAATTACAAACTGGACAGGGAGTCCGGTAGCTTTCGGTGTAGCATTTCTAATTGTGATTGTATGGATACTTTCAGGGCCCATTTTTAATTATTCAGATACCTGGCAACTTGTTATCAATACAGGGACCACAATAATTACTTTTTTAATGGTTTTCCTTATCCAAAAATCTCAAAATAAAGATTCCAAAGCCATTCAGCTTAAGTTAAACGAATTGATAGCTGCAAGCAGACATGCCAGCAACAGGATGGTTGATATTGAGGATTTAACGGAATCAGAGCTGGATGTTCTTCATAAATACTATCAAAAACTTTCTGATATATCTGAGGCCGATAATGATATTCATACCTCTCACTCTATTGATGCAGCGGTAACTTTGCATAGGGTTAAAAAAGAAAAAAGAGCACTTGAATAAGTGCAAGGCTCTTTTTGTAGCTTAGCTATAAAATCTGAATTAAAGTTTTTCTAGCTCTTTATTAATAAAAGCCAATTCATCTTCACTAAGAGAGATGTTAATTGCTTTCGCATTATCTACTGCCTGATTTGTATTTCTGGCACCTGCCAGTACTATGGTTATACCAGGTTGTAACGTTGTCCACCTTAAAACCAATTGTGATAAAGAGGCATTTTTGCTGATCGCTAAAGGCTCTATGGCATTTAGAAATGACTTTACCTTTTCAGGATCGAATTGGCCAAAGTAACCATTTCTATGATCATCCGATTTTAAGGTAGCGTTTTTGAAGTATTTACCGGTAAGCAAACCTCTTTCTAAAGGGCTATAGGCAATAATTCCAACGTTGTTTGCTATGGTGTATGGAATTACATCTTTTTCAATTGTCCTGTTAAGCATACTGTAAGAAAGCTGATTAGAAGCCAGTTGGATTGACTCTTCTGCTTCTTTTAACTGCTCCAGGCTATAATTACTTACCCCGGCAGCTCTGATTTTTCCTTGTTGGATAAGGCTTTCCAATGCTTCCATAGTTTCACTTATAGGTGTTGTAGCATCTGGCCAGTGTAACTGTAGTAAATCTAGGTAGTCTGTACCCAAACGTTTTAAGCTTTCCTCAACTTCTTTAATGATGTTTTCTTTTGCTGCATATTTATAAACGGGTATGGTTTTTCCATTGTCGTTAGCATCAAAAAAGAACTCACCTTTTCCGTTATTGCTACCATCCCAAACTAAACCGAATTTGCTTAATAGCTGAATTTTACTTCTGTCTTTACCTTTAATTGCCTGGCCAATAAGTTCTTCGCTTAAGCCAAAGCCATAAAAAGGAGCAGTGTCTAAACTTGTAACACCATGATCTAAAGATGCATGAACAGCATCAATAGAATCTTGTTTCTCATTTCCTCCCCACATATTGCCACCTATTGCAAAGGCGCCGTAAGTAATAGCAGATAAGTTTAAATCTGTTTTTCCTAATTTTCTATATTCCATTTTTTTATTCTTTTTATTGTGCTATCAGAGATAGCTATTTAATATTAGGCAAGTTTATCAGTTTCATGTATAACGACAGTGCCATCAATAATGTCAACAGAATCCTTAATAAATTTATTGATATGAGCTGTTTGGTTATGCAATTCCAGGGCTTCTTTGCTTGCCCATTCTTCATGAAAAATAAACAAAGCAGGATCGTCACTTGATTGATGAAGATCGTATTGAATACAGGCTTCTTCTTTTCTCGATTCTACAACCAGTGCTAATAAAAGTGCTTTAAACTGCTCAATGTGTTGTGGCTTCGCTCTGGAAATTGCTGTTAGATAAATGCTCATGTTCTTTATTTATAAAAATGTTGTTTAAATGTGTTGTGTATCTTTCAAGATCGGCTACAATATTAGCATTCTTTTCTACATCGTGAAAGTGCAGGCCAGGCAATGGTTTCATCCCTGTAAAGGCATTCATACGGTGAAAACCGAATAATGCTCCATCATCAACACTGGTTTCATTAAAGAATTCTCCCGGTAGGGTAAAAGCTTCTTTCGGAGCATTCCATGATGAGGTGACCATATATTTTTTGCCATGCAGCATACCGCCTGTACCATAATTAATAGTTGGGTTTTGAGATGAACGTCCATCGCTATGATAAATTCCGGTTTGGTGACCTTCTGTAAAAACCACGTCAATATATTTTTTTAATCCGTTAGGTACCTGAAACCACCAGATAGGAGTATGGTAAATAACAATATCAGCCCATACATAATTCTCTACTTCCTGTTTTGGATCATAATCATCATTGATATCGGTAGATCTGATTTCAAATCCTTCTTTGTCATTAAAAAACTGACGTGTGGTATCAAAAATTGTTTTATTAAAACGGCCTCCAGAATGCCCAAAGACCTGTCCTCCGTTAATTACAAATATTTTTTTTGTTTCCATTTTAATAGAATTGATTTTACTTCTTAATTGTGATGACAAAATTACGGCTAGATATGTTACTATTAAAATAATATAAATCATACCTTTGTATCATAATTATGATATGTTGTTATGGTTAATTTAGAATGGTTCAGAACCTTTAAGGCTATTTATGAAACAGGTACACTCACAGGTGCGGCCGAGTCGTTGTATGTTTCGCAACCTGGTGTGAGTTTACATTTAAGCTCATTGGAATCGTATGTTGGGTACAAGCTTTTTGATCGGACGTCCAGAAAAATGGTGTCTACCGAACGCGGAAAGATACTTTACAATTATATACAGGAATCATTGTGTAAACTCGAAGAAGCAGAGCGCCACTTCCATAAAAGTACGGAAAAGGAAAAGCCTACTATAAGTATTGGTATGTGCTTTGAAACCTTCCAGTTCACACTTGAGTCTTATTTACCGAGTTTGGATTTTAATGTAATTATTAAGTTTGGAGACTATCCTCAAATGCTTAGTGACCTGGATAACGGTATTCTGGATTTGATTATTACGCCGCAAAAAGGAGATTACAAGGGATTGATTTATACACCATTTTTTAAAGAAAGAATAGTGGTAATTGGCGGGGCAAAAACATCAACAGAAGAGCTTGATCCTTTGCTAAAAAGCAGAGATCTGAACGGTATACAGGATTGGTTAAAACGCCAAACATGGTACGGAACAGCCGGAGATATGGAGCATTTACGCAGGTTTTGGCATATAAATTTTGGTAAACGACCTGATTTTAAACCTAATTACATTGTACCTAACATGAGCTCAATTATCCGTTGTTTAAGTGGGGGTGAGGGAATTGCTGTTATTCCCGATTTTCTTTCTAAAAAAGAACTTGATTCGGGTAACGTTAAACAAATATGGGATGGCTATAATGTAATAGAGAATACATTGTATTTTGGCACAAGAAAGAAAACAACGTATCTGGAAGAGGTCATGCAAATTCAGGAAATCTTTTTGAAAGAAATGGTTAATGAGCACCATGATAAACAAACAGTAATTTTTAATTAAGTGATATACTTATGATGGTATATTCAGAAACTAACTGTTATTTTGATCTGTTTTTAGAATCGTAATACGGTACGTACAAATTTATTAAGCAAAGGAGGACTAAACATTGAAAATACAATACTTTAAATATTTACTGGTAATCCAAATTGGTTTAATGTCTTTACCGTTGCATGGTTTTGCTCAAAACGGATTGCAACGTTTGGACGATCAGATACTTATTGATCTTTCAAAAACCAGAACACCTGAGAAAACAGGCTTCTTTATGTTCTTGTCTAAAAACAATGATTTAGTTAACGTAGGTGTTCCAGTAGGCTTGTTTGCCGCTGGTGTAATTGGCAAGGACAAAGAAATGCGGCAAAATGCTTTATATGTTGTGAGTAGTTCGGCTGTTAATGCGCTGGTTACTATGTTAATTAAAAAAGCCGTTAAACGTCCAAGACCATTTCTTGCCAATGTTAAAATTAATGCTGTTTATCAGCCTTCGCATTATTCGTTTCCATCCGGGCATACCTCTACATCGTTTACAACTGCTACTGCTTTATCTCAGGCGTACCCTAAATGGTACGTAATTGCGCCTGCATATTTATGGGCTGGGTCTGTTAGCTTTTCGCGTTTATACTTAGGCGTTCATTACCCAACAGATGTGGCAGCGGGTGCTGTATTAGGTACTGGAACTGCACTTTCGTTTAGATTTATGAGACCAAATTAGTCTTACTGCTTTTCTCTTTAAGATAAAGCCTTGCAGATTCACTCATTGTAATAATGGCGCCGCCAAGTATCACAATGTCTTTAATAACCAATCGTCCACGACCAGATAAATAGGGGAATCCCCATTGCTCATCTGTTAAATGCGGTATCCAACTTTCTGGAGTAGTAACCAGGAAAGACAATGTGCCAACCGACATTAGGAATATAAGTGCACTGCCGATCATACTAGCTAAAGGAGCTACTTTATGTAGGGAAACCAAAATAGCAAGCGTAATTAAGAATACCCCTAAGCCCGCCGAAAAGCAATACGTGTTATTTGCTATATGCCATTGATGGTTCGCTGGAATCAAGTCGCCTTCTTTATTCATGTGGCTTTTATACTCATCAGGATGGTTGTAAAAGAAAGACATAAATGGGCTGTTGGCCACAAAAGGAACAACGCCATCAGCCTCATATGTAAAAAACTTTAAACCACCTATCCAAAGAAAGACGATAACGATTCCAAAACGGATTGCATTTTTACCTAATTGATCAAGATTGGCTATTGTATTTATGATTGAATTTTTCATGCTATTGATTTTTATACAAATCTATAGCAACCCGGGTAAGTAGTACATGGACAAAAGGGGTTAATCCTTGGACATATCCGCCACAATGGAGATACCGGTTTTATCTCTGAATACTTGTGGCGAAACTTTTGTGAATTTTTTAAACACGCGACTAAAATAAAACTCGTCCTGAAACTGTAAATTATAGGCAATTTCTTTAATGCTTTGCCTGGTTAAATGAAGTTGTTTTTTTGCCTCAAGCATTAATTTTTCCTGAATTAATTGCGAGGGTGACTTTCTGAAATAACGGGTACAGCGCCTGGTAAAATTGTCTCTAGACATGGATAATAATTCGGCATAGTCAGCTGGTTTACGGAGATTAAGAAAATGCTCATCCAACAACTGGCTAAACTGCTCCATAAGTTCATCTCTTTCGCTATCGTTATTTTTATTAGAAACCGCATTCATCTTAATGCTGCTCGATTTGGCTAAAAAGAGTTGCAGATACGCGCGTGGTACTATATCCGACAGGGTTTCGTTGTTTAATTCTTCTTTTAAATCATCCAGTAATTTATCAAATACCTTTGCTTCTTTTTCTGTTAGTATTACAATTGGATCGATGTAGATGTTGTTGAACAATAAGCCATTGCAACGCACTTCAGTACGATGAAATTCAATGCAATAGAAGTCGCCATGAAACTGCAGTTCTGTGCATTTTACAGATTCGGAATTTTCCAGGTAGATAACCTGTAATGGTGTAGAAAACAGTAAAGCAGGAGCAGCAAAAGGGAAAACACCAAAATCGGCATGATACAGGCCTTTTCCTTCTTTAATAAACAACACAGTATACATGGTTGACTGAGCAGGTGTGCGGAGGTCTTTGTAAGTGGCTTCTTTTAAGCTTAACAGCTGTTCTCCTAATGGTGAAATTAGCTCTTGCATTAATGAGGTTTTATTAAAGCGTTTTTTGAGGCAATATTTTGCTGTTTTATATTTTGAAGTATTTCATCGTCGAAACCATTTTTTGCTAGTATGGAAATGATAAAGTCAGTTTTTCCATCAATATAACTATCAATATCAAAAGGATACTTTTTGGCCAGCTCCGTTTTTAATGTCCCGTATTCTATTACTATTTCTGGATGTGAACGAAGATAGTCCCTAAAGCGGATATGGTTTTTTAAACCCATGCTATCCTGCGTGCAAACGTATAAGTGGTGTCTAAGCCACTGTTTTCCTGAACCGTCAGCAGGGCTTAAATCCGACATTCTTTCAAAAGCATCTCTTCCAACAATACCCATTTCTCCCAGGTAGTTATATCCAAGTTCTTTTAATATCCGGATAATCTCTTTAAAATTGCTTTTATCTTTAATGACGAGATCTAAATCAATAATTGGTTTCGCTGCAAGTCCGGGTACAGAGGTACTACCAACATGTTCAATTCCAATAATGTAATCCTTTAGGTACTTATTAAATATAGTGCTCAGTTCCTGAAAAACTGATGCCCAGTTGTTGGAGTAGGGTACAACTATAACTTCTTTACTTGTCATGATATCGTCTCTAAAATTATTAATATTTTCTGTATCGAACAACTGATAACGCTCTTGCAAAAGGAACATCGTCAAGGCAATCTCTAAGAAGTATGATATTAATAAGATAAAACTTAAAAATTATCTTTTTTATATTTACGCCCTGCTATTACTAAAAATCGATAAAGATAAAATTAGTCGCAATAATTTATGAAACAGAATGGAACTGCCTTAAATACAACGGATAATAACCTTTCTTTAACCGAGCTGGAAGATTTATTAGGCGAACAACATATTGGTACTTCTTATGATACTCCGTTAAGAGCAGACGCTTTTGAGCTGGCGGACCATGAAAAAATTAAGATTATTACAGGGCATTTTCGGGAAATTATGGAAACGCTTGGACTTGATCTTACAGACGACAGTCTTAACGGAACACCAGGACGCGTAGCAAAAATGTTTGTAAAAGAAATATTTAGCGGGCTTAATCCGGCAAATAAACCGCAGATTACATTATTTGATAATAAGTATCAGTATAACCAAATGCTGGTTGAGAAAAATATAACCCTTTATTCTAATTGTGAGCATCATTTTGTGCCCATTATTGGTAAAGCACATATCGCTTATATCTCTTCAGGAAAGGTTATTGGATTATCGAAGTTAAACAGGATTGTTCAATATTATTCCCAAAGGCCGCAGGTACAGGAACGTTTAACTATCCAAATAGCTAATGAATTAAAAACAATTCTGGAAACTGATGATGTTGGGGTAGTTATTGATGCAGCTCATTTATGTGTATCGTCAAGAGGCATAAAGGATGTAAACAGCAGCACCGTAACCGCTGAATATTCAGGTGCATTTCTAGATAAGGTAACAAAAGAAGAATTTTTGCAATACATCCGTCCTATGTAATGTGTTAATTCTATATGATTAGAGGTGAAGAATTACCCAACCTTAAGTTTTGACTTCAATAATAAAAGATAAATATATCTTTTATTATTGAATCTTATGTTTTACATTTGTAGTGCAGATGGGAATTTTTTCAAAAACATGTGAATATGCAATGCGTTCAGTTTTCTTTATTGCGCACCGGACAGCTTCAGGCAGCAGGGTAGGGATAAAGGAAATAGCATCAGGTATTGAATCTCCTGAGCATTTTCTGGCTAAGATTTTACAAGATCTTAGCAGAAAAGGAATTGTGCAATCTGTTAAGGGGCCAAATGGAGGTTTTTATATGGATGCATCTACACTTAAAAGGCCTCTATCTGACGTTGTTGAGGCTATTGATGGAAATAGCCTGTTCACCGGATGTGGTTTAGGATTAGAATATTGTTCTGAAAGCAATCCTTGTCCTTTACATCATGAGTTTAAGGCCATTCGGAACAAAATACAACAAATGCTGCAAGACACATCAATAGCTGATTTTAATGACGATTTGAATCTTGGGATTACTAAATTAAAAAAATAAAAAATTTAACTAAATAAAGGATAAAAAGGTATTAATATATTTTTATATGACTAGTGAACAAAAACAATGGATTAGCGCAACAGTTCCTGTACTAAAAGAGAACGGTGTATTATTAACAAAACATTTTTATAACAGGATGTTTACCCATAATCCTGAACTCAAGAACCTGTTTAATATGGGGAATCAGCAAAGTGGTAAACAGCAGACTGCTTTGGCAATGGCGGTTTTGGCTTATGCAGAAAATATAGCCAACCCTGGAGTATTAATGCCAGTGGTGGACAGGATAGGGCACAAGCATGTTAGTTTAGACATCAGACCAGAGCAATATCAAATTGTAGGTCGTCATTTAATTGCATCAATTCAAGAGGTTTTAGGAAATGTAGCAACACCCGAAATAGTAGATGCATGGACAGTGGCTTACCAACAATTGGCAAACCTAATGTCTGGTCATGAGGCAAAACTATATGAGCAAAAAACTGCTCAGCAGTATGGATGGACAGGATGGCGTCCGTTTACGGTGGGTAAAATAAACGTAGAATCAACAGAAATTACTTCATTTTACCTTTTTCCGTCCGATGGTGGAAAAGTGGCCGCCCATGTACCTGGTCAGTATATCAGTGTTAAAGTGTTTTTACCAGAAATGAAATTATATCAGGCACGCCAGTACAGTATTTCAAGCACTCCAGCACAAGATTATTACCGAATTTCGGTAAAGGCCGAAAAAGGAGCGGGCTTGGATACAAATGGTCTTATCAGTAACTATTTTCATGACGTTATCAAAGAAGGAAATATTGTAGATGTTACTGCACCTGCCGGCGACTTTAAACTTGCAAAGGATTTAGCTGCCCCTGTAGTGTTAATTAGCGGCGGCGTTGGGCTAACGCCAATGATCAGTATGTTGCAGAATCTTGTGGAACAAAAATTCACTTATCCTATTACCTGGTTGCATGGCTGTAGGAACCGTTCAGTACATGCCTTCAAAGATCAGCTTGATCAAATTGTTAATGCAAATGATTCTATTGAGCAACATGTTTTTTATGATGTGCCAACAGCGCGGGATAAACAGGAGGGAGTGATGGAAGGATTTCTTGATATAAATAAAATAGCATCGTTACCCCAATATCCTGGTACTATGTATTATGTTTGTGGGCCAGCTCCATTTATTCGTAAACAATATCAGGATTTGATTTCCTGCGGAATTAAAAAAGAGTCGATCTTGTTCGAAGAATTTGGTCCTGCTTTACTTCAGTTAAATTAGCTTCATTTAGCAAATTATGGCTTATTGTTCGGTTGTCTTATCACAAGTAAAACTTTTTATATGAAAGCAGACATTAGTAATTTCGAAGATATCGTACTATTTGTAGATGGTTTCTACAGCAAAGTTAATCAAGATGAATTGATTGGGCCTATTTTCGACGCGGTGATTACAGATTGGAATCCGCATTTGGCAAAAATGTATGACTTCTGGAATGCAGTACTTTTTGGAGTTGCTGGATTTAAAGGAAACCCTTTTGCCAGGCATGCGCCTCTGCCACTTCAAAAAAATCATTTTGAACGATGGTTACTGCTATTCGAACAAACCATAGATGAACATTTTTCGGGTGAATTGGCTGATGAAACCAAGAAAAAAGCGGGAATGATGGCCGAGATGTTTTTAAGCAAACTCTCCCATATGAAAGATGGTTCGGATAGGGTAATTGTATAATAAAAGGGTGATTGCAAATGTAAAAGTTGCAATCACCTTATTACGAAGAAAGCTTATTTTAATGCTTTAAAATCAAATTCAATGTTTTTAAATGCCGAATTTGTAGGCTTAGCTACAAAAAGCTCTTTAACATACTTCTCAATTTTTTCTGTATTACTTAAAGACTGATATTGAAGCCAATCAGAAAGAGGACCTCCTAAATATCCAAATTCCGTTACAGGTATTTCAAATTTTTCTCTTAATTCAGCCGCATTTTTTTCGTTGTTATTTAAAACAGCGTTTAAATACGCCTTTAAATAAGAAATAAGTTTATTAGGATCTTGATAAGTAGTTATTTGAAATTTAGACTGCATCCCAAAACCGATTCTTGATAAATAAGCTCCGGATTGTTTTATCTCATCTATTTTTAAATCTGAATAAATTTTAAAATTCTCTTGCTTTGGCTCATTTAAGACCAGATAATAATAAACTGCTTTGACAACTAAGGTAATCTCAGTTTTATTTAGATCAGCCAATTCTTTTGTGGCATGTATCTGATAGCTAATTTTAGGAGTGAACATATAATTACTGCTTTTTAGCATTTCACTATAAGATTCTCTATAGCTACTTAATACAGCGTTATCTAACTTATACCTTTCTACAGTTTTAGCATTTACATCAGTTAACGAATATTCACTATTAACCAGGCCGACGTTATTAAGTGGATTAAACTGTTTATCTCTTACACTCATTGTATCTGTTAAGAAGCCTAAAAATGCAATGTCTGGTTGGTCATACATAAGGGCATTACTTGACTTTTGATATTCCAACTGAATCACGTTTTCAAGTGGATTTGACATATCAACTTTAACTTCAATTTCTGGCTTTTCTGGTGTTTGTGTTTTTTTACAAGATAAAATAAGTAATAGTGGAATAAATAATAAGGTCGTTTTGCGCATGTAGATAATAATTTTAAGGGCTATTAATTTTTCGTAAAAATATGAAAATAAAATAATTCTGATATTTTTATCTCTTATTTAAAAAAGCCGACGTAAATAGACTGATTGGGCACGAAGTTGTGACAGACTATTCGTGCCTTTTAACTTGGTTTTTATTTTAATAATCATATTTTTGATTAACTCTTAAATAAATTGCTCTTCGGAGCTTTATTTTTTTAATTCATCTAGCTGACCAAATAAAAGTAGAACCACAATGAAAAATCTTAGGGGCATTATATGTTTAATTGCGACAAGCATATTGCTATTCAATTCACTCCATTCTTTTGGTCAAACCAAAAAACAGAAATCAAAAAAGCCTTTGGTTGTATTTGTAACCGGTGATCATGAATACAGTAGTGAAGCCACTATGCCACTTATAGCGGCAGAACTGGAAAAGAATTACGGAATGCGTACGATCGTTCTTAAATCCTCACCTGATTATAAATCAGAAGAAAACATTCCCGGCCTAGAAGCATTAAAAGACGCTGATCTGGCCGTGTTCTATCTACGATGGAGACGGTTGCCTGAAGATCAGGTAAAATACATTGACGATTATTTAAAATCGGGCAAGCCAGTAATGGGCTTCAGAACAACCACACATGCATTCAATTATCCGGCAGGGCACCCTCTTGAGAAGTGGAATGCTTTTGGCGAATTTGCATTGGGTGCGCCTCCGGGATGGGGTAAAGGCGGACATACACATTACGGACACAAATCTACCACGGATGTTTCGGTTATTCCTGCACAGGCAAAACACCCTATTTTAACGGGTGTGCCAAATAATTTCCATGTTGCCTCGTGGCTATACCATGTTTTGCCGCATTATCCGGTAAAAGGATCAACATGGTTATTAATGGGTAAATCTGTAAATCCGGACAAAGCGGCAGTAGACAACCCTGTTGCCTGGACCTGGAAAACAGCTGCAGGAGGTAACACTTTTATGACCACACTTGGCCATCCTGCAGATTTTAATGAAGAAGGTTTCCAAAGACTTGTCATAAATGCTGTTCACTGGACATTAGATAAACCTGTTCCAAAAAAATGGGCGGGAAAAATCGACATGAATGTGCCATACAGAGAATAATAACACGATTTTAATCTACTTTTTAACCAAACATTACATTACCTAATACTTTATGGAACTTTCGATACATAACTGGATGCGATCCGAAACGATAGAAACAACCATTCGCAGAGCATCTAGTCTAGGCTACAACAAACTTGAAATTGCAGGGAGTCCTGAACATTATGATACCAATCAGGTACGTAAATTATTAAAAGAATACGGTTTAACCTGCTGGGGGTCTGTTACCTTAATGCTTGAGGATCGTAATCTGCTTGCTAAAGATGAAGCCCAAAGGGCAAAGTCGGTGCAATATGTAAAAGATGTTGTCCGAATGGTAAAAGAGCTTGATGGACATATGGTTTCTGTAGTACCTGGCACTGTCGGAAAAATAGTTCCCGATGGCAGGCCAGAGGAAGAGTGGCAATGGGCCGTTGATTCTCTAAAAGAAGTCTATGAGTATACAGAACAATCGGGTATATTAATTGGAATAGAACCCATTAACAGATTCGAAACATATTTCATTAACAGGGGAGATCAAGCCTTGGCATTGGCTCAAGCTGTTGGGCCTAACTGTGGGGTTTGTCTGGATACCTTTCATATGAATATTGAAGAGATTGATATGTTCGAAACCATCAGAAGAGCAAAAGGCAAACTGATCGGCTTTCACGTTGCTGATAACAACAGAATGGCACCCGGAATGGGTAATTTGAACTGGAGCAAAATAATTGACACACTTCATGAGGTAGGATATAATGAAGTACTTTCGGTAGAATTTTGCGCTCCGTTAGATCGTACTCCAGCCAACCCTTATCCGAATTCTATTGATGAAAATCCAATAGATCTATCTCCAGAGCAAAAGAAATTTTTGGAAGACCATGGCAGTACTTCAGTTTCTGAAGAATTTTATACCATGCTTACACGCAAATCTTTTGATACCTTATCTAACCTTATTAATCACACAAAATAAACCTAAATGAAAATAACAAATGTAGAAGCGTTTTGGTTACGCTGTCCCATTCCGAAAGAAAAGCAACACTTTTCTGATTATGGCTTGCTAACCAATTTTGATATGACCCTTGTTGTGATAACAACAGAAGATGGCCTTCAGGGTTTTGGAGAAGCTAAAGCAGCAGTAGGATCCTCGGGCGTATGCGCCTCAATTGTAAGTTGCATAGAAAATGAGCTTAAACCTATTTTGATAGGGAAAGACGCAAAAAATATAAACCGTATCTGGGAAGAAATGTATAATGGTACACGTGATCATTATGCACTTACAAGAGGCCGCAGATTTCCAATTCTTGGACGAAGAGGACTTACCGTGTCGGCAATGAGTGGTATAGATACTGCTTTGTGGGATTTGAAAGGTAAGGCACTAGGTGTTCCGGTAATGGATTTACTAGGTGGTGCTTGTCGCGATCAGATGCCTGCTTACGCAAGCGGTGGCTGGGCAGATGCCGAAAACATTGGCGCACAATTAAACGGTTATGTAGCTAAAGGATTTAATGCAGTAAAAATGCGTGTTGGTATTATGGACCAAACTGTTCAGAATAGTATCGATAGGGTAAAAGCTGCCAGAAAAGCCTTAGGACCAAACATTAAACTTATGGCTGATGCACATGGAACCTTTAGTGTGCCAGAGGCTAAACAGTTTTGCAGAGGAGTAGAAGATTGTAATCTGTACTGGTTCGAAGAACCTATTAGTCCTGATAACAGACATGGAACTGCAGAGGTAAGAGCTTCGACAGCTATTCCGATAGCAGCAGGAGAAAGTGAATACACCAGCTTTGATATTCGTGATCTGCTTGAAGTAAGAGCGCTCGATGTGATTCAGCCTGATGCTGCTATCATAGGCGGTATTTCAGAAACTATGCGTGTTGGGCATCTGGCAAGCGTTAATCAGCTAGAACTGGCTCCGCATTGCTGGGGATCGGCTTTTTCTTTTATGGCAGGCTTAAATGTAGCATTCGCATCTCAGGCGGCAACAATAATTGAGTTTTCTTTAGGAGGAAACCCAATGATGTATGAGTTGGTAAAAGAACAGATTGAAGTTAAAGATGGCGTAATTGGCGCTCCAACAGCTCCTGGCTTAGGATTAACACCTAACTGGGATTTCGTAAAGGAATTCAAACAGAAAGTTTAAAGAGGTAATTAAATTGTATTTATAAATTTTTACATATGGCACGTGCACTAAAAATTAATCACGTTACACTAATTGTAGACAACCTGGAGAAAGCAGGAGAATTCTATCAAAATGAACTAGGTTTAGAACCACTTGCAGCATTTAGGTTCGACTACCCTGTAATGTTTTTTAAATTTAATGATGAACAGCAATTACATCTTTCCGAATGGGAAGATACCACTTCCTTCCGTGGACATATCTGCGTACAGGTTGATGACTTTAACAGCATTTTCTTCCGCATGAAAGAACTTAATGTTATTGACGTTAAGCCTTGGGGTAAGGTTAGGCAACTGCCTGATGGCGCCATGCAAATGTTTGTACGCGATCCTGCAGGCAACCTGGTAGAAATTTCCTCGACACCGGGAGGTGAAGTAGATCCATTGATATTTAAGGATGAGTTTTATGAAGAGGGTTTGTATGTTTCAAACAGAAATGATTTTAGAGGATTCAGATCTGATGATGCCACCTTATATCATAAATAGCTAATGAAAAAGAGCGTTTTATTGCTTGAAACTATTGATGATGATGCATTAAAAATCCTTCAGGATCATGTAAACGTATTTACCGGATATGATGATGCTTCTTTAACAGCTGTTTTAAAAAATCAAGAGATTCATGCCGTAATTACCCGTGGTAAGGGTCAAATAAATAAATCATTAATGGAAGCCATTCCAGCCTTGCAGGTTGCTGCAAGGTGTGGGGTTGGTTTAGATAATGTTGATGTGCAGGAGGCTACTGCCAGAAATATCATGGTGATAAATGCACCTGGTTCAAATGCAGCAACTATTGCCGAGCATACTTTATCGTTAATGTTGATGCTGATGCGCAACATGTACGAATCTGTTGCTCAGGTTAAACAAGATAACTGGAATTGGCGCAATCAATACGCTGGTGATGAGTTAAATGGAAAAACACTTGGTGTTTTGGGAATGGGGAATATAGGCAAACGTGTAGCTAAACTTGGCGAGGCATTTGGAATGAAAGTTCTGTATTGGAGCAGATCAAAGCAGGATCTTCCATATACCTATTTGTCAATGGATGAGGTGTTAGCACAATCGGATGTACTTAGTCTTCATTTACCATTTACTAAGGAAACAGGTACAATAATAGGAGCAGAACAATTGGCTTTAATGAAACCTGATTCTTTATTGATTAACACTGCCAGGGGCGCGTTAATTGATCATGAAGCTCTTTTAAATGCACTTAATAAGCAAAGGATTTCAGGGTTTGCAGCTGACGTGTTACCTGAAGAACCTCCTGTTCCGGGTTTCCCGATATTGCATCATTCCCGTGCACTTGTTACGCCACATTCTGGAAGCCTTACGGCTTCAACATATAGGCAAATGTGTGTGCTTACCGTGAAAAATGTGGTAGCAGTACTTACAGGCGAAAAAGCAGATGCCAAAAGCATATTCAATTTTAGCGCGCTTAATGATCGCGTTTGAAAGTAATCTTCATTCTGTTACTGTTTACGTCATTCTGAAAAAATCGCACACCGTCATCTCGACGATAGGAGAGATCTCTCCTATCGTCGAGATGACGAGAGCATTAACGAGTGTTTAATTTACTGGGGCTATTTCTCCAATGGATGTTGTTTTAACAGCTCAGCCGGAGAATAAAAACCTGTTTTAGCTTTCGTTGCATTGCGCACCTGCTTAACTTTTGCAGGAGAAATAGCTGATGCCTGATTACCGAATGAGTTTCTCATATAAGTAAGTACCGCAGCTACCTCTTCATCTTTTAGCATACCTCCAAAAGGAGTCATTGGTACTTGTCCACTATATTTTTTACCTTTAATTTCAATTGGTCCCTGTAAGCCTTTTAGTACCAGCTTAATTAAGCGGTCCTGATTTCCCGTAACCCATTTTGATCCTGTAATTGGAGGAAATCCAGATGATGGCAAACCTTTACCATCTCCCTGATGGCAGGTAATGCAAAAACCTTCTTTAGCAAATATTGCTCGTCCTTTTACAAAGAGCTTGCGCTCTTCGCCACTCAAAGCTGTGGTCAGCTTTTCTCCTTTTTTCTCTGTTACAGATCTTCCGTTTAAGTGAGCTATAGCAGTTTCATAAGGTGCTCTCATCCAATCATCAAGGGGTTTTTTGCTAACTTCCAGCTCTATAGGTAATGCTTTATCTTTAGGTAACCAAGATGCGGCAGCAATCACTTCAAGTCGAACCCTGCCGTTTTCATCGGCCGCAGACTGCATTAACAATTCCGGCTGATCAGCTATCTGATGTCCTGTGTATCTTAACACTCTTACCGCAGCTGCCCTTGCATGGAAATCCTTTGCTTTTAGCAACTGTCTAAGTAACTGATCGTCTACTTTATTTAACCCCCAGGTTACCCAAAGTGCCTCCAAAAGGTTGTGCTCATATCTAGGATCATTTTTATCCAATTTAGCCACCCATGTTTTCACCTCAATAAGCACGTCAGAAACTTTACGTCCGCGCAACTCAGATCGTGTACGTGATCGTGTTCTGTCTTCTGGTAACTTCAGGTTCTCCAAAAGCTCCGGAATGCTTGCATCTGCAATTTTTACTGGTTTTACTAGCGGACGAGAAGGGTAGGTGATTCTGTAAATTCGACCATGTACATGGTCTCTTAACGGATCCCGGGCATTGTGTTGCATGTGTCCGATTAAGATGTTGTGCCAATCGGCAACGTATAAAGAACCATCAGGCGCAAACTCCATATCTACCGGCCTAAAATTTTTGTCTTCTGCTATTAGTAAATCCTGTCTGTGTCTGCTTTTATATCCCGTTCCATCGTCAACAAGAGTATGTTCTTTAGTACCTAAGAAACCGATCGTATTATTTATTAAAAAATCTCCTTGCAGTTCATCAGGGAAGTGCCGACTTGAAACAAACTCCAAACCAGAGGTAGGACGAACACGATGTTCCGGTTGTAATAAATCTCTGGATTTCTCAGTAAACACTCCATATCTTGGTTTTACCGAAACTGGCAACATCCAGCATACGTCTGGGCTCGATGTTTCTGCATAAAAATTCTGTCCCCATTGATCAAAGGCAATACCCCAGGGATTAGGTACATATGGTTGGGCAGTGCGTTCTAACTTATGCAATTGCGGACTGTAGCGATAGAAGCCACCATTGGTAGCTCTAACAGGCCCGTAAGATGTTTCTACGTTTGTGTGCAAAAACACACCCTCGCCCATATATATAGCTCCTGAAGGGTCGGTAGAAAAGGCGTGTATATTGTGATGGGTATCATGATCATCAAAACCGCTCAACAGAATTTCTTTTTTGTCTGCTTTGCCGTCGCCATCAGTATCTTTTAAAAGCACAAAGTTTGTTCCTTGCGAAAGGTAAACCCCTTCGGCAGTGATTTCAAAACCTAACGGAAGATGTAGTCCATCCGCAAAAACGGTCTGTTTATCGGCTTTTCCATCATTATTTGTATCTTCTAAAATAATCAACTTATCATTAGGCTTAGCATCCCCAGGTTTGTAATGCGGGTAACTAGGCATGGTTGCCACCCATAATCTGCCTTTATTATCAAAAGTGATCTGGCAAGGTTTAGCCAAATCCGGAAATTCTTTTTCTGAGGCAAACAGTTCTATTTTAAAACCTGGAGCCACTTTTAGTTTTGCTAACGCTTCCTCACCAGATAAGTACTTCAAGCTCCCATTTCTTTCAGCATTATAATTTGTTTTTACTACAGGAGGAGGGGTTGTATTCTTATCCGCAGCAACCAGATCCATTTTTTCACCCTTTACGGCTTTCCAAATTGCTGTATCCCTTATTGCTGTCATTTCGCGGAGTCTTTTAATCTCTGCAGGATAATTATCAGGCCCAAAAGGATCGTATCTGCGCCCATACGCATGTACGCCATTTGGAATTTTAAAATCATTGTGCCATGTCCAGTTTTTCTCTAATACGGCTGCATGAACAAGGGCCCTGTTTTCTTCAGCTTTTGCTGCCATTTCACCAAAAATCTGATTAGCTAATAAAGGAGCGAAACGTGCATAGGCGGTGTCACTAAGTTGTGATCCATCTATAGTCAGGTATTTTTCGGTAGTTTCAAACCATTTTTTTGTAGGCGAATAAACATCAACAAAGCGTACATTATTGTTCGCCGCAATCTCTTTCATAGCCTCTGCATACAAGGAAAGATTAATGTTTTCCTGTTTTCCATTGGGCAAATCAAACTGTTTAGAAAGATCCTCGAATGCAATTGGCGAAACGATGGCCAATTGAGGAGTAGAAACACCGTTGTACTGCTGTTTTAAAGTATGTTTAATAAAGGCATCAAGTTCGGCCTTGTAATTTTCAAGGCCCTTTGGCCCTTCAAAAGATTCATTGTATCCAAAGAACGCAATAACTACATCGGCTTTTAGTCTGGTAAGCCATTGATCTTCGGTTTCAAAATGACCCTCGCTATCTGAATTGTTGGCAAGCTCTGTTTGGAATTTTTCTGCTCCAGGAAAGGCCCATGGCGACACTCTGCTGGCATGTGGCCGGAAACCAGGAGTATTCCCTCCATCGCACATATTTCTTATATACAAGTTGAGCTCTGGATATCGCAAATGCATTTCTGTTTCGAAATGTCCATAGTTCATCATTCTTGATCCCAAATTGTTTCCTATAAGGACAATGTGAGTCCCTTTCTTTAATTGGAGCGGAGTAGTGCTTGTTGGTGTGAATTGCAGGGTAAAGAGCGCAATTACAACACCCGCCAAAATTGTAAGAGTAACCTTGGTTCTCTTTTTTGCGAATCTGATCATCTGATATTATATAGTACCTAACAAGTACTAAATATAACTTTTTATGCTATACAATTTAACAGTGTCTTAATAAATTCAAGAATTGAGTTGTTATAACTATCAATACTATCAGTCTGAATTGAAATTCTAATTAGTTCTTTGATCTAAAAGATCATATTTGCTTGCTTATCGGTTTTATTTGAATCATTTGTAACTTCTTCGTGATGTCTCTCTGACAGTAGAACTATTTATTCCTAATTTTAATCACAGACTTACACTTCATAAAAAATAACAACAATGAAAACACTTCCCCAAATCGCCATATTGGATGATTATCAAAATGTAGCTTTTTCATTTGGCGATTGGACCAACGTTCATAAAAAGGCCGACATTACCGTATTCAATCATCATATGGCTTCGCAAGAAGAAGTTATACGGACCTTGCAGCCATTTCAGGCCATCTGTGTAATGCGCGAAAGGACACCTTTGTCAAGAGAAATCTTATCTAGTTTACCTAATTTGAAGCTTATTGTTTCAACAGGCAGACGTAATGCCTCCATAGATGCAAAAGCTGCAGAAGAATTGGGGATTGCCATTTCAATTACCGGATATCATGCTAGTGGCGCGCCGGAAATAACCTGGGCACTATTGCTGGCAATGGCAAGAAATGTTGTTGCAGAATCGACAGCTTTAAGAGAGGGTAACTGGCAAAGAGAAGTGGGGGTGGATTTAAAAGGGAAAATTATTGGGGTTATTGGTTTAGGCAATATTGGAAGTACAATAGCTCGTTATGCAAAGGCTTTTGAGATGGAGGTGATTGCCTGGAGTGAAAACCTTACTTTAGAGAAGGCAAATGAACATGGCGTAAGACTGGTTAGTAAAGAAGAACTATTTAAAACGGCCGACTTTGTGACCCTACATTTAGTATTAAGCTCGCGCTCCAGAAACATTGTAACTTCATCAGAACTTAATTTAATGAAATCAACTGCTTACCTTATCAATACATCGAGAGGCCCCCTTGTAAATGAGGCTGACTTGATTAATGTATTGGTAAACAATAAAATTGCAGGAGCGGCTTTAGATGTTTACGATACTGAACCACTGCCAGCTGAGCATCCTTTTCGTAGGCTAGATAATGTGTTGGCTACACCTCATATTGGTTATGTAACAAAGGATACTTACAAGATCTTTTATGAGGATACCATTAGTAGACTAGAAGAATGGTTGTCATAATTTACCCCTTTTATTGTCGGTTATGCCCATCATAGAATCTGTTTAAGTATAGTATCTTAGTATAAGTAAATATTTAAACCTTTAGACTATGAAAAATTTAATTTATCCTTGTTTAACCATCAGAGGTAAGATTGCAGAAGCATCAGATTTTTATATCCAGACTTTTGGAGAAGGAAAAATCAGTCAAACCTCTCCATTCGTGATACAAATTGAATTAAGCGGACAAAAGTTTATGTTGCTTAATGATGGGCCAACTTCATCACCTAACCCATCCATTTCATTCATGGTCATCTGCGAAAGCGAAGAAGAAACAGAAAGATACTGGAATAAATTGATGGAAGGTGGCAGTGCCTTAATGGCGCTTGATAGCTACGATTGGAGCCCTAAATATGGCTGGGTACAAGATAAATATGGTGTATCTTGGCAGGTGTACACCGGAGATAAAAGTCAGACTCCTCAAAAGTTTTGTCCTACATTAATGTTTACAGGTGATAACGCTGGTAAAGCAGAAAAAGCAGTTCATTTTTACACGGACCTGTTTCCTCAATCCAATATCCAGGGCGTGCTAAAATATAGTAAGGAAGATGATGATAATGAAGAATTTGTAAAGCATGCCCAATTTAAGATCAAGGATTTTGTAGCTATGGCGATGGATAGTTCAGCCAATCATGGTTTTGGTTTTACTGATGTAATATCTTTGGTTGTGGAATGTGAAAATCAGGAAGAAATTGATAAATACTGGGGTCAGTTAACGGCCAATGGAGGTAAAGAAGTGGCCTGTGGCTGGTTAACTGACCCGTTTGGGATAAGCTGGCAAATTATACCTAAAGCATTAAGTAAATTGGTTAGCGATCCTGTTCGTGGCCAGAGGGTAATGGGGGCATTAATGAAAATGAAAAAACTGATAATTGCAGATTTAGAAAATGCGTAACAATATATATAATCGTAGAAGAAAATCAGAGGTTTTCTTCTACGATTATTTTTTTAACCAGATTCAGTTCAATTTATTAATTTAAGTTTACAGGTATTGTTTTAGTTATAGTGGGAACTGATAGACCGTTTTCATAAAATTTGACAGTTAAAGTTGCCGTCTTTGAAGGAAGAGTTCCAGTAGTAAAAGTAATTGTATTTAATCCAACCGTAGAGGTCTCTAAAATTGCCTTGTTTTTTGTCGGATAAGATATAGCCCAATTTTTATTTGTACCTAATAGCTCTGATAACTCACCAGCATCAGCTGTTACTTCCACTCTGAATTTTAGAGCGCTCTCAACTAAATTAGCGGATATTTCAAATATATTATTGTTAAGCGTAGTAGTAGTCGAATTCAGGATGTTTTTACCTTTGTATATCGTTGAACCCAGTGCTGGATATTCGATTAAATCAAAGGATTTGATGTAAGAAGTTGATTTTTTAAATTGATCCAAATAGCTAAGATTTATTTTATTAAGTATAGAATCCGGATATAGTGCAGTGTATTTAGCTTTTACCTGATTGATTACCTTGGTCGTATCTAAATAATATAGGTGAGTCATGATACTATTACCCAAAGAAACATCGTTCAGCAGACCATCAGTTTTTAAATCTTCTGCAATATCGTTTAGAATTTCAGTCAGCTCACCGTCTGATCTAAACCTAACTAGCATTGTGGATAACGAGAGCAAAATATTACTTCTACTTGAGGATCCAATTAGATTTACCTTTTCTGCTCTTTTAATCCCAGGGTTTTGAATACCAAAAACACTCAAAACTTCATTTACTGATTGAATTTTTGCATCATTAAAGGACTTTCCCTGATCAATTAAGTATTTTACCCTTGGTTCTTCCAGAGCAGTAAGAATGTTGACATTGACTGCTTCAGACGTATTGATCTTTACAAGACCGGATAATGATATTTGAGAGGAGGAGTTCTTACCTGATACTTCGTTGAAATAGAAGCCAGAAGAAACAACTCTAACATTTTTGCCCTTAAGATTTTTAACCCTCAGACTAAATGATCCATAATTATCGGTAATTGTACTATTAAAACTTCTGCCTGTTTGAGTTAATGTTGAGTCCATCTCGAATAGATATAAAATTGAACCTTTTAAGAATCCGCCCTTTTCAATTTTTCCATTTATTTCTTGTGTGCTCTCTCCATTTTTCAATTCTTCTAAATCGGCGGCCATCTTTGTTATTGCCGATTGTAATTCACTTGTAGCTGTCGCAGTGGCTTTTTGTTCGGTATCAATTTTATTTATCGTTTCACCTAATTGAGTGATTGTAGTTTTTAAAGACTCTAGTTGTATAATAGTAGCTGCTTGTTGAAGCGATGTTTTTAAGTTAGCTATGTCAACAGAATTGGTAACTCCGCCATTTTTTATTTCATTAGTAAGGGTCGATAGGTCAGATGTTAGAGCTTTTAAGGAATTAATCTCATCGGAGTTTAGTTTACCTTGTTGTTGCAAAATGGTAAGATTAGAATTGATATTGCCAATTTGATTTTCGATACCAGAAACTCTAGACTCTAATTCAGCGATCTGCCTTTTAAGATCTTCATCATTTTTTTGCACGAAATTAATAGCGATAAGCTTGTTGCAAGAAATAAAAAGGCAATAATTTTATAAGATTTTGAGAGCATATGTTTTTTCCGTAAAAAAATATATTTATTCAATAAAATAGCTTAATAATGAAAATATTTTAATCGACTTAAACTATCGTTCCTTAATGTATTTGTGAGAATATTAACAATGTGGATTTTTATTTTGCCCGGTATAAAGTCTCTGACATGTGCTTTATTCCTTCTTTATAACTGGTGGGTTTTATCTTAAATGTATTTTCAAATTTTGAAGAATTGAAATTGTAGTCATGATCATATTGATAATACATCTCTACAGTTCCGGCTACAACTTTTTTAAATAAACCAACCAGCTGAAGCATAAATTTATTAATAGTAGTGTGAGCAGGCTTTACCCCATAAATTTCGGCAGCCAATGTTATAAATTCCTTTCCTGTTATTGGTGCAGCAGTAGGCAAATGCCATATCTGATTATCAGAATCTGGTGTTTGCCCTAAAAGATACATTGCTTTGCCAGTATCAGGTATGTAAGTGAAATTGTGTAACACTTTCGGGTCGCCAATCCATTGTGCAGATGTTTTTTTTGCATACTTATCTAATACCATCATATCCAGAAAACTATTCATAGAATCTGTACCATAAAAATCTGCAGCCCGGGCAATTGTAGCTTGTATGTTTCCTGCTTTAACCTCCTCCATCAGTTGTGTAGCTATACGCGCCCTAACTTCACCTTTCACACTAATTGGGTTGTATGGTGTTGTCTCAAGCATGGGACCTTTAACCAGCCCGTACATATACACATTGTCGAAAAATATTAACCTCGCCTGCGTTTCTTTTGATGCGTTAATCAGGTTCTGCATAATTACTGGCCATTGTTGCTGCCATATGGTTTTATCATAAATCAGACCTGCGCACATGTAAACTACAGCAGAACCTTTTACAGCAGCCAATACCTCTGCATAGTTTAACAGATCAGCTTTTTGCCAGGTAACGTTGGTACCTGTAACTTTAAGTGGCCTGCGACTTACCAGGCGAATAGTTTCATTAGGATTATGGTTTAATAATTCTTTTGTAAGCGCGTTTGCTGTTGGCCCGCCGGCACCTAATATAGTATGCATGTCTTTTCGATTTGTATGATACAAATATAGCTGAGGTCTGTAAACCAAAACGTTAACAAAAGATAAGAAATTAATTATGGGTGCCTGGAGTTAGGCGTATATTAAAGTCCTTTTTCTTATCCGCGAAAGTGACACAGGTGTAATGCCCAAAAAATTGGCAACATAATGTTGTGGTACACGTTGCATAATTTCAGGCGTTGTTTCGAGCATTTTAAGATAACGTTCTTCAGGAGTTTCAGTAATAAAAGATGTGATCCTGTCTTCGTAACAGCAGATGTAATGTTCTGCAACCAATCGGCCGAAACGTTCCATCTTGTAGCCCAATAATGGATGATTAAGCATCAGGTCCATGTTTTTACGGGAAATAAGTATCAGTCCCGTTTGTTCAAGCGCTTGTATGTATCCAGTGCAGGGGTGCTGCGTAAGAAAGCTTTTGTAAGAGCTTACAAATTCATTTTCAAAACTGAAATACCCAGTTATTTCTATGCCATCCTTAACATGGTAATAGCGAACTGAACCATTTACAATAAATCCAATATCATTACAAACTTTATCCTTAACTGAAAAATGATCCCTCTTTTTAATAACCTTATAGTTAAGGTGCGATATGAATTCAGTCCATTCAGTGTCATCAAAAGTGATGAAATGCGCTAATCCTTTACGAAATATATCTAAAGCTTCATTTGAAATGTTGGAACTGATCATAAGGAATGAATTATATGATATAGACGATTCTAAAAGTAAAAATAAGGTTTTATTTCTTTTTACTAATCATTTCAAGGATGGATACTGTTCTTATCCGAACGGTAGATGTTCAATTTTGAACAGCATGGGTAGTCAAAAGCCTTATTAAGGTAGGTAAATTCATTGGCATAGCTCTTGAACTGTAAAGGAAAATTAACAATATGAAAAGTCCAAAATCCTTACTTATACTTTTGACACTCATTTTTTCGGTTAGTGTAAAAGTATCGGCTCAGAAAACAGTAACTGTAGACATTACAAAGGTTACACATACCGTAAATCGAACCATAAATATGAGTGGTTCATCTCAAAAGCCCACTTTACATATAAATTCAAAGTATGATGCAGGCTTTGCTGTAATAAAACACCGCGATTTTAAAAACGGTGAGATAACGTTTGAGGTGAAGGGTGAAGATATTTTCCAGAAAAGCTTTGTTGGATTTGCTTTCCACATACAAAACGATTCTACTTATGAGGCAATCTATTTTAGGCCATTTAATTTTAGATCTGATAACGAGCTGCGTAAAAAACATGCTGTCCAATATATTTCTCTTCCCGGTAATGACTGGCCAAAGCTTAGAGAAGCTTCTCCATTAAAGTATGAGCAACCGATCGGAGAGGATGTTAATCCGGCAGAATGGTTTAAGGTTCGGATTAAAGTGGAAGCAAAAATGATCAGTGTCTATGTAAATGAAAACCCTAAGCCATGCTTGGAAGTGGTTCCTTTAAGCAATCTAAATTCCGGGAAGATAGCTTTCTGGACCGGCAGCGAATCTGCAGGAGATTTCAGAAACTTAAAAATCACAGAAAACTAACCTTTGCTTTGGTTTTCAGCTGCTTGTAAGAGTATTTTTTTTATCAGCGCAATCTGTCCTAAATGGTAATGAGTGTGTTCAATAATCCCTTGGATATTTCTGTAGTAGGTTCCGTATTTCTCATCTGTAAAGTTTTCCCAAAGTTTATGCTCTGGCAACTGCTCAATCAGTAAAGTGAAGGTTTCTGCATCGGCAAAGGTTTTGTCCAGCAAATTATCCCAGTCTCTTTGTGACTCGATTGGAGGAAGGTCAAAACTATATTTGTCGCTAGCCTCAAGTGGTTCTCCTTGTAATACCTTTAGCACTGCACTTATGTAGTAATTCACATGATAAACTAAGGTAGCGATGGTATTAAAAGAATGAACCTGCATTGTTGCTTGTTGCCAGTTTACATCCGTCAAATTGTCTTTAAGGTTTGATGATGTCCAGTTCCCGCCAAAATGAACATCTTTTAAGTGCTTTGCTAATTGCGCTGGTAAATTCATGCTATTTAATATTAAACAGTTAAATTATAATATTATCTGAAAATATAAAAATGGGCGAGGCCGAAAAATAAGCTCAGTCCAATAATATAGAGGACGTTAACTTTAAATTTTTTCATTAACACCAGGGTGATAATAATCCAGGCCAATGAGTAAAAATCAATATATTTAAAAGATACTCCACCGGGGAAAATAATATCCTTTCCCAGAAATAAGGTGAGGTTTAAAATCACTCCCACAACTGCAGCTGTTACAAATCCCAGAACATTGCCAATTGTTTTATTTCCATGTGTTTTTTCAATAATCGGTCCGCCAACAAATATGAATAAGAATGAAGGTAAAAAGGTATTGAAGGTTGTAATTAAAAGCCCAATTGTGCCCATAAGGATAGAACCTGAAAAATGATTAAAGGCTGCCATAAATCCTACGTAACACACCACAATAATTAATGGGCCGGGAGTTGTTTCAGCAAGGGCAAAACCATCAATCATTTGCATCTTACTTAGCCAGTTCAGCTTCGAAACACTAAACTGTGCAACATATGGTAAAACAGTATAAGATCCTCCTATTGTAAATAATGCAGTTTGGGTAAAGAAGAGGCTTAGGTCTTTCCAAAATTGAAAATCAACAGAAAGAAAGTACAACAAAAGTAAAGGAATTAGCCAGATCAGCGCAAAAATAGCCGTTTGCCGTAAAGACTTGCTATTGGGTGTGTTTGTGCCACGTGCCACAGAGTTTTTATTAAAATAGAAAGTTTCTTCATTAGAAGAGGTTAGGTTATTCTCCGAAATTCTATTAGCAGATAGCGCAGGCCACAATCGTTGGATTAGAACAGCGAGTAAAATCGTTCCTATTATGATCAGGAACATCGAGATGTTAAAGAAGAAAATACAGATAAAGGCTAAAGCGCACATTAAAATATGAAGCCTGGTATGGAGTGCTTTTTTGCCTATACCTAACAGCGCTACTATTATGATGGAGATAACAGCAGGCTTAAATCCATTGAACATAGCAAACATCCATGGCTGATTTCCATAAGAAACGTACAGTATGCTTAGTAATAGCAAAATAAACATGGAGGGAAGTACAAATAAAATGCCGGCTATTAGTCCGCCCTTTTTACCATGTAGCTGCCAGCCAATATAAATGGCTAATTGCTGGGCTTCTGGACCGGGCAAAAGCATGCAAAGGCTTAATGCGTGGAAAAATCTGCTGTTGCTAATCCATTTTTTTTGACCTACCAATTCCTCATGCATAATATTGATATGGCCTGCCGTGCCTCCAAAACTTATCCAACCCAATTTAAACCAAAATTTTAAAGCTTCTTTAAATGAGGGCTTACCTTGGGGCATAATATTTCTATCTCTATTTTTCAACGTAGTCAATTAGGTTTCTATAATGGTAAAAGGAAAAATCAGGAACTATGCAAAAATAAGCAAATTAACGTCCTTAAGCAAAGATATGGTTGAGTGTTTTTTGTGATTAATTAAGGTTATTTTTAGGCTTCAGGATTGATTTTATTGTGCTTGTATAATCCCTTTGTTGTGTGTGGGGTATTAAGGTGTAAGAGAGCTTTAAAATGAGAAATCGATTTTGAATTATGTTGCTTTTCTTTAAGGGCTGTTTAAACGCAGATGAAAGATTTTTTTTCTCTTGTTAATCAGGTACTAAACTTTAAATTATGTTAAATTCAGTTGCATAATTTGTGGCTCTGCATCTTTTTGGTAATATTAGCGGCACTTAAGGATTACTTATGACTACCGTTACTGTACTTGCTATAATTGAACCAGACCTTAAACCCGCACCTCCATTGTCAAAGGTGATGCATGAAAGACTCTCCCGCTTTGCAGCTGAGCTGCAGGATTCATTAACAAAAGAACTTATCGAAAACCGGAACTGCGAAGATCTGGTTATTTACATCAACTATAATAGCAAGTATGCTGTTCGGTGGAAGATTGTAAATGACGTTCCTTCTGCCGTTGAATCTGAAGTTGCCAGGCAATGTGCTAAACTTGGGTTTATTATATGGAAGGGTAGCGAGATCTATAATTTCAAATCAAGAGAATGACTACAGCTAGAAATGCTGTAGTCATTCATCTCATTATTGGTACTTAAAACTTGATCAGGCTAGGGTCAGTCACTACCATCTCTGGTTTATTTTTAAATAAGCTCACTGTGCCTTGAATAGTGATGGTTTTTCCGTTAATCTTATCTGCCAATACTTTCGCTTTCCCTTTTAGCGCTAGGGTAAGGAGTTGATTGGGATGCGCTGCTCCAACATTAACTAATACCATACTTTTAATGTCTTTCAGGCTAAATACCTTGCCTGTTACTATTACATTCTTGCCAACAGAGCTCTTTAGGTCAGTTAATTTTACCGTGATTGCTTTAGCCAAAGGTTTGGACGGAACTACAGCGATAGGTACTATCGGTTTTTCTATAGGGCGAGTCTGTTGTTGTTCGTTAAATAGTTTGTTTAATTCTCCAGCCAATCGTATACCAGCTTGAGCAATGCGCAGGTGGACAATTGCGATTGATCTTTTGTAGCTAGCTTCATCAATGTTACCACCTGGCTGAGTGTCGTCGTAGATCTGAGTGCTTACCTGGTAACTTTCCCATAGCCATTGCATAGGGCTATCGGCCTGCCATTTCTTCACTTGTTCCGGGTTGGCCCAATCGTATTTTTTTGCCATTTCAGCATAATTGAATCCTTCATGGTCTATAAGTTTTCCATCCCATAAGGCATGCAAATTAGTTCCATTTCCATTAAATCTTACCTGTACATCATTGCCGCCCTTATCTTCGGCACGGCTAACATGCATGGGTTGGTGTGCATCACCAACAAGATGAATCAGGAATTTTAATGCCTGATTTTTTTGTGCCAAACTAAGTGTTTTATCTTTAAGGTTTGCCTCTGCTTTTAAAATTGCAGTATAAACATTGTCTTTGTCTTGTTTAATAACGTAATCTGTAAACTGCTCTTTGGTTAATCCCATTGGAAGGTTGATGTAATGCCAGGATGCAGTTTTTTTATATTGAGGATCATCACTAATCTCATCAGCCCAAGTACTTGCCTCGCTCATGGTTTCACCTTTCAGATAGGTGCTTACTATGGTTTTTGTGTTTGGAGCTAAGTGTTTTTCTGCAATAGTGGCAATGGCTTTATGACCTTTCTGGCCCCAGGATACCAGGGCTATGGTCAATATAATTAGGGATGCGCTTAGGGTATATTGTCTCATGGCCCAAAGTTAATCAGGCGCAAAAGAATTCGGAATTTTAGTTGCCAACATTTTGTTTTCTTACTTGTATCTTTTGTGTTAGGTATTCGTCACAACATATTTCTTTCTCTCCTATCGTCGAGATGACGATTGTATTATAACGATCATATTCACAACATACTGTAATGTTGCTTTCTCTTTTAAATTAGATATGCTGCAAAATCCAACCTATCCAATTTAATTATACTTTAATTATTAAATGCATTATATTAACACTATGAAATCAAAAAGCCTCTCCTTAATAATTGTATTTGCGCTGTTATTTGTAATTACGAGAGTTAAAGCACAAACCGGCTTATCTCCAGTAAAAGTCAATCTTCAACTCATATCCGATCAATTATCATATCCCACAGCATTTGCGGCGCCAAATGATAAATCTGGTAGTTTATTTATTTGCGAACAAAAGGGGCGGATCAGAATTATCAAAAATGGTAAACTTCTATCCAAACCCTTTTTAGATTTCACAGATGAGGTACTGATGATGGGAAGTAGTGATGAAATGGGATTGTTGGGGCTGGCCTTTCATCCTCAATACGCAGAGAATGGCAAGTTCTATGTTTACTTTAGCAAGCGTGTTCCTAAAACTCCGGGCATAGACCATCAAAGTATTATTCGTGAATACAAAGTTTCTACAGAAAATCCTGATCTGGCTGATAAAAGCAAATCAAGGGAAGTTTTGGTTATTGATGAACCTGAATCTAACCACAACGGAGGAGACCTAAAGTTTGGCCCTGATGGGTTCTTATATATAGGCCTAGGAGATGGCGGTGCATATAATGATATGCACGGTACTTATGGCAATGGACAAAATTTAAATACTTTACTTGGTAAAATACTTAGAATTGATGTAAATACGCTTCCTTATGCCATTCCAAAAGACAATCCATTTATAGGAATGGAGAATACAAAACCTGAAATTTATGCATATGGTTTTAGAAACCCGTGGCGGATTAGCTTCGACAAACTTAACGGAAGATTGTTTGCCGGAGATGTGGGTCAAAAGAATTGGGAAGAAATTGATATTGTTACCAAGGGTGGAAATTATGGCTGGCGGGTTAGGGAAGGTACACATGTTAAATCTCCAAATGATCCTGATCCAAAAAACTGGATCAACCCAATAGCCGATTATGGCCGTAATGAAGGTATCAGTGTTACCGGTGGCTTTCTTTATCGCGGTAAACAACTCCCGCAGCTTTTCGGTAAATACGTTTTTGGCGATTTAATGGGAACCATTTGGTCATTAACCGACATTAACAAAGAACTCTGGAAAATGGAAAAACTCTCTATTTCCCGGGAACCTGGAAATTGGCAGATCTATAGCTTTGGTGAGGATCGTAACGGCGAAATCTATCTGCTTGTTAACCTGATTGAAGAAGAAAAAGGTGCGATTTATAAGATCATACCGGGTAAGTAGTTTTTACTTTCTTACCCATCTTTTTTTGAATTACTTCAAAATGAGGAAGCTCATTAGGACTAACCATCGAAATTGCTTCTCCGGGTGTGTCAGCACGGCCAGTTCTTCCAATACGGTGAATATAATCTTTAGGTGACCTTGGAAGTTCATAATTAATCACAAAAGGAAGGAAATTAATGTCAATTCCTCTCGCCATTAAATCTGTTGCTACTAAAACCCTAAGTTTACCAGATTTAAAATGAGATAAAGCCTCTGTTCTTGCTCCCTGGCTTTTTTTACTGTGAACAGCTTTTGCGTCAATATTATTTTTACGTAGCTTGTTTACAATGGCATCAACCTGATGAACCGAAGAAGCAAATACCAACACTTGTTTCATTTCATGATGATTGATCAGATGACGTAAAAACGGGCCCTTTTTCTCATCTGTAACTATATACGCTATCTGGTTGATAAGGTCAAGTGAATCTTCTTCAACCTCAATTTTAATAACTACCGGATCATGTAGTAAGATTTGGTGAATGTGTTGCAAATCATCACTCAATGTAGCAGAAAACAATATATTTTGGCGCTTTTTAGGTAAAAGAGAAATGATTCTGTTTACTTCCTCTTTAAACCCTAGATTAAGCATCTTATCTGCTTCGTCTAGCACCAATGTTTCAATGGTAGATAGGTGCACGGCATTTGATTCTACCAATTCCAATAACCTGCCGGGTGTAGCAACAAGCACATTTACACCTTGTAAAGCCATCATTTGCGGGTTAATAGAAACACCGCCATATACTGCCAATGTTTTAATGGGCACAGTGAGGGCCTTACTAAAAGTCTTAAAAACATCTTTTACCTGTTCGGCTAGTTCACGTGTTGGTACTAAAACCAATACATTCGCATGGCGATTTTTTACCCCTGCTGTTTCTTGCAAATTCATTAGAATTGGCAAAACATATCCCGCAGTTTTTCCAGAACCTGTTTTAGCTATACCCAGCACATCTTTTTTGTTTAATATGGCTGGTATAGCAGTTTGTTGAATAGGAGTAGGTACTGTGAAATTCTGATTTACCAATGCTTCTAATAAAGCAGTCGATAAACCTAAGGAGGTAAAAGACATATTACTTAATATTTGCCGTAAAAATACACAAAAATCGTGTGCCAAAACTTGCCAATGAAAATTGATTTTTTCTGCTTATTTTACATCGGTAAAAGCTATACTGATTATATGGATGTTGGTAAAGGACTCTTATTCTTTTTTGGTGCTTTAGGCGTATTTAACGGGCTCATTTTGAGCGTTTATTTTTTCTTTTTTACCAAAAAAAAACATCTGTCAAATCTATTTTTTGGAGCATTGCTCCTGGCTATAAGCCTAAGGATAGGTAAATCTATTTTTGTAAGTTTTTATCCCTCACTTGCTAAAATTTATCTGCAGATAGGCCTTACAGCATGTTTTTTTATCGGACCTTTTCTTTATTATTTTCTAAAATCAACTATAAACCCTGGTGCGCCTTTAACAAGATCTTCTAAATGGAGTATTGCTGTGTTGTTTGCCATTATCCTTATCCCGGGAATTATATATCCTTATCAAACCTATCCAAAGCTTTGGAACAATTATTTTGTACAGATTATCTACGCAGAGTGGTTTGCTTATTTGGTAGCTTCAGGCTTGGTATTAAAAGATATATTGAAAAAACTGTTTGCAAAAGACTATAAAATGAAAGCCTCAGAAATATGGCTCCTTACTGTTTTTGGTAGCACAGCTCTTATCTTTGCCTTTTTCCAGTTGGCTTTGTGGAGAGCCTCGTTTTCACTATATCTCAACGGTTCTCTTGCATTTTCTTTTTGCTTATACATGGTCGTTTTTACGCTTCTGTACCGAAAAAAAACAAGCGACTTATTCATTTTGGGACAGAGCAAGTATCCTAACAAGAAAGTAAGCGACCAGGAGGCAAATACCTTATTTGCACGGCTTGAAAAAATAATGACTGAAAAAGAGTTGTATAAAAATCCGGACCTTAAGTTAAATGAGCTATCAAAAGAAACTAATATTTCCAGTCATCAATTATCTCAACTCCTTAATGATAATCTGGGCAAAAATTTCACTACATATGTTAACGAATTTAGGATCAATGAGGCTTGCAAAATAATGGCTTCAAGTAATCGCTTAACGTTAGAATCTGTTGGTTACGAAGTTGGGTTTAATTCCAAATCCACATTCTTTGCTACTTTTAAAAAGCTTACCGGCACAACCCCAGCTAATCATCAGCAAAAAATACAGATAGACAATATTGCCTACAGTACGGATTTATAAATTCGTACTCCTGATTCCCGATTGCTGCACTTCTAACGGGGAATTGTTTTGGACTTTTGAAAAAAAGTATCCAATACACCACTATGTCCAAAGTTTTTATAATACTATTTATCCTGATCTTTTTTGCCAGAATTAATACTCATGCCCAGCTGGGTAATATTAAGGGAACCGCCGTCGACATGAATACTCGTAAAGGAGTTGAGTTTGCAGTAGCGACCTTACTTTCGGCTAAAGATTCATCTATGATTAAAAGTGTTTTTGCAGATACATCAGGATTTTTTCAGCTAACAAACATACAAGATGGCATCTATATACTGTTGGTTTCCTCCATGGAATATCACAAGCAATATCAGGGTCCTCTGCAGATCAGTTCTGCTCAACGGGTTATAGATCTTAAGGAGGTGCCTATGCTTATCAACCAAAGGATTTTGAAAGGGGTAGAGGTGGTTGGGCAAGTTCCTTTATTTAGAAATAGACCAAACGGGACAATTGAAGTCAATGTGGCCAATACAATTTTAGCAACAAGCACTTCAGCAATTGAAATTCTTTCCAAATCCCCAAATGTTAGCGTTACTGAAGAAGGAGTGTCTGTTAGGGGGAAGGGAGAATCCGTTATTTACCTAAATGGAAGGCGAATAACTACCGAACAGCTGTCTTCTATTTCCTCTTCACAGATCAGGAAGATTGAAATTATTGCAAATCCCTCTTCAAAATATGATGCGGAAGGTAAATCAGTTATTAATGTGATAACGGTTACAAATGCCGAAGAAGGATATAAAGGGAGTTTTAAACAGATATTTACCACTTCAGATTTTAGTTCTCCAAGTGCAAATACCAATATAGATGTCAACTATAAAAAGGACAAACTATCCTTAACAGGAAGCTATGGGCTATTGCTGGGTAATACCAGAGAAATATTAAATACCACAAGGTCAAGATTAAAGTTTGTGGATCATTTTAGCTCTGTACTCATGACTGACTGGAATAGGAAATATGATAATTTCTCTAATTATAGTCTTGGAGGACAATACGATCTCGACGAAAAGAGTTACCTCTCGGCCGAATATAGTGGATCTTATAATGACTTAGGTGGAAGTACTAAAAGTGAAAATACCATCACTTCTACCTTAATGAAGGGATTTTTTAGGAGTGACATAGCTAATGATAATGTAATCAATAACAACTCCATTAATCTTAATTACAACAGAGATATAGACAGCCTTGGTTCTTCTTTATTTATTGGCGGCCAATACGCGGGGTATATTTCGAAAACAGACGATGATATAAATGAAAATAAGTTAGTTAACGGGCAGGGGTCCTATAACGTTTTAAATAATAAAGCAGGTTATAGAATTAGATTGGCAAACGCCCAGACAGATTATACTAAGGCATTTAATTTAAATAACAGACTTGAATTCGGAGCTAAATACAGCTTTGCTAGTAATAAATTCTATTCAGATTTCTTTACAGTTAAAAATGGAAATGATTTTGTGCTGGATGAGACACGTTCGGCAGACTTTAAGTATCAGGAAAATATTCCTGCTGCATATCTGAATTTCAATGGTCAAATGAGCCTAAAGGTAAACTATGGGATAGGAGTAAGAACCGAATGGACCAGTTATAAATTGGAAACTGATGTTCAGGGACTAGAAGAGATAAAAGACAATTACCTTAATTTTTTTCCGAGTGCCTTTATCGCTGTTAAAATCTCTGATCAGCTTCAGTTTAGAATGTCTTATACTTCGCGGATAACCAGGCCAAGGTATCAGGCTTTAAATCCTTCGGGTATTTATCAGGATGCTTATACCAGTATACAGGGGAATCCTTACTTAAAGCCCGAAAGAACAAATTCTTTTGAGTTAGGAGCATCGTTTAAAAAGTACAATTTTACAGCAGGATATTCAGATACAAGGGATGCTATTACCGGGGCAGCAATACAAGGCGAAGCCGAAAATACCTATGTATTAAAACCATTAAACCTTAGTAAACTTAGTTCCTGGTTTGTTTCCTTGTCCATTCCCTTTAACCTAAACTGGTTTACATCTATGAACACAGTTGATCTAACTTATAATAAGTATATGACTGGCGACTTCCCTTATGGTTTGATGACAAGCCGCCCACAGTTCCATTTTTATTCCAGCAATAATTTTAACATCAATAACTTGTTTAAAATTCAAATATTAGGCAGGTACACAGGAGACAAGTATGACGGGATTTTTTATAGACATAACCAAGTTTTAGCCGCTTTGGGTGTTGAAATGGATTTTTTTAATAAAGTTTTAAAACTCAATTTACTAGCCAACGATATCTTTCGGAAGGATAAACCTGCGGGTTATTATGAAATTGGTGAGACTTATATTGAATTTGCAAGAAAGAACAATAACAAATATTACCGGATTACCCTTGCTTTTAGTTTCGGCAGACTTAAAAAGGTTACTTACATTAATAAATCTACAGGGCGCACAGAGAACAGCAGGGCTCAGTAATCACGATTTTCGTCATTTCTTCTTGTTGATCTCCAAATAATAGCGTTTCTCTTTGGGATCAAGTTTTTCTATCGCGCAACGAAGCATTGCTATAGGCATTGAGCGTGCAAAATTGTCTAAGAATTCAATTAGAACTAATTTGTCTCTTTTACCGGCCTCCCTTATCCAGCTTCCAGCTGCCTTTTGAATAAGATCGTGCTCATCGTTTATCAATATCTCCGCAATCTTGAAAGTGTCTGATAAGTCATTTTGCCTGATAAAAAAATAAGTGCTTACAATTGCCGTTCTTCGTTCCCAAACATGATCAGATTTAGCAAGTTTGTATAAAATGTCTCTTGGCTTATCAAACAAATAACCACCAACAACATACGGGGCACTTCTATCAACCAAATCCCAATTATCTATTTTGTCATGACATTTAATATAAAGATCAAATAACTCTTTTTTCCTTAATGGGGTTGTTTTCTTATTCCTTGCCTGAAAATCCATTATGCTTACCGCACCCATTCGTGCTTCATAATACTCACTTCCTATTAATTTTTCAATTTCATCAATAGGCATTTCAATGAACTGTTTTGCTAAATCAAAAATAGCCGCCATTCTAACACCCAAAAATTTATGTTTAGGATCTTTATCTCTAAAAAATCGCTGAACATTCTCGAGCTCAGTAATTGATTTTAGAAGTGAAAGCTGTGTTTCGAATATTTTAGCCGTCAATTCAATCATTTTTACACATCTATTAACTATTAAATAGTATGATACGGTTGAGGTACAGGTCTCTGTGGGATTTTGGCTTCCTTACATGCGTTAACCAAACTTAATGAAAAATAAACTATTTTGCATTGGTAGTTATAAGATCTTCATACCCGTCGCGATTATTACTAATGGAAGGAATAACCTATAAAGAGATAAAACCTAATCCATCTCTTTCTACATTTGTAGACAGCTTTTGGATGCTGTCCAATAAAACCGATCATGAAAAAAGAGTCGTCATTATGCCTGATGGCAGGATAGACCTTTTCTTTTCCTTAAAGGAACCGTACGAGCTTACGCTATTAGGACTGGAAGATGCACCTTCTCAGGGCACCCTGATGCCAGAAACAGTTATGCTTGCAGTTAGCTTCAAATTGCTTGCTATTGAATACTTGTTTGATAGGAAATTTCCAACCCTCGTTGATGCAGTTTATGTTTTGCCATCAGATTATTTTGGAATTACCACAGAAAGCTTTAGTGATTTCGAACAGTTTTGTAATGTACTTACCGATAAACTATTAAATAAGTTAAATAATATAGAGGTCGACTTGCGTAAACAAAGATTATTTGAGCTGGTATATACTTCCGCCGGATCAATCACTATCCAGGAAATTGCTGAAACACTACATTGGACAAGCAGGCAAATTAACAGGTATTTTAATGAATGGTTTGGTATTTCATTAAAAGCTTATTGCACTATTTTAAGGTTTAGGGCTTCTTTTACTCAGATAAAAGAGGGTAAACTATTTCCAGAGCAGAACTTCACAGACCAATCGCACTTTATAAAAAATGTCAAAAAATTTGCCGGTGTTACCCCTAAAGAACTAAGTAAGAACGAAAACGACCGATTTATACAATTTTCAACATTGCCGAAGAAGTAGTTTTGTATTGTAAAAACTAAATTTTCAATTATGTTGATTCAAAATAAAAGAATAGCTATTGTAGGTGGCGGACCCGGGGGCCTTACTTTAGCACGACTACTACAACTTAAAGGTGCAGATGTAAAAGTATACGAGAGAGATTTTAATTCATCTGTAAGGGTACAAGGCGCCACATTAGATCTTCATGAAGAATCGGGCTTAGAGGCACTTCGCAGAGCAGGATTGATTGATGCCTTTTATGCTAATTACCGCCCGGAGGCGGGCAAATTGCTTGTGTTAGACAAAGATCTGAATATTAAATTGGATGGACATTCTGAGGAAGATCATGATGAGGGTCGTCCCGAAATAGACAGGGGGCCATTACGAAACATACTTCTTGAATCGCTAAAGCCGGATACAGTAATATGGGACAGTCAGTTTGTTTCCACGACACCGCATAATGATGGTTGGAAACTATTGTTTAAAAATGGTACTTATGCTGAAGCAGATATCTTAATTGCTGCCGATGGAGCCAATTCTAAAGTCCGTTCATACTTAACAGGTATAAAGCCTATTTATTCAGGTATTTCAATTGTAGAGGGGAATATTTATCATGCTAAAGAAAACGCACCGGAGCTGTATAATATACTTAACGATGGCAAAATATTTGCCATGGGAGATCAAAAGTCATTGATTTTAAGCTCGAAAGGGGATGGGACGCTTTCTTTTTACACCGGTTGCAAAGTGCCAGAATTTTGGGTACGCGATAGCGGTATCGATTTTGCAGATAAGAAACAGGTATTTGAATGGTTCAAAAAAGAATTTGGATCATGGCACATTACATGGCAGGAATTATTTGCCAGCAATGAGGTATCTATTGTTCCACGGCCACAATATCACTTTCCACTAGACCAGCAATGGCCTACATTAGCTAATCTTACCATGATTGGAGATGCCGCCCATCGTATGCCACCATACGCCGGAGAAGGTGTAAATATGACCATGCAGGATGCATTTGAATTGGCTGACCATCTTTCTGATGATAAATTCCCAGACCTCCAAACTGCCATAGCTGCGTTTGAAAAACAAATGTGTGCAAGAGCTTCTGCCGTTACCAAAATGACTTTAGAACAAACTGAAATGCTTCATTCTGATGATGCCATTACCAAATTAATTCTACTGTTCAGTGGTTTCAGTGGAGAAGAGGAGGTGCTGGGATCTTAAATTGCTTTAAGTGATGCGAGAAATGCTTACTGTGCCATATACACCATTCTTTATAATTCATTGGCCCAAATCCACCGTGTATGACTAATGTTTCGGGTTTCATAAAATGCTGATCAAAATCAGCAAGTTCAGTCATTAATTGTTGAATAGCACCAGGTAGATCCGGATAAATTAGTTGATCCGAGATTTCCCCAAAAATCACATTTCTTGGGATTCCTACCGCAGTATAGATGTTGATCTGTTTTGCTACCTGTGCCTGCTGTTCAGAAACTTCGCAAAAAGGTTCCTTTTTACCGTTGGTGTATTGCACCTGATCTATCAGGTGTTCTACCATTTGTTGCGGTTTCATTTTACCCCAAACGGCTGGGGTATTTGGATTAAGCTTCAGAAATAAGGCTTCCAAATATTTTCGGTTATTAGTATCGATCAAGTTGGAAGCCACCGTTAAAGGATTACTGGCTGTTTTCATTTTTTATACCCTTTAATATGGCATAGATAGCCATTGAATGCCCATGGCCCAGGTCATATTCCTCTTTTAACCAATTCACAATTTCACCTGCTTTTACACTAGGAAGAAGCTGCCCGTTTGAGGTGAATTTTTTCTCCTCCGCTTTATTCTTAAAATCCTGTGGATCTAACCCGGTTTTTTCTTTGATGGTCTTTAAGTATCCTTGAAATGACATATTGTTGAGTTTATAAATGTTTATTCTTTGGTATAAAACAAATATAGAGGTAAGTAAGTTAAACTTACATGGTGATAAAAGACAATTAATAGGGGTGATTGCGACATCATCATCTTTATTTAGTCAATAATCTATAAATTAACAGAAATTACAACCAATGAGTAAACATAGTGCCGGTATATTGCTGTATAGGATAAAAAATAAAGAACCAGAAGTTTTACTCGTTCATCCTGGCGGCCCCTTTTTTCGTAATAAGGACAAAGGTTGGTGGACTGTTCCTAAGGGCGAAATATTGCCTAATGAAGATACTTTACAGACGGCTTTGCGGGAATTTAATGAAGAAACAGGTTATCTGCCTCATGGAGATTTTAAAGCGTTGAAGCCAGTGGTTCAGAAGGGTGGTAAAATAGTTAATTGCTGGGCTGTTAGCGGCGATTTAGATGCCGACAACATCACATGCAATACCTTCCCTTTAGAATGGCCGCCTAAATCAGGTAAAATTGTCGATTTTCCAGAAATAGATCAGGCCCGGTGGTTTTCTCTAACGCAGGCCGAGGAATTTATCAGTCAGCAGCAATGCGAATTTCTTAAAGAGCTTAAAAATATGTTTCTATAGTGTTGTAAATTATCTCGGGTTATTAAAACTGCCTATAAAGATCATATCGTTATAGTTTTCAAGGGGATTGTCTATGCTAAGCTCGTCATCTGCATAACAAAGAATAGAGTTTACCGTAGAAATTCCTTTACTGATACAGGCCTGATAGATGTCTACTTCTGTTTGGTCATCCCAGATCGGTAGCTCTTCAATGGCAGCCTGAATGCTGATTCTTTTGCGACCATGATAAATGGTCAGCCAGTCTGCATCGTAGTCATACTCCTTGCCAATGTCTTTGCTGAACTGAGAGCGAAGTTGGAAATCAGGTGCATTTCTGGAATAAGCTTCATCTGTATTAAAACTGTTATTGTCTTTCAGGAATTTACTCTGATCAAAGTATTTATAGAATTGCTCTTCTGTTTTATTTTGTGACATTCCTGCCCAGATATGGATGAGTTGCTCTGCCATGTTGTGTTTTTCTTGTGCTTTCAGCTGGCTGCGTTAGTCGTAATGGCCTCAAGGTACGGATTTTTTAGCTTACACGAATAAGCTATTCATTTTCAACAGACAAAAAGAAGGACTGTCTACTGGAGGCAGACCTTCTAGGTAACTTTAGTCTAATTAACTGTAAGAGATGCAAGCATCTGAGCTTTAGTAAGTTCCTTTGATGTATAATGCAGACTCAGCTCATGATTTGGATTGTTTTTTATCAGCGATAACAGCTCTTTTACGGAGATCACCATAGTTAAATCAGAACCAGTCGCATTGGCAAATGACCAATCTTTCAGTTTCTTTCCCTTTTCATCTTTTAGAACTATATTTCTATTCGTGCCTGCTCCCTTTAAAGTGCAGTGTATGTAATTGATGCGCAACTGATCATTAACATTTGCCTTATCAAGTTGCAGTACCCTTAAGCTCAATTGCTCGTTTACCGACTGTTTAAGAATAAGCTTGTTGTTTAAGTAAATCTCATAACTGTCCAATCCAAATTTCGTGGTGAAACCGAACGTGGTGAAACATAATGTAATCAGCGTAAATATCTTAATAAACGCCTGATTGAATGTTGTAGTTTTCATAATGCAATTTTTAAATTTAAATACCTGAACAATATTAGCTGAAAAGGAAACCATGCAAAAAAATAGTAGACCAGTAAACGAAAAAGTAGACGAACCTCTACTTTTTATGCCGTTCGTCGAAATAATTTTGGAGGTTTAGCACTTTTAAGTTCCTTTATATATGATATTTAAATATGGACTTTCTTGACAAGCAGCTTAAGCTGCCATTTTCAAAAGGGACTGTTTCCCTAAAGTATGTCCTGGCTCATAGTACCTATTGGTTGTTGATCACAGGATTCTTTATATATGAGAAAAGATACCTCATATACAAAGCCAGTATGCCTTATTTTGTTGCTTGCGTAACTGTAAGAATTGCTCTGCTAATTGTCATAGCCTACCTTAACCTTCACTTTTTCTTGCCAAAATACCTGCTAAAGAAACGCTACTTTATATATTCCGTGGCAGTTATTGCTTCAGTAATAGGGTACCTAACAGCCCAGAGTCTTTTTGATTTTTATTTGTATGGTTATGTTATAGGCCCTATGCGCAACAGCGATTTAATGGAAAGTCTGTCTTACAATTTCTTTAGCACGTTATGGTATTTAGGTTTAATGCTGGCGCTTAAATTAAGTATGGATTGGTATGGGCAACAGCTTCTCATTCAGAAAATTACCGTAGAAAAATTAAATGCAGAAGTTAATTTTCTTCGTGCCCAGGTAAATCCACATTTCCTGTTCAATATATTAAATAACTTGTATGCATTAACACTTAAAAAATCAGAACTAGCACCAGATGTAGTGCTTAAGCTATCAGAAATGATGGAATATATGCTATATGATAGTACTGATGCAAAGGTACTGCTGGAAAAAGAAATTGCTTACTTAAGTAATTACATTGAATTAGAGCGACTCAGATTTAGTGCTGATTCTGCTATTTTATTAAATATTAATGCTGAACTAAAAGGTCATGAAATTGCCCCTTTATTGTTGCTGCCTTTGGTAGAAAACGCTTTTAAACATGGGCTTAGTAAGCAAACTGAAAATAGTTGGCTTACTGTTGATATAGCATTGAATAATGCAACATTAACAGTTAATATAGAAAACTCAAAACCATCAACAGTTTCTAATAAAGGCAAGGGTGGAATAGGGCTTGATAATTTAAGAAAACGTTTGGAGCTGCTTTATCCGGCTAAACACCAACTTGAATTTGATGATAAGAAAAATGTTTTCCATGCCAGGCTGGTAATTGAATTATAACTAAATGGATTGAAATTAGAAATAATGCTGAGAATTGTTGTTGTAGATGATGAACCGCTAGCGCTTGAAATATTGGACGGTTACTTAAAACGTATCGACAATGTACATTCTGTGTCGTTGTTTGCCAACACACGAGAAGCCTTGCGTTTTTTGCAAAATCAACCTGTCGACGTACTATTTATCGATATTGAGATGCCGGAAATGACAGGTATTGAATTTCTGAACGAATTAACAGATCCACCACTTACAATTTTTACAACTGCTTACCGCGATTATGCTTTTGAAGGTTATGAAATGGGAGTAGTTGATTTTTTATTAAAACCGATTTCTTTTAATCGTTTTAAGCAGGCTATTGAAAAAATCACAGAATTCTTAACCTTAAAAGCGCAGAATATAAATATTGATGATAATCCTGCCTTTCGGGAAACTGATTTTATTTTTGTTAAAAGCGGTGTGCAACGCATAAAACTGCATTTTAATGATGTTACCCACATTCAAGGGCTTAAAGACTATGCAATAATTTATGCTTATACCGGAAAAATCCTGCTCAAAGGGTCAATTAAAGCAATGCTTGATATTTTTCCGCACGACCGTTTCATTCGGGTACATAAATCCTTCATCGTATCCATTCAGAAAATAACGCGTCTGGAAAGGAACAGAATTGTACTGGATGGTTATCAAATTCCTATCGGACGAAATTTTAAAAATAACCTTGAAAAAGCACTCAATATCTAGGTATCTCCTTCTTTATCCTTAAAATGTTTGGAACTTAATTTTTTGTTATTTATATTGTAGATACATTCATCGCGAATTAATCAATCGCAATGGTGCTGTAACCAAATTTACTGTTAAATATTAAGTCCCTAGTATGAAACGAGCAATATCCGTTTGTATGGTATGTATTTACATAATGCTACCAACACCATTCCCTTAAAAATTCTGGAGCTCTCCAAGTGCTAAATACCGTGTCTACCTAAATCCCTATACTATGCGTGTTCTGTACTATTATTTAAATCATCTAAAGCTTAAATTAATCTTTGTGGATATCAATTATTTGCCACCATGACTAAATTGTTTTAGCTGATCTACTATTCCAGGAATTCCCTGGTCATTCAAAAAACTAAAACTAAATCCTAAAACTAATATTATGATGAAAAGAATATTTTATTCGGTCATATTTTCTATGCTGTCCTTTCATGCGATGGCTCAGCTTAAGATTATTGGCAAGGTTAGCGATGCAAAAGACAACAGTCCTTTACCAGGTGTAAGTATCCTGGTAAAAGGTACCACACTCGCTACTTCCGCCGATGCCAGCGGGAATTACGGCATTGAAGTAAAAGGAGAAAACGATATTTTGGTTTTCTCGTACACTGGTTATACTACTCAGGAAGTTAAAGTAGGCGCCAGAAAAACCATCAATATCCAATTAGCTGAATCCTCAAGCGGTTTAAATGAGGTTGTGGTAATTGGATACGGTACTGTAAAAAAATCTGACCTTACGGGTGCTGTAGTTACAGTTAAAGGCGAGCAACTGATGGATAAACCTGTGGCTAATATATCTCAGGCTTTGCAGGGTAAAGTTACCGGTGTAGAGGTTAGTATTAACAGTGCTGCTCCGGGTGCGGCCGCAAAGGTAAGGGTAAGGGGTATTGGCTCAATTAACTCCAACATAGATCCATTGTATGTAATTGATGGGGTAGTTGGCGTAGATCCAAACTCTGTTAACCCTTTGGATGTAGCTTCGGTTGAGGTACTAAAAGACGCTTCATCAACAGCTATTTATGGATCAAGAGGTGCAAATGGTGTAATTATGATTACCACAAAACGTGGGAAAAAGGGTGATGCCACTGTTTCTTATGAAAACAATATGAACATAAGTGAGCTATACAGGCATTTACCTACATTAAATTCTGAACAGTTTGTGAAAATATACAACGAGTCTTTTGCAAATGGTCAAAAGTTTGATCCCGCTGGCGCAGTTTGGGCACCTCCGGTAGAACTAAATCATGCTAATTTTCCATTACTTTTTGATACGAACGATAAACCAATTTATGATACAAACTGGGAAAAAGAAACTTATAAACCTGCTTTTTCGCAAAGTCACCAGTTGAATATCCAGGGTGGTAACGAAAAATCAGTTTACAGTTTGTCTTTAGGTTACCTGGATCAGAATGGTTTGGCGCCAACCTCAGCGTTTAAACGCTATTCTGTAAAAATGACAATGGATAATGATGTTAAAGACTGGCTCAAAATAGGTGGAAACATAAACCTGATCAGAAGTTCCCAGCGTTTAGTAACCGACGGAAATGGGAGCTTAAACGTTCCCAGGGCAGTAACAGAAGAAGTGCCTATTGTTCCGGTAAAATATCCGGATGGATCATGGGCAGGAAATTTTGATATTGCCGGACTAGAAGGTGCTCCAAATCCTGTTCACATTGCTAACGAAAGATATACCATCAATAACAATATGCAGATGCTTGGCGATGTATATGCGGTATTACATCTTACCAAAGATCTTGATTTTAAAACTGACTTTGGATATAACCTAAGTGGACAGAAGAATAACTTTTATTCTTCTTTAAATTTACCTCACTTATCGCAGGATCAGGGAGGGGTAGCCAATATTAATTCATACCTAAACTATTACTGGCAAACAGAAAACTACTTAACCTGGAACAAGCAGATAAACGACAAACAAAAATTAACCGCATTACTTGGGGTATCTTTTCAAAGAACCGGTTATGAAAGAGTCCGTTCAGAAACGCAATCATTTATTGATGATATTTTCCAATGGCATTATCAACAAGCCGGCTCGGTTAAAAGTGCCAACGAATCTCAAGATGATCAGTCGTCCCTTGCTTCTTTCTACGCTCGTCTTACCTATAATATAGACGAGAAATATTTGTTTACTGCAACAGGTCGTTATGATGGGTCTTCCAGGTTTGGAAAGAACAATAAATATGCATTCTTCCCGTCTGTAGGTGCTGCGTGGCGTATTTCGCAGGAAGATTTTTTAAAGGATAACAAGTCAATTTCTAATTTGAAAATACGGGCAAGTTATGGTACATCTGGTAACCAGGAAATAGGGCAGGCGCGTTCTCTTGCACAAATTCAACCAAATACAACTGTTTTGAATGGTGCAGCTCAGTCTACATTGCTCCCTAGTTATATTGGTAACCCAGATTTAAAATGGGAAAGATCAATACAAGCAGATGGAGGATTGGAGTTAGGGCTATTTGAGGATCGTGTTAATCTTACTGCTGATTATTACAACAGAGTAACCAAGGACCTTTTACTTCAAACACCAATCCCATGGTCGGCCGGCGAGGTAAATGCCAACGTTTACAAAAACGTAGGTTCAGTAAGGAATTCAGGAATTGAGTTAAGCTTAAATACAGTCAATGTTAAAAATGAAGATTTTGAGTGGTCAACAACCTTCCTGTTTTCAAGCAATAAAAACAAAGTACTGAAACTGAATGATGGCAACGCCGATATCTTCCCTGGACCAAACTTCCTGGGCGAAAATTTCGTGATCAGAGTAGGTGAGCCCATCGGATCTTTTTATGGAATGACCCGTCTTGGAACGTATAGCGATTCTGAAAGCGCTGAAGCCGCGGCACATAATTTAAAACCTGGGGATAGAAAATACATTTACAACCCAGATGGCAGTAATTATTACAGCATCATTGGCCAGGCTTATCCAAAATGGACCGGAAATTTCAGTAGTAATTTTAAATATAAAAACTGGGATTTTGCATTTGATATCCGCTTTGTTCAAGGTGTAAATACTGCTGCTAACTTTAAACACTCGGTTGAAGACAGACAAACACTTTCAAATAGTTTGGCAACTGTGTTAAATGCATGGACTCCAACAAATCAGAACACCTCTGTTTCTCAGGTTCGTAATTACAGATTTGCACAGGATTCTCATTTTGATACCTGGTGGGTAGAGGATGGTTCATTTATACGTGGCCAAAACTTTATGTTAGGCTTTAGTTTGCCTTCGGCTACAGTAAGTAAATTACATCTTAGTCGCTTGCGCGTTTATGCCAGTGTTCAGAACTTATTTCTCATAACAAAATATACCGGATATGACCCTGAGGTAGATACGTTTAATTCTGGCTACGGTTCTAATTCAGCATTTTCTCAAAATTTGGATTTCTTTTCTAATCCTCGTCCGCGTGTATGGAATCTTGGTTTACAGGCATCATTCTAAAATTTACTCATATGAAAACGATAAAAAATATAATATTGGTAGCATGTATATTACTTACGTGCTCATGCAAAAAGTTTCTGGAAGAAAAACCCACTTATTTTCTGACACCAGAATCTGACTTGTCAAGCGAAAAAGTTGCCAGAGGGTTTGCAAATGCAGGTTATCAAAACCTGCAGGGGTTATTAGCAGGCCAACCTTCATCTTATGGAGGTAATACCTGGAACCTAATGGAGTTTGTGACCGGTAAAGCAAATAGCGATCTTGGCCAAACGGGCTTCGTTAATTTTTCTAATCTATCTTACAATGCAACCTCATTTTATTTCGACACATGGTGGAGACAGCTTTACCTTGGTATTGGTGCATGTAACCTGGCTATTCAAAAAATACCAGCCATTAATGCTACAGGCCTAACAGATGAGGAGAAAGCCAACATGCTGGCCGAAGTACGTACGTTAAGGGCATTGTATTATTTTTACCTGGTACGCATGTACGGTGCTGTTCCAAAGGTAACCGAAACACCTAAGGACCTTAACCTGAATTTTCCGCGTACAGCAGCAAAGGAAATATACGACACCATTATTATACCTGACTTGTTGGAAGCAGAAAAATCCACCCTTCCGTGGAAAGATGCTACAGGGCAGGTATCTATGGGAGCAGTAAAATCAATACTGGCCGACGTATACTTAACCTATGCTGGTGCAGCAATTAATGGTGGAAATCAGTTTTATGCGGAATCGGCTAAGCGGTCTTTAGATGTGATTGAGAAAGGCGGTTATACCTTGTTTCCTGAATATACAGATATGATTAAACCTTCAAATAAAAATACAGGCGAGTTCATATTTCAGGTACAATATGCTGCAGCTGTTCCTTCAAATAATCCGCTTACACCATTAACCATTCCTAATTTTTCGGGTATCTCTAAATATTCTGATGAATATGGATCGGTTTATCCAACTCCGCAGTTTATTCAATCGTTTGCTGCAGGTGATAAAAGAGTTGCCGAAAGACAGTTTTTCTACAGGAGCTATCCAAATATAAAAACCGGACAAACAGTTACTTTCAGACAGGCTTATATTTATAAATGGTTCGATACAGATGCTGTTTTAAACACCGTAAAATCAGATCTTAATTTTACCCTATACCGCCTGCCCGATGTACAGTTGATGTATGCCGAAGCTTCTAACAGAGCCGAGGGAGGGCCTAATTCTAAAGCTATTGGGTATGTAAATGCCATTAGAAACAGGGCAAAACTTGCACCTATCGGAGCGTTGTCTCAAACAACATTTGAACAAGAGGTATGGTTACAGCGAAATTTTGAACTTTGTTTTGAAAACAAAATGTGGTTTGACATGATCAGAACAAGAAAAGTACACAACGATGTAACAGGAAACTGGGATAATTTTGTTGGCCACAGAACTACTTTTGGAGCTACGTTCGCAGAAAAACAATTGCTGTTTCCGGTACCACAGCAGGAAATTAATGTTAATCCAAATCTGTTACCAAATAATCCAGGTTTTTAATTTAATTTTTGTTAAAACCAAATAATAAAGAGGGTGATCATATTTAAATCATGATCACCCTCTTTATTTATACCGCCGTTTATAGTGTCGCTTATTCTGTAGTCGAGATGATGACGATGGGTATATTCAAACCTCTTCTGGATCAGCTTAAAACGTAATACTTTTGCATCAATATTATATAAATAAACAATTAAGATAATTGTTTGTTGTTCTATTATGGTAAGTGCCAAATAGCACTTGCCGGCCAAATATATCGTCTAACCTGATTTGCAACATGATCTGCAAAAAGAAAAGCATAGATAAGTGTTTTAGTCTGTTAATATTCATTTGTTTTTGTTGTGCTTTTTTGATTTGTAACCAGGCTGTCGCCCAGCAGATATACAATGTTCGCTATAGTTTTGAAAAAGATACTATTAAAGTAAGCGGAGGTCAAACCTTTTCGAATAAACTGATCATAGAGAACCTGTCAGATAAAGTCGTTTTACTAAGTTCCGAAGCAATTAAAACACCGACACTTGCAGGTATGATTACGCTTCCTAAAAGCATTAACTTAAATGCCAAAGAGAAAAAGGCATTCCCATTAAAATACATTGCCGACAGAAAAACAATAAACAAAAATATACAAGCTTTTACTGTATTTATTAAATCCGACGATGCGCAGTTGAAAATCCAGCCTGCTGTTTCTTTTTATACGCTATTAAGTGATGTGACTGGACTGGATATCAGCACCGAGCAATCAGAATTTTACCTCAATCAGGTTACCGGTCAATCTCAGATCATGTTGTTATGCACCAACAGGGGCATAGTCCCAATTTCCTTCCGCCTGGCACTTACTGAAGTGCCAGAAGGTCTGGAGTTCACAGGCGAGGAAATGTCGTTGGTTTTGCAGCCGGGTGCTCAGCAATTGTTGCCTTTTAATGCGCGGAACAAACTGAACAATAAAATTGCTGCCGATTTTAATGTAACCATCCAGGCAGTGGATCAGGGTGGTAATCAGCTGGCGCTAAAAAGAATCAGAATCATGAGTGTCAGCAGCGTAAGAAGATATGGGGCAGGTGACAATCCATATGACGAAAATCTGAACAATACAGCCGCTTTAAGATATCTGAGCATGAGCCAGAACAGTTCATTTTATCAGATGCAGGCTAACGGAAAACTTAATTTATCCAACAATTCCGACCTCCATTATCGTTTCAATTTGGATTACTACCAGGATTTGCAAGGCATTAACCTGTACGATAGTTACCTTGACTACCAGCATAAAGACTGGGGAATAAAGATCGGCAGCATTTATGAAAATCTTGACTATGCCCTAAGTGGCAGAGGTGCTAAAGCTACCCTTAATTTCAATGAAGATAAGAGTCTAAGCATATATGGCATGCAGAACAATTATATGCTGATGAGCCAGGTAACAAACTCATTGGAAGGCCCAACTATTATTGCAGCAAACTACGCCTTTAAAACCATTGGTGATCAGCAGGGCAGGCTAACATATCTTCACATTCAAAATGGTTTCTTCGGTGTGAGCAGCCACCAGGTAAGCGGGAAAACAGCCGTCAGGTTAAACGCCACCCAGCAATTAGATCTCGAGGGTGGCTACAGTTTAGAAAAAGCAAATAACCGCACGGGCAAACATGCAGCAGCTTTAGGTATAAATTACACACTGAATGCAGGTAGCTATCAATTTATCACTAACAATTATTACAGTACTTCCTATTATACCGGACTGCACAGAGGCCTTTTCCAGAGTGATAACAGAGTGGTTAAAACGATGGAAAAGGGTACACTTTCGGCAAGGATAAGTATTTTGAACAATTCGCCGGAGTATCAGGATATTGGAAACCGCTATAACTTTAGTGCAAACAAAAACATCATCAATGTTTATGAGGTAGGTTACAGTATTCTTATGGGAAAGATCAACCTCGATTTCAGACCTTACTTTATGGATCAATCACTTCAGGGCATGCAATTGCTTACACAGCTTAACCAGGATTTTAAATGGAGATCATCTTCAGTGAGAATGCAGGCTAACCTCAATTTTTTTAACAACAATCATAGTTTATCTATTAATGCTGATTATGGATATACCTATAAAAATACTTCTAATGAACCAAAACCGCCATTTCATTCGCTTCGCTTAAATAGCAATTACAGTAATCGTCTGTTTGGCTTTACCAGCTACATTCAGCTCAATCCTTATTATTTAAGCGATTCTTTTTCTGCAACAGAGAATGCCGACTACAAGTTGTATTCATTTGGACCAAATACCAGCTTTACTTTGTTTAGAAACAGGTTAAATGTGCAACTGGCAACATTGTATAATTATTACGATTTTACCCAAACCAAAAATTATGCTTTGAACGGCAGTGGCAAATGGATGATAAAGGGAAACTGGGCAATAACTGCCGACTTGTTTTACAGCATTATGAAGACAAAAGTACCATTTGACTATTATGCAATTAATTCATTCAATTCCAATACCTTTAATACCCGTCAGATTAGGGTAGGTATAGAAAAGCAGTTTTCAGGATTAAATAAAAGCAAAGGAAAGAAGCTGGAGTTAGCATACTTCGAAGATTATAACAACAACGGCATCAGAGATCCAAATGAAAAAGGTGCCGAAGGCATAACCGTTAAATTAAATGAGGAAACAGCGCGGACCAATTCAAAGGGCACTGTTAAATTTTATGAGGTGAAACCTGGTAATTATACCGTTTATGTGGTTAATAGTAAGAATTGGGGAATGCAGGAACCGATATCAATTGTCATTACTAGAAACAAATTGATGGAGATTCCGTTGGTAAAAACTATTGTTTTAAAAGGGAAAATGCAGGTAATAGAAAAAAGCTATCAAAACACCAGTCCGATCCTTTCTGGAATACTTGTTAACGCAAAGGATGCTAATGGAAAAATATATAAAACACTAACCGATGCTTCGGGAAATTACTCTTTTTATCTTCCTGCAGGTACATATACCGTTTTTGTCGAAACAGAAGGTATGTCATTTAGCATCGGCAACTCCGAAAATAAAGTAGAGCTAAGTCCGGATAAGCCAGATAATCAATTGAATTTTGAGATTAAAGACGAGCGGCGCAAGGTAGGAGTAACCCGTTTCTAAAGCGCTACAAAACTAAAAACTACCGTTGTACTGTAAGATCCAGCAGGTTTTCCAAGCAGCTTATTTGTTTCGCTTGCCGGAATGCTATATAGTACATTTAAATTTCTGTCGATTACCGGATTTGCTGTGTTTATAAGCTGTTGCGAGGTTGTAGAGAGTGTAACTGTATTCATCCCCGTCTGGCCCACCATGGGACCTATTCTGAGCACATTTAAGGGAATCTGATTGGCACCCGAGCTAAAACTCGAGGTTAAAGCCCTAACATACAAATTATAGGGTGTGGTTTTACTGATTTTGATATGCGCAGGCATTTGTTTGGAAACTCCTTGCTGATAATCACTTGCTGAAGAAAAGACCAAAGAAACATTGGTTTGATTGGTTACAACTTCAGAAAGGTCGCTAACTGTAACTTGTAGATTACCAGAACGTGATGTTTGCAAAGTTCCGGAAGGGTAAGCAGTACTAAGTTTGTTCCAGGTAAATGTGATGGGCACAAGATAAGTTCCAGCCTGCACAAAACTTTGCCTAAGGTTGGCTCCGGTGATGTTAAATGCAGCGTTGAGCACCTGATTGTTATTTGTGGGGACGCCTATTCCTGTAGTGGTAGTTAATGCCTGGCTGGTGGTAGACAAATTAATGGCTGTTGCTGTGCCAATTCCGGTTAAGGTTGCAGATACCTGGCTAACAGCCGATGAAGGGAGCTGATTATAGGGCAAACTTGTATTAAAAGTAAAAAGGCTGCTGCCGGTTTGCAGGCTTAATATATACGGTACCGTATTGGATACGGATATGGCTTTTGTAACCGATAGACCATTTGCAGCTCGGTAAATACTAAAACTATTCACTGGTAAATTAACGGTTCCCAATGTGACCTGAGGGGTTATAAATGCAGGAATAGTGATGTCGAAATTAGGAGTGGTTGGTGTAATCCGGTTAGGACTAAGCACGCCTGTATAAAATTGTATTGGCGTACGGTATATTCCGGCAACCCAGGTATTTGCAGCTGAGTTGATACGGTAATCTACCACAAAAGCTCCAGATGAGAGATTTGCAAGCGCAGTATACATAACCTGATAGGCCGTGGTGAGTGTAACTTCGGTAGCCGAACCAAGAACCGAAAGTGAGCCAATACTTCGTATCTTTAAAAATGCCGCATTTAACGGCACTGTTGCTGTTCCGCCTACAGTATTGGCAAAATTAGCTGTATTTGCTTTGACCTCAATAACTGGTATAAGACCTACAAGACCATTATAAGTTCCTGAATTCAAAGTTACAGTATAATTGCTGCGTGCCGTTATATTGGCCTCAGGCAATGTTACAATTATCTGAGCATTAAGTGGAATACACACGCCCATATAAAGCAGCAAAATAAAACTAATATGTAACTTCTTTTTCAGCAACTTTTAAATCGTATTGACTTCCCGCATCTAAAATCGCGACGGCTAAATAGTTTCCCTTCAGGTTGGCAGGTAAGTCCAGGTTTACCCATTGCTCTGCACCCGGAAGCATTGCAATAGCAATAGATTTTATAGGGATTTCTTCACCTGTATCTTTATTGGTGAGCTCAAATCTAACATAGGCGTCTTTATTGATCTGTCCGGAATTTTTCACCTTTACGGCCATTTTTCGGATACCAGTCTTGCTATTACCGGAAATGCCTTTGTCCACAAAGGCCAGAAATTCCAGATCTCCGGCAGGTAAACCCACTGGCACATGATAAACCTGAACACCGACCTCTATAAGCACATTAACACCTACTTCGGCCTGGTTTGGTTTTCTCTTCATCTGTTCTTTAACCTGTGTAAAAAAAACCATACTATGTGTTAACCTTTTGGAGGTGTCGTTCTTAGGGATTATCAGTGAGAGGTTTACTTCCTTCGTTTCTCCGGGTTTCAATCCAAAACTACCTGCTGAAAGCTGAATCCATTTTCCATTGGAATCTTTGATTTGGCCTACAGGGAAATAGCGCTTTGTTCCTGTTGAATCACGATCCCAATCCTTTATACCAGAGGTGAAGTTAAATTCATTTTTCGAATTGTTAACAAAGGTAATTGCTTGCGTAACGGTTTCACCAGGCTCTCCCTTAAAAAGAATTCTCGAAGGGCTAACGGACAAGCCCTGCCCATGTGCAAAACTTATGGTAAGGATTGGCAGCAATATCCAACTCAGCAAAACAATGTAATGCCTCGTTAATGAATTAAAGTAAGACATCTATAACTGTGTAGCTGTATAGATAACTGTTGTAGTATACACTTCGTTAGCTTTACCCAACAAAGGAGCAGCGTCCGGAATTGAATAGTTTACATTATAGGTTGCTCCGGTAGTTGCTGTTGCATCCGATACCAGTTCGCCTGGTGTCATTGACAATGGTTGCATAGTCAGCGTTCCTCCATTTGCCGTTGCAGGATCAACACTTACTTGAACCACACTTAACGGAACAGCGGTTTGCGCCGGATATACGGTGAATTCAGCCTGAGCTGCAACAGTTATATCGTAATTCTGATTACTGATAACCGTAAAATGCCCAACCTTAGGTTGAGTTTGCGCTACGGTATAATCTGCAGCTGTAGCATACAAAAAGTTTACGGTAGGATCCGCACCAAGATCTATAGAGATTACTGGAGCGGTTAAATCAATATTTACGGTTACGGGCGCAGTCTGATCGGTCTGCGCGTTGGCTGTAATGCTGAAAAGTCCAGCAGAAAGCACTAAGGCTGCTAATAGGGATTTGGTTTTCATCTTAGGGAGATTATGTTCAAACTATAATTAGAACACAAAAGCAGACAAAAAGTTTTTTAAAATGATAAAAAGAATCTTTTCTTTATATTTATAAGGGATGCACTTCATTATAAAAAACAGCAAGTTCAAGTCAACCAACTTAGGATACTATTGAATTTTAATTATTGATAGATATAAACAAGAGCGGAAATCCGCTTTCATTTAAGACATTTATCCACAGGGTTGCTTTCAAACGATGATTTTGAAAGTAACCTGATGGATGATGTGACAAATGGTTGGTTACCTGAGCAGTACCCTAAGTCTAAAGAAGCTAAATTAGAATGCAACCAATACTTGAATTATGCCGGGGATTATATGATGATACCATAAATCATTTCTGACCACAGGTTAAGCATTTCCAAAAGTGTATATGTAGGTCGGATTGAGGTTGGTAATTTCAAGAATATCAATATGATAGAAAAACTTTTAACTACGAATTGAAAATTATATTATAATTATTAGTATTGCTATTTGGACTTAATCTAAATAACTCTATATTTGCAGCATAAAAATGCCACACGGTTCGGACCCGTGTGGCTACCGGCTAAGCCGGCTCACCTTTAATCGTAGTTAAAAGTCATGCAAATTAAGAAATTTTTGCTATTGGGTATACTGTGTACCTATGTTATTTTTTCAAAAGCCCAAACAACATCTTCCAGTGTGAGTGGGCAACTCAAAAGCAGTGCAGGAGAACCTGTATCTGCTGCCACCATAAAGCTTCGAAATTCCTCGTACGGAGCAATATCAGATCAAAATGGATTTTATAAAGTCACTAACGTTAAACCAGGAGACTATATTGTCGAAATCTGGGCAATTGGCTTTAAATCTCAAAAGAAGTCAATCAAAATAGGAAATGGTGAAGATGTAAAACTAAATCTGGGGCTCGACGAAGATGTCAAAGAAATGGAAACGGTCAATGTAATTGGTCGGACAAAGGCCCAAGAGGTAAACAGACAGGCATTTAACGTAACGGCAATTGACGCGACTAAACTTTACAATACGACTTTAGATATTTCGGGCGCTTTGGATCGTGTTGCTGGCGTTCGGGTAAGAGAATCGGGTGGCGTGGGTTCCAACTTTAATGTATCATTAAATGGATTTTCAGGTAATCATATCCGCTATTTTATAGATGGTATCCCGATGGACAATTTCGGATCCTCTTTCCAAATCAACAACATTCCTATAAATGTTGCCGAGCGTGTAGAGGTATATAAAGGTGTTGTACCTATGTGGTTAGGTTCTGATGCGTTGGGTGGAGCAGTGAACATTGTGACAGGAAACAGGCATCGGAATTATGTGGATGCCTCTTATTCATATGGTTCGTTCAATACACACCGTAGTGTTATTAATGCTGCAGCTACTTCAGAGAGTGGATTAACGGTACAGCTAAGCGCTTTCCAGAATTACTCAGATAACAATTATAAAACAGACCTCAAACTTCGGTTGCAGAATGATATGGTGCCTGAAAAAAGGGCGTCTTCGGTAAGGAGATTTAACGACACTTATCATAACGAAACTTTGATAGCAAACGTTGGTGTGGTTAATAAATCATTTGCAGATAACCTTTTGTTCGGAATAACATTAGGTCAGAACTATAAGGAAATACAAACGGCTGCTAGACCTGAAAGTGTTTATGGTCAGTTACACAGGCGTGGAAGAATCGTTATGCCATCGCTTAAATACAAAAAGACAAATTTAATTAAGGGATTGGACCTTACTGTGAACGCAAACTATAACCTNGGATATGAAAAAACAATAGATACNGCNAGAGCAGATTACGATTGGGACGGGATACGGGATNCTAAGCCGACTTTGGGTGAACGAGATGGCGGACAGCTAGCTAAATACAAAAACAATAATGGGCTTGGCACAGCTATGTTGAGCTATAAAATTTCTGACCATCACTCTGTGGCGGTGAACAATGTGTTTTCTACCTTCAATAGAAAGACCGATGACTTATTATTTCCCGAAAAAAATGCGTTAGATCCGGCAAAAAAAATGGATAAGAATGTACTTGGTTTTGGGTACGGATATGATGTAGAAAATAAATTGAGTCTAAATCTGTTTGGAAAATACATTTATCTGAACAATGTAATTGGCAGCAGAAACGTCAACAAATCTACAGAGAAACTTGGCTATGGCATGGCCCTGGCTTACTATATAATTCCTGACTTACAACTCAGAACTTCTTACGAACTGACCAACCGGATGCCTGAAGCAAACGAAATATTTGGTGATCTGGAAAATCAGGCTGCTAGTCCGAACTTAAAACCAGAAAAGAGTGATAACCTCAATTTAGGTATTCTATTTGGATTTAAGATCAATGAGGTCAATCGCTTTTCCGTAACTGCTAATGCCATTTACAGATACTCGGGCGATTTTATTTACAATAAATTTGTTGGTGGCACAAGCGGATCTCAGAATTTGCTCATCGCAGACAATCGTTCGGGTGTACGCACCACAGGTATTGATGGAGAAATCAGGTATTCCTATAAAAATTGGTTAAGTGCCGGTGCTACCGTTACTTATCAGAAGTTAAGAAACCTTCAAAAATATGATCCTAAACCAGATGGTGGATTTTATGAGAACGAAAGCGTTGTTTACCTGGATCAGATGCCTAACATCCCTTACTTTTTTGGCAACGCAGATGTGTCTGCATCATTTAAAAATGTTTTAAGAAAAGGTAATAACCTTACAGTGGGCTACAATCTGTTGTACGTTAATTCTTTTTGGCTCTATTGGCCAAGCTTAGGGAGTACAAACGGAGATGACAAAAATGGTATACCTACACAGGTTGCCCATGATATGAATTTTGTTTATAGCATGAAAAATGGCCGTTATAATGTTTCCCTGGAAGTAAAAAACATTACTGATAAACCGGTATTTGACAATTTTAGTCTGCAGAAGCCCGGTCGCGGATTCTATTTAAACTTCAGATACTTCATCAATAAATCATAATAATCATTTTATAAAAATCAACATGAAAACAACAATTACCAAAACGCTTTCGGCTTTGGCACTTATTGCCGCTTTAAGTTCTTGCGATAAAAAAAGCGATAGGGAGGTTATCCCTGAAAATCCCGGAAATTATGTGTTAGCAGTTACGCCGACTGCAATTGCAGGCGTAGCCGATTATCTGCTGACGGCCTCTAGCCTTGATGAAGGTTCTGCATCTATTATTGGTAATGGTGTTGAACAGGATGGTACTTATCGTTACTATGTAACACTTGGCAACAAATTCTTTAGTATGCTTTACGGTCAGGGTAGTCCTGGCGCTGTTACTGTTTATGATGTTAAAAACGGTAAGCTAAATAAACTAAATGATTTTACAGCTGCAACAGTTCAAGCATTTGCTCCAGTTAATGACGACATCTTAATGGTAAAGGTATCCAGATCTTTTGCAGCAGCTGGAAGCAGTACACTGCATACCTGGTACATTGTAAATTCTAATACCAATAAGCAGACCTCAGAGGGTACTATAGATGCACTTCAACCTGCCGGAAACGGTGAGATTGCCCACTTCAGCTGGATTAAACAGGTAGGGAACAAAGTATTTGCGCCATTCTTTAGCATTAAGGGCAGAACCTTTGAAACAGATTTTCCTGATTATGCAGGTATCGCGGTATATTCTTATCCGGGAATGCAATATGAAAAGACAATTAAGGATACGAGAACTAGCTTTATCGGAAGGTATTTTACAGATGGTTTGGGGCAGGTTGAGAATGGAGATGTGTACGCATTTTCTAGTTCGGTAGCAGTTAATGGCGGTGTACTTACTTCAACTAAGCCTTCTTCAATTACCCGCATCAAAGCTGGTACTACAGAATTTGACCAAAGCTACCTGATGAATTTTGAAACTGCATCTAACGGTTACGTGATCACCAACTGGTTATACATTGGACAAAATAAGTTTATTGCCAACATGGAACCTAAGGCAACTAAAGGTGCCTATGTTACCGGTAAAACTTTGGCAGTTGTTGATGTTGTTAACCAAACTGTATCGGCTGTAACAGGTTTTCCTGAGCCTGCTACCATTGTGGACGTAACTGATAATAACTATAGCCCTAAAGATGGCAAAACCGGTTACATCGGTGTGAACCTGAAAGATGGCACTACGTGGGTTTACAAGATCGATGCTTCAACCAGTAAAGCCACCAGAGGGCTTAAAGTAGAAGGCGGTTTGATCACTGCAATCCAACATCTGCAATAATTGACCCTACAACACACCAATTACATTAAAATATACACCTAACAAATTAGAATAATGATACCCGGAAATAAAACCTCACCACCGAAAAAGAAGAGCAAGGATTCTCTTTTTAACAGGATTAACAAATGGCTGCATTTATGGCTTGGCCTGGTTTCGGGTATTATTGTTCTAATTGTTTGTATTACAGGATGTGTATGGGTATTTAATGAAGAAATAACCGGATTGTTGGAGCCCGAAACTAAAGTGGAAAGGCAGAACAAACCGGTGCTTAAACCTTCGCAATTAACTGACATTGCCGCGAAATTATACGCAGATAAAGTTCCTGCTTATGCCAACTATCACCAGGGTGAGGTAATAAACCTTAGTCTGAGAGATAAGGTTGAAAAACGTGGACGTCGTGGAGGAGGCGGACGTAGGGGCGGGGGAGTATTGTTAAAAGTTAATCCTTATACAGGAGAGGTAATCAGCAAAGAAGTACGTAAACCGGGCGAGACAGATTTTTTTAGATTTATTCTGAACGGTCACCGTTTTTTGTGGATGCCCTATGAAATAGGAAGACCAATTGTGAATTACGGAACAATGGTTTTTGTGGTGCTGCTTATTACGGGGCTGATCTGGTGGTATCCTAAGAAGTGGAACAAATCTACCCGCGATAAAAGCTTTAAAATTAAGTGGGGTGCTTCGTTTAAACGTGTAAATCTGGATTTGCATAATGTACTGGGATTTTATTCCTTGCTATTCTTGCTGGCCATCGCATTATCAGGAATGATTTATGGAATAAAATGGTACAGCGAAGGCCTTTATTGGGTAACTACTGCTGGCGAAAAACTGCCGGAATTTAGAAGAATGGAGTCGGATTCTCTGCAGGCCGGTAAGTTTTATACTCCGGTGCAGGCAATGGATGCGGCATGGACAAAAGTCATTGCCAAGCACCCTAAGTCTACTGGTTTCTATTACAGTTTCCCGGATACCAAACTGGCTAAAGCAACCATCGACATTACGGTTTATCCTACTGCCGGACAGTATTACAATAGTCAGGGCTATTCTTTTGATCAACATACCTTAAAGGAGCTTAAGCGCAAGGATCCTTATTCTGTTCCTTATAATGAGGCTTCGGTGGGACAGAAACTCCGCAAGATGAACTTTGACATTCATGTGGGCAGTATTCTTGGTTTTCCAGGTAAAGTATTGGCATTTCTGGCTTCTCTGATTGGTGCAAGTTTACCGATCACCGGTTTTCTGATCTGGTATGGCCGTAAGTTCAAAAAGAAGAAGGGAAAGTCTGATTCAGGTAGGGCAAGCGCTGCAAATCTTTCTGATAAACCTCCAGTAAAACCTAAATTAAAAGTGATAACTAAGGAGCAGGAGCCGGTATTGGCTGCCAACTCTGTATCAACTCAGTAATACAATTCATTTCCTTAAAACCTTAATAACAAAACGATGAAGAAAATAACTTTTTTATTGCTGACCTTGTTGCTCAGCTTTGTAACCACCAGTATTTTTGCTCATGCCCTGTGGATTGAAACAGCTGCGTCTGGTAAAGTAGGACAAAAGCAAACTGTTAAAGTATTCTACGGTGAGTATGTGGCCAATGAGCGTGACAGTGTAGCTAAATGGTATTCGGATGTAAAGGAATTTTCACTTTGGCTGGTAGGGCCAGATCAAAAGAAAACTCAGTTGACCCTAACTTCTGGTGCAAACCATTTTGAGGGTACTTTTACACCGGATCAGAATGGGGCTTATACTGTTGTAGTAAGTCACGAAGCCAGGGAACTTGGTGGAACCACAAAATATCATTTCTTATCGAGTGCTGATGTTATTGTAGGAAAAGCATTGCCAGCTGCAGTTCAAAATCCAAACGTATTGAAACTCCATGTAGAGGGTGCTTCGGCTGCAAAGATCAATAAATCGCTTCAATTGAAGGCCTTCCTTAATGATGCTGCTGCAAAAGGAAAAACGGTATCTGTATTTTCTCCTAATGGCTGGTCAAGAGAATTGACTACCGATGATAGTGGTGCAGCAGAGTTTACGCCTTTATGGAAAGGCAGATATGTAGTTGAAGTGAGTGATATGGATAAAACACCAGGTCAGCACAATGGTAAAGATTATAAAGCAACATGGAAGGGTGCTACTTATAGCTTCGAGATCAATTAAGCTTTTTTAAAAATGGGGCAGATCAGGTATTCTCTTGTTTGTCCCATTTACTTTGCCATATTTTCTTTGGGTCTCAAGGTTTTGACTGGACTTTAGACATAAATAGACTGTTCTAGATAAATAATTGCTACAACTTTACAGCTTAACAAAGCTGTAGACAATGCATTCAAACTTCAAGTTCCAATCTGCTTTTGCAGAATCGGAAATCTTTACCTTTAATACACTCCCTCATTTCTGTACTACTGCACTGCACATGGGGCAGGCTCGAAAATTTAGTTTAATGGAAGGGGAGGTACTACTTCAATCTATAAGTCATTATCTGGCGCATATTGAATTGTTTGAATATTCGCTTAGACAGGATGCGAGCATAGATTTTTTAATAAGTGAACCCTCTTTTCTTATGTACGTTGTACAACATAAAAGCGCTTGTTTTTTATGTTATCGGCCTGCGGGGGAATACCATAAAATTCTACCTGCAGGAAGACATAAGATTTTAGTGATTACATTTAGTCCTGATTGGCTGATCTATAAAAGTAAAAAATTAACTGCTTTAAAACCACTTATAGCCTGTTTTAATGAGTCAGACAACAGGCATGTTAATTTGCCGGCTTTCGGTATTTCTACCAGCATTTTCAATTTACTCATTAAAATGGATGTTAAAACCAATGATTTAGCTATGGATGCAGATTTCTATAATTTTATCAATAGCTGTATCAATAAATATTATAAGCGCCTTGTTGGTGGCGATATTACTAGTGTTTACTACCAGAAAAAAGCTAGCGCAATCGCTGAGTTTGTTAAAAAAAATTTTGCCACTGAACTGGTAGATGATTTGCCTGATCTTGCAGCGAGGTTTATGATGTCGCAACGGAATCTGATGCGTTTATCAAAAATGGCATTCGGTATTCCTTTGCATGCGCAGGTCATTAAAATCAGGATGTATTATGGGGTAAAGTATCTGCTTACAACAAACAAACCTATTCACGAAATAGCGGGATTAGTTGGGTACAAAGATCCGCATTATTTTAGTAGTGCATTTAAAAAGTGTTTTGGAGTATCACCTAAATTTCTGATTCAGGGGTGAGATCCTGCCAAAGTATGTCTTAATTATTTTGGCAGTAATCCGTATTTTTTTAAAAATAAATGAGCTGCATTTTTGGGCCATTAAAACACATAGTTGTAAACCATGCAAACAACATTCTTTAACCAAACAAAATTCTATTTATCTGCTAAAGCCAGAGTTATTATTGTAGATGCTATTGCCTATTTGATTCTTGCCTTGTTTATGTATACCGCTGCAAGCAAATTATTTGCTATTCGTTCATTTTCTTCTACACTGGCTAAATCACCTTTGATTGGTGAGTATAGTAAATTGGTGGCATGGGGTATTCCAATAACTGAACTGGTTATTGGTGTGTTGTTAATTTTTGCTCCAATTAGAAAATTGGGATTGTATGCTTCATTTGTACTTATGATTTTGTTTACCCTGTATCTGTTATATATGGTTTTTTCTGGCAGCAAGTTGCCCTGCCATTGTGGTGGGGTGATCAGTACAATGACATGGCGGCATCACATCTGGTTTAATCTGGGGTTTGTGTTACTGGCATTTACAGGGATTTTTCTTTACAGAAAATAAAGACTTTACGCGCGTGAAACAGGTAATTACTGTAGCCTGTCAAAATAAACACAGTCTCATTAAATTAAAACTTTAAAAATGAACAACATTAAAAAAGCGGCACTGGGTGTGTTGATAGCAGGTTTTGCATTTGGCTTCAGTGCTTTCACAACATTTAAAAGGGCTAACGCAGTGCTTTATTATAAAGTGGATATAGCGTATCCGCTGCCTGATGATCCAAGAGGTTATTATTATTATTCAGGTGATAGATGTGAGGCTAATGGCCCAGTCTGTTCTGCACTGTGGGACATTGGAACTAATATGGTCCCTGTCGCAGATGGAACATCTTTGCCAGGTTCAGGCAGGACGCTCATATCTACTTCTGTTTCAACAGGCCATTTTGAATAATAAATAAGTTATGGGGTGCTACCTCCCCATGCTTAACTAATTTGTTATCTGTCATTTTGCTGTATTCCAGTTAGACTTAATTCTATTTCATCAATAGGAAAGACATATCTTTTGTCATTGGGAAGTAGGTTATAAGTTTGATTATTTAATACCCTTGTTAGGATGGTCGAAAATCTATTGTCTTTGTTTAAGCGTCTTAGATCCTGCCATCTAAGACCTCTAAACACTAATTCTTTTCTACGCTCTTTTACAATATAGTTTAATACCTGCTCCTCGTTAATATTAATAACCTTGTATGTACGATTGTATCTGTTCTTCAAAAGGTGGTTTAAGTCTGCTAGTGCAGAAGCAAATTTGCCATCTCTAGCGTTGGATTCTGCGCGGATCAGGAAAAGCTCATCAGTGGCTAAACCTCCAAACAAGTTTTTGTCGCCATTGTAACTGCCTTTATAGGTAATGGTACCATTAGGATTATCTTTAAAGAAAATTTTGCGTCTATAATCGTCTTCTGTATACATATCAACTAATGTGGGTTCAACAATCAACCTTGTAACATTGAAAATCCCATAGGTAAAAGTACTTTGAAATATCACCTCAGGATTGAGTCTCTTGATAGGGTTGGCTGCATCAGGACTCAGCGTTGCATAGTCAATAAGATCTGACTGGATTTGTAACGCCGAGTCGGCATATAAACCTGCCGACTTATAATCCTCCATAGCCAAGTAAGTTCTGGCCAATAATGCAAAAGCTGCCTGCCTGGATGGCCTTGTTTTAAACAATGGTGTAGTGCCCATTAAAGGGATGGCTGATTTTAGATCTTTAATAATCTGATCGTAAGTCTGTTGAAGAGTTGAGCGTTGTAATTGTATATTTACATTGTATTCCAACCTCAGTGGTAGCCCTAGGTCTGATTTTGCTTTAGCCTGTTCATAGGCCGGGCAATATTCCTGGGCAAGGTTAAAAAAGTCGAAAGCGCGAAAGAACAAGGCGCTGCTATGTATGTTATTCCATTCATCTTGTCGGGGAGTGGGTACTTTTATTTTTTTTATACCATCCAGGATAACATTGGAATTTAAGATTCGTCTGTAAGAATTTTCCCAATCGCTACTAGATTCTCCACTATAAAAGTTAGCTGTGGGAGCCCAGATATAAGCTGATTTTTCCTGACTGGTGAAAAGTGATTGCCATGACGAGTAAAGGATGTAAAAATCGCCAGAGGCAATTTCAGCCAAACCACAGGCTTGAAAGATATTAAAAGTCAGAGTAGAATTGTCTAATAAGGCCTGAAAATCTTCCAGGGTTTTTGGTACAATCTGTGATTGATCGGGGTTTGCCTCCAGCCAGCCTTTTTTACAACCTGAAAAAAGTCCAATTAGAATAACTGTGATAAATAGAGTTGTTTTATTTGTTTTCATATCACTACATGTACTTTAAAAAAAGATTTTGAGTCCAAAGGACAGACTTATGGATAAAGGGGTATTAAAAATATTTCCATAATCGGTAATATAATCTGGATCTAATCCGAACTTATTGGCTTTCCAGATGATTCCCAGATTATTAGCATAAAAGTAAAGTTGTACTTGTTTTACGGGTATGTTTTTCCAGTTGGATTGATCAAAGTCAAAACCAATACTTACATCCTGTAAACGAATGTGGTCGCCTCGTGCTATTGTAGCGGATGAGCTTTTATAAAATTTGTCTCGAAAATCATTATCCCCGAAACCTGCCATTGATGGGACATTAGTGGTGGCTTCATCTCCACTTTTCTGCCAGCGCTTTCCAAAATCAGCATTCATGTTTGAACTAATGTTTGAGTTATACAGATTGTAATAATTTACTGTTGGTTTTCTGAAATAATAGCCAAACTTATAGCTGATGTTGAATGCGAATGTTAACTTTTGAAAAGAAAAAACATTGTTTAAGCCTCCAAAGACAGTAGGCCTTGCCGGGCCATTATACTCCAGGTTTTCTATTGTGCTGTTAAGGATGGTTTTGTAATCTTTACTAACCTGGCCATTTACATAGCCTCTGGGGTCGCCGTTTATCGGGTCTAATCCTGCCCATTTGTAACTGAAAATTCCATACACAGGTCTGTTTAATATCGGGACACTGCTGTAGGTTCCAACATAGTACATACTGGCAGGCAGAACTGCATGATAATCTGTAACACAGTCATTTGCGGCAGAGAGTATAAAGCTTGTCGTCCAGCCTAGTTTTCCTTTTAAATTTTGTGAGTTTAGGGAAATATCTAATCCTTTTGTTTCCAGTTTTGAGTAGTTACCTCTTAAGACTTTAATACCAGTATTTGAAGGGAAAGCCTTGTCGCCCAATATATCAGAGCCATTTTTGATATAATATTCTACTTTTCCACTAATTGCGGAATTCCTTAGTCCAAACTCAACTCCAACATTGGCAATAGCTACTTTTTCCCATCTAAGTTCAGGATTACCAATATTGACAATGCTCGCGAAAGGCAGGCCGGTGTATGCCGCGCCTAATGGATTGTATGTAAATGTAGTAATTCCTGTTTTTGATTTATCCAGATTACCACTATACCCATACGATGCCCTGAATTTTAAAACAGGTAACCAGTTTAAGTTATAAAAATCTTCTCTGTCAATATTCCATAATGCTCCGGCAGACCATAATGGAACGTATTTTTGATTGGTTTTTATGCCAAAATAATTGGAACCATCAATCCGTGCACTTCCTGATAGGGTATATCTGCCATCATAAGTATAAGCTGCATTAATATATGAGGAACGCATTCTATCTGTTCTTTTAAAAAAGCGATAGCTAGTTCTGATTTGGCCTGAGCCTACAGGGTTTAGGTTAAAATAACTTGCAGTGTCTACTGCTATAGATTTCCCTGAATTTATATCGTACCCGTATTTAGTCTGACTGTTCATGTCGGATACGGATTCCGAAATTTCATAACCCATGATGGCTGAAATGGAACTTTTTTGCCATCTCTTCTCATAGTTTAACTGGGTGCGTAAATTATTAGAAGAGGCTTTTCGATTGAGCGTATAAAGAATTCCTCCTAAAGGAATATTGTAACCACTAACAGTACCTGAAGTTAAAATAGAATATTGATTGATAAGCTGTCTGGTTTCGTAGCTTTCGATACCCATGTAACGTGAAGTCTTACTATCAAGCTCCTGATATTGGTATTTTAAAGTTGCGCTTAAGCCTGGAATGATAGTGTAGGTTAATCCCCCGTTTAATCGTAAGTTATTATCCTTTATGGTACGTGGCGATTTACCCAATTCATTTAGGGGTATATATGACCAATCTAAAAATCCTTTATCGAGTGCTTCATTTTTAAAACGGGAATTATAGTCCCAGTCAAGCACAGCATTATGGCCATTTACATCTTTAAATTGATAATAAGGGGTAGTATGAAATGATATCTCGTTTAATGCGCTATCTATGTTTGATGTTGATTTTACATAATACACGCCTAGTTCCAATTCTAGATTTTTAACAGGACGAAGGGTGTTTTGGCTATTTATAGTGCGCCTGCTGTTGTTGTTGGCTACCAGGGTCGCATCAGTTTTGTCGTATCCGGCAGAGAAATAATGGTTTGATCGTGTCGTTCCTCCACGTAATGACACGGCATATTGTTGCGAAACCGGCTTTCTGTAAAAATATTTTAATTCATCATTTCTCACATCTTTAGTCCTTAAAACATTTAACTGCCTTGTGGTTTCATCCGCAGATTGGCCCATTCGCTGTTTGTTTAGGATTTGTACTACAGGAGAAACTACGGTATAGTTTTGAGGGTCAGTTAAGATTTTATCATATTTTCCATGGTCGAATAAAAAAGTTTCTATATCAATATAATCAGATGAGGTTAAAAAATTTTGATTATAAGAAAGATCAGACTTGCCAGAAATGGTAACATTTGAATTTATAGATACACTTAAGGGTTGTTTGTTTCTACCTCTTTTGGTAGTAATTACAATTATACCGTTTCCTGCCCTAACACCCCATATAGATGCGGCTGCGGCATCTTTTAAAACTGTAATTGTGTCGATATCATTTGGGTTAATTGAATTGAAGTCTCCATCAAAAGGAAAGTTATCCAAAATGATCAGGGGTTGATCGTTTGCAAAAATAGTACTTCGGCCACGAACTGACAAATCAAGGGAACTAGCATTGGCTCTAATCGTGTTTTTATTAAATAATAGACCACTGGTAATACCCTCTAATCTGGAGAATACATCTGGGCTTACCCTGCGTGCAAATTTTACGCTATCTACCAATGCAAAACTTCCTGTGGCACGCTCTTTTGGTATTTTTTGATAACCTGTACTTACTACTTCTACTTCCTTTAGCAGATCGTTATTTAAAGATAAGCTAACCTTTTCCATTTTGGGTAAAGCCTTTACTTCCTTGCTTTGATAACCCACATAAGAAATGGTCAGCACAGCTCCGGTATCTATCTGTTTTAGTAAGTATTGGCCTTTTGCATCTGTAAGAGCTGTTTTATTTTTTCCTTTAACACTGACACTTGCGCCTTCCAGTAATTGATTCTGTTCATTTATTACCGAACCATGCACATCAATAACTGAGAGGGCATTTATAATTATCATTTTTTTTGAAATGATGTAGGTAAGCGGAAGGCCCGATAAAATACGGTTCATGACCTGAGGCAAACTTACATTTTGAAAATCTGCATCGATCCGTTGGTCTACGTTTAGTTTTTGCTCATTCCAGATTACCTGATAGTCAGTTTGCCTGGTTATTTCTTTAAAGACTTGAACAAGAGTGACTTTTTTCTTTACGAGATTGAGCTTTTGAGCCATTACCGATGTGCTGAGCAAGCACAGTATTGATAGTATGAATACTGAATTTAACTTCATTATTTAGTTATAATAACTTTTTTGCCTTGTATTTTAAAGTGTACATCGCTGGCAAGTTCAAGCGTTGTTAGTATACTTGAAATCTGTTCGGATCTGGTAAATGAGCCTCCCAAAATTTCTTTGCCTATCTGATTGTTTTGATACACGATTTCAACATCGTACCATCTGGCAACTTGATGCATGATACTTTCCAAAGACTCATTTCGGAATGCGAATTTACCATTTTTCCAGGCAATAGCATCACTGGCATCAACTTGCTTAACCTCTATAGGCTTGTTAGCGGTAAACGTGGATTGTTGGCCAGGTTTGAGGATTACGTCATCTCGACGATAGGAGAAATCTCTTGAGGTAGCATGACCAAGAGATCCCTCTCCGCTGCGCTTCCCTCGGGATGACGTAACAATTAAACTTCCTTCTAAAAGGGTAGTCTTTATACTACCTTCATCAGTATAATTGCTAATGTTAAAATGCGTACCTAACACCTCTACCAGCTGTTCATTTGATATTACTATGAATGGTTGTTTTTTATTTTTAGTCACCTCAAAATAAGCCTCACCACTTAATTCAATCTTACGCAGAGGTGTGCCGGCAAAATCTGACGGAAACTTTAAAGTGGAAGCTGCATTTAGCCAAACCCTGGTGCCATCTGGTAATGTAATTTGGTATTGACCGCCGCGTGGGGTGGCAACTGTTATTTTTTCTGTGCTATTCAAGCGATCTCTTCTGTCGTCGAGATGACGGGGGCTGGTTTGAGAAGATGGCGAATTGTTAGAGATGACTGCAGTGTTATCATTATACTTTAAACTTGAGCCATCAACTACTACACCGGTCTTTGCTTGGCTTAAGTGTATCGTTTTGCCATTGGCAAAAATTAATGTTGCCTTGTTTGAGCCTGGAAGAATATCTTTTTTAGCGAGTGGAAGGTTGACGTTGTTCTGCAAAGAGCCATGATGTTTGCCCTGAGGATTGTTAAAAAACATCCACATTAACCCTAAAATTGCAAAAGCCAGTACAGCTACGCGAATAAGTAAATCTGATAACCTTTTGGGTCTACTGCTCTGTTCTCTAATCTTCATCAGCGTAGTTCCCAAATCAAAATTTAATTTATGGAAGTATATATTCTTTCCGTTATCCAGATGATTTAAAAAATCTGTGATTTCGTCTTTAGAAATGTCGGCAATAAAGCGATTACCTTCATAAACGGGCAAAATATCTACATCATTTTCACGCATTATAGATAGCGCCTCAAAAACCAATTGTTTTGAATCTAGTTTAATAATATACAGTTTAGTTATCTCTATTTGTCTTATCCCATAAAGCTGATTGCCAACGGTAATCGCTCTCTTTAGGGATTAAAGAAACAAATAATAATTCAATTAAAACGTGAACATAAACTACAGTATCTAAAGAATAACAAAAAATGTTATTTGACGACTAAATATTAAAGATATGCGAAATATCTATAGCTAGAAAAAATCTGATTGAAGGTTAGTTATTTGTATTACTGTAATTATCAATAAACCATTTTAATGCAGGATTTCTATTGGTTTGTTTGTAAGCTACAACAACTTCGGTATTTACAGGAATATTTTCCAACTCAATAAATGAAACTTTTAAATATTCATATTGTTTTTTGAGCGATAGGGGTAATATAGATACACCAAGCCCTGCTTCGACTAATTGTAATATAGAGTGGACATTATTAGCTTCATGAGTAATATCGGGCGTAAATTGCATCCGTTTGCAAATTTCAATTAGTTTATTGTTATAATGAGGTGCAAATTCTTTATTAAAAAAAATAAAGGGGCTCTTTTTTAAAAAGTCGGCCAGTTCCTTGTTTGTGCTGAACGTTTTTGCTGAAAAGGGAATAACAACTACAAAAGGATCAAAAAATAAAGTTTTAATAATTAATTTTTCGGAAAGAATAGGTGCTCTTAAAATACCTACATCTAATTTCCCTTGCTCCAATGCTTCAATTTGGGTTATTGTTGGCAGTTCAAATAAACCCGTTTTTATATACTGGAATTCTTCGCGCATTGCCTTTAAAATTTCTGCCAGATAAGATTGATAGACCGAACTTATATACCCGATCTTTAATTCGCCGCTAAGGCTTAAATGGATTTGCCGAACTATATTTTTACTTTCTTCCAGTCTTGCAAAAATCGCATCCACTTCAGTTTTGAAATACTTTCCAGCATCTGTTAAAGCAACGCGTTTGTTATCGCGCATGAATAACTGCACTTCTAATTCCTCTTCCAATTCTTTAATCTGACGACTTAATGGGGGCTGAGAAATAAAAAGTTTTGTCGCTGCTTTTGTAAAATGCAATTCTTCTGCAACAGTTTTAAAATATAAAAGATGTCTGAGTTCCATATTTATAATACCTATTAGGTATCGTGAATTGATAAAATTGATATTTTTCAAATATGGTAAAAGGAGTTAGGTTTGACAAATGAAAAATTTAAGATATGAAAACAGAATATTTAAAAAAGGCCACTAACGACGAAATTAAGGCAAGGTTCGATAATGATGTTGAACGCTTTTCAAATCTTGAAGTGGGTCAGCAAACAACCATTGACGCCCCGCTTACCATGGAGTTATGTACAGAGGCAGCAAAATACATTAATCCACATGCAAAAGAATTACTGGATATAGGTTGCGGTGCGGGTAATTATACCTTAAAAATGCTAAGCAAAATTCCTGAATTGAATTGTACACTGAATGATTTGAGTATGCCAATGTTAGAGCGGGCAAAAAAAAGGGTATCTGCAAAAACTAATGGTAAGGTAAATGTGATACAAGATGATATGCGTAATCTTGATTTACCGGATAATCACTTTGATGTGGTGTTTGCTGCCGCCACATTTCATCATTTACGTACTGATGCCGACTGGGAACTTGTTTTTACTAAATTATACATTGCATTGAAACCAGGTGGTAGTATTTGGATTTCTGACTTAATTACCCATGACTCGGAATTGATAAATAAGCTTTTTCAGGATAAGTACAGGGCATACCTTGAAACTTTGGGCGGACCTGAATATGCACAAAAAGTATTTGATTATATTGCTTACGAGGATACACCGCGTTCCTTAGGCTATCAGCTCGCTTTGTTAAGTAAAGTTGGGTTCAAAGAGATTGAAATACTGCATAAGAATTCTTATTTCGCAGCATTTGGAGCAATAAAGTAAGTTCAATGAACAATAAATTTCTGGAATTCATTATTTTTATATCACTTCCGAAAGAAAATAATAATTAAAACGTTTGTTATTTTATGACAACCCAGACGAAAATCCCTATTGATGTAGTTCATTTGCTAACTGTTCTTGATAAGAAACTGCTTGATTTACTGAAATCACTTAAACCCGTAGATTGGCAAAAACAGACTATTGCAAAACTTTGGACAGTTAAGGATGTAGCTGCACATTTGCTAGACGGTAATCTTCGAGTGCTTTCCATTCTTCGTGATCATCACTTCGGTGAACATCCAGAAGGAAATTCTTATCAGGACTTGGTTGATTTCCTGAACAGACTTAATGCTGACTGGGTAAAGGCTATGAAAAGAGTAAGTCCGGAAATGCTTATTTTTCTTCTTGAAATAACCGGTCAGCAATTTTGTGACTACCTTAAATCTTTGAATCCTTTGGATAAATCTGTCTTAGCAGTTGGCTGGACTGGTGAATCAGAAAGTAAAAACTGGACAGAAATATCGCGTCAGTATACAGAAAAGTGGCTACATCAACAGCAAATAAGAGCTGCTGTAAATAAACCAGATCTAATGACGCCTGAGCTTTATTATCCCTTTATTGATATTTTTATGCTTGCTCTTCCACACACATACAGATCAATAACCGCAGATGATGGGTCAATTGTAAAGGTTACTGTTGCAACGGACGTTGGTGGTTCGTGGTATTTGCTTCGTACTGAGAATAAATGGATATTGACAAAAAACCAAACAGAAACACCAACGACTGAAATTATTATTGATCCTGAAACCTCATGGAAGCTATTTTCAAAAAGCTTGCGACCAGAACAAGTAAAAGACAAAGTGAAAATTAGTGGTAATCAGGAGCTTGGGCTGATTGCGCTGACAATGCTTTCTGTTATGGCTTAAGGATTTATTTAAGTATCAGATATTAAGGCAATTATTTTGTCTGTAAAAAACAGAAGTACACTTAGATATAATTACTCCGGGTGCAATTCCCGAAAACGGAATATGCTTAAATCCATTTTCAATTAAAAAGGAAACCCCCTCTGCATATTGATCTCTTTCTGAATCATCTAATACCACCACGCCTTCTTCTGTTAAAGATTCGAGAGCCTGTTTACAGCAGTTTACCCTATCTCTTCCATCGACAATGATTAGGTCAAATTTCTTTCCTGTATTAGCTGCACTCCTGCAGTAATCTCCGTTGGGAACAAGCTCACAAAAAATCAGATGGACATTATTTAGGTTGGAGGCTTTATTTGTTTTAAACCATATTTTATCATGTTCAACAGAATAAACCTCTCCGGCTAAATTGGCGTAAAAGAATGTTGAATTACCTGAACCAAATTCAAATACGCGTTGCTGTTTATTCAGGCGTTCTTTAATAAAATCGATGAAAGAATAGGTTACCCAGGCAATAGGTTTTCCGGTCTCGTCGATAGCAGATTTTGTTTTATATGCATCAAACCATCCTCTATCAGCAAGATAGCCTTTGAAACCCAGGGACAATAATACCTTTAGTTTGTTGGGCTGGAATAGGGTTAACGGAGATATTTTATTTTTCATAAGGGGATAATCGTAGTATATTAAATTGTATATATGTAATATACATAAATTGTAACGACTTCAATTATCCTTTATTGCTAAATGATATGTATAGCGAGGTTCAGGTGAGGATGTTTAAAATTAAGCAGGCAGAAAGATTAAGGCACTTAATATAAGTATAGTGTATGAAATTATTCCTGCCAGCAAGAAGTACTTGTTGGCGCGTAAAATTCCAATTATTAAGCTGATAATGCAAAGAGCTGTTGCCGATAAGGTTTGGCTGTAATCTCCTTTTGCCAGTAAATAAATGAGGTGGACAAGGGCTATATTTCCAGCTATTAACGCTGTGGGGATCAGTTTGTGCTGGATTAAAGAAAAAGCTTTCATGTTCATATGATGCTGGCTTTTGGTTTCATTTTTTTAAGGATATAATTTGTAATGGCATAAATGATGAATATGGCCAGTATACCATTTACAATGATTGCAGCAATAAAGGAAGCCTGACGGTAGCCGATAAACATGCTGATCATAGCAATGATAATAAGAATCAACAAAATCAGGATAGAATAAATGAAAGTAGTTTTTAAAGGACTAATGGCTCTTTTTTTCATCTTATCCGTGCGGTGTAAATACACTACAAAACCACTGATAGACAAAAAGGCACTTGTAAGGCCAAGAACGGCATATAATATTTTTAAACCTAAACCGCCAAAATCACCAAAATGAAGAGCCTCTTGTACCGAATAAAATTTATCTCTGAATGATGCTTTGCTGATGTCGCATTTGAATAAGGGTTTGTAAGTAGTCTTGGAAATAACAAGCGAGTTTATGTTTCTTTCGTATATCTGGCCGTCTATGCTGCCATGAATTTCGATAGTAGCTGTTCCGTCCTCAGAGGCACGCATATAACCTGGCTTAAGACCGGGAAATTCTTGTTTTGCTACTTTAAATACTTTATTCCAATGTACCGCAATGTTTGCATCCTCTTTCTTATCTATGATTACCTCAGCCTTAAAATCATTAGGGGCTTTAATGTCAAACCATTGCATCAGTTTAGGTTGCAAGCCTAACCAGGCACCGGAACACGCGATTACAAAATTGAAAGCCAGCGCGCTTATACCCAATATTTTATGCCAATCAGCCATTAAAATGCGCACATTCTTCTTGCGGATTTTTGGATAAGGCTGTTTTTTCATAAAGTTCCCATAGATCAGAAAACCGGTAATGGTTACTACTACAAAGGCCACTCCAGCTAAACCTACAAGCTGTCGACCCCAAAAACCTTCGTACAAACGTACGTGCATTTGCCTTAGGTAATTAGCCAGCGAGTTTTGTCGGTCGCGATTGCCCAGGATTTTATCATGCACCGGATCAACAAACAGAGAATAGGACTGATTTGAGGCTTTGTCTTTGCCTTTTACAACAAAACTGAAGGTGGCTATGCCTTCCGGCCTGTCGGGCATATCGATCAGTAAACCAGCCATCTTGGGATACTGCTTTTTAGCTTCGGTAAACGCATTATCAATTTTGGGTAGTGCAGGCGCCGAAAGAGGGGTAGTATAAACCGAATAATAACGCCGTTGGATCCAGCCGTCGATCTCAGGGATGAAAACAGCGATTGCGCCGGTTAGGCAAAGAATACCAATCACAATGCCTGTGTACAAGCCCGCCCAATGATGAATTTTCCAGAGCAAATTATGCCCCTTTTTATCGTTATTATTCGGTTTCATTAGAATGTATAACCAATTCCAATCATGAAATTTCTTGGTGCACCCGGATACAATCTATTAAAATCATATCCACCAACCCAATGGGTTTTGTTGAATACGTTGTTCAGGTTACCCGAAATTTTGAACTTATCAATACTATAATATAGCGCTGCACTGAATAGTGTATATTCAGGAAGTTCCAATATCGTATTCAGGGTGTTTCTTTTGCCGGTGTAATTTACACCAGCACCTATACCAAGACCTTTTAGGTCAGGGTTCAGGAATGTGTATTTTGCCCATAAACCGCCTTGCGCTTTTGGAGCATTGGCATTCAACAGGCCTACATTTTCAGGTTTGTCGCTTTTTGTGGTTTCAGCTCTGCTGATTGCAAAGTTTGCTGTAACACTGAAATTTGGCATAATGGCACCATTGATGTCGATCTCAATACCCTTAGCGCGTTGCTGGCCTTCTTGTCTGAGTTCTTCGGTATTTCCAGGGTTGCCAGCGTTGATTAATACATTTTTCTGCTCTATTCGATAAAACGAAAGGTTGGCAGAAAGTCGTTTTTCAAAGAATTCAGTTTTTGCACCCACTTCATACATGTTACTGATTAGGGGATCAAATGGACCGCCGAATCGGACTGGATCTCCAATCTGAGCAACACTTTGTGGCTGATAACCTTCAGCATAAGTACCATAGAAGCTTACCTGATCTAAAGGCGTATAAACCAAACCAAGTCTAGGTATGAGTGCTTTTTGTTCTACCTTTTTCTCATCCGGTTTTTTATATCTGTTGATATCTGTATAGTATTCTTGTCTTAGGGCCAGTAAAGCCTGAAATTTGCCAAAGCTGATCTGATCCTGGATGTAAATCCCATGAACATAATATTTGGCAGGATCAGTTTGTGAAGAGGTATTGATGTAGCCGGAAATTTCAGAAATGGAATAATCAGGATTTACGAGGTCAAAATGAGGAACATTTGGCACCGGATTGCCGTCTTTCATCACAAAAAGTCCAGGTGTGTTTTTGTTATAATTACCCACTGTACCATCCAGTTTACGATATCCTGTTGCATTATAATTGGAATTACCTATAGGTGATTCATTTTGGATATAATCGTATCCTGTAACTACTTTATGTTTTAAAGGCCCTGTTTCGAAGTCTGTAACAAAATATGCGGTAATGTTATCGCTATAATTTTTTCCTTGTCTGCGGATGGTCTGCATTTCCATCTTTGTAGGAATTGAAACTCCGGCAGCATCTACTGCGTACCTGTTTGAAGTACGGTGCTCAAGTAAGTCCTCATCATACATAAACTTCATATAAGAGGCATTGAAAGTCACATTTTTGGTGATTTTTCTTTGTAGTGATGTGGTAACGTACAAATTTGTTTCATTCTCGAAATCATTTCTTTTTCCAAGAGCAAAAGAAATAGGGGTGGAGTTAAGGTCAGTTCCGGCAGTAGCGCCAAATATTGGCTGACCGCGGTCTAAGCGACTTTTGGTTTTAGAATATACAAAGTCAAAGTTCACTTGTGTTTTGTCATCAGGGATGAATGAAATGGACGGTGCAATAACAATATCCTCACCACCTTGTAGTACCCGGAATGACTCTGCATTTTGGTAAGCAAGGTTCAGGCGGTAAAGTAAAGTCTTGGTATCGTTCATAGGGCCCGTGAAATCTGCCATCAGCCTGTTGGTATTGTAACTTCCTGTAGAGAAATTGATTGATTTCCTGGCCTCGTCTAGCGGTTTCTTCGTCACGGTGTTCACTGTACCTCCCGGGTCTGTGTTTGCGAATAAGGCAGATGCCGGGCCTTTTATTACCTCTATACGCTCTACGTTTGGAAGCAAGGGTTGGCTCCAGCTGCTAGTAGGGGTTCTCAGACCGTTAATTAATGCATTGCTGGATCTGAATCCTCTCAGAGAGATGTCATTATTGTAGTAAGAAAAATGAGTAGCACCGCTGATGTTTTTAATTACATCACTTGCTTTAAAAGCCTGCTGATCGTCTATAACCTCTTTGGTTACATAACTGATTGCCTGTGGTACATACCGCAGGGGAGTTTCCGTTTTTGTTCCGGAAAAGGATTTGGTATTCTTATATGCCTGTTCTTTCCTTCCGGTTATCTCTACACCTTGCAATTCGTTGTCTTTATTCTCCAATTGGATGGTTAATTGTGTTTTCCCATTTTGAACGTTAAACTTTGTGCTCTGTGTTTCATAACCAATATAAGAAGCAATAAAGCTATAAGAGCTGGGAGTAAGATCGGAAAACTCGAAAAGACCATCCTGATCAGTGATCTGAATCAAATTCTTTTCTACCAATTTGACGGTGGCTCCAGGAATGGGTTTGTTGGATTTGTCTGTTATTTTGCCATTTATGCTTAGCTGGGCTGATGCTACCTGAGCAACTAGAGACAAACAAATAAAAGAGAGCGCAGCGTAAAGTATCTTCATGTAAGGCTTATTTAGATTAATTAAAAATAATAGCCAAATATAAGAAGAGTTTTAATATTAGCAACATTGAATGTCTTACATTTTAAACAGTTTTAGAGTGGCTTAGTCCTTAAGGAATTATAGATTTATACTTGCCGTAATAGATTTTACCTATTGAATTATAGAATTAAATGATTGTGATTATTAGTCCTAATATCATAAATTTATAAATAGTCAGAACACGACTTGCAAACAGTTCAATACCATAAATTGATAAAAATGGAAAAAGAATCAAACGATATCAGTAAATGCCCATTTCATAATGGCAGCATGAAACACAATGTTGGCGGTGGCGGCACCAGAAACCGTGACTGGTGGCCCAACCAATTAAAGTTAAGCATCCTGCGTCAGCATTCCTCGTTGTCGAACCCACTGGGCGAAGATTTTAACTATACAGAGGCTTTTAAAAGCCTTGATCTGGAAGCCGTAAAAAAAGATCTTCATGCACTTATGACTGACTCCCAGGACTGGTGGCCGGCAGACTTTGGACATTATGGTGGTTTGTTTATCCGCATGGCATGGCATAGTGCCGGTACGTATCGTGTGGGTGATGGCCGAGGTGGAGCAGGCGCAGGGCAGCAACGTTTTGCCCCGCTTAATAGTTGGCCAGATAATGTGAGCCTTGATAAAGCCCGCAGGCTACTTTGGCCTATTAAACAAAAATACGGTAATAAGATTTCATGGGCCGATTTGATGATTCTTACCGGAAATATCGCACTCGAATCAATGGGCTTTAAAACTTTTGGTTTTGCCGGTGGGCGTCCAGACGTTTGGGAACCGGATGAGGATGTGTATTGGGGTTCTGAGACCACATGGCTTGGTGGTGACCTGCGTTATACGCACGGATCAGAAGGTGTTGAAGAGAACCACGGAGTAGTGGTGTCTGACGACAATGCAGACGGTAAAATCCACTCGCGCAATCTGGAGAAACCATTGGCTGCCGTACAGATGGGACTTATTTATGTAAATCCTGAAGGACCTGATGGTAATCCAGATCCTATTGCCGCAGCTAAAGACATCCGCGATACTTTTGGTCGTATGGCAATGAACGATGAAGAAACGGTTGCTTTAATTGCAGGAGGTCATAGTTTTGGTAAGACTCATGGAGCTGCACCAGCTACTAATGTAGGCAAAGAGCCTGAAGCCGTTGACCTGGATATGCAGGGTCTTGGCTGGAGCAACAGTTATGGCTCAGGTAAAGGTGCTGATGCGATTACAAGTGGGCTTGAAGTAATCTGGACAACAACACCAACCCAATGGAGCAATAATTTCTTTGAAAACCTGCTTGGTTTTGAATGGCAACTTACTAAAAGTCCGGCTGGTGCACACCAGTGGGTAGCTAAAGATGCAGGAGATATTATTCCGGATGCATTTGATAGTTCAAAAAAACATGCACCTAGTATGCTTACAACTGATCTTGCCTTGAGGTTTGATCCTGCCTACGAAAAAATATCGAGACGTTTTCTGGAAAACCCGGATGAATTTGCAGATGCTTTTGCCCGTGCTTGGTTCAAATTAACACACCGTGATATGGGACCACGTGCGCGGTACCTTGGGCCGGATGTGCCTACAGAAGAATTGATTTGGCAAGATCCGATTCCTGCAGTTGACCATAAGCTAATAGACGAGAATGATATTACCGCATTGAAGGCAAAAGTATTGGAATCGGGATTGAGTGTATCAGAACTGGTTTCTACAGCATGGGCATCAGCTTCCACTTTCCGTGGTTCAGACAAAAGGGGTGGGGCTAATGGTGCTCGTATTCGCCTGGCCCCTCAAAAATACTGGCAGGTGAATAATCCATCGCAGTTACAAAAGGTGCTCGATAAGTTAGAAAGTATTCAGAAAGATTTTAATAGTGTACAGTCTGACGGTAAAAAAGTTTCTTTAGCAGATTTGATCGTACTGGCAGGTGGTGCAGGTATTGAAAAAGCAGCGAAGGATGCAGGACATACCGTTACGGTGCCTTTTGCATCTGGCCGTGCAGATGCTTCGCAGGAACAAACCGATGTGGAATCTGTGGGTTATCTGGAGCCAATTGCTGATGGTTTCCGCAATTATCGTAAATCAAAAATTCCTGTATCTACTGAAGAGTTATTGATAGATAAAGCGCATTTGCTGACTCTTTCTGCGCCTGAGTTAACAGTCTTAGTAGGAGGGCTGCGTGCATTGAATACAAATTTTGATGGTTCAAAACATGGTATTTTCACTTCTCGTTCGGGACAGCTTACTAACGATTTCTTTGTAAATCTGCTGGATATGAGAACCTCATGGAAAGCCGTATCTCAAGATAGAGAACTATATGAAGGCAGTGATCGTACTACTGGTGAGATAAAGTGGACCGCAACTCGTGCAGATCTTGTGTTTGGCTCTAACTCAGAATTGAGAGCTATTGCGGAAGTATATGGAAGCGCCGATGCCCAAAGTAAGTTTGTGAAAGACTTTGTAGCGGCCTGGAGTAAAGTAATGAATTTAGATAGGTTTGATTTATTGTAACTAGATCACTCTTTCTAGATAAGATTTTGATGGGCACCACCTATAACAAGATTACTGTTATAAGTGGTGCTTTTCTTATAGTTGTTGAGGAAAAATGGTAATCAATAAAAAAAAAATTTTTTGGATAGCTGAAAATTTGTGTATTATTGCAGCATGAAAACAACATCAATACAAAGCTTTATACCGCAGCCGATTTATCGGAGGGGATAGCTATGTATTGAATAAAAATATTTAAAACAAAGAGTCCTCTTAGGTAAGCCTGAGAGGACTCTTTGTTTTAGCAAGAAATTTTATACCATTTAATATGAAAACTACATCAATACAAAACTTTATACCACAACCGATTTATCGAAGGGGATAGCTATGTATTGAATGAAATATTTAAAACAAAAGAGTCCTCTTAGATAACCTAAGGGGACTCTTTTGTTTTAACAAGAATTTTTAGAGTAATATATCAATTGGTCAGATTACCTGCTTTGGGAGCAGGAGGTTCCCGGTTCGAATCCGGGTTACTCTACATAAAATGGAAATATAGCTCAATGGTTAGAGCAGTACTCTTATACGGTACCGGTTAAAGGTTCGAGTCCTTTTATTTCCACTTATTTTCCTGTGGTGCAATGGTAGCACGTCTGATTTTGGTTCAGAAGATTGTGGTTCGAGTCCATACAGGAAAACTTAAAGGAAATATTTATTGGCAGCCTTTGGATAAAAGGTCTACATTTAAATAATAATACGATTTTCTTATTTGTTACTTTTCAAGGAAGGCGAAACCTTTTTTTCTGGTGGTAAAGCCTTAAATTCTTTATATGCGGCCATTAGGTAAAACTTCATATCCTCCTCATTCATCCTGTCTAGTTTTTTTATTGTTGGCCTGTACAATACCATAAAATAATCCAGTTCAGCTCCAGTGAGCGGAGTGTATGTTTTAACTACCTTTTCATTAAATCGCTGATCGATCTTGCGCTCGGTTTTCTCACGTTCCAGTTTCCTTTTAAACCGTCTGGCAAACTTTCCCTCCCGACTAAAATACCTGGAAGGAGAGAAAATGAATGGTTGGTTCTTTGCCAGTTTAATTGCCTGTGCTTTTCGATATACATCTGCATATTGTATTTCAGGATTAAATGCCTCAGCTTTGATTTCTACAGTATTAAGAAATCTATTGTTTAGTGTCATATACTTGCGTATAGGCTTTGCATTTATCAAAAACAGGGTGTCGGAAAAGTAACCAGGCTGATTAAAAATTAATATTTGATTAGGAATAGCCCTAATATTAAACTCGCCTTTGGCATTAGTGATTGCCTTTTCTTTGGAAGTACCATTCGTTACTTCTACGTTTTCTAACTTGAGGCGTGAATCTCTGTCAACCACTGTACCAGTAACAACTTGAGATGAAACCTGTAGGACCAGAAAGAATTGTAAAACTAAAAGAAGAGCTGTTAAACGCATATCTAAAGTTATGTAATTATGATGGTTTACTTTTCGAATCCATTGAGCGCCAGGTGTTAAATAGTGTTAAAGTCGATTGATATAATCGGTAACTTCAAAAACTATTAACAACATTGTCTAAATCAACCCCTAAGAAAGTCTATTATACACCTCTTATCGATCTGTGTTTGTCTGTAATTTTGAATTAGAAAGCATCTGGCAAATGGATGCAGGAATATATTTTTTAAATAATAATTCTTACGACTATGAAAAATGAAGATTTCACAACAACGATTTTAGTTGATGCCACAGCATCGGATGTTTTTAGTGCTATTAATAATGTACGTGGCTGGTGGTCTGAAAATATTGACGGAGACACAGACAAACATAATAGTGAGTTTTTATATCATTACCAGGATGTCCATCGCGCCAAAATGCGGATTACTGAGCTTGTGCCAAACAAAAAAGTGGCTTGGCATGTGCTTGATAACTATTTCAAATTTACTAAAGATGAGTCTGAGTGGAAAGATACTAATGTAGTCTTTGAGATCTCTGAAAAAGATGGTAAAACGCAATTGAAATTTACACACCAGGGGTTGGTGCCAGATTATGAGTGTTTTAATGTCTGCCACGATGCATGGACACATTATATACAAGATAGTTTGAAAAATCTTATTTTAACAGGTAAAGGTGATGCAACACCTAAGGATGTAGAACAAGGGACTCTTAAAACGCAGTTGCCAGAGAATGAGCTTTCAAGAGAACAAACAAAAAGTATTTATCACAAACTGCTTATTGAAGCACCGGTAGAAAAGGTTTATGGTGCCCTAACCACCCAAAAAGGCTTAGCGGGCTGGTGGACTCCCGATACCGTTGCAAAACCTGAAATAGGGAGTGTTGCCAGGTTTGCTTTTGGACCGAGCTACACTAAAGAAATGGAGATTACTGAACTTAAACCATACAGTAGCGTAAAATGGCTTTGCCTTAAAGCATATGAAGAGTGGGTAGGCACTACGATTACTTTTGAATTGGAGCCACATCGCAAAGGATCTACGCTATCTTTTCATCATGATGGATGGGCAGCATATACATCAGAATTTGCAGGCTGCAGTTTTGACTGGGCGCTCTTTTTAAGGAGCTTGAAATTGCTTTGTGAAACAGGCAAAGGGATTCCGTATCCGGATTTTAATAAGTAAAAATCATAGAAAATCCTGTGCCAGTAATGACACAGGATTTCAACAAAAGCCGATTTATTTTCCTTTCAGTTTGTCTGAAAAAAGTTTCATATAGAATCCACCAACTACACTTCTTGCTTTAAAGTTGTCGCGGATACCGGTATTGGAATCATAAAAATCGTTCAAAGGAACGCGTGATTCCGTTTCGATGGCATGTCTGTAAACAGGTTTTACCAGCGCTTCAAATTCCTTTTCGGTTGGAGCAAAAGTCGCCGTCCATAAGATCCAGTCATTTTTAGTATATGCCTTTCTGCTGTCCAAAGGTAAACCGAATTTGTTTTGCTTTGTCAGGTAATACTTGATTTCGGTATCATAAACCTTCTGAGGAAATAAGTTCAGATCCAAAACTTTATCCCAAACCAGGTTATACTTCTGGCTCCAGGTATTTTTGTTGTCAAAAGTCAGCGCATAATGATCGCCTGCATCAGCCATTTCTATCCATTTAGGAACCATGCTTTCGGCAATGGCTCTGTATTTGGCAGCCGTTTCTGTATAGCCTAGTGTTTCAGCCATTTGTGCATAGCTGGCAATACCTACAATTGCTTTTACTGATAAGTTTGCATTTCTTGCCAGGTGGCCTGCAAAATCATCAGTGCACAACTGTGTTTTGGGATCCAATCCTTCTTTGGTCAGGTAATCTGCCCAAGTGGTCAGGGTTTTCCAATGCTTTTTTGCATAATTTGCATTGCCCTGTGCCTTCGCAATCGCTGCTGTAAGGATAATCATATTGCCCGATTCTTCAACTGGCATCGGTTCTCCATAAGTCTGGCCGTTAGCCAATGGGTATGTACCCAAATCGTGTGCGGCCCATGGGTGGGGATATTTTCCACTTTCGCTGAAATAAAATATACCGTTTAACATACCTTGCAGCAAAGCAGGATTGTAAATCAGGTAGAGCGGGGCAGAAGGGTACGTTACATCAACAGTATTGATGAATCCACCACTATTATTTTCTTTAGATAACCATAAGATTTCTCCCTCAGGACTTTTTACCAAGGTATGTGCTGCAATACTCTGGCGATAGCCAAGAATGCACAAGTGTGCATATTCCTTACCACCAGATTTAAGTGCATCAGCATATACTTCTTTGTTAAAAGTCTTACATTTTTGCATTACCTCTTTGTACTGATTAGCTGCATCGGTCAGTTGACCTTCCATAGTTTCCTTTCCAGAAGTGTTCCACCAAGGTCTCAGGTTTCTCTTGAAATACTGAATTGCATAAACCTCGTCGTAACCCAGCTCAACAAAGCGCTCTACCTCTGTTTGGCCAACAGTTCCAAAAGGAACGACAGTGTTTAGGGCAAGAGATTTGCCACCGGAGGCAGTAGAAGCTGAGGACCCGTTTCTGAATGCATCAGCTGCAGAACTACTGTTGGTGATAAACTGTACCGCATTGCTGGACTTAGGAGCAGCCACGTAGAAATAACCCCAATCGATGCGCATATCATCAGCACCCTTTTGCAGAACTGGTTGTTCTACCGTACCCGCTTTTAGGATTGATAATTTAGCTGTTGAGTATTTTTTAGCAGTTACTTCCTGTGAAGGTCTATATACTGCTATGTTTGAAGAAGCACTTAGCAAAACCTTTACCGCGTGAGTTTTTTTGTCGTTGGCCTGTACATTGTATGTGATGTAAGAAACCGGGCGTGCCAGTAATCCCAAATCATTCATAAGCAGGGGCGAAGTAAAGGTAACTTTAAGATCAACTTTGTCACAAGTAAAATCATAGATCGTTTGCGTAGCAGTAACCTCTACGTTTTTCTGTTTCGCCAGTTGAATCTTGGCCGCATTGTCCTTCAGTTTATCAGCCAAACCAAAGTCCAGATATCTGCCTCCGGCCGAGTTGGCCAGGTGGATGGCGATCACATTCTGGCCGGCCTTTAGGTCGCTTTTATCTAGTGGGAAATATTGGAACGTATTGGTCCATCCTTCTTTTTGATAAACCTTTTTACCGTTCAGATATACTTCAATGTTGTCATCATGGTTCATTTTTAACAACAGCTCATTGATGCTGGCAGGATTGGCAATATTAAACGACCTCCTTACCCAGATGTCATTAGATTTCCAAAGTGTTTTTACTTGTTTGGCGTCATCTCCAATAGGAGCCGAACCGGTTTTCCAATCAGCAGCAGCGTATGCAGCCGACTTCCAGTCGCCTTGCGGTGCCGTTTCCGTATACTTTACTGTATAAGGAGTTTCGTCAGAAGTACCGAGTATTGTTTTATAGTTTGTCTCTTCCTTACCAAGAAAGCGGTAGATGTTACCGTCTACATTGATCAGACCCAGTAGTGAGTGATCTGCGCCTGTCCAGTGAGTTGTAGTAGATGCATTGAGTTGATCGGTATTTGACCAGATACTGAAATTGGGATTGTGCGTGATTAACGGGTAGGAAGGTGCCTTCCTATCCTGAGCTTGGGTTTGGCCTATTGCGAAAAAGCAAGCCAGCAAGCCCAGGACCTTTAATTTGTTGGATTTGTTCATTTTTGTGTATATAGTTGATTTGTATTATTAGTTTGGATTGTAAAATTAAGTGATTGAAGTTTGTTAAGACCGTGCATCTGTATCAAGTTTTCGCGTATGCGTCTCAATATTGATAAAATAGAACATAATTGACTCCTAGCTGGTACATAGATAAATGTGGTTGCAAGGAATCACTATTTCCTGTAGCTTCGCCAATTATAATTTACGCTAAAATAAATGTCGGTATACAATTCATCGAGCGATCTTCAGCTGGTCGATCTTTTAAAAAAGGATGATGAAGCCGCTTTTACCGAAATTTATTACCGTTATGCGGACAAGTTAGCCGGGTTTGCCAGTTCTAAATTATATAGCCTTGAAGATTCACGCGACATCATTCACGACCTATTCGTGAAATTTTGGGAGGAAAGGAAATCCCTAAAAATAGATCGGAATTTAGAGGCTTACTTATTTACAATGGTTCGTTATCGTATCATTGATAAGATCAGAAAGAACATTACTCATGAAGATTACATGGGAATGGTGCTGTCTTTACAGACAAGTTTAGGATCAGAAATTGAACAGCAAATAGCGTTAAAAGAATTAAAACAGACTATTGGTAAATCTTTGGAAAAATTATCTCCAAGAGTTCAAGAGATCTACCATTTAAGCCGAGAGGAAAACTTAAGCATTCCTGAAATAGCAAATAAATTACAGCTTTCTGAGCAAACCGTAAAAAATCAGCTAACGTCTGCTTTGAAGCATTTGCGCCGGTCATTAACAATTAGTTCTGTTTCTGCACTAGTATTTTGGTATCTATATTAGCGGTTCTATGATACGCTAAAAAAAAATATTTTATTTTCTCATAGTACCAAACGGGGGTTCATACGACTATTGTCAAAATCCGATAAAATGAACCGCGATAATATCGAAGCTTTATTAGGCCGTTACCAAAAAAGAGAGACTTCTATTGAAGAAGATCACCTGATTGAAAAATGGCTGGCAGAAAATGGAAATGCTGATCCCGAGTGGCAACAGTTAGATCGTTCCGGTAAAGAGCAATGGCTTTCTGATGTGTTTATGGAGATTAAGGATACTATTAAGGCAAATGAGCCTAAAGTAGTGCTAATAGAATCAAGAACATACTTATGGTACAAAATTGCAGGTGTGGCAGCCGTGTTAATTATGGTTTTTGGCCTCTACTTAAGCTGGCCACTATTAGAAAAGCGCATGCTGTCGCAAGATTTAAACTCACTGTCCATTCCTGATCAGGAAAAAAAACAGATTACCCTTGCTGATGGTACCCAGGTTTGGTTAAATGCCGGTTCTGAATTAAAATATCCTAAAGTATTTAATGGAAAAACAAGAGAGATTTATCTTTCGGGGGAAGCCTATTTTGATGTTAAACATGATGCCGCGAAACCTTTTCTCATTCACACAGGAAAAGTACTTACCACAGTACTGGGAACTGCCTTTAATATTAAAGAAGATCAAAGCAAGCATACGCTGGAAGTTACGGTAACCAGGGGTAAAGTGAGTGTAGCAGACGACGGTAAGGTTTTAAGCATTCTTACCAGCAATCAGCAGGTAAGTCTTGATATGATAAGCAGAAAACCTATCGAAAAAACAATAGATGCTCAAACGGTTATAGCCTGGAGGGATGAGAATATACTTTTTGATGATATTACCCTTGCAGATGCAGCAATACAGCTTGAAAAGCATTTTCATGTGAAGATTACTTTTAATAATGACAAATTAAAAAGATGTCGATTTAGCGGCGCAACACTGAAAGGAGATCAACTGAACAAAATTTTAGACGTGATCACTGACTTTAATAACGCAACCTGGGAAACCAAATCAAGTGGACACATCGTCATCTATGGCGAAGGTTGTAATTAGTATTACCTGCAAAATTTATTTAGATGAATAACGACTAAGCTTTATATACGCTGAATATGCCTCAAGGAAGCAGTGTCAGCAAAATAACCTGTAAACCGACGGCCATCGGTCTACAGGAATCCCGGAGTGTCCGGGGCTTTAAATAATTGGAATCACTTAAAACATTTTAAAATTATGAAAAATTCTGCAACAATGTGGAATATGGGGGTGGCATGTGCTTATCTCATTGGTATAATAACATTAAATAAACAATTTATAATCTGGTTGATGCGTGTAAGTATTGTCATATCTCTTTTCTTCTTAATTTCATTGCAGTTCCTCATGGCTGTACCGGTAAACGGTCAGAAAATGAGCGATTGCAAAGTGACGATTAAACTGGAAGATGAAAGTTTACTAGCTGGTTTAAAAAAAATTGAGGCACAAACGAATTTCCGATTCTATTATAGGAAATCGGAAATAAAGGAAATTACAGACCTCAATATCGCATTTAGTACAAGAACGGTAGAAAACACATTATATGAACTGTTAAAAAACACGGATTTTTCTTTCCGACAGGTCAACAATAATATTCTACTGGAAAGGCGCAGACAAGAAACCGGGTATACTGTAAGGGGGAGGATAGTAGGTTCTGACCACAAACCAGTTGAATTGGCTACTATCCAAATTATGAAGGTTACCAATCAAAATATTGTTTCTACGGCACTAGCAGACACCGGTGGCCGATTTAGCCTAAAGGTTTATGAGCAGGGAGACTACTTGCTTAAGGTATCGTCAGTGGAAACAGACAGCTTAATGCAGAAAATTACCGTAGGGAATGCAGAGGTACTTGAAGTGCCTGATATTGTTCTTAATAAATCAGCTATACAATTAAAAGATGTTACTATTACCACTACAAGGCAGCTAATCAGTCGCTCTCTCGATAAATTGATCCTAAATATAGAGGGTAGTATCTATGAAAAAGGTGAAGATGCCCTAAAACTATTTAACGTAATACCTGGTGTTTATGTGAGTGGAAAAGAAATTGTGTTCAGGGGCTCTCAAGGTGTGACTGTATATATTGACAACAGGAAAGTCTTGCTGTCGGGAGATCAGTTGTTATCTTATCTTCGGTCTATTCCTTCTGAATCCATCAAATCTTATGAGTTGAAAGCAGTTCCTGGGGCCGAAAATGATGCGCAAAATGGCGGAGTAATTATAAATATTGTTTTAAAATCTGAGTACAAATACGGGCTTAGCGGTAATGTAAGCAGCGGGTACTGGTATAATAAATACGACAACACAAAAGCCACAACATTTTTGAATTACCGTGCAGGTAAATTTAATTTTCAGGGAAGTTTTAATTATTTCTGGACTCCGGCTTTTTATGAAGATAACATTAGTCAGCAGTTCAAATCAACAGGCATTATTAGCAAGCAAACCGAAAAGTACGACGAACGTTATCACAGCATAGGCTATAATGCCAGTGTGGATTATAAACTGAATTCTCAACAAACCCTTGGCGTCAGTTACAATATGTTTACCAATCCTGGCAGTGTCAGTAGCATATATAAAACAGATATTGATTATCTGGCCAATATAAAGGCAAGTACTGTCGACTCTTCTTTGCACACAAAAAAAAGCACTACATTTCGTTATGTTAACCAAATGGCTAACGCATTTTACCGGAATAAACTTGATACAATTGGTAGTAAACTGGATATTGGGTATAGCTATATATCCTATGGCTTGAGAGACCCTTCCGCTTTAGAAACTGAATTTTTAAACGGAAATGGGGCAGAATCCCATCCTCGTGATAGCTTATTCACCAAGACGATCGGCAAATCGATGGTGCATGTAGCCAATATAGATTTAGAAAAACATCTCTTTAAATTACTTGTATTTAATACCGGAAGTAAATTTACTGCATCCAATACGGATTATTCAATGGATTTTCGAAATGGCCTGAATGAGCAGTCTCCATTAGATCCCTTAAAGTCCAACAGGTTTTTGTATAGTGAATATATTCTGGCCTTCTACGGCACGGTTGCCAAGTCTTTTAAACAATGGGATTTCAAAGTCGGAATAAGGACTGAACAAACTAATTACCATGGTAAATCAGTTACTACAGAACAAACTATCGGACGTAACCAGTGGAACTTTTTTCCATCCGCTTTTTTAAATAGGAAATTTGGAGAAAATCATTCACTTACACTCTCATATAACAGAACGATAGATCGCCCTGGATTCAGACAATTGAATCCTTTTGTTACCTATGTAAGTCTCAATAGCATCCAGGAAGGAAATCCTAACTTGCGATCTTACTTCAGCAATAATTTGCAATTGGAATATTTGTTAAACAGGAAATACAGTTTAACTGTTGGGTATCAAAATACCAATAATGCCATTACTGAGAATCTCACTAATATTGGGGATGTCATCATTTCAAGGGACGAAAATATCACTGACAATAATAATGTTTTCACCTCTTTGTACATTCCAATAAAGTTAACCAATTGGTGGGAAATTAATACGAGTGCCACGCTGAGGTACCGGACGATAGATATTCATGGCACTGAGACCTTAAACAGGTCTAAATTTATACAATACGTTAGGACTGCCAGTAAATTTAATTTGCCGAGAAAGTACTTTGTTGAGGTTTCAGGATTTTATAAAACCAGTGATTTCTATGGTATTTATGACCAACAAAGAGTTGGCAAACTGGACATAAACATAAAAAAGAGCTTTCTTAATGATCGACTAACTTCGAGTTTTGAATTGCAGGACCCTTTTCATTTATATAAACCTCGATATGAAATCAATACTGCGGAATTTACCAGAAACGTTTTAAGAAACAGACTTGATTTTGTGAGGTATATTGGCGTTTTCTTCACCTATAATTTCTCGAGTGGGAAAAAGCAAGACAGTAAGGAAAACGTGGACGCTGCAGGAAATGAAGCTAGGGGACGTTTGTAGCCTCACCTGGTCATCCTCTCTTTACCTCGAGAGGATGACCTTACCTTTTAGAGGAGACCCTCTTTATTGTGGATGCAATGGGTATTGCCCCATTGGTTTAACAATTCAATAATCGGAACCAGGGTTAAGCCCAATTCAGTTAACTTATATTCTACTCTTGGTGGCGATTCTGCATAAACCGTTCGTAAAATAATACCATCACGTTCCAGCTCGCGCAATTGTGTAGTAAGCGTAGCCTGGGTAATATCAGGCATCTTCTTTTTAAGTGCCCCAAAACGCTTCGGACATTCCAATAAAATAGCATTCAGGATCAGCAGCTTCCATTTGCCACCAATAATACGAAGCACTTTTGTCATCGGGCAGTTATATTCTCCGGTTTCCTCTTTTACAAATGGCTGTAAATCAATATTCGTATCTTTTTTCATACCTGGTATCTTTTTTAAAACTACTTGTGCACCTGTCTCAAAGACTTCAATTTTGCTGGCTAATTTAACCAAAAATGAGCAGACAAATTTCAAAATGGTTTCTATTGACAATTATCTCATCTTCTATTTTTTTAGCAGTTATTGATATTTTTATTGTTAACGTAGCCTTACCCTCAATACGTAAAGGCATTAATGGTTCTGATGGTGATATCCAACTCGTTATTGCTTTATACCTGCTTGGTTATGCAGCCTTTCTGATTACCGGAGGGAGGGCTGGTGACCAGTTCGGGAAGAAAAGGGTTTTTCTGATTGGAATGATTGCTTTTACCGTTGCCTCTGCCTTTTGTGGCATTTCTCAAACTGCTTTTCAGTTAAATCTAGCCCGTTTGCTACAGGGCATCAGTGCAGGTTTTATGATTCCCCAAGGTATTTCCTATATCCAGGTGCTTTTTCCAAATCCTGTGGAACGTATAAAAGCTATTAGTATTTATGGAAGTATTGCCGGCTCAGCGTCTGTTATCGGACAATTTTTAGGTGGTCTATTGCCCGATCTGCATTTCATTGTGGCAGGCTGGCGTCTTATTTTCCTAATCAATGTTCCCTTGGGGCTAGCTTCAGTTTTCCTTGCAGTAAAATTCCTGCCCAGCCAGAGCAGTCAGGCCAAAGAGAAATTCGATTACTCAGGTGTGCTACTTCTTACATTAACTTTAATGGCTTTAATTTATCCCTTGATCCGCGGCAGGGAGTTAGGGTGGCCACTTTGGAGCCTGATTTGTGTCGGAGGATCTGTGCCGTTGCTACTTTGGTTTGTCTATGATCAGAAACAAAAACTCAACCGAGGAGGATACCCCCTCATCGACATGAAACTGTTCGCCTTCAAAGATTTTAACATAGCACTTTGGGCTGTATTGTTTTATTTTATGGTACAGGATTCTTATTTTCTGCTCAATGTGATCCTGTTACAAATAGGATTTGGAATTAGTTCTACAGAGGCAGGTTTGTTCTTTGTATTGCAGGGACTTGGTTTTGTGGTTGCATCCCTGATTTCAATTCGTTTAGTACCTAAATATGGAAAAAAAGTGTTACAGGGTGGAATACTGATCATGATTATTGCCAGTGCATTGCATATCGTTGTATTCAATTCAGTCGACATTAACAGGTTTATTGCTTATCCTGTTCTGTTTATATATGGATTTGGTTGTGGTTCGGTGCTTCCATCATTGATGACAATGGCATTAAAAAGCATACCAACAAAGTTTGCCGGCGCGGCTTCTGGCACTTACGCTACGTTTCAGCAAACTGCCATTGCTCTTGGTATTGGAATTATTGGCGGCCTGTTCTTTTCTCTGGCTGGCGAAAATCCTTCAACTATTACTTATTTAAAAGCTTACCAGACCGCCATGTCCGTTAATATGTTCTTGCTTGTTTTAGTAGGTTTGTTTTTAATATTACTCCCCGAAAAGAAAGCCGTGGCTGCAAGTGCAAACTTCTCCCATTAATCGTTGATGATTAATTTATAACCCACTCCACGAATATTTACAATTTCAATATTTGTATCGTGCTTTAAATGTTTACGTAATTTGGTAATAAATACATCCATACTTCTGGCAGCAAAAAAATTGTCCTCTCCCCAAAGATAGTCTAAAGCTAATTTTCTGGCTAGCACCTGATTCTTATTCTCAATCAGCATCTTTAATAAGGATGCTTCGCGAAAAGACAGCTTTACACTTTCGTTACCTAATGTTAATTCCTGTATGGTGTTGTTAAATTCATAATTGCCAATACTAAAGTTTTCAATTGACAGGTTTGTTTTGTGTCTCTCTGAACGACCTAATAGCGACTTAACCCTTACTATAAGTTCTTCCATGCTAAAAGGCTTTTTCAAATAATCATTGCACCCCATTTCAAATCCTTTGATTACATCCTCGGTTAATGACCTCGCCGTAAGAAAAAGAATTGGCACAGCGGTATCAACCTTTCGGATATCTTCCGTTACTGAAAAACCATCTTTTTCGGGCATCATCACATCCAGAATGCAGATGTCAGGCTGAAAACTTCTAAATACTGAATAGGCCTTAATTCCGTTTTGAACCCATGATACCTCAAAATCTCTTGTTTCGAAACTTTCTTTTATGATCTTTCCTAAAAAGGGTTCATCTTCTGCTAATAATATCTTCAATTTAACCATTTTGATGTTTCATTGTTATACAGGTACTGTAATGATGAAAAAAGTTCCTTTGCCTATACTACTTTTTAATTCAATGGTGCCATTATGTTTTTTTACAATACCAGCAACGTAATTTAATCCAAGACCAAATCCCTTTACTTTATGGAGATTGCCCGTAGGAACGCGGAAAAAGCTATCAAATACCTTATCATGATAAGCCTCAGGTATGCCGATACCATTATCGCCGATAACTATCTCCAGTAGGTTTTCGCCAGCATTTATTCCATATGTGATCTCGATCTCAGGAGGTTCATCCGTATATTTTAGACTATTGTCGATCAGGTTATAGATTACGTTTGAAAAATGATCAGCGTCTATCATGGCCTCAGTTTTTCCTGTAGTGGGTTTAATCGATAAGCTTGCATTTCTTTGCTCAAGCTGGGGCCGCATATTGGTTGCTACATCATTTATGAGTTTACCTATGTTCTTTTTTTGCAGGGAAAGTTTAATCTCACTTCGTTCAAATGCTGCCATCCTCAACACTTTTTCTATCATAACCGAAATTCGCTTAAGTTCGTGTTCGCATATGTCCAGATACTCTTTCGCTTGTTCGGGCTTTTTCATCACATCAAAACTTTTCATTGCTTCTACCGCAAGCGATACCGTTGATATCGGAGTTTTAAATTCATGAGTCATGTTGTTGATGAAATCAGTTTTTATTTCCGATAGTTTCTTCTGTTGAAAAATGGTGCGTAGCATATATACAAACGCCAATATAGTTATGCCAATCATCAATACAGAAGCCAACAAAACCCATTGCATTTGTTTAAACACATACTGAAAATGGTTGCTCACGGTAATTTGCAACAAATACGGTTTTGATAAGCCTATAAATACTTGAAATTTCTTTTTAGTGCTGTTTGCAAATAAAGTGCTGTCGCTAATAAAATTATCGCCTTTAGCACTGGCGTTTGATAATTTAAAGGCAAAGGTCGAGTAGATTCCCTGATTCTTTAAAAGGGCATCTAATTCAGTTCTTAAATGCTGCTCCAGAGCTGCAAATTCATTTTTCTTATAATTGTAGCCGGTACTTATGGTTAGCTTCTTTCCTTTAAATTGAATTTTATTTCTTAGGCCACCATCTGGTTTTTCTGGTAGTGTATCTACAAAAGAATAAAAGATTGAACGAGACCTGGAAGTAGCGCTATCAGTTGGAAATTGATCGGGCATGTTTTGAAGGACCCTGGTAAGCATAGAAATTTTTGCTTTGCTTGATTCGGTATTTGATCCTGTAATGTTTCCCTCTGCTTTTAATTCTGATACTACATGTGCGGTCTGCAGTTTTTGTAATACCTCCTGAACATCATTTTCAAATTGCTTTGTCGAAAGAAGGTAGGAGTTGTATAACCAGTAACATTGGAATAGAAAGATTCCGGCAAGCGAGCAGGCAACAATGAGTACAATAAACCGAATTCTTTTTGATAACATTTCGAAATCTATAAGGTAGTAGCAAAGATATGATAATCATGCTTTTACAAGCGATCTGATAACACTCATTAACACTGGTTAACACTATTTAACACTACCGTCTTTAGTTAACGTTATTTAACACTCATTTTCCTGCTAAAGCTGTTGTCTCGCCATAGTTTTGATATACAGACCTTAAAAAAGAAGACAATGAAAACAAAAGAAATGTTAATTGCATTTGCGCTGATTACGCCAATAATCTTTACAAATTCGAGTGCCTTTGCCCAAGTCAAAGATCCTGTTCTGGCCGAAATCAGATATGACTTTACTCATGTAACAGACACTAATCATCGGGATAAACCCAAAAAAGAAGAAATGGTTCTTTATATCGCCAAAAACTCAAGCTTATATAAAAGCCAGAGTCTGGCTACTAAAACCGAAGAAGCTTTAAAACAAATGAAGGAGTTTAGCAGTGGAAATGAAGGAGGGCATCAGATGCTTGCTTTTAGTTCACCAAATCTTACAAACGAAGAGATTTATAATTTTCATCAGGACAAGAAAATGCTGCTGATAGATAAGGTTGGACTTACTGCATATAGTATACCTCAGCAATATCCCTCAATTGATTGGCAGATCAGCAATGAAACAAAAGAAATTGGAGGTTATAAATGTCAAAAAGCGATAGCCGCATTTCGGGGACGAAATTATACTGCATGGTTTACGGCAGAACTTCCATTTCCATATGGTCCCTGGAAATTGAATGGTTTGCCCGGGTTAATTCTGCAAGCAGAAGATGATAAGAAAGAAGTGGCATTTAATTACGCCGGATTTGATAAAAAAGAAGAAGGATTGGTAAATATTGACCTTCAGAAAGGGATAACTGAAACAACTTCAGCTGATCTTGCGAGAGCAAAAAAAGTTTTTGAGAAGAATCCAGGTGGTAATATGTTAAGGAATATGCCAATTCCGGCTGGTGCAAATGTGCAAACAAAAATGGTTTTTAAAGATGAAACAGGCAAGGAGATGACCAAAGAAGAGATGGATGCTAAAATGAGCATGTCAAATAAAATGAATGGAAAGCCAGTATTTAATAATCCATTAGAATTATCCAATAAATAATGAATAGTATCAGATTGCTAATTAGTGTTTTGTTGTGTTGCCTGACCTTTTCCGCATATTCACAGCAGCGCCAAATAAAAGGTATATTAAAAACAAATACAGGCAAACCTGTGGCTTATGCAACGGTGACAGTTAAGTCGCAGAATCAAAGTATTTTAACCTTTAAAGCTAGCGATGTTGAAGGGAACTTTTCACTGTTGCTACCTGATACAGTTAAAATAACGGAGTTGTTTATTGAAGTCAATTACCTTGGTTATAAAAAGTCTGTCACACCAATAGCACAGGGAAAAGTAAGCTATGAAATATTGATGGAGGAACAAGTAATAGACCTATCAGAGATTGAAATAAAAAGCAGGCCCAGAATCCGTTCCAGTGGAGATACATTGAGTTATGATGTTGGATCTTTTGCCAAAGGAGAAGACCGTACTATTGGCGACGTGATAAAGCGAATGCCCGGTATGGAGGTAAACGAAAGCGGCCAGATAAAGTATAATGGTAAGGACATATCTAACTTATATGTTGATGGAGATGACCTTCTGGATGATCGTTATGGAGTGGGTACCAAAACCATTCCGAATGGCATGGTTCAGGATGTAGAGGTAATGCAAAACCACCAACCTAACAAAGTGCTTAAGGGTAAGGCGCTGAGCGAGGATGTTGCCCTTAATCTTAAAATTAAAGATACTGCCAGACTAAAGCTGGCCGGACAAATAAAGGTAGGAGCCGGATTACCTGGGCAATACGACGAGGAAATCAACTCGATTTTATTTAACAAGAAATACAAGATGCTAAATGTGCTTAAGGGAAATAACACCGGAACTGATCTGGCTCCTGAACTTACCGCATTTAATCAGCCGGGTATGCGATCAAATCTGGGGAACTCCCGTCCATCACCTCTGCTGTCCACCGGAACAGTCGGGGTGCCGGAACTTCCTACAAATCGCTATTATTTCAACAATTCAGGGTCTTTAAATGCTAATAATCTATTTAATATCTGGAATGGCTGGCAATTGAAAACAAATGCGAGCTTACTAGTGGACAAAAATAAAATGGACTATTTAAGTGTCAATGAAACCTATATAGGTCAAGATACGATTAACTATACAGAACAACAGTCTATTGAAAAAAGCCCCTTTATTGCTGATCTTTCCGTGCGACTTGAAGCGAATAAGGATAAGTATTATTTCAATAATTCACTAAAGCTTGGATACAATAAACAGGTGGGAAGGGGAGCCCTGTTAAATAATAATTTGAACATGGGACAATATTTTAAAAGCCAGGTTGCCGATTTTTCTAACCGCTTGCAGTATATACCAGCCATTGGTAAAAACAATGTAATTAGTTTGAACTGGTATTTGAATTACTTTAACAATCCACAAACATTAAATATAAACCCTGGAATTAATGCCGATGTTTTCAATGGCGGATTGGCTTACAAAGGAATCAATCAATATGTAGAGACACCTACATGGTTCAGTAATGCATCGATAGGTGTTCGGTTTTCAAAAGGATTAATTAAGCAAAATTATCAGTTTGCCGTCCAAAATGAATGGCAGGAACTTAACTCTGAACTCAGATTTAATCAAATAGATGGGCAGAAAACGCCATATATTGGAAATCCGGACAATCATGTAGAATGGACTCGTCATCAAACATATCTGAATAGCAATTATGAATTGAAAAAGGGGAAATGGGAAACCATATTATCATTGCCACTTTCTCTGCAGTACATTGCCTATCGGGATTCGGCCTTCGGCCTTAGTGAAAAAAAGAACCGCTTTTTGTTTAATCCCAGCTTCAGAACAAAATATTATATTCAGGCTGAAGATTATTTGTCAGCAAATTATGCTTACACTAACCAGACAGGTAACATAAATGGAATTTATCATGGAACCATTTTAACAAACTATCGCAGTTTGGAAGCCAACAATGCTATTTTACAAGAGCAACACGCGCATAATTTTGGTATGAACTACAATTTTCAGCGAACTATTAGTATGCTTTATATTAATGCAGGTATCTCTTATACCAAAGCTACCTCAAACACCATCGCCTCAAGAGAGATAACCAATAATATATCAAGTACAGTATTGCTACCTTATACAAACGATGTGAGTGCATTTAGTGCAAGTGCGGGGTTTAGTAAATACGTCTTTGCACTAGGGGCAACAACAGGTGTTAAAGCATCATGGGGTACCACACGTTTTAATCAGTTTCTCAATGAAACCTTGTTACCTTACAAGAATATTTCCTTTACCATTCAGCCAAGTGTAGAGGCTCGCTTATGGGATCAGATCAGCTTGAAATATGAAGGCTCAGGGTCGTGGATTACAAGCAACCCCTTAAACAGTACTTCTGAGGGTAATCAATATAGCCAGCGGATACGTCAATCTGATCAAACATTTAGCTTGGGTTATTCTCCTGTTAAAAATACATTTTTGCGCTTCAGCGGCAGACATCAGTATACCAGTCAGCAGCAAACGGAGGATATTCGCTACTTCTTTGCCGATGCTAACATTCGGCATAGGATTCAAAAATGGCGGATAGATATTGAACTGGATATCACAAATCTTGCAAATATTAAGGCATATGATACCTATAGTTTATCAGCTAATCAGTTTGGGTATAACCATTATAATCTAAGAGGAATGATGGCAGTACTGAAGTTTCTATTTAATCTTTAGATCGCTGGGAGACTCTGCCACTTTTTTAAGTTCCTGCAGAGCAGCCTCCCAGCCACTAACTGCATCACCAAACTCCGCATCTGTCAATTCCTCTAATAATTCCTCGGTAGCATGGAGTATAGTATGGTCATGTTTAAACATAGTGGTATAGCTGATCACAGAAGACAGTTCCTGCATATCCTTGCCCGTAAATAATTCATGTTTAAGATATTCACCTGGCCTGTAGTCTAGCAGCCTGCCGTAAGTGATCTGGGTTCCGGAAAGATTTTGCCATCCAAAAAAAGAGCCCGGATTCCAGTCAGTTTTATATATCCCGCCCAGCTTTCGGGTAATTAATGGATTGGTAAATACCTTCCATACTTTATCAGGAGTAGTGTTGATCAGGACAGATTTTTCTATGCGCATCAGTTTTAAAATAAAGGTAAAATTCTAAATCAAGTTTAGTTATTTTTACAACAAATCAAAACCATGATCATTAGATTTTTTTTATAAAATGTCAAAAGCACCGCTCATTGAAGGAACATTTCTACTGGAGAAAATACCGGGCAAAGGTGGCTGGACTTATTTGAGGCTGCCTGGAGTTAGCTCAGATTATAGAGGTAAATTCGGAACTGTGAAGGTGAGTGGCACTATTGATGATTATGAATTGATCAATTATGGATTGATGCCCATCAGAGATGGCGGACTGTTCCTTCCAATAAAAGCAGAGATCAGGAAAAAGACAGGAAAAAAAGAAGGTGATAAAGTATCCGTGCTATTATACGCAGATGCTGAAGATATACCTATGGCAATGCCTGAAGATCTTTTAGTATGCTTACAGGATGAACCTGAAGCTTATCAAACTTACCAGAGCTACACTGAAACTGAACGCAAAGCTTTTCTGGATTGGATTGGGGAGGCAAACCAGGACGAAGTACGGGTACGGCGCATTGCTCAAACCATCGATTTGCTGCTAAGCAAACAAAAAAGGTAATTTAATAGAGATATGAAAGACTATATTTTTGAAATTCAACTGAAAGTAAGGGACTATGAATGTGATATACAAGGCGTAGTAAATAACGCAGTTTACCAGAATTATTTGGAGCATGCAAGGCATGAGTATCTTCATTCGAAGGCAATTTCGTTTAAGGAGCTTACAGAACAAGGCATTTTGCTAATGGTGTCCAGAATAGAAATGGATTTTAAGAATTCATTGACTTCAGGAGATGTTTTTTCTGTGAAGCTGTGGATTGAAAGACAAGGGGTAAAAATGGTGTTTTTTGAAGATATCTACCGGCTGTCAGACAATGCGCTTTGTCTTAAGGCTAGAGTAGAGGCAATAGCAAAAATAGATGGTAAGCTAACACGAGGTGAGGTCTTTGAAACTTTAAATCTATAAAAAACAGGGAATAATGAATAAACATCAGGCTTTGACCGCTTGGGCCGCTGCTTGTGCTGAACGTGTGCTATTTGTTTTTGAAGAGGCCAGTCCTTTTGACAAAAGACCACGTGAGGCAGTCGCTGCTGCCCGTTCATGGATTCGCGGAGAACTCAAAATGACTGAAGCAAGAAAATTCGCTTTTGCTGCACATGCGGCAGCGCGAGAGGTGATTGATATCCAGGCTATCGCTGCTGCCAGATCTGCTGGGCATGCAGCCGCTACCGCTCATGTGCCTGCTCATGCTAAATATGCTGCATCATATGCACTTAAGGCAGTAAAAGATATTGAGGATGAAAAGGAATGGCAACAGAAATATTTTCCTGATAACCATTAAATGATTTTCTTAACCCCTGGAATCAGTAAAATAAATGATCCAAGTACAAAGCTGCCTAAAACTACTAATGGTGCTACAACCAGCAGTTTTATTGCAGGTTCAATGGCCCAATTTCTTGCCGCCAGCGTAAAACCAACTACTACTAGCGGATGAAAAATATACACAGCAAAACTACTCCGTGATAGTTTAGCGAGCATTGCAGAAGAAGTGTTCCAACTCCTTTTCCCTTTAATTAATAATGCAGTTAGGATAGAAACACCAATCCATTGTTCCCACACAGCGTATAATAATGCCTGCCAATGAAGACCCCCGGAAAACCAGGGAGAAGGTGTATCTAGTTTAAATTTAATAATAAAAAACACTGGATAAAACAATAAACATAGCCAGGCAGATGTTTTGAGTTGTTTGCCTGTTTTATCAGAAAGTCCATCAAGCCAGTTGTTTTTGGCCGCTAACAATCCAATAATAAATAATGCAATATATTGCGAAAAGTGCCCTAATTGAAATCCGATTGGTTCAAGAACCCATCCAACAGGAAATATGATTCTGACCAAAAAACTAATTATTCCTAATGTTGCAGCAAACAATAATATGCTACGTGAGTTTGGCGCTGCCAGGTTTTTTTTGAAACTAATTATAAATGCTTTTTTTGTCGCCACATAAATTAGGGTAAAAAGGAGTAATGCTGCCACAAACCATGTAACGCCTAATTCGATCCAGTGATCATATCCGCTCAGATATTCAAAATAGTTAATATGATGCTCGTTTGCAAAATAGTAGACAAGATAGCTGACGAATGGTGAAAGAATAAAGGAATAGAATAATATAGGGATTCCTAACCTGACCAGACGGTCTTTAATAAATTTTGCTGTCCCTTTTTTAGAATAAGAAGAGTAGGTAAAATAGGCTGCCAACATGAAGAAATAACCCATAAAAAAGGACTGATTTAAGCTTACGAACATTATCATAGGAATACGTGCTCCTATAACAGTAGTTTGTTCATTATAATACCAGCCATCAGAAGAACTATAAGCAATAAAAGTGTGATGAAGCACAACTAATATTGTTAATAGAACTTTAATATTCTCTATGTATAATAATTTGTTTGATGAACCAGAATCCTGATTCAAGGTGACAGGTACAGTTGACATAATAAATTGGCTTAATGTTATTGATGACAAACGTACAACAAGAAGAAACAGTTACATGTGGTTATGTTACAAGTAACTAGCTTTTGTGATGAACAACAAGCTTAAGCGATATATTTGTTGCGAAGCTGCTGATAATAGTTATTGAAACTTTCGATCTGTTTTCTGGAAACAGGAACCTTTATAGTAGTTTCATGAAAAGACAATAGGTAACCCTGCGAGTTTCCGGATACTTTTTCAACCTTAAACATGTTTACTAAATAGGTTCTGTGACACCTGAAAAAGTTCGGATAATCTGTTATTTGAGCTTCAAATTGAGTTAAAGAAATCCGCTTTACTTCTGTAGTAATTTGATTGCCGTTTGTTTTCGTCAATTCAATATAATTGCCATCTGCTTTCACAAATAGCAATTGGTCTATATCCAGGCTAAAATTATCTTGTTTAACCTGAGTGTTCACATACAGTTTTGACGCAGCATCTGTTGTTTTTGATTTAATATTTAGCTGAATAAATTGCAACACAAACGGTGAGCCTTTTTTCGATTCAAAATAGAAGCTGGATAATCTTAGGAAGAAATAGAAAAAAATACCCGCAACAAAACAGTTTCTGATTTCTTCCCATAGATAATGCCACGACCAGTTGTTTGTATTGTTGTATATCAGGTCACGCATAAAGAAACTTGATAACCCTGCTAAAAGAAGGATGACTCCAATCTGTAAATATTCCTCAAACAAAGTCCAGTTTTCGGATTGATATTTTCTTTTTCTAATATAATTGAGCCCTCCAAAATAAACCAATAGGATTAATGCAGGTGATAATGCGTGGAGAAAACAAATAAAAAAATAATGCATTCTCAATTCCGGATCATAGACTCCAAAAGGTTTAAATAATAAAAGGAATATCAGAATAATAGCAAAAACAATACCTGCACTTTTAAGCAAATTTTCAGATTGATATCTGGTTGGATAATCAATATTATTAATCAAATGGGCTTTATTGATGTAAAATCTCATTCCTGAAAGTGCTTTAGCTTGGCACTAAAATTACGTAAAATCTAGTGTTTTAGGTTTTTTTGCTCATGTAACCTGAAATACAGATTTAATAAGTCTGGTATGTATAAAAAAAGACTGACTAAATAGAATGAAAAAGGCAAAAAAAAACCTATTTCGTGATGAAATAGGTTTTTAAATCTGGTGATCCCGCTGGGATTCGAACCCAGGACCACTACATTAAAAGTGTAATGCTCTACCAGCTGAGCTACGGAATCATTTTCTCATCAAACTAAAACCTCAAATCCTGAAGTTTTTTGGTGATCCCGCTGGGATTCGAACCCAGGACCACTACATTAAAAGTGTAATGCTCTACCAGCTGAGCTACGGAATCATGCTCCTTTTGTTTGATGAGGGTGCAAAGATAGGATTATAAAATTATTCTGCTAAATAAATTGAGAAATATTTTTAATTATTTTGAAGTATTTAGCTAACTCTTTAATTCTCATTACAGTGCGTTTTCCTGCTTTCTGGAAATAACTTTATTTAATCCTTTTCATTACAATAGGATCGGGGATATCTACTATCAAAGGCACCTTTTCTACGGTAACAAAGCTAGAGTCTAATCCAAAGCCTCGCTTCTCAGAGATGCTCAAGAGTTTCAATATTCTATGGTACGACATTGTAACACGCTCAATAAACTTCAAGCTGTTTGAGTTTGAAATGATCTTCTCTAACACAACAAATCTAAAGTCGCCTGGAATCTTTTGGGCTTTTAACGATTCGTATTTACTGGTAATGTCAATTTCTCCGCTCTGCACTAATTCTTCCACCACTTTTCTGAACAATGCATTAACCCTTTGCTCAACCCTAAAACCTAGCCTAAAATCGATTCTAATCAATTTTCCCGGTATCATTTGGTCTACTTCATACTCCAAGGTGTATGGTTCGTCTGTAACGTCTACATGCAGCAACCAGTAAACATCTGCTCTTTTAGGATGTTTCTGGATAATAGAGTAAATAACTGACGATTCAATCTCGCTGTTAAAATTAGCGCTGGTAAGATATACCAGGTTAGACGAGTATTTGGCAATAGAAGCATCAGCACTTATGTTTTTAATCAGCTGATAGAAATCCTGAATGTCAACAAACTTCATGTATCTGTTTCTAATTCTACGCCCGTTGTGCCAAGTCCACATAACCGAGAACAATGTTATACCCAGAATTAATGTAAACCATCCGCCATGCAGAATTTTTGCTGCATTACCTGCCAAAAATGTCAATTCAATAACACCATAGATCAACAAAAATATTCCTATTAAATACCTTGGAACCTTTTTCCTTAAAAGGAATACAGAAACCAAAATAGTAGTCATTAGCATGGCAACTGTAATAGATAAACCATAAGCTGCTTCCATATTAACAGATTTCTGGAAAATCAGTACAACAATTATACAACCAACCATTAATATCCAGTTCATAGAAGGAACATACAACTGGCCTTTCTGCTCACTCGGATAATTAATTTTAACCTTTGGCCAAAGGTTAAGCCTAACAGCCTCAGCAATCAGTGTAAATGAGCCTGAAATAAGGGCCTGACTGGCAATAGCCGCCGCAACAGTTGCAATCGCAATACCGTATATCAGGAACCAATCCGGCATTAAATGATAGAACGGATTTACGTCACCCAGATGTTTGCCTTGTAAATTCCATAACCAAACGCCTTGTCCCATATAATTTAATATCAAACATATTTTCACATAGATCCAGCTGATCCTGATGTTTGAGCGCCCACAGTGACCTAAATCTGAATACAGGGCCTCAGCTCCCGTAGTACATAGAAATACCGCTCCAATGATTAAAAAGGCCTCAGGATTGGTAGTAAGAATATGATACGCATAATAAGGATTAATTGCCTTTAATATCACAGGCAACTCCATAATATGTACAAAACCTAAAACAGCGATCATGGTAAACCAAAGCCACATAATAGGACCAAAAGCCTTACCAACAAGCGAGGTTCCGAATTGCTGCAAACCAAACAGAAAAATAATGATGGCCAGCACAATGGGAACAGTAGGCAAGTCATGATAGATAAGTCCCAACCCTTCAATGGCGGCCGAAACGGTAACCGCAGGGGTCATTATGCCATCGGCAAGCAAGGCTGCCCCACCAACCATAGCCGGTATGATCAGCCATTTGGCTTTTCGCTTAACTAAAGAAAAAAGAGAGAAAATCCCACCTTCACCTTTATTATCAGCCTGTAAAGTAATAATAACGTATTTGATGGTGGTTTGTAAGGTAAGTGTCCAAACTATACAGGATAAACCTCCTAAAATAAGATCTTGTGTAATCAGTCGATCTCCGATAATTGCTTTAAATACATATAGGGGAGAAGTACCAATATCTCCATAGATAATACCTAAACTGATTAGTAATCCTGCAGCACTTAGCTTTTGAATGTGTTTATGATGGCCCATGGCTTTTTAAAAAATATTGCGGCAAATGTATGAATAATCTATAACGAAAAAACCCCGGAAGAAAATTAGCCGTAAAGCCAAGATTCTTACCGGGGTTAGGTGAAATAATCACCTCTCCGTACAAATCGTTTTTTATGGATTCATCTTAACAAGATCAGCATTGTAAAGTTTGTCTGTAACCCCTTTTAATTTGGCTGCAGGCACTTTAATCACTTTTCTGTCGTAAGTCATTAACCCATTGGTTTCTTGCTCAACATCAGTAGTTTGGGTATATACAGCTGCCGAAAGTCCTTTTTTAATTAATCCTTCCATTTCAGTCATAAATGAAGCGTATTTATCAAATAATTCATCTGCGGTCTTAAATGTCTGATATCCCCAGTTATCTTTTTCTTTCCAGGTATGTCCCGGTACAGGTAAACCTAACCCACCATATTCACCTAAAACAATGGCATGAGTTGGGCCAAAAAGGTCAGGTCTAGGCATTCTAGGATTAGGATAGTGGTGTAAATCAACAATATCACCGGTTACAACGTGGTTACCGCCACTGGCACTGTTTACCAGGCGCGAAGGATCTTTTTGTTTAGTCCATTCTGCAATTTCCTTGGTTTTAAATTGTCCCCAGGCCTCATTAAATGGAGTCCACACAACAATACTAGGGAAGTTATGTAAATCATCCATGATCTTGTTCCATTCCTTGCGGTATATTGCTTCAGATTCTGCAGAGCGGTCTTTATCTGTACCACCCATTGTACCTAAATTAGGTTCCCATTGGTTACCCAAATCTCCACTTGGCATATCCTGCCATACTAAAATACCTTGTTTATCACATTCATAATACCAGCGTGCAGGCTCCACTTTAATGTGCTTACGGATCATATTAAAGCCCATTTCTTTGGTTTTAATAATATCGAATTTCAAAGCCTCGTCGGTAGGGGCAGTATATAAACCATCTGGCCACCATCCCTGATCTAATGGTCCATATTGAAATACAAACTTGTCATTCAGCAACATTCTTTGGATGCCGTTAGCATCCGGACCCATTGATGATTTACGCATAGCGAAGTAACTCTTAACCTCATCAACTGGTTTTCCATTACGTATCAAAGCAACTTTTAAGTCGTATAAGAATGGGCTTGCTGGCGACCATAGTTTCGGATTCGCAATAACTAATGTAGCTGCCTCCGTGGCATCTACCTCTTGCTCAGAAACCTTCGATGCACCATCAAAGGCAGTAATCCTTAATTTATCACCAGCTTGTGCAGCTTGCACATCTGCAGAAACAGTTAAAGATTTAGCATCAATATCCGGCGTTTGTTTGGTCGAAGCGATATAGCTGTTAGCAACACTTTCTAACCATACTGTTTGCCATATTCCGGTAACTGGTGTATACCAAATACCTTCTGGTTTTATTTGTTGTTTTCCTCTAGGTTGTGGCCCATTATCCGTTGGATCCCAAACACTAACAGTTAGTTCTTGTTTGCCGCCTTTTTTTAAGAAAGGCGTGATGTCAAAAGAAAATGGATCAAATCCACCTTCATGCGTACCAACTTTTTTCCCGTTTAAGTAGATTTCCGATTTCCAGTCCACCGCACCAAAATGCAATAAAATGGTATTTTTCATGTTAGAAGGCACCGAAAAGCTGGTTTGGTACCATAGCAAGCTATCTTTACCAACAGTTTTACCTACACCAGATAAAGATGATTCAACTGCAAAAGGAACTAATATTTTACCTTGATAGGCTTTAGGCTCGCTTTCGTTTTTGTGGTTGATAGCGTAGTTCCATAAACCATTTAAATTTTTCCAGTTATTACTGCGTACCAATTGTGGTCGCGGGTACTCAGGAAGGGGGTTTGCAGGATTTAATTTTTCCGCCCATGGCGTAGAGATCTTTCCGGGCACCGGTTTCCAGTTTTGTGCTTGTGCTGATGCGATCAGCGACTGGGAAAGGCATAGCCCGATTAAGTAAGAAAATAATTTCATAAATGAATACTTGGTTTAATGATTTGTGTGTTCCTCCCTGCTTAACAGGCCGAACGAATATTCAAATAAAGCAATTATGTTTTGACAAATCGGCTCAAAATTTATTCAAATCGTCGCAATTTGATTTGAAATTAATTAATTTGGCCCATTCAAGAACCCCCTGGTAATTGTAACGTTAACCATTTACAAACTAAACTTGAAAAAGCTAACCACAACTGCTCTTTTCCTATTTGTTTTTTTAAACCTTTTAAAGGCACAGCCGTATTATTTCAGGCATTATCAGGTAGAACAAGGTTTGTCTTACAACTCCGTATTTAGCATTGTACAAGATTCAAAAGGTTTTTTGTGGTTTGGAACAAAAGATGGCTTAAACAGGTTTGATGGATATAGTTTTAAAGTATTCCGTAGCAAACCAGGCGATACTACCAGCCTCAGAAATAATGTGATCAGGGCAATTTTTGAAGATGCAAGAAAGCAACTTTGGGTAGGCACCTCAAATGGCTTGTATTGTTATAACGATACCACACAACAATTTAAGCTAGTACCAATAACACTTAACAAAGGCGTTTGGGATATGAAAAGCCACGGTAATGGCGATATATGCTTTATTGCCGATCGTAAACTCTACAAGTATAACAGGAGTAGGCGCACCTTCGAAGAGTTTAGTAAACATCAGGATTTTGAAGCTACGGCAACTACATTTTCAAGTGATGGAACACTATGGGTATCATCACCCGAGGGGTTAATCAGAAAGTATAATAAGGCAGAGGATAGCTTTACATCATTTAACCTTTTTAAAGATTCACCACCCGTTATCTCCCATTGGATAGATAAAATATATGCTACTGCCTCTAATTCTATTTTAATAGGAACTTCACATCAGGGCGTAAAATTGTTTGATCTTGCTACTTTGAGTTATAAAGATATTTTAACCTTTAATAAGGATAAGACAAGTATTTATGCCAAGAACTTTATTCACAATAGTGGAGATGAATATTGGGTAGCAACAGAGTCAGGTGTATTTGTTTACAATTTAAAAACAGGGAAATGTACCAACCTGCGTAAAAATCCAAACGACTGGTATGCCATATCAGATAATGCGGTTTATACCTTTGCTAAGGATAAAGAAGGTGGTATTTGGGTAGGTACTTATTTTGGCGGGGTTAATTATTATCCAAAACCATTTACCTTCTTCGATAAGTTTTTCCCACAAAACAATAAGCGGTCACTTAGTGGAAGTGCCATACGCGAGATCTGTAACGATAAATTCGGGAACTTATGGGTGGGTACAGAAGATGCCGGAGTAAACAAGATTTCGCCTAATGGAGATTTCACAGCCTTTATTCCTGATGGATCTAAAACCAGTATTGCTCATACGAATATCCATGGTTTAAAAGCCATCGGCGACGAATTATGGATAGGAACATATGAGCAGGGGTTAGACATATTAGATATAAAATCGGGCAAAGTAATCAGGCATTACGACAAAGGAGATGCCCCAAATGCGCTTAAAAGTAACTTTGTTGATTGCTTTTATCAAACCCGTTCCGGAAATATTCTGGTTGGTACTGCCGATGGGTTGCATCGTTATAATAAAACCACACGGGATTTTACCCTAATTAAAGAGGTTCCGCAAAATTTCCATTATACAGCGATTACAGAAGATGCTGATGGCACGATCTGGACAGCAACAATAAGCGGTGGCCTTTTGTATTTTAACCCTAAAACGAATAAACATGGTTTTTATAGAAATGTTGCGCAAAACGAAAACAGCTTAAGTGATAACTTTGTAAACGGGGTATTCATCTCTGCTGATAAAACACTGTGGGTGACCACGGAAAATGGTTTAAACCAATTCAATCCTGTAGATAAAACATTTAAACGATACGGCACTAAGGATGGCTTCCCAAGCGATGTTTTCTATAAAACAGAAGAGGATAAGGTAGGTAATTTATGGATCAGTTCCTCTAAAGGACTAATCTGCTATAATCCCAAAACAAAGAAAATAAGGGTATACACCACAGCCAACGGATTGTTGAGCGATCAGTTCAATTATAACTCGTCATTTCAGGATGCCAGCGGCCAGATCTATTTTGGTAGTGTAAATGGTTTGGTAAGCTTTAACCCTTCACAATTCAAACAGAACACTATTGTACCTCAGGTTTACATTACAGGCTTCCAGGTATTTAATCAGGAATTGTTGATCAATGCAGAAGGCTCTCCGCTTAAAAAATCAATATCCTATACAGATCAAATCAACCTTAATTATGATCAGTCTACCTTTAGTATTGATTTTGCAGCACTTGCGTATACCGATCATGAAACTGCAGAATATGCATATAAGCTAGAAGGGGTTGATAAAGATTTTACCTATCTAAAAAAGAACAGAAGGGTGTTCTATACCAAGCTTAGCCCGGGTAAATATACCTTTCTTGTTAAGGGTGCTAACAGCAGTGGCGTATGGAATGAAACCCCAAGGGAACTGATCATAGAAATATCTCCTCCATTCTGGTTAAGTGGTTGGGCTTATTTGTTTTATCTATTGTTATTTATTGCTGCAGTTTATGCTTTGGTGGTGTACACCAACAATAAAATTAAATTTAGAAACAAGAGGCGGATAGAGCAGCTGGAGAACCAAAAAGAAAGGGAAATTTATGAGGCTAAAATTGAATTCTTTACGCAAATCACACATGAGATAAGAACACCACTTACCTTAATAAAAGGACCATTAGAAACAGTCATAAAAAAATATGCCCCGGTTCCAGAGGTGCTTAACTATCTGCTTACGATGGAAAAAAATGCAGACAGGCTATTACATCTAACTAACCAACTGCTCGATTTCAGAAAGATAGAGTCTAAGGAATATAGCCTTAACCTCATGAAAAGCAACATCAGCGAAATCTTAAGAGAGCATTACCTAAGGTTCAAAAATGCAGCTGAAGAAAAGCAGATCCACTTTCAACTCAATTTACCACACACAGAGTTTTATAGCAAAGCAGATGCCGAAGCACTTAATAAAATTTTAAGCAATTTACTAAGCAATGCCATTAAGTATTCCGATAAAAGAGTAGATATATTGCTGCTTAGTACTGATCCTGACTCTAACCAGTACGCTATAGTGGTTAAAAATGATGGTTTTTTAATCCCGGAAGAAATGAGGGAAAGAATCTTTGAATCTTTTGTCAGGTTAAAGGAAACATCCAATCAAATCGGTACAGGTATAGGCTTGGCACTTGCACGCTCTTTATCCAGGTTACATGGTGGTACTTTAACATTTCATGCCGATGAAAATGAAATGAATGTATTTGAAGTAAAATTGCCCTATTACCCAACTAACGAACCCATTGAAGAAAAATCAGTTCAACAGGAAATTATTACCGTCCCGGTTTATAAGGAAGTAAGCCCAGAAATTGAAAATACAATTCAAGAAGCTAAACCACTGATTTTGCTGGTTGATGATAATGCTGATATTCTCCAGTTCATTGCTAAAGAACTCAGCTCTACGTACAATTGCATTACTGCGGCTAATGGTCAGATAGCGCTTGATATGATAAAAGAGCACTCTGTGCAACTGATCGTTAGCGATGTAATGATGCCGGTTATGGATGGCTATGAACTCTGCAGGCAGATAAAAACCAATCTGGATTATAGCCATATACCGCTTATTCTTTTAACAGCAAAAAGTGCATTTCAATCAAAGATAGAAGGCTTGGAAATAGGCGCCGACGCATATATAGAGAAACCCTTCTCACCACAGCATTTACAGGTGCAAATTCAAAACCTGTTGTTCAATAGAAATCAATTAAAAGACTACTTCGTTAGGTCACCTTTAATTCATATAAAGAGCATTGCACATACTAAGCCTGATGAGATTCTTTTAGAGAAACTGAACGATTTTATCCTTAAAAACATTGCAAACCGTGATCTGGATGTAGATAAGCTTGCCGAAACATCAAACATGAGTCGGGCTACGTTTTATCGTAAAATAAAGTCCATCTCTAACCTGTCGCCAAACGAACTCATCAACATCACACGACTTAAAAAAGCGGCGGAACTACTTGTAGAAACAAATTATAAAATCCAGCAAATAGCTGATTTAACAGGCTTTACCTCTCAATCTCAATTAGGAAGGGCGTTTACAAAGCAGTTTGGCGTAACACCATCAGAATATGCTAATAATTTCATCAGGAAAAATGAATAAATTAGAGTATGAACCGCAGAACACAATATAAGTTAAGGCAACTTGGAGTAATTATAATTGCATGGCTCATTATTGGCTTTATAATGGCAGTTTACGATCATATGATATTATATACCAATAATTCATTGGGGCCATCTTCCGACTATACTTTTCTTTCATCGGTTATTAGAAACATGTTTGCTGCGCTGGTCGGCGCTCTTTTAGGCGGAAGTTTGCTCGTATTCTTTGTAAACGTAAAGTACCAGGACAAGTCTTACGGCTATACCGTACTTGCGGTAATGATATCTTTTGTACTTATTATTTTGTTCATCAACGTCTTGTTCCGTATTTTTTCTGTTCAGGATACGCACCGGCTTTTTAAAAATGGTCTTGCCTGGGGTATAGTAGTGGCTGTTACCCAATTGCTTCTGCAAATCAATAGCAAATTTGGCCATGGCACGTTCTGGAACATTGTACGCGGAAAATACAATACTCCTAGAGAGGAACAGCGCATTTTTATGTTTCTCGATATCAATTCATCCACAACAATAGCCGAACAATTGGGTGATCAAAAGTACCATGAATTTCTTAAGGACTTCTTTACAGATATTACCAACCCCATACTGGACAACAAGGGAGAGATATACCAGTATGCAGGCGACGAAGTTATTGTGGCCTGGAAGTATGAGGACGGGATTGAAAACAGCATGTGTGTACGGTGTTTTTTCGATATTAAGACCTACATTAACAATATAAAAAATAAATACCTGAAGCGTTACGGTGTGGTGCCTACCTTTAAAGCCGGAATCCACTGCGGTAAAGTTGTTGCAGGCGAAGTAGGAATAATTAAGCGGGATATAACCTATTCTGGTGATGTATTAAATACAACTTCCAGGATACAGGGAATGTGTAAACAGTATGACGAGGAGGTAATTGCATCTTCAGAACTCATAAATAAGCTTCAGTTAACCAGCAGTTATATAGTAGAGACCCTTGGGTCAATAAAATTAAAAGGCAAAGAGCACGAAATGTTATTAAGCTCTGTTAAACCAATTATTTGTTCATAAAAATATCTCTTAATATGTCATTACATGCGTTGCCAATACTATCATCAATATTAGATAACGACTTTTATAAAATTACCATGCAGCAGGGGGTAACCCGTTTATTTCCTTCTGCAAAAGCACGGTATGCATTTATAAATCGGGGCAAACATTCATTTCCTGATGGTTTTGCAAAAGCATTAAGAGAGGCAGTAAATGAAATGGCCACATTACAANTAAGCAGAGAAGAAAAACACTTTTTGCAGGTAAATTGCCNGTATCTTGATCCTGTATATCTTGATTTTCTGGAAGGATACCGTTACAATCCTGAAGAAGTACACATTGCACAAAACGGAGATCAGCTTGAGGTACATGTAGAAGGCCTGTGGTACCGAACCATTTTATGGGAAGTACCATTAATGTCGCTCATTTGTGAGCTCTTCTATGTCCTTAATGATTCCCAAAGAATCTCTAACGACGAGGTAATTAACCATACTAAAGAAAAGATCGAAAACTACCGTCGTTTAGGCGTTACAGTAGCAGAATTTGGTACCCGTCGTCGGTACTCTTATCAGGTCCATAGATTGGTACTCCAGGCACTTAGCCAATACGGAGATGGTTCGTTTATAGGCACCAGCAATGTACATATGGCCATGATCCACAAAACAAAACCTATTGGAACCCATGCCCATGAATGGTTTATGTTTCATGCCGCACGTTATGGCTTTAAAATGGCCAATGCAACAGGATTGGAGCATTGGGTAGCCGTTTATCGTGGCGATTTGGGCATTGCATTATCTGATACTTATACTACCGAAGTGTTCTTTAAACAGTTCGATAAAATGTTTTCGAAGCTGTTCGATGGCGTTAGGCACGATAGCGGTGATGCACTGCTTTTTGCCGATAAAGTAATTTCGCATTACAACAGCATGGGTATCGATCCCAGAACCAAAACCATAATTTTTTCTGATGGATTGAACTATGAAAAAGTCGCACGCATTGCTGATCATTGCCGTGATAAAATCGGAATGTCATTTGGAATAGGTACAAACCTTACCAACGATGCCGGGCCTACAGCAATGAATATTGTGATTAAAATGACTGAGGCACAGCCAAAGGATGGAGAGTGGACTGAGGTTGTAAAGCTTTCTGACGAACATGGAAAGTACACAGGAACCGAACGCATGATCAATCTGGCTAAAACCATTCTGGAGATAGATTAGAAAAGAACAGTTTTACGCAACGAATTTGTTGTTATTTCTTTAAGTCGCAGGAAATTATCTAGTTTTAGTACTTAAAATAAACTAAACACATGAAATCAAAAACTTTGTTTAACTGCTGTATGGCCGTTATTATCTTTATCATTGGCAGCACATTGCAATCGATTGCCGCTGCCCCTCCAAAACAATTTTATCAAATAACGGTATATCACCTTAAAAGCAAAGCTCAGGAAGAAAGGGTTGATAAATACCTTTCAGAAGCTTATGTGCCAGCTGCACACCGACTAGGTGTTAAAACAGTAGGCGTATTTAAAGCTGCGGATATAGACACGGCTAGCGATAAAAAGATCTATGTATTTCTTGCTTTTCAATCACTAAAACAGTTTAGCGAGGTATCCCAATTGCTTTTAAAGGATAAAGAACTGGCAATTAAGGGAGCTGATTATGTAAACGCAGCTTACAATGATGCCGCTTTTGTAAGAAAGGAAAACATCATTTTAGAGGCATTTACAGGAATGCCAACATTAAAGAAACCCGTATTCAGTAATGCCAAAAGCGAGCGTATATATGAATTACGTAGCTACGAAAGTGCTTCCGAAAAGCAGCATGTCAATAAAGTTCAAATGTTTAACAATGAAGAAGTTGAAATATTTGATCGTATAGGTAGCCAGGCCGTATTCTACGGTGAAGTATTAGCTGGTAGCCGTATGCCAAACCTAATGTATTTAACCACTTACAGTGATAAAAAATCGAGAGACGAACATTGGAAAGTTTTTGGTGCCGATCCGAAATGGAAACGCGTATCAGCTTTACCTGAATATCAGAATAATGTTTCAAGAAACGATACTCAATTCATCGTTCCAACTGAATACTCTGATTTTTAAATTTTATGAATATAAAACATACAGTTTTACTGATTGTGTTACTTTGTGCAAACAGTGTATTTGCACAAAGTAAACACAGTAAAACATCGCGGTTTAAAAGCTATAAGGGTTTAATTATGGCTGGCTATCAGGGCTGGCATAACGCAGCCGAAGATGGTGCTGGCCGAGGCTGGTATCACTACCAATCTAAAGGAAAATTCGAACCTGGAAGTACAAATGTCGATTTATGGCCCGAAACAAGTGAGCTAAAAAAGGTATATCAAACATCTTTTGTACATGCTGATGGCAGTGCAGCTTATCTGCCAAGCGCCCACGATGCATCAACTGTCGAAATTCATTTTAAATGGATGAAAGATTACGGACTAGACGGCGTATTTATGCAGCGCTTTGTAGCAGAGATCAAGGGAAAGTCTGGTCGCAATCATTTCAATACAGTGCTTGGAAATGCACTAAAGTCCTCACAAAAATATGGAAGGGCAATCTCTGTTATGTACGATCTGTCGGGTACCAGAGACAGAGTTGACGTGCCGGTGCTCATTAACGATTGGAAAAACCTGGTCGACAGTATGAAAATAACCAGCCAGGGAAACAATCAAACCTATTTATACCATAACGGAAAACCCCTTGTGGTTTTGTGGGGAGTTGGATTTGGAGATAACCGGAAGTATACCCTAAAGGATGTTGCTAAAATGGTCGATTTTTTAAAGAATGATCCGGTTTACGGTGGCTGTTCAGTAATGTTAGGCGTACCCACTTACTGGCGTGAATTTGGAAACGATACAGAAAAGAACCCATTGCTTCATGAGATCATAAAAAAAGCAGATATCATTCATCCATGGACCATTGGCAGATATGGCAATGAAACTGCATATAATAAATACGCAGAGGTTCAAAAAGGAGACATCGCCTGGTGTAAGCGAAATAAGCTCGATTATGTTGGAGTTGTTTTTCCGGGCTTTAGCTGGCACAATATGAATCCAAAATCGCCGTCTAACCAAATTCCAAGAAACAGGGGCAAGTTCTTTTGGAAACAGCTCTCTACGGCCGTAAAAAACGGCGCAGAGATGCTTTATGTAGCCATGTTTGATGAGGTAGATGAGGGAACCGCTATTTTTAAAATATCTAAAAACCCACCCGTTGGCGCAAGCACTTTTGTGAAATTTGAAGAAGATATTCCTTCTGATTACTACTTATATCTTTCAGGATACGCCGGTAAAATGCTTAGAAAACAAGTTCCTTTCACAGAAGATGTTCCTTTGCCGCCAAAGCAAAAATAATTTTCCTAATTTTCCATGGATAATTAATCAAATCATTAAATGAAGGTTGCGTTAAACAGAAAAGGTTTTACATTGTGTTTTTTGTTGCTGGCTACTAGCGTATGTTTTGCTCAGAAAAAGGTTAAAAAGCAGATGGTCAGCGATAGGGCCTTTTGGCTGCAACAAATGGATAAGATGGTAAGACCCGTGCTATACGACCTCTCTAACGATAGTCTGAGGATAAAAATGCCACAGGTAACCTCTAATACCACCGATAATAAGGCACAACGAATACAAGTGCAATATCTTGAAGTTTTAGGCAGGGTTTTGAGTGGCATCGCGCCTTGGTTGCAATTAGAGGATGGTGATGCTGCGGAAAAGGATTTGCGCCAGCAGTACCGTAATATGGTGTTGAAAGGACTTGCTAATGCGCTAGATTCGAATAAAAAGGACTTTATGCGCTTTGATTTGGCAGGTCAGCAATTGGTAGATGCTTCATTTTTGTCTTTTGCTTTTATAAGGGCTCCCTGGCTTTGGGAAAATCTTGGTAAACAGGAAAAAGACCGACTGGTGAGCTCCATAAAAACCACCAGGAAATTTAAACCCGGTTTTTCAAACTGGTTACTTTTTTCGGCAATGAACGAGGCTTTTTTGTGTAAGTATGGGTTCGAATGGGATCCAATGAGGGTCGATTATGCCATGCAACAGCTAGAACAATGGTATGTTGGAGATGGACTTTATTCTGATGGACCCGTCTTTGCATTCGACTACTATAATAGCTTTGTAATTCACCCTTATCTGGCAGCAATAACTGAAATTGTCAATAAAAAAACCAATGGGTATAACGCATTATCCGAAAAAATAAAGAAACGTAATGAACGCTTTGCGGTAATTCAAGAAAGGATGATTAATACCGATGGAACATATCCCGCAACCGGCCGCTCTCTCATTTATCGTGGAGCAGCATTTCACCACCTGGCCGATATGGCATGGCGTAAAGCACTGCCAAAACAATTAACACCTGCTCAGGTACGTTGTGCACTTACAGCTGTAATCAGAAAAACACTAGAAAGCCCATCCACTTATAAAAATGGGTGGCTTTCTCTAGGGGTTTATGGCCAGCAACCGGCTATAGCAGACACTTACAACAATCAGGGAAGTCCTTATTTAAGCACCAGTATATTCCTGCCACTTGGCTTACCTTCAACAGATCCCTTCTGGGCAAACCCACCAGAAAAATGGAGTGCTCAAAAGATTTGGAGTGGCGAAGATTTTCCAAACGATCATGGTGTAGATCTAAGGTAATGCCAAAGCTAATCTGCAGCCTTAAAAACATAATTACCAGAACCGATTTCTATTAAAGCGAAACCCTTTTTAATCCCCTTAAATATAACTTCCTTATTGTTTTTTATAAGGTTTTCTCCTTCGTAGATCTTTGTATTTTCCGAGGCAGGTATATAGATTGTGGCTTTGGAGTTTACAGGCACCTCTACCTTCAGTTCAAAGTTGCTCTCAGTTTTATTCCAATCAGAAACAACGTTTCCGTAAGGGGTTTTATAGCTGGCTCTTGCATGGGTAATATTACCAACCTGTTCAGGCTTTATTTCCAGTTTATCATAAGCTATTGCATCAGCAGAAGCCTTTATGCCACCCAAGCCACTGTACAACCATTCCATCAAATGACCCAGCATAAAATGATTGTTAGATACAAAACCATAAGCCTGCCAAGATTCGGTTAGCGCAGTTGCACCATGTTCCAGCTGCCAGCCATAGCCTGGTACGTCAGATTTGCTGTTCATATCGTAAATTACATCCGAACGACCGGCATCGTCCAACACCTTAAGTACATAGCGGTAGCCAATATCGCCGGCAGTAAGACTGTTTTTTCTTCCTTTAATCTCCTTCACCAGATTAGCTATAATTGCTTCCTTATATTCAGGTTCAGCCAAATTCATATAAGCTGCCATCGCATAGGCTGTCTGACTGCCTGTTGAATATTGTTTGGTTTCTTTATTAAAGAAAGTAGTGTTAAAGGCATTTTTAACTGCTAAAGCCAAATCGCTATACTTCCTGGAGTCTTCTGTTTTACCAAGCAGCGTGGCAACTTTACTAATAATTTCAATATCATAATAATAAATAGCGGTAGCCGTAAATTTCTTTGGAGTAAGCTGTGCCTCACCCGGCGAATTAGGCCCAATATCAAACCAGTCGCCCAAACCATGATCAAGCATATGATTAGTCGCTTTGGTACCCAGATAAGCAATGTATTTCTGCATCATCGGATAGCTTTCTTCAAGTGCATCCTTATCGCCATACCATTTGTAAACATACCAGGGTAAGATCACCCCGCTGCTTCCCCATTCAGGAGAGTCACGGAAGCCACCATCAAAATGTGTGTACTCTGGTGCAATATCCGGAATCAATCCGTCAGCTGTTTGTGCCGCCATCATATCTCTGATTATCTTTCTGCACAGCGATGCTACGTTATAGTTGTACTGTACCGATCCACCCATAAGGTGAGCCTCTTCCAACCAGCCGAGTTTTTCCCGGTGCGGACAATCGGTAAAAACGCTCACCATATTACTTTTAATTGCCCAGTCTATTAACTTAAAAGTCTTGTTAAACAATTCATTTGATGAATTGAAACTGCCAATATTTTCTGCAGCATTTCTAAGGTGTAGGCTTTTTAAAGAGGTTAATACAGGTAAATTGTTTGGGTTTTCTTCTTTTTCAGGAACGGCCCCTTCAACCTGCAAATATCTAAAGCCATAGTAAGTAAAGCGTGGCTGCCATTTCTCGTTGCCTTCTCCTTTCAAAGTATAATCGTAATAATGCGGCACACCGGATGCAGATTGGTTAACAGTTCCATCCGGATTTAACAGTTCTGCAGGAGTAATCCGTACTACCGCACCCTTTTTGCCATTTGTCTCTATTGCAGGGATTGCAGAAGCATTCTGACCCATGTCGTAAACCCATATGCCCGGCTTAGGGCTCGATATTTTAACAGGAGTAAAGGTTGCAAATAGCTTTACAGGCTCTGCCGTTTGCGAGTTTAAAACAGGAGAGCCAGTTACAATAACAGCCTTTCTCCATTTCGCATCATCAAATCCTGGCTTATCCCAGTTATTCTGTTCAAGCGTTGCATTGTAATCCTCGCCACCATAAATACTGGTAGTGGTTATTGGTGATGGAGAAGTTTTCCATTGCTCATCACTAATAATATTTTCGGTACTGCCATCACTATACTCCAATAAAACTCTGCAAATTAACTTTGGGAATCCATAAGCGCCCGTGAGTTTTCTGTATCGATCATCTCTTGGTATAAAATAAAAACCATTACCAAGTATAACACCTATAGTATTATCGCCTTTTTTGAGCTGATCTGTTATGTCAAACGTTACATATAAAGCATGTTTATCATATTGAGTCCACCCGGCATCCAAAATATGGTCACCTACTTTTGAACCATTAATGCTAAGATCGAAATGACCCAATCCTGAGATAAATGCTGTTGCGTTTTTAAGTTTTCTTTTTATTGAAAAATCTCTTCTAAAGAGTGGGAGGATGTCATTTTGTGGAGCAAAATCACCCCGTAAGTGTATTGCCGGTACAATACGTTCAGCGGCGGGTAATTCTTCATAAGCAATCCATTTTGCCCCAAGCCAGTCGCCGCTGTTCAATAAGCCCATTCGCCACATCGCTGTCTTGCTCCATAAGGAGACATTGCCGTGGTTATCCCATATTTTTACCTTCCAATAATAGGTTTTTGCAGGTTTTAAGGCCTCGCCTTTATAGGAGATTTGGATGGATTGGTTGGAGTTGACTTTTTTTGAGTCCCAGATATTGCCAATGTTCTTGTCAAGGCTAGCCTGATTGTCGGCAACCAGTATCTGCCATGCAATTTGCTGTGTGTTTCTTTGTTTGGTATCTATAATCCAGCCTAGTCTAGGGCTTTTAGATGCTACACCAAGCGGGTTATTGGCATATTCACAAGTTAATGTGCCCGTTGTTAGAATCTCTTTGGCATGCGTTGTAAATGGGGAATAGCAAATGGATACAAGCAAAATAAGCGATAACAGTTTCTGTTTCATATAAATAAAAATGCAGGTTCTTTTACTCATATCAAAACATTTATATCATTTTTGCATGAGGATTTGATTTTTTATAATGATGATGGATAAACAAGAGTATGAAGAAAGCGTAATACTTGTTGATGAGCATGATAGCGTAATTGGAACAATGCCAAAAATGGAAGCACATTTGGCAGGAAAGCTTCACCGTGCGTTTTCTGTGTTTGTTTTTAATACCAATGGCCAGTTGCTTTTGCAAAGAAGGGCGGATGATAAATATCACTCAGGAGGCAAATGGACCAATACATGCTGCAGTCATCCCAGATTAGGAGAAGAGACACTTGATGCGGCAAACCGCAGATTAAATGAAGAGATGGGGATGGAATGCAAACTTGAATACGGTTTTAATTTCACCTATCATGCAGAACTTGCAGATGGCATTTCGGAGAACGAGTACGACCATGTTTTTTTCGGAATAAGCAATCAGTTACCTCATCCAAATCCCGAAGAAGTATCTGAATTCCGATATGTTAATATGACCGCTCTAAAAGAGGATATAGAAGCCAGCCCCGAAATTTATACCGAATGGCTGAAGATATGCTTTGACAGGATTATAGAATATTATAACAGATATCTTTTTAAAAAACCTTAATATTGCCAATCAAAAGAAAAATAGATTTATGATTATAGAACCTAGAATGCGCGGGTTTATTTGCCTTACGGCACATCCAAAAGGATGCGAGCAAAATGTAATAAACCAAATCAACTATGTAAAGTCAAAAGGTGAAATTGAAGGTCCTAAAAAGGTTCTTGTAATTGGCGCCTCTACAGGATTTGGATTAGCATCAAGAATAACAAGCGCGTTTGGATCTGGCGCTGCCACCGTTGGTGTTTATTTTGAAAAACCACCTGCACCGGGTAAAACGGCTTCGCCGGGATGGTATAACACCGCTGCATTTGAAGAACAGGCTCAAAAAGCCGGCTTATACGCTAAGAGTATAAATGGTGATGCGTTTTCTACTGAAATAAAACAAAAAGTAATTGACCTGATCAAAGCTGATCTGGGACAAATTGATCTTGTAGTTTATAGTCTGGCATCTCCTAAAAGAGTACATCCAATAACTGGTGTAGTTCATAATTCGGTTTTAAAACCAATTGGCGAGACCACGTTTACCAACAAAACTGTCGATTTTCATACCGGAGTAGTTTCTGAGGTTTCTATTGCCCCGGCTAATGAAGAGGAAATAGAAAATACAGTTGCCGTTATGGGTGGCGAAGATTGGGGTATGTGGATTGATGAATTAAAAGCGGCAAATTTATTGGCTCCAGAGGCAATTACTGTAGCTTATTCATATATCGGCCCTGCGGTTACTGAAGCGGTTTACCGTAAAGGAACTATCGGCAGAGCCAAAGATCATTTAGAAGCTACTGCTTTTGCAATATCTGACAAACTGAAAGACATTAATGGAAAAGCATTTGTTTCTGTAAACAAAGCATTGGTTACTCAGGCAAGTTCTGCTATACCGGTTATTCCTTTATACATTTCGTTGCTTTATAAAATCATGAAAGAGAACGGTACACATGAAGGATGTATTGAGCAGATGCAACGTTTATTTGCTGAGCGTTTATACAATAAAGATGGTATCGCTACTGATGAGCAGGGCAGAATCCGTGTAGACGATTTAGAAATGGACAGCGATGTACAAGCCAAAGTTGCTGCACTTTGGGCCGAAGCAACTGAAGAATCGCTTCCTAAAATTGGTGATCTTGCCGGTTATAAGAGAGATTTCTTAAACCTGTTCGGCTTTGATGTTGATGGTATCGATTATACAAAAGATACTGACGAGATGGTTGCTGTTCCCGGATTGGTTTAAATTTTTTTAGTGGTGTAGCGTTTGCTTGTAAATATTGGTATAGGTTATTAAAACTAATGAGATAATTATGAGAACCAAACCATTAAAACTATTGATCCTTTTTTGCTTTCTTATAGTTGCTGCTATGTTTAGCAGTTGTGAAAAGAAAACAGATGAGGATAAATTGAAAATTAGTTACGGAACATCTTTTGGTATGTGTGTGGGTTATTGTAATAGCCAGCTCTTTATTTCCAAGGCAAAAATTGAATTAAAGAAATACGAGAACAAACCGAATGCAGCTCCAAAAGTATGTACAGCAGAAATGGCAGAAACGGATTGGTCTAAACTTGCCGATAGTATTGACTTGAATGTTTTTAATCAGTTAAAAGAGTCTTATGGTTGTCCGGACTGTGCCGATGGCGGTGCTGAATGGATTCAGATAGAATATGGAGATAAGAAGCATAAGGTTACTTTTGAGTATGGAAAGGAACCAAATGAAGTTAGACCATATATTTCTACTTTGAGGGCACAGTTTGCCAGCTTTAAAGATTGTAAATAGCGATCGGAAAAGTTCAAAAAAGAGGATGTAAAAACATCCTCTTTTTTTATTTGTTTTTTACGCAAACGGTTGCATTAACTCATGCAAACGTTTGTTTGCCTTTTCGCCAAAATCCTCATTATTTTCTCTTAAAATAATTGATTAACATTGTGTTAACGGAGTAATCGCTTTCAATATCAAGCCAGTTCCTGAACCTAAACACACACCTTAAACTAAATATACTATGAAGACCAGACTAACCAGATGGGTGATGCTCGGCGTACTGCTAATCAGTTCATTATCAATGTATGCTCAGTTCAATATTATCCCTCTTCCATCAAGTATCAAAGAAAACGGAGCCTCATTTACACTTAACGGTCAAACAAAAATATATTACGAGAAAGGCTTAAAACAACAGGCAGAACTGCTTTATGCAGCACTGTCTCCTGCAACAGGGTTTGATTTCCAGATTTCAGATCAGCAAAAAGCTGCAAAAAACATAATTGTGCTAAAGATTGGCAAAGGAGGTGCTCCACTAGCCAAAACCGACGCGCTAAATAAAGAAAGCTATAAGCTAAGCGTTAAAAATGATGTAATAACAATTGAAGGTAATAGTCCGGCTGGTGTTTTTTATGGTACCCAAACGCTGTTACAAATGCTGCCTGCAGAGATTTATAACAAACAGCTTCAAAGAAAAACAGTTTGGAAAATTAAAGGAGCAGAGATTGCCGATGCCCCATCTTACGAGTGGAGGGGGATGATGCTTGATGTTGCCCGTTATTTCTTCGGAAAACATTATGTGCTTAAGCTTATCGACATGATGGCAATGTACAAAATGAACGTGTTGCATTTCCACCTTACCGACGATGCCGGATGGCGCCTTGAAATTAAAAAATATCCAAAACTTACTTCTGTAGGTGCGTGGCGAGGCGAGGGTGCAGAACGTACCGGCGGCTACTATACCCAGGAAGATATTAAAGAAATAGTAGCCTATGCTACGGCCAGAAACGTAGATGTTATTCCGGAGATCGAAGTACCGGCCCATGCCTTAGCATCGATAGCAGCTTATCCGGATTTGTGCTGTACTGGTGAACAATACACCGTTCAAACCCAACATTCTATAAGCAAAGAGATTTACTGCGTTGGTAAAGAATCAACTTTTGATTTTCTGGCCGATGTGTTTAAAGAAACCTTTGCGTTGTTTCCTTCTAAATACATTCACATAGGTGGCGATGAAGCTCAATATGACCGTTGGAAAACCTGCCCGCATTGCCAAAAAAGAAAGAAAGAGCTTGGTGTTCAAACAGAAAAAGAAATGCAGGTTTATTTTAATCAGCGCATTCAGAAAATGGTAAAAGGATATGGCAAAACCATTGTTGGCTGGGACGAGATCATTGAAGATGGTTTAAAAGATAAAGCGGTTGGTATGATCTGGCACGATCAGAAAAAAGCCTTTAAAGCCTCAGAAGCTGGTCATTATTCAGTAATGGCATTAACCGGATATTGTTATTTTGACGTTGCAGAAAGCAATATCCCGGGCGAGGTAAAAGCGGCAACATGGTTGCAGCCAATCTCCTTAGAAAAAGCTTACCAGTTAAACCCAATGCTTGAAGGTTTAGATCCAAAATACCGTCCGCAGATATTAGGCGCAGAGGCTACATTATGGTCAGACCAGTTTATTCACGGTACTGTACTTCAGGAAATTGCTGCGATAAACGAAGATCGTTCAGAAAAATATTTTGAATACTTAACCTTCCCAAGGATGTCGGCCTTAGCCGAAGTTTGCTGGACACCACATGAAAAACAAGCATGGCCTGATTTCGAAAAAAGAATAAGAACTCATTATAAACGTTACGACAACGCAGGTTATGGCTATCGTGTGCCTCTGCCTAAATTGATCAGTAATGAAAAAGGTGCCAACGGCTTTACCATAAAACTGGAAAGTGATGTTCAAGGTGCAGAGATCAGATATACTACTGACGGTACCCGTGCAAACGTATATTCTCCGGTTTATACACAGGCAGTTACTGTGCCTAAATTATCTGATTTTAGTGCAATTACTGTGGTAAACCGCAATCAATACTCGCTTCCGCTTTATTTCCCTGAGAAATACGACAAGTTTAAAAAGTATGGTCAATTGGTTGCAGAATGGAAACCATCATCAGTAAAAGGAAAAGACTTTGGAACGTTTGAAATCAATGCGACCGGAAAGATCAATGAAAACGGGGAGTATGTACTTTCATTCTGGTATACAGAAGGTCATTCTCGTTTAGAGATCAAATCTGTTGAGCTTTATAAGAACAGCGTTAAGATAGCAGAGGATGTTCATGATGGCTACACTGGATCTAGCCAGGAAAATAATCAATATAAATTTAAAGTTGATGCTTACGAAACAGGAGCAGCCTTTACCATAAAAGCTGTGGTAAGGGGCGATGTTGACAATGATTCGAATGGTGCTGTTTTTATTAAAAAACAGTAATTTCGTGGCATGAATAAAATCCATCCTCAATTGAGGACTGTTAATGTAATTCGATATGTAACGCCTTTGCGCGAAGGAGGCTCCATGCCTGCCATTGCAGAGGCCGACGACGAGTTTCTATATGTATTGAAGTTTCGGGGCGCCGGACAGGGTGTAAAAGCCCTTATTGCAGAAATTATTGGAGGCGAAATTGCCAGGGCACTTGGATTTAAAGTGCCCGAAATAGTTTTTGCCAATTTAGACGAGGCCTTTGGTCGTACCGAACCCGATGAAGAGATCCAGGACCTGCTTAAAGCCAGTATCGGCTTAAATTTAGCTTTGCATTATCTTTCCGGAGCAATAACATTCG